>TARA_R110002012_G_scaffold155044_1_pt1 | contig 135109 bp, 114 predicted proteins | sample TARA_R110002012 | Tara Oceans TARA_R110002012 (sample SAMEA4396515) | marine metagenome | biome: Westerlies Biome; feature: [DCM] deep chlorophyll maximum layer (ENVO:01000326); material: water (ENVO:00002006), including particulate matter (ENVO:01000060) such as... | depth 40 m
GCCGTGCCGTGGGGCGGCCCGGCGATGCGCGGCGGCCTGCGGCCTTGAATCCGCGCGGGGGGGAAGTCGGAAAGGCCTCAAACCCGACCTTCGCCGCAACCTCACCTAACACCAGCCCCACACACCAAAGCCCGGAATCAAGGTGCTTTAGCACCGCCGGGCAGCGCCCGACCGCCCGTCACGCCGGAGGCGTGCCTGAAATAGTCGGCGCACCTTTGGTGCGACGGGCGGGCGCTTTCTCACCGTTTTGCACTTTGTCACCCGCACGCCAAAGCGGATAGATAAAGTGGCATTAACGAAGGTATCTGCGCCCACCCGCGGTCGGGCGCTGCCCTGTGTGGCGAAGTCACGATCCCCCTAAAGCATCCCGCTGTCGCGCACGTCCTTGCTGATGCGGTCGATCACGAAATCCATGAACAGGCGGGTTTTCGGGTCCTGCCGTTTGCGGTGGGTGAACAGGCACGCCATCTGGATCGGCTCGGGCGGGGTGGCTGTGGCCACGGGCACCAGCCGTCCGGCGCGCAGGTGGTCGGCGACCTCGAAGATCGGTTTCAGCACGATCCCTTGCCCCGCCAGCGCCCAGTCGATCAGCACGTCGCCGTCGTCGGATTCGTAGCGCCCCGTCACGGCAAAGCGTTTCGGCCCCTCGGGTGTCATCAGCCGCCACTGAAATTCCGGCGCGCCGGGAAAGCGCAGGTTCAGGCATTCGTGGCGGTCGGTCACCAGCGCCTCGCCCGACACCGGATTGCCGCGCGCGGCGATATAGTCCGGGGCGGCGCACAGCACCCGTTCCACATCGGCGATCTTGCGGATGCGCAGGGTGCTGTCCTCGGGCTGACCCAGGAAAAACGCCAGATCCAGCCCCTCGGTGGTCAGATCCACCTTGCGGTCGGTCAGGCGCAGGCGCACGGACACCTCGGGGTAGGCTTTCAGAAACGCCGGCACCTGCGGCGCGATCAGGCGGCGGCCGACACCCAGCGGGGCGGCCACGAACAGCGCGCCCTTGGGGTTGTCGGTGATCGACACCACCTGTGCCTCGGCGTTGTCGACCGATTCCAGTATCTCGCAGGCCCCGCTGTAAAACGCCTTGCCCTGCTCGGTCGGGGTCAGGCTGCGGGTGGTGCGCTGGAACAGGCGCACGCTCAGATGATCCTCAAGCTGGGAAATCCGCGACGAGGTCACTGCCGGAGAAATGCGCAAATCGCGCCCCGCTGCGGACATACTGCCCAATTCGTAGACACGCACAAAGGTGCGGATATTATCAAGATAGGACATTGTTCTGATTTTTTTGATGCTGCTTGGTCTTTTGCGCTAATAGCAGAAGAATGTCCAAACGCCTAGAGTGGCGGGACATAGGAATCGAGGGAGAAGTGCCATGTATGATCTGGCTGTCTTGTGGGACTGGGCCGCGTTCGCTGTCCGCTGGTTGCATGTTGTCACCGCGATGGCATGGATCGGCGCGTCGTTCTTTTTCATCGCTTTGGATCTGGGGCTGAAAAAAGCGCCCAACATGCCCTTTGGCGTCAACGGTGAAGAATGGCAGGTGCACGGCGGCGGGTTCTATCACATCCAGAAGTATCTGGTGGCGCCGGAAAACATGCCGGAACACCTGATCTGGCACAAATGGCAAAGCTACATCACATGGGTGTCGGGGGCGGCGCTGTTGATGATCGTCTATTGGGTCGGCGGCGAGCTGTTCCTGCTGGACCCGACCAAGGCCGATCTGGCGCTGTGGCAAGGCATTCTGATTTCCGGTGGATCGCTGACGATTGGCTGGCTCCTGTACGATCTGATGTGCAAATCCAGGCTGGGCGAAACGCCGACCGTGCTGATGCTGTTGCTGTTCGTGATCCTGGTGGTGATGTCCTGGGGCTATAACCAGATTTTCACCGGCCGCGCGGCGCTGCTGCATCTGGGGGCGTTTACGGCGACGATCATGACGGCCAACGTGTTTTTCATCATCATGCCGAACCAGCGCATCGTGGTCAAAGACCTGCAAGAAGGGCGCACGCCCGACCCCAAATACGGCAAGATCGCCAAGCTGCGGTCGACCCACAACAATTACCTGACGCTGCCTGTCGTCTTCCTGATGCTGTCCACGCATTACCCGCTGTCGTTTGCGACTGAATACAGTTGGATCATCGCCAGCCTTGTGTTCCTGACCGGCGTGACCATCCGGCACTATTTCAACACCATGCACGCCACCGGCAAGGGGCCGCACTGGACGTGGGGCGTGACGGTGATCCTGTTCATCCTGATCGCGTGGCTGTCCACGGCGTCGATGAACGACACCTATGAGGAGGCCGAGGCGCGGCCCCTGACCGCGACCGAACAGCGGTTTGCATCGGCCGAGGGGTTTGACGCGGCCTATGATGCGGTGATTTCCAACTGTTCCATGTGCCACGCCCGCGAGCCGGTTTGGCAGGGGCTGCAATGGCCGCCCAAGGGCGTGCTGCTGGAAACCAAAAGCGACGTGGTACGCCATGCGCCGCAGATCTACATGCAGGCGGGGCTAAGCCACGCGATGCCGCCGCCCAGTGCGGTGCAGATGGACGATGAGGCGCGGCGTCAGATTGTGGCGTGGGTGCGGTCGGCGTCGGGGGATTAGGGCGGGTTAAGCCGCCACTCACCAAAGCCCGGAACAAGGCACGCAGTGCCGCCGGGCAGCGCCCGACCGCCCCATGGGCGGGCGCTTCCTCACCGTATTGCGATTCATCTGCCCCACGCCAAAGACTAGAAATAAAGTGGTCGCCACTGATGTTCCGATGCCCACCCGCGGTCGGGCGCTGCCCTGTGTGGCTGGGTCACTCTGGGCACATTCTCGACTGCTAACCCGCAGGCAACAGCCCCTCGCACTGCTTCACCACGAAATCGACGAACAGCCGCACCTTCGGGTCCTGCAACTTCTTGTGCGGATACAAACACCCAAAGATCATGGGCACCGGCGGCGTATCAGGCAGCACCTCGACCAGATCGCCGCGCGCCAGATGCGCCGCCACATCAAAGCGTGGCTTGTTCACGATCCCGCGCCCGTCCAGCGCCCAATCGGTCAGCACATCGCCGTCATCGGCATCGTATTTTCCCGCCACCTCCAGCTTGCGCGGCCCTTGGGCGGTGTCCAGCGTCCAGAAATACTCGGGCGAGCGGGGGTAGCGCAGCAGCAAACAGTTGTGCTCCATCAGGTCGTCAGGCCCCGCAGGCGTGCCCCGTTGCGCCAGATAGCGCGGGGCGGCGCACAGCACGCGGGCGCAATCCGCGATCTTGCGCAGCTTCATGTTTGAATCCCCCGGCGTGCCGATGAAAAACGCGATGTCCAGACCGTCGGCCAATATGTCCACCTTGCGATCCGACAGACGCATCCGCACCCGTGTTTCGGGAAAGGCATCGACGAATCGCGGCACCAGCGGGGCGATCAAACGGCGACCGGCCCCCAGCGGCGCGGTGATCTGGATGGTGCCGCGTGGCTGGGCGGAATAATTCGCCACCTTGGCCTCTGCCGTCTCTAACGCGCCCAGAACCGACTTTGCCTCGTCATAGAACACATGCCCGACCTCGGTGGGGGACAGCGACCGCGTGGTGCGGTTGAACAGGCGCACGCCCAGGTGTTTTTCCAGTTCCTTGATACGCTTGCTGGCCACAGCGGGGGTCAGCCGCAGGTCGCGGCCACCCGAGGTGATGCTGCCCAGTTCGACCACGCGCACGAACACTTTCAGGCTTTCGATATAGGACATGGGTGCGGTTTCCCTGGCTGTTGGCGGTGCCCTTATAGTCCCGTTTCGCAGATCCATTATCAACGTTTTGTTGAAAGTATTTTCCAAAAGGCGCTGTTTTTCGGTGCAGTCGGGTGACGTATCGTTCCTCAAATCCGGCCCGGCCAACCGCCGACGGATCACCCCACAGGAGGCCCCCCATGACACACCGCACCCACATCCGCTTTGTTCTGAATGGCCGCGAGGTGACGGTGCCTGACGTGGGTGCCAGCCAGACCTTGCTGGATTTCCTGCGGCTGGACCGGCGCATGACCGGCACCAAGGAAGGCTGCGCCGAGGGCGATTGCGGGGCGTGTACCGTGCTGGTCGGACGGCTGGGGGCCGACGGTCTGAGCTATGCGCCGGTCAATGCCTGCATCCGGTTTCTGGCGTCGGTGGATGGCTGTCATGTGGTGACCATTGAACATCTGTCCGGCCCCGACGGGCGGCTGCATCCGGTGCAACAGGCGATGGTGGACCATCACGGCAGCCAGTGCGGGTTTTGCACGCCGGGCTTTGTGATGTCCCTCTATGCGCTGTGGATGGCGGTGCCCGAGCCGGCGGAAACGCAGGTGGAAACCGCTTTGCAAGGCAACCTGTGCCGCTGCACCGGCTATGCCCCGATCATCCGCGCCGCCGTGGCGGTCAGCCGTTACGGGTCACCCGCCGCCGACTATCTGAACACCGAGCGTGCCAGCGTCACGGCGCAACTGACGGCACTGCGGGACGGAGTGCGGATCGTAACAGGGCCGGCGGATGATCTGGCGATATTGCCTGCGGATGTGGACGATCTGGCGGCGGCGCTGCTGGAGTATCCCGACGCCACGCTGATCGCCGGGGCGACCGATGTGGGCCTGTGGGTCACGAAATTCCTGCGCCCGATTGGCCCCGCGATTTTCATGGGCCAACTGGACGCGCTGAAGGCGGTGCAGGTAAAGCGCGACGCGCTGCACATCGGGGCAGGGGCCAGTTACACCGACTGTCAGGATGCCATCGCGGACCATTTCCCGCATCTTTCCCCCTATTGGGACCGCATCGCGGGCTGGCAGGTGCGCAATATGGGCACCGTGGGTGGCAACATCGCCAACGGCTCGCCCATCGGCGACACGCCGCCGGTGCTGATCGCGCTGGGGGCGGACATCACCCTGCGATGCGGTGATGTGCGGCGGGTGCTGCCGCTGGAGCGGTTTTTCATTGACTACGGCAAACAGGACCGCGCGGCGGGCGAGTTTGTCGAAAGCATCCGCGTGCCGCTGCCCGCGCAGGGGCAGATCGACGCCGCCTACAAGATCTCGAAACGGCGGGACGAGGATATTTCATCGGTCGCCGCAGGCATCAGTGTAATCCGCGACGGCGATACGATCACCGATGTGCGGATCGCCTTTGGCGGGATGGCGGCGACGCCGAAACGGGCAGCACAGGCCGAGGCGGCTTTGCGGGGTGCGGTGTGGTCCGAGGGGACCTTTGAGCAGGCGGCACAGGCTTTGGCGCAGGACTTTGCCCCGCTCAGCGATTGGCGGGCCTCGGCGGACTACCGGATGCTGGCGGCCCAGAACCTGCTGCGCCGGTTCTTTCTGGAACATGACGACGCGACGGCTGCGCCGGTGCAACTGGCCATAGCGTAAGAGAGGGTATTGCGATGAAAGACGAACTTTCCATCCGCGGCGCGGTCCACACCGACCGCATCCACGACAGTGCGATCAAACATGTGACGGGGTCTGCGGATTACACCGACGACATCCCCCAGCCCCAAGGCACGCTGCACGCTTACCTGGGCGTGTCGAACGTGGCGCACGCGACGCTGAACGCGATTGACCTAAGCGCGGTGCGCACCGCCCCCGGCGTGGTCGGGGTGCTGACCGCCGCCGATGTGCCGGGCAGCAACGACATCAGCCCCACGGGGCAAAACGACGAGCCGGTGTTCCCCACCGACAAGATCGAATACCACGGCCAGCCGCTGTTTGCGGTGGTCGCAGACACCCGCGATGCCGCGCGCCGTGCAGCAGAATTGGCGCAGGTGGATTGCGCCGTTCTGCCGCACGCGCTGGATGTGGGGGCCGCGCAAGAGGCCGGATACCCCCATGTCACAGCACCCTTGAAACTGGAGCGTGGCACGGTCGATGACGGCTTTGCCGCCGCGCCGAACCGCCTTCAGGGGCGGATCACCATTGGCGGGCAGGATCATATGTATCTGGAAGGGCAGATCGCCTTTGCCATTCCCGGCGAGGATGACGACGTGGTGGTGCATTGCAGCACCCAGCACCCGTCCGAGGCGCAGCATATGGTGGCCCATGCGCTGGGTGTACCGTCCAATGCGGTCACCGTGAACGTGCGGCGCATGGGCGGCGGGTTTGGCGGCAAGGAAAGCCAGATGAACCTGTTCTGCGTGGTTGCGGCCATGGCCGCAAAGAAATGGAACCGCGCGGTGAAAATCCGCCCTGACCGCGATCAGGACATGACCGCCACCGGCAAGCGGCACGATTTCGTGGTGGATTACGACGTGGGCTTTGACGACGACGGTCGCATTCAGGCGGTCGAAAGCTGCTTTGCCGCGCGCTGTGGCTATTCGTCGGACCTGTCCGGTCCGGTGACCGACCGCGCGTTGTTTCACGCCGACAACGCCTATTTCTACCCGCATGTGCGCCTGACCAGCCGCCCGATGAAGACGAATACAGTCTCGAACACGGCCTTTCGCGGCTTTGGCGGGCCGCAGGGTGTCGTCGCTGCCGAACGGATGATCGAAGAGATTGCATACGCCACGGGCCGCGATCCGCTGGACGTGCGCAAGGTGAATTTCTATGGCGATGCGGGGCGGGATCTGACGCCGTACCACCAGCCGGTGCAGGACAATATCATTGGCCGGCTGGTGGACGAGCTGGAGGAAGCCGCCGCCTATCGCGAGCGGCGGGCGGAGATTGTGGCCTTTAACGCAAGTTCCAAGGTTCTGAAAAAGGGCATCGCCCTGACGCCTGTCAAATTCGGCATTTCGTTCACCGCCACCCACTACAATCAGGCCGGTGCGCTGGTGCATGTTTACTCTGACGGGTCCATCGCGCTGAACCACGGCGGCACCGAGATGGGGCAGGGGCTGAACACCAAGGTGGCGCAGGTTGTGGCCGATGCGTTTCAGGTGGACTTTGACCGCATCAAGATCACCAAAACCACCACGGAAAAGGTGCCGAACACCTCCGCCACTGCCGCCTCGTCCGGGTCGGACCTGAACGGGATGGCGGCGCTGAACGCGGTTGAACAGATCAAGGGGCGGTTGGTCGCGTTCGCCGCCGAGAAATGGGGCGTGGCGCCCGAAGATGTACGGTTTCTGCCCAATCTTGTACAAGTTGGCACCGACACGCTGACCTTCGACAGCTTCATCAAACAGGCCTACATGGCGCGTGTGCAACTTTCGGCGGCAGGGTTCTACAAAACCCCCGACATCCATTGGGACCGTGCCAGCGGCAAGGGGCGTCCGTTCTATTACTACGCCTATGGTGCGGCTTGTTCCGAGGTGACGATTGACACGCTGTCCGGCGAATACCGCGTCACGCGGACCGACATCCTGCATGACGTGGGCCGGTCGCTGAACCCCGTTCTGGACAAGGGACAGGTCGAGGGCGCGTTCATTCAGGGCATGGGCTGGCTGACCACCGAGGAATTGTGGTGGGACGACAAGGGCGCGCTGCGCACCCATGCGCCGTCGACCTACAAGATCCCGCTGGCCAGCGACCGGCCGCGCATCTTCAACGTCAATCTGGCCGACTGGTCCGAGAACCGCGAGCTGACGATCAAACGGTCCAAGGCCGTGGGCGAGCCGCCCTTCATGCTGGGCATTTCGGTGTTCGAGGCGCTGTCGATGGCGGTGGCTTCGGTGGCGGATTACACCGTCTGCCCGCGTCTGGATGCGCCCGCCACGCCTGAACGGGTGCTGATGGCGGTGGCGCGGTTGCGGGCGGGGGCGTGACGCCATGAGCGCGCTTGCTGATTTCCTGTCGGCCCATGCGTCGGTGATCTGCGTGACGCTGACCCGCGTGCGGGGGTCGTCGCCGCGCAATGCGGGCACGCAGATGTTCGTGGCCCCGCAGGCGTTGTGCGGCACCATCGGCGGCGGACAACTTGAGCATATGGCGATTGAGCGCGCCCGTGCGATGCTGAGAGACGGCGCGCTGAACGCTGTGATGGACGTGCCGCTGGGGCCAGAGATTGGCCAGTGTTGCGGCGGGCGGGTCGAGCTGTCGCTGGTGCGGATGCGGCAGGGCGACCGGCGCGCGGCGCTGAAACAGGCGCAACAGGCGCAGGCGGCCTTGCCTTCGGTTTACGTAATGGGCGCGGGCCATGTGGGCCGGGCGTTGGCGGACCAGTTGCAGCATTTGCCGGTAAACTGCGTGCTGGTCGACACCCGCCCCGAGGAACTGGCGCAGTGTCGCGCGGATGTGGACATGCGGTTCAGCATGATCCCCGAGGTCGAGATTGCGACCGCCCCTGCCGGCAGCGCCTTTGTCGTGCTGACGCATGATCACGGGCTGGACTTTCTGCTGACCTCGGCGGCGCTGGAACGGGGCGACGCGGCCTATGTGGGCATGATCGGGTCGGCCACCAAACGGGTGAAATTCCGCAACTGGCTGCGCGATCATTGCGACGGCCAAAGCATCGAAAACTTGAATTGCCCCATCGGGGCAAGCGGCAGCCGCGATAAGCGGCCCAGCGTCATTGCGGCCTTTGTGGTGGCCGAAGTGATGGCTGAATTGACCTCTGAAACTGCCGCGACTGCCCCTTTTGGGGAAAACGAAGCGCCCGGAGGGGGCGCACAAACAGACCGGGCAGGGAGGACCGCCTGACATCAGGCGTGCGTGTCCGGTCGCAGTGGAGGAGTGCCCGTCATGGACGGCAAAACATACAATTACAGACTGTTCGCGCGCAGTGATTTCAGCGCGTTCTGGGCGTTGTTCACCGACAACCTGATCAACCTGATCGTGCTGGCGGGGGTGTGCCAGTTCGTGTTCGACATGCCCGCGGCCATCGTGTTCGGACGCATCCTGCCCGGGGCTGCGGTGGCGATCATGGCGGGGGTTGCGGTGTACACATGGCTGGCCAAACGCGCCGCCACGCGGGCGGGGCGGGATTTCACCGCACTGCCTTACGGCATTTCGACGCCGGTGATGTTTGTCTATCTGTTCGGCGTGATCGGCCCGATTTACTGGGCCACGAATGACCCGCTGCTGGCGTGGCAGGTGGGCATCGGCGCGGGGTTCATGGGCGGTATTGTCGCGGCGATGGGGGCCATTGTCGGCCCCTTGCTGAAACGTGTGACACCGCGCGCGGGGATGCTGGGCACGCTGTGTGGCATCGCGCTGGTGTTCATCGGCACGGTGCCCTTGGCCACGGTGTTCGAAGACCCCTATGTCGGCTTTGCGTCGATGATCATCATCCTGTGGGGGCTGGTCGGGCGGTTTCGGCTGCCGTTCAACATGCCCGCCGGTCTGCTGGCGCTGATCGTCGGCACCGTGGTGGCATTGGGCATGGGCAAGGCCAGCGTCAGTTTCGAGGGCGTCGCGTTCTATCCGCCGCTGCCCTATTTCGGCGACCTGATCGTGGGCATCCAGCATCTGTTTGCCAACCCCGAGCTGTTTCTGGTTCTGGTGCCGGTGCAGATCTACAATTTCATCGAAACCATGAACAACGTCGAAAGCGCCGAGGCGGCGGGCGACACCTATCCGGTGGCGACCTGTCAGGTGACCGATGGGGTGGGTACGATGGTGGGCGCGCTGTTTGGCTCGCCCTTTCCGACGACGGCCTATATTGGCCATCCGGCTTACAAAAAGATGGGCGCGCATTCGGGTTATATCATTGGTGTCGGGCTGGTCATTCCCTTTGCCGTGTTCTTTGGCCTGCTGGCGTTCCTGAACAACTTGATCCCGGTGGCCGCCGCAGCACCCGTGCTGGTGTTCGTGGCACTAAGCCTGATCACCAACACCGCCCATTCGGTCAAGACCGAGCATATGGCGGCTGTGACCATTGCGATGATGCCGCATATCTCGGGGTTTCTGGTTATCAAATGGGGCGCGATGATGGGGGCGCTGGCCGCGGTCGGGGCGCAGGCGTTGCCTGAACTGGGCGATCCGGCGTTGACGGCGGCGTTGCTGCAACAGGGCGCGCATTTCGACGGGCATCTGGCGCTGAGCCAGGGCGCGATCCTGACCGGCCTGATCTGGGGCGCCATCGTGGCCAGCGTCATCGACGGCAATTTCCGCAACGCGGGCGGCTTTGCGTTGGCGGCGTTCGGGATGTCGCTGGTGGGGATCATCCACGCGGCCAGCCTGCATTGGCCTGCGTTCAGCGGTGTTGCCGTGGGCTATCTGATCGCGGCGGGGTTTTTGTTTATCTACCCGATCTTCCACCGCGACGAGACGGTCGAGGATATGCCGCTGCCCGAAAACGCACCCGGCATCGCGCCGGGGGAATAACACGACACATGCCCCAAGGCGCAGGTGCGCGCCTTGGGGGTCTCACGTTCAAGGACATAACACATGACATCCAGCCAAACCCTGTTGCGGGGCCGCACGCTGAACTTTTCCGCCGAACCTGACGGACCGGAGGACACCGCTGCCTACCAGTATTGTGAGGACGGCGCGGTGCTGATCGAGAGCGGCATGATCGTCGCCTCGGGCGATTATACAGCCGTCGCCGCCCAAGCGGTGCAGCCGCAGGTGATCGACCACCGCCCGCATCTGCTGATGGCGGGGTTTATCGACACGCATATCCATTTCCCACAGGTGCAGGTGATTGCCTCGTGGGGGGCGCAGCTGCTGGATTGGCTGAACAGCTATACGTTCCCCGAGGAGACCCGCTTTGCCAGCCCAGACCACAGTGCGGCGATGGCGGGCAGGTTTTACGACCTGTTGGTGGGGCATGGCACGACGACGGCGGTGGCCTATTGTTCGGTGCACAAGACTTCGGCGGACGCGTATTTCACCGAAGCCGCGCGGCGGGACATGCGGATGATCGGCGGCAAGGTGATGATGGACCGCAACGCGCCCGACGGGCTGATGGACACGCCGCAATCGGGCTATGACGACACACAGGCGCTGATCCGCGATTGGCACGGCAAGGGGCGTGCGTCTTATGCGATCACGCCGCGCTTTGCCATCACCTCGACGCCTGCGCAGATGGAGATGGCGCAGGCGCTGGTGGCGGAAAACCCCGATTGTTATGTGCAGACGCATCTGTCGGAAAACCACGCCGAGATCGACTTTACCCGCGAATTGTATCCGCAGGCGCGGGATTATCTGGATGTGTATGAGACCTACGGGTTGCTTGGCCCCAAGGCGCTGTTGGGCCACGCCATCCACCTGACGGCGCGCGAGATTGACGCGCTGGCCCAGACGGGGGCGCATCCGGTGTTTTGCCCGACATCGAACCTGTTCCTGGGCAGCGGGCTGTTTGATGATGCGGGTCTGAGGGCGCGCGGGATCGGCAATGCGATTGCGACGGATGTGGGGGCGGGCACCAGCTATTCCATGCTGCAAACGCTGAATGAAGGCTACAAGGTGCTGCAACTGCAAGGGCAGGCGCTGCATCCGTTGCGCGCGTTTCACTGGATCACGCTGGGCAACGCGGTGACGCTGGGGCTGGAAGGCAAGATCGGCACGCTGGACGCAGGCACCGAGGCGGATGTGGTGGTGCTGGACGCCCGTGCGACACCGGCGATGGACCTGCGGATGGACCGCGCGGGCAGTCTGTCGGACGAATTGTTCATCCTGCAAATGCTGGGTGATGACCGCGCGGTGGCGCAGGTTTACGTGGCGGGGCGGGCCAGCAAGGTCGTGTTGGAGGCCGCGATTTAGTTGGAAAACCGATAACCCCCTGAGGATTGTCAAATCAAACCGAAAGGTGCTGTCGCCGTTTTCCAGATGGCGGTGGCAGTCGGTGTGGCCCATACTGACCCAAATTTCATACGCTTACAGGAGATGCTGATGTCAGCGAAATATTACGCCCCCACCGGCGGGCACCCGGGGCAAGAGCAGCTTTTGACCGACCGCGCGGTGTTCACCGATGCCTATGCGGTGATCCCAAAGGGCACGATGCGCGACATCGTCACCAGCTTTTTGCCATTCTGGGAGGGCACCCGCCTGTGGGTTCTGTCGCGCCCCCTAAGTGGTTTTGCCGAGACGTTTTCGCAGTACATCATGGAGGTCGCGCCGGGTGGCGGGTCGGACCGGCCCGAGAATGACGACGGCGCCGAGGGCGTGCTGTTCATCGTCGAGGGCACCGCGACCCTGCGGGTGAATGGCGAAGTGCATGTGATGGTGCCCGGCGGCTATGCGTTCCTGCCGCCGAAATGTGGCTGGACCCTGCACAACGAAAGCGACGCGATGCTGCGGTTTCACTGGGTGCGCAAGGCGTTCGAGCCGGTCGAGGGGCTGCCGATGCCCGAGGTGATTGTCACCAACGAGGCCGACATTGCGCCCACGGTGATGCCGGACACGGATGGCAAATGGGCGACCACGCGGTTTGTCGATCCGTCGGACCTGCGCCACGACATGCATGTGACCGTTGTGACGTTCGAGCCGGGGGCGGTGATCCCCTTTGCCGAGACGCATGTGATGGAGCATGGGCTGTATGTGCTTGAAGGGAAAGCGGTTTACCGGCTGAACCAGGACTGGGTCGAGGTCGAGGCCGGCGATTACATGTGGCTGCGCGCGTTCTGCCCGCAGGCCTGTTACGCGGGCGGTCCGGGTCGGTTCCGGTATCTGCTGTATAAGGATGTGAACCGGCATATGAATTTGCGGCGAACGTTTTAGGAGCGACACAGGGCAGCGCCCGACCGCGGGTGGGCGCCGGTACTCTTGTAACTGGCACTTTATCTCACGTCTTTGGCGTGCGGATGCAGAAAGGCAAGACGGTGAGGAAGCGCCCGCCCATGGGGCGGTCGGGCGCTGCCCGGCGGTGCTTTGCACCTCGATTCCGGGCTTTGGTGTTTGGTGCTAACCCCCCAACGTCGCCGACAAATCCGCCGCCGCTCTGCGCACCGCGACACTCAGCCGCTCAATATCCCCCAACCCAACCCGGCTGGTCGGCCCCGACACCGAAATGCCCGCCACCGCCTCTTGGTGAATATCGAACACGGGGGCCGCGATGCAGCGCATGCCTATGTTGCGCTCTTCGGCGTCCACCGCATACCCACGCGCGCGGACCTGTTCCAGATCGGCGCGCAGGGCGTTCAGATCGGTGATGCTGTGCGGGGTGAAGGCGGTGAGCGTCTTGCCCGACAAAGCCCGCTGCAACCGCGCGTCGTCCATTTCGGCCAACAGCGCCTTGCCGATGCCCGAGGCGTGCATGGGCGACAGGGTGCCGGGGGGGAAGAAGGCGCGGATGGTGGCTTCGGTTTCGACCTGGCTGACGAACAGAACCTGCCCGCCGCGTTCGATGCCCAGGTTTGCCGTCTCGCCCGTTTGCTCCATCAGCCGGCGCATCACCGGGCGGGCGCGTTCGACCAGGCTGGTGCGGCGCAGGAACCGTGCGCCGATGACAAAGGCGCGCGGGCCGATGTGCCAAAGCTGTTCGACAGCGTCAAATTCCACCAGCCCGCGCCCTTCGAGCGTCACCAGAATGCGGTAGACCGTGGCCGGAGACTGGTCGGTTTCCGATGCAAGCGTGGTCAGCGCCTTGCCCTGATGTTCGCTGAGAAATTCGAACACCTCCATGGCGCGGTCCAGCGATTTGATGGTGTTCTGCGCGGTCTTGTCGGACCAGTCGCGGGGGCGGCCACGGGCGCGGCGGGGCTCGGAATTGGGATTATCTTGGGAAACCATATAATGCCTTTGATTTTACGCGAAAGCCGTTTTCACGATATGAAAAATGCAAGCCACTGACAATACTTGATTATCCGCACCATATCATTTTTGAAAAATGATTTCAAAAAAGTTGGGTGTGCGCAATGCCTGTCCTAAGGTGGCTACAACACATCAAGGAGACGGACATGAGCTTTCAGAACCCAGTTTTCATTCCGGGGCCGACCAACATCCCCGAGAACCTGCGCAAGGCTTGCGATATGCCGACCATCGACCACCGGTCGCCGCTGTTCGGGCAGATCCTGCACCCCGCCCGTGCGGGCGTTCAAAAGGTGCTGAAAAGCACCAGCGCCGAGGTGTTCATTTTCCCCTCGACCGGGACAGGCGGCTGGGAAACGGCGCTGACCAACACGCTGAGCGCGGGCGACACCGTACTGGCGGCGCGCAACGGGATGTTTTCGCAACGCTGGATAGATATGTGCCAGCGCCACGGGCTGAACGTGACCGTGGTTGAAACCCCGTGGGGGCAGGGCGTGCCTGCGGACCGTTACACCGAGATTCTGGCCGCGGACACGGGCCACCAGATCAAGGCGGTTCTGGCCACGCACAACGAAACCGCGACCGGCGTGCGGTCGGACATCGGGGCCGTGCGCGGTGCGCTGGATGCGGCAGGCCACCCCGCGATGCTGTTCGTGGACGGCGTGTCGTCGATCGGGTCGATGGAGTTCCGGTTTGACGACTGGGGCGTCGATGTGGCGGTGACCGGATCGCAGAAGGGGTTCATGCTGCCCGCCGGTCTGGGCATCGTCGGGTTCAGCGCCAAGGCGATGGAGGCGACCAAATCGGCCAGGCTGCCGCGCACCTTCTTTGACGTGCACGACATGGCCAAGGGCTATGCCAACAACGCCTACCCCTACACGCCTGCGGTTGGCTTGCTGAACGGTCTGAACACCGCCTGCGGGATGCTTCTGAACGAGGGGCTGGAGAATGTCTTTGCCCGCCATCACCGCATTGCCGAAGGGGTGCGGGCGGCGGTGGGCGCCTGGGGGCTTGAGCTGTGCGCGGCCAGCCCGGATCTGTATTCCGACACGGTCAGCGCCATTCGCACGCCGCAGGGGTTTAATGCGACCGACATCGTCACCCATGCGGCCGATGCCTACGGCGTCGCCTTTGGCGTCGGTCTGGGCGAGGTTGCGGGCAAGGTGTTCCGTATTGGCCATCTGGGCAGCCTGACGGATGTGATGATGCTGTCGGGGATTGCGACGGCGGAAATGTGCATGGCCGACCTGGGTCTGGATATTACGCTTGGCTCGGGCGTGGCGGCGGCGCAGGATTATTATCGCGCCAACCGCACTGTGCGGCAGCAGGACGCCGCGTGATGAAAGATACGACCATGTATATCCCGACCTTTGACGACATGCTGGCGGCGCACGACCGGATTGCGCCCTATGTCCACCGCACGCCGGTTCTGACCTCGTCGTTCCTGAACGAACTGACCGGCGCGCAGTTGTTTTTCAAATGCGAGAACCTGCAAAAGGCCGGCGCGTTCAAGGTGCGCGGCGCGTCGAACGCGGTGTTCGGCCTGTCGGACGCCGAGGCCAAGCGGGGCGTGTGCACCCATTCGTCGGGCAATCACGCGCTGTCGCTGAGCTATGCGGCAGGGCGGCGGGGTATCCCGTGCAACGTGGTGATGCCGCGCACCGCCCCGCAGGCGAAAAAGGATGCGGTGCGCGGTTATGGCGGCATGATCACCGAATGCGAGCCGTCGACCACATCGCGCGAGGCGGTCTTTGCCGAGGTGCAGGCGCGCACGGGGGGCGATTTTGTGCATCCCTACAACGATCCGCGCGTGATTGCAGGCCAAGGCACCTGTTCGCGCGAGCTGATGGCGCAGACCGACGGGCTGGATATGGTCGTGGCCCCCATCGGTGGTGGCGGCATGATTTCGGGCACCTGCCTGACCCTGTCACATCTGGCGCCCGAGGTTCAGATCATCGCCGCCGAGCCGGAACAGGCCGACGATGCCGCGCGCAGTTTTCGCGCCGGCCACATCATTGCCGATGACGCGCCGGACACGATTGCCGACGGGCTGAAGGTGCCGCTGAAAGATCTGACATGGCATTTTGTGTCAAACCACGTCAGCAATGTTCTTACGGCCTCGGAAGATCAGATCGTGGATGCGATGAAACTGACGTGGAAGCGTATGAAAATCGTGATGGAGGCCAGCAGCGCCGTGCCGCTGGCCACCATCCTTGCCAACAAGGACCGGTTCGCGGGCAAGCGGGTCGGGATCATCATCACCGGGGGCAACGTCGATCTTGACGCTTTGCCGTGGTCCAATTGAAGGAGCCTATATCATGAACGCACCTGTTAACTTCGACGGCCTGGAAGTGGGCTATGACGTGCCGGCGCTGCCGGGCATGGACGCGGCAGACATCCAGACGCCATGCCTTGTGCTGGATCTGGACGCGCTGGAGCGCAATATCGTCAAGATGGGCGATTACGCAAAGGCGCACGGGATGCGCCACCGCGTGCATGGCAAGATGCACAAGTCGGTGGACGTGGCCAAGTTGCAGGAACGTCTGGGCGGGGCCGTTGGCGTCTGCTGTCAGAAAGTGTCCGAGGCCGAGGTGTTCGCCCGTGGCGGGATCAAGGATATTCTGGTGTCGAACCAGGTCCGCGACGCGGCCAAGATCGACCGTCTGGCGCGGCTGCCCAAGTTCGGCGCGCGCACCATTGTCTGTGTCGATGACGTGGCCAACGTGGCCGAGCTGTCGGCGGCGGCGGTGAAACATGGCACCCAGATCGAAGTGCTGGTCGAGATCGACTGTGGCGCGGGGCGGTGCGGCGTGACCACCACGGATGCGGTGATCGAGATTGCCAAGGCGGTGCAGGAGGCGGACGGTCTGACCTTTACCGGCATTCAGGCCTATCAGGGCGCGATGCAGCATCTGGACAGCTACGAGGCCCGCAAGGCCAAGCTGGACATCGCGATTGCACAGGTCAAGGACGCGGTTGACGGGTTGGCGGCGAAGGGGATTGCGTGCGATCTGGTCTCGGGCGGCGGCACGGGCAGCTATTATTTCGAAAGCAATTCAGGCGTTTATAACGAACTGCAATGCGGGTCTTATGCGTTTATGGATGCTGACTATGGGCGTATTCTGGATGCCAGCGGCCAGCGCATTGATCAGGGCGAATGGGAAAACGCGTTCTTTATCCTCACGCAAGTGATGAGCCACGCCAAGCCCGGCCTTGCGGTTGTGGATGCGGGCCTGAAGGTGCAGTCGGTGGACAGCGGATTGCCGGTGATCTTTGGCCGCACGGATGTGGAATACGCCAGATGTTCGGACGAACACGGCACCGTTCTTGACCCCGACAACCTGCTGAAAGTGGGCGACAAGCTGCGGCTGGTGCCGGGGCACTGTGATCCCACCGCCAATGTGCACGACTGGTACGTCGGTGTGCGCGGCGACAAGGTCGAGGTTCTGTGGCCGGTATCGGCACGCGGCAAGGCCTATTGATCCCCTTTGGTGCAGGCGGCACGCGGTCGCCTGCACACCCCCTAACTGACCGGAGCCACCCCCATGCTGATCGTCCCTGAACGCGAGATTGCCAACCTGATGACCCGTGCCGCTGCCTTTGATGCGGTCGAACAGGTCTTTGCCGCGATGGCGGCGGGCGATGCCTATAACTTTCCGGTCGTGCGCGAGGCGATTGGTCACGAGGATGCGCTGTACGGGTTCAAGGGCGGGTTTGACCGCGCCGGACTGACGCTGGGCCTGAAGGCGGGCGGCTATTGGCCGAACAATCTGGAAAAGCGGAACCTGATCAACCACCAGTCCACGGTGTTCCTGTTCGATCCCGACACCGGCAAGGCGCGGGCGATGGTGGGGGGCAACCTGTTGACCGCCCTGCGCACTGCTGCCGCGTCATCGGTGTCGATCAAACATCTGGCGCGCAAGGATGCACGCGTGATCGGCATGGTGGGTGCGGGCCATCAGGCGACGTTCCAGCTGCGCGCGGCGCTGGAGCAGCGGGAGTTCGACAAGGTGATCGGCTGGAACTATCACCCCGAGATGCTGCCCAACATCGAGAAGATCGCCGCCGAGGCGGGCGTGCCGTTCCAGGCGGTCGATCTGCCCGGTATGGTCGAGGCGGATGTGATCATTTCCATCACCTCGGCGTTTTCCCCGTCGCTGATGGCGGATCATGTGGCACCGGGCTGCCATCTGGCGTGCATGGGCACCGACACCAAGGGCAAGCAAGAGGTCGAGGCGGCGCTGCTGGCGCGGGCCACGGTGTTCACCGACGAGATCGCGCAATCGGTGTCGATTGGCGAAGCGCAGCACGCGCTGGCTGAGGGTCTGATTGCCGAAAGTGACGTGCACCAGTTGGGGGCGGTCATCAACGGCACCCACGCGGGGCGGGTCAGCGACGACCAGATCACGCTGTTTGATGGCACTGGCGTGGGATTGCAGGATCTGGCAGTGGCGGCGGCGGTTGTGGATCTGGCGGTGGCGCAGGGGATCGCGATCGAGGTGGATTTTTAAGGTCGCCCCATCCACCAAAGCCCGGAACAAGGTGCTTTAGCACCGCCGGCCTCTCGGTGTTCGCAAAGCGAACACCTGCCGACAACACATTGCTTTGCAATGTGTGAGAGGCAGCGCCCGACCGCCCGTCACGCCAAAGATCAGAAATAAAGTGGTGCTAACTGACGGTGTGATGCCCACCCGCGGTCGGGCGCTGCCCTTTGTGGCAACCTCGCTCCGGCACATCAGCCTTGGCAAAGAGGCCAGTAAACCTGCGCCGTTAGCTGTTTCAGCGTATTCTGGGAATGTGATCTTCGAAAAAGCAGGGTTCTATACGGCCCGGGGTTTCCAACATATTTTGCCGATCTTGTATTCGTCAAAAGATGAATGATTATAGGGCGTAAAGGGAAGAAAATACAAGGCTTTGCCGATATGGGTTGCCGATCTTGCCTGCCGGTCTTTGACATGGGCCACCCCGGGGGGCAGCCCATGTGAGGCTGGGGAGGATCAGCCCTCTTTGTAATACGACGCGTAGCCGTTCAGCGCGGGGGCGCCGCCCAGGTGGGCGTAGAGCACTTTGGACCCTTCGGGGAAGAAGCCCTTGCGCGTCAGGTCGATCATGCCTTGCATGGATTTGCCTTCGTAGACCGGGTCGGTGATCATCGCCTCGGTGCGGGCCGACAGGCGGATCGCCTCGTTGGTTTCGTCCGAGGGCACGCCGTAGGCCGGATAGGCGTAATCTTCGTTGATCACGATTTCATCGTCGCGCACGGCACGGCCAAGGCCCACCAGTTCGGCGGTGTCGTCGACGATGCTGCGCACCTGCGCACGGGTCTGGTCGGGGGTGCCCGAGGCGTCGATGCCGATCACGCTTTCGGCGCGGTCCTGTGCGGCAAAGCCCACGATCATCCCCGCCTGGGTCGAGCCAGTGACGACGCAAACGACGATGTAGTCGAACTTGAATCCCAGCTCTTTTTCCTGCTCGGCCACTTCCTCGGCAAAGCCGATGTAGCCAAGCGCGCCGTATTTGTGCACCGAGGCACCTGCGGGAATGGCGTAGGGTTTGCCGCCCTTGTCCTCGACCGACTTGATCGCGTCCTCCCAGCTTTTGCGAATGCCGATGTCAAAGCCGTCATCGACCAGACGCGAATCCGCGCCCATCAGGCGGGTCATCATGATGTTGCCGACGCGGTCATAGACGGCGTCGTGGTGCGGCACCCATTTTTCCTGAATGACAACGCAGTCCATGCCGATTTTCGCGGCTGTCGCGGCAACCATGCGGGTGTGGTTGGACTGAACGCCGCCGATGGACACCAGCGTGTCGGCACCGGATGCGATGGCGTCGGGGACGATATATTCCAGCTTGCGCAGCTTGTTGCCGCCCATCGCCAGACCCGAGTTGCAGTCTTCGCGTTTGGCATAGATTTCGACCTTGCCACCCAAGGCTTCGGTCAGGCGGGGCAGGTGTTCGATGGCGGTGCGCCCGAATGTCAGCGGGTAGCGTTCGAATTTATCAAGCAGGGACATGGTTTTCCTTCCGGTTTGGCTTTGGTGCATGTTAGGGGAAGAAGGATGAAATGTGCTTTCTAACTTGGGGCTGTGTTTTGCGTATTTCTGATAGAAAGCCGAGAATACTAAGCAGTATGAGAGATAGTCAGGTAGATTATGGAAGAATCTTCCACTGAAAGCATCGACAGAATCGACCGCAGGATTCTGCGCCTGTTGCAGCAGGACGGGCGGTTGACCAATGCCGAGATTGCGCAGCGGGTGAACATCAGCCCGGCCACCTGTCACCGCCGGATGCGGCGTCTGTCTGCGGACCAGCATGTGCTGGACGTGCGGGCGCGGATCAATCCGGTGTCGGTGGGGTTGGGGTCGCTGGTGATGGTGGGTGTGGTGCTGGACCGGTCCACGCCCGACAGCTTTGCCGCCTTCGAGGACGCGGTGATTGCCATGCCCGAGGTGCTGGATTGCAACCTGGTGGCGGGGGATTTCGATTACCTGCTGAAAATCCGCGTGCGGGATATGGCGGATTTCAACGCGCTGCACAGCAAGATGCTGATCGCCCTGCCCGGCGTGCGCCAGATCCGCAGCTTTTTCGTGATGAAAGAGGTGAAGGACAACGCGCCCCTGCCTTTTTAAGGGGGCGGTTCTAGGGGGCCAGCGCCTGCGTCAGCGCATCGTCCCGGCCATCGACAATGTCGGCCAGCAGCGCGCCGGTGGTCGGCCCAAGGGTCAGGCCCTGATGCCCGTGGCCAAAGTTGAACCACAGCTTTTCGTGGCGCGGCGCACGGCCCACCATGGGCAACATGCGCGGCAGGCAGGGCCGCACGCCTTGCCACTGGCTGTCGGGGACGGGACCGTTCAACCCGACCAATGCGCCCGCCGCGGCTGCTCCGTGGGTCAGTTGCGCCAGGTTTTGCGGGGCGGTCGTGCGGGCCAGATGCGCGCCCGTGGTGATGCGCAGGCCGCGCGCCATGGTCGACATGACCACGCCGTGATCGGCCAGCAGATAGGGGCGGGCAAGGTTCCCCTGCATATCGTAGTGCCCGTGATAGCCGCGTTTCATCACCATCGGCACGCGGTAGCCCAGGTGTTTCAGCAGCGCAGGCGACCATGGCCCCAGCGCCACCACCAGATGTTCCGCGCTCAGGTGGCCGCCATCGCGGTCCACGCGCCAGCCTGTGATGGTCTCGGTGATCTGGTGCACGGCGCTTTGCAGGATCGTGCCGCCGCGTGTTTCGAACAGTTTGGCATAGGCACGGACCAGCGCGCCGGGGTCGGATGTGCTCCAGCTTTCGTCCCAGACGATGGCCCCCGCCGGGCTGCGGGTCAGCGCCGGTTCTTCGCTGCGCAGGTCGGACCCGTCCACGCAGCGCAGCGCCAACCCGTGGGTTTCGGCAAAGTCGGTGGCGGTCTGCGCACGCGCGTCGAAATCCTGCGCGGTCTCGTAAATCTCGCCCAGTCCGGTGCGGCGGATCAGGGCGTCAGCGCCTGCGTCGGCCACCAGCGTGCCGTGATCGGCGGTCGCGCGGGCGACCAGTGCCGCGTAATGCGGGATCACCTGGGCATGGCGGGCGGGGGCCGAGTGGCGGAAATAGTCCAGCAAGGCGCGTGCCGACCCCGGCAGAACCGTGGGGTCCAGCCGAAAGTCGTTGCTGCGCCCCAGCCCGTAACGCAACAGCGTCGCCAGATCGCGCGGCATGGCATAGGGCGCGCGGGCCTCGGCCTGAATGACGCCCGCGTTGCCATGGCTGGTTTCCTCGCCCGGTCCGCGCTGGTCGATCACGCGCACCGCATGGCCTTGCGCCTGCAAGGCCAGTGCTGCGCCGATCCCGACCATGCCGGCACCCAGAACAAGGAAATCGGCCATTCCGGTCAGCCCTGTGCGATCACGGTGATTTCGACCTTGGCGTCGATCATCAGGGCGGCGGCCAGCGTGGTGCGCACGGGGTAGGGTTGCGGGAAGGCGGCGGCATAGACCGCGTTAAAGGCGGCAAAATCCGCCGGATCGGTCAGGTAGCAGGTGGCCGAGATCACATGCGACAGGTCCAGCCCTTCGGTGGCCAGCGTCGCCTTGATGTTGGCGATGCAGTTTTCGGTCTGGGCGGTGATGCCCTCGGGGATCTTGCCGTTGGCGTCAAAGCCCAGCTCGCCGGACAGGTACAGGGTGTTGTCGATGCGGCGTGTTTTCGAGAGGGGGATGTTCATGGCTTTGGCCTTTCAGTTGAACGTCAGGAATTCATCCGCCTGCGACAGTGGCGGGGCGGTGCGCAGGGCGGCAAAGTCGGGGGCAGGCACGGCCAGATCGGTGCCTGCGATGACCGCTTCCAGTTCGGCGGCGACGGCCAGCACGCCCAGATCGTCGTGACGGCGGCCAACGATTTGCAGACCGAAGGGCATGCCGTTCGCGTCCATCCCGCAGGGGATCGTGATCGACGGATGCCCCGGAATGGTCGAGGCATAGGCCATCGCCAGCCAGTGATAATAGCTTTTGGTGGGCGTGCCGTCGATTTCGGTCGGGTACAGTTCGCGCCACGGGCGGGGGCTGATGGTGACGGCGGGCGAGATGATGAAATCGTGCAACTCAAAAAACGCCTGCCAGTCGCGGTGATAGCGCCCTTGGGCAAAGATCGCCTGCGCCACGTCCTCGGCGGAATAGCTGCGGCCTTCGCGGACGTTGTCGGCGACGTTGGGGCCGACATGATCGGGGGTTTCGTCGTAAAGTTTCGCGTGGACACCCAGAAACTGCACACCGCGCAGGACCGAGAAAATGCGGTCGGCGTCGGTGCAATCGGGGGTGGCTTCGGTGACCTCGCCCAGGAACGGCGCCAGCTTGGGCAGGATCGCGCGGAAGTGGTCGCGGATCAGCGCTTCGGTGGGGGCAAAGCCGTAATCTTCGGTGACCGCGATGCGCAAAGATGTCAGATCACGGCGCGGCAGGTTGGCAAAGCTTGCCGCATCCCATGGGGTACGTCCGTCGATCACAGTGGTGAACGGGTCGTTGCGGTCGGGCCGTGCCAGTACCGACAGCATCAACCCCGCATCCGCCACGCTGCGCGCCATCGGACCGGATGTGGGCATGGGGATCAGCCCCGCCGCGCGGGTGTTGCCCGGCACCACGCCGGGGCTGGGCCGGTAGCCCACGATGCCGCAGTAAGCCGCCGGATTGCGCAGGCTGCCGCCGGTGTCCGATCCGGTGGCCAGCGGGGCATAGTCACAGGCCAGCGCCACCGCCGATCCGCCCGATGATCCCGCACAGGTGCGCGTCAGGTCGTAGGGGTTTGCCGTGACACCGTTGACGCGGTTGCGGGTGTTGCCGCCCGCGCTCCACTCCGGTGTGTTGGTCTTGCCCATCGGCAACCCGCCAGCCGCGCGCATGGCGGCAACGATGGCGTCGTCACCGGTGGCGATGTTGTCGGCAAAGGCCTCGGACCCGAAGGTGGTGGGCAGGCCCGTCACATCAATCATGTCTTTCACCGCAAAGGGCAGGCCATGCAGCGCCCCGAGCGACGCGCCTGTCATCACGGCGGTTTCTGCCTTTTTCGCGCCCTCCAGCATCCCGTCAAAGTCGCGCGCAATCAGGGCGTTTACCGCGTGGTCCAGCGTTTCGACCTGCGCAATGCACGCCTGCGCCAGCTCGACCGGCGACAATTGTTTGCGCGCGATCAGGCGGCGGGCGTCGATGGCGCCAAGGCTGGCGGGGTTGGTCATGGGGTGATCTCCTGTGGCAGGTCAAGGGCGGGGGACAGCGCTGCGGCGGCGTCCAGAAAGGCACGGTGGGCAGCGTCGGGGACGAACAGGCCGCCGGTGGCCCAGACGACGTGCACGATGTTTTCGGGTGGGACGTTGGCCATGTGGGCGGCGCGAAACGCCTTGCCTGTGGCACTGTGCATCAGATGGTGCGGCCCGGCAAAGCCGGCGGTGGCCGAGGGTTCGAATTGCAGCCCGTGGGTTGCGCCGGCCGCGACCCAGCGCAGCATGTCGGCGTCGCCCACTGTGCAGACGCCCGCCAGACGGTCGTGCATGCGCGCGTGCACCAGTGGCGACAGGGTGGCGACCGCCATGCCGTCGGCTTCGGTCCGGTTGGTCAGGCCCAGATCGTGCACGGACGGCGCATCGAATGCCATCTGGCACAGGGCTGATGCGGATTGCTGCGGCTCGACAAAGAAGCTGTGGGCATGGGGGCCGAACACCGCCCGCGCGCCATAGGCGATGCCACCCGGTGCGCCGCCGATGCCGCAGGGCAGGTACAGGCACAGCGGGCGGTTGGGGCCGATGACAATGCCCATCGCGTCCAGTTGCGCGGCCAGCTCTGCCGCTGCCGTACTGTAGCCGCGAAACAGCAGCTCCGAGGATTCGTCATCGACAAAATAGCTGTCAGGATCACCCGCCGTGGCATCGCGCGCGGCGGCAACGGCGGTGGAATAATCCGCCGTGTGCAGCACCACCTGAACCCCCAGCTTGCGCAGGCGGTCGACCTTCCACGGCTTTGCGTCGTTCGACATATGCACGACACAGGCATACCCCAGCGCGCGCGCGGCGATGCCGACGCTCAGCCCCAGATTGCCGGTGGACCCGACCGCAATCGTGCGGGCGGCAAAGAAATCGCGCATGTTAGCCAGATCGGTGACGGGCGCGTCGGGGGTCAGCACGCCAGCCGCGCGGGCCTGGGTGACGGCGCACATGAACACTTCGAACAGACCGCCGCGCGCCTTGATCGACCCGGCGACCGGCAGGGCATGGTCGCCTTTTATCAGCAGGGTGCCCGCAGGATCGCCAAACGCGCCTGCGGGGGCCGGGATCAGGTCAGACGTGACGCGCCCGCCCGACGCTTCCAGTTCAGGGAACAGCCGCGCCAACAGCGGGGCCAGCATGTCCCAGTCGGCGCGGGCGCGGTCCAGATCGGCGCGCGCCACCGGGTCGGCGGCGGGGGTATAGGCCGGATTGGCCCACAAAGCCGACCGGCCCGCGCGCACGTCGTCGCGCAGGGCGGTCATGTCTTGAGGCGAAAGTGACACGTCGATCAGTCCTTTGGCAGGCCCTGTTCGGCCAGATCGGCAAACAGTCCGGTCATCGCCACCAGCGCCTGACGCGACACCGGTTTCAGGACGTGTTCGTTGGGGGCGTGCTGTGAACAGCCCGCGTAGGAATGTGGCACCCAGATCGTCGGCAGGCCCAGCACATCGGCGAAACAGTCGTTGGGCAACGAGCCGCCAAGGTTGGGCAGGATGTCGGGGGCCACACCCACGCTTTTTTCAATCGACGCGGTGGCAAAGCGGACCATCGGGTGGTCGGGGTCCAGCCGTGTCGCGGGGAAGCTGTTGCGGCTGTGCGCGACGATCTTGACCTTGCCGAACCCTTCGCGGTCAAGATGGCGGCGCAGGGCGGGCAGGATGTCGTCCACCTCGGTGCCGACCACGAACCGCAACTGGCAGGTGGCGCGGGCCGATCCGGCGATGGCGTTGACCGGTGCGGCGGGCACGCCTGCGGTCATGGCCAGAATGGCAAAGCTGTTCCAGCCGAACACGCGCTCGACCGGGGTCAGGTCCGCCTCGCCCCAATCGGCGTCCAGGTCGATGCCGGTGTCGTGTGCGGGCAGGGCGGCCAGAACCTCGCGGATGCGGGGGGTCAGGCTGGTGGGGCGCCATTCGGGCACACGGATCTGGCCGCGCGCGTCGGTGATGCTGGCCAGTGCGTGCGACAGGATCATCGCGGGGTCCGCCAGCAGACCGCCGAAGTTGCCCGAGTGGTTGGCGCCGGCGCGCAGGTTGACCTCGAGATCAAAGCTGACGCCGCCGCGCGATCCGGTAAAGATCGTGGGTGCCGCAGGGCGCAAACGCGGGCCGTCGGAGGCGATGAACACGTCCGCGCGCAGCAGGTCGGCGTTGGCGGTGCAGAATTCCTTCAGGCCGGGGGATCCGGTTTCTTCGCCCATTTCGATGATGACCTTGGCGTTAAAGCCCAAGTTTCCCTGCGCCTTGATCACGGCATCCATGGCACGCAGGTTGATCAGGTGCTGCACCTTGTTGTCAGCCGACCCGCGCCCGTACAGGCGGTCGCCTTCCTCGATCAGCTCGAACGGCGTCAGCCCCTCGCGCCACTGGCCTTCTTGCGCGCGCACCACGTCGCCGTGGCCATAGGTCAGGACCGTGGGCAGGCTTGCATCCTCGATCCGCTCGGCGGTCAGGATCGGCGGGCCGTCGGGCACGGGGTTGTCGTGGAACTGACAGGTGAACCCCATGGCGTCCAGCATCGGGGCCATGTCGTCGTGCAGATAGGCATGCAGGTGCGGCTTGCCGCGCGGGTCCTGGCTTTCTGTTGGGCGCGACACCAGCGTGGCCAGTTCGCGTTGGAAATCGCCGCTGTCGAAATAGCGTTCGATGTCGGCGCGGGCGGTGTCTTGCAGGGTCATTCGGATGCCTTTTTCGGTTCAGGTTCGGCAACGCCATCGCCCCAGGGGGACATGGTTTCGGTGGTGCCGGAATTGGTGGTGCCCTCGCGCATCACCCCTGCGGGGCAGGCAAAGGCAAAGGGGAAGGGCAGCCGTTGCGCCAGCGCCAGCGGGAAATTGTCGGCCAGCGCGTCGGCCACGGGACCGGCAAGGCGTTCGTCCGCCACCACCTGCGCGCCGCCGGATGCGTCCAGACGAGGGGCCTCAACGGCGTCCTGCATCGACATCCCCTGCTCAATCAGGTGGCCGCTGATCTGCGCCACGGCGGGCATGATCTTGCGTCCGCCCGAGGCCCCCAGCGCAAAGCGGCGGGTGGGCGTTTCGCCCACGACGGGGCAGACGTTCATCAGACAGGCCTTGCCCGCCGCCAGCGAGTTCGGCTTGCCCGGTTCGGGGTCGAACCACATGATCCCGTTGTTCAGGTTCAGGCCGGTCGAGGGCGACACCACCTTGGAGCCGAAGATCGACAGCAGCGTTTGCGTCATCGACACCATGTTGCCGGCGCTGTCCACGATGGAAAAATGCGTGGTGCAGCCGGGGGCCTTGGCGCTGTCGTGATCGCCCATGTTGGTCAGCCGGTCCGCATAGGCCGCGCGCAATCCGTTGGTGCGGGCGACATAGGCGGCGGGGCTGTCGGCATCGGCGGCGTCGTAGCCGTCTTGCCAGTGGGCCAGCGCGTTGGCCAGCGTGGGGCCGGCGGTCAGGCCGGGCATGGCGAAGACAGTGCCATCGCGGAACGGGATCGACAGCGGGTCGGACCACGTGGCGCTGTAGTCGCGCAGATCGTCCATCGACAGGAAGCCGCCCTTGTCCGTCACGTCACGCACAAGCGCCGCAGCGATGTCGCCACGATAGAAAGCTTCTTCGCCCTCGCGGGCAAGCTGTTCCAGTGTCTCGGCCATCTTGCTTTGGTCCAGCCGCTGATCGGCCAGCGCGGTCCAGCCGGACCCTTTGGGCCATTGGCCATCGTCCAGATACAGCGCCGCTGCGTCCGGGTCACGGGCCAGATCACGCGCGCTGGAGGCGATGACAAGGGCCGCGTACCAATCCACGTGCAAGCCGCGTTTGGCCAGATCCACGGCAGGGGCCAGCAGCGTGTCCCACGGCATCCGGCCAAAGCGGCCGTGCGCGGCGGAAATGCCGGCCATCGTGCCGGGCACAGCCACCGATGTGGCACCGGTGACATTGCGGTCCTCGACCACGGCTTCCCACGGGAACAGGTCTGATGCCTTGCCGGCACCCGACAGCGGATAATGCGATACGTCCAGCGTGGCGGACGACCGCATCCCGTAGTTCAGCGCATGGGCGTGGCCCTCGTCTGCGCGCCACAGCATCATCGCACCGCCGCCCATCGGGCCGGACATCCACGGCTCGACCACGCCAATGGCAAAGCTTACGGCGACGGCGGCATCAACCGCGTCACCGCCTGCGGCCAGAACTTCGGCCCCAACCTCGGCGGCAACCACGTGCTGGGCGGCGACAACACCGCCCGATGTGGCCGTGACACCGGGTTTGCGGGTCTGCTGGCTGCGAGAGAACGACCCGCTCATGCGACGGCCGGGGGCAGGGTTGAGACATCGGGCACGACCCAATGCTTGCCGGGCTGCGCGTCCAGCAGCATTTTGGTATAGGGGTGCGACGGCGCGCCAAAGACCTGTTCGACGGTGCCGCGTTCCACCACATCGCCCTGTTGCATGACGATCAGCGTGTCGCAAACCTGTGCCGCGACGCGCAGGTCGTGGGTGATGAACAGAACGGTCAGCCCCATCCGGTCACGAATTTCATTCAGCAATTTCAACACCTCTTTTTGCACAGAGACATCCAAGGCCGAAACCGCCTCGTCCGCAATCAGGATTTTCGGTTCGACCATCAGCGCGCGTGCGATGCAGATCCGCTGGCGTTGACCGCCGGAAAACTGGTTGGGGTAGCGGCTGAGAACTTCGGGGTCCAGCCGCACGATCTTCATCAGCTCGCGGGCGCGTTCCATCGCCTTGGCGCGGTTTTCGCCAAAGTTCACCGGCCCCTCGACCAACTGATCGCCAATGGTGCGGCGCGGGTTCAGCGACCCGTAGGGGTCCTGAAACACGATCTGGATGTGTTTGCGGTAAGGGTGCAGATCGTGGCGCGACATCAGCGCGATGTCCTTGCCCTCGACCGAGACGACGCCGCTTTCGGGATCTTCCAGACGGATCAGGCATTTGACCAGCGTCGACTTGCCCGAGCCGCTTTCGCCCACGATGCCCAGCGTTTCGCCCTGATGCACGGTAAAGTTCACGTCCTTGCAGGCGTGGATCGTGCGCGCGGGGCGGAACATGCCGCCGGCCATGTGGTAAGTCTTGTTCAGGTTCGACACCTTCAGCACTTCGCGGCTGGTGATCGGTTCGGGCACGTCGCGGGTGCGGCGCGGCACCGCGTCGATCAGCAGGCGGGTATAGGGGTGTTGCGGACGGTTCAGGACCTCTTCGGCGGTGCCTTGTTCGACGATCTTGCCGTGCTGCATCACCACAACGCGGTCGGCAATTTCGGCCACCACGTCAAAGTCGTGGGTGACGAACATGATGCCTGCGTCGTGCTTTTCGCGCAGTTCCTTGAACAGGTGCAAAATCTGCTGTTGCGTGGACAGGTCCAGCGCGGTTGTCGGTTCGTCCGCGATCAGCAGGGACGGGTCCAGCGCCAGGGCCATCGCAATCACGATACGCTGGCGTTGGCCCCCCGAAAGCTGGTGCGGGTACGATCCGGAAACCCGGGGCGGATCGGGCAGGTGGACCTCTTCCAGCAGCTTGATCGTGCGGGCCTTGCGCTCGGATGCGCCCAGATCGGTGTGTTGCTGGAACATCTCTTCGATCTGGTCACCCACGGTATAACAGGGGTTCAGCGCCGACATCGGTTCCTGAAAGATCATCGCCATGCGACGCCCGCGCAGGTTGCTGTGCGCGCGTTTGGACAGTTTCAGCAGGTCGTGCCCGTCAAACCGGATTTCGCCCTGCGAGGGGTTCAGCGCCTGTGGCAGCAGCCCCATGGTGGTAAAGGCCGTGATCGACTTGCCCGAGCCGCTTTCGCCGACGATACAGACGATTTCCTTGGGCATCACCTGCAACGTCAGGTTTTCGACGGCATGGGCGCGGTCGGCGGCCTTGGGCAGGTCAACGGTCAGGTTGTTGATGGACAGGATAGGATCGGTCATCAGTTGCGGCCCTCCGGTGCGGTGACATCACGCAGGCCGTCGCCCAGCATGTTGATGGCAAGAACAAGAAAGAACAGGGCGACGCCGGGAATGGTGATCAGCCAGGGTTCGAACAACAGCATGTCCTTGCCTTCGGAAATCATCAGACCCCACGACGGGGTGGGGGGCTGTACGCCCAGGCCCAGGAAGGACAGCGCCGCCTCGAGTATGATGGCGTGGGCCATTTCCAGCGTGAAGATCACGATCAGGTGGTTCATCACGTTGGGCAGGATGTCCTTGACCAGAATGCGCGGCAGCGATGCGCCCAGCACTTCGGCGGCGGCGACATATTCCTGTTTGCGCACCTGCATCGTGGCCGACCGCAGCACCACGGCAAAGCGGTCCCACAGCAGCAGACCCAGCACCGAGACAACGACGGTCAGCGACCCGCCGAACAACGCCACAACGGCCAGTGCCACCAGCACGACGGGCATCGCCAGCCGCACGTTGATCAGAAAGGTCACGACCATATCGACGCGGCCGCCAAAGTAGCCGGCCAGAATGCCCAGCGTCGACCCGATGATGCCCGAGATAACGGCAGCCATGATGCCGATCAGCAGCGAAATGCGCGCGCCATATGCCAGCCGCGCCCAGAAGTCGCGGCCCAGCCCGTCGGTGCCCAGCCAGTGTTCGGATGTGCCGCCCAGAAACACCGGGGGTTTCATCCGCGCCAGCAGGCTTTGCTGGTAAGGATCATATTGGGTCAGCAGCGGGGCAAAGATGGCAATGCCCACGACGATCAGCATGACGACGGCACCAAACATCAGACCCCTGTGGCGCAGCGCGCGTCTGCGCATGGCCTGTCCGGGTGTCAGCGGTTTGTCGCGGGGGGCCTGAACGGGCAGGTCGGCGGGTGTGGTTGTATCGGTCATATCAGTCCTCAGCCCACGCGCAGCCGTGGGTCCAGCCATGCGTTCAGAACGTCAGCCAGGAAGGTGAACAGAATGTAGAAAGTCGAAAAGATCAGGATCAGGGCCTGCATTGTCGGCAGGTCGTTCCGCGCGATGGATTCCCACGCCAGATAGCCGGCACCATGCAGCGCAAAGACGGTTTCGACCACGATCGAGCCGCCCAGCATAAAGCCCATCTGAACCGCGGCCAGGCTGACCACGGGAATGATCGCATTGCGCAGGGCGTGCTTGAACATCACCTTGCGGGTGCGCAGCCCCTTGGCCCGCGCGGTGCGGATATAGTCGGACGACAACACTTCCATCATCCCCGCCCGTGTCAGACGCATGATCGCAGGGGTGGCGTAATAGCCCAGAACCACCGTCGGCAGCACAAAGTTCTGCCACGTCTCGTTGCCCGACGCAGGCAGCAGCCGCAGCTTGATCGAAAAGATCACGATCAGGATCAGACCGAACCAGAACGACGGGATCGCCTGGCCGACCACGGACAAAAACAGCGCAAATCGGTCGATCAGCGAATTGGGATTGGCCGCCGCGGCCACGCCCAGCGGAATGGCCACCGCCAGCGCCAGCGTGATGGCAAACAGGCCCAGCTTCATGGTGACGGTCAGACGGTCGGCAATCAGTTCGGTGACGGGGATGTCGAAATACCATGAATCGCCCAGATCGCCGGTGACCGCAGACCCCAGCCAGTCGCCGTATTGCACGATCATCGGCCGGTCAAAGCCATAGCGTTCGTTGACCAGCGCAATGTCCTCGGCGCTGGCGTTTTCGCCCGCGATGGCCACAGCCGGATCGCCTGCCATGAACAAAAGACTGAAGCTGATAAAGGAAACGGTCAGCGCCACCAAAAGGGCAAGACCGAGACGTTTAAGTATGAAGACGGCCATCGTGCGTCACCTTCCGGGCAAAGAAAAAACACGGGCCGCGCACCAAAAGCTGCGCGGCCCGTCAATGGTTACTTCCAGGAGAAGTCCGCGAAACGGATGACTTCGTCGTCCGTGGGGTCAAAGTTCAGCTCTTTGCTGAGCACATAGTTCACGTTGTAGGTCCACAGCGGCACCCAATACGCTTCGTCCGCGATTTTGGCGTGTGCTTTGGAATACAGCGCCTGACGCTCGGCGCGGTCGGTGATCGAACCGGCCTGTTTCACCCAGTCGATGACTTCGGGATCTTTTGCGTCGTCCAGCGGGCCACCGGTAAAGAATTCACCCGTGATGGCCGACACGTCGGGCAGCGAATAGGAACCCCATGTCTGGAACGAGATGGCCACTTCTTTCTTCTCGCGCTTTTCGCGCAGGGCGGCGTACTTCAGGTAGTTGAAGTTTGTCTTGATGCCGATCTCGTTCAGCATCCCCATAAGCGCTTCGGCATAGGGCCGGTCGCGGTAGGCGTAAAAGTCGATCTCGAACCCGTCGGGATAACCCGCTTCGGCCAGCAATGCCTTGGCTTTTTCGGGGTCGTAGTCATAGGTTGTCACGCTCAGGTCACAGCCGAACTGGATCGGCGCGCAACCTGCGTTGACAACTTCGGACGACCCTTTGACCAGCGCATCGACAATCGCCTGACGGTCGATGGCATGGTAAATCGCCTGACGGACCTCTTTCTTGGTCATCGGACCGTCGGGATCAACCGCACCCGCCGCGTCCATCGAGATATAGCCGATGCGGATCGCCTGTGCGTTGACCACGTCGAACCGGTCATCCATTTCGGCCAGTTTCTCGGCCTGATCGGCGGGCACGTTCCACAAGAAGTCCAGACCGCCGTTAAACAGTTCGGCCACTTGGGTGTTCATGTCGGGGATTGTCTTGATCTCGATCTTGCCGATCTGCGCCTTGCCTTTGGGGCTGTCGTGGTAATCGGCATAGGCGCTCAGCTCGTAGCGCTGGCCCGGCTCGACCGTGTCAACCTTGTAAGGGCCCGTTCCGACCGGCTTGGTGGCCATGCCGCTGGGGCCGACTTCGGCATAGTATTCGTCGGGATAGATGACGACGACGCTGGCCAGATAATCCTCGGCGGGCGGGAACGGCGCGTTCAGGTTGATGCGCACGGTGTTGTCGTCGACCTTTTCGGCGCCTTTCATCCAGCTTACGTTGGTCATGACTTTGACCCCGTTGTCCGGGTTTACCATGTAGTTGACCGTATAGACCACATCGTCGGCGTTGAACGCCTCGCCGTTGTGGAATTTCACGCCTTCGCGCAGTTTGAATTCAACGGTGACGTCGTCAATCCACGTCCATTCCGTGGCCAGGTTGCCCTTCATTTCGCCTGTCGCGGGGTCGCGATACAGCAAGCCGTCCCAGACGCCGCGCGTGAACAGGATGCCTTCGCGGGCCGAGTTGTAATAGTTGTCGACCGATTCCAGTTCTTTGGTGATCGCCATATGCAGCGTGTCATCCGCCTTGTCGGCAAATACGGGTGCGGCAGTCACCAGGCTTAGGGCGGTGCCGATCATCAGGGTCTTGAGTGTCATGGTAATCCTCACTGTGGTTGTTCGGGATGCTGTATTTTTATTCTTGTTCTTGTATACAACATCGGCGGATCGTAATTGGTCAAGCTAATACTGAAATTTTTTAACTGTCCAGAGCACCGTTGAACGGATGCTGATTACAAATCAGGCTTTGCTGACGGGACAGCGGTGCTGCCCTTTCGGTCCCGCCGCATGTGCAAGGATGCCCTGACCCGTTTCCCGCCCTTATTGAGAGAGCTCAGGACCGGAGTTTTCGTGACAGGTGGCTAGGATGCGGCCGCCTTCAGGCCTGCCATCAAGCTTTGGAAACGCTCGCCCTGCACCGTGACGTGGTCGCGCAGCGCATTGGCCGCGGCGTTGGAATCGCCCGTTGTCAGCGCTGCGACAATCGCCTCGTGTTCGGTCAGCGACTGGACCATCCGCCCACGAAGCCGCAACTGCTGACGGCGGAAAGGGCGCAGGCGTTTTTGCAGTTTCAGGCTTTCGTTCTCGAGAAAGCTGTTGCCCGATTCGCGGTAGATCGTGGCGTGAAAACGTTCGTTTTCTGCGTAGTACAGATCGCTGTCCTGCGCTTCGGCGGCCATCTGGCAGCGCGTGTTGGCATGTCGCAACTCTTCCAGCGCCTCGTTAGACATGCGCCGCGCCGCCAGACGCGCACAGACCGCTTCCAGCTCGGCCATCACTTCGAACATTTCCAGCAGTTCCAGCGGGCCGGGCTGGCGCACAAAGGCCCCCCGCCGCGGGATCAAGGTGACCAGTCCCGAGCTTTCCAGACGTTGCAGCGCCTCGCGCAGCGGGGTGCGCGACACGCCGAACTGTTCGGCCAGCCGAACCTCGTCCAGCCGGTCGCCGTCGGCAAAGGTGCCGTCGAAGATCATGTGTTCAAGCGAATTGGCGATATTTACGGCGCTGCGTTGTTCCATGCTGAAAAAGCTAGCTTGGGGATTTGAAGCACGCAATAACTATTATCTTGTATACAAAGTAATTGACCTGAAAAACATCATGCGCCTATGATCGGATCAACATATCCCGTTGCCTGCGCTGGCAGGAACGGTCCTTGTGCCTATAAAACAGGCGCTTACCCAGCCGATCCGGCGCGCTTGTCCTTGCACGGGGACGGGATCGCCCCGCGATAAGGACTTGCGACATGACGATACTTGCCGATCTACTTTCCACCATGTTCGAACGTCGCTACCGCACTTTGGGGCAGGGCCGCGCGTCTGGGCGGCCGGTCGAGGCGCTGATGGCCGACCTGCTGGGCAGCGCGGGCGAAACGTCGGAACTGGCGCTGGCACAGGACATTCTGGGTCACTATGCCAGCCTGGACGATGCGGGCAAGCTGGCGTTCCTGCGGCATCTGGCCCACGACATGAACATCGACCCCGAAACCGTGCGTTCGGCGCTGGATGCGTATGAACAGGCCCCGTCCAAGCTGACCTACCGCGCGTTCATGGGCGCGGCCGAGCCACAGCGGCAGGAACTGATCCGCCGTCTGAACCGCGTACCCGGTGCCACTGGTGCTTTGGTGCGGATGCGCGCCGATCTGCTGCGGCTGGCGGGCGACGATCCCGAACTGGCCGCGCTGGATCTGGATTTCCGGCACCTGTTCGCATCGTGGTTCAACCGCGGTTTTCTGGTGCTGCGCCCGATCAACTGGGAAAGCCCCGCGCATATCCTGGAAAAGATCATCGCCTACGAGGCGGTGCACGCCATTCACAGCTGGGACGACCTGCGCCGTCGGCTGCAACCGCAGGACCGCCGGTGCTTTGCCTTTTTCCACCCCGCCATGCCGGACGAGCCGCTGATTTTCGTCGAGGTGGCCCTGACCAAGGGCATCCCCGGCTCGGTTCAGGCGCTGCTGGCCGAAGACCGCGCGGCCCTGAACCCTGATGCTTGCGACACCGCCGTCTTCTATTCAATCTCGAACTGTCAGGCGGGGCTGGCCAGCATTTCGTTTGGCAATTCGCTGATCAAACAGGTGGCCGCCGACCTTGCGTCTGAATTGAAGGGGCTGAAATCCTTTGTCACCCTGTCGCCGATCCCGCTGCTGACCAAATGGGCCGCCGAGGAAGGTATTGAATTGCCGCAAGACCCCGAAGCACGCCGCGCGCTGGCCGCACATTACCTGCTGAACGCCAAGGGACGCGGCGATGCGCCCTTTGATCCTGTGGCGCGATTCCATCTGGGCAACGGGGCGCTGGTTCATGCGGTGCACGCGGACGCCGATGCATCCGACAACGGGCAGGCACAATCGGGCGGTGTTATGGTGAATTATCTTTATGATCTCGCGCAAGTCGCGGTAAACCACGAAAACTTTGCGACCAAACGCAAAATCGTTGCCAGTTCCGAGGTCACCTCGCTGGCGAAAACAGGCGCCAACGCGACGACTGCGGAAAGGTAAGACATGGCCAACCCTCTTTACGACACCCTGTTCGGGGCTCATGCGGGGCGCGATGCCCCTTTTCTGCATCTGATCGACGGCAGCACGGTGACCTATGCCGCGTTTCTGGCGCAGACCGCGCAGATGGCCCATGTGCTGACAGGGTTGGGGGTGCAACCGGGCGACCGCGTCGCGGTGCAGGTCCACAAATCGCCACAAGCGCTGGCGCTGTGCGCCGCCTGTGCGCAGGCCGGTCTGGTGTTCTTGCCGCTGAACACGGCCTATACCACGGATGAGCTGACCTATTTCATCGAAAACAGCGGTGCCGCGCTGGTGGTCTGTGACACGGCCAAAACCGGATCGCTGGGGCCTGTGGCCGAAGGGTTGGGTGCCAAGGTGGAAACCCTGAACGCCGACGGCACCGGATCGCTGACCGACAAGGCAGCGGAGCAGTCCGAGCAGTTCGACACGGTGGCCCGCAGCGCCGACGATCTGGCGGCGTTTCTCTACACCTCGGGCACCACGGGCCGGTCCAAGGGCGCGATGCTGACGCAGGCCAATCTGCTGTCGAACGCGCAGACGCTGGTGCAGGAATGGCAGTTCACGGCGGACGACGTATTGCTGCACGCACTGCCGATTTTCCACACGCACGGGCTGTTTGTGGCGACCAACGTGACATTGGTCGCGGGCGGCAGCATGATTTTCATGCCCGGTTTCGATCTGGAACAGGTGCTGTCCCAGATGCCCCGCGCCACGGCGATGATGGGCGTGCCCACATTCTACACCCGCCTGCTGGACGACGCCCGCTTTACCCGCGAGGCCGCGGCGCACATGCGGCTGTTTATCTCGGGGTCGGCCCCGCTGCTGGCGGAAACCCATGTGCAGTTCGATTGCCGCACCGGCCAGCGTATTCTGGAACGCTATGGCATGACCGAAACGAACATGAACACGTCAAACCCCTATGACGGCGAACGCCGCGCGGGCACCGTGGGCTTTCCGCTGCCGGGGGTCGAGCTGAAGATCACCGACCCCGACACCGGCGCGACCCTGCCGCAGGGCGAGGTCGGCGTGATCGAGGTGCGCGGGCCGAACGTGTTCAAGGGCTATTGGCAGATGCCCGAGAAAACCGCCGCCGAACTGCGCGACGACGGGTTTTTCATCACCGGCGATCTGGGCCAGATCGACGCCGACGGCTATGTCAGCATCGTGGGCCGGGGCAAGGATCTGATCATTTCGGGCGGCTACAACATCTATCCCAAGGAAATCGAGCTGGTGCTGGACGAACAGCCCGGCGTGCTGGAAAGCGCCGTGATCGGCGTGCCGCACCCCGACTTTGGCGAAACCGTGGTGGGCGTGCTGGTGCCGCAAAAGGGGCAGAGCCCTGACACCGACGCGATTTCCGAAGCGATCAAGGGGCCGCTGGCGCGCTTCAAGCACCCGCGCCGGTTGGTGGTGATCGACAGCCTGCCGCGCAACACCATGGGCAAGGTGCAAAAGAACGTGTTGCGCGACGCGTACAAGGATATGTTCGCCCCGACCTGATGCCGCCGCAGATGGGTGTCGATCTGCGCGCCGAACTGGCGTAGCAATGGCGCATTATTGTTTGCAGCAAGGGACAGCCGCCATGACCACAGACGCACCGACACCCCGGATCGCCATTCTGGGCGCGGGCCTGATCGGGGCCGCCTGGGCGGCGCTGTTCCAGCATCACGGCGCGGATGTGCGGGTGTGGGACCCGCATTCCGATGCGCTGGCCGCCACGCCGACACGCATGACAAAACCGCTGGCGCAACTGGTTGAAGTGGTCCCCGACGCGGGTCCACGTGGCACCCTGACCCTGTGCGACACACTGGCCGAAGCCGTGGACGGGGCCGATCTGGTGCAGGAAAACGCGCCCGAGAACATCCCCGTGAAACACGACCTTTATGCGCAGGTCGAACCGTTTCTGGCCGATCATGCGGTGCTGGCGTCGTCGACATCGGCGCTGACGTGGTCCGAACTGGCCCCCGGCCTGCAAGACCCCGCGCGGCTGATCACGGCCCACCCCTTTAACCCACCGCATCTGGTGCCGCTGGTCGAAATCTACGGCCCCGACGACGCGCGCGTGGCACGGGCCGAGGCGCTGTATCGCGGCGCGGGTCGTGTGCCGGTGCGGCTGAACAAGGACGCGACGGGGCATATCGCCAACCGTCTGGCCTCGGCCCTGTGGCGCGAGGCGGTGTTCATGGTGCAGGATGGCATCGCAGATGTCGAAGCGATTGACGCGGCTTTGGTCAACGGGCCGGGGCTGCGCTGGTCTGTGCTGGGCGCGCATATGGCCTATCACCTGGGCGGCGGGGCAGGCGGGATGGAAAGCTATCTGGCGCATCTCGGCCCCAGTCAGGAACGCCGCTGGGCTGCGCTGGGGTCGCCCACCCTTAGCCCCGAGGTTCAGGCCGATCTGGTTGCCGGTGTCCTGCGCGAGGCCGCAGGGCGCGACATTGCCGACCTGGAAGACACCCGCGACAAGGCGCTGATTGCCGCCCTGCGCGCCCGCAAGGATGCCCCCCATGTCTGACGCCACACCGCCCCGCATCGCGCTGATCCACGCGCTGGAAGAATCCGTTCTGCCGATCCGCGACGCCTTTGTCCGGCTTTGGCCGCAGGCGCTGCGCGCCGATCTGCTGGACGCGTCCCTGTCCGCCGATCTGGCCGCCGCCGGCACGCTGGACGCCGCGATGACCGACCGCTTTGTCACGCTGGGCCGCTATGCCGCGCGCGGCACCGGCCCTCATGACACCCGCGCCGTGCTGTTCACCTGTTCCGCCTTTGGCCCCGCGATCGAGGCGGTCAAGGCCGACCTGTCGATCCCCGTGATGCGCCCCAACGAGGCGGCGTTCGACGCGGCGTTGAACATCGGGTCGCGCGTAGCACTGGTCGTGACCTTTGGCCCGTCGCTGCCGGCCCTGACCCGCGAGCTGGAACAGATGGCCGCTGCGCGCGGGCAAACCATCGACATCACCCCCGTTCTGGCCGACGGCGCGCTGGCCGCCCTTAAGGCAGGCGATGGCGCAGGCCATGACGCGGCGGTGCAGGCGGCATGCCGTGCGCTGGGGCCGCAAGATGCGGTTGTCCTGGGACAGTTCAGCCTGGCGCGGGCCGAAAAGGTTCTGTCCCCGATGTTGGATTGCCCTGTGATCACCACCCCCGACAGCGCCGTGCGCGCCTTGCGCCGGATGATCGAAGCGGGCTGACCCGGCGGGCCGTCTGTCTTTGCGCGGCACGATACCATGCGGTCCTGGCTTGAAAATCCGGTCACATGCCAAAGTTCAGGGCCAGTTCGGCCCAGACGTCCATTATGTGGTTTAATCCACACAAAAGGCGCGAACAGGGCCGCGCGCGACAATAGGTTTAGACAGAGTGCGCGTTTCAAAGTACCACTCGTGGTAGCGTAATTCGGTCGGCCGCCCAAAAAGTGTGGTAACATAATAACAAGCAACTATTGTAAGTTAACGAAACCTGACAGGCTCATTAGTGCGCAAGCTTGATATTTTTCTGATTGCTTTGTTCATACTGATAACCGTCGGTATGGCCACGCTGCGCTATGAAACATCCCAACGCGCCGCCACACAGGAATTCGGCCGCTTGTCTGCGGACGGGATCGAGGCGCTGGACACGCGCATCGACAGCTATCTGCACAGCCTGACCGGAGTGGCCGCATTTATCCTGGCCTCGGAAGAGGTCGCGGCGACCGAGTTCGACGATTACGTCAAATCCCTGAAGGTCGAAGACTATCTGCCGGGCATTCTGGGCATCGGCCTGATCGAGGCCGTGGCCGATGCCGATCTGGCGCGGTTCAAGGCAGATCATCTGAACCAGGGTGCCTTCGACGTCCACCCCAAGCTGGATGTGGCCGAGCATTTTATCATCAGCCACATCTCGCCGCTTGAACGCAATCGTCAGGCTTTGGGACTTGATCTGCAATTCGACGCCGTCCGCGCCGAAGCGCTTGAAACCTCGAGAGCGACGCGGACACCACAGCTGACCCGACGCATCACGCTGGTACAGGACGATCAGAAACAGGCGGGTTTCTTGCTTGTGATGCCGGTGGAGAACCGCAAAGTGGGCGGGTTGGGCGGCGACATGTGGGTCTATGTGCCTTTTGTCGGGCCCGGTATCCTGTCCTACTTGACCCCCAGCCAAAGCAAAAGCTACGAGATCGCGGTTTACGACGGTGACGTGGTCGATCCGAAGAACCTGATCTACAATTCCGACCCCGAGGGCAAGAATGTCGGGGCGTTCTCGCAAACATACCAGACGGTCAACGTCGGGCGCACGTGGACCGTGGTGTACCGCAGCACCCCGACATATGACGCCTTGTTCAAGAAATACGCGCATATTCTGATCGTGATCGCGGGAACAATGTTGACGCTGATGCTGTATATTGCGCTGCGCAGCACGCGCATCCGCTCGGAAGCCATGGCCGAAGTCGCCGAAATGCGTGCCCGCAAACTGAATGCGCAAGAGGACGAGAAAAGCTCGATCCTGGAAAACGCCGTATCAGCCGTGTTCATTCTGGATGGTGACAGCAAGGTTCTGTCGGCGAACCAGGCGGCGCTTCAGATGTTCGGCTATGACGCGGATGAACTGCCTGCGCGTGATTTTGGATCTTTGGTCAGCGATGTTCCCGACGGGCCGCAGAACGACCGCCACAATGCAACCGGCGTGACCAAGGACGACAAACGTTTGTTGCTGGATGTGCAACGCAACAACTGGCGGTCTTTTGACGACGAATTGCGTCAGACCATCATCGTGCACGACCTGACCGACGAAATCCGCATTCAGAACGAACTGAACAACACCAAGACCATGTATGACCTTGCCTTGCAGGGCGCAGAGATCGGTGTGTTTGACGTGGACCTGACCACCGGCACGTCCGAAGTGTCGGACACCTGGTACAGGATCATGGGGATCGACAAGCCGACGCAAGACATCGACAGCCAAAGCCTGTTCATGGACCGGATCCACGCCGAAGACCGCCAGATCCTGATCAACGCCGATGTCGCTTGTATGCGCGGCGAAACCGAACGGTCGATCGCGGAATACCGCATTCGGTTCGACACCCCCGACGGTGTCATGTGGCGCTGGATGAGATCCGACGCCATCGTGGTCGAGCGGGACGAAAACGACCGTGCGACGCGGCTGATCGGCACCCAGACCGACGTGACCGACCTGCGCCATTCGCGCAATGCGCTGGAAGCCAGCGAGAAAAAGTTCCGCAAGGTGATCGCCGTGGCCCCGGTGGGCATGGTCATGATGGACGACCAAAGCAACATCACCGGTGTCAACAACGCCTTTTGCGCCGTCAGCGGCTATTCCGAAGAGGAATTGCTAAAGCCGATGCGCATGGCGGACCTGATCCCACCCGATGGACGCGGGCCGATCTACAGGGCCGTGTCCGAAATGGTCGCGGCGCGGGCCGAGCTGTATGAAGGCGAACATCAGGTTCTGCATTCCAGCGGCGAGCTGCGCTGGTGTTATTTCCGCGTCAGCTGGGTCTATGACAAGAACGAAGGCCGCTATTTCTATGTGGCGCAGGTTCTGGACATCACCGACCAGAAAAAGGTCGAGCATATGAAGAACGAATTCGTGGCCACGGTCAGCCACGAATTGCGCACGCCGCTGACTTCGATCAAGGGCGCGCTGGGGCTGATCCGCGCCACCGCAGGCGACACGTTGCCCGCAGCCCTACAGCGGCTGGTCGATATTGCCACAACCAACGTCGACCGGCTGACCTCGATCGTCAACGACATCCTTGACCTTGAAAAAATCTCGTCGGGCGAGGTGACCTTCAACTTTGACAATGTCGATATGGGCGCGTTGATCCGTGACACCGTTGACGAATTGTCGCCTTATATCAAAACCCATCTGGCCAATGTCGAAATTGACCTGCCCGAAATCCCGCTTCAAATATATGCCGACCCGGGGCGGACCAAACAGGTGCTGGTGAACCTGCTGTCGAACGCCTGCAAGTATTCGCCTGACAACAGCGCGGTGCGGATCAGGGCCGAAAAGCTGGGCGGCGTGGCGATTGTCTATGTCCAGAACGAAGGCCCCGGCATTCCCGAACATTTCCGCGCCCGCATCTTCAAGGCGTTCTCGCAAGCCGACAGCTCGGACACCCGCGCCAAGGGCGGCACGGGTCTGGGCCTGAACATCACCCGCCAGATCGTGAAACGCCACGGGGGCGAGGTCGGCTTTGAAAGCGTGCCCAACCGCGTGACCGTGTTCTGGTTCACTTGTCCGCTGGCTGAATCCGAAGCGCCGGCCCTTTTGCCCGCGCCGCGGTTGGTCAATTCCTCAAAGGACCGCCCCCGTCTGAAGGTGCTGCACCTTGAGGATGATCTGGATTTTGCCGAAGTGATCCATTCGGGCCTGGGCGGTGTGGCCGATGTCTCCCATGCCAAGAACATCGCAGAGGCGCGCAAAAGGCTAAAAGACAACGATTACGACGTCCTTGTCATTGACTGGACCCTGCCCGACGGTGACGCGTCAGAGTTGCTGGACGAAGTCTGTGACGCGGGCAGAAAAATTCGAATCGTCGCTCTGTCTGCCGATGGCAGCCGCTCTGCCGATCAGCGTTTGTCCGCAAATCTTATTAAATCACGCACGGATCTGGCGGATATTTCGGCCAGTGTACTTGGCTTTGAGGCCCAAGCGTCATAGCGGCACCGCGCCAGTGACACCCTGATTGACCAACATTGCCCTATTTTCGCCAACATGGGCTGCGATAGAATACACATCCGCAGACAATTTAGCGGGTTCGCAAGAACATGATGTAATTGGGCAGCGTGTTTGAGTTCAGGGATGAGCAGTGTGTTTTTCGAGGGTTTTACCGATAAAACGGCAGCCGGGTTTACGCTTGGCAGTGCTTTGGCACTAGGCTGGTATGTATTTAGTCCAAGCTTCTTACCGGGGGTCAGCGCACAAGTGCTGCCAATTGCAGGGGCAATTGCGCTGTCCGGCCTGACACCTTTGGCCTTGGTCAAATACAACATGCGCCGCACGACCTCGGGTCGGGCGTTGTCGATGGCCCAGCGGCTTAGCGCACTGGACCGTCACGCGATGGTCAGCATTGTGAACGAAAAGCACCAGTTGACCGAAGCGAACGAACAATTTCTTGAAATGACGGGCTATACGCGCAACGAGCTGATGGGCGAGCAGGTTCTCAAGGTCTACGATGTGACCCACCGCGCGCTGGCGCTTGAAATTCGCACCAGCCTTCAACGCGGCGAGATGTGGCAGGGTGAAACGCCGCTGCGCTGCAAGGATGGCTCGGTCATTTACACCCACAGCACGATCATGCCCCTGTTTGACAACAAGGGCGGCTGGAAAGGGTCGATTTCCGTTCGCACCGACATTACGCACACCCGTCAGTTGCTGGCGGAACGCAATGTTGCCGAATCCCTGCACGAACTGCGCGACGACATCTGGATTGTCCGCGCGGAATCCGAAAAGTTTGCTTATGTGAATGCCGCCGCACGCCGCCGTCTGGGCTGGCAGAACAGCGGGATCGAGCAACATTCCTTGTCCGAACTGGTGATGCAGCCGGGCGGCAAGGCGATCCGCACAGCGTGCCGCCGCATGATTGAGCGCGGCGAAACGTCGACACAGTTCGAAGAAACGCTGTTTGACGTGCCGTTTCACATCAGCATCAAGTTTCTGCCCAGCCACCACAACGACGACCGGTTCCTGATCGTGCTGAACGACATTTCCGCCCGGCTTGAGCAAGAGCGGACCCAATCCGAATTTATCTCGACCGTCAGCCACGAACTGCGGTCGCCGCTGACGTCGATCAAGGGCGCCATGGGGTTGATGTTGTCGAACGCCACCGGCGACCTGCCGGAAAAAGCGGTCGATCTTCTGGGCATTGCACACCGCAACGCCGACCGTCTGGTGCTGATCCTGAACGACATTCTAGACCTCGAGAAAATCTCGGCGGGGCGCATGGAATTCACGATGGACGATGTGGACATGCGCGATCTGATCCGCGAGGCCCAGCAGGCCAACGCCAGCATCGGCGAACGCTTTGGTATTTCGCTTGAGGCCACGGGGCTGGACGGCCCGCTGCCGCTGCGCACCGATCCCAACCGGGTGATCCAGGTGCTGAACAATCTGGTGTCGAACGCCTGCAAGTTTTCCAAATCCGGCGACACGGTTTTGATCCGCGTCCGCGACGAGGGCGATTCGTTGCGCATCTCGGTGCGCGATCAGGGGCAGGGGATTGCCTTGCAGGACCAGCCGAAAATTTTCGAAAAGTTTGCCGACCTGGCCAATTCCTCTCGCACAACCAAGGGTGGAACCGGTCTGGGATTGAGCATTTGCAAGGCAATCGTCCAAAGTCTGGGTGGAACCATCGGTTTCAACAGTATCGAGGGCAGCGGAACGACATTTTTCTTTAATTTGCCTAAATCCGAGGCTATATCTGCCGAAACCAGCATCGAGCCGAAATTGCGCGTGGCCTCTTGATTGGAAATTAGATGATCAAAATATTACACGTAGAAGATGACGCCGACATTCGTGAAATTGCCCAGCTCGCTTTGGGGTTATCGGGCGATTTCGAAGTCGTTCAAAGCGCCTCGGGCGAAGAGGCGCTGCTGATGGTGCAGGCCTTTATTCCTGATGTTCTGCTGCTGGACGTGATGATGCCCGGCATGACCGGCCGCCAGACGCTTGAGCGGATGCGCGAGATTCCTGCGCTGGAAAAAACCCCGGCGATCTTCATGACCGCCCGTGCCCAGAACTCCGAAGTGGAAGAACTGCGCGGTCTTGGCGCCGCCGAGGTGATCAGCAAGCCGTTCGACCCGATGTCACTGGGCGACCAGATCAAGGCCGCGTTGAAAGCTTACGCCGAGGCGTAAGGCACAGCGATCCAGCGCACGCTGATGTTTCAGGCATCCACCTTGGTGGGTGCCTTTTGCGTGACAAAGCCACAGCTTGGGCCGCGTTGGAAACGTGCGGGGGTGGACCGGCGGCCAGCCCCCCCATCCCGAACGCAAAAAACGCGCCGTGTGGCGCGCGCGTTCCTTGTTCATAACGGGGGCCCTGACGGGCAGGGCGAATTCAGTGCAGCAACCCTTTGCACTGTTCGACAAAGTCGTCGATCTGTACCAGCAACGCGTCAGGGCACAGTGCCAGATCGTTGTCCGGGCCGGTCAGGTGCGCGACGATGTCGTTTTCGCAGCTGCGCGCCGCATGACCCAGATCGTCAAAGCCCAGCGAACCGGCGGTGCCTGCGATCTGGTGCAGGATGTCACGCGCGGCCGCCAGATTGCCGTTCACCTCGTCCAGTGTCTGACCCTCGTAGGCCAGAACCGCGTGGTGCGCGATGCTTTGCTGGCGTGTCACCAGAAGATCCAGAAACCGACCCCGGATTTTCTCCAGCCCCGACATCATGTCCAAAGCGCCGTCCATCACGCGCGCTGCTCTGTCAGCCAAAAGTCATGGCGGTTGCGTTCATATTTCTCTGCCGAGACCTTGGCGCTGGAATGTGCCTCGCCCAGGGCGTCCATCACGGCACTGCCGCTTTTCCAGATCATCCGCACGGCGCTGCCTGCGCTGACGCGCGGTTCCAGCGGTTGGCCGTCATTGTTGAACAACTCCATCCGCGACAGCGCCAGGTTCACATCGTCCATCAGACGCTCTGTGTCGGGCCGCCAGCCGCTTTCTGTAACGCAGACAAAGGTGCCGTCGCCACCATAGGACATCAGGAACTGATGGCCCGCCAGCGTGTCCGAAATCACCTCGGCCACGTCCGAAATCAGGCCGCTGAATTCAAAGGCGTTCAGGGTTTGGTGAAACCCTTCGACATCGCGCACGGAAAAGCCGAAAGCGGTCGAACCGAACAGCGCGTTGCGCGACAACTGGGCCACGTAGTTTTCCATCGCGATAAAGTCGATCACGTTGTCCACGTCATAGACAGACAGCGGCTCGTGCAGCTCCAGCATCTGCGGCGCGGCGGCGGCGGTCTTGGCCGCGAAAATCTTCTTGGTGCGCAACTGGCGCGTCTGGGCCATCTTCTCGACCATGCCCACGCGCACGCGCAGCTCGTTCACTTCGAACGGCTTGGTCACATAGTCGGTGGCACCCGCCTTGAATGCGGCGTCGATATAGCGCTTGTCGGACATCGCAGTGACCATCAGCACCGGCGTGTCCGCATAACGGGCGATGTCGCGGATGTGGGTCAGCAGTTCGACGCCGTCCATTTGGGGCATCTGGATGTCCAGCATGAAACACTCGAACGGAACGCATCCGGGTGTCTTTAGAATCTCCAGCGCCTGCGCGCCGGATTCGGCTGTTGTCAGCTCGTGCTCTCCAATAGCCGCAACAAACTGCGTCAACAGTTCGAGAATGATGGGATCATCGTCCACAGCTAAAATACGCACTGAAAGTCTCCATTTCTGCTTTTTGCGCCAAATCAAGTGTCTGGCGCCCTTATGACAACCCTACGGGGAAAGATGGCATCAATTGGGCATTTGGCGAAACAATTGGAATTTTTTACAAAAACTGTCGCGGTGCGGCGTTTCAATCTACACGCACAGGGCGCAACGCGGGGGCGCGGCACCCGTCAGGACAGAAAAATGTGAACGCGGCGGCAAGGGCACTGTGCCACAAGCCGCCGCATTGATCGTTCATGGGCACCGGGGCCGGTATCAGTCGCGCGAATCCACGTAGTTTTCGAACTTGGCGAACAGGTTGCTTTCCTCTTCCTCCACGCTTTCCTCGAAGGGGGCGGCCTTGATGCTGCTCTCGCGCAGTTTTTCGCTGGCCGACATGCCGGACCAATACCGCTGGTTGCCAACCGACCCGATCCGCACCTTGGGCGGCGTGGGCATCTGGCTGGTTTCTTCGTCCCAGTTCCGCTTGAGATCTTCGGTCATGTCGCGGCGCAGCTTGTTCAGGTCCAGCCGGCGGCGGCCGATGGTCAACCCCAGGAACCGGCCCGATCCGACATAGGCCACGTGCGCAGCAAAGCCGTTCAATGAATCCAGCGTGATTTCAGCCAACTGTTCGATCGCGTTGCGGAACGCAGGGGCCGACACGTTGGCATGTGCGGCTTTCATACCCTGGGCTTCGATGCTGAACAGGTTCATCGCATAGCAGCCGGTTTGCAGCCGCAGCAGGTGGTTTTCCATCTGAAGCAGGTTCGACATGCCGGGCACGTCCAGCTTGAACGCCTCTTCAAAGCGCACTTTGACCAGCGCGGTCAGCTCGCCCAGCGTGTGCTGTGCCTCGCGTTCGCGCAACAGGCTGGCGTTCAGCAGGCCGGCGGAATTGATCCGCGCGCCCAATTCGACACCTTCCAGCGGCTTCGAGATATAGTCGGTCGCACCGGCAAAGAACGCACGTTGCATCAGACCGGCCTCGCGGCTGGCGGTCATCATCAGGATCGGGGTGCTGCGGTAAGCCGCGCAGGCGCGGATCATTTCGCACATTTCAATCCCGTCAACACCGGGCAGCATGATGTCGACCAGAAAGCAATCGAACAGACGCGGCGCTTCGCGCACGATATCCAGGGCGTCTTCGGCCGACGCGGCGCAGGTCAGTTTATAATTCTTTTCTTCGGTCAGACTGCCACGCAGCAGGTCCAGGATGACAGGATCATCATCTACGGCAAGAATATGCATCATCGGTTTCGTTCCCCATTTACGTTTCCACCATAAGCGGCGGTCGATCTGCTCTAAGTTGTTAACAAAAGGTCAGGGAAACGGGGCATTTTTGAGACGTCTTAACGGAAAAACCGTGGTAAATAAGGCTTCTCTTGGTTTCAAACTGCCAAAATGGGCGGCAGGCCGCTCAACCACAGACTGAAATGTGGCGACTTTGTGGTTTGTTACGCGTACAACACCCTAGTCCCGGCAGTTTCGCAGAAACGGGTGCAGGCAGGCGACAGGGGCCGGTCGGTGATGAACATATCGACCTGCGCCATAGACGCGATACGGGCAGGGGCCTTGCGTTCGAACTTGGACCCGTCGGCCACCAGAAACACCTCTTCGGAATGGGCGATGATGGTTTTGCTCACGCCCACCTCTTGAATGTCAAAGTCCATCAGATCGCCCGTGTCGCGCAGCGCCGAGCAACTGATAACGGCATAGTCGAACTGGAACTGGCGGATCGTCTGGGTGGCCAGATCACCGACCAGCCCGCCGTCGGACCGGCGCAGGTTGCCGCCCGTCACCACCACCTCGATGCTGGGGCTTTGGGACAGGATCATGGCAATGTTGATGTTATTGGTGACCACCAGCAGCCCCTGATGATGCAGCAGTTCGGCGGCGACCGCTTCGGTCGTGGTGCCGATGTTCAGGAACACCGAACAGTCGTTCGGGATCTGCTTGGCACAGACACGGGCAATGTCCACCTTAGCCGCCTGGTTCAGCGCGCGGCGTTCGCTGTATCCGATGTTGGTGGTCGTCGAAGGCAGCACAGCGCCCCCGTGAACCCGCTCAAGCTTGCCTGAATCCGCAAGCTCGGTCAGGTCACGGCGGATGGTTTGCGGGGCCACGCCAAAATGGTCCACCAGCCCGTCAACCGTCACCCGGCCTTCGCGGCGGGCGATCTTGATGATCTCGGGTTTGCGCAAAGATTGACTCATTCTGCCTCCCATCCGGTCACGATTCGACGCCTGTGACCTGCGCTATTGTGCGGTTCGCAGCGCATGATTGTAAATTGACATGCATTTCCGCTCGGAATCCAGTGTAAATTCAGCCTCTTGGCGGAAAACGCGCAAAAACGAACATTTTTATCTTCCAAACGCGCGTGAATTTTGTACGCTGTGTCCCAAGCGGCGGAAACGTCGCAGGGGAGGCTTTTGATGAAACCGGACTGTGACCTGCTGATTATCGGCGGCGGCATCAATGGATGTGGCATCGCACGCGACGCCGCGGGCCGGGGCCTGTCGGTCTGCCTGGCCGAGATGAACGACATCGGCTCGGCCACCTCTGCATCGTCGACCAAGCTGTTCCACGGCGGTCTGCGCTATCTGGAGTATTTTGAACTGCGGCTGGTCCGCGAAGCGCTGATCGAACGCGAGGTGCTGCTGCGCGCGATGCCGCATATCTCGTGGCCCATGCGGTTCGTGCTGCCCCATCACCGGTCAATGCGCTTTGACATGACCACGCCCACGTCGAAACTGCTGAACGTGGTGATGCCGTGGATGCGCGGGCGGCGGCCTGCCTGGCTGATCCGGTTGGGGCTGTTTTTGTACGACACTCTGGGCGGGCGCAAAATCCTGCCCGGCACCTCCAGGCTGGACCTGCGCAGCGCCCCCGAGGGGCGCGGGCTGAACCCGAAATTCGAAAAGGCGTTTGAATATTCCGACTGCTGGGTCGAGGATTCGCGTCTGGTGGTCCTGAACGCCCGCGACGCCGAAGCACGCGGCGCGCAGATCATGCCCCGCACCAAGGTAACAAGCGCCGAGGTGGTGGACGGCCTGTGGCACGTGACACTGCAAGAGGGCGACCAAAGCCGCACCATGACCGCCAAGATGGTGGTGAACGCCGCAGGCCCATGGGTTGGCGACGTGCTGCGCGGCACGCTGAAAAGCAATTCGCAAAGCGGCGTGCGTCTGGTGCGCGGCAGTCACATCGTGACCAAGCGGCTGTTTGATCACGACAAATGCTATTTCTTCCAGGGCACCGACGGGCGCATCATCTTTGCGATCCCCTACGAGACCGACTTTACCCTGATCGGCACCACCGACATGGACCATACCGACGCAGATGTGAAACCGCAGATCACGCCGGAAGAACAGTCGTACCTGATCGACTTTATCAACGGCTATCTGGCGAAACCGATTTCCGACGCCGATGTGGTCTGGACCTATTCGGGCGTGCGTCCCCTCTATGACGACGGCGCCAGCAGTGCCAGTGCGGCGACCCGCGACTATGTGATCAAGACCGACACCAGCCGCGGCGCGCCCGCGCTGAGCGTTTTTGGCGGCAAGATCACCACCTATCGCCGGCTGGCCGAAACCGCGCTGGAACAGATCGCGCATCATTTCGATGGCGTCGACAAGGTCTGGACCGCAGGCGTGCCGCTGCCAGGGGGTGATTTCCCGGTGGACGGGGTCGACGCATTGGTGGCCGGTCTGAAACGCGACTTTCCCTTCCTGACCGACCGCTGGGCGCTGCGGCTGGTGCGTGCTTACGGGACCGAAGCCGCGCAGATGCTGGACGGGGCCAAAACGCTGGCCGATCTGGGCACGGATTTCGGCGCGACGCTGACCGCGCGCGAGGTCACATGGCTGATGGACAAGGAATACGCGCGCACAGCGCAGGACGTGGTCTGGCGGCGCAGCAAGTTGGGCTTGCGGATGGATGCAGCGGAAATCGACCGCTTGCAGGGATGGATGAAAGACCACGCACAGCAGTCGAATGCTGCGGCGGCGGAATAGGGGGGCGACATGACGCTTGAGTTCAAAAACGTGTCCAAGGTGGTGAACGGCGATGTGCATATTCATCCCACCGACCTGACGCTTGAGCGTGGCACGATGAACGTGCTGCTGGGTCCGACGTCGTCGGGGAAAACCTCGCTGATGCGGCTGATGGCAGGGCTGGATGTGCCGACCGAGGGACGTCTGTTCTGGGAAGGTCAGGACGTGACCGGAATGCGCGTGCAGGATCGCAAGGTCGCGATGGTCTATCAGCAGTTCATCAACTACCCGTCGATGACCGTTTACGACAACATCGCCTCGCCCCTGCGTCTGATGGGCAAGTCCAAGGCCGAGATTGACACAGCCGTGAAACAGGCCGCCGACCTGATGCAGCTTGGGCCCTTCCTGAACCGCAAACCGCTGGAGTTGTCCGGCGGGCAACAACAGCGTTGCGCGCTGGCGCGGGCGCTGGTCAAGAACGCGGGGCTGGTGTTGCTGGACGAACCGTTGGCGAACCTCGATTACAAGCTGCGCGAGGAATTGCGCGTCGAGATCCCCAAGATCTTCGAGGAATCCGGCGCGGTCTTTGTCTATGCCACGACAGAACCCGAAGAGGCACTGTTGCTGGGCGGCAATTGCGCGACCCTGTGGCAGGGCCGCGTGACCCAGTTCGGCCCGACACCGCGGGTCTATCGCCAGCCGGTCGATGCGACCACGGCGCGGGTGTTCAGCGATCCGCCGATGAACTTCATGACCATCAGCAAGACCGGCGGCACCCTGATGTTCGGCAAAGGGCAAAGCGCCAAGGCCACCGGCCCGCTGGCCGATCTGGCCGACGGGCGCTATCTGGCGGGGTTCCGGCCCAACCATCTGGAGATTGCCCGCCACAAGGACGGCGCATTGCAGTTCGACGCCCGCGTGATCGTGACCGAGCTGACAGGGTCCGAAACCTTTGTTCACCTGAACCACCACGACGACACTTGGGTCGGACTGGTCCACGGGGTGCACGACCTGAAACCGGGGACGGCGCAATCGGTCTATCTGGACCCTGCGCATGTCTACATCTTTACCGAAGCGGGCGATCTGGTTGCCCCCGCTTCCTATGCATTGGCGGCTTGAGACATGGCAAAGATCACGCTCGACAATCTGGCACATTCCTACCTGCCAAACCCGAAATCCGAGGCCGACTTTGCGCTGAAGGAATTGAACCACGACTGGGCCGACGGCGAGGCCTATGCCCTGCTTGGTGCCTCGGGCTGCGGAAAATCCACGCTGCTGAACATCATCTCGGGCCTGCTGCACCCCAGCCAGGGGCGCATCCTGTTTGACGGCAAGGACGTGACCCAATCCAGCACCGCCGACCGCAACATCGCGCAGGTGTTTCAGTTTCCGGTCGTCTACGACACGATGACCGTGCACGACAATCTGGCCTTTCCGCTGCGCAACCGGGGCGAACCTGCGTCTTACGTGGCCGAACGGGTGCAGAAGATCGCGCAGATGATCGGCATGGAGGACGTGCTGAACAAACGCGCCCGTGGTCTGACAGCGGATGCCAAGCAAAAGATCAGCCTGGGCCGTGGCATGGTACGCGAGGACGTGAACGCGTTGCTGTTCGACGAACCGCTGACCGTGATCGACCCGCATATGAAATGGGAACTGCGCACACAGTTGAAATCGCTGCACCACGAATTCGGGCACACGATGATTTACGTGACCCACGACCAGACCGAGGCGCTGACATTTGCCGACAAGGTGGTGGTGATGCACGACGGTCGCGTGGTTCAGATCGGCACGCCGCAGGAACTGTTCGAGCGGCCCGAACATACATTCGTGGGCTATTTCATCGGCTCGCCCGGCATGAACCTGATCCCGGCGTCGGTCGAGGGCACGCAGGCCACGGTACACGGCGCGCAGGTCGCGCTGGGGCGGCATTATGGCGCGCTGAACGGTGACGTGAAGCTGGGCGTGCGCCCCGAATTCGTGACTCTGACCGATGGCGATGGCCTGCCGGTCAAAGTGCGCCGCGTCGAGGACGTAGGCCGCCACAAGATCATCCGCGCCGACCTCTTCGGAAACGAGATCAACATCGTCGCCGCCGAGGGCACCGAGGTTACGCCGGACATGACCCGCGTGGCCTTCGATACCGCGCAGGTCAACGTCTATGTCGACGACTGGCGCCAACAGGGGGAGGCCGCCTGATGAACAAGACCGTCAACCAAAAAGCATGGTTCCTGGTGCTGCCTGTGCTGCTGCTGGTCGCCTTTTCCGCCGTCATCCCGCTGATGACCGTTGTCAACTATTCGGTGCAGGACACCTTTGGCCAAAACCAGTTTTTCTGGGCGGGGCTGGAGTGGTTCGAGGAAATGCTGCATTCGGACCGCATGTGGAATGCGCTGGGGCGTCAGTTGATGTTTTCGGGGATCATTCTGGCCATTGAAATCCCGCTGGGCATATATGTGGCGCTGAACATGCCGAAATCCGGCTTCTGGTCCAGCTTCTGCCTTGTGCTGATGTCGCTGCCGCTGCTGATCCCGTGGAACGTGGTCGGCACCATCTGGCAAATCTTTGGCCGCGTCGACATTGGCCTGCTGGGCTATACGCTGGACAAGCTGGGCATTTCCTACAACTACACCCAAGACACCTTTGCCGCCTGGGCCACGGTGGTGGTGATGGATGTCTGGCACTGGACATCGCTGGTGGCGCTGCTCGCCTTTGCCGGGCTGAAATCCATCCCCGATGCCTATTACCAAGCCGCCAAGATTGATCAGGCCAGCCGCTGGGCCGTGTTCCGTTTCATCGAATTGCCCAAGATGGCGGGCGTTCTGATGATCGCCATTCTGCTGCGGTTCATGGACAGCTTCATGATTTATACCGAGCCGTTCGTGGTCACCGGCGGTGGTCCGGGCAACGCAACCACGCTGTTGTCGATTGATCTGGTCAAGATGGCGCTGGGTCAGTTCGACCTTGGACCTGCTGCCGCATTCTCGTTGATGTATTTTCTGGTGATCCTGCTGATCTCATGGGTGTTTTACACCGTGATGACGACGCTGGACAACAAGGAGGGATAAGGGATGACCGACGCCACCCAGCCTGACACATTGCCCGGCAACCTGACCGCAGGCGGCACCAAGCGCCGCTTGCATGTCAAAGGATCGGCCATCGTGATGGCGATCTACCTGCTGTTCCTGATGCTGCCGATCTACTGGCTGCTGAACATGAGCCTGAAAACCAACACCGAGATTCTGAACAGCTTTACCCTGTGGCCGCGCAACCTGACGCTGGACAACTATGCGACGATCCTGACCGATCCCGCGTGGTATATGGGATACGTCAATTCGCTGATCTACGTGGTGATGAACACCGTCATCAGCCTGGCGGTGGCGCTGCCTGCGGCCTATGCGTTCTCGCGCTACAGCTTCATGGGTGACAAACACCTGTTTTTCTGGCTGCTGACCAACCGCATGGCGCCGCCTGCCGTTTTCGCGCTGCCGTTCTTTCAGCTTTATTCCTCCGTGGGCCTGTTCGACACCCACATCGCCGTGGCACTGGCGCATTGCCTGTTCAACGTGCCGCTGGCGGTCTGGATCTTGGAAGGCTTCATGCGTGGCGTGCCCAAGGAAATTGATGAAACCGCCTATATCGACGGCTATAGCTTTGGCCGTTTCTTCATCAAGATCTTCATGCCCCTGATCGCCAGCGGCATCGGCGTCGCGGCGTTCTTCTGCTTCATGTTCTCGTGGGTCGAACTGCTGCTAAGCCGCACGCTGACCACGGTCGATGCAAAACCCATCGCGGCCATCATGACACGGACCCAAGGGGCCAGCGGCATCGACTGGGGTGTGCTGGCGGCGGCTGGCATCCTGACCGTCGTGCCGGGGGCCTTGGTCATCTATTTCGTGCGCAACTACATCGCCAAGGGCTTTGCCCTGGGCCGGGTTTAAGGAAAGGGGCCAACACATGGACTGGATGGCTTGGACATGGCCGACCGCGATCTTCTTTATGGTCATCGCGTCGCTGCTGGTCACCTTCACGGTGCTGGCGATCAAATTCCCCGAAACGCCGCGCCGTGGCGTGCTGGGAATGGAAACCACGCGCGGCGACCGTTTGTTTATCACGCTTCTGGGCAGTGCCTTTATCAACCTCGGCTGGCTGGGACTGGTTGGGGCGGCGCAGCCCTATGCGATGATTGTCTGTCTGATCTACGCCGCAGCGGTGTTTCGCTGGGTGTAAGAAGCGGCGCAGCGGCATGTGGGCCCCTGCGACGACATAAATATCCACATTCATAAGGGAGGAAACGTTATGAACATATCACTGAAATCCTCAACGGCGCTGGCCGTTGCGCTGGGACTGCTCAGCAGCCCGGCCTTTGCCGACATGGAGGCCGCCAAAGCGTTCCTCGATGCCGAGATCGGCGATGTCTCGACCCTGTCGCGCGCCGATCAGGAAGCCGAGATGCAGTTCTTTGTCGACGCAGCCAAGCCCTACGAGGGCATGGAGATCAAGGTCGTCTCGGAAACCATCACCACCCATGAATACGAAAGCCAGGTGCTGGCGCCTGCGTTCACCGCGATCACCGGTATCAAGGTCACCCACGACCTGATCGGCGAAGGCGACGTGGTCGAAAAGCTGCAAACACAGATGCAGTCGGGCGAAAACATCTATGACGCCTATATCAACGACAGCGACCTGATCGGCACCCACTGGCGGTACAAGCAGGTGCGCAACCTGACCGACTGGATGGCGAACGAAGGCGCGGACGTGACCCTGCCCACGCTGGATCTGGACGATTTCATCGGCACGTCTTTCACCACCGGCCCCGATGGCAAGCTGTACCAGCTTCCGACCCAGCAGTTCGCGAATCTTTATTGGTTCCGCTATGACTGGTTCAACGATGAAAAGAACATGGCCGATTTCAAAGAGAAATACGGCTATGATCTGGGCGTTCCGGTCAACTGGTCAGCCTATGAGGACATCGCGGAATTCTTCACAGGCCGCGACCTGAGCCACATGGACGTGACTGGCGAAGTCTTTGGCAACATGGACTACGGCAAGAAAGACCCCAGCCTGGGCTGGCGTTACACCGATGCGTGGATGTCGATGGCCGGCATGGGCGATGTGGGTGAACCCAACGGCCTGCCGGTCGATGAATGGGGCATTCGCGTCAACGAACAATCCCAACCGACCGGGTCGTGCGTGACACGCGGCGGGGCCACGAACAGCCCGGCTGCCGTCTATGCGGTGACCAAGGCAATCGAATGGCTGCAAAACTATTCGCCCCCTGCCGCCGCTGGCATGACATTCTCCGAAGCGGGGCCAATTCCCGCACAGGGCAACGTCGCGCAGCAAATGTTCTGGTACACGGCCTTTACCGCTGACACGGTGAAACCCGGCCTGCCCGTGATGAACGAAGACGGCACGCCCAAATGGCGCATGGCCCCTTCGCCCCACGGCGTCTATTGGAAAGAGGGCCAGAAGATCGGCTATCAGGACGCAGGCAGCTGGACGCTGATGGAATCGACCCCCGTGGACCGCGCACAGGCCGCATGGCTCTATGCACAGTTCGTGGTGTCGAAAACGGTTGATTTGAAAAAATCGGATGTGGGCCTGACCTTTATCCGTGAATCGACCATCGACAGCGAACATTTCACCGAACGCGCCCCGCGTCTGGGGGGTCTGGTGGAATTCTACCGCTCGCCCGCCCGTGTGGCATGGTCGCCCACTGGTACAAACGTGCCGGATTACCCCAAGCTGGCGCAATTGTGGTGGCAGAACATCGGCGACGCCATGTCCGGTGCGAAAACACCACAAGAGGCTCTGGACGCGCTGTGCGCCGATCAGGAACGCGTGCTTGAGCGTCTGGAACGTGCCGGCGTCCAAGGTGACCTTGGTCCCAAGCTGAACGAAGAAGAAAGCGCCGAATACTGGTTCGAACAGCCCGGTGCGCCCTATCCCAAGCTCGAGAACGAGGACGAAGAGCCGAAAACCGTCGCTTATGACGAGCTGATCAAATCCTGGGAATAAATCCAGATTTGCAAGAAACTGCGGGGGGCCTTGAACGGCCCCCCGTTTTGCCCTTTGATCCAGAGCGTGCGCCCCATGAAATACATCCTGTCGATCGACCAAGGCACCACATCCAGCCGTGCCATCCTGTTTGACGAAACCCTGAACCTTAAAGCGACGTCGCAAGAGGAGTTTCGCCAGATTTTCCCCAAATCCGGCTGGGTCGAACATGATCCCTCTGACCTGTGGAGCACCACCGCAGGCACCTGCCGCGCCGTGATCGAACGGGCAGGCATTGACGCGCAGGACATCATTTCCATTGGCATCACCAACCAGCGCGAAACCACCGTCGTGTGGGACAAGACCACCGGCAAGCCGGTCTATAACGCCATCGTCTGGCAGGACCGCCGCACCGCCGAGTTCTGCAAATCGCTGCGCGATGCGGGGCATGCCGACATGGTGGCCGACCGCACCGGTCTGCTGCTGGACCCGTATTTTTCCGCGACCAAGGTCAAATGGATTCTCGACAACGTCGACGGTGCGCGTGACGCCGCACAGGCGGGCGATCTGCTGTTCGGCACTGTCGATTGCTATCTGATCTGGAAGCTGACCGGCGGCAAGGTCCACGCCACCGATGCCACCAATGCCGCGCGCACCATGCTGTATGACATCCGCAAAGGGCGCTGGAGCCAGACCATCTGTGACCTGATGGGCGTGCCCATGTCGATGCTGCCGGACGTGCGCGACAGCGCCGCCGATTTCGGCACCACCCGCGCCGATCTGTTTGGCCGGCCGATCCCCATTCTGGGCGTGGCGGGCGACCAGCAGGCGGCGACCATCGGGCAGGCGTGTTTTGAACCCGGCATGATGAAATCAACCTATGGCACCGGCTGCTTTGCCTTGCTGAACACGGGCGACACGCCGGTGCGCTCGAACAACCGGTTGCTGACGACGATTGCCTATCAACTGGACGGCAAGCCGACCTATGCGCTGGAGGGGTCGATTTTTGTGGCCGGCGCCGTGGTGCAATGGCTGCGCGACGGGCTGAAGATCATCCGCGAGGCATCGCAGACGCAACCGCTGGCCGAAAACGCCGACCCCGCGCAGGACGTGATCCTGGTGCCCGCCTTCACCGGCCTTGGCGCGCCCTACTGGAACCCCGATTGCCGCGGCGCGATCTTTGGCCTGTCGCGCAATTCCGGACCCGAGGAACTGGCCAAGGCGGCGCTGGAAAGCGTGGGCTACCAGACCCGAGATTTGCTTGAGGCAATGCACGCCGACTGGACCGACGAGGGCGCGAAGAACGTGCTGCGCGTGGACGGCGGGATGAGCGCGTCGGACTGGGCGATGCAATTCCTGTCGGACATCATCGGTGCCCCCGTGGACCGGCCCAAGGTTCTGGAAACCACAGCTTTGGGCGCGGCATGGCTGGCGGGAATGCAGGCAGATGCGCTACCGGACCAAGAGACGTTCGGCAAACAGTGGGCGCTGGACCGGCAGTTCACGCCGAACATGGCCGACGACGCCCGTGCCGCGAAATATGCCAACTGGAAACGCGCCGTCGACAGCACGCTGCGGTATTGATGTGATGACACCCTTTGCCATCGACTGCCCGGTGCAAATTGCCTTTGGCGCGGGCAGTGTGGCGCGGTTGCCGGATCTGGTACAAGATCCGGTGGTTTTTGTACAAGGTGCCAGCGGGGTGGCCTCCGATCCTGTGTTGCAGATGCTGGGCGACGTGGCTTGCGTGATCCGCTGCACGGGCGAGCCGTCGGTGGACAGCATCAACACCGCGCTGGACGCGCTGAACGGGATTGCCGTCGGCACCGTCGTCGCTTGTGGCGGTGGCTCGGTGCTGGACACGGGCAAGGTGCTGGCGGTGCTGGCAGGGTCGGGCACACGGCTAAGCGATGATTTCTCCCGCATCACTCCCGCGCTGCTGGACCGTCGCACCGATGTGCGTCTGATCGCCCTGCCGACCACCGCAGGGACGGGGGCCGAGGTCACGCGCAACGCGGTGCTGGACGTGGCGACACTGGGCACCAAGCTGAGCATTCGTGGCCGCGCCCTGTTCCCCGATCACGCGCTGGTGGACCCGGACCTGATGGCCGGTGCGCCGCGTGCCGTCGCCCTGCACGCGGGACTGGACGCGGTGACGCAACTGATCGAGGCGCAGACATCGGCCGCCGCCACCCCTTTTACCCGGGCGCTCACGGCGCAGGCGCTGCCCGGCGCCCTGCGCGCGCTGCGTGACGTGGTGGCGGGCGACAGGGCAGGGTGGCCTGCGATGGCCTGGGCGTCGCTGGCCAGTGGCATGGCGCTGGCCAATGGCGGTCTGGGCGCGGCGCACGGGTTGGCGGCGGTGCTGGGCGCGCGGTTGGGCGCACCGCACGGGGCGCTGTGCGGGCGCTTGCTGGTGCCGGTGATGCGCGCCAATGCCGCCGCCGGAGCCGACAGCGTTGCCGACTGCGCAGCCGAAGTGGCCGCTGTTTTTGCCCCCGAAGGCGACGGCGACGCGCTGACGGGGCTGGCCGCGTGGATGACCGAACAGGGCCTGCCACGACTGGCCGACTATGGCGCAACCGATGCTATGTTGCCCGATCTGGCTGCCCAAGGCCGCGCCGCGTCGTCCAGCCAGAAGAACGCCGTGCCGCTGCCGGTGGACACATACGAAACCATCCTGCGCGAGGCGCTGTGACCCAACGCCCCGACAACCGCGCGTGGCTGCTGATGTTGCCCGCGATGTCGGTGCTGGGGATCGTCGGACTGGTGCCGCTGATCGCGGTGTTCAACTACGCCTTTTTCGACATTTTCACCCTGCAAAGCCGTTTCTGGGTGGGAACTGAATGGTTTGCCGAACTGGTCGGCACGCCGGACCTTTATGCCGCCCTTGGGCGCAGCCTGTTGTTCTCGACACTGGTTGTGCTGGTGCAGTTCCCGCTGGGCATCGCCATCGCCCTGATGATCCCGCGCGGACGGCTGGCGGGCAGCCTGGTGCTGATGCTGGTGGCGATCCCGCTGGTGGTGCCGTGGAACCTGATCCCGATGATCTGGCTGAATTTGTTGCACCCGACCTTTGGTGCCGTCGCACAGTTGTTCGACGCCATCGGGTTCGATTTCGACTATAAGTTCAACGCCGTTCACACCTATGCGCTGCTGGTCACGGTGGACACATGGCACTGGATCGGGCTGGTGGTGATCCTGACCTATTCCGGCCTGTCCGCGATCCCGCCGTCCTATTATCAGGCGGCCCGCATCGACGGCGCGTCGCGTGCACAGGTGTTCTGGCACATCCAGTTGCCCAAGATCCGGCCCGTTCTGCTGATGGCACTTTTGTTGCGGGTGATCGACAGCCTGATGATCTATGTCGAGGCCTTCGGCATCAACGCCGGCGGACCGATGGGGGCGACCGCGTTCCTGTCGCTGGAGCTGGGCGAGGAAATCAACGCCTTCAACTACGGGCCTGCCGCCGCGCGGTCGGTGCTGTATTTCCTGCTGGTGCTCAGCGTGGCGTGGCTGTTCCGTGTTGCCATGCAGCGTGAAACGCAATGACCGTGCGGGGCATTCTGCGCACGCTGGCCCTGCTGGCGCTGGCGGTGTTCATCATCGGGCCGCTGGTGCAGGCGATTGTCCTCAGCCTGACCGTGACCCTGCCGCATCCGGGGGTGACGCTGGGCGACTGGTCGCTGGTGAATTACCGCAATATCTTTGACAGCCCCGCGCTGGTGGCATCCCTGGGCAATTCGCTGACCTATGTCACGGCCAACGTGGTGCTGACCCTGGCCGTGGCGCTGCCTGCCGCCTATGCGCTGTCACGCTACCGCTTTGTCGGCGACCGGCATGTGTTCCTGTTGCTGCTGGCCTTTCGCATCACGCCGCCCGTGGTGCTGTCGCTGCCGATCTTCTTGCTGTTCGCGCGGCTGGGGCTGCTGAATTCCCCCTTTGGCATTGCGCTGGTGCATTGCCTGTTCAACATCCCCATCGCAATCTGGATCTTGGAAAGCTTCATCTCTGCCGTGCCCCGCGAATTTGATGAAACCGCGTTTCTGGACGGGCATTCGCTGCCCCGGTTCTTTGTCGGCCATCTGGTGCCGGTGATTGCGCCGGGGGTCGGCGTGGCCTGTTTTTTCTGTTTTATCTTCTCGTGGGTCGAGGTCGTCTTTGCCCGCATCCTGACGTCGACAGGGGGCAAGCCGATCACCATGGCGATTGACGCGCTGTTCACCTTCCAGACCGACATCGGGCTGGTGATGGCGATGATGGTGCTGTCACTGGTGCCGGCGGTCGCGCTGATCTGGTTCGTGCGCAATCACATCGCGCGGGGGTTCCAGCTGCGGGCCTGAACCCGCAGCCGGTTTGGGTCATCCGGTTTCGGCGCGGCCCTTGCGGGTCAGCCGCGAGATGATGACGAAAAAGAACGGCACGAACAGCACGCCAAAGACCGTGGCCGAAATCGTCCCCGCCAGCACACCGCTGCCGATGGCCGTCCGCCCGCCCGAACCCGCGCCGGTGCTGAGCAACAGCGGCAGAACGCCCAGCGAGAACGCCATCGAGGTCATGATAATCGGGCGGAACCGCTGTTTCGCGGCATCGACCGCAGCCTCGATCACGGTTTCGCCCTCGGCGCGGCGGTCGCGGGCAAATTCGACAATCAGGATCGCGTTTTTCCCCGTCAGACCGATGACCGTCAACAGGCCCACCTGAAAGAACACACCGTTTTCAAAGCCGCCCAGCCACGCGCCCGTCAGCGCGCCCAGCACGCCGATGGGCATGGCCAGCATCACCGCAAAGGGGATTGACCAGCTTTCGTAAAGTGCCGCCAGCGCAAGGAAAATCGCGGCCAGCGACAGCCCGTACAACAGCGGTGCCTGGCTGCCGGATTCCTGCTCTTCCAGCGACAGGCCGGTGGGCGCGATCTGAAAGCCGGGGGGCAACTGGTCGGCCAGCCGGTAGAGTTCCGCCAGACCGTCACCGGTGCTGACACCGGGCACGGGCGACCCCTGAAGCTGCATCGACGGCACGCCGTTGTAGCGGGTCACGCCCTGCGGTGCAAAAACCCACGAGGCATCGGCGAAGTTCGAGAACGGCACCAGCCCGCCGCTGGCATTGCGCACGCGCCATTTGTCCAGATCGGACGGCACCGCGCGGGCGTCGGCCTGACCCTGAACATAGACACGTTTGATCCGCCCCTCGTCGATAAAATCGTTCACATAGCGGCCGGCCCAGGCAATCGTCAGCAGGTTGCCCACGTCGGTGGCGGTCACGCCCATGGCCCCGGCACGCCGCCAGTCGATGTCCAGCTTGAACTGGGCTGCGTCTTCCAGACCGCTGGGGCGCAAGGATGCGATCAGCGGGCTTTGTGCTGCCATGCCCAGCAACTGGTTGCGGGCGTTCAAAAGCTGTTCGTGGGTCTGACCGCCACGGGCCTGCAAGTAGAAATCAAAGCCGGACACGTTGCCCAGTTCGATCACCGAAGGCGGCACAACCGGGAACACCATGGCGTCCTGTATCTGGCTGAACGCACCAAAGGCCCGACCCGCCAGCGCCTGCGCGCTTTGGTCGGCGGCCTCGCGGTCTTTCCAGTCTTTCAGGCGCACAAACATGATGCCGACGTTCTGGCCCTGACCGGCAAAGCTGAAGCCGACCACGCCGAACACCGATTCCACGATGTCGGATTCCTGTTCCAGATAGTAATCCTCGACCTGTTTCAGCACGTCCAGCGTGCGTTCGGACGTGGCGCCGGTGGGGGCCTGGATCAGGGTGAACAGAATCCCCTGATCCTCTTCCGGCAAAAACCCCTGCGGCGTGCGCAGGAACAACAGGCCCATCGCCACGATGATCCCGATATAGGCCAGCGCCGTCATGAACCGCCAGCGCACCAGCTTGCCCACGGTGGCAGCATAGCCCGTCATCAACTTGTCAAAGCCCCAGTTGAACGCACCGAACAGCCCGCCGCGTTTCTCGTGGCCCTTGGCCTTGAGCAGCGTCGCGCACAGCGCCGGTGTCAGGGTCAGCGCGACGACAACCGACAGCGTCATGGCCGAAATGATGGTGACCGCGAACTGCTTGTAGATCACACCGGTCGAGCCGGGAAAGAACGCCATCGGCACGAACACCGCCGACAGAACCACGGCAATCCCGATCAGCGCGCCGGTGATCTGGTCCATCGACTTGCGGGTCGCCTCGACGGGGCCAAGGCCCTCTTGCTCCATGATCCGCTCGACGTTTTCCACGACCACGATCGCGTCGTCCACCAGCAGACCGATGGCCAGCACCATCGCCAGCATGGTCAGCGTGTTGATCGAAAACCCGAAGGCCGCAAGCACGCCGAAGGTGCCCAGCAACACGACAGGCACGGCCAGCGTGGGCACCAGCGTCGCGCGGAAGTTCTGCAAAAACAGGTACATCACCAGGAACACCAGCACGATGGCTTCGACCAGCGTCTTGATCACTTCCTCGATCGAGATCTGCACAAAAGGCGTGGTGTCAAAGGGGATCACATAATCGACGCCTTCGGGAAAGAATTCCGCCAGCTCTTCCAGCCGTGTCTCGACCAGGGCGGCAGTGTCCAGCGCGTTGGCACCCGGTGCCAGCGAAATCGCCAGACCCGCCGAGGGGTTGCGGTTATAGCGCGATATGGTGGCATAGTTTTCGGCACCAATCTCGACCCGTGCCACATCATTGACCAGCACCAGACCACCGTCGGTTTCGGCGCGCAGAACGATCTGGCGGAAATCCTCGGGCGTGCGCAGCAAGGATTGCGCGGTGATGGTGGCGTTCAGCATCTGCCCGTCGACCGAAGGCATTGACCCGAAGGCACCCGCCGAAATCTGGGCGTTCTCGGCCGAGACAGCCGCGACCACATCCGCCGGCGTCAGTTCAAACGCGGCCAGCTTGGACGGGTCCAGCCAGATGCGCATGGCATATTGCGCCCCGAACACCTGCGCACTGCCCACGCCTTCGACGCGGCTGAGTTCGTTGACAAGGTTGGTGGACAGGTAATCGCCCAGATCGGTCGCGTCATATGTGCCCTCTTCGGCGATCAGCGACACGACCATCAGGAAACCGGCAGACGACTTTTGCACCGTCACACCCTGCCGCTGCACCACTTCGGGCAACAGCGCGCTGGCTTGTGACAGTTTGTTTTGCACCTGCACCTGCGCAATGTCGGGGTCGGTTCCGGTTTCGAACGTCAGCGTCACGCTGGCGCTGCCCGACGATGTGGACGACGACGACACATAGCGCAGCCCGTCCAGACCGGTCATCTGCTGTTCAATCACCTGCGTGACAGTGTTGGCCACGGTTTCCGCCGAGGCACCGGGATAGACCGCGTTGACCGTCACGGTGGGCGGGGCAATCTGCGGGTACTGGGCCACCGGCAGGGTCTGGATCGAAAGAATGCCGACCCCCATGATAAAGATCGAAATGACCCAGGCAAAGATCGGGCGGTCGATGAAAAAACGGGCCATGGCGGGATCTGATCCTGACTTATTCGGTTGCGGCCGGCGCGGCGGACGGGTCCGCGGCCGAGCCTGCTTCGGGCGCGGGGGCCGCGCCTTGTTCCTGCGGGGTCACGGTGGCGCCGGGGGCGGCCTTTTGCAGGCCCATCACGATCACGCGGTCACCGGGGTTCAGGCCGCTGTCGACCACCCAGTTGCTGCCCTGATCGCTGACCACCGAAAGCTGCCGCATCTCGACCACGTTTTCCGCGCCAACCACCAGTGCCGTGGGCTGTCCACGCCGGTCGCGGCTGACGGCCTCTTGCGGCACCAGATAGACGTTTTTGGCCGTGGTGGTGGCGATCTGAACCTGCACATACATGCCGGGCAACAGCAGTTTGTCGGGGTTGGCGAACTGCATCCGCAGCACGACGACGCCGGTCTGTTCGTTCACGTCCGGCTCAGCCGCGGTCAGGGTGCCGGTCTGGTCGAACACGCTGCCATCGGCCAGCGTCAGGGTCACATCCGTGGGCAGGTCTTCCAGCCGCGCGCCGATGTTGTCACGCCGCCATGCGATGATATCGGCGGCAGATTGGGTCACGTCCACATAAACGGGGTCGATGTTGCGGATCACCGCCATCGGCTCGGCCTGGCTTGCGGTCACCAGCGCACCACGGCTGGCCAGCGACCGGCCGATCTCGCCCGACAGACGGGCGCGGATCTGGGTGCGGTCCAACTGGATCTGTGCCGCTTGCAATTGCGCCTGTGCCGCTTGCACCGCAGCCGCCGCGATGTCGCGGGCGGCCACGGCACTGTCCAGCGCCTGTTCGCTGGCGACATTGCGCGATTGCAGCTCTTGCAGGCGTGTCTCTTCCTTCTGCGCCGACTTCAGCTGGGCATTGGCCTGTGCCACGGCGGCATTGGCTTGGGCCACGGCGGCCTCGTAGGTGGCAGCGTCGATGGTATACAGCACATCGCCTTCTTCGACGCGGCCGCCTTCCCTGAACTTGCGTTCCGTGATGATCCCGGCCACCTGCGGGCGCACTTCGGCCTGCGCCGAAGCCAGCACACGACCGGGCAGGGTGGTGGTCAGCGGCACATCCTGTGGCTGCACGGTGATCACGGTCACCGCAGCGGGCGGCATGCCCTGCTGTTGCGCAACGGCAGGCAGGCTGGAGCCGATAAGGAGAGCGGCCAGCACCGCAGGGCGCAGGCGGATATTCTGAAAAAGCATGGTCTGGTTCCAGTCTGGTTCGGACGCGCACGATCAGTCAGCGATACTAACCTAATGCGGCGGCGCAGCAAGACCCGGAAACAACAAGGAACGTGCAAAAATGCACAGTGTTCTCTGCCGCCACGGGGCAATCCCGTGGCGGCGGGGTCAAGGTCAGCGGCGCACAGCCGTGACGATCACTTCGACCTTGTATTCGGGCGTGGCCAGCGGCGCACCGCCACAGGCCCGTGCGGGTGTATGGCCCTGCGGCACCCAACCATCCCAGACCGCATTCATTTCGGCAAAGTCATTCATGTCCGCCAGCCAGATGATCGCTTGCAGGATCTGTTCCTTGTCCGACCCGACCTCGGCCAGCAATGTGTCGATCTGTTCCAGAATACCCTTGGTCTGCTCGGTCACGCTTGCGCCGGGGGCTGCAACCTGACCGGCAAGATAGATCATGTCGCCGTGGGTGACGATCTGGCTCATGCGGTGATTGGAGTGGTGACGTTCGATGGCGGCCATTGTGTTTCCTTTTTTGTGGCTGGATGGGTTCCGGGGCACTGTGTTGGCAAACTGTCCGAAGATGGCAAGCGGAAAAGCGGTTTGGGCTGCATTGCCCGAATACAACATAACTACGATTACACGTTTCCCGGTGAACATTGGCGCAGGACGTTGCCTGCTGCAAAACGCGGTTCAGCTATCGCACAAACACACCGCTGCCCTACAGAAACCGCACACCATGAAAACCTAAATACCTATCGACACGAAAACCTAAATATTATACAACCCGAAAACCTAAAACTTTCAGCCAAGGCGGACACCCCATGGCCATTGCCGCGGAAAAGCTTGCGCAGTCTCTCGAAGTTCTGCACGCCCTGCAATCCAGTGGTGTCACGGCCCTGCGGTCAAGTGACCTAAGCCGGACCCACCGGGAACGGCTGTTGAAGGCGGGGTTTATCAAGGACGTGATCAAGGGGTGGTATATTCCGTCCCGCCCTGACGAGATCACCGGTGAAAGCACCGCTTGGTACACGTCTTTCTGGGGGTTTTGCGCGCAATATCTTTCCGCCCGTTTTGGCAACGACTGGTCCCTGTCGCCCGAACAATCGTTGCAGTTGCACGCAGGCGACACGACCGTTCCGGCGCAGTTGCTGGTGCGGGCGGCCAAAGCGGGCAATATGAAAACCGACTTTCCGCACAAGACATCCATCTTTGAAACCCGCGCAACCTTTGCGCAGGGGGACGCGCTGGCGGTCAGAGACGGGCTGCGTCTGTTCTCGGTCGAGGCCGCGCTGATCCTTGTGCCGGAGCATTTCTTCAAACACAACGCGACCGAGGCGCGGACGGTGCTGGCGATCATGCCCGACGCGTCGGCCCTGTTGGGGCGTCTGCTTGAGGGCGGACACACCAGTGCGGCGGGACGTCTGGCGGGGGCGTTTCGCAGCATCGGCAAAGACCGCATCGCCGACGAGATCGTGCAGGCGATGAAAGCAGCATCGCATGATGTGCGCGAAATCAATCCGTTTGCAGACAACGTGGCGGTCCTGAACGCAGGGCGGGACAGCTCGCCGCATGTGCACCGCATCCGGCTGAAGTGGGCCGCCATGCGCGCGGATGTGATCGCGCATTTTCCGGCGGCGCGGCCCGTGACCAATGATGCAAACGCCTATCTGACCGCGATGGACGACCTTTATGTCACCGATGCCTATCATTCGCTGTCGATCGAAGGGTATCAGGTGTCCCCTGCCCTGATCGACAAGGTCCGCCGGGGCGGGTGGAACCCCGACGGCGACACGCAGGACCGCGCGATGAAAGACGCGCTGGCAGCGCGCGGCTATTGGGAAGCCTTTCAGGTGGTGCGCGACAGCGTGCGCGCGGTTCTGCATGGCGACGACGCGGGCGCGGTGGCGGAACGTGACCTGACAGCATGGTATCGCGCGCTGTTCACGCCCTCGGTGGGCGCCGGCATTCTGAAGGCGTCTCAGCTTGCAGGCTATCGCAGCGCGCCGGTCTATATTCGCGGCTCGCAGCATGTGCCGATGAACGTCGAAGCGGTCCGCGACTGTATGCCCGTGTTTTTCGACCTGGTGCAGTCCGAACCAGATCCAGCGGTGCGTGTGGTGCTGGGGCATTTCGTCTTTGTCTATATCCATCCGTTTCTGGACGGCAACGGACGCACCGCGCGGTTCCTGATGAACGTGATGATGGCGGCGGCGGGGCTACCGTGGACGGTGATCAAGGTCGACGACCGCGCCGATTACATGGCAGCCCTTGAAGCGGCCAGCGTGCGCGACGACATCGTGCCCTTTGCGCAGTTTCTGGCACGCACGCTGAAGGATGCGGACCCCGCCCTGTAGCCGGGCTTCGATCACCCTTCGACGCGCTTCAGGAACTTGCGCAGACGCGCATCCTGCGGCGCGCCAAAGATCTGTGACGGCGGGCCGCTTTCGACGATCCTACCGCCTTCCATGAACAGAACACGATCCGCGATTTCACGGGCAAACTGCATCTCGTGGGTGACGATCAGCATGGTTTGCCGGCGCTCGGCCACGGCGCGCATCAGGTCCAGAACCTCGCCCACCCATTCGGGGTCCAGCGCGGATGTGGGTTCGTCAAACAACAGCAACTCGGCCCCCAGCGCCATGGCGCGGCCAATGCCGACACGCTGTTGCTGCCCCCCCGACAGCGCCGACGGATAGCTGTCGGCCTTGTCCGCCAGACCGGTTTCCGCCAGCACCGCCAGCGCGCGCTGCTCTGCCTCGGCGCGGGGGCGCTTTTGCACGGTGGTCAGCGCCTCCATGATGTTTTCCTTGGCCGTCTTGTTGGCGAACAGCCCATAGTTCTGAAACACCATGCCGGTGCGGCGGCGCAGCGCCAGAATGTCGGCCTTGCGCGCCTTTGCGGCGTCCACCGTCACGTCGCCAATGGTAATGACACCGGCCTGCGGTGCGTCCAGAAAGTTCAGACAGCGCAGCAATGTCGATTTGCCGGTGCCGGACGGGCCGATCACAACCACACGTTCCCCATCGGCAATGTCCAGATCAATGCCGTCCAGCACGGGTGCCGCGCCAAAATGCTTTGTCAAACCACGCACACGGATCATCGCACAAACGCCTTGTTCAGATAGGTTTCCAGCCGCTTCTGGCCTTGGCTCAGGACTTCGACGATCACCCAGTAGATGATCGCCACCACAAGAAACGCCTCGAAATACAGGAAACTGCCAGCCGCCTCTTTCTGTGCGGCCCCCATCATTTCGGTAACCCCCAGCGTGAACGCCAGCGACGTGCCCTTGATCATGTCGATAAAGTAATTGACCAGCGTGGGTGCGGCGACCCGTGCCGCCTGTGGCAGGATAATCCGCCACATCATCTGGCCTTGGGTCATGCCGATGGACTGCGCGGCCTCCCACTGGCTGCGGTCCACGCCGACAATCGCGGCGCGGATCGATTCCGCCATATAGGCCGAAAAATGCAGCGTCAGCCCCATGATCGCCGCCGTGACCCCGTCGATCTGGGTCAGCGCGGGCAAAATCTGTGGCAGGCCAAAGTAGAACAGGAACAGTTGCACCAGCAGCGGCGTGCCGCGGAAAAAGCTGATGAACAGCACCACGAACCAGTCCAGCACCGGCACTTTTGCCACCCGCTCGACCGCCAGCAGCGCCCCAAGGATCAGCGCCAGCACCATGCCCGCGCCCGCAATGAACAGCGTCAGCGGCACATAGCCCAGAATAACGGGCACCAGTCCCAGCATGTAATCAAGGTCAAGCGCCCGCATGGGTCAATCCGCCGTGGTGATGTCGGTGCCGAACCATTTCTGCGAGATCTCGGCCAGCGTGCCATCGTCCCGCAGGCTGGTCAGCGCGGCATCCACGCGGTCGCGCAGGGCGCGGTCGGCTTCGGTGTCACGGAAAGGCAGCGCGTTGCGGATTTCCGAAAACGGCTGACCGGCCAGTTGCAGCGGCAGCGGGCTTTCCTGGATCAACTGCGCCGACGACACGCGGTCCATCACAAAGGCATCGACCCGCCCAAGCGCGGTGTCCTGCGCGATGTTGGAATCGTAGGTCTTGACCGTGATCTCATCCGCATAGGGCAGCGCGTTCAACAACTGTTCGAAATTCGAACCCAGATTCACCGCGACGGTCTTGCCACGCAGATCCTCGACGCCGGTGATCTCGTCGTTGCCCGCCTTGGTCACGACCTGTGCGCCGTCGATGACATAGGGCGCGGTAAAGATGAACTTGGCCTCGCGTTCCGGCGTGATGGTGATCTGGTTGGCAATCGTGTCGATCCGGCCCGCGTCCAGCGCGCCGATCAGACCCGAAAACGCCATGGTTTCAAACGTCACGTCCAGCCCGGCCTGTGCGCCCACGGCGTTCATCACGTCGACTTCAAAGCCTTGCAGTTCGTCCAGCTTGACGAAGGTGAACGGGAAATAGCCGCCCGACATGCCCACGCGCAGCGTGTCGGTGCCCTGGGCGATGGCGGGGCCGCCGAATGTGACCGCAAGGGCGGTGGCGGCGATGATCTGTTTCAGCATTGCGTTTACTCCTGTAGCTCTTGCCCTCCAAATGTCACTGCAGCCGGTGCGCTTCAACGGGTCCGCAAAATCAAGAAGATTTATCCGCGCCGGTGCGTGCAGTGACGGCGCTGTTCGCTTGGAAAGGCGCCATGGGAATATTATTCCCCATCCAGAAGAAAAACAAAACAAACCATCGCGCCATTGCGCGGGAAATCAGCGCAAACAGAACGGATATGCGCCGGTTGCAATGCCGTCACAGGTGGCCGAAGGACAACAAAGCCCTTCGGCCGGGTCATAGGGATCAGAACGGGCTGTCTTCGTAATAGAAGTCAGCGGCGTTGTCCGCAGTGATCAGCACCGACCCGATGGTGAACGTGCCGGACACCGGCGCGGTCGAGGTCAGGCCCACGGCGGTCATCTCGATGGCGGTCGCAATCATCGACGGCGGATAGGTCACATCTGCCGGGATCATCGGATCGCCATCGCGCACCTTGGCCACCATTTCCTTCATGCCGGCACCGCCAAGCACGAACTTGATGTCATCGCGCCCAGATTGTTCGATGGCCGCCAGCACACCGATGGCCATATCGTCATCCGAGGCCCAGACCGCGTCGATCTTGTCGTATTTCGACAGGAAATCCTGCATCACGGTAAAGCTGTCGTCGCGGTTCCAGTTGCCGTGCTCCATCGCCAGAACGTTGATGCCCGATCCGTCAATCGCACTTTGGAACCCTTCGACGCGCTCGTTGTCGATGGTGGTCGGGATGCCACGGAACACAACGATGTCGCCGCCATCCGGCATGGCAGACACCATGTATTCACCCGACACCTTGCCAAAGCCGGGGTTGTCGCCCGCCACGTACAGATCCTCGATCCCCGGCTGCGCCAGACCACGGTCCACCACGGTCACCCATGCGCCGCTGTCCGCGACCGCCTTGACCGGGCTGGTCAGCGGTTCGGATTCGAACGGCAGAACCACCAGCGCGCTGATGTTGCGCGTGGCCAGCATGTCTTCGATGTCGTTGACCTGTTTGGCCGGATCAGATGCGGTTGCCAGCACGAAATCCAGCTCGGGATAGACCTTTTCCAGCCGGTCCACCGCCTGTTGCGCGTGAAAGTTCATGCCGCCCGCCCAGCCGTGCGTTGCCGCCGGGATCGACACCCCGATGACCTTGGTTTCCTGTGCCAGCACCGGCATCGCCAGTGTCGCCGCCAGCGCGGCCGCCGTAATTTTCGCAAATTTCATGGCTTATCTCCTCTGTTTACCATGTTCTCCCGAAGGGCTGTCCTCAGCTCTCCGCCTTCTTGTCGCGCTGAAGGATGACGGCCAGGATGATGATCACACCCTGTATGGCCCCGTTCAGATAGGGCGATACGCCATCCGTCAGATTCAAAATATTGTCGATCAGCGACAGGATCAGCACGCCGATCACCGTGCCCCAGACGCGGCCAAAACCGCCCTTCAGCATGGTGCCGCCGATGATCACTGCCGCGATGGCCTCCAGCTCCCACAGCACCCCCGTGCTGGGCGACGCCGAGCCAAGGCGCGGCACGTACATGATCGTGGCCACCCCAACGAGGATGCCCAGAAACACATAGGTCAGCATCCGCACGCGGTTGACGTTGACCGATGAATAGCGCGCCACCTGATCGTTGGACCCGACCGCCGCCGCATGGCGTCCGAAGGCCGCGCGCCGCATCACCAGCTCGCCGATGATCGCCACCAGCGCAAACACGATGATCGGCCAACTGATCCCCAGGATGCCGTCGAAATAGATCGGCCGGATCACCGACCGCATCCCGAAATCCAGCGACAGCGTGCCACCATCGGCCAGCCATGTGACCAGACTGCGGTAGATGCCCATGGTGCCCAGCGTCACGATAAACGCCTCGATCCGCATGGTGGTGATCAGGAATCCGTTGACGAACCCGGCCAGCGTGCCGGCGACCATCGCCGTGAGCATGCCCACGAAAACCAAGGGCCACCCCGGCCCCATCACCGGCAACATCGCGTTCATCACCAGAATCATCAGCCCGGCGATAAAGGCCGCCATCGACCCGACCGACAGGTCCAGCCCGCCGCCGGTGATGACAAACGTCATGCCCACCGCGATGATCCCGATAAAGGCGGACCGCGACAGCACGTTGGTGATATTGGCCGCGCTCAGGAAATTCCCGTTCAGCGCGGCGCCCACAACGACCAGCACGACCAGCGCCAGAATAGGCCCCAGAACCTTCAGGTTCACGCGGTTTGCTGCCCGTGTGGGCTGTGTTTCGGTGGCTGTCATTGCAATGCCTCTTGCCTGTTCGCGCCCAGACCCATGGCCAGCCGCACAATCTTGTCTTCTGTCATGTCATCGCCGCTGACCTCGCCCGCAATGGTGCCCAGCCGCATGACCAGCACACGGTCGGCCAGCCCGATGACCTCTTGCATTTCGGAACTGACCACGATGATGGATTTGCCCGCAGCGGACAGCGCGTGGATGAATTCGTAAATCTGTTGCTTGGTGCCGATGTCGATGCCGCGCGTCGGTTCGTCGATGATCACGATGTCGGGGTCGGTCAGCATGATCTTGGCGATCAGCAGCTTTTGCTGGTTGCCCCCCGACAGGTTGCCCACCAGCACGTCGCGGGTCGGTGCGCGAATGTCGAAATCGGCAATCGCCTTGGTCAGCGCGTCCTCTTCCGCTGCGTGGTCAATCAGCCAGTTCGAGAAATCCGGCAGCGCCTGCAAGGTCAGGTTCTCGCGCATCCCCTTTTGCAGCAGCAGCCCCCGCCCCTTGCGGTCTTCGGTCAGGTAACACAGCCCCGCCGCCTGCGCCTGTTGCGGTGACTTCAGCGACACGGGCCGCCCGTTGATGCGCACATCGCCATGGGCGGTGCGCAGGCCCGTCAGCCCCTCCATCGCCTCGGTGCGCCCCGATCCGATCAGCCCCGAGATACCCAGAATTTCCCCCTTGCGCAGGGTAAAGCAGATGTCGCGGGCATAGCCGGGCACGGTCAGCCCGGAGACCTCAAGCGCCGGATCATCGCCCACGGCGGCGGTGCGCACAGGGTACAGCGACGACACATCGCGCCCCACCATCGCCTGCGCCATCTGGTCCTCGGTATAGTCGCGGGTCATGCCCTGCGCCACAACATGCCCGTCGCGCAAAACCGTGATCCGGTCCGAGATCCGCTTGACCTCGTCCAGTTTGTGCGAGGTGAACAGGATTGCCACGCCCTCGGCCTTCAGGCGGTCCACCTGTTCAAACAAAACCTCGGCCTCGCGTTCGGTCAACACCGCGGTGGGTTCGTCCATGATCAGAACCTGCGCGCGGCGCGACAGCGCCTTGGCGATCTCGACCATCTGCTTGTCGGCGTTGGAAATGTCACGCACGCGCGCATCAGGTGACACCGTGCAATTCAGCCGTTCCAGCAGCTTGCGCGTCTCGGCCTGCATCGCGGTCCGATCCAGAAACAACCCGCGCCGCTTTTCGTGGCCAAGGAAAATGTTCTGCTCAACGTTCAACTGGTCGGCCAGATTGAACTCTTGATGGATCAGCACAACGCCCTGCGCCTCGGCCTGTTGCGACGAGGCAAAGCGCACCGGCGCATCGTCCAGCTTCACCTGCCCCCTGGTCGGTTCCAGATAACCCGACATGATCTTCATCGCCGTCGATTTCCCCGCCCCGTTCTCTCCGATCAGGGCGTGCACCTCGCCGGGTCGCAGGGTCAGGTTGATGTCGTGCAAAACCTGCACCGGCCCGAAACTGCGGCAAACGTCGGACAGGGTCAGGGCGCGGGTTTCGCTCATAGTTTAACCCACGCCGCATCGCGTTTCGACGACCGCACGCAAGCGTCGATAAAGGCGACCCCTTCCAGCCCGTCCTGCACGGTGGGCAACACGTGGTCCGGCATCTTGCCGTCCCGCGCCGCGACAATCAGGTCCGCGGCTTCGTTGTAGATGTTGGCGAACCCTTCAAGATACCCCTCGGGATGCCCGCCCGGAATGCGCGAGGCACCTTGATTGCCCGCCGTCGCACCAGCCCCGTTGCGGGTCAGCAGGCGCTTGGGCTGCCCGAAGGGGGTGAACCACAGATAGTTCGGATCTTCCTGCGCCCATTCCAGCCCGCCCTTGTCGCCGTACACCCGCAACCGCAGACCGTTTTCATTGCCGGGCGCCACCTGCGACGACCACAACATGCCCTTGGCCCCACCATCAAACCGCAGCATCACATGCACGTTGTCATCCAGCCGCCGCCCTTCGACAAAGGTGGTCAGATCAGCGGCCAGACTTTCCAACCGCAACCCCGTGACAAAGCGCGCAAGGTTGTAGGCGTGGGTGCCGATGTCGCCCACACAGCCACCCGCGCCAGAGCGTTCGGGGTCGGTGCGCCATTCTGCCTGCTTGCTGCCGTCAGCCTCGACCGGATCGGTCAGCCAGTCTTGCGGATATTCGACCTGCACAACCCGCAACGTGCCCAGATCACCTTGCCGGATCATCTCGCGGGCCTGCCGGACCATCGGGTAACCGGTGTAATTGTGCGTCAGCACAAACAGCGCGTCCGACTTCTCGGCTGCCGCCACCAGCTTTTTCGCATCCGCCAGCGTCGAGGTCAGCGGCTTGTCACAGATCACATGGATTCCGCGTTTCAGGAACTCGCGCGCCGCCGGGTAATGCACATGGTTCGGCGTGACAATCGCCACCGCCTCGACCCCGTCCTTCAACCGCGCCTCGCGTTTGGCCATCTCGGTGAAATCACCATAACAACGGTCCTCGGCCAGCCCCTGCGCAGCACCCGAGGCCTTGGATTTCTCCGCCGTCGACGACAGCGCCCCCGCGACAAGCTGAAACCGCCCGTCAATGCGCGACGCAATGCGATGCACCCCGCCGATGAATGCGTCATTGCCGCCGCCGATCATGCCCAGTCTGATAGGTTTCATCGGTCAAATCCCCATCATCTTGGCGTTCAGCGCGGTGTCCGCCCCGCCGTCCGCGAAATCGTCAAAGGCGCGCTCGGTGACACGAATGATGTGATCCTTGACGAACTGCGCCCCCTCGCGGGCGCCGTCCTCGGGATGCTTGATCGCGCATTCCCATTCCACCACGGCCCAGCCGTCGAAATCATTGGCCGCCATCTTGGAAAACACCGCGCCGAAATCGACCTGCCCGTCGCCCAGACTGCGGAACCGCCCTGCGCGGTTGACCCATGATTGATAGCCGCCATAGACACCCTGCCGCCCCGTCGGATTGAACTCGGCGTCCTTGACGTGGAACATGCGGATGCGGTCGCGGTAAATGTCGATATTGTCGAGATAATCCAGGCATTGCAGCACGTAATGCGACGGATCGTACAGCATGTTGGCGCGTGCGTGATTGCCGGTGCGTTCCAGAAACATCTCGTAGGTGATCCCGTCGTGCAGATCCTCGCCCGGGTGGATTTCGTAGCAGACATCGACGCCGCAATCCTCGGCGTGGTCCAGAATTGGCAACCACCGCTTTGCCAGCTCGTCAAAGGCCTGCTCGACCAGACCGGCGGGCCGCTGCGGCCACGGATAGACATAGGGCCACGCCAGCGCGCCCGAAAACGTCGCATGTGCCCCGATGCCCAGGTGTTTTGACGCGGTCAGCGCCTTTTTCACCTGATCGACCGCCCATTCCTGACGTGCCTTGGGATTGCCGCGCACGCTTTCGGCGGCGAACCCGTCAAACACGTCGTCATAGGCGGGGTGCACCGCAACCAGCTGCCCTTGCAGGTGCGTCGAAAGCTCGGTCACCTCGACACCATTGGCACGCGCCTGCCCGGCCCAATCCTCGCAATAGCCTTTGGACGCGGCGGCCTGATCCAGATCAATCAGCCGCGCGTCCCAGCTTGGCACCTGAACGCCCTTGTAGCCGCAGTCGGCGGCCCATTTGGTGATCGCATCCCATGAATTGTGCGGCGCGTCGTCGCCTGCGAACTGCGCCAGAAACAGCGCCGGACCCTTGATCGTTTTCATGTCATTCCTCCCTTTTCGTCAGACGTAGCGGTTGACGATATTCTCAAGCTTTTCCTGCGCGCCGGATCGCGGTTGCGGGTTCACGCGGGCCTGCTCGGCACGGGCCGCGATCCCGTCCAGCGTGGCACCTGCGGCCAGCATGGCTTGCGCATCGGCGCTGTCCCAACCGGCGTAACGGGCGCGGCGCGGTGCCTCCAGCGCGTCATCCTCAATCATCCGGTACGCCGATTTCAGGCCCCGCGCGCAGATGTCCATCGCCCCCACATGGGCCGCAATCAGGTCTTCGGGGTCCAGCGATTGCCGCCGCAGCTTGGCGTCGAAATTGGTGCCGCCGGTGGTGAACCCGCCCGCCATCAACACCTCGTAATAGGCCAGCGCCGCCTCTGACGGGGAATTGGGGAACTGGTCGGTGTCCCAGCCGGACTGGTAATCGTTGCGGTTCATGTCGATCGACCCGAAAATGCCCAGCGTGCGCGCCATGGCCAGTTCGTGTTCAAACGAATGACCGGCCAGAATCGCGTGGCCCTGCTCCACGTTCACCTGAACCTCGTTTTCCAGCCCGAACCGCTTGAGGAACCCATAGACCGTGGCCACATCGTAATCATACTGGTGTTTGGTCGGCTCCTGCGGCTTCGGCTCGATCAGGATCGCGCCCTTGAAGCCGATCTTGTGTTTGTATTCGACCACCATCGACAGGAACCGGCCCATCTGTTCCAGCTCGCGGCCCAGATCGGTGTTCAGCAGCGTCTCGTATCCCTCGCGCCCGCCCCACAGCACATAGTTCTCGCCGTTCAAACGGTGGGTCACGTCCATGCACGCCTTTACCGTCGACGCGCAATAAGCGAACACATCCGGGTCGGGGTTGGTGCTGGCGCCCGACATATAGCGCCGGTTCGAGAACATGTTGGCGGTGCCCCACAGCAACTTCGGACCGCCGTTCGCCATCTTTTTCTCGAAATAATCGGCCATCTCGTTCAGGCGCTTGTGGCTTTCGGCCAGACTGTCGCCTTCGGGGCGCACATCATGATCGTGAAAGCAAAAGAACGGCACATCCAGAATGCGGAACATGTCAAAGGCGGCGTCCGCCTTGGCGCGGGCCAGATCCATCGTGTCGGCAGGGAACCACGGGCGCTGGAACGTCTGCCCGCCAAAGGGATCGTTCCCCTCCCAGACAAAGTTGTGCCAATAGCAAACGGCAAAGCGCAGATGATCGGCCATCGTCTTGTCGCCCAGCTTTTCCGGCGCGTTGTAATGGCGATATGCCAGCGGATTGGTGCTGTCTGCCCCTTCAAAGGTCACGGGGGCGATGTCTGCGAAATATTGGCTCACTGTATGTTCTCACGGCTGTAGATGTTCAGTTTGATCCTGCCGGCGTCGGCAGGCGGTGTGGTCGCTTCGGTCAGATCGCGCATGACACCCACGGCGGCGATGACGCCTGCGCGGATGTCCTGGTCGATCACCAGATCGAAAATGCCGGTGCGCAAGGCCTCGCGCGATGTCTGGGTCAGTTCGTGCACGATCGTGGTGGGTTTCGGGTCCAGCGTGCCGACCGCGCGCACCAGCCCGCGGTTGCCCGCACCGATGGCATAGATACCGGCCAGCGGCTGGGTGCGCGCGGTGTCCAGCACGATCTGTTCCACCCGTGCGGCATCGTCGGCCCCTTGGGCGGCGGGCAGCAATGTGCAGCCGCCGAACCGTTCCTGCATGACCATCTGGAACCCCAGCAGGCGCTCGCTGTGATCGCGCGCCGCCAGCGACCCTGCGATCATCAGGACGTTGCCCGCGTCCTTGATGAACCGCCCCATGAACTCGGCCGCCGTGCGCCCGGCCACCACGTTGTCCGGTCCGACATAGGCATCGCGCCCGGAACTGGGCAGGTCGGCCACCAGGCTGACAACCCGGACGCCAGCGGCCTGAAGGGCGGCGATCTGCGCGTTGATCTCGGGCGCTTCGCTGGCCATCACGGCAACCGCGTCGCAGTCCAGCTTGCGCAGTGCGGCCACCTGATCTTGTACATCAAACGCCCGGGTTGGTACGATTTGCACATGCACCTGCTCTTCGCGCAGCCGCTGCTGTTCTTGCGCCAGTGCTGCGTGCAGCAGCGCGACAAAGCCGGTGTCCCCGGACGGGACGACAAAACAGAACCGATAGATGCGGCGGCGCGACAGGTTGGCGGCGGCCAGATTGCGGACGTATCCGGTTTGCACAACGGCAGCTTTGACGCGGTCCACAACCTTGGCCGACACGCCGCCGCGGTTGTTCAAAACACGATCGACGGTCGCAAGGCTGACCTGCGCCACCTCAGCAACGTCGCGTACCGTTGGCCCGCTCATTTCGAATCCTCCCCAGTCGCCCAAGGATCGGAGAGATTTTGAGGTACGTCAATCAGGATTCTGCGGTGCGCACCTCAGAAACAGAGGGTTGAAACGCAAGCCGCTGATTATAAGTGTATTTTAACGACACCCAGCCTGGAAAGCCTCAACGCCCGAACAGCCGCTCCGCTTCCTCTTGGGTATACCGCCCCAGCCGCACGTCCTCGGCCACCAGCGCCGGATCGCGGTCTTGGGCAGGGCCGTAACCGCCACCCCCCGGCGTGCGCACCCGCACCCGGTCCCCGACGCTCAGCGCGATGTCCTGCGCCTTGGACAGATGTTCGGGCACGAATTCCTTGCCGGATTGCGTGACCACCACGCGGTTCTTGCCGCCGTCCTCGCCGCCCAGAACCCCCTGCGGGCCGAACCGCCCGTGATCCATCACGAAACTGGCACGCGCCGTGCCGCGCAGGATTTCGACTTCGTAATCCAGCCCGAAACCACCCCGATGCGCACCCGCACCCCCCGATCCGTCGTGCAGGGCATAGCGGTGGTACAGGATCGGAAACTGCTGTTCCATAATCTCGACCGGCGGGGATTTGGAAATGCCGATGGTCGAACAGCCGTTTGAAATGCCGTCGCCCCCCGCATAGCCGCCGTAGCCGCCACCCGAAATCTGGTACATCACATAGCTGCGCCCCTCTTCCGCAATATCGCCCCCCAGCGCAAAGTTGCCGGACGATCCCGCAGGGGCGGCGGTCACCAGGTCCGGCAGCGGCACCACCAACGCGGCAAAGACCGCCTCGGCGATGCGCTGGCTGACCTCGGCGGCACAGCCCGACACGGGGCGCGGGTATTGCGCATCAAGGAAGGTGTTGACGGGGCGGATGATTTCCAACGGCTCAAACGCGCCGGCGCTGATGGGCACGTCGGGGAAAATATGACGCATCGCCAGGTAAACCGACGAATGCGTGGTTGCCAGAACCGAATTCATCGGCCCCGCACAGGGCGCGGACGAGCCGGTGAAATCAAAGCTTAGCGTGTCACCGTCCGCCGTGATCGCCAGCCGGATTTCCAGCGGTTCATCCACCACACCGTCGCTGTCCACGTAAGCGGTGGACTGATAAACCCCCACCGGAATCGCCGCGATGTTCGCGCGCATCTGCTGCGCCGCCCGCGTGCGCAATTCGCCGATGGCCGCGCGCACCGTGTCATCGCCGTAGCGGTCCAGCATCCGGGTCAGCCGCGACTGCCCCACATACAGCGCCGCCGCCTGCGCCTTCACATCCCCGATGCGTTGTTCCGACACGCGGATGTTCGAGCAGATGATCGCGTAAATCTCGGCGTCCAGCTCGCCCTCTTTGAACAGACGCACGGGCGGCAACCGCAGCCCTTCCTGTTCGACCGACGTGGCCGAGGCGGAAAAGCCGCCCGGCACCGCGCCGCCCGTATCGGGCCAGTGGCCGGTGTTCGACAGCCAGCAGAAAATCTCGCCGTTCCGCCAGACGGGCATGGCAAAACGCACGTCCATCAGGTGCGTGCCACCCAGATAGGGATCGTTCACGATATAGATGTCGCCCGGCTTGGGCTTGGCCGCTTTGCCGTCGCGGATCATCTGGATCAGCGTCGCAGTTGAAAACTGCATGGTGCCGACAAACACCGGCAGACCTTGCGAGCCTTGGGCGATCAGGCTGCCATCGACAGCCGAATAAATCCCGTCCGAGCGGTCATTCGCCTCGGCGATCACCGGCGAAAAGGCGGCGCGGGAAAACGACAGGTCCATTTCGTCACAGACCTGTTGCAGGCCCGACTGGATCACCGTCAGCGTAATCGGATCAATGGTCATGGCTGCTCTCCCAGGGTTACGATCAGGTTGCCGTCGGCGTCCTGTATGGCAGTGTCGCCCGGCTCCATCACCAGCGTGCAATCCATCTGTTCCACGATCACCGGCCCCGTCAGCGTTGCGTCTGCGGGCAGGTGGTCGCGCCAGTACACCGGCGTATCGACCCAACCGTCGAACCACACGGGCCGCGTGCCGGTCTGTGCCTGGTCAAGCGTCGCGCGGCGTTGGGCGGTGTCGATCAACAGCGACAGGTCCACCTCGGGACGGCGACCGATGACGGACGTGTTCACGTTCACCAGTGCGGGGCGGATTTCGGGCAGGCTGACCTGAAAGCGCCGGAAATACGCCTCTTCAAACAGCGCTTGCAGAGCGTCGCGGGTCGGCGTGGCATCGGGCAGCGGCACGCGCAACAGGTGCGTCTGGCCGATGAACTGCATGTCCACCGAATGCATCACCCGCAGGTCCGCAATCTGGACCCGTTCACGCCCTATGGCGGCTGTGCCGTCCTCGATCTGGCGTTCAAAGGCGGCGTGCACCTCGTCAATGTCGCACTGGTCCAGCGGCGTGTTCACCGTCTGCACAAAGTCGTGGCGCAGGTCGGCCACGATGCAGCCCAGGGCGTTGGTGATCCCGGGACGCGCAGGCACCAACACGCGCGGCACGCCCAGCTCGCGGGCAATCGCACAGGCGTGCAGCGGCCCTGCCCCGCCAAAGGCGAACAGCGCAAAATCGCGCGGGTCTTCGCCCAGCGAAATCGACACCATCCGCACCGCATCGGCCATCTTGGCCGTGGCAATGCGCAGCACCGCCGACGCCGCCTGCACCGCGTCCAGCCCCAGCGGATCGCCCAGCTTGGCGGCAAACACATCGCGGATCATGTCAATCGACACATCGCCGGAAATCGTGTTCAGCTTGGCCGGGTCCATCCGCCCGAGCAGCATGTTCGCATCCGAAATCGTCGGGTCGGTTCCGCCCTTGCCATAACAGATCGGACCGGGGGTCGATCCGGCGCTGTCCGGTCCCACCTGCAACAGCCCCGCCGCGTTGACCCGCGCGATGGAACCACCACCGGCCCCCACGGTGCGCACATCGACCATGGGCACGTGGATCGGCATCGCGTATTCAATCTCGATCTCGTGGCTGACGGCAGGGTCAGCGCCCCGGATCATCGCCACATCGGTGCTGGTGCCACCCATGTCATAGGTCAGCAGGTCAGGAATGCCCGCGCGCCGCCCCGTATAGGCCGCCGCCATCACGCCCGAGGCGGGCCCCGACATCACCGTCTTGGCCGCCTCGTCGGCCACGGTGCGCGCCGACACCATGCCGCCGTTGCCGTTCATCACCAGCAGGTCGCGGGTATAGCCGCGTTCGGCCAGCCGGTCGGCCAGCCGTTCCACATAGCGCCGCAACAAGGGCTGCACCGAGGCATTCACCGCCGCCGTGACCCCGCGTTCAAACTCGCGGCTTTCCGACAGCAGCGCGCTGCCCAGCGTGATGTTGCCGTTGGGCCATTCCTCGCGCGCAATCTCGCCCGCGCGGATTTCATGGGCGGGGTTGGCATAGGCGTGCAGGAAATGGATCACCAGCGCCTCGCAATCCTCGGCCACCAGTTGGCGCAGCGCCACGCGCAGGGCGTCCTCGTCCAGCGGCAGGTACTCAGACCCGTCTGCCAGCGTGCGTTCGGGCACCTCAAGCCGCAAGTCGCGCGGGATCAGCGGGCGGAACTGGCCCGACATGCCATAGGCCTGCGGACGGGTGCGCCGCCCCAGCTCCAGCACGTCCCGAAAGCCCATCGTGGTGATCAGCCCCGTCTTGCACAGACGCCGCTCCAGCACCGCGTTGGTGGTGGTCGTGGTGCCATGCACGATCAGGTCCAGCATCGCGGCATCCACGCCCGCGGCATCCAGCGCCGCCAGCACGCCATGCGCCTGATTGTCCAGCGTTGTCGGCACCTTGGCCAGTTTCACGCGGCCCGCGCGGCTGTCGTAATGCACCAGATCGGTGAACGTGCCGCCGACGTCGATCCCGGCAAAGCTGCCGCTGAGTTCGGTTGCGTCTGTCATGTCGTGGCCTTGTTGTTTTGCGCCAGAATGGCGGCGCGCACGCGGTCGGGCGTGGCGGGCAAATGATGGATGCGCGCGCCACTGGCGTGGGCGATGGCGTTCAGAATGGCGGGCGCCGTGGGGATCAGGCAATGCTCGCCCAGCCCCTTGGCCCCGTAAGGACCGTGCGCATCGCCGGATTCGATGATGACCGAGGTGATGCCCGGCACGTCGCCGATGGTCGGGATCAGGTAGTCGTGCAGGTTCTCTGTCCGACCGGGCAGGAATTCCTCCATCAGCGCCAGACCGATGCCCTGCGCAATGCCGCCTTCGATCTGGCCCTCGACCAGCAGCGGGTTGATCGCGCGGCCCACGTCATGCGCGGCCAGAAACCGCAGCAGTTTGACCGTGCCCAGGGCCATGTCGACCTCAAGCTCAACCATCTGCGCCGCCGTGCCGAACACGGCATAGGGCGATCCCTGCCCTTTTTCGTCCAGCGGCAAGGTGGGCGGGTCATAGCTTTCTTCAACTTCCAGCGCATAGCCGTCGGCGGCGGGCAGGTCGATCCGGCGGCGCACCTCGCCCTCGGACAGCTCAATCGCGCCATCTGCAAACGAAATGACGGCCCCTTCGCCCACATTGCCCATGCGCAAGATCTGCGCGCGCAGCGCCGCGCCCGCCAGCCGCGCGGCGTTGCCGGTGATGAACGTCTGACGGCTGGCCGAGGTTTTGCCCGCGTCCGGCGTTATGTCCGTGTCCGGCCCCACCAGCGTGACCGCCGACAACGGCACCCCCATCGCCTGCGCAAAAATCTGGGTGATGACGGTGTTCGACCCCTGGCCGATATCCACCGCCCCCTGATGCAGCATCAGCACGCCATCCGACGTCACCCCCGCGCGGATCGTCGAGGGGTTCGACATCGACGTGTTGCCACAGCCGTACCAGCCGCCCGCGACACCCACGCCGCGCTTGATCTGGGCATGGCCGGCGTTGAAGGCAGCCGCCTCGGCCAGCGCGCGGTCCCATTCGGGTTTCAGCGCGTCAAAGCAGGCGTCGATGCCCATGCCGGTGTCAAACACCTGCCCCGTGACCGTCGGATCGCCGTTTTGCAGGCAGTTTGCGCGGCGGAAGGCCAGCCGGTCCATGCCCAGCCTATCGGCCAGCAGGTCGAACAACTGCTCTTGCGCGACGGCGGATTGCGGCACGCCAAAGCCGCGGAATGCGCCCGCAGGGGCGGTGTTGGTGTGGATGCCAACGCTGTTGGCTTCGTAATCCGGCACGCGGTACGGGCCCGAGGCATGGATCGGCACACGGTTCGCCACCGTCGGCCCCCAGCTTGCATACGCGCCCGTATTGAACACCCCGTCAAACCGCGCGCCCACGATCCGGCCGCCTGCGTCTGCGCCGATCTTCATGGTAATCTCGGACGGGTGCCGTTTGGTCGAACTGGCGATGCTTTCGGCGCGGGTATAGGCCATGCGCACCGGTTGTCCCAATTTCCACGCCGCCAGCGCAACATAGGGCTGCGCGGTCAGGTCCAGTTTCGATCCGAACCCGCCGCCGACCGCCGTGGGCAGAATGCGCACCGCCGCAGGGTCCAGCCCCAGAATACCCGCCAGCGCATCGCGGTTCATATAGGGCGCCTGCGTGCAGCATTGCACCTCGATCCGGTCGCCCACCCTGCGGGCGCTGGCCGCTTCGGGTTCGATATAGCCGTGTTCGATGAACCCCGTGGAGAAATCGCCCGTGACCACATGCGCCGCCTGCGCCAGCGCCGCATCGGCATCGCCGCGCGCAACAAACCCGCGACACATCACGTTGTCCGCGCGGTCGGGATGCAGCAGCGCCGCCGCGTCGGCCCCCGTGGGCGTCAGCTGCGCCGTGCGTTCGTCCCAGTCCACCGGAAAGGCACCCATCGCATCCAGCACATCCGCACGGCCCACCACGGCGGCAACCGCTTCGCCCTTGAACCGCGCCTCGGATTCGGCAAAGACCGGCTGGTCGATGAACCCCGGAATGACGCCAAACAGGTTCGCCCCCGGCACGTCACTGGCGGTCAGGATCAGGTCCAGCCCGTTTTCAGCCCGAAACGCCTCAAGATCACCAAACCGGAACCCGGCGCGGTGAAACGGTGACCGGATCACCCGCACCGTCAGCGCATCTGCCGGGGCCACGTCATCGCCAAAGCGTTCGCCCCCCGACACCTTGGGCCAGCCGTCCAGCCGCGCCACCCGCGCGCCGATGCCGCCTTCGGTCAATGTCTTGGTGGTCGCGCTTGCGTCCAGAACCGCCGCGATGATCTTGCGATAGCCGGTGCACCGGCACAGCACGCCGCCCAAGGCATCGGCCACCCGGTCCTCGGTCAACACTGCGCCCGAGCGCAGCAGCGCCACCGCCGACACCATCATGCCCGGTGTGCAGATCCCGCATTGCGCCGCCTGATGGCGCTGGAACGCATCCGCCAGCCGCGCGGCGTCGGGGTCGCCCGCCACCAGCCCCGATTGCGTCTCGACCGTCCGGCCCTGCGCCTGACCGGCAGCGGTGATGCACGCGCACACCGGCGCACCGTCCAGCAGCACCGTGCAGGCCCCGCAATCGCCCGCGTTGCACCCCACCTTGACGTCCAGCGCGCCCGCGCTGTTGCGCAGCACCTCGGACAGCCGCGCGGTGGCCTGCGCCGGTACGGTGATCGCGTCCCCGTTCAGGGTCAGGGTCAGGGCAATCTGGCCTTTGGGTTCATCAAGCGACATCTGTTTTCTCCACTGCATCCAGCACCGTGCGCCGCACCAGCGTGCGCACCGCATCCATGCGATAGGCGGCACTTGCGCGCACATCATCAATCGGCGTCAGCTCGTCCAGCCGCGCCTGACCGACAATGCCGCCCACGTCCCCCAGCGCGGCACCGACCAGCGCCGTTTCCAGCGCGACCAGCCGGCGCGCCACCGGCGAACAAGACCCGACAGCGATATGGGCACGCACGATCCGCCCGCCTTCGGCGTGCACCACGGCCCCGACCATCGCGATGGAAATCACCAGATACCGCCGCGCCCCCAGCTTGCGGAATGCGCCGCATCCGGGCGCATCGGGCACATAGATCGCCGTCATCAACTCAGCCGGCCCCAGATCGACCTTGCGGATACCTTGGATAAAAGCGCCCAGCGGCACCCGCCGCGCGCCATCCGGCCCCGTCAGCTCAACCTCGGCGTCCAGCGCCAGCAGCGCGGGCACGCCATCTGCGGCGGGCGAGGCGTTGCACAGGTTGCCCGCGACGGTGCCGGTGTTCTGGATCTGCACCGACCCGACCTCGCGCGCGGCCAGCTTCAGACCGTCGAACAGCGCCGGCAGGTCGGCGCGCACCACATCCGTCCACGTCGTCGCCGCCCCGATCCGCCAGTGGTCGCCGTCGCGCGTGATCCCGCGCAGCCCCGACACCGCCGACACGTCGATCATGCGCGCAGGCGCAGGTGCATCGCGCAGGCCGGGATACACATCCGTGCCCCCCGCCAGAACAACGCCACCCCCTTCGGCCAGCAGGGCCAGGGCTGCGTCCAGTGTCTCGGGCCGATGAAGCGTCATGATGGGCCTCTCTCACACCCCGAAAGCGTGCGGGGCTTCATTTGTGTGCAAACGATACAGGCACACCGTAGAAACTTGCACGAAAAGTTGTCAATCGTCCTGATCGCTTTCGGGGCTTTATCGGGCAAAAAACTTTTTTCGTTTGTGTACGAATGAATTTTGACGCAGCATCTGCCCTGAAATTATGCACAACGGAGCATTGCGATGACCGATCTTGTCCTTGATCCCATCCTGCGGGGGCAACCCGCCGGATTCGAAATTCCCGCCGCCTGCTTTGGCCTGACGGTGACCGAGGTGCAGCATTACACCGACCGGTTGTTCCGCTTTCGGGTGACCCGCCCCGCCACCTTCCGCTTCCGGTCGGGCGAGTTCGTGATGATCGGCCTGCCCAATGCCGACCGCCCCGTCATGCGCGCCTATTCCATCGCATCGCCCGCATGGGACGACACGCTGGAATTCTATTCGATCAAGGTCCCCGACGGCCCGCTGACCGAGCATTTGCAGAACATTCAGGTGGGCGACACGGTCCTGATGCGCAAGAAACCCACCGGCACGCTGGTGCTGGACGCGCTGACCCCGGGCAAGCGGCTGTGGATGCTGTCCACCGGCACCGGTATCGCGCCTTTTGCCTCGCTGATTCGCGATCCCGAAACCTATGACCGCTTTGACGAGGTGATCCTGTGCCACTGCTGCCGCGAGGTGGCCGAGCTGACCTATGGCGACGAAATCACCACGGCCACGCTGAACGATCCGCTGGTTGGCGAACTGGCCCAAGGCCGCCTGCGCCTGTTCAACACCGCCACCCGCGAGGCGTACAAAGTGCAGGGGCGCATCACCGACATGATTCGCACCGGCACTATATATACGGCCCTGGGCGTGCCCCCGATCACCGCCGCAGACGACCGCGTGATGATCTGCGGGTCGATGGAGATGCTGGCCGATTGCCGCGCGATCTGTCTTGATCTGGGGCTGGAAGAAGGGGCCAACAACCGCCCCGCTGAATTCGTAGTCGAAAAGGCGTTTGTGGACTGATCCATGACCACAACCCGCGCAAAACTGTTGACACACAAACGGGTGTCGTGCGTTCGTATACAAACGAATTGCACATCCGACATGATCCGCCCGATTGCCAAGACACCGGAGCCCGCACCGTGACCGAGACCGCCAGCAAACGCCCCCAGACCGCCAAGCCGGAGAAAATCCGCTGCGACGCCTGCCCGGTCATGTGCTACATCGCCGACGGCCGTTCGGGCGCCTGCGACCGATACGCAAACGAGGGCGGCGAGCTGGTGCGTCTGGACCCGCTGACCATTCTGGAAAACCGCGAGGACACGCCGCTGGTGCCCTTCCTTGACCGCGAATGGGATGGCGATCTGGTCACCGGCGACCAGACGTTCATCACCGCCGTCGGGTCGGGCACCACCTATCCCGACTATAAACCCGCGCCCTTCATCGTCGCCTCGAAATCCGCGGGCGTCGACATGATCACCGTCGTGACCGAGGGCATCTTTTCCTATTGCGGGGCCAAGGTGAAAATCGACACCGACCGCCACCTTGGCAGCGAATGCGCGCCTGTCCGTGCCGATGGCGAGGTGATCGGCCACGTCTCGACGTCCGAATACGGATCGCAAATGCTGTCGCTGGGCGGGGTCAATCACCTGACAGGCGGATCGAAGAAAGAGGGGCGCGCGACCTGTTCGGCCCTGCTGGCGCTGTGCAACGGCGAACAGGTTGCGCTGACCATCGACAACGGTGCCGACCTTGAGATTGCTGCCGGACAGGCCCCCATCGTCAACGGCACGCCCGAGCAACGCATGCGCGTCGGCTGCGGGTCGGCCACGGTGGGCATGTTCGCGGCACAGTGGCAGGGGCTGGTGGACGAGGTTGTCGTCGTCGATGACCACATCACCGGCGTCATGTCCGAACATCAGGCGGGCAAGGTCATCGGCTGGGCCCCCTCGGGCATCAAGATCAAGGGCCGCCGCTCGACCCCGGGACGTTACTTTCAAGTGGCCGAACCCGGCACCGGCTGGGGCGGCACCGATCTGACCGATCCGCTGGACATTCTGGACACGTGGAAACCCGATCAGGCGCGTGCCGGCCTGTCGCTGCTGATGGTGTCGACCACCGGCGAAAACGCCGCCTACTACGAGCTGAACGACGATCTGGTGCCGGTGCAAAAGGACATGCCCGCGCGGCTGCTGCCCTCGGTCCAACGGATCGAGGAAAACTGCGAACCTTCGCTGACCTCGGTGCTGTTCATGGCCGGTGCGGGCGGGTCGTTGCGGTCTGGCGTCACGGAAAACCCCGTGTCGCTGACCCGTTCGGTGCAATCGCGGCTGACCCGTGTGACATCGGGCGGCGCGCCGGTGTTCATCTGGCCGGGTGGCGGCATCACCTTTATGGCAGACGTCACGCAAATGCCGAAAAATGCCTTTGGCTATGTGCCCACGCCCGCGCTGGTAGCGCCCATTGAATTTACCATGACTGCGGCGGATTACGCCGCGCTTGGCGGGCATATAGATTACGTCATGCCGCTGGAAGACGCCCTGCGCGGCCTTAAGGGGCGGCAGAACGATCACCGCCTGTCCGGCCAACGCTCGGAAAACCGCAAGACCGGCGCGCCGTGGCCTATATCGTCGGACACACGGGGGCCGAAATGAGCTGGCAGGAAACCCCAACGGCGCACCTGTCGCCTGACGGTCATCTGCGGCTGGTCCATGGCCCGATTGACCTGATCGTGGTGGCCGAAGGGTCGGCACAGGCGGTGCGCGCTGCCTATCTGCGCGCGCGGGATGCCTTTGCGCCGGTGCTGGGCGATCTGGTGGCCGAGCTGCCGCGTTTGCGCAAATGCGACGGGCCTGCGCCCACCGGCGTGATCGCACGGAAGATGCAGCAAGCCGTCGCCCCCTTTGCCCCCACCTTTGTCACCCCGATGGCCGCCGTCGCCGGTGCCGTGGCCGACCACATCCTGACCGCGATGCTGGCCCCGAGCCATCGTCTGACCCGCGCCCATGTGAACAACGGCGGCGACATTGCCCTGTGGACCGCGCACCAGCCCCTGCGCCTTGCGATCTGCGAGGACCCGACCACCGCCAGCGCAGGCGCGCAAGCCGACATCGGGCCCCATGACGGCATCGGCGGCGTGGCCACATCGGGCTGGCGGGGCCGGTCGCATTCGCTGGGCATTGCCGACGCGGTGACCGTGCTGGCCGCCACTGCGGCGCAGGCCGACGCCGCCGCCACGCTGATCGCCAACGCCATCGACCTGCCCGACCACCCCGCCATCACCCGCGCCCCCGCCAACAGCCTGTCGCCCGACAGCGATCTGGGCGCGCGGCGGGTCACCACCGATGTTGCCCCCCTGCCCGGTACGGATGTGACCGCCGCACTGGATCACGGGGCCGCCATCGCCACAAATTTTGCCGCACGCGGACTGATTGTCGGCGCATGTCTTGCCTGTCAGGGCCAAAGACGCATGATCGGCACAACCAAGACCGCCCGCACCACGCAGGGCCAGCCCAAGGACCTTATCCATGCCTGAACCCGTCATCCGCAAAACGGCAATCCTGACCGAAACCATCTATCACGAGGGCGGCCCCGCCCCCGAAACACCCCTGCGCCGCGCCGCTTGCATGACCGTCATCGCGAACCCCTTCGCAGGGCGTTATGTCGAGGATATTCAGGGCTTTATGGAAGATCTGAAACCGCTGGGCGCGCAGATGGCACAGGATCTGATCGCCGCTCTTGGCGGTGACGCGTCCGCCATTCAGGGCTACGGCAAAGGCGCCATCGTCGGCACCAACGGCGAACTGGAACACGGCGCGCTGTGGCATGTGCCCGGCGGCTATGCCATGCGCGACACCATTGCCGACAGCATGGCCATCGTGCCCTCGACGAAAAAGATCGGCGGACCGGGCACCCGTCTGGACGTGCCGATCACCCACACCAACGCGTCCTATGTGCGCAGCCATTTCGACGCGATGGAGGTCGGCCTGTCCGACGGACCCAAGGCCGACGAAATCCTGCTGGTGCTGGTGATGAGCACCGGCCCCCGCATTCACGCCCGCGTCGGTGGTCTGGCCGCCGAGGACGTCAAGGGCGAGGACGGCTTGCGGTGAACCTGCGCCGGATCATAACGCTGGTCGAAGAGACACGCACCGAAATGGGCCAACCCGTTTCGCCCCCCGCACGGCGCGCACTGGCGGCGGCGGTGATCGTGAACCCCTATGCGGGGCGTTATGTGGACGATCTGGCCGAGCTGTTCGACACCGGCGCACAGCTTGGCGCGCTTCTGGGCATCGAGGCGCTGACCGCTTTGGGCTGTGCGGCGGGCGATGTTCAAGGCTACGGCAAAGCAGCCCTCGTGGGCGAAGACGGCGAGCTGGAACACGCCGCCGCCCTGCTGCACCCGACGCTGGGCGCGCCCCTGCGCGACGTGCTGGGCGGCGGCAAGGCGCTGGTGCCCTCGTCCAAGGCGATGGGCGGACCGGGCAGCGTGATCGACGTGCCGCTGGGCCACAAGAACGCCGCTTACGTGCGCAGCCACTTTGACGGGATGCGCCTGCAACTGCCCGATGCCCCGCGGCGCGGGGAAATCGTGGTGGCCGTGGCCCTGCAACTGGCCGGGCGACCCAATCCGCGCGTCGGCGGGCTGAAACACAGCGAAGTCACCGGCGCGGACGGGCTGCGCTAGAGACACCACCAAGGAGGTCAACATGACGAAATTCGTTCGAAATGCCTGGTACGTGGCCGCGTGGTCGACCGAGATCGACGACGACCTGCGCCGCTTTACCATCCTTGGTGACCACGTCGTCATGTACCGCAAATCCGACGGCGGCGTTGTCGCACTTGAGGATCGCTGCCCGCACCGCCTGTTGCCGCTGTCCAAGGGCAAGCGCGTGGGCGACAACGTGCAATGCGGCTATCACGGGCTGACCTTCGACTGTTCGGGCGCCTGCGTGCGGGTGCCGGGCCAGACCAACCTGCCCAAATCCGCCTATGTCGAGGCGTTTCCCATCGAGGAACGCCACGGCATCGTCTGGATCTGGATGGGCGACCCGGCCCGCGCCGACACGTCCAAAGTGTTCGACATGCCCGAATTCACCGACCCCGCCTGGAAGGTCCACCACGGCGACGCGCTGCATCTGAAATCGAACTATCTGAACGTGGCCGAAAACCTGGTTGATCCGGCGCACGTCAGCTTTGTCCACCCCACCACGCTGGGCAACGCCGCATCCGAAAACGTCCCCGTACACGTGCAGACCGAAGGCGAGGCGATCCTGGCCTGGCGCTGGATACGCGACGCGGAACCGATTGGGTTTTTCAAAGGGTTCGGCGGATTCACCGGCAACGTGGACCGCTGGCATTACTACTACCTTTACACCCCCTGCACCGCCGTCATCGACTTTGGCTCGGCCCCCGCCGAGGACGCCATTGCCGAGGACGAACGCAACAAGGGCGTGCGCATCTTTGCCCTGCATTTCATCACACCGGTGACCGAAACCTATTCCATCGACCGCTGGATGCACATCCGCAACACCGCGCTTGACGATCCCGACGCAGAAGCGACCATGGACAAGATGTTCCGCGTGGCTTTTCAAGAGGACAAAGAGATCCTTGAAGCCGTGCAAGAGGAAGAAAACCGCCCCGCCAAACGGCGTCCGATCCGCATCGCCATCGACAAGGGCCCGCTTGTCTACCGCAAGCGGATCAACGACCTGATCGAACTGGAACGGACCGAAGATCTCGCAAGCGATCCGTCGCCTGCCTTTGTTTATCACGACTAACCGGCGTAAGACCGGATCACGACCCCCGCAGCACTGCTGCCACCAATAGGAGAGACCCCGATGACCCTGACGCGACGCACCCTGATCGCCGCTGCCACCGCCCTTGTGATGGCGCCCGGCTTTATGTCTGGGGCCGCACTGGCCCAAGACACCATCAAGATCGGCGAGATCAACCATTACAAACGCATGGCCGCCTTTGCCGAGCCCTATAAGATGGGCATCGAACTGGCGCTGAAAGAGATCAACGACGCGGGCGGTGTGCTGGGCAAACCGCTTGAATTCATCTACCGCGACGATCAGGGCGACCCCGCCGAAGCGGTCAAGATCGCAGAAGAGCTGATGACCCGCGACGGGGCCGTCATGCTGACCGGTTCGATCCTGTCGCACGTCGGTCTGGCGCTGTCGTCCTTTGCCGCCGAAAAGGGGTATCTCTACCTGGCCGCCGAACCGCTGGCCGACAGCCTTGTGTGGCAGTCAGGCAACCCCAACACCTTCCGGCTGCGCGCCTCGACGTGGATTCAGGCCGCGATGCTGGCCGAAGAGGCCGCCAAAACCGACGCGATCAAATACGCCACCATCGCGCCCAACTATGCCTATGGTCAGGATGCCGTCGCAGCGTTCAAGGAAAACCTGAAACGGCTGAAGCCCGAGGTTGAATTCGTCGCCGAACAATGGCCCGCCCTGTTCAAGATCGACGCCGGCGCCGAGGTGCAGGCGATCGAACGTGCCAAGCCCGACGCGATCTATAACGTGACCTTTGGCACCGACCTTGCCAAATTCGTGCGCGAAGGCGGCGACCGTGGCCTGTTCGATGGCCGCCCCGTCTATGGTCTGCTGTCCGGCGAGCCCGAATATCTGGAACCGCTGGGCGACGAGGCCCCCGAAGGCTGGTTCGTGACCGGCTATCCCTGGTACGCCTTTGACAACGGCACCCCGGAAAAAGCGTTCGTAGACGCCTATATCGCGGAAACCGGTGAAACGCCCAAGATCGGCTCGTTGGTTGGCTATCTTGACGTGCTGTCCATCGCCGCCGCCATCGAAAAGGCCGGCGCCACCGACACCGCGTCGCTGATCGCCGCCTTTGAGGGTCTGGAAATCCCCGACACGCCCATCGGCACGCTCAGCTACCGCGAAATCGACAACCAGTCGAACATGGGCGCCTATGTCGGCACCCTCGCGTTGGAAGACGGCAAGGGCGTGATGGTCGACTGGACCTACAAATCGCCCGACGGCTACATGCCCTCCGACGAAGAAGTCACAGCGATGCGCCCGGCCGAATAAGCCAGCCGCAACAGGCAGGTGGGCAAGAACGCCCGCCTGCCACGCCCCTTCCTGACATGACACACCGCTTGGCGGTGACCACCCAAGGATTATCTTCCGCATGGCCTTTTTCTTTGCACAGCTTCTGACCGGCCTCGCCAATGCCTCGTCTTTGTTCCTCGTGGCGTCGGGCCTGTCGCTGATCTTTGGCGTCACCCGCATCGTGAACTTTGCCCACGGGTCGTTCTATATGCTGGGGGCTTTTGTCGGCGTTACCCTGATGAACGTGCTGCCCGGCACGGTCGGCTTCTGGGGCGCGATCCTGATCACCGGCCTTGTGGTGGGGGCCATCGGCGCCTTTGTCGAAATGGTGGTGCTGCGCCCGATCTACCGCGCGCCGGAGCTGTTCCAACTGGTCGCCACCTTTGGCGTGATCCTTGTCATTCAGGACCTTGCCCTGATGATCTGGGGCGCCGAGGACCGCATGGGCCCCCGCGCCCCCGGCCTGCGCGGCGTCTGGCGCATCTTTGGCGAACCGGTGCCCAAATACGATCTGGTGATCATTGCCATCACCCCGTTCATCCTGTTCGCCCTGTGGTATCTGATCACCAAGACACGGGTCGGCGTGCTGGTCCGCGCCGCGACCCAGGACCGCGAGATGGTCGGCGCGCTTGGCGTCAATCAGGCGTGGCTGTTCACCGGCGTCTTTGCCCTTGGCTCGGCGCTGGCCGGCTGGGGCGGTGCGTTGCAACTGCCCAAGGGCGGGGCGGACCTGTTGATGGACTTTAACATCATCGGCGCGGTCTTTGTCGTGGTGGTCATCGGCGGCATGGGGTCACTGCCCGGCGCGTTTATCGCCGCTGTGCTGATCTCGGTGCTGAACGTCTTTGGCGTCACCTACCTGCCGCAATCCACGCTGGTGCTGATGTTTGTCGTCATGGCCGTTGTGCTGATCATCCGCCCCTACGGCCTGCTGGGCCGCGAGGAAGTCGCGGGCGAACACGGACAGGTCGGCGCGCCCGAAACCCCGATCCGTCCCTATGGCACCACAGGTCAGATGCTGGTCGCCGCCTTGCTTCTGGCACTGGCCGCCCTGCCCCTGTTTGCCGACCGCTTCATGCTGATCCTGCTGATCGACATGGTGGTCTTTGCCCTGTTTGCCGCATCGCTGCACTTTATCCTGGGCTCTGGCGGGCTGGTCAGCTTTGGCCACGCGGCGTTCTTTGGCGGCGGGGCCTATGCCGCGGCGCTGCTGGTCTTTCACCTTGATACGCCCATGGAGGTCGCATTCCTGTTTGCCCCCCTTGCGGCCGGTCTGCTGGCGCTGGGGATCGGCTGGTTCTGTATCCGCCTCAGCGGGGTCTATTTTGCCATGCTCACGCTGGCGTTTTCGCAACTGGTCTGGTCGATGGCCTATCAATGGCGCGACCTGACGCGGGGCGATGACGGGCTGGTCAACATCTGGCCCTCGGCATGGCTCAGCGACACCATCCCGTTCTATTACTTCACGCTGGCCTTTGGCGTCGGCGGCATCCTTGTGCTGCGCCACATCATCCATTCGCCATTCGGCTACGCCCTGCGCGCCGGCCGCGACAGCCCGCGTCAGGCCGAGGCGATGGGGATCAACGTCAAACGCGTGCAGCATGTGGCCTTTGGCCTTGCCGGTGTGATGGCGGGTCTGGCGGGCGGTATCTTTGTCTTTTCCAAAGGGTCGGTGTTCCCCACCGAACTGGAAATCGCCGCCTCGTTCGACGCGCTGATCGTCGTGTTCCTGGGCGGTGTCAAAACTCTTGCCGGTGGCGTCGTCGGCGCGGGCTTTATGACCGTCGTCGAAGACTGGCTGACCCGCCTTGAATACTGGCGGCTGGTGCTGGGTCTGGTGATCATCGCCGTGGTCATCATCGCGCCCGAAGGCATCGTCGGCACCCTGCGCAGCACGTGGGCCAAATTCCGCGGCACCAACGAAGAGGCCGTCAAATGACCGAAATCCTGCGCGTCGAGAACCTGAAGAAAAGCTATGACGGATTTCTAGCCGTCAACGGCGTGTCCTTTGCCGTGCAACAGGGCGAGCTGAAGGCGCTGATCGGCCCCAACGGGGCGGGCAAATCCACCTGTTTCAACATGCTGATGGGGCAGTTGAAACCCACCGGCGGCCAAGTGTTTCTGGACGGCGAAAACGTCACCGGCCAGCGCCCCCGCGACATCTGGCGCAAGGGGGTTGGCCGCACGTTCCAGATCACCGGCACCTACCAGTCGATGAGCGTGATCGAGAACGTGCAGATGGCGCTGATCAGCCACCACCGCAAACTGTTCTCGATGCTGCCCCGCGCGTGGAAACTGTACCGCGACGAAGCGTTCGAGTTTCTGGAAACCGTGTCGATGGCCGATCAGGCCGACCGGCCCTGTTCGGTTCTGGCGTATGGCGATCTGAAACGGCTGGAACTGGCGATTGCGCTGACCCACCGTCCGCGTCTGCTGCTGATGGATGAACCCACCGCCGGCATGGCCCCTTCGGCGCGGATCGCGCTGATGCAACTGGTCGCGGATATTGTACAGGATCAGGGCGTTTCAGTCCTTTTTACCGAACACGACATGGATGTCGTCTTTGCCCATGCGCATCACATCATGGTGCTGAACCGGGGCGAGCTGATCGCAGATGGCAGCGCCGCAGAGGTGCGTGAAAACCCGCAAGTCCAAGAGGTGTACCTGGGCGGTGGCACGTTGTTCAAGGAGGCACAGGATGCTTAATATCGAAGGCATTCACAGCTATTACGACAAGGCCCACATCCTGAACGGGTTGTCCTTTCAGATCGGGCGGGGCGAGGTCGTGGCGTTGCTGGGCCGCAATGGTGCGGGCAAATCCACAACGATGAAATCGGTCATGCAACTGGTGCGCCCCCGCACCGGCCGCGTGATGTTTCAGAACACCGATCTGGTCGGCGCCCCCGCTTTTCGCGTCGCCAAATCCGGCATCGGATACGTCCCCGAAGACCGCCGCATTTTCACCGACCTGACCGTGATGGAAAACCTTGAAGTCGGCCGCCAGCCGCCGCGCGACGGTGCGCCGACATGGACGGTCGAACAGCTTTTCGACATCTTCCCGAACCTGGCCGAACGCCGCAGCAACCGCGGCAAACATATGTCGGGCGGCGAACAGCAGATGCTGACCATCGCGCGCACGCTTATGGGCAACCCGTTGCTTTTGCTGCTGGACGAGCCGTCCGAAGGCATCGCGCCGGTGATCGTCGAAGAGATGGCCAACACCATCCTCAAGCTCAAGGCCCAAGGGCTGACAGTGGTGATTTCCGAGCAAAACCTGCACTTTGCCCGCGCCGTGGCCGACCGTGCCATCATCATCGAAAGCGGCGAAAAGAAGTTCGACGGCAGCTTTGCCGAGCTGGAGGCCCACCCCGAAATCCGCGATGCCTATCTGTCGGTCTGATCCCGTCGCTGTATTGCCACCGCGCGCGGCACGCTTTAGGTCCGGTGACAGCAACCCAAGGAGAGCCCGTTGAGCGAGATCACACAGCCGCGCACCAGCGACGAGCATGGGTATGTGCTGGACGCGCAAATCGGCTTTTTGCTGCGCAAAGCCTATCAGCGCAATTCGACGATCTTTCTGGAACAAGTGCCGGGCAAACTGACCACGACCCAGTTTTCAATCATGCACCGGCTGGCCGAGGACGGGCCGATGTCGCAAAACCTGCTGGGCCGTTCCGTTGCCATGGACGGTGCTACGACCAAGGGCGTGGTGGACCGCCTGATTGCACGCGATCTGCTGGCCACCCGCCGTGACCCCGCCGACCGCCGCCGCCATCTTGTTTCGCTGACGCCCCGTGGGGTCAAGCTGATCGACGAGGCCGTCGATGCCGCGATCCGTGTGACCGAAGAAACCCTTGCCCCCCTGCGCGAGCGCGAGAAAGAAACGCTGCTGCGGTTGCTGGCCAAGATCATCTAGCTGCGGGCCTGCCGCGTTCGCGTGAAGCGACAGGCCCGGACCAAAGGCCCGGACCACAGACTGACTGTGCCTAGCGGGCAATGCCAAGCGATTGCAGATAGGCCACCGATGGCAAAATGCCGTCCTTGTCCCGCAATTCCAGTATCAGGCGCGGGTTGCTGCCCAATTCGCCAAGTGCGCGGAACACGGCCTCCCACCGGATCGTGCCCTGCCCGATGGCCCAGTGCCGGTCGGCGTAACCGTCCGCGTCTTGCAGATGGATGTGCTGCAACCGGTCACCGGCACGGCGCACATAGTAATCGACCGGCGCCGCGCCATTGGTGCCATGTGCGTAATGGGCGTGGCCGGTGTCGATCGACACGGCCATGGCGGGCGAATTGAAGCTGTCGGCCAGCGCGCAGCGGATGTCGGGGTCGATGTCCTCGATGTTTTCGATCACCATGGTCACACCGCAATCTTCGGCGCGTTTCACGACCGCGTCCATCGTGTCATGGCAGTTTTCCAGCAGCCGGTCGTATTCCTTGCGGTCGGGCGCGTTGTCCAGGTTGTTGAAGCTCCACGTGGTGTAGGGGCTGTGAATGACCATCTGGGTGGCCCCCAGATATTCGCAAACCTCGATGCCCTGCAAATGCTTGCGCTTGTTCAGCGCGCGCATTTCGGTGTCGGGGCTGGCGATGTTCAGGCCCCAGAACGGCCCGTGAATGCCCAGCCGTCCGGTGTATCCGGTCAACAGGTTACGGGTGTGGTCGGCCACTGTTTTCCAGTCGCCATTCAGCAGGTCGCCGTCGCAGAAATCCTGAATTTCCAGATCGCGGTTTTCGGACAGGATGAAATCCTGAAGCGTTTCAAGCGTGGCCGTCGGCATAGCAGCGCCCAGCAGCGGAAGATCGGTCATGGTGTGGTCCTTGCGTGTTAAGTGAAGGGAAAGCTCAGAGGGTGACGGCAACGCGGCGTTAGGTCAGACGGGCCAGCAAAGCGCCAAGCTGTTCGGCACCATGCACCACATGGTCGGCCCCGGCCGCGCGCAGCGTGTCGGCATGGTTCGGGCGATGATCGGTCGGCCCGACAAAACCGATGGCCAGAACACCGGCGGTGCGGGCGCAGCGGATGCCGTGAATGTTGTCATCTATGAACACCGCGCGATCTGCGGCAGTGTTCATCTGCGCCAGACAGTGCAGTGCCAGATCCGGCGCCGGCTTGCTGTGCTGCACGTGTTCAGCGCTATAGATATGCGGGCCGAAAAAGGCAGCCAGCGGGGTGCGGCCAAGGCTTGCGCGCAAACGGTCGACGCCGCTGTTGGACGCGACACAAACCGGCACATCCAGCGCGGCCAGAAGGCGGTGCATCCCGGGCACGGGCGGAACGCCTTGGGCGAACAAGGCCTCAAGCCGGGCGCCCGCGTCGGTCAGGACGTGCGTTGCATCCAGCCCCAGCCCGGCGATCAATGCGTGGGTTTCATCCCGTCCTGCGCCGGAAAACGTCCGCTCGGCGGTTTGCGTCGTCATCGGCACGCCCGCATCGGAAATGGCGCCGGCCAAGGCAGTGGCCCCCATCGCTTCGCTGTCAATCAGCACACCGTCACAGTCGAAAATGACCAGCTCTATGGCAGTCATATCGCCATCTCCTGCGCCATGATCCTGTGCGCCAGTCGCGGGTCATCGGTGGTTAGAAAACCGACACCGCGGCCCAACCAACGTGCAATCAGGTCGGGGTCGTTCAACGTCCAGACGCCCATCTGCTCCAACGGAAACAAGTTGGTGATCAGGTCGAATTCAGCCTCGAACAGTTCATGATGCACGGCCACCAAACCGGCAAGATCACCCAAGCCCCCAAAGAACGCCCGGACGCCACCCTGCCGGTCGACCCAATCGCGGTTGACCGAAACCTTGCGCGCGCATTCCGGTGCCGTGTCGCGGATCATGCGCAGCACGCCGGTGTCGAAACTGTGCAGAACCGTGCGTGATACCACATCATAGGCGCGCAGTGTCTGAACCGTGGCGGCGATCAGCGCGGGGTCGTAGACCCCGTTCTCGTCTGCCTTGATCTCCGGGAACAGCCGCAGGCCCGGCACGGGGGCAAGGATGTCCAGCACTTCGGTCAGGGTCGGCACGCCTTCGGCAATCTCGCCGTCGGGGCCGATCAGGCGCAGGTTGTGGCGGGTGTCGTCGGTCAGCGCGCGCACCGGCCCTGTGCCGGTTGTCGTGCGGTCCAGCGTGGCGTCATGGATCACCAGAACCTCGCCGCTTGCGCCCAGATGCAGGTCGAATTCCACCGCCCCCACGCCCAGTTCCACCACATTGCGGAACCCCGAAAGAGAATTTTCCGCCCACAGATTGCGTGCGCCGCGATGGGCGATAATTTGGGTCACGTCAGGTGTCCTTTGTCAGCGAATGGTCGGGTCAAGCTTGTCGCGCAGCCAGTCCCCGACCAAAGAGATCGACAGCGTCGTCATCATGATCACAAAGGCAGGCCCCAGCATGATCCACGGCGCGCGGGTCAGATATTCGCGGCCAAAGCCGACCATATTGCCCAGCGAGCTTTCGGGGGGCTGCACGCCCAGGCCCAGGAACGACAGGCCGCTTTCCATCAGGATGATCTCGGGGAAGGTCAGGGTCATCGACACGATCAGGGTGGAGGCGACGTTGGGCAGGATGTGCCGCAGGTACACCCGCGACGGGTTCGCGCCCAGTTGCACCACCGCCGACGCATAGCCCTGTGCGCCCGCCGAAATCGCCAGCCCGCGCGAGATGCGGGCGTACCGTTCCCAGCCATAGAACCCCATCAGCCCCACCAGCAGCGTCATCGACGACCCGAAGAACGCCAGCACCGCCAGCGACAGGATCAGGAACGGCAGCGCCGCCTGAAAATCCGCCAGCACAAGGATCAGGTGTTCGACCGTGCCGCGAAACTGCGCCGCGAGAAAGCCCAGCGTGGTGCCGAAAAACGCCGACAGCAACGTCGCGCCAAAGGCGATCACCAGCGACACGCGAATGGACTGGATCAGCCGCGACAGCACATCGCGGCCCAGCTCGTCCGTGCCCAGCAAATGGCCGGGGCTCAGCGGGCCGACCAGACGCGCCGACAGGTCCATCTGCGTCACGTCATAGGGGCGGATGACATCGGCAAAGACGGCCGTAAACACCATCAGCCCCAGCCAACCCAGCCCGAAGGCCACCAGCAGCGGCACCCTGAACCGCAAGCGCCGGACCAGCGTCGGGGCCGCGGTTATGTTTGTTGCCTGAGCGGTCATATCACTGTCCTTTAATGTGCGGCGGCTTTGGCCCGCAGACGCGGGTCCAGCAGGCCATAGGCGAAATCGACACACAGGTTGGCGATGACCATGGCCGACGCGATCACCAGCAGCAGGCATTGCACCACCGCCAGATCACGGTTCGACACCGACACGATCAGCAGCCTGCCGATGCCGGGCCATGAGAAAATGCTTTCGACCACCACGGCCCCCGCGATCAGCGACCCGACCATAAAGCCGACGATGGTGACGATCGGCACCGAGGCATTGGGCAACGCGTGTTTCCACACCACGTCGCGCCAGCTTAGCCCCTTGGCCATGGCGGTGCGGATATAGGGCTGGCCCATCACCTCGATCATCGCCGACCGCGAGAACCGCGCAAGGATGCCGATGCCGCCAACCGACATGGTGGCAATCGGCAGGATCGCGTGTTGCCAACTGTCCTGCCCGCCCGACGGCAGCCACCCCAGCGTCACGGCAAAGACCAGCACCAGCACCAGCCCCATCACGAACGACGGAATGGTAAAGCCGAAGATCGACAGCATGATAACCCCCCGATCCGCGACCGATTCACGGTGCAGCGCCGCGTAGACACCGGCAGGGATACCAACGCCAAGCTGGATCAACAGCGTCGGCACGGTCAGGGCCAGCGTGGCGGGCACCCGTTCCAGCACCAGATCAATCGCCGGAGAGCGGTCGCGCATGGACACGCCGAAATCAAGTTGGGCAAGGGATTTGAGATAGGCCAGATACTGCTTCCAGATCGGATCGTCCAAACCCCATTGCGCGCGGAACGCCTCAATGCTGTCGGTGGGCGCATCCGGCCCCAGCAGGATCGACGCGGGATCGCCCGACAGGCGCAGCACGACAAAGGCAAAGGTCATCACCAACAGGATCGTCAGGGCCGCACGAAACAGACGGGTAACAAAATAGCTTAGCATATCATGGCTTTCGGGGTCATGCAGCGTACCATCAGGCGGCCCGCCCGGCGCGGGGCGCGTCCAGCAGGTGACAGGCGGCGCGGCGCGCGGGGGCGATGGTTTGCAGGGACGGAACCGCCTGTGCACAGCTTGGGACAGCCGCCGCACAACGCGGATGGAACGCACACCCCGCGGGGCGCTGCGCGGGGTTTGGCGGCTCGCCCTTCAGCAAGATGCGGCCTTGCAGCCGTTTGCCCGGCACCGGCACCGACGACACCAACGCTTGGGTATAGGGGTGTTCGGGCTGCGCGAAAATCTGGTCCGAGCTGGCCTCTTCCACGATCCGGCCAAGGTACATCACCGCGACACGGTCACAGATGTTGCGCACGACTTTCAGGTCGTGGCTGATGAACACCATGGCGATCCCGTGGCGTTCCTGAAGGTCGCGCAGCAGGTTGACCACCTGCGCCTGAATGGACACATCCAGCGCCGACACCGGCTCGTCACAGACCAGCAGACGGGGCGACGTGGCCAATGCGCGGGCGATGATCACCCGCTGGCGCTGACCGCCCGACAACTCGTGCGGATAGCGCGCGCCCTGATCCTGCCGCAGACCCACCTGCGCCATCAGCTCGGCCACGCGTTCGGTCAGCTCGACGCCGGTGGCAAGCCCGTGAATTTCCAGCGGCTCGCCGATCTGGCGGGCGATGGTCAACCGCCGGTCCAGTGCGGCCAACGGGTCCTGATAGACAAACTGCATCTGTGCGCGCAACGCCCGCCACGGGGCAGTGTGCAAGGGCGGCATCGGCTGGCCGTCAAACAGCACCTGCCCCTCGGTCGGGGCATCAATGCCCAGCAGCATCCGGCCCAGCGTCGACTTGCCCGACCCGCTTTCCCCGACGATGCCCAGCGTCTCACCAGCCTTCAGCGTCAGATCGACACCGTCGACCGCCCGCACCGACGCGGCCTTGTGAAACAGCGATTTCTGGCCCTCGTAACAGCGGACCAGCCCGCGCGCTTGCAGCAATGCGGTCATGCGGGCAGCCTTTCGTCGGTGGTAGCAGTGCCGGTCGCGGGCGCCGTCACCGGATAGAAACAGGCCAACTGCCGGCCATCCTGTTGTGGTTTCAACGCGGGCACGTCGCTGTTGCAGAACGCCTGCGCCTTGGCACAGCGCGGGGCAAAGGCACAGCCCTGGGGCATATGGCGCGGGTCTGGCACGGTGCCGTGGATCGGGATCAGCCGGTCGCGCGTGCCGTCCAGTCGCGGGATCGCGTCGAACAGGCCACGGGTATAAGGATGGCGCGGTGCGTCGAACATCGGGCCGATGGCACCGCTTTCGACAATCCGGCCTGCGTACATCACATGCACACGGTCACAGATCGCACCAACCGCGCCCAGATCGTGGCTGATGAACACCATGCCCATGCCCGTTTCGCGGCGCAGTGTCGCCAGAAGGTCAAGGATTTGCGCCTGAATCGTGGCATCCAGCGCCGTGGTAGGTTCATCCGCGATCAAAAGATCCGGCGCGCCTGCCAGCGCCATGGCGATCATCACACGTTGGCATTGGCCGCCGGAAAACTCGTGCGGGTACAGATCGACCCGTTTCGCAGCGCCCGGAATGCCGACCATATCCAGCAGCCGCACCGCCTCAATCCGGCCTGCGCGGCGGTCCATGCCGCGATGCAACCGCAGGCTTTCGCCAATCTGGTGACCGACGGTGCGCACCGGGTTCAGCGACGACGACGGGTCCTGAAAGATCATCGCGATCCGGCCACCGCGCACCCCCTCGACGGCGGCGCGTCCGGTGCCGATCAACTGCTGGCCTTCGACGGTCACCGATCCGCTGACCGACGCCTTGCCCGGCAACAGGCCCAGGGCGGCCAGCCACGTCACCGACTTGCCGCAGCCGGATTCACCCACCAGCCCCAGTGCCTCGCCCTTGGCGACGTCAAGGTTGATGCCGTGCAGGACCTGAACACCGTCAAAGGCAACTTTCAGATCACGTATCGAAACATAGGACATATCAGGCTTTCAAATGCCACGTGGCGCCGCAGGATTGCCGCGCCACGTGATCGCGTTCTGGATCAGGAGGCGTTCCAGTTGTCGGCGCGGAAATCCATCGCAAAGGCCGGTGCGGCCTTCCAGTTCAGGTCCGATTTCATGCCGGTGAACACGCAGTTCTGGTGCAGGACCTGGAATGCGGGATCTTCACGTTCGGTGATTTCCAGCATCCGCGCGAACGCTTTTTTGCGCGCGCCGCGATCCGTCGATTTCTGCATGAAGTTCGACAGCTCGTTCATTTCGACGTTGGACCATTCGTTGCGCTGCTGCTGCAATCCGTTCGGCCCGTGCTGCGCCACAATCGACGACACCGGATCGTTGAACGTGGCCGAGTTCGACCAGTCGCGGATGCCGCGTGTGTCGTTGTCTTCCAGCACCTGACCCCAGTTTTCGACCATCTGGATTTCGACGTTCAGACCCGCCTGCTTCCACATCTCGACCATGATCTGCGCGTTCGAAACCTGATTGATGTAATAGTTGTTCAGCACGCGGAACGGGATTGCATCGCCCTGATAGCCGGACTGTTTCACCAGATCGCGTGCCATTTCCAGGTTGAACTCGGGGGCGGTCCAGCCCTTGATGAACATATCATCGTAGAATTCAAATTGCAGACCTGCGGGCACCTTGGTCTGGCCGTCCCACAAGGCGTTCACGATCAATTGGCGGTCGATCGAATGGGTCATGGCGCGGCGGATCAGCGGGTCGGACAGGACCGGGTGCACCTTGTCAAAGACCTGAATGCGGTGGTTCAGAATGGTCGAACCCTGCACCTCAAGCCCGGCGGTGTTGCGCACGGCATCCAGTTGGTCGGGCGGCAGGTCGCAGGCAAAATCGTATTCGCCGGACAGCAGACCGTTCACGCGGCTGGCCACTTCGGGCACTTCCAGGAACCGGATTTCCGCCAGCGGCGGGCGGCCACCCCAATAGTCATCGTGTGCCACCAGTGTCAGCGACACGTCGGGGCGGTATTCCTGCACCTTATAGGCGCCGGTGGTCACGGGCGCGTTGGCCCAGTCGGCATATGTCGCGGCTTCGTCCCACGCGCGGCGGCTGGCGATTTGCGAGCCAAAGGCGATCAGGCGCCCTTCCAGCGTCACATCGGGCGATGCGTTGTGGAACCGCACGGTGTACTTGTCCACCGCTTCGACACCGCGCAGCGCCGGCCACAGACGACGGCCCACACCGGGCACACCGGCGGGCAGTTCCTTGTCTGTCTTGGGCTTGAAATTGTCCGCATACAGCGTTTCGCCGCCATCGGGCTGGGTGCCTGCAAACACACGTTCGTCCGAGAACGAAAACACCACGTCGTCGGCGGTCATTTCGTCGCCGTTGTGGAATTTCACGCCTTCGCGCAGCTTCAGCTCGATGGTCTTGTCATCCAGACGCTTCCAGCTTGTCGCCAGACCGGGCACGCCGCCCTGATCGCCCATCCAGTTGCGGTTGATCAGACCTTCCCACAGGTTGGGGAAAAACACGCGTTCCCCGACGTTGGACTGTTCGTTCCAGACATCCATCGTGTTGTTGTTGGTGATCTTTTGAACGGCAACGGTGACTGTGCGGCGCTGGGATTGTGCGAACGACAGCCCCGGCATAGCCAAAGAGCCGGCAGCGGCCCCCAAAAGTCCAAGAGCGTGGCGGCGGTGAATAAGCATGAGGCAAACCTTTGCAGATGACGGCCCCGCGGATCAGGGCACGTTTCGGCGCCTTATCGGTCTGCTGTGCGACACCCATGTGATGGTTTCTTGAACTATTTGTTTCAGTGGCATTGCCAGGACACGGCGGGCACCTCAGCCCGATCCCCCTTTGGCGCGCCGCAACGCGCGCCCCTGATTCCTTACTTTTTCAAGCACCGCATTCCATTTCGCCACCCTGCCCCATGCCCAAATTCCCGACGCACGCGCAAAATTTGCAACGCGTGTCGTTTTTCCATCGCACCGCGCCGTTGTGCATCCTTGCCCATCGCGTCCGCTGGCGCATAGGTGTCGGCACGGGGGCCGCATTCGATCCACCGCGCCCAAAGATTAGGATTTCTGACGATGACCAAATATTGCCTGAACGTTAGCTGCGCCTCGCGCCGTGGCATCGTATCTGCCATCTCGGCCTTTCTGGCCGACCACGGGTGCAACATTCTGGACAGTGCACAGTTCGACGACACGCACACCGGCAAGTTCTTTATGCGCGTGGGCTTTGCCTCGGAACTGGACGCCACGCTGGAAACGCTGACCGCCGACTTTGGCGCCGTGGCCGAGCCGCTGGACCTGGACTGGTCGTTCCACGACGAAACCACCAAGATGAAAGCCGTGATCATGGTGTCGCGGTTTGGCCACTGCCTGAATGACCTGCTGTACCGCTGGCGCATCGGCGCGCTGCCCATCGACATCGTGGCGGTCATTTCCAACCACACCGATTACCAGAAGGTCGTGGTCAACCACGACATCCCGTTCCACCACATCAAGGTGACGCCGGAAAACAAACCGCAGGCCGAAGCGCGGATCATGGAAGTGGTCGAAGACGTGGACGCCGATCTGGTGGTGCTGGCGCGCTACATGCAGATCCTGTCGGACAGCATGTGCAAGAAAATGTCGGGGCGCATCATCAACATCCACCATTCGTTCCTGCCGTCGTTCAAGGGGGCCAACCCCTACAAGCAGGCGTTTGATCGCGGCGTGAAACTGATCGGGGCCACCGCCCACTATGTCACCGCCGACCTGGACGAAGGTCCGATCATCGAACAGGACACCGTGCGCGTCACCCACGCCCAGAACGGCAGCGATTACGTGTCACTGGGCCGCGATGTCGAGGCCCAGGTGCTGGCCCGCGCCATCCACGCCCACGCCAACCGCCGCGTGTTCCTGAACGGCAACAAAACCGTGGTGTTCCCGCCGTCGCCCGGCGCCTACAGCAGCGACCGCATGGGCTGAACTGCCGTCGGGCGCTGTCTGCGCCTGCCGCTTTTCACAAAACTTTCACGCAAGGGCTGCGCCAGAACAGGCGCGGCCCTTTTGCGTGGGTGACGGCCAAAATCGACTTTTCCCCTATGAGACAGGCGAATTTTGCAACAAACTTTGTGCAATTACCGCGCAATTTTTTTGGAAAGGGCAATTCATGGCCATCGAATACATTCTGACCAGCACCTCCACCGCTTATGACGTTCAAACATCTGACGACGTGTTCGTCATGGACGGCGTGAACATCACATCGACAACAAACGCCATTTTCACAGACGTGGCAGGGGTCAATAACGGCATCACCGTCACTGTGCGTGGCGGCCTGTACGGCACGACAGGCATCAACCTGTGGTCCAATTCCACCCAAAACAACGATACATATATTTATCTGGCCAAAGGCGCGCACGTTCACGGCACCCAGGACGGCATCACGATCCGGCAGGGGGACGACAATGTGGTCGTCAACTACGGCGAGATTTCAGCGCAGCAAGCGGGCATATATTTTCAGGGCGGCGAGGCCACCGTCATCAATCACGGCAGCATCAGCTCGTTCGGCGAGTCCGGTCAGGGTGCGATCATCTTCAATGCCACAGCCGACGGCGACGATATTCGCGAGGTGGTCAACACTGGTATCATCAGCGGCGCACCACAAATCACAAGCTCGGTTATATACGCGACGATCCTCAATGCCGGCGGTGCCGAATTCCGTCTGAACAATTCGGGCCTGATCGAAGGCATTGGCGCAGATGCACTTTATAGCAGCGCAAGCCTGAACCTTCTGAACAACTCGGGCGAAATCAATGGAAATCTCGTTCTGCGCAACACCACCACATTGTCCAACACCGGCACGATCTTTGGCGATGTCGAATTCGGAAGCGGCGACGACATCTATACCGGCATCGGCAACGGGATCATCACCGGCGGGCTGGCCCTTGGGTCTGGCGACGACACCGCCACCTTGGGCAACCTGGGCGGCACCGTCTATGGTGACGCAGGCAACGACACCCTGACCGGCGGCGCCGGCGCGGACTTTCTTGACGGTGGCGACGACAACGACCGCTTGTACGGGCGCGGCGGTGACGACGACCTGCGCGGGGGCCTGGGCAGCGACTATGTGTCCGGTGGCATGGGCGACGACCAGTTGATCGGCGACGACGGGGCCGACAAGATGTTCGGAGGCGAAGGCGACGACACCCTGAACGGGGGCCGCGACAAGGACACCATCCGTGGCGGCGACGGCGAGGACGAAATCAAAGGCGGCCGTCTGGCCGATGTCCTGCGCGGCGGCGCGGGCGCCGACACCTTTGTCTATGACATCAAACAAGACAGCAGCACCGGTGCGTCCGATGTGATCCAGGACTTTGAGGTTGGCATTGACGTGATCGACCTAACCGGCGTGGCATCGGGTTTGACGTTTGTCGGAACGGCAGCGTTTTCGGGCACCGCAAACGAGGTCCGCTATGACATCGCGGGCAACGGGCGGACCTATATCCAGGTCGACACCGACGCCAACGGCAGCGCCGATATGCGCATCTGGCTGACGGACGTGGGCGCGCTGAGCGTGGATGACTTCGTGCTGTAGCCATCATTTGCAAAACACCAAAGACGGGCCGTTTTACAGAAAACCGCCCGTCTGTTTCCCTGTACAGTCTCTCTTCTGATGGCCCTACGCCTGACGCAGCCCGGCATCTTCCAACTGCTCAGGGTCGGGAAGGTCGCGCAGGCTTTCCAGCCCGAAGGCCACCAGAAACCGGTCGGTGGTCACAAAGGTATAGGGCGCGCCGCGTCGGGGCGACCGTGGGCCGGTTCCGATCAGCCCTTGGGCGTCCAGACGACCAATCAGGTCGCGGGCGATCTCTTTGCCAAAAATGTCCTTTAACCCGTCACGGGTGACCGGCTGGTGATAGGCGATGGCCGCCAGAACCGCGATGTCGAATTCGCTCAGGTCCAGAACCTGCGCGCCCGCCTCGGCGGCGGACCGGATCGCAGGCCCGTAAGCGACCCGCGTGCGCAATATCCAGCCGTCGCCAACCTTGGCCACCTCGAACGACCGCCCTTCCAGATCGGCGGCCAGATCCTCGACCAGCAGATCCACCGCCGCCCCCTGCCCCACCACGCGCGCCAGCTTTTCGCGCGGCACCGGGCTGGACGCGGCGAACAGCACCGCCTCGATCCGGCGCATCCATTCGTGCCAGCGCAGGTCCGCAGGCAGCTCAGCCAGTTCGCGGTCCAGTTCGGGCGGGTTCTGTTTCACACTCACACCCCGTACAGCCGGAACGTGTCACGCCCCGTCAATTCGCGCACCGCACCCAGGGACACCAGCCGGTCACACAGCCGCCGCGCCGCCCTGTCCGGCAATGGCAAACCCGCAGGGGCGACCGCATCGCGCGTCAGGAACATCTGCACCGCGGCACCCGCCGCCTTGGCCCGCAACTTGGGTGCGACGGCCTGCAAATGCGCCGCCCGCCGCGCAAGGTCGCCCGCGATGCGCGCAGCATGTGACACCGACGCCGTCACCGCCCGGTGGCACGCCATTTCCAGATCCGCATCCCCCTTACCCAGATCGGCCCGTTTCAAACCGGCAGCCAGCAGCGGCACCATATGTGTCCACCCCAGGGCCCGCGCCAGCGCCGCATCCGCCAGGATCAGCGCGGCGGTTTCTGCGCGCGGGGCATCGGCCAGAACCGCCTGCAACACCATCGCCGCGCGGGTCACCGGCCCGCCCTCTTGCGCGTCCAGCCACCCCGCGATCTGCGTGGCATCCATTCCGGGCAGCGCACGGGCCAGCATTCCGACAGACACCGGCCGCGCGACCGCACGCTGCCAGCTTACCAAGGTTTCTCCCGCAGGGCCGGGCAAGTCACCGGGCCGCATCAGGTGCACCGCATCGCGCAACGCAGCCGCCCGTTCGGGTCGTCCTGTGAACACCACACAGGCCTCGGCAGCGCCCAAGGCAAGACGGTCCCGAAACAAGGGCTGGGGGACCGCGTCGGCGTGCACCACAAGATGCAGATGCGCCAGCGCCGCACCCGACAAAAACGCCACATCTTCGGGGGTTTGCCCACGCACAGAGGTGACCCAGACAGGCATATGGGGTATCGTGTCGGTGGCGACGACAGGTGTGACCGGTGCAGGTTTCATAAAGCAAGCCTAGTTTGCGGCGGCGCTTTTATCCAGATAATTACGCCTAAACCGCCTCAAAGTGTCGGGCCTTGTTATGTCCGATAATTCCAGGGTCAGGTGCCGCAAAACGCCACCTGCTCACCCCTCCACAACAAAAACAATGCGCCTGCCCAGGCCCACTTCGGCCATCACGGCCTCGGCCATGACCGTGCTGAAATGTGTCTCCAGATACCGCACAACGAACCCGCTGCGCGCGGCCAGCGTGTAAACGCCACCTTCGTCCGACACGAACCGCAGCGGCGCAAACCAGTTGCGGTGCTTTTCGGGATACAGCGCGCGCAGCCGTTCCGACACCGCATACCACGACGTGCCATCATCAGGCGCTGCCGCCTCTTGCACCGGTTTGGTAAAATCAACCTTCACCACCGACGACCGTTGCGCCGGGTCCAGTTCCGCCATGCGCTCGGCATAGTCCGTCCCCACGGCGGTCCAGACGTCCCGCGACATCTCGAACACCCGCAGCATGTTCAGCCGGTACGCCCCCACCCTGCCCCGCACGCCTTTGCGTACGCAGATCAGCAGACGGTCATCGACCCAACGTTTGATCTCGCGTTTCACGGTGCGTTCGGTCACATGCCACATCCGCGCCATTTCGGGCTGGCCCACGCAGAAATGATCCAGCTTCCAGTTGTACCGGGCCGTGATCAGGGCACAGAGCCGCGTCATCGAAATTTGCTGGGCGGGCGATCCGTGCAGACCCGACACGACCAGCGCGGTCAGCACATCATACTTCATAGACCCCGCACCGGGTCCTGTCAGTCGCTTGGGTTCCATGTTGGTCTCACTGTCTCGCCTCTCAATGGCGGCCATCTGCGGGCCGATTCTCATTGAGGTTGATAAGTGCATAAAATCCCGTTTTCTGTCAACGCCTCTCAAAATACACGAATTACCCAAAAGAATAAATGAATCAGGTATACATGGTATAGGGTGACACCTCTATGTCACTGTATCGCGGTCCTCATGTCACCAAATAGAGACTGAACCGCACCGTTGTGTCACTAAATATATGTTCTTTTTCGTGTGATCCAAAGAACCCGGCGGATTAACAGGAGCGGAATTGGAAAAGTTTGGTTTTGCCAATTCAGCCATATCCCGTTATTGAAGAAAAATATCCAAATAACAAGAGCAGTATCATGAGAGATCATTCAGACCTACAGGACATGAACGCGCGCAGCCTGGCACAACAGGCCTCTGTGCGCCGCGCGACATTCGACCCCGGCGTGGTCAAGGCGCTGCGGCCGTTTTCGATCTGGGAAATCAGCCAGTTCATGTTCGACATTCCCCCCGACACCCTGCGCAAGAAACTGGCCGAAGACCCGACCTTGCCGCAAGGGGAAACCCAGGACGACGGCCGCCAGCGCTGGTTTTCGCTGAAAGAGATCAACGAACTGCGCCGCCGCCTGCGGTTCCGCGGCAAGACGTTGCTGCCCCGCAGGCCCGATGGGCGCGCGATCCGCGTGGCTGTGTCCAACTTCAAGGGGGGCGTCGGCAAGACCGTCGTGGCGCAGCACCTGGCGAATGCCGCCGCCTTGGATGGCTACCGCGTGCTGTGCATCGACTTTGACCCGCAGGCGACGCTGACCCATTCGATGGGGCTGGTCGAGGTCAAGGAAGGCAACACCGTCTGGGGCATCATGTGCCGCGATCTGTGCCGCGAGGCCGACCGGATCATGAACAGCTATGACCTGCCCGAGGAATGCCCCTACCCCGCCGCCGATGAATTGCCCGAAGACGTGCAAAGCATCGGCGCGCAGCGAACGCAGGACTTTATCCAGCCGACATGCTGGCCCACCATCGACATCATCCCAAGCTGCGCCAACGCGGCCTTTGTCGAATTCGCCAGCGCGCAATACCGCGCGCTGCACAAGGCGTGGTCGTTCTTTGGCTGCGTCGCCCGTTACCTGGATGAACTGCCTGACGACCAATATGACGTTATCATTTTCGACTGCCCGCCGGCCATCGGCTATCAATCCCTGAACGCGGCATTTGCGGCGGACATTCTCTATATCCCCTCGGGTCCCGGCTATTGGGAATACGATTCCACCACCAGCTATCTGGGTCAATTGGGCGACGCGATGGAGGATATTTCCGACGGGTTCGGCAAGCTGGCGGCGGACGCGGGGATAACGCTTCCTAAACAGTTTATGGACATTCGTATTCTCATGACCCGGTTCGAAACCAACAACCCGCTGCATTCTGCGATGATGGACGCCTTTCGCAATGTGTTCGGCGCGGACGTTTGCCAGAACCCGATTGAAATGACCCGTGCGGTCGAACAATCGGGCCGGTTCCAGATGTCGGTTTACGAACAGGACTATCGGCAGATGACCCGCGAAACCTGGAAACGGGCACGGCAAAGTTTCGACCGGGCGTATGAGGAATTCAGGGCGACCATGCTGACGGCCTGGGATCGCACCGCAGACAAGGGAGAGACATGAGATGGCCAAGAGCAACAAATTCGGGTTCGCCCCTTTGGAAACCGAACCACCGCAGCGGCGGGAACGGTCTGTTGGCCCCATGGGGGCCGCGGTGCGCGAGGCGGCAGAAAGCCTGACGGATGCCACCGAGGCCAAGGTTGAAAAGCGCCGGCAGAACGCCGTGGATGCCGAAGCGTTTCGCGCCGCCCAGGACGAGGGGCGGGTTCTGATGTCGCTGGAGCTGTCGCAGATTGCGACGGATGATCTGCCGCGCGACCGGATGGACCTTGAGGCGGTCGCGGCCTCGGACGAGATGGAAGAGCTGAAGGCATCCATTCGGGAACGCGGTCAGAAAGAGCCGATCGAGATTTATCCCGGACCTGATGGCAGCTATCAGCTTAAGAAAGGCTGGCGCCGGTTCACCGCGCTGTCGCAGCTTTTGGCCGAAACCGGCGATGCGCGGTTCGGTACCATCATCGCGCGGATCGAGCGGGGCGATGACGGGCGGCTGGCGCGGTACATCGACATGGTCGAGGAAAACGTGGTGCGCGAGGATCTGACCTTTGCCGAGATGGCGCAGGTTGTCATCACCGCCGCGCAGGACGACGCGGTGGGCGAACCGGACCCCGATGCGCTGGTGGCGCGGCTGTACGGCTCGCTGCACAAGATGAAAAAATCCTACATCCGCAGCTTTGTCTTCCTGCTGTCGCAGCTGGGCGATGTGCTGCCGTTCCCCAAGGCGGTGTCGCGCAACCTGGGTGTGGATGTGTCGCGGGCGTTCAAGACCCAAGGTGCGGCTGAAGCCTTGCGCGAAAAGCTGGCCACGTGCCGGACCGCCGAAGAGCAGAACAAGGCGCTGGCGGCCTTTGTCGACGCGGCGAAATCAACCCCGCAGACGCCGAAGAAAAAGCTGGAGCCACGGGAAAAGTTCGAGTTTCACGTGGGCAGCCTGAAGGTGACAGCGCGGCGGGGCGAGTGCCGGATCGTCAGCAAGGACGACTTCGCAGCGATCCCCAAGTCCCAGCTTGAGCGTGCGATCAAGGCATTCGAGGAAGAGCTGCGCGGCGGGCCGTCGGTCAAACCGCTGTGACAGGCGGTAACCCATGGGTTACCCCGGCGGCCAGGTGCTGAGGGTAACCCACGGGTTACCTTGATGGCGGGGCAGGGGTGGTAACCCATGGGTTACCCTCGCAATTATAAAACAAAAACAATTACTTAGTCTAAGGCCCTGCCAGAAATACAGGGCTGGATGCAAGGTGGCACAGCCGCACGCAGGTGCTTTGCCGCATAATCCTTGCGGTGTGCAAACTAATATATTAGTTAGAAAGCCAACCCACAGCCTGCATCTGTACCAAGGATTTCCCCATGAGCGATTACATCCTGTCCGACGCCACCAAGGCGCAACTCAAGCGCACCGGCACCGCGTCGATTGCGACGCAGTTGTACAAGCGCGGTCTGCGCAACCAGTTCATCCAAGGCGTCGTGCCGGTGTCGGCCAAGGCCGAGCGGATGGTGGGGCAGGCGTTTACCCTGCGCTACATTCCCGCGCGCGAGGATCGCAACCAACTGGACGTGTTCCGCAACGCCGACCATCCGCAGCGGGTGGCGGTGGAAACCTGTCCCGAGGGGCATGTGCTGGTGATGGACGCGCGACAGGATTCCACTGCGGCAACCGCCGGGTCGATCCTGATCACACGGATGGCGGTGCGCGGCTGTGCCGGTGTGGTCACCGACGGCGGTCTGCGCGATGCGGCGGGGATTGGCGCGCTGGACATGCCTGCGTTTCACGCGCGGGCTTCGGCCCCGACCAACCTGACCAAACACGAGGCGCTGGACATCAACGTGCCCATCGGCTGCGGCGGGGTTGCGGTGTTTCCCGGTGACGTGATCGTGGGGGACGGCGACGGGGTCATGGTGATCCCCGCGCATCTGGCCGACGAAATTGCCGAGGTCTGTGCAGGCATGGAAGCGTTCGAGGATTTCGTGCTGGAAGAAGTTTTGGCAGGCGCGCCGATCATCGGGCTGTATCCCTGCACCCTGGAAGAAAACCAGAAGAAGTTTGACGCCTGGCGCGCCAAAACGGGCCGGTAAGGCGCGGCGCTGACGGGCGCACACCGTTTGAATTTTTGCACGCCTCGGGCGGGCCTGCATCTGGACGCTGCCGGTTTCGATCTGGCGGCGCGCAGGGCTTTGCCAAAAATGCATTGGTTTTTGGTATGTAACATTACCCAAAGTTATATCTTGGCGGCCAATCGGTATTTTCAATGAAAATGGCGACTGGCTAGGCTGCGAGGAACGGAAACCTTAAAGGGGGGGCCTTTCTCGGATGCCGACACTTCCACAGATCGCTGCAATGCACGACGAGATGACCGAATGGCGGCGCGATTTTCATGCGCATCCCGAGTTGAACTATCAGGAACAACGGACATCCGACCTGGTGGCGGAGCGGCTGGAAAGCTGGGGGATCGAGGTGCATCGCGGTCTGGGCCAGACCGGCGTGATCGGGGTGCTGCGCGGCGGTGACGGGGACGGGTCGATCGGGTTGCGGGCCGATATGGACGCGCTGCCGATGGAGGAACAGACCAACCTGCCGTACCGGTCGACCAACAGCGGCGTGATGCACGCCTGTGGTCATGACGGGCACACCACGATGTTGCTGGGGGCCGCCAAGTATCTGGCCGAGACGCGCAATTTTTCGGGCACGGTGCATTTCATTTTCCAGCCCGCCGAAGAAGCCGGGGCAGGGGCCAAGCGCATGATTGCCGAGGGGCTGTTTGACCAGTTCCCGTGCGACAGCGTCTGGGCCTTGCACAACGCGCCCAACCGGCCTGTCGGCACCGCATCGGTGCGGGCCGGGGCGGTGATGGCGGCGGTCGACACGATGAAGATCGTGATCCACGGCAAGGGCAGCCACGCGGCACGCCCGCACAACGGTAACGATCCCATCGCGGTGGGCCTGCAATTGCACACGGCGTTTCAGCATCTGTGCACCAAGAACATCGACCCCATCGAGGTGGCCGTGGTGAACGTGACCCGCTTTATCGCGGGCACAGCCGTCAACGTGGTCCCGCCAAGCGCCGAGCTGCACGCGACGATCCGCACATTCGATCCCGGCGTGCGCGAAACCGTGCGGCGGCGGGTGCAAGAGATTTGCAAGGGCATCGAGGTGGCCTACGGCGTCACGCTGGATCTGGAATATCGCATGGGCTGTCCGCCCACGATCAACACCCCCGCCGAGGCGACATCCGCAGACCGGGCGATTTCGTCTATACTGGGGTCCGACGCTATTGTGCGCGATCAAAAGCCGGTGGCGGGCGGAGAGGATTTTGCCGAGATGCTGGCGGTTCTGCCCGGTGCCTATATCCATGTCGGTTCAGCCAAGGGGGCGGACGATCCCCAGCTGCATCATCCAGCATATGACTTCAACGACGAGATCCTGCCCATTGGCGCGTCATATTTTGCCGCCCTGGTCGAGGATCAATTGTCAGCGAAACGCTGACATCTTTCAGGGAGAGAGAAACATGAAACATTCGAAACTTATGTCCGCGCTGGCCATGTCCACGGCGGTTGTGCTTGCGACGGGGCAGGGGGCCATGGCGCAGGAAAACGTGCTGAAGTGGGCCTCGCAGGCGGATATTGCCAACCTGGACCCGCATGGCACAACCGGCGCGCTGCCGCTGACCATTCTGGGCAACGTCTATGAGCCGCTGGTGATGCGCGCGTCGGATATGTCGCTGGCGCCGGGGTTGGCCACAAGCTGGGAGGTGATCAACCCGACCACCTGGCGGTTCCATCTGCGGGAAGGGGTCAAGTTTCAGAACGGCAACGATTTCAACGCCGACGACGTGATCTTTTCCATGGGGCGGGTGGGCAACGAATATTCGTTCCTGCGCGACCGTGTGACCATGGTCACCGAAATGACCAAGGTGGACGATTACACCATCGACTTTCACACCGCCGAGCCGAACCCGATCCTGCCGAACATGTGGACCAGCATCTATATGATGGACAAGGAATGGTCCGAGGAAAACAGCGCGACCGTGCCGTCGAACACGGTGGAAAACATCGAAAGCTATGCGGGTTTGCATTCGAACGGCACCGGCCCGTTCATGGTGACCGAACGCCAGCCCGAGACCAGGACCGTGTTCGAGCCGTTCGACGGCTGGTGGGGCGAGCGGACGGACAATCTGGACCGTGTGATTTATACGCCGATCACCCAGGACGGCACCCGCGTGGCGGCGCTGTTGTCGGGCGAGATCGACATGATGTTCCCCGTACCGCTGCAAGACATCGACCGGGTGAATGCCAACGAGGGCACGCAGGTGCTGATCCAGCCGGAACTGCGCACCATGATGCTGGGCATGGACCAGAACCGCGATGTGGCGCTGTTGACGGACACGCCGACCAATCCGTTCAAGGACCGGCGCGTGCGGCTGGCGCTGTATCAGGCGATTGATATTGACGGCATCCAGTCCAAGCTGATGAACGGATTGTCCGAGCCTGCGGCGACGCTGATTTCGCCGCTGCTGTTCGCCCCCGCGGGCGAGATGGAGCGGTATCCCTTTGACCCCGAAGCGTCGCGCAAGCTGCTGGCCGAAGCGGGCTATCCCGACGGGTTCAGGACTGCGCTGGTGTGCCCCAACAACCGTTATGTGAACGACGAAAAGATCTGTCAGGCCGTGGCGTCGATGCTGGCGCGTGTGGGCATTCAGGTGGACCTGCGCACCATGAACGTCAGCCAGTACTGGAAGGTCGTGGGCCGTCCCGTGCAAGAGTTCGCCATTTACATGATGGGTTGGACGCCCGGCGGTTTGGACAGCTATTCGGTGCTGTTCAACCTGATGGGAAGCTGGGACGAGGCGTCGGGCCGTGGCCGGATCAACAACGGCGACTTTTCCAACCCGCGTATCGACGAGATCGTCGCATTGGTGGAAAGCGAAACCGACACGGCCAAGCGTGATGCCCTGATCGCCGAAGCTTACCAGATCGTGCACGACGAGGTTTATTACCTGCCGCTGCACCAACAGACCGTGGTCTGGGGTGTGCGGGACGGTGTCGAGGTCAAACAGCGGGCCGATGACGGTTTCAACTACGCCGATGCGAAGATGACCCGCTAAGCCACTCCCCGGCGGCCCGGTTGCGGGCCGCTGACTTCCGGGGACCAGGCTGATCTGGTCCCCGGTTTTTCTGTCGGAAGGTACGCTATGATCCGCTATATCTCGGGCCGTCTGGCCCAGTCGTTTATCGTCATGTTCGTTGTCGCAGCCGTGGCTTTTGCGCTGTTTGATTTCGTCGGTGACCCGGTGCGCCAGATGGTCACCGAGGATGCCTCGCAGGCCGAGATCGAACGGCTGCGCGAGATGATGGGGCTGAACGATTCCGTGGCGGTGCAGTTCTGGCGCTATGTCAGCGGCGCGGTGCAGGGCGATTTCGGCGTGTCCTATTTCCACAAGCGCCCCGTGGGCGTGCTGTTGCAGGAACGTATGCCCGCCACCTTCGAGCTGGCGGGCACATCGGTCTTGTTGTCGATCCTGCTGGGGATACCCTTGGGCGTCTACACTGGTCTGCACCGCAACGGGCGGATCGCGCGGGGGCTGATGGCGGTGTCGCTGGTGGGAATCTCGATCCCGACCTTCCTGATCGGGATCATGCTGATCTATCTGTTCTCGGTCGTGCTGGGCTGGTTGCCGTCCTTTGGGCGTGGCGAGACGACCGAGGTGTTTGGCGGCGCGTGGACCACCGGTTTTCTGACCACCTCGGGGTTGCGGGCGCTGATCCTGCCGTCGATCACGCTGGCGCTGTTCCAGACCACGATGGTGATGCGGCTGGTGCGCGCCGAGATGCTGGACGTGATGCGCACCGACTACATCAAGTTCGCCCGCGCGCGGGGCTTGCGTGACCGGGTGGTGCACTTTCGCCATGCGCTGAAAAACACGCTGATGCCCGTGGTGACGGTGATCGGGCTGCAATTGGGGGCGGTCATCGCCTTTGCCATCATCACCGAAAGCGTTTTTCAGTGGCCGGGCATGGGGCGGCTGTTTTTGCAGGCGATCCAGCAGGTCGATATTCCTGTGATGTCCGCCTATCTGATCATGATCGCGTTCTTTTTCGTGGTGATCAACCTGATCACCGACCTGACCTATTATGCCATCGACCCGCGTCTGCGGTCCGGGGCGCTGAAGGGGAACGCACATGCGTAATTCTGTCTATGCACCACCTGTCACGCGTTGGCAGCGTATCCGCCAAAGCGACCTGATGCTCAGCTTTCTTGAATCGCCCGTGACCGTGATTGCGGCGTTGGGGGCGTTGGTGATGATCTTGGCCGCGCTGGGGGCGGGGGTCATTGCGTTGCATGATCCCTACGACATGGCGTCGATCGACATTTTCGATTCCAACCTGCCGCCGGCATGGGTTGAAGGCGGCGATGGACGCTATCCGCTGGGCACCGATGCGGTGGGGCGGGGGATCTTTTCGACCATTCTGTACGGCAGCCGTATGTCGATTTTCATCGGGGTGACCAGCGTGGCGCTGTCGCTGGTGATCGGGGTGACTGCGGGGCTGATCGCGGGCTATCGCGGCGGGTTCATGGATGCGGTCATCATGCGGATCGCCGAGGTGCAACTGGCGCTGCCGACGATCCTTGTCGCGCTGTTGATCAGCGGCATTTTGCGGGCCATCGCGCCGCCGTCGACCATGGACAAGGTGGCCATTCTGGTGCTGATCCTGTCGATTGGCCTGTCGAACTGGGTGCAGTTTGCGCGGGCGGTGCGCGCGTCGACCATGGTCGAGCGCAGTCAGGAATATGTGCTGGCGGCGCGGCTGATCGGGATCGGGCAGTTGACGATCATGTTCCGCCACATCCTGCCCAATGTCATGGGGCCGATCATGGTGATTGCCACGCTGAACCTGTCGGGTGCGATCCTGACCGAGGCGACGCTGTCCTTTCTGGGGGTTGGTGTGCCGCCGACCCAGCCGTCTCTGGGCACGCTGATCAACGGCGGCACCGATTACCTGTTTTCGGGATCGTGGTGGATCACCATTTTCCCCGGTGCCGCGCTGGCGCTGTTGGTGCTGACCGTCAATCTGGTCGGTGACTGGCTGCGCGACGCCCTTAACCCGACGTTGGGATGATAACATGAGCCTTTTGGATCTGCGCAATCTGAAGATAGATTTTGACACCCGTCGGGGTACTGTCGAGGCGGTGCGCGGCATCGACCTGAGCATTGCACGCGGTGAAATCGTGGGCATCGTGGGTGAATCCGGTGCGGGCAAGTCGACCATCGGCAACGCGGTGATCGGCCTGTTGGAACCGCCCGGGCGGATCGCGGGCGGCGAGGTGTGGTTTGATGGCAAGCGCATCGACACCTGTTCCGAGACCGAGTTGCGGCGCATTCGCGGGCGGCGGATCGGGATGATCTTTCAGGACCCGATGACCAGCCTGAACCCGCTGCTGACCATCGGCGACCAGATTGCCGAAACCATCTGTCAGCACAGCGACACCAGCCGCGCCGAGGCGTTGCGGCAGGCGGTGGCCTTGCTGGCCGAGGTGGGCATTCCGAACCCCGAGCAGCGGATGAACGAATACCCCCACCAGTTTTCGGGCGGGATGCGGCAACGGGTGGTGATCACGCTGGCGCTGTGCGCCAACCCCGATCTGGTGATCTGTGACGAACCGACGACGGCGCTGGATGTATCGGTGCAGGCGCAGATCCTGTCGCTGTTGCGGCGGTTGTGCCGCGAGCGGAACGTGGGCGCGATTTTCATCACCCATGACATGGGCGTGATTTCCGAAGTCACCGACCGCGTGGCGGTGATGCACCACGGGTTGATCGTGGAAACCGGCGACACGCAGACCGTTCTGGCGCACCCGCGTCATGCCTATAGCCAAAGCCTGTTGTCGGCCGTGCCGCGTGCCGATGCGCGGCTGGAGCGGTTTCCGCAACTGGATTACCGCGAAGACGGCGCGCCGCCCGAAGAGCGGCAGGTGATTGATCTGTCGACCCACTGGCTGGGACGGCGGGGCAAGGCGGTGCAGGGTGGCGACCAGACCCTGTTGGACGCACGCAACCTGACCATGCGCTTTGTCAGCCACCGGTCGATCATTCCGGCCTGGCGGCGCGATTTTACGGCTGTGGACGACCTGAGCTTTGACATCAAGCGCGGCGAGACGTTCGGGCTGGTGGGTGAAAGCGGATCGGGCAAGTCCACCGTGGCGCGGATGATCGCGGGGCTGTACACGCCCAGCGTCGGGCAGGTGGTCTATGACGGGCAGGTGATCGGCGGCACCAATGCGCAGCCGATCACGGCCAAGGTGCGGCAGCAGATCCAGATGATCTTTCAGGACCCGTTTTCATCGCTGAACCGGCGGATGCGGGTGGGGGACATCGTGGCCGAGCCGATCCTGCACCATGGTCTGGCCGGCAGCCGCAGCGAAGCGCAGAGCGTGGTGGCGGACCTGCTGGACCACGTGGGGCTGGGGGCCGATGCCGCGCACAAGTATCCCCATGCGTTTTCCGGCGGACAGCGGCAGCGGATTTCCATTGCGCGGGCGCTGGCGACGCGGCCTCAGTTCCTGATCTGTGACGAGCCGACCTCGGCCTTGGATGTGTCGATCCAGGCGCAGATCCTGAACCTGCTGAAAGACCTGCAAGCCGAGCTGGGGCTGACGCTGTTGTTCATCAGCCACGACCTGCCGGTGATCCGCCAGATGTGCGACCGCGTGGGCGTGATGAAGTCGGGCAAGCTGGTAGAGCTGGCCGCAGCGGAAGATATTTTCGAGGCGCCCAAGCATCCCTATACCACGGAGTTGCTGTCGCTGATGCCGCGCGTGACGGCACCGGATGCGTCAGAGTGGGCGGCGGTCAAAGGCTGAGCTTACAGCCCCCACCACCGCAGGGTCTGCACCAGATGCAGGTCGATGGCGGCGATGGTCTTTTGCGTGTCGCCGGCCTGAAGCGCTGCGATGATCGACAGGTGTTCCTGCATGGCGGGCACGATCCGGTCCTGTAGCCGCGCGTCAAAGGCCCTTTTGCTTGCAGGTCAGTGCCCTGTCATCCGTTCCACCGCATCGCGGAAGCGATACCAGCCGGTGACGGCGGGCAGGAACCACGGGGTTTCGCGGTAAAAGGGCACGGTGGGGAAATCCAGATTCCAGAAGGCGGATTTTGGCCCGCCCGACATCGCCTGACCCGCCATGTGGCCCAGATAGCTTTGCATGGCCACGCCCGAGCCGTTGCAGCCAAGGGCGTGAACGATGCCTTCGTGTTCGCCCATGTGCGGCAGCAGGTCGAAGGTAAAGGCGATCTTGCCCGACCATGCGTAGCGGATCGGCAGGCCGGTGATTTGCGGAAACACGGCATAGAGGCGCGCGGCCAGTTCGTCGGCGACCTGTTTTGCGTCGCGTTCTTGCAGGCTGGCGCGGCCCCCGAACAGGATGCGTTTGCGATCCGGCGTCGGGCGGTAGTAGCTGAGCAGGCGTTTGCTGTCGACGGCGGTGCGGCCTTGGGGCAGCAGGTCGTCGATCAGCCCGTCGGGCAGTTCGTCCGTGACAACGATGTAACTGGCCGCAGGGATCACGCGGCGGCGCATCCACGGGCGCAGGGCGTCGGAATAGCCGTTGGTGGCGATGAACACTTTTTCGCAATCCACCCGCGCATTGCCGGCCGCGACCCGCCAGCCGGTGCCGGTGCGGGTGATGCCGCTAACGCGGTGATTGTCGCACAGGACCGCGCCGGTACTGACCGCAAGGTCCACCAGACCCTGCACGTATTTGCCCGGATGCAACTGGCCCGCGCGGTCGATGGTCATGACGCCGTGATAGAGATCGGTTCCGATCACCAGACGCTGTTGGTCCTTGGGATAGAGCTGCGTGCCGTCGCGGGTCATCTTGCCGCTTTTGGCCTGCATCGCGGTGTAATGTGCGGGCAGGGCGGCGCAGACGACGCGGCCCGAGCGGCGGTATTCCGCATCGCGCGGCAACTGTGGCATCAGCGCCTCGATATGGTCAAAGGACGCGGCGGCCTCGGCCTTCAGGGCGTCATAGACGCCGGGCGGCAAGCGCCCCTCAAGCGGCGAGCGGACGTTGGAGGACGCGGCGGATTTGCCAAGGTTCACACCGCTGGACACATGGCCCGCGTTGCGCCCGCTGGCGCCAAAGCCGAAAGCGTCCGCTTCGAGCACCACCACCGACACGCCGGCGCGGCGCAGGGTGATGGCCGCGTTCAGGCCGGTAAAGCCGCCGCCGACGATCACCACATCGGTTTTCGCGGGCGGCGTGTTGCCCAAACGGCGTGGGGGTGCTTCCTCCCACCAATAGGGGGTGCTGATCAGGTTTTGCATCAGTCGCGTTCCACGAAGAACTGGATGCCGATGACGCGGTCCAGAATGAACACCATGGCCGAAGTGAACAGCACCAGTGCCGCAGACACCGCTGCGATGATGGGGCTGGCGCTTTCCAGAACTTCGGAAAACACCTGAACGGGCAGGGTCATGACGAAGGGACCGACCAGGAACAGGGTCACCGTCACCTCGTCGAACGAGATGATGAAGGTGAACAAAAGCGACGTGACCAGACCGGGGCGCACCGCAGGCAGGGTCACCATCCAGAAGGTGCGCCAGGGGCGTGCGCCCAGGCTGGCGGCGGCCTCTTCCAGGGCGGCGTCGGATTTGCGCAGGGCGGCGGCGACGGGGCGATAGGCGTAGGGAATGGTCAGGATGCAATGCACCAGTATGAGGCCCGAGAAGGTGCCAAGCCAGCCCAGGCTGGACAGGGTGACGATCATGATCACGCCAATCGCGGCATGGGGAAAGATCAGCGGCGCCAGCAGGATGGTTTCATAGGTGGCGCCAAAGCGGACCTTGTGGCGGACCACGGCCCATGCGGCGGCAAAGCAGGCACCGGTGCTGACCAAGGCGCCAATCAGCGCCAGCAGCGCCGAGGTGCCCAGGACCCGCAGCCAGTCGGCCGAGCCGAGGAATTCCGCATACCAGCGCAGCGACAGCCCCTTGATCGGGAAGGACAGGTAGCCCGCCGCGGTAAAGGACGACAGCACCACGATAAGGATGGGCATGGGCAGGAACAACAGGACGGCGATGCCGGTGTAACGGGCGATCATGAGGGGGCTCCATCGGTCAGGCGTTTGGACAGCCAGCGTTCCAGAAATTGCAGCGGCAGCACGACGGCCATGGCGGTGACCAGCAGGACGGTCGCCAGGGCTGCGGCCTTGGGGTAGTCAAAGAAGTGCATGACCTCTTGGAAGATTTCCGTGCCGATCATGGTGTCGCCCAGGCCCCCCAGCAGCAGCGGGGTGACAATCGCGCCGGTGGACATCAGGTAAACCAGCGTCACGCCGGTCAGGATGCCGGGCAGGGACAGCGGCAACAACACGGTGCGAAAGCTGTAGACGGGGCGTCCGCCAAGGCTCATCGACGCTTCTTCCAAAGTGCGCGAGATTTGCATCAGCACCGACAGGATGGCGATGATCATGAACGGCAGCAGCACGTGCACCAGCCCCATCACCACGCCAAAGTCGTTGTACATCAGCTTGAACGGGCGGTCGGCCATGCCGGTCCACATCAGGAACCCGTTGACCAGCCCGCGCGGCCCCAGGATCACCACCCAGCCATAACTGCGCACCACGATGGACACCAGCCACGGGAAGATGATCAGCAGCAGCAGGATGTTCCGGTTGCCCTGATAGCGCGCCACATAATAGGCGGTGGGATAGCCCAGCAGCAGGCAGAAAAACGTGGTCAGCGCCGCCGTGCGCAGGGTCCGGCCCAGCATCGCGACATAGTCGGGGCGGTTCATGATGTCGACGTAATGGTGCAGGTCGATCTGCCCGTCGATCAGGACCGACGACGCGATCAGCCGCACCAGCCCGATCAGGAATACCCCGATCAGAAAGGCAGAGGGCGCAAGCAACAGGGCAGACCGCAGGGTCTTGGCCATAGGAAGGCTCCGTTCGTTTCGACAGCAAGGGGTGGCAGGCCCGGACAGTGCCGGGCCTGCGGTCAGATCAAAGGGTCGACATCATCTGGTCGATGGCGGCGACGGTGTCTTTTTGGTGTTCGGCGATATAGCCCCAGTCGGGCTGGTACAGCTTGGCGCGCAGGTCGGTATAGTCCATGCCCAGCTTGGCCTTGATGTCATCGGTGGCCACCGCGTTTGAGTTGGCGGGGATATAGCCGGAAAAGGCCATGCCGCTTTCTTGCGGTGCGGCGCTGGCGCAATAGTTCAGCCATTCGGCCACCTGTTCGCGGTCCTTGACGCCTTTGGGGGCAAAGACGGCATAGGGCAGCAACAGGCTGCCTTCGGTGGGGATCACCATCTTGACGTAATCAATGCCCGCTTCGTTCAGCGCCCAGACGCGGGTGGAATAGAACGGCATCGCCGCCACTTCACCGCGTTCCAGCATGGTGTTTTGCTGGGCCAGCGAATTCGACACGATCAACACGTTGCGCGCCATGCCGGTCAACAGCTCCATGCCGCCCGCGGTGTTCATCTCGTCGCCGCCGGCGGCGATTGAGAACATGGTCAGGTCATAGGTCGACAGATAGATCGGGCGGGTCATGCCCAGACGGCCACGCCATTTTTCGTTCGCCAGATCTTTCCAGGACTGGAAGTCGTCAACCGAAGCTTCGTTGGTGTTCACGGCAATGCCGTAATAGGCGAAATAGGGCGTGACACCGGCCAGACGGCCATCGGGGGTTTTCAGCCAGTATTTTTCGTCAATGTCCTTCATCGCGGGCAGTTCGTCGATGCTGAAGGTTTCCAGCATGTCGTCGCGCATCAGGTTCACGCCCTGCACAAAGGTGCCGATGCCGCTGTGATACTGCGGTGCGCCGGCCTGCGCGCGAAACTGGGCCTCGGGGTTGGGGACCTCGACCACGCGCACGGCGGTGCCGGATTGTTCCTGATAGGGGGTGGCAAAGGAATGGGTCCAGGTGTCCCCCGTGCCGCCGCCCCAAGAGGCGTGCAGCAACTGGTCGGTCTGGGCGGAAAGGCGGCCCGGAAGGCTGAGGGCGGCGGCTGTGCCAAGCGCGCCCGCGATGGTCTGGCGTCGTGTCAGTGTCATGTCAGTTCTCCATGTCAGGTTATGAACGTCCCGGTTTGCCCGGGATCAGTGTCACTGCGGTGTCGGTCCATCCGACAGACACCGGTGCTTTGGCCGGCAGCGGGTGGCCGCCGCCCGGTTGGAACGGCACCTGCGCCAAAAGGCGGCCTGCCGCGCTGTCCAGCGCATAGGTGATCGTGGCGCCGGAAAAACTGTGGGACAGGACCGTTGCTGCAATCGGCTGGTCGGTGCCTGTGCCAAGGGTCATGTGTTCGGGCCGGATCGAGATGGCCACATCGGTGCCCAGCCCCAGCAATCTGTCGCCCGCAGGGACAGTCACCACGGCATCAACCCCGTCGAGTTTCAGGGTCATCCGGCCGCCGCTGGCCGCCTGGACCTGTCCGCGCAGCAGGTTGGTTTCACCCACGAAACGGGCCACGAATTCGGTTGCGGGGCGGTGATAGGTGTCGACCGCCGAGCTGAACTGTTCAACCCGACCGGCGTTCATCACGGCGATGCGGTCGGACATCGACAGGGCTTCTTCCTGATCGTGGGTGACAAAGACAAATGTGATGCCGGTTTCCTGCTGGATGCGTTTCAGTTCGGTCTGCAACTGGCGGCGCAGTTTCAGGTCCAGCGCCGACAGCGGCTCGTCCAGCAGCAGCACGTCGGGCTGGGTGACCAGCGACCGCGCCAGCGCCACACGCTGCCGTTGCCCGCCGGAAATCTGGCCGGTGCGGCGGTCGTCGAACCCGTCAAGCCCGACCAGCGCCAGCATGTCCTGCACCTTGGCTTGCAGCCCGTCGGTGCGGCCCCGTGCCCGCAGCCCGAAGGCCACGTTGTCAAAGACGTTCATGTGCGGAAACAGCGCAAGGTTCTGAAACACCAGCCCAATCTCGCGGTCATAGGCGGGGCGGTGGGACATGTCCTCGCCGCGCATCAGGATGCGGCCGCGGGTGGGGGTTTCAAACCCTGCGATCATCCGCAGCAAGGTGGACTTGCCGCAGCCCGACGGCCCCAGAAGGGTGACAAATTCGCCTTGCAGGACCTCGATCGACACGCTGCTGACCGCCTCGGTTCCGTCAAAGCGTTTGGTGACGTGATCTATGGACAGGATCGGTTCGGCAGGGGCGTTGTCACGGGCCAAATTCAGTGTCTCCACGATGGATGCATGGGGGGATGCATTGGGGATATGAGGGGTCTGGATCATGCCCGATGATCGCACCGCGGCCCCCGTTCAAGTCAAATAGCAAGTTTTTTCAATATCATTCGATTTAGGAATGTTTGATGTGATTTCGCGCGTGGCGGGTGCGGTCAGGGCGTCAGAGCCATCCATGCAGGGCGCTAAAAGACCGTCGTTTTCGCCGGTATACCACTCATAATCTGGGGTAATGTTTAGTGAACCATTTGGCATTTGCGCGTCGGCAGAATGGCTGTCTAGGTGAAGGGGAAGAGGGACAGCTTGTCCGTCTGAGCCACGCAAAAAACCGCAGGACATATGCCCGGATGACACCCGTACCCCTGACCCGGCCCGACCAGACGCCAGACCAACGCCGCGCCACAATCGAGGCCGCCACGCTGCCGCAGTCGGTGCCTGCATTGCTGGACGAGGCGGCGCAGGATTGCCCCGACCAGACGCTGTGGGATTTCTTTGATGACGGCACGCAGACGACCTATGCCCAAGGGCAGCATGACAGCCGCAAGATGGCCGCGTTGCTGGCCGATCTGGGGGTGACCCAGGGCGACAAGGTGGCGGTGATGCTGCCCAACGTGTGTGAAATGCCGCTGCTGTGGCTGGCGCTGGGTCGGTTGGGGGCGGTGATGGTGCCGGTGAACACCCGCTATTCCCCGCGCGAACTGGACTATGCGGTGACCAATTCGGGGGCTGCGTTTCTGGTGATCCATCAGGAACTGGCCGATATGCTGGACGCTGCGACCGTGACCCCGACGGTGGTTGTCGTCGGCTCGGACGATTGGGCCGACCGCTGGGCGCGCGCGGATGCGCAGGATTGCCCGCAGGTGACGGTGGGCTGCGATGATCTGCTGAACATTCAATACACCTCGGGGACCACGGGGTTGCCCAAGGGGTGCCTGCTGTCGCATCGCTATTGGCTGACCATCGGCATGGTGAACGCATGGCGCGACGGGCAGCGGTTCGGGCGGGTTCTGGCGACAACACCGTTCAGCTATATGGACCCGCAGTGGCTGCTGCTGATGGCGATCTATCAGCGCGGCACGCTGGTGGTGGGCCGCAAGCAAAGCGCGTCGAAGTTTGCGCATTGGCTGTCGGTGCACCGGATCAATTTCTGCCTGTTCCCCGAGGCGGCGCTGAAACAGCCCGCCGCCGCCCATGATGCCGACAACCCCGTGGTGCGCGCCAACATCTACGGCGTGCGCGCCACGGCGCACCGCGAGATTGAGCAGCGTTACGGATTGGTCGCGCGCGAAGCCTTTGGCATGACGGAAATCGGGTCTGGCATGTACATGCCGCTGGAATCCGACGACATGATCGGGTCGGGCAGTTGCGGCATCGCTTCGCCGTTCCGGGAGACCAAGATCGTCGATGATGCGGGCCGCGAGGTGCCGACGGGCGCGGTCGGGGAATTGCTGGTGCGCGGTCCGGGCATGGCGGCGGGGTATTATGACAACCCCAAGGCGTCCGCCGAACTGTTGTCCGACGGCTGGCTGCACACCGGTGATCTGTTCCGCAAGGACGCGCAGGGTTATCATTACATCGTGGGCCGCAAAAAGGATATGATCCGGCGGTCGGGCGAAAACATCGCCTGCCGCGAGGTCGAGGGCGTGTTGCGCGACATGGAGGCCATCGAAGAGGTGGCGCTGATCGCGGTGCCGGACGACTTGCGCGGCGAAGAGGTCAAGGCGTTCATCTCGCTTCAGCAGGGGGCCACCGGTGATGCCGACCTGATCGGGCAGATCGTGGAATATGCGGGCGGCAGGCTCGCGTCGTTCAAGGTGCCGCGGTACTTCGAATTTATCGAAACCATGCCCCGCACGACGTCGTTCAAAGTGGCCAAGACCGAACTGGCCAAGATACGCGACGATCACCGGATCGGGGCATTTGACCGGGTGGAACACCTGTGGCGCTAGGAGAACAGCAATGATCATCGACTTTGGCGCAACGCCACCCATCGAAACCCTGTCGCTGGGCGACGGCAGCCATCTGGCCAATTACCGGCGCGTCTATGCGTCCAGCGAAAAGGCATCGGCGCGGGGGCAGACGACGCTGGACCAGTGGTTTGCGAATGTGGATGCGGCCGGGATCGACCTGACGGTGATCAAGGCGCGCGATGTCGAAACCACCTTTGGCGGGCGGGTCACCAACGAGGCGGTGGCCGAGGTGGTCGCGGCGCATCCGGGGCGGTTTCTGGGCTTTGCCGGCGTGGACCCCAACAAGGGCATGACGGCGGTGCGTGAACTGGAATACGCGGTGCGCGAGCTGGGCCTGAAGGGGCTGAACCTGCAATGTTTCGAGAACCAGTTGGCCATCGACGACCGGCGGATGTACCCGCTCTATGCCAAATGCGTGGAGCTGGACATTCCGGTGAACATCCATGTCGGCATCAACTTTTCGCTGAAATCCTCGCCTGATTTCGGACGGCCCGAGATGCTGGACCGGGTGCTGTGCGATTTTCCCGAACTGCGCGCCATCGCGTCGCCGCCGGGCTGGCCGTGGGTGCAGGAACTGCTGGCGGTGGCGTGGCGGCAGCCGAACCTGTGGATCGGGCTGGTGGCGATGCGGCCCCGGCTGATGGCGGTAGAACACTCGGGGTACGGCCCGCTGATGCAATACGGGCGCACGGTGCTGAAGGACCGGATGATCGTGGGCACCGCATGGCCGATGCAGCCAATGGACCGCGTGCTGGACGAGGTGCGCCAGTTGCCGATCGAAGACGACATTGCCGCGCGCTGGCTGGGCGGAAATGCCAGGACGTTCCTACAGCTTTAACCGTTGCGTTCGCCTTTGGGGACATCCCTAATCCGGCGGACAGGACCAAAGGGAGACCGAAGATGACCGATGACGATCTGTGCCGGATGACGGCAACCGAGCTTTTGCCGCTGACGCAATCCGGCAAGGTCAAGGCGGCGCGGCTGATGCGTGCCGTGCTGGACCGGATCGAGCGGTTGGACAAGGACACCAACGGCATCGCCAACATGGACCCCGAGGCCGCGATGGCCGACGCCGAGGCCCGCGATGCGGCACTGGCCCGCGGCGAAGCGCCGGGCGCGTTTCAGGGCATTCCGGTCACCGCCAAGGATTTGCTGAACGTCAAAGGGTTGCCGACGGAAAGCGGGTCTTTTGCGCACAAGGGGCTGATGCCCGACGCCGATGTCGAAGCCGTCGCGCGGTTGCGCCGCAAGGGGGCCATCCCCTTTGCCAAGACCGCGACGCCGGAATTCGGGCACAAGGTGATCACCGACTGCCCCACCAACGGGATCACCCGCAACCCGTGGGATTTGTCGCGCAGTTGCGGCGGGTCGTCGGGCGGCACCGGCGTGGCCACCGCCATGGGGTTCGGTCCGCTGCACCTGTCGTCAGACGGGGCGGGGTCCGGGCGCATTCCGGCGTCGGCCTGCGGTGTTGCGGGCATCAAGCCGACATGGGGGCTGATCCCGCACGAATCCACCACGGATGTGTTCGGTTCGTTCACCGTGATCGGGGTGATGGGGCGGTCGATTGCCGACCTTGCCCTGGGCCTGAACGGGATGAAGGGCATGGACCGCCGCGACCCGTGGTCCTTTGGCAGCCCCGCCGCGCCGATCACGCTGCCGGCCGATCCGGTCAAGGCGATGAAGGGGATGCGCGTGCGGGTGATGATGCGCACCGTCAACGACTGGGTCGATCCCGAGGTCGAGGCGGCGGTGCTGAACGCGGTGTCGGCGCTGACCGGGGCAGGGGCGCAGGATGTCGGCATGATCGACGATCCGGTGCATGACATTTCCAGCGCGCTGACCCATATGCGCGCCTATCAATACGCCCGCTTTGGCCATCTGGTCGAGGAATTCGGTGACCGGATGGACCGCACGGCGAAAATGTCGCTGACCTCGAACCCGCATCATTCCTATGACGCGCTGGCCATGGCGCTGCGCGCGCGGACGGATATTTTCCACAATATGGAGCATCTGCTGGACGGCACCGATGTTTACGTCACGCCCACCATCGCCACGCCGTCGCTGCCGATTGATCAGGTGCAGGATGCACCGCTGGTCGTGGACGGGGTGGATTACGGCCCGCTGCGCGAAGCGTGGTATCCCTATACCGTGCCGCAGAATGCCAGTGGCCATCCGGCGATGTCGGTGCCCGTGGGAATGAGCAGCAAGGGCATTCCCATCGGGATGCAGATCGTGGGCCCGTGGCATTCCGAGGCGACCTTGCTGACGGTCGCGGCGGCGCTGGAAAAACTGATGCCCTGGGCCGACCGCTGGCCGCCCGCGGCGGCGTGACCGTGACCAAGGCCCGGCGGTGATGCCGGGCCTTGGGTCTTTTGCCGTCTTACATCGGCCAGGGGCGCATTTCGGGGCGCATCTGTTCATAGGCTTTCGCCATCCGCAGCACGCCCAGATCGTCAAACCGGTGCCCCGCGATTTGCAGCCCCATCGGCACGCCGTTGGTGTCGTAGCCACAGCACAGCGACACGGCGGGCTGTTCGCTCATGTTATAGGGCACGGTAAAGCCGATCTGGTCGTGGGCGCGGGTCACGTCGTTGTTGGCATAGCCCCATTCCGCCGGAAAGCTGATGTGCGCCGACAGCGGCGACAACATGAAGTCGTAGGGTTTGGTTGCGGCGACGGTCAGCTTGCGGATGTCGACCGTGGCCTGAAACGCGCGGTAACCTTCAAGGGCGGTAAAGCCCGGCACCGGTTCGACCCATTCCAGGAAAATCGGCAAGATCTTTTCGCGGTGGCCCGGCGGCAGGTCGGCAATGTCCTTGGCGGCGCGGATGCTCCAGAAGCGGTTCAGCCCTTGCAGGATCTCGTCGGTCATCCACGGGGCGACCTCTTCGATGATCGCGCCTGCGGCTTCGAACGCCTTGGCGGCTGCCAGCACCGGCGGGATCACCTGCGGGTCGATGGCGATGCCGCAACCGGCGTCCAGTTGCAGACCGATTTTGACGCCGGTCAGGTCCATGTCCAGATCGGTCCAGTTGATGTCGGCGGGCGGCAGGTTCATCCAGTCGCGCTGATCCGGATCGGGGCGGGCCATCACGGCCATCATCAGCGCGGCATCGTCCACGGTGCGGGTCATCGGACCGGCACAGCGGCCCATGAAGGGCGGATCAATCGGCACGCGGCCAAGGCTGGGTTTCAGACCGACCAGCCCGTTCCAGCCCGCCGGAAAGCGGACCGAGCCGCCGATGTCGGTGCCCACATGCAGCGGGCCGTACCCTGCGGCCCCCGCCGCACCGGCCCCTGCGCTGGAGCCGCCGGGGTTCATTTTCAGGTTCCACGGGTTGCGCGTCAGCGGGTGGATGCTGGACAGGCCCGACGACATCGCGCCGAACTCGGGCATCGTGGTCTTGCCCAGAATGACAGCCCCCGCTTCGCGCAGGCGGGCCGAGGGCGGCGCGTCCTGTTCGGCGGGGACCAGCGGCGTGGCGGCGGTGCCAAAGGGGACGGGCGTGCCCTTGGTCGCGATGTTTTCCTTGATGGTGGTCGGGATGCCGTCGATGGTCACGCCACCTTCGGTGATCGGGGTGCCGTTTTTCCAGCGGGCGGCCGAGTCCTCGGCGGTCTTCAACGCGCCTTCGGGGTCATAGGCATAGGTCGCTTGCAGCTCGGGCTCGCGGCGGGCGATCTGGGCGATCACGTCGCGGGTGGCATCGACGGGGGTGGCTTTGCCGGATTTGTACAGCGCAATCAGTTGGGTCGCGGTCAGTTCGTGCAGTGACGTGGGGGTCATTCCGTGGGGGTCCTTGTTTTTGCCGATGGGCCGGGCGGGTGCCGTGGGCTATTTTCGATGCAACTGTATCAATTGTTGACATAGGCATATCAACCCGACAAGCCTATTCAGGACATTTCAGGCAAAATGCGGCGGTTTGCGTGATCTGGTGCCACACATGCCACCCGCAGGGGCGCATCGGGGCAGAAATGTCGGGCGGGCGTTGCGACCGACGTGATATAGCGGCCGGATGCCACGCAAGAGAGGGTGAGAATGACGAACGAGACGATCCACGCCTGGAATGGTTCCTATCCGGCGGCTGTCAACGACACCGAAACGGAGGGCAGCGACGCGTTGTTCGTCCGCGCGGCGGCGCGCACCATGCAGGTGCTGTCGGCCTTTCACGGGGCGCAGGGGCCGCTGAGCCTGACCGATATGTCCAAGGCCGCAGGGCTGGACCGCAGCACCACGCAGCGGATCATCCACACCCTGCGCAAGCTGGGATATATCCAGCGCGACGACCGCGACACGGGCTATTTGCCGGGCATTCGTCTGTACGACCATATCTTTGACACCATGCGCCTGAACGGCCTGATCCAGCGCGCCATTCCGGTGCTGTTGCAACTGCGCGACACGGTGGGCGAACGGGTGGACCTGTCGTTGATCGACGACGTGCGGCTGATCTATGCGACGCGGTTCCAGCCCAAGCGGGACACGCTGCACGCGATGATGCTGGGGCACAGCGTGCCGATGTATTGCACGTCAACCGGCTGGTCCGTGCTGTCGCAGATGGACGAGGACGCCGCGCGCGATGTTCTGGCGCGGTCCGACCGGATGAAGTTCACCGAACATACGCTGACCGACCCCGATGCGATTTTGGAAAAGACGCGGCAGGTGAAACAGCAGGGCTACGCAGTGGCGCTGGAACAGTTGATGCCGGGCGAGATCGCCATCGGCGCGGCGATTGTGAACGCCCAAGGCGTGCCGATCGGGGCCGTCACGATCACGGCGATGCTGTCGGACTGGCCCGAAGACGATTTCGTCCGCGCCATGCGCCCGTCGCTGATGCAGGCGGTGAACATGCTGGGGCGGGGGTAGGGACGGGCACCCGTGCGTCGGCGGGAACCGGCACGTCGGTGCGTGACAATCAGCATCCAGATTTGATCTAGCCGACAGATCCAGTGCGACGCTTGACCGGTTGCCCCGGCAACTGAACGTATTGCGACCAGTGGGGCATTGTCTTGACGCCCCCGCCGACGTGAATTGATCCGGGCAGGTCGTAGCCTGTGGGGAACTTCCTGGCCTTGGGGTATCTGAAGTGGGTGTCGTGGATCAACACATCCTCCCGGATCAGGGGCCAGACGAAATCTGCCAGAAACGCCTGATCACCGAACTTGTTGTCAAAATACCGGGTGTCATCCCCCAGCAATCCCGCGATATTCGGCAATACACCGGCGGTGCCGCCCCACATGCCTGCCAGAATAAGCTCGTGGTGATAGATGTGATCGCGCATGATGTGAAACCGTTTTCCTGATTCAAGCCACGCATTCACCGCCAGCAACTCTTTGGCATTCAATCTTGAATCCGCGTCACGGCAGATAAAGACGTTTACGTCTGGATCATCCGAGACCAGAAAGCGCCACATGGGCCGATAGCGTTGATGTTCGGGCCGGTCCATCAATACAACTTGCGCGCCGTAGGCCCGTAAGGCGTGAATCGCGTCGGCGGGCACGCTGTTGTCGCAATAGAAACGTGGTGTCCAACACACATAAATGTGCTGCGCGATCTGTGCGTTGACGATGGCGCCTGTAATGTACTCCGGTCGATCACCCCACAGTGAAAAGGCAATGATATTGCGCGTGCGTTGCGACGGATCAAAGGTGCCGCCGCCGTCGCGCAACCGTTGCTTGCGATGTACGGACGCCTTGAACCCCGCCAGCGCATTCCTGTCTTTCAGGCGGATGTTGTGATGGCCTTCCTGCTTTGCTTCTTGCACCTGTCCGGCGCGCCACAGAACGCCGATCAGGGCGTTTCGCACTTCGGCGTCATCCCGAATGGTCAGCGCCGTTCTGAGCGGTGCGATTGAATCTTCAAGGCGACCGGTGTTTTTCAGGAAGGTGCCGTAGCTGGTCCATCCCTCAAAGTCTTCGGCGTTGACCTCGAGATAGGCCCGAAAGGCAGCTTCTGCCTGATCGAACCGTTCCGCATCCCGCAGGCATAAGGCAACGAACAGACCTGCCCTTGATCGGGGCAGCATTTTGCTGGCGTCGTCATAGGCCGCGGCGGCGTCCAGAAAAGCCTTTTGCTGGCGGAGTTTCCGACCTTTGGCCATCTTCAACGCATGGGGTGTGGCGGCTGATTTTCGCATCGAGGCCTCGATCAGGTGAGAGCCGCAACAGAAAAGTATACCTACTTATTAATGTCAATAACATACTTTAGTATATATATGGACGGGCGGGAGATATGATTTGCCCCTTACCCCTCCACAATCTCGTAAGCCGTCTCGAACCAATGTTCCTCAAGGTTCACGCCCTCGCCGATGCGGTCGACCACGGCGAACAGGCCGGGCGCGTGGATCGGGGTCAGGACGCCGTGCCATGTGCCGCGGTGCAGGTTGATCGCTTGTCCCGCCGTCGTCACGAAGGCGCGGGGGGTGCCGGGTTTGCCGTTCTCGTCGGGGGCGACCACCACGACGAAAGGGTGCAGGCTCATCGGGATAAAGGCCTGAGAGCCCTCGGGATGACGTTCGACCATGTCCAGCGTGATCGGAAACTGGCGCGGTTCGGCGTTGAACAGGCTGATGCCCGCGCGCCCGTCCGAAAAGTCCAGCGTGGCGCGGTCGTGGTGGCGGCCGCACAGGCCCTGGTTGATGATCTTGTCCGGCGTGCCCGAAACATCCAGAACATCGCCAAAGGGGGCAAACGCCTGCGCCGTCAGGGTGCTGAGTGTCAGCGTCTGGGTCATTGGCCGAACTTCTCGATCAGGCGCAGTTCCGCGATGCGCTCAACCTGTGCGCAGGCCTCGGCAAATTCGGTGTCGCGGTCGTTGTCGATGCGGCGGGCGAAGGCGTCCATGATCGACGCCTTGGTGTTGTCGCGCACGGCGATGATGAAGGGAAAGCCGAACTTGGCGGTATAGGCGTCGTTCAGTTCGGTGAATTTCGCGCGTTCGTCGTCGGTCAGCGCGTCCAGACCGACCGAGGCTTGCTCGGCCGTCGACTCGGCGGTCAGACGTTTCGCCGTCGCCAGCTTGCCGGCCAAATCGGGGTGGGCGGTCAGCACGGCCAGACGTTGTTCGTCCGATGCGGTGCGGAACACCCGCGCCAGCGCCTGATGGATGCCCTGCGCGGTGTCGTGGGTGCGGCCCAGTTCCAGCGCATGGGCGCCTTCGGCGATCCAGGGGCTGTGTTCAAAGATGCCGCCGAACGCCTGCACGAATGTGTCGCGGTCCATGTCCGACGGGCGCTGCGCCGTCGGGGCAGGATGGGTGCGCGCCCAGTGCTCGGCAATCTCAAGCCGGCTGGCGAACCACACGCCATCGTGCGACTTCATATAGTCCAGCGCCCGTTTCAGCCCGGCGGCCCGCCCCGGACGGCCCGCGATGCGGCAATGCAGACCGATCGACAGCATCTTCGGCGCGCCCTCTTGTCCTTCGGCATAGAGCATGTCGAAACTGTCCATCAGATAGCTTTCGAACTGCGCCCCGGTGGTAAAGCCCGCCTGAATGCCAAAGCGCATGTCGTTGCAGTCCATCGTATAGGGCACCATCAACTGGTCGCGCCCGTCAAACCGTTCCCAATAGGGCAGCTCGTCGGAATAGGTGTCGGCCAGATAGGCAAACTGCCCCGTCTCGGCGGCCAGACGGTTGGTGTCCATCGAACACCGCCCCGTGTACCAGCCGCGCGGCGGGGTGCCGGTGACTTCGGTGTGCAGGCGGATGGCCTCGGCGATTGCGGCGCGTTCCTCGTCCTCGGGCATGTCCTTGTGTTCGACCCATTTCAAGCCGTGGCTGGCGATTTCCCAGCCTGCGGTCTGCATCGCCTTGACCTGCTCGGGCGCACGGGCCAGCGCGGTGGCCACGCCGTAAACGGTGACGGGCAGGTCGGCCATCATGCGGTGCAGACGCCAGAAGCCTGCGCGCGATCCGTATTCATAGATGGTTTCCATGTTCCAGTGCCGCTGCCCGACCCAGGGCTGCGCGCCGGTGATCTCGGACAGGAACGCCTCGGACGCGGCGTCGCCGTGCAGGATGTTGTTCTCGCCGCCCTCTTCGTAGTTCAGCACGATCTGAACGGCGATCTTCGCCCCATCGGGCCAGTTGGCTGCGGGCGGGGTGGCACCATGGCCGGTCATGTCTCGGGGGTAGCGGTTCATGGTGGTCTCCTTTGATCAGGTCTGCACCCCCTGTAATCCAAAACAATCGCGGGGATTATCAAAAAATATCAGAAGCAGCCTTTTGTGCGCGATGCTTTGCCGGGGGTGCTGCGCCCTGTCTATATGCCAGCGGAACGCACAGGAGGAAATGCGATGGCCGGATATTTGACAACCCATGTTCTGGACACGGCGCGGGGGTGTCCCGCGGCGGGGATGCGGATTGAGCTGTTTCGGGTCGAGGATGGGGGGCGGACGCATCTGAAAACGGTTGAGACCAATGCCGACGGGCGCACGGATGCGCAGATCCTGCCCGAGGCGGAGTTTCAGGTCGGCACCTACGAGCTGGTGTTTCACGCGGGCGATTATCTGGATGGGTGCGGTGTGCCCCCCGAAGCGCCGCGCTTTCTGGACGTGATCCCGCTGCGGTTCGGGATGTCGGAGGCGATGCATTACCATGTGCCATTGTTGCTGTCGCCGTTCGGGTATTCGACGTATCGGGGGAGTTAGGGTCTGCGCTGAAAATGCAGCCCGAAGCCGCGCATCGACGGGCCGAGGTGCGGCGATCCAACCTGAGTGTCTGCCACTTAATGGCAGCCAAGCACATTCAACCCATCTGTTCCGCGCAACAGAAACCAAATCGCCGTGCCGTGGGGCGGCC
>TARA_R110002012_G_scaffold317310_1_pt1 | contig 134880 bp, 120 predicted proteins | sample TARA_R110002012 | Tara Oceans TARA_R110002012 (sample SAMEA4396515) | marine metagenome | biome: Westerlies Biome; feature: [DCM] deep chlorophyll maximum layer (ENVO:01000326); material: water (ENVO:00002006), including particulate matter (ENVO:01000060) such as... | depth 40 m
ATCCGCATCGATGACACGCTGCGCAAGCTGATCAATGATGGCGGCGACGAGGCCGCGATCAGTGCGCATGCGTTCCGGAACCAGCCGCATCTGGGTATGGCCGCGAGAGCCCTTGTCCGCGAAGGTCTGACCACGCCCGAAGAAGGCATCCGTATCTCTCGCCGCGAAAGCGAGGCGGTCGATGCCTGACTATGCCTATACCGCAATCGACCCCAAGGGCCGCGAAAAGACCGGGCGGCTGACGGCGGCCAGCGACGACGCCGCGCGCGCCAAACTGACCGAGCGGAATTTCTATGTGGTCAAGATGCAAGCGGCGCATGGCGGAAAGAGCAAGCAGGCGAGGGCGTCGGCCGGATTATTCGGCCCGAAAAAACTCTCCTCCAAGGAACTCACCCTGTTCACGCGGCAACTCTCTTCGCTGGCGCAGGTCAGCCCGCTGGAGGAAGCGCTGCGGCTGATCGGCAACCAGAATGAAAAGCCGCATGTCCAGCAGCGGATTGCCACCGTCCATGGCGGGGTGATCGAGGGGCAGCGCCTGTCCGAGGCGATGCGCCGCGAACCGAAGAGCTTTCCGCCGCTTTACCGGGCGATGATCGCCGCCGGCGAAAGCTCCGGTACCTTGCCCGATATCACCGAACGGCTGGCCGACCTGCTCGAGCGGCAGGCGGAATTGCGCGGCAAGCTGATCGGCACGCTGGCCTATCCGGCGGTGCTGGCGCTGGTTTCGATCATCGTCGTGGCTTTGCTGATGATCGCGGTCGTGCCCAAGGTGGTCGAGCAGTTCGACGATGTGAACCAGCAACTGCCGTTGGTCACGCGGATCGTGATCGGCATTTCCGGCTTTCTTGCGGACTGGTGGTGGATGATTGCGATTGTCCTTGGTCTGGCCGCGCTGATCGGCTGGCGGGCGCTGCAGGAGCCCCGGATCAAATTTCGCTTTGACGGTTTTCTGCTGCGCCTGCCATTTTTCGGCCGGTTGCTGCGCGATCTGCACGCGGCCCGTCTGGCCCGGACCCTGTCGACCATGGTGGCCAGCCGCCTGCCGATCATCGAGGGGCTGAAGCTGACCACGAATACGATCCACAACAGCGTATTGCGCAAGGCATCGGAAGATATGGTCGAGGCAATCCGCGGCGGCGGTAGCCTGTCCACTGCGCTGAAAAATACAGGGGTTTTTCCGCCGATGCTGGTCTATATGACCTCTAGCGGCGAGGCATCGGGGCAGCTGGATGACATGCTGGCGCGGGCGGCGGGCTATCTGGAGCGGGAATTTGACAATTTCAGTTCCACCGCCCTGTCGCTGCTGGAACCGCTGATCATCGTGGCCCTTGGCGGGCTGGTCGCACTGGTGATATTGGCGATCTTATTGCCGATCTTGCAGCTACAGAATCTGGCCGGACTATAGAACCGGAGCAAAGGAATGATCATGACAACAGATATCGAATCGCCTGGCGAGGCTTCCGTCCCGGCAAGCAAAAAGCGGAAAAAGCGCAATGGATTCACTCTCGTCGAGCTGATGGTGGTGATTTTCATCCTTGGCCTGTTGACCACGATCGTGGTGATCAATGTACTGCCCAGCCAGGATCGTGCGATGGTCGAAAAGGCGCGGGCGGATATTGCAACACTCGGTCAGGCGCTGGAAATGTTCCGGCTCGACAATCTGGGCTATCCCTCTTCGTCTGACGGGCTGCAGGCGCTGATTGCACCACCCGCCTCCCTCTCGACAACCGCACGCTACCGGCAGGGCGGCTATATCAAGAAGCTGCCCGATGACCCATGGGGTCGTCCCTATCAATATGACAATCCCGGACGTCAGGGGCCCGGCTATGATCTCTATTCTCTCGGTGCCGATGGCGCACCGGGCGGCGAGGATGACAATGCCGATATCTACGCCGAATAAGACCAGCAGCGCGTGAACCCCGATATTCTTCTCACCGCCTTTCCGGCTACGGACGACGAGTCACTCTATTGGTGGCACGTTGCTGATGGTGCGGTGCAGGCGTGGGGATGCGATCCGGACCCGCTGACCGCCTCGCAGGCCTATGGGCCGGATTCGGTGCCGGCAGATGTTCTGCTGATCGCGCTGGTCCCGTCGCATCTGACCAGCGTCATGGGGCATGAAGCGATCGAAGGCGCAACCGAAAGCCAGGCGCTTGCCGCTGCCAGAATGGCAGCAAAAGCGGCGAGCCTGGAAGGCGAGAAGGTTCATATCGCGGGGGCATTGACGGGTTCGGGCGAAGCGGTCACGGCATCAATCGGACGGGATATATTGTCGGCGGGTCTGGTCCATCTGCAGGCGCTCGGCATCGATCCGGATGCGATCATTGCTTCGGGCTGGTTGCTGCCGGCCGCCGGCGACGAGGCGGTTTCGGCGGATTTCGGATTTGACCGGGTCCTGCGGACCAGCACTCTTATCGCGAGCGATGATCCCGCGCTCCGGGAAATTTTCTTTGCCGACCGGACCATATCGCCAATTACGGGCGACGATTTTGACGCGATGATGGTCGCTGCAGCGGACAAAACCGGCCTCAGTTTCCGCAGCGGGCCCTTTGCGAAAAAGATCCAGCGCGCGATGGACCCGAGGCAGAAACGCCGGCTCGGCTGGATGGTGGCTGCCCTGATCGTCGTCACGCTTGCCATCCCGCTGGTGCAGCTCGCCAAATATCACTGGGCGGCGAGCACCGCCGACGAAGCCGCGCTCGCCCATGCTGCGACCGTGGTCGGCGAGCAGGACAATCCGGACAGCGCCGAACGCGCGCTGGATCAGCGGCTGATCGCCGAAAATCGCGGCAATATCATGTTTCCGGTGCCGGCTTCGGCGCTCTATTCCGCGCTGCAGCAGGCTCCCGCCGTGTCCATCTCCCGGATGGCCTATGGTGAAAACGGGATTGTTTCGGCGACCCTGTCCGCTGTTCGCAACGAGGATATCAATCCCGTTCTGATCGCGATGCAGGAAGCCGGGTTCATCATCACCGCAACGCCGCGCACCGATGCCACGGGTTCGGCGCAGGCAGATATTACGGTGAGGGCACCATGATCGAGAATGCGAGAAACTGGTTCGTGGGCCTCAGCCAGCGAGAGAAGATACTGGTCGGGATTGCCGGGCTGCTGCTTGCAGGGCTGATCGGCTTTTATGGCTTCGCCCGGCCCATGGTCGGGGCGATGGAGTCTGCCGAAGAGCGTTATCTTGCGGCGGTCGAGCGGCAGGCGCGGATCGATGCGAAAGTGGCGGCGCTGCGGCAGCCGGTCGATGGAACCGTGGTCCGCTTCAGTGGCGCAATTGACGCTTTTGTCGGGCAGAGCGCCGGCGAGACCGGCATCGCCGTGGCCTCGGTCACGCCGCAATCGGACAGCCGGGTCAATATGGTTGTGGAATCGGCCAAGCCGACCGCTCTGTTCGGCTGGCTGGCGCGGATCGAACAACAGGGAATTGCGGTCGAATCGCTCAGCATCAACCCGATGGACAATAGCACGATATCGGCTACGATGACCCTCCGGTCACAATAGCGGTTGCGCTCTATTCGACCGGTACGCTGTGACGCTGCTTGTCCGCGGGAAACATGATGCCGCCATCGTCGGCTGACATGGCTTCCGGCCCGGCAAGATCCGCTCGAGCGATCTTTGCCTCTTTCTGCACCCACTCGCCCTTTTCGTTGCGCACATAGGCGGGCGCGCGCTGGACATTCCAGACCAGACCCATTTTCTCCCAGAGATAGATGATCTGGCCATTGAGATCGAATTCCCACCAGGCCACCTGTGACGAGGCAGCGCGCGGGTGCTGGTGATGGTTGTTATGCCAGCCGTCGCCAAAGGTCATCCAGGCCATGAACCAGTTGTTGCGTGAGCCGTCCTTGGTCGCGAACCGCTGAGAGCCGAAGACATGGCCGATGCTGTTCACACCCATGACGAAGTTGAGAAAGAAGAAATTGCGGAAAAAGCCGCCGATCAGGATGGTGCCGATGATATATTCCGGACCGCCAAAGGCCAGCGCCCACAGCGCCGGAAAGACAATGCTCGAGAATATGGCAATCGACCAGCGATGCTTGTGGCACCACAGGACCTGCGGGTCGTCGATCAGGCCCTTGCCATAGACCCTCATGTCCGAGGTGGTATTGTCGAACAGCCAGCCGAAATGGGCAATGCCGAGACCCTTGATCCTTCCCATTTTCTTGCCGTGGCCGTCGACATAAGGGCTGTGCACGTCGCCAACGTCATCGGAAAAGGCATGGTGGCGGCGGTGGTCGGCTGCCCATTTGAGCACCGATGCCTGGCAGGCCATTTGCGCCATGATGCCGATCGCGAGGCGCATTTTTGGTCCCGCTTCAAAGGCGCGGTGCGTGAAATAGCGATGATAGCCGATGCCGACGCCCATGTTGATCAGCGCAAAACCGAACAGGAAGGCCGACCATTCGACCCAGCCGGTTTGATGGGTCAGCGTCCAGTAGAGCGCGCCGAGCGAGCCGAGCACCATCGAGGAAAGCAATATGCCATATTCGATCCGCTTCGCCCGCGCCGCCGGACCGCCAATGATGACGCCATGCTGCGGATGCTGTTGCGACGGTATATAATCGTCGGGCTGGATATCGCTAAATGCAGTTGCCATCGACATATTTCCTCAAGTCCTGGGACAGAAACCCTAGGATATAGGCTATTTGCGATGATTACAATTGTGTTAACCAATAAGCGAGGTGCGCGGCGGGAAACCGACCGCATCGGTCAAGCGGGATGGCCCTCCTTTATCAGCAGTGCGACAGGCATGAAAAACCCGCCCAGAGGGAAATGGTGTCTGGGCGGGTGATTGTGGCAAACGGGATTTGGACGGGTCTATTGGTCCTGAACATGTTGTCGATCAACACGGTTCATTCTCGGTGATGCGCGCGGGCCTTCGGGGCGTGCCTGTCTGGCCTGTGCCGGTCGGGCGACAGGAGGCCTGGCTTGCGGTTGCTGAATGGCTCCTGTCGGTCGGCGGACCGGCTGGCTGGTCCGGTCCGGGCGATTGCGCACAGGGGCCGCCTGGCCGACGCTGTCCGGTCGTGTCACCCGGTTTCCCGGGCGAGCGCCGGGCCGGTTGCGAACGCGCGGATCGTCGCGATCGCCGCGGTCACGATAGTGGCCCCGTCGTCCATCTCGTACTCCGTCACGATCGCCATGGCCCCGGTCGCGCCAGTCGGCTCTTTCGCCGCGACGGTAATCCTGGCCCCGGCGGTAATCGCGACCCCTGGCATGATGCCCGCCATAAGCGGCGCGCTGTCTGGCCCAATAATAGCGGTCACGGTCGCGCATCGCATGGCGCCTGCCGCCGCGGTCGAAAACATAGACGCCATGGCCGGGATAATAATATTGATCATACCAGCCGCCGCCATATCCGATATTGGCAAAGCCATAGCCGGTGTCGCAGGCATAATAGTCGTCGAACGGCGCATAGGGATCGCAGTCATAGCGGCTATTGTTGACATAGCCGTCGCCATAATAGCCGGAACCGCCGTACATACAGCCGCCCAGGCTCAGCAGGGCACCCGCTGCTATGGCGGATTTGAGCAATCGGGGGAGGGCTGAATGGGTCATGGTCTTTTCCTAGATATCGCTGCCGGTGGCGTTGTTCCTGCCGAGTCGAACGGCCTTTTTCTCTCTTCATCATGCATAACGGCAAGTGATTGAATAGCTTATGAATGGAGTGTCTTGCTGACATTAATGAAAGTAGCTAGAATGAGGCCAATCGCGTTTCAGGAGATGTTCGTTGGCCACAGTTGCAGCAAAACCGCATGGTTACCCCTATCAGGAAAGCGCCAACCCGCACTGGGTGAAACCACCCAGCGAGGAACAGCTGGCGCATATTCCCGGCGAACAGGGACTGCCAATCGTCGGCACGACCCTGAAAGTCATCAAGGACCCGATCGGGTTCGGCCAATATATGTTCGAACGCTATGGCTCGGTTTATCGTACCTACAGCTTTGGCAAGCAGAATGTCATGCTGCTGGGCGCCGATGCGACCGAACTGGTGATGTTCAACCGGGACAAGATATTCTCCAGCGAACAGGGCTGGGGACCAGTGCTCAACAATCTCTTTCCGCGCGGGCTGATGCTGATGGATTTCGAACGGCACCGGGCCGATCGGAAGGCGCTGTCCGTCGCCTTCAAGCCCGGGCCGATGAAACATCATTGTGCGGTACTGGGCGAGGGTATTCTGGAACGCGTCGCAGACTGGAGCGGAACGGAGTTCCAATTCTATCCGGCGATCAAGTCGCTTTCCCTCGACACGGCGGCGAGTGCCATATTGGGCATTCCCTGGGGACCGGAGGCGGACAAGATCAACAACGCCTTTGTCGACGAGGTCCAGGCATCGATCGGCGTGGTGCGCGCACCGATTCCGTTCACCAAGATGTGGAAAGGCGTGAAAGCGCGCGAATATCTGCTCGACTATTTCACTCCGCAGGTCAAGGAGCGCCGGGCCAAGGGGGGGGAGGACATCTTCACCCAGATCTGTCTCGCGACCCATGAAAATGGCGAACTGCTGACCGAGGATGAAGTCGTCGACCATATGAACTTCCTGATGATGGCGGCGCATGACACGATCACCTCGTCGGCGACCAGCATGACCTATCTGCTGGCCAAACATCCCGAATGGCAGGAGCGGCTGCGCGAGGAATGTCTGGCGGTCGCGCCGGCCGGGACGGTGCTCACGGTCGAGCAATTGGGCAAGCTGGAACTCACCGAAATGGCGTTCAAGGAAGCGCTGCGGATGATCCCGCCGGTGCCGAGCATCCCGCGCCGGGCGCTCAAGGAATTTACCTTTCGCAACTATACGATACCGGCCGGCACCAATATCGGCATCAGCCCGCAATTCGTGCACAAGATGGAAAAGCACTGGCCCGAACCGGAGAAGTTTGACCCGCTGCGCTTCACGCCGGAAAATTCCGCCGGTCGGCACAAATATGCCTGGGTGCCCTTTGGCGGCGGCGCGCATATGTGTCTCGGGCTGCATTTTGCCTATATGCAGATCAAGATATTGATGCACGCGATGCTGACCCAGAACCGGATCGTCCTGCAGGACGGGCCGGATTACGAGCCGAAGTGGCAGGTCTTTCCCATTCCTCAACCCAGGGACGGTTTGCCGGTCCGGCTGGAGCGTCTCTAGCTGTCCGCCGCACCGTACAAAAATTGACAGGTGCACCGGTGAATGGCACTCTTGGAGCCTGGTGGGGGAATGATCATGACGCGGATGAAACCAGGGGGAAAATCGTCGGCACGGCTGTTGCGGACGGTTGCGGCACTATGGCTGACCGGGCTGGCCGCGCAAGGGTGCCGCGGGGAAACGGAATCAACGACGGAACAGGCCGCAACGACCCTGCCAACCGAGAATATTATCAATGCGCGCTTTGACTGTATCAGCGATCTGACGCCGGTCGACCGTTTCTTCGTGGGCAATCTCAACAGCGACTTTGAGGCGACGGTGGCGGCTTTGGAGGTCTAGGCACCGACAGCTCCGCATATCCATAAGAGGCGAATTTTTTCAACATGCCGGTCAAAAGGCGCGGCGTGAACGACATGAAGGAGAATATATATGGCCGCATTCCGCATCCTTTCCTTTCTGATGGGATTCATTCCGCTCTGGTTCGGGGTCAACGGTCTGCTATTTGGTGCGGCGGAACATATGGGCGGGGATGCGTTTACCGCCTCGATGGACAACCAGTATCGCTATCTCTCCGGTGTCTATATCGGCGTCGGGCTGATGCTATTCTACAGCGCCGGCGACATCCGCAAGCGGGCGATGCTGTTCCGTTTCGCCATGCTGTTCTTCTTCATAGGCGGCTGCGCCCGGGTGATTTCCTATCTTACGGTCGGCGCTCCGCCAACCGAGCAATTCGCCGCCATGTTCGTGGAAATATTGTCGCCGCTGTTGCTGCTCTGGCAGGCGCGGGTCTTGCGCCGCTAGGCGGAAGATCGGGGGAACGGCGATGCCATTCCCCGCAGATCACTTCGCCAGCATATCCTTCAGATAGCTGCCGGTGTAGCTCGCCTTGACCTTGGCGACCTCTTCCGGCGTGCCCTGCGCGACGATCTCGCCGCCGCGGACGCCGCCTTCCGGGCCGAGGTCGAGGATATGGTCGGCGGTCTTGATGACATCGAGATTATGCTCGATCACCACGACGCTGTTGCCCTGGTCGACCAGCCGCTGCAGCACCTGCAGCAGCTTGCGGACATCCTCGAAATGCAGGCCGGTGGTCGGCTCGTCGAGAATATAGAGCGTCTGCCCGGTCGAGCGCTTTGACAGTTCCTTGGCCAGCTTGACCCGCTGCGCCTCGCCGCCCGAAAGAGTGGTCGCCTGCTGGCCGACCTTCACATAGCCGAGGCCGACTTCATAAAGCATCGCCATCCGGTCGCGGATCGGCGGCACCGCCTTGAAGAAGCTGACCGCGTCCTCGACCGTCATGTCGAGCACATCGGCGATCGACTTGCCCTTGAACTTCACTTCCAGCGTCTCGCGGTTGTAGCGCTTGCCGCCGCATTCCTCGCAAGTGACATAGACATCGGGCAGGAAGTGCATCTCGATCTTGATCAGCCCGTCGCCCTTGCAGACCTCGCAGCGGCCGCCCTTGACGTTGAAGCTGAAGCGGCCCGGCTTGTAGCCGCGCGCCTGCGCTTCCGGCAGACCCGCAAACCAGTCGCGGATATTGGTGAAGGCACCGGTATAGGTCGCCGGGTTCGAGCGAGGTGTGCGGCCGATCGGCGACTGGTCGATATCGATAACCTTGTCGCAATATTGCAGGCCGGTGATCTTGTCATGCTTGCCGGCGATGATTCGAGCCCCATTGAGTGTCCGCGCCGCAGCGGCGTAGAGCGTGTCGATGGTGAAGGACGATTTTCCCGAGCCCGACAGGCCGGTTACGCAGGTGAAGGTGCCGAGCGGAATCGAGGCGGTGACATTCTGCAGGTTGTTGGCCGTCGCGCCGTGCACCGTCAATTTCTTGCCATTGCCCTTCCGCCGCTTGGCCGGCACCTCGATCTCGCGCGTGCCGTTGAGATAGGCGGCGGTGAGAGACTTTTTCGATTTCAGGATCTGCTTGAGCGTGCCCTCGGCGACAACCTCGCCGCCGTGAACGCCGGCACCCGGCCCCATATCGACCACCCAGTCGGCGGTGCGGATCGCGTCCTCGTCATGCTCGACCACGATCACCGTATTGCCGAGATCGCGCAGCCGCTTGAGCGTGGTCAGCAGCCGGTCATTGTCGCGCTGGTGCAGGCCGATGCTGGGCTCGTCGAGCACATAGAGCACGCCCGACAGGCCCGAGCCGATCTGGCTGGCCAGGCGGATGCGCTGGCTCTCGCCGCCCGACAGCGTGCCGCTGGTTCGGTCGAGATTGAGATAGTCGAGCCCGACATTGTTGAGAAAGCCGAGCCGCTCGATAATCTCTTTCAGGATCGGTTCGGCGATCTGGCTCTGGGTCTTGTCCAGCTGCGCGCCCAGACCTTCAAAAAAGACAAGCGCGTCGCCGACGCTGCGCCGGGTCGAGATGGAAATATCCTCGCCGGCGATCTTGACCGCCAGCGCTTCCGGCTTGAGCCGCGCGCCATGGCAGGTCTCGCAGGGAGCCGCGGCCTGAAACTTGGCCAGTTCTTCCTGCATCCAGGCGCTTTCGGTCTGCAGCATCCGGCGCCTGAGATTGCCGACGACGCCCTCGAACGGCTTCTTCACCTCGTAGGATTTGCGCCCGTCCTGAAAGCGCAGGGTCACCGGCAGGCCCTGGGTGCCGTTAAGGATGATATCGCGATGATGTTCGCTGAGCTCGTTCCACGGCGTGTCGAGATCGAATTCAAATTGCCGGGCGAGCGATCCCAGCACCTGCATATAATAAGGCGAGGGCGGGTTGGATTTCGCCCAGGGCACCACCGCGCCTTTCTTGATGCTCAGTGCCGGATTGGGGACGATCAGCTGGGGATCGAAATGGAGCTTCTCGCCGAGACCGTCGCAGGACGGGCAGGCACCCTGCGGCGCGTTGAACGAGAACAGGCGCGGGGCGATTTCCTCGATCGTGAAGCCGCTGACCGGGCAAGCGAAACGCTCGGAAAAGACGATCCGGTTGGGTGGCAGGCCGGTGCCCTTCATCTTGCCTTGGGGGGCATCCGTTAGCCCTGAGCTTGTCGAAGGGCGCTTTTCGTCCGCAAGGCGTGTCTCGACTTCGCTCGACACGAACGGGGTCTGGGCTTCCGCGACGCTCTGTCCTTCGACAGGCTCAGGACGAACGGATTTATTTGACGAACCAGCCTCTTCAATCACCGTTCGTGCTGAGCCTGTCGAAGCACGCCCGGCTTCCGCCAAGGCTTCCTCAACCGTCCCATCGGCGAGATCGACAAAGGCCAGGCCATCGGCCAGCCGCAGGGCGGTCTCGAAACTGTCGGCGAGCCTCTGCTCCATGCCTTCGCGCACCACCAGCCGGTCAACCACCACCTCGATGTCATGCTTGAGCTTCTTGTCGAGCTTGGGCGTTTCCTCGATATCGTAAAATTCGCCGTCGACCCGGACACGCGTGAAGCCGGCCTTCTGCCACTCGAGCAGTTCCTTGCGATATTCGCCCTTGCGCCCGCGCACCACCGGGGCGAGCAGGAAGAAACGGGTCTTTTCCGGCAGGGTCATCACCCGGTCTACCATCTGCGACACCGTCTGCGCGGTGATCGGCAGGCCGGTGGCGGGCGAATAGGGCACGCCGGCGCGGGCCCAGAGCAGGCGCATATAGTCGTAAATCTCGGTAACGGTCGCGACGGTCGAGCGCGGGTTGCGGCTGGTGGTTTTCTGCTCGATCGAGATCGCTGGTGACAGACCCTCGATATGTTCGACATCGGGCTTCTGCATCATCTCCAGAAACTGGCGCGCATAGGCGGACAGCGACTCGACATAGCGCCGCTGGCCCTCGGCATAGATGGTGTCGAAGGCGAGGCTGGACTTGCCGGAGCCCGACAGGCCGGTGATCACGATCAGCTTCTCGCGCGGAAGCTCGATATCGACGCCCTTGAGATTATGCTCCCGGGCGCCTTTGACTTTGATGTGGGTAAGACTCATGCGCGTGCTTTGCAGAAGATGCCGGAGAGAGTCCAGCGGGCCAAAAGAACAGGGTGACCTGCGCTATATGTTCAATGTTTGTTCTGTTTTCAAGGGGGAGTTTTATGGGGGGCGTGATGGGGGTCACGGGTGTTGGCCGATAAATGGCCGAAGGTGAGCAAGAATCAAACAGGGAATAGAACATGAGCAAGAAAGCCGTTCCGATACTCTTGTCAGCATCGATGATGTCAGCCTGCTCAACGACAAGTTTCTCGCCTCCTCCGGTTAATCTGGTCAATGCATCCGAGGTTCAGGGCAGTAACCGTTTTTTTTCATCTCGCTGCAGACCTGAAGAGATTGTCACAAGCGGGAATGGACGAGTGAAGATCACAAAAAATACTGAGGGAGCCCTCTTATTGATCGATAATTTTTTACTGGAATATCGCTGTCGTGCACATAGTGCTGCGAATGGTCGGCAGCTATTCGAGATACCGTCGTTTTTGGCGTTGGCTGGCACAGCTACGGCCGCTGCTTTTGGCGCTGGCCGGGATGTGTCCATAGCTGGCGGAGCAGCAAACTCGATATTGTCAGGTGGAAAAAACTACTATGCACCAAAGCAGAAAGCGTCCGTGTACGATAGTGCCGTAGACGCACTGTTGTGTATTAAGACCCGTTCGGTTGGAGTCAGCCCCTTTTTGATTGATAAAGCGACTCAGGTCGAAACCGACGCCAAAAAGAAATTGTCGACAATAGTGAGTTCATTTCTTTTCGAACGCGTAAACCCGCTCAAGCCCAATGAGAGAATAAAGGAAACCATCGAGTTTTCGCCGGCTAGAAAATATCACGAACTGGTGGCGGCGGCTCTGTTCTCGGTGGAAAGAATAACCGCTCAAAGGCTCAGCGAAACAGGGGTTTTTGATCCCGCAGGAGTCGTAGCCGAAATCAAGGCTCTGTCTGAAGATGAAGAAGAAGCAGAGAGCAATGCCAAGCCAGTTGCGGAAGCCAAGGCAAATATTCTGACCACCGATGACGCTGCTCAGAAAGCGATTATTCAAACAGACCTCTTTCTGGCAAAGCTTGAACCACAGCTTCAAACTTGCGTTGTCAGAGCAAAACTCTAGCGATGGCCTGCACGGATTGTCCCGTTAATTTGATTGTTTAACCCGCCCAAAAACCGCCCGATACCGCTCAAAAAACCCGACCATCTCCGGCGACCGTTTGCTCTTCATGTCGCAGAAGAATTTGCGGTTCCAGCCCTTGGCGGTGCCGAGATGGATCATGGCGTAGACATAGGCGAGCAGTGCTGTTGAAAAGCCAAAGGCCGCGCCCATTCCCGCCGCAGCCCACACCGCCGTCGCGATCACCGGATAGGCCAGCACCGGAAAGCTGATCGCCTTGCGGTAATTGAAAATCGCCTTGCTCTCCCGCGTCGGTAACCCGAATTTCCCGACCAGTGTCGAGGTGAAGGGCAGGCGGTTGTGGATGATCGCGGCGGGGATCTTGATCCACCAGGGGACGGGGGCGAGCAGGATGGTGGCGAGCGCGAGCAGTTCGAAAAACGGATAGCGGATGACCAGCAGCGCCAGCACCTTGTAATCATGATATTGTTTCGCGGTATGGGCGATCAGCCCGTCCACACCCTCGACCGCATAGCGGCCCTTCTCCCGGAAGCGGAAAACATTGTTGGGGAACATATAATATTTCATCCACCCCATGAAACCCGGCGTGTCGTCGCGCTTTGGCCGGATGCCGAGGACCCTGGCGACCTCGTCGGTGAACGTGCCGTACCAGACCAGATGGTCGGTCTTTTTCTCCGGCCGGCTGGCATAATAAGTCGCATTATAGTCGGCGATCCGCTGGCCGATATTGCCGCGAATGTCCGCACGAAAGGCGGGGTTGCTGATCATCCGGTGGACCAGCAGGCACTGCATCTCGCTGATATTGTTGAGCCCGCCGGTGAACGGACGAGTGAAGCCGATGGTGTAGATATTGTCGAGCTTCGGCGAGGTGACGCCGAGAAACTGTTCGCGCGGCCGGTAGGCAAAGATGCCGCCGTCGCCCTGCATCCGGATATCGGGAATATTGGGCACTTCCTGATCCCCGTCGATGATCAGGTCAAAGCTGGCTGTCTCGCCGCCCTCGCTGATTGTCATCGCCTCGTGGTCGATGGTGGCGTCGGTCTTGTCCCACAGCTTGACATGGCCATGTTCGAGAAAGAAGGGCAGGTCGTTGATCAGATAGCCGTCGCGGATCTTCTGCTCGAGCGTCTTTTCGCAATAGAGCTTGTAGACGTCGATCGGCCAATATTTGATCGCGATATGGCCGTTTTCGACCGGCGCCTTTGCCCGGAAAAAGCTGCGGATATCCTTGTGCGGACGGATCGACCTGGGATGGCGCACGCCGAGGCTGTCGCGGTCGAAAAGCTTTGCGAAGCGATGGTGGATCAGCCCGTGGATATAGCCGCCGTCGATGAAGGCGCGGTAGCTCCATTTGCTGATTTCGGAGAAATTATGGCACTCCAGCTGGTCGAGCGGCACGAAGCGCGGGCCGTCGTCGAGCGGAGAAAAGGTGGCGAACATCTTGTCGAGGATGATGAAGCCGTTGGTGACCAGATGGACCTTGGCGCCATGGGCAACCAGCTTGGCGATCAGCAGATTGGAACTGTCGCCGGTCGAGGTGATCGCGACGCTCTTGCCCGCAAAACTGGCGTCGACCCTGATCTGCTTGAGATTGGCATTCATCAGCCGCCGAAAGGCGGTGGCGACCACGACATGGCGGGCGCGAAACTGTTCGCCGCTGTCGAGATGCACGATGCTGTGGTCCGCATGATTGTCGATACTGTCGACCCGGCCATGATGGATATTGGCGGCGTGGCGCGCGGCATATTTCTTGTGGATGTCGTAAAATTCGCGAGCGGTCGGGAAGCCGTCGGTAAATTTGTCTCCCTGTTCCTTCAGCATCTCGACCAGTTCGAAGGAATAGATGCTGCTCTGCAGCGAGCTGACCAGATCGAAATCCAGCGCATCGGCCACTTCCAGCTGCTGCCAGATCGGGGTCATCGGCGATACCATCAGCCAGCCGATGCCGCTGGCTTCCAGTTCGCGGATCAGCGGCATGGTCGAAAAGCCGCCGCCGACGATCAGGACTTCAATTTCCCTTGCTTCCACCCTGCTGCTCCCTGCTGCCATCTTTTCCGATAACGCCTTGCCGGGGTAAAACCAACGCTCTTTTGGCGGCTCTGCGAGAAAGCGGTCAACCCTGGCAGGCCGGAGCCGCAAGAGCCGCTGCCGGTCGGGGCTTTGATCGATGGTCGATGGTCGTTGGTCGAATGAACCGGCGGCCGGCGTGCCGATCTGCTATGCAAAAGCGAGCTGAGTGACCAGCCGGAATGGCAGATTTGCTTTCGGGTCGCATGGAAGCTCGACATGGGGGGTGGTGTCAGAATGCGGATCCGCAACAGGCTGGACACGGGAATATTGCCTACCGCATGGGCAAGCTCCGGTTCCCGCTCCGGCCGATACCGCGCTCGCCCCCTGTTGGGCGCGGTCCTTGCGACGCTTCTGGTGCCATCCCCTTTGACTGCTCCCGTTCGGGCGCAATCGCCACCATACATCCGCCAAAAAACCGTCCCCTTCCTGCGCGTCTGACAATCATCGGGCCTTGGCAAGACCTGGACCACGGTCTTCGACGGCCTCTATGTCAGACAGGCGACGCAACCCGATCGCTGATCACTCGGCCATCAAATCCCGGACAAAGCCGATCAGGCCGGTCTGCCGCGACCGGCGCATCCGTTCGGTGGCCAGGATCTGCTTCACCTTGGCAAAGCAGGCGTCAAGATCGTCGTTGATCAGGACATAGTCATAGCCGTCCCAGTGGCTGATCTCGCTGACCGCTCGCTGCATCCGGCTTTCGATGATATCGGGTGCATCGGTGTTGCGGCTTTCCAGGCGCTTGCGCAATTCCTCCAGCGATGGCGGCAGGATGAAGACCCGCACGACATCCTGTCCGGCCCGCTGGTACAGTTGCTGCGTGCCCTGCCAGTCGATGTCGAACAGCACATCCTGTCCCGCTTCCAGACTCTGCTGAACCGGCACCGTCGGTGTGCCGTAGCGGTTGCCGAAAACCGTGGCATATTCGAGGAAACTGTGGTCGGCGACCATCTCTTCAAACTGGTCACCGTTGACGAAATAATAATCCCTGCCATGTTCCTCGCCGGGCCGCTTGGGACGCGTGGTGACCGACACGGACATGGCGATTTCCCGGTCCGCCTTCAGCAGCATATGCGCCAGCGTCGACTTGCCGGCCCCGGACGGCGAAGACAGCACGAACAGCAGCCCCCTGCGGTTCAGTTCGCGGTGATCATTGTCGATATTCTGGGAAGAGATATTGTCGGCCATAGCGGCTATTGGCCGAGAAGGGCGCATGGCGTCAAGATGCTTGTCCCGATGTTTTTCGATCCTGTCTGCGGGATCAATCATGCTGATGACAGTCTGGTAAAATCCGGCTATCGCCAGATCATGTTCCAGGGCCGTGTCAGTACGATATTTTATGCGATCGGCATCACCATCATGGTCGGCTGGCTGTTTTACGTCGGCAAGGACATCATCCTTCCCATCGTGACGGCGATCATATTGCTGCAGATTCTCTATGCCGCCAGCGCCACCGTCGCCCGCATTCCGGGATTGGGCCAGACGCCCCTGTGGTTGCGTGCCACTCTGGCTCTGATCGGGGTGCTGGCGCTGCTTTTTGCGATGATCCGGATGCTGGTTGCCAGTCTGCAGAATCTGGTGCCTTCGCTGCCACTCTACCAGCGCAATCTGGAAAATCTGTTCGTGACATGGTTCCCGGTGCCGGTCGAAGCGGGTGCCGGCCGGCCAAAGATTTCCGAACTGATGGGGTCGCCGACCGCGATTTTTGACCGGGGCAGGGACGCCGCCGCCCAGGCGATCAGCGAATTTGCGACCCGTTTTTTCACCGAGATCGATATCGCTGCGCTGGCCCAGTCCGTTCTGGCCTCGCTGACCAGCTTTGGCGGATTTGTGTTTATCACCATTCTTTACGCCTCTTTCCTGCTCAGCGAGATCACCGGCTTTCCGGAGAAGGTACGCCGGGCCTTCGGATCGGATGGCGCGTCCACCGACACGCTCAACATGATCACCCGGATCAACCATGATATCGGCAGCTATCTGGCGACCAAGACGCTGATCAATATCATGCTCGGCATCCTGTGCTGGGCGATATTGCGTCTGCTGGGCGTGGAATATGCCGCTCTCTGGGCGATCATCATCGGCCTGCTCAACTATATCCCCTATATCGGCTCGTTTGTGGGTGTCGCCTTTCCGGCGCTATTTGCCGTCGCCCAGTTTGGCACCTTGACCATCCCGCTGATTGCCACAGGCCTGATGACGGTCGCCCAGGTGGTGATCGGCAATATTGTCGAGCCCAAGATGCTGAGCAAATCGGTCAATCTCAGCCCGATGGTGGTGCTGGTTTCGCTGGCCATCTGGAGCAGTCTGTGGGGCATTCCGGGGGCGATTCTGGCCGTGCCGTTCACCACGATCCTGATGATCGTGCTGGCGCGCCGTCCCGGTACCCGGCCGATCGCGGCGCTGCTGTCCAGCGACGGCAATGTCTAGCCGGGCGTGGCTGGCGGCTTCATGAAGAAGGCGGCGATCAGCCCGCTGACCAGCAGGGCAACCGCTCCGGCAAAGGCCAGATCATAGCTGCCGGTGGCCTCGAAAATAAAGCCCGCTCCGGCCGGAGCGGCGGCAGCAAAGGGCAGCATCACCGGCGCCAACACCGAATTTATGATCGGAAAGGCGCGCTCGCCATAATAGTTGCCGATCACTACCGGTCCGAGCACAAGCAGGCTGCCGTAGCCGGCACCGAACAGCATGCCCATCGCCGAAAGCAGGATCAGGCCATGGCCCAGCCAGAAGCCGGACAGGCCTAGCGCCATCAGCGCAATCGAGCCGAACAGGGTCCAGCGCAGTTCAAACTGGTCGCCCAGCCACCCCGCCGGAATCCGCGCCAGTCCGCTGCCCAGAATCGCAAGACCCATGATCGATGCGGCTTCGATTTTGGACAGTCCGTTATCGGTCAGATGCAATAGCCCGTGGTTCAGCAAAAAGAAGAAGGTCCCAAGATAGCCCAGCGTGACCAGCATCAGCATATAGAGAGTCGGCGTCCGTATAACCTGCTTCATCGTCCAGTTATGACCGGTGCGATGGGTTTTGGGGCGCAGATTGCCGGCTGTTGGATCATCCGAGACCAGCGCGGGGTCGACATTGTCCGGGTGCTGGCCGATATCCTGCGGCCGGTTGATCACAAATTGCGCAGCAATCAGCGAGATGACGACCATGACGGCAGCAAGCAGCCAGGCAGCGCGCCAGCTGTCGAACTGCTCCATCAGGCTCGACAGGATCGGCTGCGAGAGGGCGCCGCCCAGCGCTGCCCCGGTCATGACGATACCAATGGTGGTGGATCTCTTGATACTGAACCAGCTGATCATCGCGGATTGTGAGCAGATCGGGCCTGTCAGCGCAAAGGACAGGCCCATGACAACGCCCTAGACCAGAATGAACTGCCAGATGGCGGAAACGGCCAGCACCAGCAAAATCAGTCCCGCCAGCATCACCAGCAGCCCGATGATAACCGTCTGGCGCACGCCGAATCGATGGATCAGATAACCGGTCAGCGGATAGGCCAGTCCCAGCATGATCAGCGCGACCGTCTGCGCGAGCGACGCCGTGCCACGGTTCCAGTGCATCGTTTCGACCATCGCAGGAAAAACGACGGAATAGGCGAAATAGACAAAGCCCGACGCGGCAAACTGGATGAAGAAGAGCAGGCTGACATTGGTCCAGCCATAGAATTTGCGGGGTGCTTGCCCCGATTGCGCGGTGGTCGCCAATATGCTCTCCTGTCCCGCTTTTACGGTCGACCAAGCTAGCTGACATTAGTGTCAGCGACAATCGTTATCGTCTTTTTTGTCTTTCTCGTGATTGGGGAGCTGGGACATTTTGCCATGAGCATAGGTCACAGGGTGAGCCCGTTCCAGCAGCGCAAGCTTAACCGCCATATCTTCCATTCGCTGATTAAAGCCGTTCTGGACCGAGCCGACGACTTCTTGGGCCTTGATGACCGCGTCCAGCTTCGCTTCGTTCTTGACCTCGCGAAGTTCCGCGCGGACATCCCTGATGAGTTCGCCCAGTGCCGCTATCGAATCGGCCATCTCTTTCTGGCTGGTCTGCAGGGAACGGATATTGTCGGTAATCTTCAAAATATCGAGAGCTTCCTGACCGCCCTCGATGATCTTCTTGCGACTGAACATGTTAACTGAGCGCCTCGGCCAAGCGGCTCCTGACATATTGAAGGTGATGGTCGGGACTGTCGATCGAGGCCCAGATCGATCGGATCTCGCGATGAATCTGGCTTTCCACGGCCTCGGCGCCCGCGCGCATCAGGGCATAGCCATTGATCTGCCCAATGAGACGAGACCGGGTCATCGCCAGCTGCGATGTCCAGGGGGTGTAACTCTCGTCCGCGAACCGATGATCGGAGACAGGCTTGATCTTGAGCAAATCGCTTCCAAACGGCCTACGGGCCGTGCCACCCGACTCAAAACGCGTATTGTATGCCGCCTTCCGCTCACCCTCACCGAGGGCAATAAATGGTGGGGAGTCCGAAGCGACAATGCCCTTGGTCACGTAGTAAATCGCCGAACGACGCTCTGACCGTTCTTCGCCGAATTTTTGATATGCCTTCTTTTTCTTCGCCATATTATCTGGCCCGCGCTTCTTTGATTCTCGGCTTCTGTATCACGATAAAGCTGCCAATGCCATGTCTGGCCGGTGACGTGGTACCGGAAATGAGCGGCGCAGGGCGAGCGAGTTACTGACGCTTGGCAAGCCTGTCACTGCTTTCCGGCGTGACCGGGTGTCCTTCTATATCGATCACCGCTTCGGATGCAGGAAGGGCCTCGGCTTCTTTTGCATCATCATAGAGTTTCTTTGCGATCAGGGCCCCGCCAACCAGCAGCGCGCCGGGGACGGACCGGGTCGCGATCCGGGCGGCGAGCATGCCGAGGCCGAAGTTGCGCAAGCCATGGCCGCTTGTGTGTCGGCGGGCTTCGTAACCGACAAAGGTGGTGAACAGATTTCTGACTAGTGACATGATGTCCTGTTTCCCGGATCAGCGATGATCGCCGACCATATTCTCCGGCTTAACATGGGCATCATAGGTTTCGGCGTCAACCAGACCCAGTTCCAGCGCGGATACGCGCAGCGTCTGACCGGTTTTATGGGCATATTTGGCAATCGCGGCAGCCTTGTCATAGCCGATCACCGGGGCAAGTGCAGTCACCAGCATCAGACTATTGTCGACCAGCTCCCTGATCCGCTTTTCATTCGCTTCCAGTCCTTCCACGCAGCGTTCGGAAAAACTGGACATGCCGATCGAGATAATCTCGATCGACCGCAGCACGTTGGCGCCGATCAGCGGCTTGAACACATTCAGCTCGAGATGTCCCTGCAGCCCGCCGACGGTCACCGCCTGGTGATTGCCGATCACCTGCGCGGCGACCATGGTCAGCATCTCGCACTGGGTCGGGTTGACCTTGCCCGGCATGATCGAGCTGCCCGGTTCGTTCGCCGGCAGGTCGAGTTCGCCGAGGCCGGAGCGCGGCCCTGAGCCGAGCAGCCGGATATCATTAGCGATCTTGGTCAGCGACACCGCCAGCGTGTTGAGCGCGCCGGACAGTTCGACCATCGTGTCATGCGCGGCCAGCTCGGCAAACTTGTTCGGAGCCGAGGTGAATTTCAGGCCGGTAATCTTGGAGATTTCCTTGGCGATATGTTCGCCGAAATTTTCCGGGGCGTTGAGGCCGGTGCCGACCGCAGTGCCGCCCTGCGCCAGCTGGTGCAGCCGCGGCAAGACGCTCTCGATGCGGTCGCGCGCGGCCACGAGCTGCGCGGCATAGCCGGAAAATTCCTGGCCCAGGGTGAGCGGAGTAGCATCCTGCAAATGGGTGCGGCCGATCTTGACGATCTTTTTCCACCGCTGCGCCTTTTCCGCCAGCGCGTCGTGCAATTGTTCCAGCGCCGGGAACAGCTCGACCTCCAGCGCCCGCGCCGCGGCAACATGCATGGCGGTGGGAAAGCTGTCGTTCGACGACTGGCCGCGATTGACATGGTCATTGGGGTGGACCGGATATTTGCCGCCGCGAGTGCCGTAAATCGCCTCGTTGGCGACACCGGCGATCACTTCGTTGACGTTCATGTTGGTCTGGGTGCCGGAACCCGTCTGCCAGATGCTGAGCGGAAACTGGTTGTCATAGGCGCCGGTGCGCACGGCATTGGCTGCCTTTTCGATTCCTGCGGCAATTTCCGGATCGAGGCCGTGGATACCGTTGACTCGGGCAGCGGCCTGCTTGACCGCAGCGAGCGCGTGGATCAGCCGGATCGGCATGCGTTCGTGGCGGGGAAAGGGAAAATTCTCGATGCTGCGCTGCGTCTGGGCGCCCCAATAGGCATCGGCGGGGACTTCTATCTCGCCAAGAGAGTCAGTTTCTGTGCGCGTTCCGCTCACTTTTTCTTGCCGAAGTCCACCGTCACCACGTTGGAGCCATCATCGACCGGTTCGACCGAATCCGTCTCGCCGTCATTTTCCGCCGGGTCATGGTCGTTCAGATTGCCCTCAATCTCGTCGACCTGGAATTGCAGCGCGAAATCCACCGCCGGATCGACGAAGGAGGTGATTGCCGCGAACGGGATATGCAGCATCGAGCTGATCTGGTTGAAGCTCAGCCCGACCTCAAACCGGTCCTTGTCGACCTTCAGGTCCCAGTAGCGGTTCTGGATGACGATCGTCATCTCGTCCGGGAACCGCGCAATCAGGTGATCGGGAATATCGACGCCGGGTGCCCGGGTCTTGAAAGTGATGTAGAAATGATGATCGCCGGGCAGGCCGCCGGTAACGACTTGCCCCAGCACCCGTCCGACAACTGCACGCAGGGCCTCCTGCACGATCTCGTCGTAAGGAATCAGGCTATCGGGGGCATCATTGCTCATGTGCACTAGGTGGCGTGAAGCGAGCATGGGGTCAAGAGCGGAAAATGAATTTCGCACCGGGCAAAGGCCCCGAAATTCTTGCCTGATCTGTCCAAGCCTTTATAGGCCTGTTGCATGAGAACAGCGACAATAGAGCGAAATACCAAGGAAACCGAGATTTTTGTCGAACTCAACCTCGACGGAACCGGTCAGTTTGATGTGTCGACCGGCATCGGCTTTCTCGACCATATGATCGAGCAATTCTCGCGTCATTCGCTGATCGACCTGACCATGCGGATCAAGGGTGATCTGCATGTCGACCAGCATCATACCACCGAAGACAGCGGTATCGCGCTTGGACAGGCGATTGAACAGGCGCTGGGCGACAAAGCCGGGATCGTGCGTTACGGCAGCGCCTATTCGCCGATGGACGAGACGCTGAGCCGGGTCGCGCTGGATATTTCTGCGCGGCCCTATCTGGTCTGGAACGCGGGTTTTACGCAGGAACGGCTGGGCGAGATGGACACCGAGCTGTTCAAGCACTGGTTCCACAGCGTCGCCGATGCGGCGGGCATCACGCTGCATATCGAGCTGCTCTACGGCGAGAATAATCACCATATCGCGGAAAGCATTTTCAAGGGCTTTGCCCGGGCGATGCGCCAAGCGGTGGAGCGCGACCCGCGCAAGGGCGACGCGATTCCCTCGACCAAGGGGCAGCTGGGTGGCTGAGGTGCTTTTCCCGAGTCAGCGGGCTTTTCTCGAAACCAATCCTGCGCCTTCGATTGTGAGCGCCTTCGGCGGTTGACTGGTCCATGTCTGAAACCATAGCTCTTATCGATTTCGGTGCCGGCAATCTGCACAGCGTCCACAATGCACTGATGGCTGCCGGAGCGGGGAATGTCGCCGTGACCGCAGATCCTGTGATGGTGGCGCAGGCAGACCGGATTATATTGCCCGGCGTTGGCGCCTTTGGTGCCTGCCGCGATGCTCTGTTTGCTATCGACGGCATGATTGATGCTGTTGAACAGCGGGTCCGGAAGGATGGCGTGCCCTTTCTCGGTATCTGTGTCGGGATGCAGATGCTGGCAGACAAGGGCATTGAATATGGCGCGCATGACGGCCTCGGCTGGATCGGCGGGACCGTGAAGGCGATCGAGCCGGCCGACGAGACGATAAAAATTCCCCATATGGGCTGGAATGACGTGACCCCGACCGCAGGACATGAGCTGCTGGAGAGCGGCGAGGCCTATTATCTGCATGGCTATCATTTTGATGTGGCCGACGAGGCCGACATTTTGGCGACGACCAGCCACGGCGGATCGCTGGTGGCGGCGGTCGGTCGCGACAATATCGTCGGCGTGCAATTTCACCCGGAGAAAAGCCAGGCCTATGGACTGGCGTTTCTCCAGCAATTTCTGGAGTGGAAACCATGAATATGCTGAATGCCGTTCGTCCTGAGCCAGTGTTGCTGCGCAACGTCTGCGACTCCGCAGGACATTGTCCGTTTGATAAGCGTGGTTCGGCAGGCTCACCGCGAACGGACCAAAGCAAATGATCGTATTCCCAGCCATTGATCTCAAATCCGGCGAAGTCGTCCGTCTGGCCGAAGGCGATATGGACCGGGCGACCGTCTATGGCGACAATCCGGCGGAACAGGCCGGCCTGTTTGCCGCCGCCGGGGCCGAGCATATCCATGTTGTCGATCTCGACGGTGCCTTTGCCGGATCGCCGCGCAATGCCGAAGCGGTGGAAGCGATTGTCGCTAGCTTCCCCGGCTATGTGCAGCTGGGTGGCGGGATTCGCAATCGCGAGACGGTCGAGCGCTGGTTCGAGCTGGGGGTGGCCCGGCTGGTAATCGGCACGGCAGCGCTCAAGGATCCGGACTTCGTCAGGGATATGGCGAAGGAATATGAAGGCGGCATTGTCGTCGCCGTGGACGCGCGCGACGGCATGGTCGCGACGGAAGGCTGGGCCGATGTGTCGGATGTCAGCGTCCGTGACCTTGCCCGCCGTTTTGAAGATGCGGGTGTCGCCTCGATCCTGTTCACCGATGTCGGCCGCGACGGCATGCTCACCGGCTGCAATATTGAAGCGACGGTCGATCTGGCGCGCGGCGTCGATATTCCGGTGATCGCCAGCGGCGGGGTCAAGGGCCTCGACGACATCCATATGCTCAGCCTCCATGCCAAGGATGGCATCGAAGGCGTGATCACCGGCCGTGCGCTCTATGACGGCCGGCTCGATCTGGCGACCGCGATCGCAATGGCCAATCGTGCATAATCCGCCCAATTCCGTTCGTGTCGAGCGCAGTCGAGACACCTTTATATTGTGGGCAAGTATATTGTGGGCGAGCGTCTCTCGATTGCGCTCGAGACGAACGGGAGATATCTTATGACCGTCCGGATTCGCGTCATTCCCTGTCTCGATGTCGCCAATGGTCGGGTGGTCAAGGGCGTCAATTTTGTCGATCTGCAGGACGCCGGTGATCCGGTCGAGCAGGCGCAGGCCTATGACGCCGCCGGCGCCGACGAACTATGCTTCCTCGATATCACCGCATCCCATGAAAAGCGCGACACGATTATCGATGTGGTCCGGCGCACCGCCGAGGTCTGCTTCATGCCGGTGACCGTTGGCGGCGGCGTGCGTACCGCCGATGATGCGCGAGCGCTGCTGATGGCCGGGGCCGACAAGGTCGCGGTGAACAGCGCCGCCGTGGCCCGGCCGGAAGTGGTCAGCGATATCGCTACCCGCTTCGGCAGCCAGTGCATGGTTGCCTCGATCGATGCCCGGCGCGTGGCCGAAGGGCGCTGGGAAATCTTCACGCATGGCGGGCGCACACCCACCGGAATTGATGCACTCGAACATGCCTTGCGCCTGGCGAAGCTGGGGGCAGGGGAGCTGCTGGTGACATCGATGGATCGCGATGGCACGCGGGACGGCTATGATCTCGAGCTGGTTCGGACCATCGCCGATGCCGTTTCGATTCCGGTCGTGGCGAGTGGCGGGGTCGGAAATCTGGACCATCTGGTCGAGGGCGTGACCCGGGGCCATGCCAATGCCGTACTCGCTGCCTCGATATTTCACTTTGGCGAGCATAGTATTGCCGAGGCCCATGATGCGCTGCGCGCGGCGGGGCTTCCGGCCCGTATCTGATCCCGTTCGCGACCGCTGGCGAACATCGCGACGATGCGGACTTTTCCGATCTGGCCCCCTCTGGCGGCATGCCTGACAGGTCGATTTGCCTCAATCCAGACCCTGCGACCATCGATTAATGTCGGGTTATTTTACAAAATCCGGTCGTCCGGAAACGGGATTAACTATTTCCATCATCAGAAAACCGGGCTTTTTGCGAAAGTGGCAGCGATCTTGCTTTACTATTCCTAGTCAATTTGAACTTGGATGGAGATAAATTTTGAAACCGATTAAATGTGCAGTTCTGACCGGCATTGCAGCCATGGCGTTTGCTGCAGGCGCTCCCGCGAATGCTACCTGGGGTAGCTCGGGTTGGGGTAGCTCTGGCTGGGGCAGTTCCGGCTGGGGAAGCTCCGGTTGGGGATCTTCGGGCAGCAGCTCGAGCAGCAGCAGCTCCAGCTCGAGCAGCAGCTCAAGCAGCTCAAGTAGCTCCAGCGGCGGTAGCACGGGCTCCAGCGGCGGAACCCCGGTTCCTGAACCATCCAGCATGCTGATGCTCGGTCTCGGCCTGAGCGGTCTGGTCGCGGGCCGCGTGGCTGCCAAGCGCCGCAAGAAGAACTGATCTTCGTTAAAATAGCGCCGCAGGCGAGCAATCGCTTCGGGCACGAAAAGGGCCGCCAGTATCTGGTGGCCCTTTTTCATGGGCGATCTCTCTGCGGGTCAGGCGAACTTCTGTCGCTAGGACTTGACGAACCGGCGGCCTGTCGCGAAAACCCCGGCAATGACCAATATTCTCAAAACTCTCGAAAAAACGATTCTGGACCGGCGTACAGCCGACCCCGGAACCAGCTATGTCGCCAGCCTTCGCGCCAAGGGGCGTGCTAAAATGGCTGAAAAGCTGGGTGAAGAGGCGATCGAAACGGTGATCGCTGCGGTCCAGGACGACCCGGCGGCAATGACCGGCGAAGCTGCGGACCTGCTCTTCCATCTGATGGTGCTGCTGGCCGACATGGATTTGTCGCTTGATGACGTGATCGCCGAACTGGCCCGCCGGGAAGGTCTGTCAGGACTGGATGAAAAAGCGGCAAGAGGAGCAAGCTGATGGCAATCGATCCGACCGAGCCTTATGATGACGACAATATTTTTGCGAAAATATTGCGCGGCGAAATCCCCAACAAGACGGTCTATGAGAATGAATGGGTGCTCGCCTTTCACGATATCAACCCGCAGGCCCCAGAGCATATATTGGTCATCCCCAAGGGCCGCTACGTCAGCTGGGACGATTTTTCGGCCTCGGCAAGCGAAGCGGAAATTGCCGCATTTGTCCGCGCCGTCGGCCATGTTGCGCGCGAAGCGGGCATGGTCGAGCCGGGCTATCGCCTGCTCGCCAATGTCGGCAAGAATGGCCATCAGGAAGTGGCCCATCTCCACGTCCATATTTTCGCCGGAAAACCGCTTGGCCCGATGCTGATGCGCAGCTAGTAACAGGCGCAACAAAGCCGAACAGGCAAAAATCGGGGAGTTGAGTGAAATGGCAGGCGCAGCAATAGCAAAAGGCGAGGCCTGGTCCTCGCGAACCGCATTCATACTGGCCGCGATCGGTTCGGCCGTCGGACTGGGCAATCTGGTGCGATTTCCTGCCGAAGCCGGTGCCAATGGCGGCGGTGCCTTTGTCATATTCTATATTTTCTGCGTCCTGCTGATCGGCCTGCCGATCCTGCTTTCGGAAACGCTGATCGGCCGCCATGGCCACAGCTCGGCGATCGAGAGCATGAAGAAGGTGGCCATTGAATCACGCGCCTCCGGCTGGTGGTCGGTGGGAGCCGCTATCGGGATGGTCGGTGCGTTCCTGATCCTGACCTATTACAGCGTCCTCGCCGGTTGGATCGTTCATTTTATCGGCGTTTTTGCCGGCGACATGGCTCATGCTGTCTCTTCCGGGACCCTGACCCAGGGCGCGCTCCAGGGCTCTTCGGTCGATCAGGTGCAGGGCATATTGCCCGCCCTGCAAGCGGACGAAGGCGAGATGCTGGCGATGCACGCCATCTTCATGGTGCTGACAGTAGTCGCCGTGGGCCGCGGTGTCAGCAGCGGGATCGAGAAGGTCGCGGTCTATTTGATGCCGATATTCTTCATCCTGCTGATTGCCATCACTGTCTATGGTGCATTTACCGGTGCCTTCGGCGCGGCGCTTGATTTTCTGTTCGATTTCGAACCGGCGCGGCTGCTCGATCCTTCGGTGCAGCTGTCCGCGCTGGGCCAGGCCCTGTTCTCGCTGTCGCTCGGCTCGGCGCTGATGATCACTTATGGTGCCTATGCGGCGCGGGATATCAATCTCGCCAAAACATCCGTCCAGATCGCCGCAGCCGATACGTCGGTCGCCGTCATCGCCGGTCTGGCGATATTTCCGATCACTTTTGCGGCCCTCGCGCCGGCCAGCCTGGATGCGATTCTGTCCGGGCAGGAACAGGTGCAGGGCGGGCTCGGGCTGCTGTTCGTCAGCCTGCCGGTCGCCTTCCAGACGATGCCGGCGGGATCGCTGATCGGTCTGCTGTTCTTCATCATGGTATTTTTTGCCGCCCTGACCAGTTCGGTGGCCTTGCTGGAAGCCTCTGTCAGCTGGGCTATCGGTCGCTTCGACAAGCCGCGCTGGCTGGTCACCGCGGTTCTCGGCGGGCTGGCTTTCCTGATCGGTGGCTGGGCCAGCCTCTCTTTCAACAGTCAGGCCGATTTCCAGCCGTTCGATTTCATGATCTTCTCCGGGCAGCCGGTGTTCGGCATTATCGATGAACTGACCGCAAAAATCCTGCTGCCGACATCGGCGCTGCTGGTCTCGATATTTGTCGGCTGGATTGCGGACCGCCGGCTGATCGACAGCGAGAACGGGCTGGACGGCAATCTGCACCGCATCTGGCTGTTCCTGGTCCGCTGGCTGTGCCCGCTGGTCATATCGGCGATCCTGCTGACCGGTCTGTTCCCCGGCCTGTTGGGCCAGGGCTAGGCGATGGCGGGATCGAAGTCCCCGAAATGCCCGGTGTGCGGGCGGGTCGCCACGGCAGAATTCCGGCCTTTCTGCAGCGCGGGCTGCAAGGATCGTGACCTGCTGAAATGGCTGGGTGACGGCTATAAAATTCCCGGACCGGCGGTTTCGCCAGACGAACTCGCCGATCAATTTGCCGGAGATTCCGGTCGTGACGGAGAGGACTGAACCGGCGCAACAAAACCGCCATTTTTAGGCTGGACAAGCAGCAAGGCCCCCGCCTATAGCGTCGCTTCCTAAGGCCGCCAGCGCATCCCGCCGGCGCAGATGCCCGAGTAGCTCAGTTGGTAGAGCAAGCGACTGAAAATCGCTGTGTCGGTGGTTCGAATCCGCCCTCGGGCACCACACTAATCTCCCTTTTATTACAAGCACTTAGCTCAAATATGATGCTCGGAATTAGTGGCTGAACTGCGCGCTTTCAGGCGATGTCACGTGCTCGAATCCGCAGCCAGAGACCATTTGGCGGAGAGGATACGGGGGTAATCTAACGGTTTATCTCGAGGGCCCGAAAGGCTGGCCCCAGATACATGTTCCGGATTGGATGGCGGCGGGGATAATTTGGGGTTCAGAAGGGCGTTAATAGCCAGCCATGCAAGCGATTCGAAGCCCTTGGCGATGGATTTTCATATCGCTGCCCAATCAATAATAGGCGCCAAATCTCTCATCATCCCGCAATGTTTCCGGTCGGCAGGGTTTGGGCATGTCCGAATGTGAAACGCCGTCGGATTTGAATCGCTGCTAAATGCTGTGATGAAGTGTTGCTCCCAAAACCCCTCTTCGCGGCAACACCTTCCACCGCAGACATTCTGGCAACAAGGGATATTTTTGGCTTTGCATCAAAACTTCGCAATGTTGCATTCCATCTGCCGGGGGGAACAGTTTCAAATGTCTGGGATCATGCTTTAACTGGGGAGCGACAGAGCGATCCGTAGTCTGTTCAACGATCCCAAACGATGTCCAGTACGATCCGATAAAAAGACTGACGGGCCACGCGATTAAAGCCGATGCTGTGAGTGCAAGTAGCGAAAGGAGTGCAAGCCATAAAGCACGGCGCCATCCACGGAATCCCAGTGCGGCAACCGTGTCAAAAACGCCTATAAATATGGATCTGCGTTCGGTAATTCGTTGGTACCGGATTCAAATTTCTCTCGAAAGCGCCGGGCCTAGCCGCCTAGCCGCCTTGCCATCCTGGAATTCGCGTCGGGACCGCAGGGATTTCATTCTTCCACTCGCAAGCCGTCCTCACGCGTGTTCCACTTGTCGAATCTGAAGCTCGGCTGCGGTCGCGTTTCGCGGACTTCGAAAGCAATCGTTTCCGAGGCGGGAGTGCCCTGCGGCCGGATCACGGATACTCTGGCAGTGTGCGTGCCCGGCGTGAGGCTTCCGGGAACGCGAAAACGCCAAAGATGCGAGCTGTGATCTGCTGCCGAACCCTGCGGGCGGGGAGGCATCGGCGGCATCTGGGGCAGGCGACCCTGTATATAGCCCTGGTTTTGCGCTATTCCCGACGCGCTGCCGATTGCAGTGCGTGAAACCGTCAGCTGATGCTGCAAGGCGAAGGGGTCCGCATATTCGGGGCCGCTGCGACTTGCCTCGCCTCTGGCCTCCTGCGTTCGCGTCATGGACAGGGCGGGCTCGCCATCAATTGAGACTGTGACTTTGGTGTCGCTGTCGCCGAGCCAGACATTCGCCGTCAACCAGGAACCCGCCTCGATATCCGCGGGCGTCAGGAGCTTGACGTCTGGCAGGTCCTGAATGCTCAGTGGCGGCACTTCGCCGGCCCGGTGCGCCTCGGAATCGCGCCAATCGAGCAGAATCTTCGACCAGTCGCGGAAAGCCGGCGTGTTCAAGGAAAGCCACATGGCCCTGCTCAGGGGCTGACCGGAAGCGAGATAGTCCAGGCTATAGTCAAGGCCGCTCACCTTCATGTCGATATAGCCGCGAGGAGCACCGTCGCCCTGCAGGCTCATCGGCACGCCTGTCATATCGAAATCGCCGCCCCACCAGTCGCCCGCGACGGCTCCGGCCACGACGTGGCGGAAGGGTATGCTGTCGACACCGACCGATTCGCGCCATCCGGCAAAGGAGTCCCCGGCCGACAGGTTTTCCAGCGTGTGGCTGTGTCCCGACAGGTCGAGCGCTGTCCTGCCCTCCAGGATTTCGTACAGTCGCGCCGCGTTGTCGGTCTGGTGCTGCCACTGCTCGCGATTGTCGAAACCGACCAGCGGGATGTGATGCCCGATTACAATGAGCCGGTCGCGCGGCGTGTGCCGGACGAGATTCGCAACGAACGTCATCTGATCTTCGGTAAAGCGCCCGTTATAGGTCTTGCGAGGATCCTCTCCGCAGAAATCCCGGCCGAACTTCTCGTAGTCGACCAGTCCGCACGGGTAGACGACGTTGTCGAGCCCGATAAACAGGACTTTCCCGACCTCGAAAGCATAGCTGGTGGGGCCGTATTCGCGCCGCCACGTGTCGGAACTGTCGCGATCCCGATCCGCGTCCGAATCATAGTCGTGATTGCCCTGAACCCACCATTGCGGGATCTCCGCTGCGCCCAGCACATCGGCCAGCCGTGGGATCAGGCCGAGATCGTCCCCCACCAGATCGCCGAGCGCGAAGATGCAGGCTGGCTTCGTTTCCCGTTCACCCAGTTCGCGTAAGATCGTATCGCGGGCATAGCCGACCTCGATATTGGATGTCGCCTGCACATCGCCCAGAATCGCGCAGCTGAAGTCCTCGCCTACCGGACTCGGTGCCAGCGGAAAATTGATCGCTGCGGGGAGCGGGCCGGTCGGGGCGAGGCCGCCGTATCGCAAGGGCTTGGGTGATCCGGCCGGTTTGTGCTGATAGGCGAATTGCGGGATGAACCGCTCATCGGTCGGAACGCGCCAGCCAGCTGGCTGAATAACAAACACGCTCATATCCTGGAGCGCCGGCAGGCTGTAGCTGCCTTCCTCATCTGTCACCGCGATATCCCGGCCGTTCGACACCTTGACGCCCTCGATCCCGACTTCGCCATTGTCGCGCCGGCCATTCCGGTTGGCATCATCGAAGACCCATCCGGACGCGGTTTCGGCGCTGCCGGAAGCTCCGGTCACGACTTCAATGTCGGCGAAATAGGGGGCGGGCGAGACCTGCTCGGCATGCGCGTCCACCGTATCGAGAGGCCCAAATACCGCGCTCGCAGCCAGCAGGATAGCTATTCGGCCAAGCCGAAGTTGGTTTTTCATGTCAAAACTCCAAAAATATCAACAGCAAAGCCACACTTTATGATGAATCGGGTTGCCGCCCTCTTTGCATTACGCGCGGTCGGACGGACGCTATGGAACCGCATTGTTTCAAGATAATGACGGTTTAACAGCGAACGCGACGGTTTCCTGGTGGGATTGCAAAGCGCTGGCGTGAAGTTTGTTACCAGTCAGAAAATAAAGGGAATGTTGATATTATGATGTATTGTCACAAAATATACACTTACAAACCTTAGTGGGCACTCCACGGATCGGGCGAGAAGAACCGCCGCCTGCAAATGGCTGGCGCGCCCGGTCTCGGGACACATCCAGTTAGGGGATCATCAATGACTCATTTTTTCCGTGGGGCGCGCGCCACCGCCCTGTTGCGGGCAACTTTTCTGGTCGGCACTTCTCTTCCGGCGCTCGCCGGCCTGCATGGCGAAGCTCACGCCCAGGACTATACCAACGTCACCGCTTCGGGGCGGGTTACGGGGGAAGACGGTGCCCCCATCGCCGGAGCAATCGTTGCTCTGACTTCCAGCGATCGGGGGATTAACCGCGCGGCGACGACGAACGACAGCGGGACTTACACCATCCCTCAACTTGCACCGGGCAATTACGACATCGTCGTGACAGCGGACGGCTATGCGACATATAAGGAGGCTGGCGTTGCGCTCACGCGCAACAATGGCGCTGCCAACAGCTTCAGTCTGGTCGCCTCTTCTGCCAGCGACAATGCGATCGTCGTGAACGGTGAACGCTTGGTTATCAACGATTTCGAAGATGCGACGATCGGTGCGACCATCAACGTCGCCGACATTGACCAGAGAGTCCCGATTGCCCGCTCGCTGCAGGATATTGTGATGATGGCGCCGGGTGCGGTGCGAGGGTCTTCCGGTGCCAATGCCGGCTTCGCCGACCAGGTGGCGATCAGCGGGGCGTCCTTCATCGAGAACGCTTTTTACGTGAACGGGCTCAACATCACCAACTTCCGCATGGGGCTTCAGCCAGTAGAAGTCCCCTACGACTTCTACAAGACGGTTGAAGTCAAGACCGGCGGCATGCCCGCCGAATTCGGCCGGGCCACCGGGGGCGTTGTGAACGCGGTGACCAAGTCGGGCAGTAACGACTTTCACGCTGGCGTGCTTGGTACGTGGGAACCCGAGGGCATGCGCGAATCCTCTCCCGCCACCTATTCCACCAATAACGAGAGCGCGACGCAGGACCGTCACGAGATCGTGATGCAGGGCAGCGGCCCGATCATTCGAGATCACCTGTTTGTGTATGGGCTCTACTCAATCCGCAAGTTCGAATCGCTGACCCCCGATCAGGACCAGGACAATGCGACGCGCGTTGTGAATGACAGCCCGTTCTGGGGTGTGAAGGTGGATGGATATATCACCGATGACCACCATCTCGAGTTCACCTATTTCGACACGACCAACGAAACGCGCACCCGCAGCATCGAATATGATCGCGCCACGGGCAAACAAGGCGCCGAGACCGGCGGCACAAATGGTCGCGGCGGGGGCAAGAACTATGTCGCGCGGTACACCGGTACCGTGACGCCTTGGCTGACTGTGTCGGGCGCTTATGGCGTGAACAAGCTGCGCGACGGCACGCTGCCGCTCGATATCGATAACGAGCGTGTGCTGGATTACAGGCAGAGCGATGCGGGTATCGATATCGGCCTGAACAAGGTCACCGATGCCTACGGCTATACTACTGACGAACGCGAATTCTTCCGCGGAGACGTCGATCTCACCTTCGATATAGCCGGCTTTCATCACCTGCGGCTCGGCTACGATCACGAAACCGACACGTCCGAGCAGGTCCATCAGACCATGGGCCAAGGCTTCTTCAAGATATTCACCGCCAATGCAGACACGGCCGAACGGCTGGGTATTGCAGAGGGCACCGATTATTACACAACGCGCGTCTACAGGAACAACGGTATAAGCACGGTCAAGAACGAAGCCTTCTATATCGAAGACGACTGGGCACTGATGGACGACCGTCTGCGGCTGCAGCTGGGCCTGCGCAACGACCGGTTCTCGAACCAGGGCGTCAACGGCGAGTCCTATTATGAATCTGGAAATCAATGGGCGCCGCGCGTTGGTGCGTCATATGACCTTCTCGGTGACGGGCGGACCAAGTTGTACGGTTTCTACGGCAAATACTACCTGCCGCTGGCAGCCGACATCAATCTCAACGTCATGGGCGGACGCGAGACCTATACGCGTTACAATCTGCTCAACGGGCTCGATCCTGCGAAAGGTACGCCGCTGCCGGGCGATGCCATCCTTGGCGGAGATGGTCTGCGCGCATGCCCCGATACCGGTATCGCCAATTGCGAAGTCCAGGCGGACGGATCTCCGGCCGACCCCTCGGGCGCGATCGCGAATAATCTCAAGCCGCAATCGGCCGACGAGTTTATCGTGGGTGCCGAGCATCGCCTGTCGAACAGCATCAAGCTGGGTGCATATTTCACCCATCGCGAACTTGGCAATGTGATCGAGGATCTCACGGTCGATTTCGGCGCGCGTGCCTATTGCGTCGATCAGGGGTTTTCCGAGGCGGAATGCACGGCCGCTTATCCCGGCGGCAGCAATTGGGTCATCGCCAATCCCGGCGGAGACATAGAGGTGCAGATCAATCCGCTGCCCGACGGTTCAAAGCCGACCGTCACGCTTGCCGCCGACGATCTCGGCTATGACAAGCCGAAACGGCACTATAATGCCGTTACGCTTACTTTCGACCGCGAGTTCGACGGGAAATGGGGATTGTCGGCCAATTACACCTGGGCCATGAGCAAGGGCAATTATGAGGGAGGCGTCCGGTCGGAGAACGGCCAGCTTGCCGTCAACCGGGTTTCGGACTTCGACTCTCCGGGCTTCCAGAACGGGTCCTACGGCTATCTGCCGAACGACCGGCGACACACGCTCAAGCTCTTCGGCAGCTATCGGCCATTCGAATTTCTCGATCTTGGCGTGAACACGCTCGTTCAGTCTCCACGCAGCTACAGCTGTATCGGAACGGTGCCGCAGGAGGTCGATCCCTATGCCCACGGATATCATGGCTACAGCTATTACTGTAACGACAAGCTCGTGCCCCGCGGTACCGCATTCAAAGGCGACTGGATCTACAATGTGGATGTCAGCGCGGTTGCCCGCCTGCCGCTGGATGGACTGGACGCGTCCGTCCGGTTCGACATTTTCAATCTCTTCAACAGCAAGGGGGTAACTGCTTATAACGAGTTTGGCCAACTTTCGAACGATGCGCCAAATTCCAATTACGGCAAGCCCGAAGCCTATCAGACACCTCGTTATGCTAGGGTGCAATTCCGGCTAGGATTCTAAGCTCTTCTGCTCCCGCCTGCCGGTCCATTCGGCAGGCGGGAATCATTCATGGTCTTTGGCCATTTTGCGGGCTATGCTTTGAAAGCTATCCGGATTACCGAACACGGCTCTGTGATACCGGGCCAGACCTTGACCCGAATGTGACGGAATAGAACAGCCTATGTTGAAAAGATCTGCACGACAGCGCGAGATAGTGGCAATGCTGCGCAGCGGCATCACCCTATCGGTCGTCGGGCTTGCGGAAGAGCTCAATGTTTCCGATGAAACCGTGCGTCGCGAATTGCGGGTTCTCGAGAAACAGGGCGTCGTTCATCGCGAGCATGGCGGCGCACGTTTGGCGACGCCGACCCTGGAAGGACCGCTGCACCAGCGCATGGAGGCAAACGCCGAGGCGAAGCTTCGCATTGCAAGGGCCGCCGCGGACTTTGTGTCGGACGGAGACATCCTGTTCATCGATTCCGGCACAACGTCCTGCTACATTGCCCAGCAACTGGTTGACCGCAGATCGCTGACTATCATCACCAACTCTCTGCGCGTCGCTTCCGACCTCGGGGGCATCAACAACAACCGGCTTTTCCTGGCCTCAGGAGAGATGGATTACGGATACCGCGCCTTTTCGGACGCGACGGCGCAGGAATATATATCGGGCTTCACCCCACATCTGTCGATTCTCTCGGTTGGCGGTATCAGTCTCGATATGGGCCTGTCGGATTTTCACCCCGGCGAAGCTGCCATGAGCCGCATTGCCTATGCCACCTCACAAAAGGTCTTGCTTGGCGCAGATTCATCGAAATTCGGCCGTCATGGGCTGATGCGTACGGCTCGATTGACCGATGTGGACATTCTTGTGACTGAAAAGAGACTTGATGCCGAGTTCGCCCAAGCTTTCTCTCACGCCGACGTCGTAATTGCATAAGCGTCGTGCCGGGCCAGAGCGGTAAAGAGCAGAGAGACGGCAATCAGCACTGCCCCAGCGGCGCTCACGGCTGAGTGAACGAGCCAGAACGCCGTGCTGCCCATGGTTTCATAATGGGTGCCGATCCAGCCAACCCATAGACTGGCGAAGAACCCGTGCAGATAAAACAGGCCGACCCACAGGCCGGTTTGTCCCTTCGGTGCAAGACTTGCCGCGATGCTCAATCCCGATGGCCATACGAGCACTACGGCCAGGTCGACCAGGACAAGATAGATCAGCAGCAACAGCAGGGGTACTTTTCCGCCAATTGCGTTTCCGCCAAAGGCGAGCACAAGGTAGCCCGCGGCACAGATCAGGCAGCCCAGGCCAATCTGTGTCAGGGGACCAATTTCCGTTCCTCGCTTCGACAGGTGCCGGAAGACCGCCTGCGACGCGAAGAGGAGCAGGATCGTCACAAGTCCATCCAGTGCCAGTATCCAGCCGACCGGTATGTCCCAGGGGCCAATGGAAAGATCGACCCTTTGCTGGCTCCAGACCAGCACGATATTGGCTATCTGCCCATAGGCGGCAAAGCAGAGATAGGTGGCGATCATTCCCCCGCAGAGCCGCATTGTCGCATTCCGCTTCCCGGGGTCCTTTACGTCTTTCTCTCGACCCAGTAGGGCCCGAGGAGAATTCGCGGAGAAATCTACCGTGCAATATTTGTCGCTGACGATCGCGATATAGATGGCCAAGCCTATCGCTAGGCCGCCTGCGGCGAGGCCGAGGGCGACTTGCCAGCCAGCCAGGAGCGCAGCCGTTCCAATCGCCAGGGGGCCAAAGACGACCCCCACATTCAGGAAGATGAGATAGTAGGAATATGCCCTTCGCCGCTGCGTTTCGTTTTCGAATAATACGCCCACCTGAACCGAAAGATTGCCTTTCAGCAGGCCGGTTCCTGCCGCAAACAGCACCAGGCCCGGAAGGAAGCCGATGATCGAAACCATCAGCAACAGACCCGCAATCATGCTCACCCCTCCGGTCAGAACGGATCCCCGCCGACCAAGCATAAGGTCGCCGATCAACCCGCCGACCGGAATCGAAAGATAGACCAGGGCATTTGTGAAGCCGTAAATCTGCGACGCGAGCGCCAAGGGGCCCGTCGCGCCATCCGCGGCCCAGTCCAGAAAAGCGCGAAGGAGATCAAATCCGAATATGCTGCGGCTCTGCGGTATCAGCTCTTCGATCAGCAGAAGGGTCAAGATCGATTTGAGACCCGCAAGAGCAAAGCGCTCCCAGAACTCGGTTAACGACAGTCCGAGAAAAACAGCACGGCGCTGTAGCGACGATGTCGATTGCTCCTGCAACAGCTGCATGGGGCCTCCTTGGCAAAGGAGAGCGTATAAGCAGGATAGCGTAACATTATCATGACAGCCGCCATGCGCATTGGTCCAGGAGATAGGCGGCCACCGCGCCGTCTGATGGAAAGGACAGAATGGCCGCTTGGGAGCAGGGCCCGAGCCGGGGGGAACTGGGCCGATTGCGGACTGTCCGGTTCTGCAACACGGAACTCGTAAAACGGTCTGCCAGCGATAAGCATCAATTCAGCTGCCTTCACTTCTACTGTTCAACTGGCGATAATTTCTGAGTGACCGCTCTGTAAAATCCACAAAATCGGTTCTCGTGAGAAACAATGAGAATTTTCTGATTTGGAATAATTCTCATTCTAGGCTACAAATTATTCAATTGAGTGCTGACCGCTCGCTTTGTCGCGGGAATCGGAACAGCGGAACCAGATGGGGATTGAGTCTATGAACAGCGACCACCGGCTGCTGAAATATGTAGCAGCATTTGTTTTAATTATACCCTTTTCGGTTTCCGTCATGGCAAAGCCACCGGAAAATTTCGACGAGCGGATCGAAGAGGTTCGGCAGAAAGCCGGGGTGCCAGGCATGGCGGTCGCGATCGTCGAGCAGGGCGAGGCCACGCTGGTGAAGGGCTACGGCACGCGCAAGCTTGGTGGGAACCGGCCGGTCGACGAAGCGACAATTTTCCCGACCGGTTCAACCGGCAAGGCGGTGACGGTAGCAGGACTGGCCCTGCTGGTGGATCAGGGCATGATTGACTGGGATGACAAGGTGATCGACCATCTTCCTTGGTTCCGGATGTACGATCCCTATGTGACCCGCGAAATGACGATCCGCGACCTGCTGGTCCACCGCAGCGGTCTGGGACTGGGCGCTGGCGACCTGCTGTTCGTGCCCCGGACCAATTTGACCCGCAAGGAATCGGTGCGCCGTCTTGCCCATATCAAGCCAGCGACCAGCTTCCGCTATGGCTATGCCTATGACAATATCCTCTACATGGTCGCAGGCCAGTTGATCGAAGAGGTCACGGGGCAGACCTGGGAGGACTATATTGCGGAGCATATTTTCGCGAAAGCGGGAATGAGCGACAGCACTGCCGCCAGCGAACCGCGCTTTGCCGCCGAAAACCGGGCCTTTCCGCACGCGCGGATGAATGGTGGACTGCGTGGTGCCGGTGACCAGGAAATGCTCGACGAGCGTGATGAACTGGGCCGGACCGCTGCTCCCGCCGGTGGCCTGGCGCTCAGCGCCCGCGACATGGCGACTTGGCTGAAAATCCAGCTGGCCCATGGCAAGATGCCGAATGGCGAGCGGCTGTTCAGCGAACAGTCTTCGAAGGAAATGTGGACGCCGGTGGTGCTTCAGCCGATCGGCGATCTGCCACCATCGCTGGCCGCAGCGCAGCCCAATTTCGATACCTATGCGCTGGGCTGGGATGTCAGTGACTATCGCGGCGTGAAGATCGTGTCGCATGGCGGCGCGGTGTTCGGGTTCCAGACCGTTGTTGCGATGATCCCGGGCAAGGATGTCGGCTTTGCGATCATGATCAATTCCGAGGATGGTCAGGTCCTGCGCGGCATGATGTCCGAACTGCTCGATCATTATCTCGATGCGCCAAAATCGGATTGGCCGGAAAAATGGGCGGCTTTCCGCCAGCAGCGGATCGAAAAAGGGCTGGAGCTGCTGAAATCTTCCCAGGCGAAACCGGCAAAAGTCGGGCCTTCCCGGTCTCTTGACGCCTATGCGGGGGAATATGTCGATCCGTGGTACGGCAAAATCGTCGTCGGGCGCGACAAGCAGGGGCTGACGATCGATTTCACCTCGACTCCGCGGATGAACGGGCGGCTGGAACATTATCAATATGACAGTTTCGTCACTCGTCTGACCGACAAGGCGATTGAGCCGGCCGTCGTGACCTTCTCGCTTGATGCCGAGGGAGCAGTGGACCGCGTCACTATGAAGCCGCTCTCGCCGATCGCCGATTTCAGTTACGACTATCAGGATCTGCTGTTCCGCCCGGTTGCAGCGAAGAAATAACAGCCCGACGGGCCTTCCCCAAAAGAAAGAAAAATTTGATGACCGGACCAATTATCCTCGATGTTTCCACCGAGACCTTTCCCTATCGTGAGCCGTTTCGCATTTCCGGCCATCTGTTCACGGAAACCGAGGTGGTGCTGGTGACCCTGTCCGATGGCGAACATTCCGGTCGCGGCGAAGCGGCTGGCGCCTATTATCTGGGGGATGACAAGGCGAAGATGCTGGCCGACATCGAAACTGTGAGAGGTGAGATCGAGGCCGGTGCGAGCCGGGAGCAATTGCAACAGCTTCTGCCGCATGGCGGTGCCCGTAATGCGCTCGACTGCGCCTGGTGGGAACTTGAGGCCAAGGCAAGCGGGACTCCGGTGTGGCAACTCGCCGGATTGCCCTCCGAACCAAAACCGCTGCTCACCACGATCACGCTGGGCGCGCAAGACCCCGAGATAATGGCGGAAAAAGCGGCGCGGCTGACGGATTTCAAGGCTTTGAAACTCAAGCTGACGGGCGATGCAGAAATGGATTATGCGCGGGTCAATGCTGTCCGCGCCGCTCGCCCTGAATGCTGGATCGGGGTCGACGCCAACCAGGGCTATAAGATTGACGGCCTCGCTGTGCTGGTTGACGTGCTTCTGGAAAATGGCGTGCAGCTGCTGGAACAGCCCTTGGCGAGAGGGCGTGAACGCGATCTCGACGGGTTCGAGCGGCGGATGCCGTTTGCGGCGGACGAGAGCGCCCTCTGCTTGGCGGACGTGGACGCGATGGTCGGCCGTTTTGATGTGCTGAATATCAAGCTCGACAAATGTGGCGGCCTGACCGAGGGGCTGGCGATCGCCCGGCGTGCCAAGGAACTGGGAATGGGCGTGATGGTCGGCAACATGATGGGCAGCAGCCTGTCGATGGCACCGTCATTCATCGTCGGCCAGCTTTGTGATGTGGTCGATCTCGACGGACCGACATTTCTCGATCAAGACCGGTCACCGGCGGTGGAATATTCCGATGGCAATATATGGTGCCCTGCCGAACTGTGGGGAATGCGCGCTGCATAGACGTGCATCGCATATCCGGGGATACTCCGTCCAGAAACCGAGAAATTCATTGACAATTCTCTGTATAGACAATTAATGTCCTGATTAGGATAGTGGCTAGCGAGAGGATTGCAAATGGACAAGCAGGCAAGATTAACCCGACGATCATTTGTAGCGGGAGCCGGGGGAGCTGCCTTGGCATTTCCGATGGTCAATTTCGGCTATTATACGCTGAGCGCGGCAAGCTCCCGAAAATATTCCAGGCGCGCGATGGATATCGTGGGAGAGGCGCTGGTCATCGACATGCTGGCTCCCTTGCATATGGACTTCTCCCCCGATGCCAATACCAAGCCGCCGAGCGAGCAGGCGATTGCTGACTATAAGGCGAGCGGCATAACCGGCTTCCACAACTCCTTCGGCCTGGGTGGCCCCGACGCCTATACCGATACGCTGCGTTATTTCGCCAACTGGCAGGGCTATGCCGGCCGCAGTCCCGACGTCTTTGCGTTGATCGGAACCATGGCCGAACTGGAGCACGCCAAGGCAACCGGCCGGATCGGCGTTATCATGGGCGTTCAGAATGCCGATCATTTCCGGTCAGTTGAGGATGTCAAAACCTTCTATGATCTTGGTCAGCGCTGTTCGCAGCTTACGTACAACAGCCAGAATCTGCTGGGATCGGGCAGTACGGAGCGGGTTGACGGCGGCGTCAGCGACTATGGCGTTGAAATCATGAAGGCGATGAGCGAGGTCGGCATGCTGATCGACGTGTCGCACAGTGGCGACCAGACGACGCTGGATGCGGTCAAGCTGTCACCCGTACCGATCGCCTTTACGCACAGCAACTGCCGCGCCATTTCCGGCCATGTCCGCAGCAAGACCGACGAAGCGATCAAGGCGCTTGGCGACAAGGGCGGCGTGATGGGAATTGCCGGGGTCCGCCAGTTCGTGAGCAAGACCGATCCGACCAATATTGCCCATATTGCCGACCATATCGATCACGTCGTAAAACTGACGGCAATCGAGCATGTCGGCATTGGCTCTGATTCGGACCTCAACGGCTATGATGACATGAAGCCGGAGCAGAACGAGATGCTGCGTTCCGCCTATAAAGGCAGCTATGCCTTTCGCGACAAGATTGACGTCGATGGTTTTGACCATCCGCTCAAGATGTTCGATCTCACTGAAGAACTGCTGCGACGCAATTATTCCGCTCAAAATATCAAGGCTGTGCTCGGAGGAAATTTCCAGCGCCTGCTACGCAATACATGGAAATAACCAGCGCCGGTCACGGCCCTTCTAGGAAATTATCATTATGAATGCCCCTTCATCGTTCACGGACAATCCTCTGCCTGTGCTTCCGCAGCCCTATCTCGTGTTTCTCGGCGACACTACGGAACCTGGCTATGCAAAGACCGCCTTCGGTCTGCGCGACTGGGCTTCCGACCTGTGCGTTGGCGAATTTTCCTGCTCGCCGGATGCGGTAAGCATCGGCCTTCCGGCGATGACACCTGCGGAAGCGAAGGCGGCTGGTGCGCGCTCGCTGGTCATCGGGGTTGCCAATCCCGGCGGGGTTTTGCCGGAAAGCTGGACAGAGGCTCTGGTAGAGGCGCTGGATGCAGGTTTGAGTGTCGTCAGCGGTCTGCACGCGCGTCTGTCAGATGTGCCGGCGCTGCGCGAAGCGGCAGAGCGGTCCGGACAGCAACTGGTTGATATAAGGGTGCCTCCCAGCGCCATTCCTGTTGGCACCGGACGCAAACGCAGCGGGAAGCGACTGCTTGCCGTCGGCACCGACTGTGCGCTCGGCAAAAAATATGCCACGCTTGCGCTTGCCCGGGCGTTCAAGGAGCGGGGCGTGAATTGCGACTTCCGTGCTACGGGTCAGACCGGCATCATGATTTCAGGGGGGGGCATACCGATGGATGCGGTCATTTCGGATTTTGAAGCGGGGGCAGCCGAAATGCTCAGTCCAGATGCGCCGGGCGATCACTGGGATGTGATCGAGGGGCAGGGCTCTCTCTATCATCCCGCCTATGCTGCGGTGTCGCTCGGCCTTCTGCACGGCAGCCAGCCTGATGTCTTTGTCGTCTGTCACCAGCCTGGCCGCAAGACCATTCTCGGTTTGCCCGATTTTCCGCTGCCTGCCGTCGAGGATGTCATCGACCTGACCATCAGGCTGGGCAAGCGTACCAATCCCGCGATTCGCTGTGGCGGTGTCGCTTTCAACACGTCGGGGCTTGCCGCCGCCGAGGCTGAAAAGCTGATGGCGGAGGAAAGCGCGCGTCTGGGACTGCCCGTTGCCGACCCGATCCGCAAGGGTCCAGCGTTCGAGGCCTTGGTGACTTCCTGCCTGGGCGAAGAATGATGACCGCCGGGGCAGTCAGCGAAAAGGCAAGCTTTTTCCAGCGCTTTCTGCTCCCCGGTTTCGCGTTCAAGGGCTTTGTGATCGGCGGCGGCTATGCCACCGGTCGCGAGCTGGCAGAATTTTTCCTTGTCAGCGGCCCCTGGGGCGGCATCGCCGGAATGGTCCTGGCGATGCTCCTCTGGAGCCTGATCTGCGCCGCGACCTTTGCCTTTGCCCAGGCCTTCAGGGCCTTTGACTATCGCAGCTTTTTTGCCGCACTGCTGGGCCCCGGCTGGATCATCTTCGAAATCGCCTATGTGCTGTTCATCATCCTTGTCGTTGCGGTTTTTGGCGCAGCTGCCGGAGAAATCGGTGCGGCTATTTTCGGCATTCCGGTCATGGCAGGCTCCATCGTGCTGGCATTGGCCATCGTGGCGGCCACCGCTTTGGGCAATGAATCGGTCGAACGGCTTTTCAAGTTCGCCACGCCGTTCATCTACCTTGTTTATATCGTCTTCATGCTTCTTGCCTTCACCAGTTTCGGTGAACGGATCGCCGATCATTTTGCGGTCGCGGCCTCTCCGGAAAGCTGGGCGCTGGGCGGAGTGACCTATGCCAGCTATAATGTCGTCGGCGCGGTGGTCATTCTGCCGCTGCTTCGCCATCTTACCAGCCGCCGCGATGCGGTGATTGCCGGTCTGGCCGCGGGTCCGCTGGCGATGTGGCCAGCGATCATGTTCTTCGTCTGCATGGTTGCCTTTTATCCGGGCATTGAGGTGGAAACACTGCCGTCCAATTTCATGCTGGAAAAACTCAACAATCCGCTGTTCCAGATTGGTTTTCAGCTCATGATCTTCACTGCGCTTCTCGAAAGCGGCGTGGGGGCGATCCACTCGATCAACGAGCGGGTCGATCATGTGCTGAGGACACGGCGCAATATCGGCCTTGGCACCGTCGCCCGTATCGCTATTGCCGTCACAATCCTGATCGGCTGCATCTTCGTTGCCGACCGATTTGGCCTGATCGCCCTGATCGCGAGTGGCTATACCGCGCTCGCTTACATATTCATCGGCGTCTATATTCTGCCACTGATGACTCTGGGCGTCGTCAAGCTATACAGAAATGCTGGCCAACCCAGATTGCCGAATGACCCGGACATACAAGTAAAGGACGTACTATGAGAAAATCCCTTCTGATCTGCCTTTTGCTCTCCGGTTGCGCCTCTCCGCAGACGTTGCCGGCGGCACCCGAAGCGTTGCACAGCAGCTTTCTTGTGCTGGATACCCACCTCGATGTGCCAGTACATTTTTCCCGTCAGGGCTGGAGCTTTGCCGACGCCCATACGCTGGAAAATGATATTGTTCAGGTGGACATTCCGCGTATGGCCGCGGGCAATCTCGATGGCGGCTTTTTCTCCATTTACACCGCACAGGGGCCTTTGACCGACAAGGGCTATGCCGAAGCGCGTGACTTTGCCCTTGGCCGTTCGGACGAGATCGATGCGATGTTGTCGCAAAATGCGGACAAGATTCTGCCTGCCCGCACGGCTGCCGACGCGCGCCGGATTGATGCGGCCGGCAAGCTGATTGCCTTCAAGAGTATGGAAAACAGCTATCCGCTGGGCAAAGACCTCGGCTTGTTGCAGGAGTTCTACAAGCGGGGTGTGCGGATGGCCGGACCGGTGCATTCGTCAAACAACCAGTTCGCCGACTCTTCCGGCGATACGCCGAAATGGAACGGGCTTAGCCCGCTGGGCCGTGAATGGGTGAAGGAGATGAACCGGCTGGGTATGGTGATCGACGGCAGTCACGCCTCCGACACTGCCTTTGACCAGCTGGTGGCCCTGTCGAAGACGCCGCTGATCCTGAGTCACACGAGCCCGAAAGCGGTATCTGACCTTCCCCGCAATCTGGACGATGCCCGCATTCGCAAGCTGGCCGAATCGGGAGGCGCGATCTGTGTGTCGACGATTTTCCTGGCACCGATGAACCTTCCTCCCGAAAAAGCGGAACTGTTTGGCAAGCTCGATTATATCGGCGAGATGACGCCGAGCGAGCAGGCCGAATTTATCAAGGCCTGGAATGCGCTGGAGAAATCCGAACCACTCTGGGCGGTCGATTTCGAGAAATATATGGCGGCGGTCCTGCATGTCATCAAGGTTGCTGGCGTCGATCACACCTGCTTCGGCGGTGACTGGGACGGTGGCGGCGGTTTCAAGGGCTTTGCCGATATCAACGCATTGCCCAAGGTCACCGCTCGGCTCAAGCAGGCGGGCTATTCCGACACGGACATAGAGAAAATGTGGAGCGGCAATATCTTGCGGATAGTGGATGCGGCGGACGCTGCGCGGGAGAAATAGCCCCAACAATGCCCCGGGGCGGGAGAGGTGAGTTGAAGATTCAAAAATATCGTCCAGCATGGTCTGTCAGGTTCGCAGCTGCCCTTACAGCAACGCTTGCTTTTTCCCTTGGCTCGATCGCGCCGTCGCTCGCCGCAGAAACGGCCACGCCCGTTGCCGAAAAGGCGGAGTCCATTGGCTATGTCAGCGAGGACGCGATGATGCCGATGCGCGACGGCGTGAGGCTGCACGCGCAAATATGGCGACCCGCCGATCAAGAGACGGCGCTGCCCATCATCATGATGCGCTCTCCCTACGGGTTCACCAGGGAAAGGATTGTAGACTCCCTGAAAAAAGGTGGATCCTACGGCTATCTGGCAGAGGATGGATTTATTTTCGTCTTCCAGGATATTCGCGGCCGTTTCAGCTCGGAAGGGAATTATGTCACCCTGCGTCCGAGGAAAACCACCGCAGACGGCATAGACGAGTCCACCGATACCTATGACTCGATCGACTGGCTGGTAAAGAATCTGCCCGGAAATAACGGCAAAGTCGCGGTCACCGGCGTTTCCTACGGGGGCTGGACCGCAGCGATGGCGACCATTGATCCGCACCCCGCCCTGAAAGCCGTCTCGTCGCAAGCCTCTCCCGAGGATATGTTTATCGGCGATGATTTTGCCCATAATGGCGCGTTCCGGCTGGATTATGCCTGGTCATGGGTGAGCGCGCTTGAAGCCGACGGCAAGACAATGAAGCCGTTCCATTTCGGAAGCGATGACGGCTATGCTTGGTACCTCGGGCAGACCGATCTCGCCACTTTGGACGAGCAGCATCTTGGGCGCAAAGCGCCGAGCTGGCAGAATTTTGTCGAGCACGGAAATTATGACGATTATTGGAAGCGTTCGCGTCCGTCGGAGATGATGCCGGCGAAGGTTGCGGTACCCAATCTGATCGTCGCCGGCTGGTATGATCAGGAAGATTTCTATGGCCCGCTCGAGATCTACAAGAATCAGGAGAAGGGTGACGAAAACGGGTTGAACTATATCGTCATCGGCCCGTGGAATCATGGTGGCTGGCGAGGCGAGGGCGCCAGCTACGGCCCCTTCGAGATGGGCGGGGAGACCGGAACCTATTTCCGCTCCCAGGTCGAATTGCCGTGGTTCCAATATTGGCTGAAGAGCGAAGGAACGCTCGATCAGCCGGAAGCGCTGGTGTTCGAGACCGGCAGCAACCGGTGGCAGAGGCTGAATTCATGGCCGCTCAAGGGCAAGGCCGAAGCGCGCAATCTTTATCTGCGTGCGGGCGGCAAACTGTCGTTTGAGCCGCCAGAGGCGGGCGAGGCTCCAGCGGCGAGCTTCGTCTCCGATCCGGCCAATCCGGTGCCTTACCGCCAGCGCAGCGATATCCAGCCGTTCCTGACCAAAGGATCGACCTGGTCCACCTGGCTGGCGGATGACCAGGCACCCTTTGCCAGCCGCAATGATGTGCTGTTCTGGCAGAGTGATCCGTTGCCGGCGGATGTCACGATTTCCGGCGAGGTTGCGGCGCGGCTTTTCGCGAGCACGACCGGCAGCGATGCCGACTGGGTGGTGAAGCTGCTGGACGTCTATCCTGATGATGACGAGACGCCGGCAGAGCTGCGCGGGCGGCAGAGAATGATTGCCAATGATGTCTTCCGCGGCCGCTTCCGCAAAAGCTATGAAAATCCCGAACCGCTGGTGCCCGGCGCGGTGCTCGACTATGACATCGACCTGCATTATGCTTCGCACGTGTTCAAGAAGGGTCACAGAATAGCGGTGCAGGTGCAAAGCAGCTGGTTTCCGCTTATCAGTCGCAATCCGCAAAGCTGGGTGCCCAATATCCTTAAGGCAAAGCCGGAGGATTTTCAGGGACAGACCCACAGCATCTATCACACGCCGGAAAATGCGTCGGCGATCTCGGTCACTGTTTTGAATGCGGAATAGCCGACCATAACGAAGAGGACAGGCAGCGAATGAAAAAGACTTTTCTACTGGCGGCAACCCTTTGCAGTGCCGCGCTGCCGATCGCTTTCCCTGCCGCTGCGGTGGCGCAGGACTATTCCAAATATAGCGAGGAGGCGCTGAAAGCCGAACTGGCCGACCATGCGGACGCGAAACTGGCGGTCCTCGTGCCAATGCGGGACGGAGTCGGTCTGTCGACCAACATCTATACGCCAAAACAGGGCAAGGGACCGTTTCCGGTAATCCTGTGGAAAACGCCGTACAGCGAGCATGACATCAAGGGCGGAACGCTGCGCTACGCTGTTGAGGCCGTGAAGCGAGGCTTTGTCTTTGTCGTGCAGAACGAGCGGGGCCGCTATTTTTCCGAAGGCGAATATGAGATACTCGGCAAGCCGCAAACCGATGGCTATGACACGCTGAGCTGGCTGGCGGCGCAGGATTTCTCGAACGGGAATATCGGAACTCTCGGCTGCTCCTCCTCGGCAGAATGGCAACTGGCGCTTGCTGGCATGGATCATCCGGCGCACAAGGCGATGGTGCCGATGTCGGCGGGAGCGGGAATCGGCAAGGTCGGCCGCTTCCAGGAGCAGGGCAACTGGTACACCGGAGGCGTCTCGCGCAGCCTGTTCATCCCATGGCTGTATAATGTTGACAATCCCCTTCGCGCCCAGATCCCCTCGGGTCTCGACCAGCAGACCCGTGCACGCATTGCCGACTACAACAGCCTGGCCGCCTCCAAGCCGGAGGTCGAGTGGACGAAACAGATACAGCATCTGCCGGCTGACGAGATATTGAAGGACCTCGATGAGCCGGCGGGAACATTCGAGACGCTTATCGCGCGCGCACCGGGCGATCCGGCCTGGCGGGAGGGCGGATTATACCATGAGGACATGGGCTGGGGCGTGCCCAGCCTGTGGTTCAATTCATGGTACGACGTGTCGATCGGTCCCAATATGGAATTGTTCAACCACGCCCGGACCGCAGGCAAGGACAAGGAGACGCGCGACAATCAATATGTCGTCGTCGCTCCAACCGTGCATTGCGCCTATGGCAAGCTCGGCCCCGACACGATGGTTGGCGACCGTGAAATGGGTGACACCAGCTTCGATGTCGATGGCGCGATCTTCGGCTGGTTCGATCGCTGGCTCAAGGGCGACCGGAAAGCCTTTCCCGCGACAACACCGCACGTCCGATATTTCAACATGGGCGAAAATGAATGGAAGTCCGCGCAGCAGTGGCCCCCCGCCGAAAGCCGGTCGGTCCGCTTTTATCTGCACAGCGAGGGCAGGGCCAACAGTCTTTACGGCGATGGCAGGCTGAGCATGGCGATGCCGGACCCCGATGAGCAGCCGGATTCCTATCGCTACGACCCGCTGAACCCGGTCCAGACCATCGGCGGCGGCGATTGCTGCAATGGCGGCATCGTCATTCCTGGTGCCGCCGACCAGCGCGCGATCGAGGCGAGAAACGATGTCCTGGTCTATACCAGCGACCCCCTTGAAACCCCGCTCGATGTCACCGGTTTTGTCGATGCGGTGCTAAGCGTGTCGTCGAGCGCCAGGGATACCGATTTTGCGGTCAAGCTTGTCGATGTGGCTCCGGATGGCACAGCCTGGATCATCGGCGACACCATCCAGCGTGCGCGCTATCGCGACGGCTATGATGAACAGAAGATGATGGTCCCCGGGCAGGTCTACACGATCCGGCCGACCCCGATGACGACCAGTATCCGGTTCGGCAAGGGGCATCGAATCCGCGTGGAAGTCACGTCGTCCAACTTCCCGAAATTTATCCGCAACCTCAACAGCGGCGGGGACAATGCGAAGGAAAGCGAAGCGGTCGTGGCCGACAATAATATCCATCACGATATGGCGAACCCGTCCTATATTGATCTGCCAGTCATCCGTTAAGCCGACGGGCAGGAACAGGCCGGAGCGGCAGCGCGGCCGGAGCCGGGCGCCAGCACCAACTATCCCAAAAGCCAAAAAAAAGGCGGCCAGTTTTCACTGGCCGCCTTGTCTGATTTATAAGGGGTAAATCAGAATTTCGCCTTGGCACCGACGGAAAAATAGGTGCCAATCACATCATAATGTGGATTGCCTTGGGGCGACAATGGCGGTTGGTTGTCGAACAGATTGTTGACGTTGCCGGAGAGCGTGAACCGGTCATTGACTTTGAACCGGACGCCGAGGTCGACGTAGGTCTCGGAAGCGGTCTTGTTGTTGATCACGGTGGTGAGCGAATGGTCATAAAGGCCGCCGTCGACATAGCGGACGCGGACATCGGCACCGAATTCGTCATTATCATAACCCGCACTCAAGGTGCCGCGCCATTTCGGCACACCATTTGGAGTGCCGGATCCGACATCCCCTGCGGTGTCTGTGCCGCCGATAACAAATTTGTCCACATAGGAAGCGATAGCCCTGATTTTCAAGGACCCGTCAAATATGGGCCGAATATAGGCTGCCTCAAAATCCAGTCCGCTGGTTTCAAAACGGGCGATATTTTGGTAGTTCGCCAACACTTGTACGACCGTGCCAGTGTTGTCGCGAGTGATGCGCGAACATGCCTCAGCGTTCCCCCCTCCGCATGCTGCAGTAAGCGCGGAGCCGCTTACAGTCGTGATAGCGCCCGTGATGCTGATATCATAATAATCAACCGACAGGCGGAAGCCGGGCAGGAAGGATGGAGAGATGGATCCGCCAAAAGTCAGCGTGCTGCTGATTTCGGGGTTCAGGTCCGGATTGCCACCGGTGTACGTGGTGACGAGAGTCGGATTGGGATTATAAGCCGGATTGGCTGCCGCGCGGCCATCGGTATCCAGATCGACCAGCGGCCTGACGTTGATCGAACGAAGCGAGAAAAGCTCGTCGATTGACGGGGATCGAATGTCGCGCGACCGGGTGACACGGAGCAGCACATCGTTGAACAGGCGTGCCGTACCGCCGGCCTTCCAGGACCAGATGCCGCCGCTAGTGCTATAATCAGAATAGCGTGCGGCCCCGTTGAAATCGAGGGCGAACTTGTCTTCGATATCGAGCAGCGGCACGACAACTTCGGCAAAGCCTTCTTTTACGTTGAACCCGCCAGTCAGGTCTGAGTCATATACAGGAATACCAAAGCCGCCCGCCACCGTTTCCGGTGTACGCGTGCCTGTGAGTTCTTCCCAGCGCGCTTCTACGCCTACAGCAACAGTGACCGGACCAGCCCATAGCGCGAAAAGATCGCCCTGAACCTCGGCACCCAGCGAGTCGAGCTTGCTGGTGGTGAAGGAACGCTGCGTGCCGGTCACATAGTCGAGCGATTCCGCCGAGGCATTATTGGGTCCGAATGGATTGAGCGGCGCGCAGGCAGGGTCATCATTGGCGGTAGATGCATCGGCATTGATGGCGCAGACGATCTGTCCTCCGCTAAGCACGGCGTCGACCGCATTGTTGAAATTGGCAGCGAGCCGCGCATTGGACAATGACTCGTCGCTATCGATCTCGCCATGGCTGTAATGGGCGCTATATTGGAACCCGTTACCGAAGGTGCCGTCGATGCCGATCGCGCCTTCCTTGTTTTCGCGGATGCCGTCGAATCTCAGCATCAACAGGTCATCGAACAGTCGATAATAGCTGAAGCTGGTTTCGCCTGCTGCGGCCAGTTGGCTCTGTATTCCGCCGGACAGGAAGGGATTGTCTGACTGGATGGTTAGCGGCGGTATCAGGAAATCCGGGAGAAAGTCATAGTCGGATTCCGAACGACCGTAGGTGCCATCGATCCAGATCTTTGCATTTCCAATCTCATAGCTTGCCCGGGCATAGACGCTCAGGCGCTCAACCGGCGTTGATACGATGATATGATCGTACAGGCCGACCGCATCGCTTCCACCCACGCCTTGGGCATTGGGGCCGTCAAACGGACGGAGGGAGCCATCGAGATTGAATGTCTGTCCGGCAAAAATCCCGGAAGTGATGAGACCGCCTCCGCCACTGATGCCGAAGGGCAGGGTGTTTACATCCCGGACCAGTTGCTGTCCTCCGGCGACAGGAATAAAGTTCGCGCTGCCAAGATTTTTGCGCGAGTTGCGGTCGAGAACCCCTTTGTCTTTCACATATTCCGCGCCGATCATGACATGGCCAGCACCGTCGGCAAAGGACGTACCATAGCTTCCTTCAAAGCCATAGCGCGCGCCGTCCCCCCGCGAGGAAATGCCATAGTCCGCACCAAGAGAAAGTCCCTCGAGTTCGTCATTAAGAATGATGTTCACCACCCCGGCGACGGCACCGGATCCCCATGCTGCCGAAGCGCCGCCGGTCACCACCTCGACGCGGGAAATCAGGCTGGCGGGAACGAAGTTGAGATTGTTGTCGCCAGCAAACCTCCGTCCGTTGACAAGGGTCAGCGTCCGCACGGTACCCAGACCGCGCAGGTCAACCGGGGCCGTGCCGCTGCTCGTGTTGCCGACCGAAACTGTCGGGGTGACGGTGGGACGGAATTGCGGTTGATCATTCAGAACCTGTTGGATGCTTGACCGGTCACCCTGAAGGAGTTCATCACTCCCGATCACGGTGGTGGGAGTCGGCTGATCAAATCCTGCCTTGTTGATTCGCGAACCAGTAACTATGATCGTTTCCGAGACATTATCCTTGTCGTCGTTGGTGTCGGCTTGTGTTTGAGCCTGTACCCCGGTCGTGCTCAACAGCGCTATGGCAACGGCGCTAACATAGCCGCATTTCAAGAGCGCGTTTTGCTTTTTCGTCACTTTGCTCGTCATATCTTACTCCCTCGATTGAAGAATTGTTGGTCGAATCTAGTGTAAATTTTCATTACAGGACAACATTCTCATTTTGTACTGATTTGCACAGCTTTCATAAAATCGCAACATAAATTACGAAAACTGCTGTCATGTGCGCTGCGATGGACCGTAGTCGCTGATTTTTCCGCTCCCGCGGTGACGGCAATTGACTGGGAAAGGGTGTCCAGGATGCCGTTCATGCTTTGCCAATAGCTGCTGGTTGGCAGGATATTTTGGCCAGAATTATATCATCGGACGCCAATCTCCGGAATGGCACTGCGCCGCTCATTTCTTCTGCTTGCCAACCTCATCGCCGTGGTCGTTCAGGGGAACGCCGAGAGTCGTTTTGGCAGTCATTCTTCTGCTCTGGCCGAGCCTGAATCATGGTGCTTGCCAAAAATTCGAATTCTATCCAATCAGGATTGTTTTGGCGTAAATTGCCAAAGCAAACTGCTAATGCTATTCTTTTAGCGATAAAACTCTCTATTTTTCCAGCTTTTTGACAGAAATAGCTTAATGTGCCAAATAATCCTGATTGGAGAACCTGCGTAAAGGATATTGTCTATGTCACCGAAATTTACCTCGGCCCTGTCATCGCTCCGAAATCATGTCTTTTTGGCAGTCGTGCCGGCGCTGTTGCTGCCGCTTCCGGTTGGCGCGAAGGTGCCGATGGAAGAGGCACCAGCGATTGTGGCGGTCGACAAGATTGAGCGGCAAAGACTCGAAGCGCTTTCCTCTTTCATTGATCGGATGGTGGCCGACCAGCTCAAAAACAGTGAAGTGGCGGGGGCGGTAGTCACGGTCGTCTATGACGGACAGACAATATCCAACAAGGGATATGGTTTCAAGAATATCGAGGCCAAAACTCCCGTCGACCCGAATGCCACGCTGTTCCACCCGGGTTCTGTTTCCAAGCTGTTCACCTGGGTCGCGCTGATGCAGCAGATCGAAGCCGGCACAGTCGATCTTGATGCCGACGTGAACAGCTATATCGACTTCGAAATTCCCCGCAACGGTTTCGCTCCCATCAAGGTCCGCGACCTGTTCTCCCACCGCCCCGGAATGAGCGATATCAGCGACTTCATTGTCTATGATGCCGAGCAGTTGATGCCCTACAGCGAGTGGATGAAGGCAAGGGTGCCCCGCCGCGTCTGGGCCCCCGGCGTTGAAACGGCCTACTCCAATTTCGGGGCGATGCTGGCGGGCTATATCGTCGAGCGCGTTTCGGGCGAGCCCTTTGATGAATATACGGCCAATCACATATTCAAGCCGCTGGGCATGACAGCGACTACCTTCTCGGAGCCGCTGACGGGGGCGATGGAAGAGAATATGGCGACCGGCTACAAGGTTGAGGATGGCCAGTTTGTAGCCAAGGGACCGGAATATCTCGGCCTGGTGATGCCTGCCGGTTCATCGGTCTCCACTGGCAGGGACATGGCGCGGTTCATGCTGGCCATGCTGAATGGCGGCACGCTGGACGGAACGCGGATATTGAAGCCGGAATCGGTGCGGCTGCTGGTCAGCGATTCAGCGGCGAATGCGCCGCGCCTCGAAGGAATGGCGCACGGTTTTCTCGTCGAACGGGAAGCCAGTCCCAGGCTTGTCGGCCATGCCGGCAATACAGTGGATTTTCACTCCGATCTCGTAATCGCTCCCGAATTGGGATTCGGATATTATATTTCGATGTCGGGCGGCGAGGGCAGTTCCGACGCCCGGACCGTGCTTACCAAGGCGATTACCGGATATATGTTTCCGCAGAAGCCGACGGCACGCTGGAGCGGCGCGACCGAAACCGCACCAATGGGTCGATACCGGTCCAACCGGCGCGACTATGGCAAGGTGCCGAACACCGACTATGACATCATGGTGACCGCAAAGGGGCCGGACAGTCTGGAGATCCTGGTCGAGGGTGAAAAGGCGATCTGGGAGCGGATCGGGCCACATCTCTACGAAAAGGTCACAGGCGTGCCGGACGGCGGCCCTTATGAACGGGTGGAATTTTACCAGACGGATCGCGGCGCCCGTCTGTCCTTCTCGTTTGAACCCTATACGGCCTATCATTTTATCGGGCCGGAGTGAGTGATGATGCGGCCGTCAGGCGCGAGATCGGACGCTTGTGCCACCCTGGTCCGGTTCGGTTCACATTGCCCGCCTCGGGTGACCGCCCTCTCGCCAGGGCCACCGGGAAGGATTTTGTGATGGTAAGAACAGCAGGGTTCCCCGCTTCACTGACAGGGACGGCTGAGGCGGAAATGAAACCATGCGTCCGGAATTTCTCAAAATCTCCTTTCAATGCTAAGCGGAGGTTTGAGTTGACTAAGCAGATTCAATATTGTCAGAGACATACAGAATAAATTGAAGGTAATCATGCTCGCTTCTGACGTAACCTTGGGCTCCATTCTTCGCAATCTGCGCCAGACCAATGGCTGGACGCTGAAGCAGATGAGCGCGAAATGCGGTATTCCGCTATCCACCTTGTCCAAGGTGGAGCATGATCGTCTGACATTGACTTACGACAAGTTGCTGCAGGTCAGTCAGCGCCTGGGCATCCGGATGTCCGAACTTTTTGCCGAGAACAGTGAGCCGGAACGGCCATCGATCATGGCGCGGCGCAGCATTGGCGATATTAAAAATTCCGTCCGGGTCGAAACTGCAAATTACGATTATTATTATCTGTGCACGGAACTTCGGCAAAAGCGCATGATTCCGGTCATCACCAAAATCCGGGCCAAGACTCCCGAGGAATTCGGTTCTCTTGTGCGTCATGAGGGTGAGGAATATATCTATGTGCTGAAGGGCCGGATCACGGTTTACACGGAATTTTATGACCCGGTTACGCTGGAAGAGGGACAGTCGATCTATATCGACGCCAAGATGGGGCATGCCTATCTTGCCGCCGACAGCTGCGATGAGGCGGATGTGCTGGGTGTCATGTCGAGTCCCGACGAGGAATTGATGCAGTCGCTGCTGTCGATTCATGAAGAGCAGAAAAAGCTCGAAGAACTCTAGATCCACCGTCGCGCTAGGCCGTCACCACCAGCCCCATTGGCGGTCCCCGGACCGTTTGCAGATTTCCATCCTGTCGATGACTGAGGCCTGCCGGTATCGGGCGCAGACGGTTGAACCCGGGACCGGCAGACCTTCAGCAAATGTCAGTCACCGAACCTCGGTATAGACATATTCGTCCTGGGCATCACGCACGGTCAGCGTGCGGGCGCCATCAGTTTCGCCAACCAGCGCGCTCAGGCCAATCGCCCCTGGCGCTGCCGAAACGAGCGAAACGCTGCCGTCCGGGTTGGCCTCGGTGGCAATCGGTCCTTCGATAAAGCCGCCTTTCATCCATTTTGTGCCATCCCGTTCGCTGATCGTTATCGAACCGATGCCCGGGCTGACATATTTGGAAGCCAGATTGTCCAGCACGTCCGGGTCGCCCGGCAGAGCGAGTTCTGTGCGCCGTTTTGCGGTTTGCGTCTTGATGCGCTCGCCAATCACGGCAATCTCGCTCGCAGCTTCCGGTTTGCCGTCATAAAGCACTTCCATCAGGCGCCGGAAAAACGGATCGATCATCGCCGCGCCGCTGTCGGCATTGGTCAGGATAACGGCACCGATATTGGCTTCGGGCAGGGCAAAGAAATTGCTGCGGTAGCCGAGCAGCGTGCCGCCATGGGTCACGACCGGAATCCCCCAGGAAATCTTTTCAAACAGGCCCATGCCATACCAGCTATTCTCTCCCACCGGCACCCCGCGCTTGCGGCGTTCAAGCAGATTTTCCTCGCTGACCACACGCTTGCCGTCTGGCCCCAGACCCTTGGACAGTTCCAGCTGGACATAATGCGCCATGTCGGCCGCGGTCGACCAGACGCCGCCGGCAGGGCGGTGCGGTTCGACGGTGCGATTGAAGTCGTTGGAGATGACGTGCACCTGCCCGTCGACATCAAGGCCGTGGGGCCTGGCCCAGTTGCCGGTCATCGCCGCATCGAAATCGAACGTGGTATCGACCATGGCAAGCGGTTCAAAGACCCGCTCGTCCATCGCCCGGTCAAAGGCCGCGCCCAGTTCCATGTCGGGATAAGCCAGCGAGCCTCCCAGATAGCCGGCGGCCGAAGCCATCAGATTGTTATACTGGAACAGCTCGCCGAAATCACTGGTCGTGTAGGATTCGGCCAGCTGGCGGAATGTATCGGTTGCCGGTGCACCGGCGTCGGCGAGAACGAACGCATAGTCCCTGCGCGGCAGGCCGGTGCAGGCGCAGACCAGATGCCGGACCAGCGTCGATTTGGTGGTTTCGTCGCTGCCCAGCCGGAAGGAAGGATAGAGAGAGGTCAGCGGCGTATCCCAGTCCAGCATGCCGTCGTCAGCGAGGGTGGACAGCAACAGGGTGGCCATGCCCTTGGTGTTGGAGGCGACCATGAATTTTGTATGCTCGTCAACCGGTTCGGGAGAGCCAAGCGCCCGCACGCCGACGCCGCCTTCCCATACCACCTTGCCCTGATCAATGAGCGCGATCCCGACGCCCGGGACATCAAGCGTGCGGGCGGAATCGGCGACAAACTGGCGCAGCGCCTCGATCCGCTCGGGTGTCAGCCGGTGCGCGGTCTTGCCGGCAAAAGTCTCCGGCTTGTAACCGGCTGGACGCAGGCTCTGTTCCATGATCGAAAGCGCGGCGTAGCGCTTGTTCGCGGTGGTATCAGCGCCGTCAGTAATCATCACCGTCCATTCGCTGTCTTTTCTCATCACCAGAGCCGACACCACCATTTTTTCGGTGGGCGAAGTTTCATAGCTGATGTGGGCGCGCTCGTCCCAGCCATCGCCTGCCGCGCCAGGCGTGACCAGGCGTACAGCGCGTTCGTCCGTGGCAGGCTTGTAGGCCGCCCATGCCTTGGCCGCAGCGGCGCGCGCGTCCGGCGCAGAATCGATGTTGACGATCGCAAGACTCAGATCTTTTTCAGGTGAGACAAAGACAGTTACCGGACCCTGTGCGCTTTTCGTCCAGTCTTCGGGAGCGGAATAGATGGCCCCGGAAACATCCGAACCCTGAACCTCGGCCTGGGCGGGTGCCTGCATGAACAATACCGCCGTGCCGCCCATCAGACTCAGGGCGAGCGATGCGATCCTCGATTTTCTCTTCTGTGTCACCTTCATCCGACGTCTCCTCTTCACTTGCAAATTCAGCTTCCAATGCTCGGCCCTCGAACAGATAAGAGCGTCAATTCTTGCTATATATTCTCTAGGAATATAGATATTTTCATATCAGGACAACAATTATCTGATTTACCCAAATGAGAGGCACTGACGGCCGCAAAGGGGCGTTCTTGCTCCATCAACCAGGCAAGACGGGCCAAGAGCTTTTTTCCGCCGGAGCGGTGACCCATGGGGAAGCGAACGGGCGAAGCGCCCCGGCAATCCGCTGCGCGAGTTGCGGCAGGCCGAAAAATTGGCCGCCGCTTCGCAATAGGCGCCCGCCTTTACGCCACCTTCGACGGCTGGCCCGACGCGACGATATCCCGGGCCATCCGGTCCGCGAGCAGATTGGTGGCGACTTTCTCCGCTTCGGACTGGCGGACCAGCTGCATCAGTCTCGCGGGGATCTGCGCCACGCGGGTTTCCACCGAGTCCGTTGTTTCACCCAGATATTCCGCCGCGACATTGATGATGCCTCCGGCATTCACCAGATAGTCGGGCGCATAGAGCACACCGCGATCGGCGAGTTGCTGGCCCTGTGCGACCGTTGCCAGCTGATTGTTGGCCGCGCCGCAGACGATGCCGGCCTTCAGCTCCCGCACGTTTTCCTCGGTCAGAATCCCTCCGAGCGCGCAGGGAACGAATATGTCCATCGCCACAGTCGCCATATTGTCCGGTTTGACGATTTCCGCTCCAAATCTTGTGGCAGCCAGCGAAGGACCCCGCGCATCGACATCGCTGACCAGAAGCTTGGCGCCCGCCTCGTGCAGCAGTTCGCAAAGGGCAAAGCCGACCTGGCCAAGGCCCTGGACGCCGACCACCAGGTCCTGCAGGCCGGAACCGAAGCGATGGCGGGCCAGTGCTTCGATCGAGAGGAACACGCCCTTCGCTGTCCAGGGTGCCGGATTGCCGCCTGCCAATCCGGGGCGAGCCGGAAGGCCCGCAACAAATTGTGTGCTATGCCCCACAGCCTGCATGTCCTGGACCGAACAGCCGACATCCTCTGCCGTCACATAGGCACCGTCCAGGCTTTGCACCCAGCGGCCAAAGGTTTCGAACATCCGCGTTCGGTCAAAATCGGGCGCGCTGGCATTGGCTGGCAGCATAAGAACCGCCTTGCCGCCGCCAAAGGGCAGGCCGGCAAGAGCATTCTTGTAGGCCATGCCTTCGGACAGCCGCAGCGCATCCTCCACGGCATCATTGTAATTCTCATAGCGCAAGGCCCGGCATCCGCCGGCCGCTGGTCCCAGAGACGTCGAGTGGACGGCAATGATCGCCTTCACGCCCGTTGCATCGTCCTCAAAATTATAGACGGCTTCGTGGGTGACGAGCGGGTTGCGGTGGTTGACCATGATAGGCTCCTGAAAAGGTTTGTCGGAAAATCTATTCATATCTAGGCCAGAATCGCCGATATTATTGGTCTAATATTGACTGGAAAGAGTGATTAATGCATAAAATATCCACTAATACAAAATATTGGGAATAGAATATGCATCTTGACCGCTACGAGAAGAAGATTCTCGAAATCCTGCAGGAAGACGCCCGAATCTCGAGCGGCGAACTGGCGGACAAGGTTGGCCTGTCGCAGTCGCCCTGCTGGCGGCGGGTCAACATGCTCGAGGAATCCGGGGTGATCCGCAAACGGGTGGTGCTGGTCGACCGGAAAAAGGTCGGATTGCGCGCTCAGGTCTTTGCCCAGGTCAAGCTGTCGGCCCATGGCCGGGCGCATCTTGCGGATTTTGAAGCGGCCATTGCCGATATCCCAGAAATCATCGAATGTTTCGTGCTGATGGGAACGGTCGACTTCCTGCTGCGTGTGGTAACGGTGGATATCGAATCCTATGAAAGCCTGTTCTTCGAAAAGCTCTCCCGGCTGCCCGGCGTACAGGAAATAACGTCGAGTATCGCGCTGTCGGAAATCAAGAATTCCACCGCGCTGCCGATTCATCTGACGGCATAGCGGACGGGCGCGATCCGTTTGATCCGTCTCCGGCGCATCTTTCAAAAGGGTGGGCGAACGTCGGCGCTAGCGGTTGCGTGTGACTGCGATACAGGGCATCTGTCCGGCTCGTGCAAGAAGGAATGAATATGCCCGGTTGGATTGTTCGATTTTCGGTTCCCCTGATCCTGCTGCTGCTTAGCGGCCTGTTTCTGCTGCTGGCGACCCGCGCTCCCGGCGCGCTGTGGGGACTTGCGTTCACGCTGCCGCTGCTCGCCATCGCGGCCCTCGATTTTGTACAGAAAAAACACTCGCTGCGCCGCAACTATCCGCTCATCGCGCGCTTCCGCTGGCTGTTCGAGGACCTGCGGCCCTATCTGCGCTCCTATATTGTCGAGAGCAACCAGGACGGCCGGCCGTTTGACAAGAATGCCCGGGCGCTGGTCTATGCGCGCTCAAAGAACCAGACGTCGACCCATCCTTTCGGCACCGAGCTGGACGTCTATTCCGACGAATATGAGTGGCTCAGCCATTCGGTCGCCCCCAATGAATCCGTACCTGCGGAATTTCGTCTCGCCATCGGCGGCCCGCAATGCACCAGACCCTATTCCGCTGCGATCCTCAATATCTCGGCGATGAGCTTCGGCTCGCTCGGCGGCAAGGCGATCGCCGCCCTGAACCTCGGCGCGAAACGGGGCAATTTCTATCATGATACGGGCGAGGGTTCGTTCAGCAAATATCATGCGCTTCATGATGGCGATATCGTCTGGGAACTGGGCAGCGCCTATTTCGGCTGCCGCGATGCTCAGGGGCATTTCGACGAGGACGCGTTCCGCAAGACGGCCAGTCTGGACCAGATCAAGATGATCGAGATCAAGCTCAGTCAGGGTGCGAAGCCTGGTCACGGCGGGGTGCTTCCCGGTGCCAAGGTGACTCCCGAGATTGCCGAGACCCGCGGGATTCCGGTCGGTGAGGATTGTGTTTCGCCAGCCGCGCACAGCGCCTTCTCGACGCCGCTGGAGCTGCTCGCCTGGGCGGCGCGGCTGCGCGAGCTGTCCGGCGGCAAGCCGGTCGGCATCAAGCTGTGCGTCGGTCAGCCGCACGAGGTTTTCGCGATCATCAAGGCGATGCTGGAAAGCGGCACGCTGCTCGATTTCATCGTCGTGGACGGCGCCGAAGGCGGGACTGGCGCTGCGCCCGTAGAGCTTTCTAACCGGGTTGGCATGCCGCTACGCGAGGGACTGATCCTGGTGCGCAACGCGCTCGTGGGTGCCGGGCTGAAAGATCAGATCTCGCTCGGCGCAGCCGGCAAGGTCGTCAGCGGGGCCGGCCTCGCGATCAACATGGCGCTCGGTGCCGACTGGTGCAATGCGGCCCGCGCCTTCATGTTCTCGCTCGGCTGTGTCCAGTCGATGAAATGCCATACCGGCGACTGCCCGACCGGTGTCGCCACCCAGGATGAATCTCGCCAGCGCGCGCTGGTGATCGAGGACAAGGCCGAGCGCGTCTACCAGTTCCAGAAACAGACCGTCTCGGCCTTGCGCGATATCGTCGTGGCCATGGGGCTGGAAAGCCCGTGGCAGATTCGACCGCACCATCTGCACGAGCGCCTGAACGCGGCCAAGTCGAGCTCGATCGACCATATCTATCCGTTTCTGGAAAATGGCGCGCTGCTCGACGCCCCCGGCGACACGCCTTATGCCCAATATTGGGCGGCGGCACAGACCGGCAGTTTCCGGGCCGTACCTGCGGTGAAACAGACGCAATATGAAAAGACGGCGGCCCGATAGATGGCCAACAGCCGGACGGGATCGTGGCAGCTCGGAGCACCAGAGCTTTCTCAGCCGGTGGGATCACAAGACTTGCCTTCGAACCGCCTATTGCGATAGTCTCTGTCCATCAGACGACTGACAAACCCCACCAATAGATTGATCCTGTCCCGTCGCGCCGGGATATTCGAATCTGCCATCAAGCATACAGGAAAACGTTGATTCATGAGCACTCTTATCGACTTCCGGGACAAGGTCCGCACGCATCATCGCACCGATGAGGCGGAAATTCTGGAATATCTGATTTCGAATTTCGGCCCCGACGAAAATATGCGCAAACGGATCCAGGAACGCGCGATCCAGGTGGTTCGCGAAGTGCGCAGCGCCTCCGGGCCGACGCTGACCGAGAGTTTTCTCGGCGAATATGGCCTGTCCACCGACGAAGGGCTGGCGCTGATGACGCTGGCCGAAGCGCTGCTGCGCGTCCCCGACAATCAGACGATCGATGACCTGATCGAGGACAAGATCGGCCCGTCCAACTGGCGCGACCATATCGGCCAGTCGGAAAGCTCGCTGGTCAACGCCTCGACCTACGCCCTCGAAATGACGCGCAGCGTGATCAACAAGCCGGAAAGCCGGGGACCGCTCGATGCCCTGCGGGGCGCGATCAAGCGCCTGGGCGAGCCGGTCATCCGCCTAGCCGTGCGCCAGGCGATGAAGGAACTGGGCAACCAGTTCGTGCTCGGCGAGGATATGAAGCTGGCGCTGAAACGGGCCGAGAAATGGAAGGAAAAGGGCGCAACCTATTCCTATGACATGCTCGGCGAAGCAGCGATCACCCAGGAAGGAGCGGATGAATATTTCGCCGCCTATGCCGATGCGATCAAGGAAATCGCCAGGGTTGCCGTGTCCGACGATCTGCGGGAAAATCCGGGTCTCTCAATCAAGCTGTCGGCGCTCTATCCCCGCTACGAGATGGGCCAGCAGGCCAAGGCCGTGCCCGAGCTGGCCGAACGCGTCGGCGAACTGGCCCGCGCCGCCCGTGATGCCAATATCGGTCTCAATATCGATGCCGAGGAAGCCTATCGCCTGGGACTGTCGCTCGACATGATCGAGATGGTGCTCAGCGATCCCCGTCTTGCGGGATGGGACGGCTTCGGCGTCGTGGTGCAGGCCTTCGGCAAGCGGGCGAGTTTCGTGCTCGACTGGCTCTATTCGCTGGCGACCCAGCTCGACCGCAAGATCATGGTCCGGCTGGTCAAGGGCGCCTATTGGGACAGCGAGATCAAACGCGCGCAAATGGACGGCGTGCCCGACTTTCCCGTCTTTACCACCAAATCGGCTACGGACATCAGCTATATCTGCTGCGCTTCGCAGCTGCTCAACATGACCGACCGCATCTATCCGCAATTTGCCACGCATAACGCGCACAGCGTCGCGGCGATTCTCGAAATAGCCGGTAACCGGCAGGATTTCGAATTCCAGCGGCTCCACGGCATGGGCGAAACCCTGCACGAGGCCCTGTTGCGCAATGAAAAGGTCCGGTCACGCATCTACGCCCCGGTCGGCAAGCATCGCGAACTGCTCGCCTATCTGGTGCGCCGCCTGCTCGAAAATGGCGCCAATTCCTCCTTCGTCAACCAGCTGGCCAATCATTCGGTCGCTGCCGAAATGATCGCCACCGATCCGTTCGAGACCCTGAAGGCCGATCAGGAAGCGAGTCGGTCGAGGATCGTCAAGCCGGCCGATCTCTATATGCCGGAGCGGCTCAACTCGCGCGGCTGGGATCTCGCCAATCGTACCGACATGAACGACTATGTGTCGGAACGCGCGCCCTTCGCCGAGAAGCTCTGGCGCTCGTCGCCGATCACGGTACGCCCGGTGACCAGCGGCAGTGCGCACAAGATCTTCAATCCTGCCTTCAAGGACCTGCAGGTCGGCGAGGTTATCGAGGCCGACGAGCAGCAGGCGCTCGACGCCATCAGCGAGGCCAGGCCCTGGGATGCGCCGGTCGCCGAGCGGGCAGCGGTGCTGCGCAAGGCAGCCGATCTCTATGAGCAGCATCACGGCGAAATTTTTGCGCTGCTGGCACGGGAAGCGGGCAAGACCCAGTTCGACACCATTGCCGAATTGCGCGAGGCCGTCGATTTCCTGCGCTATTACGCCAAGGAAGCGGAGAAACATCCCGAGAGCAAACCGCGCGGCTTGATCAGCTGCATCTCTCCATGGAACTTCCCGCTCGCGATTTTCACCGGCCAGGTGGCGGCAGCGCTGGCAGCGGGCAATGGGGTGCTGGCAAAGCCGGCAGACCAGACCCCGCTGATCGCGGCGCTGGCAACCAATTTGCTGCACGAAGCTGGCGTGCCCCTGCCGGCGTTGCAGCTGCTGCCGGGCGCAGGCGCGACGGTGGGCGCAGCGCTCAGCGGCGACGCCCGCATCAACGGCGTCTGCTTTACCGGCTCGACTGCCACCGCGCAGACCATCCACCGCAATATCGCGGAACATGGCCAGGCGGATTCGCTGCTGATCGCGGAGACCGGCGGTCTCAACTGCATGATCGCGGATTCGACCGCGCTGCCGGAACAGACCGTGCGCGACATCATCACCTCGGCCTTTCAGTCGGCCGGACAGCGCTGCTCGGCCTTGCGGGTGCTCTATCTGCAAAAGGATGTCGCGGAGCCGTTTCTCAACATGCTGAACGGGGCGATGAACGCTCTCGAGATCGGCAACCCCTGGTGGCTGTCGACCGACATCGGCCCGGTCATCGATCAGACGGCCCATGACAAGATCAGCAAGCATATTGCCGCTGCCAAGGCGGAAGGCCGGTTGCTGATGCAGCTGGAGACCCCGGATGACGGCCATTTTGTTGGCCCGGCGGTGATCAAGGTGGGCGGCATCAACGATCTGGAGGAAGAGATATTCGGGCCGGTCCTGCATGTCGCGACCTTTGAACATAACGAGCTCGACCAGGTCATTCGCGATATCAACAATCGTGGATACGGCCTGACCTTTGGCCTGCAGACCCGGATCGAGCGCCGCATTGACAAGCTGACCAGCGCGCTCAAGGTCGGCAATATCTATGTCAATCGCAACCAGGTCGGCGCCGTCGTCGGCTCCCAGCCCTTTGGCGGCGAAGGCCTGTCGGGCACCGGTCCGAAGGCCGGCGGGCCGCATTATCTGCCGCGCTTTTACGAACACAGCCGGCCAGCAAGCCCGGTCAGTGGCGGCGAGGACCTGTCACGCAATGCCGTGCAGACAGCGCTCGACCAGTTGCCCGCGGCCGATGCGCGGCCCCGCAGTTCTGAAATGATGCCGGGACCGACCGGCGAATCCAACGAGCTGTTCACCTATGCGCGCGGCAAAATCCTCTGCCTTGGCCCAACGGTGGAGGATGCCGTGAAACAGGCGGAAACGGTGCGCCGGCAAGGCTGCCAACCGCTGATCTGCGTGCCCGGTGCCAGCGGCGATCAGGCGCTGGACGGATTTTTGGCACGCGCAATGCTGTCGACCCTGACCGGCATGGACGGCGTGGTCTGCTGGAGCGACATCGAGGATATCCGCGCGATCCGCATCGCCCTGGCCAAACGCGAAGGCGCGCTGCTGCCGCTGATCACCGAGCAGGATTTTGATCACCAGTGTCTGGTCGAGCGCCATGTCTGCATCGATACCACGGCGGCGGGAGGCAATGTCTCGCTGCTCACATAAGACGGTCAGAAAGGCGGGAAGGAGAGTGCCTGATCTGATTGATCTGGCACTCCCCTTGCTGCGAAATGCTGAACGGCCAAAAGCCGATGCGCCTATCTGAGTTCGACCGCGCGCTCATATGCAGCCTGGAGCGTGTCGCGGATCAGGTCTGAATATTTCCCGTCGCCATTGAGGGCATTGAGTCCCGCAGCGGTCGTCCCGCCCTTGCTGGTGACATTGTTGCGCAGTTCCTCCAGCGGCTTGTCGGACTGCTGGGCCATTTCCAGCGTGCCCTGGACGGTTCCCAGAACCATGGTCCGGGCGTCCTCGGCGCTGAACCCCAGATTTTCAGCGGCTTCTATATAGGCGCGCAGCATCTCGAACACGTAGCCGGGACCGCTTCCGGCCACTGCGGTCAGCCGGTCGAGCATGTCTTCGCTGTCCACCCAGACAATCTCGCCCGAGCACAGGGCCAGTTGCTCTATGTCCTGCGAAGCCGTTTCGGTGACGCTGCCATGGGCATAGAGCCCGCTGACGCCTTTGCGGATGAAGGCAGGAAGATTTGGCATGATCCGGATGACCGACCGGCCGGGAGCGTGTGCGGCCAGCTTTTCTGCCGAATATCCGGCCGCGATCGAGCTGATCACGCCGGAAGCGGACAGATGCGGCAGATAGTCGGGCAGCACCGTGTCGATCAGCTGCGGCTTCAGGGCAACGATCAGATAGTCGAACATCGCGTCGCCCAGTTCGTCGACAGAACCGACCTGCGCCACATTATCGGGCAGCGGCGGATCGGCCGGATCGGCCACCGTGAACTCGTGATTGGTGTTTGCAGCCCATGCCTTTAGCAGTGCGCCGCCCATGTTTCCGCATCCGAGGAGCAATATCTTTTTCAAATCAATCTCTTATTGTTGGTGACAGGAAGGGTGGTATATCCTTAGAATACAAAACACACATGTCAACAAATGCTATTTATTAAAGCTTTTGTGCAAAAATATCTATTTTGATCACTAAATTATTGCGCTGGGTAGGTTCCGTCCCTACCTCCATGGCATATCAAAGAAGGGCATTTAATCCAATGGTACAAGGCAAAACCATCGTTGTAAAAGTCGGGTCCAGTCTGTTGGCCAATTCAGAACGGCTGACTCCGCGCTGGGCGTTCATGCACAATCTGCTCTCGGACATCGCTCAGCTGCGCGAATCCGGGGCAAAAGTCATCTTGTGCTCGTCCGGTTCGGTTGCCCTGGGATTGAACATGATCGGCGAACGGCCGGAGACCGCCGGTCTGCGGGACAAGCAGGCCGCCGCCGCTTGCGGCATGCCGCTGCTGCTCAATGGCTACAAGCAGGTTGCCCACGAATATAGTTTTGAAATCGCGCAGGTGCTGGTGACGTTGCGCGACCTCGAGGATCGCAAGCGCTTCCTGAACACCAAAAATACCGTCGACCGGCTGCTGGATGCGAATATCATGCCGATCATCAACGAAAATGACACGATCACGACCGAGGAAATCCGGGTTGGCGACAATGACCGCCTCTCCGCGAAAATTGCCCAGATGCTGCAGGCGGACAAGTTGATCATTCTCACTCAGGTTGATGGCCTGTTCGACCGCGATCCGTCGCAGCCGGGGGCCAAGCTGGTCGAGGAACTGAGCGATGTCTCTCCCTATCTCGCGGTCACCGAAGGCGTCAGCAGCCTCGGCAGCGGCGGCATGCTGACCAAGATACAGGCCGCCCATATGGCACAGAATGCTGGCTGCGAGACGCTGATCGCGCACGGCGAATATGAGAATCCGGTGACATCGGTGCTCAATGGCGAACGGCCGCACACCACGATATTGGCCAATGAACGGCCCGAGTCCGCCTGGGCCAACTGGCTGTCCGACCGGCTGCAGATGGCCGGCAGTATCGTTGTCAATGAGAAGACCGCCGAAGCGTTCAAGGCCGGGCCGCGCCATATCGGCCGGGAAGACGTGCTCTCCATCCAGGGCCCCTATGTCAAAGGCGATGTCATCCACATTTACGGCGAATCCGGCACCGAGCTGGCCCGCGGCCTGACCAATTTCTCGTCCGATGAAACCATGGCTCTTGCCCGCAACCCGACCATGACGGCGATGCAGCTGCTGGGTTACAAGACCGGCGGTACGCTGATCACCGACAAGAATATGGTCGTGCTCGATGACCGGCATCTGCCTTGGGAATTGCCGTCGAACGAGGACATGACCGAAGTCATTACCCGGGACTAGATTTCGCCAACCTCCAGGATCGGCGCGGACTCGATCTGGTTCGCGTCCATCATCACGGCGATGCGCTGCACGGAGGAGATCAGCAGATTCTGCTCCCAGGGTTCGAGTTTCGAAAAGGCGATCAGAAAATCTTCCTGCAACAGTTCGGGCGCATTTTCGATGCAGGTCCGGCCCTTGTCGGTCAGCACGATCTCCACCGACCGCCGGTCGTCCTCGCTTCGCTCGCGCGTCACCATGGCTGATTTTTCCAGCCGGTCGACAATCGAGGTGACCGTGGCGTGAGACAGATGCACCGACTTGGCGATCACCGACGGTTTTGACCGGCCGTGCTTCGCCAGCTCCTTCAGCAGCAACAGTTGCGGCGTCGTCTGGCCGGTTTCTTTCTCCAGCTTCTTCGACTGCAAATCGATCGCTCGGTTGATCTGGCGCAAGGCGACCAGAAGGGCGTTTGAATTGGACATGGCCAGCCTGTTACAGGATTTTTATGGCAATGACCCGGATTTTTGCAGATTTTCTGGCGATGCGGGCAAGGTGCTGCTGCTAGGCCCAGACGGCTCGAAACTTTGCTTTGTCCCCGACCAGATCGGCAAGGGTGAATCCGTCCAGATGGCGCAGAAAGGATTCGATCCCGTCGGCAAGAACATGGCGCAGGCCGCAGACCGGCGTGACAACGCAGCCATTGCCCCGGACATCGAAACATTCGACAAAGCCGCCGAACTCCTCGAACCTGCGGACCACCTGGCCGACATTGATGGTGTCGGCGGGCTGGTTGAGCATCAGCCCGCCGCTGCGCCCGCGGATACTCTCGACAAAGCCCTCCGCAGCCAGCCGCTGGGCGACCTTCATCAGATGGTTTTTCGATATGCCATATTGCCGGGCTATTTCGGCGATCGAATGCTGGCCGTCATGGGCGGCCAGATACATCAGGGTGCGCAGCGCATAGTCGGTCTGGACGGATAATCTCATAAAAGATGCATATCATATATTGCATTTAATTGCCAAGCGGCATAAACAGTGCATATAAAATACATCTTAAAGGAGTCGCGATCATGACTGAAGCCAGCTATGCCGAACGCGCGCGGGCGAAAAAGACCGCCCAGGCCCATGCCTTGGGTATAAATGATGCCGTTATTTCCGATCTGGTCGAGCGCTTCTACGGCGCCGTCCGCGACGATGCCCTGCTCGGGCCAATCTTTGAATCCCATGTTGCGGACTGGACGCCGCATCTTGCCCGGATGAAGGATTTCTGGGCCTCCGTCACACTGGAGTCCGGCCGGTTTCGCGGCAATCCGATGCTCAAGCATATCGCCATTGGTGGCCTCGATGCCGTCCATTTCGACCGCTGGCTGCTGCTCTGGAACCGGACGCTGGACAGCGTTGCCCCTGGCGAAGCCGCGGCAGAGGTCTTTCGTGCGGCGGCCGACCGGATCGCCGCCAGCCTGCTCATGGGTATCAAGGTCCAGCGCGACGGCCTGGAAACCGTTTCCAAGCAACGGGAGAGACCGTCGTGCTGATGGATTTTCAGATCGAGGGCGGGCAGGCGGTCGCCGCTGAAATCGCCGCCGAAATGCGGGACTTTTCTAGCCACCGCCGGCGCTCGCACGAAGTCCGGACCTTCGAGTTGGCGGCGTTGGCCCTGCTGGCGGTCTTCGCCTGCGCCTTTGCCGCCATCCTGGCCTTCGTCCGATGAACGGTGTCTCGCAACCTGTCGCGCCCTATGGTGCGTCACCGATATTCGATGAGCTCAGCCTGCCGGATTCCCTGCGCAACGAACACAGCACCCGCGACGGAACCTGGGGTCTGCTGCGGGTGCTTGAGGGCGAGGTTGAACTCGTCTTTATCGATCCGGCCTCCAGCCGGCGCGTAACAGTGGATGCACCTGCGCCCATTCCACCGCAATCGCCGCATTTTGTCAGGCTGCTTGGACCGATGAAGATGCAGGTCGAATTCTACAGGGAAAATCCTCTGCCGGACAATCCGGACTAGGACTTCATTCGCCTGACAGTCCGATCGCTATTCGCGCAGCGCGCTCAGCGCCGCGCCGGCGGCAAAGGGGGTGATCGCGACCAGCAGCAGCGAGATCGCGGCGAGAAACATGAGCGCGCTGCTCCCCTGCGCCGACAGGCTGCCGGCTCCGAAAATCAGCAGCGGAATCGCCAGCGGCACCAGCAGCAGTCCGCCGAGCGCGCCCGCGCCTTTCAGGCCGGCGGTCAGCGCCGCGATCATCACCGCCAGCCCGGCGAGGGCAGGGGTCGCGATCGCCAGGCTGGCCAGCAGCGTGCCCAGCGCAGCGCCTTCCAGACCCATCAGTCCGCTCGCCAGAAAGGCAGCGAACAGCAGCGGCGGACCAAAGGAAAGCCAGTGCGAAACGAGCCGCGCCGCAGCCAAGATTTCATCCGAAAAACCGCGTGCAATCAACTGATCATGAAAGCCATTCTCCAGATCAGGCTGAACCAGCCGGTCAAGCGGCAGCAGCGTCGCCAGCAGCGCCGCGATCCACAATATCCCGCCGCCGGTCTGCAGCAGCAGATCGCGGTCCGGTCCCACCGCAAAGGGAAACAGCGTCGCCGCCGACAGATAGAATATCACCGGCAGCCAGGTCCCGCCGCTGGCATAGCTTTGCCGCACATCGCGCCAGATGATCGTGGCAATCGCGCGGATCACAAACATGCTTCCAGTTCTTCCAGTGGCTGCAGCTGCAGCGACAGGTCAAAGGTGATCGGCAGCGGAATATGGCTCGCCGCCAGAATGATGCCGCCACCGTCGAGATGGGCCTGCAGCGCTGCCCCCAGCTGCGCCACCGAATCGCTGTCGAGCCCGTTGGCCGGTTCGTCGAGCAGCCACAATGTCGCGCCCGCCAGATAGGTCCGCGCCAGCCGCGCCCGCTGTCTTTGCCCGGTCGAAAAATAGCGGACCGGCACCTCCGCCAGATGGTCGAGCCCGGCACGCGCCATCGCAGCGCTGACCGCCGCTTCGCTTTGTCCGTCCAGCCTCGCCCAGAAACCCAGCGCCTGCTCGAGCGGCAGATGCTCGTCCAGCGCCAGCCGGTCGTCGCACAGCGCCTTCGCTTGGGGGGCGGTACAGATGCCGGCAGACGGCTGGAGCAAGCCGGCGACCAGGCGAAGCAGGCTGGATTTGCCAACGCCGTTGGGACCGGTGAGCAGGCCGCCCTGTCCCGGCTCGAGGGTAAAGCTGAGGCCCCGGAACAATATCCGCCCGCCGCGCACGCAGCCCAGCGCCTCGGCGACGAGCCGATTGCTGCTTCCGGTTGACTGTCCCTCGTTCATCGCACAGACTTAAGGCACGAATTGGCGCGAAAGCCAAGCAAGGAGCAAGAAATATGGTAGCGCAACTGACCAATGACGAACGCAAGAAGGCTTTGAAGAAGCTGGCGGGCTGGGAATATGACCCGGAACGCGACGCGATCAGCCGGTCCTTCAAATTCGGTGACTTTACCGAAGCCTTTGCCTTCATGACCCGCGTCGCGTTGCACGCGGAAAAGGCCGACCATCATCCCGAATGGTTCAATGTCTACAACAAGGTGGAAGTCACGCTCACCACCCACGACGCCGGCGATGATGGTGGCCTGTCGCAGCGGGATTTGGATCTGGCCGATCTCATCGAGACCTGCCTCTAGCGCTTGTTGTCTTCCTCTCCGGCCAGAACGTCGCCGAGATTGCTGGCCAGGCTGACCGACTGTTTGCGCACCCGGCCCGGCATCCAGCGGGCAGCAAAGGCCAGCTGCTTGGCCATCTTGTTGACCGGGGTGTGGACCTTGTAGCCGTGCACGGCCTGCCATGCGGCAGGCCCGATGATCGACACCGGGCTGACCATGACACCGGCGGCTTCCAGTCGTTCCTTGCCGCTCTGGTTCGTGCCCTCGACCACTTCGGAAATGATATTGGTGTCGATGAAGCCGGGCATCAGCGAGCGCGACTTGATGCCATATTTGCGGAACTCGATGTCATGCGATTCGGCAAGACCGCGCACCGCAAATTTGGTCGCGCTGTAGACGCTGAGATCGGCCACGCCGTAAATGCCCGCTGCCGAGGCGGTATAGAGGACGCAGCTGTCGGGCGTGCTCTTCAGCATCTCGAAACAGGCACGGGTGCCGCTGATCACGCCGGTCAGATTGATCGCGATCATCCGGTCTATGGCCTCGTCGGTCATCTCCTGGATCGGACCGCCTTCGCCAATGCCGGCATTGTTGAACAGCACATGCATCTTGCCGCCAGTGATCTCGCCAAATGCGGAGACCGCCTGCTTCCATTGCGCCCGGTCGGTGACATCCAGCCGGTGCACCGAGCTCCGGCCCTCGGGCAGAAGCGAGGCCGTTTCCGTCATGCCATTCTCGTTCACGTCGGCAATCCCGACAAACCAGCCCTTCTCGGCGAAATAGCGACCCACTTCCCGGCCCAGGCCGGATGCGCCGCCGGTGATGAAAATTGTTTTCTGCCCGCTTTGATAGCCCATGATCCGCTCCTGCCTCCTTATTAACATTGATGTTCATTCGACCCGTTTTTGGGACGGGCGTCAAGTGGGATTGGACATGCACGGCAAAGCGCGTCACTATATCTCCAATGCCTGTCTCCGGTCCTTCCCTCAGCCTGCACCAGCTGAGCCGTCATTACGGCGCGCTTCGTGCGGTCGATTCGGTTTCGCTGGAAATCGCTGCCGGTTCGCTGGTCGCCTTGGTCGGACTGTCGGGCTCGGGAAAATCGACTCTGCTCAAGATGATCAACCGGCTGGTCGAGCCGACCAGCGGCACCATCCGGATCGGCGATGAGGCGGTCGATTCGATCGACCCCCATGTCCTGCGCCGCCGGATCGGCTATGTGTTCCAGAATATCGGTCTCTTCCCGCATATGACGATTGCCCGTAATATCGCCATCGGACTGGAACTCGCCGGCGAGAAAGAGGGCCGCAATGCCCGGGTGGCGGAGCTGCTCGATCTCGTGGAGCTGCCGCAGGATATGGCAACCCGCATGCCGGATCAGCTCAGCGGCGGCCAGCAGCAGCGGGTCGGCGTCGCTCGCGCGCTGGCCACGCGCCCGGGCCTGATGCTGATGGACGAGCCGTTCGGGGCGCTCGATCCGGTGACCCGCGACAATCTGACCGGCCAGTACAAGGCGCTGCATGAACGGCTGGGGCTGACCACCATCATCGTCACGCACGACATGGCCGAAGCGCTCTATCTGGCCGACCGCATCTTGGTGATGGAGGGTGGCCGGATCCGGGCGGACGCCACGCCCGCCGAACTTCTGTCGGGCGATGTCGGGGCGGAAGCCGAAGCGCTTGTCGCCATCCCCCGCGCCCAGGCCGCCCATCTGATCGCTTTGGGCAAGCGAGCGTGAGGGAAGGCTGGGGCCAGGCGCTCGCCCGCGTGCCGGAACTGCTCGCGGCGCATGTGCAGCTCAGCTTTTCCGCGCTGCTGCTGGCGATGGTCCTGTGCCTGCCGCTGGCGATCTGGGCAGCGCGGTCCCCGAAAATTGCCGCTGTCGCGCTCGCCGCCGCCAGCCTGATCCAGACCATCCCCGGTCTCGCGCTGCTGGCGCTCTTCTATCCCTTGCTGCTCGGCGTCTCGGCGCTGATCGGCGGCGGCATTTCCGCCTTCGGCTTTTTGCCGGCGCTGCTTGCGCTGACTCTTTACGCGCTGCTGCCGATCCTGCGCAACGCCGTCACCGGCCTGACCGGCGTCGATCCGGCGGTGGCGGAGGCGGCCGATGGCCTGGGCATGACCAGCTGGCAGAAGCTGCGCCATGTCGAGGCGCCGCTGGCCGCGCCGACGATCATGGCCGGCATTCGCACCGCGGCGGTCTGGACCATCGGCGCGGCCACGCTGTCGACGACGGTCGGCCAGCCGAGTCTGGGCGACCTGATCTTTGCCGGGCTGCAGACCCAGAACTGGACGCTGGTACTGGCGGGCTGCCTGGTATCTGCGGCGCTCGCAATCACGGTCGATTTCTCGCTCGGGCTGATCGAACGCGGCATCCGCGAACGCCGCCGCCTGTGGGGCTGGGCGGGTGCGGTCATCCTTGCCGCCGGCCTCGCCATCGCGACGCTGCCGCTGCTGATCGCTCGTGACAATATCGTCGTGATCGGGGCGAAGAGTTTTTCCGAACAGTTCATCCTTGCGCGGCTGATCGGCTCGCGGCTCGAGGACGCAGGCTATGCCGTCCGCTACCGGGACGGCCTCGGATCGGCAGTGGTCTATCAGGCGCTGGCGGAGGGCGATATCGACGTTTATGTCGACTATTCCGGGACGATCTGGACCAACCAGATGCAGCGCACCGACAGCCAGCCTAAGGCGGCGATGCTCGACACAATTGCTGAATGGACAAAGGCCAGTCATGGAGTCACGATGCTCGGTACGCTGGGTTTTGAAAATAGCTATGCCTTCGCCGTCCGTCCGCAAGACGCCCGCCAAAAGTCTCTCAAAACCCTTGATGATCTGGCCCGGGTGTCGAGCGATTTCAATTTTGGTACCGATGTGGAATTTCTCGAACGGCCCGAATGGCGAATGGTGCAGGATGCCTATCCGATCCGATTCAAGGATGCGCGCGCCTTCAGCCCGACCTTCATGTATCCGGCTTTGGCCAGCGGCGAGGTCGACGTGATCTCTGCCTTTTCCTCCGACGGCCGGATCGCGGCGAACAATTTTGTCGTACTCGAGGACAGCAAGGGGGCGGTGCCATCCTATGAGGCGATCCTGCTGCTTGCGCCCAAACGCAGCGGCGACGATAAATTTGTGGCAGCCCTGAAACCGCTGACCGGCGCAATCACGGTGGCAAATATGCGTGAAGCCAATTATATGGTCGATCGCAAGGACGACAAGAAAACTCCCAAACAGGCAGCGCTCTGGCTCGATGGAAAGGTGAAGGAACGACCGTGAAATCTGGATTTGCATATATATGGAGAATCGCCGGTCTGGCCATGCTGCTGATGACGGCCAGCTTTTCGGTCGCGGCCCGGGCAGAGGTGGCCGTGACTTTCTATTCGCACGATTTCGGCAAGAATTTCCCGCATGCCTTCTTCGTCGCCAAGGGAGAGACGTCCGATGGCAAGAAGGTCGATACCGCCTTCGGTTTTACCGCCGTCAACGTCTCGCCGACGATATTGTTCGGGTCCGTCAACGGTCATGTAAAGGCGCCGTCGGCCGACTATATAGCCAGCAGCAATCCGCATTTTACCGTCAAGGTCGATGACCGAAAATATCGCGAGCTGATGGGTGTGGTGCAGAAATGGCAGACAATCCCGCAGAAAAGCTACAGTCTCAACAAGCGCAATTGTGTCCATTTCATCAATGATGCGATCAAGACGCTGGACCTCAAGACCAATTTGAAAACCGCCAACTGGAAAAAACCCCGGTCGTTCATGGAAGAGGTGATGCGGCTCAATCCGTTTCTCAAGTGATCAGCGAAAGACAGCGCCCATGACCGATGTTTGCATGATAATCGGCGCAGGCGCGGGGATCGGCGGCCATGTCGGCAAGCGCTTCGCCGCCGAGGGCTATCACGCGGCGCTGTGTCGCCGCAGTGACCAGCAGGGTCTGGATCAAATGGTCTCCGAAATCGAGGCGGCCGACGGTCAGGCATCGGGTCATCTGCTCAATGCGGTGGATGAGGGCGCAATTGAAAAGCTGATCGACGAGGTCGAGGCCGATATCGGGCCGATCAACGTCCTCGTCTATAATCTCGGCGCGCAGATCGGCAACCGCTCGTTGGCCGATACCCCGCTCAAGACCTTCGAACTGGGCTGGCGGATGGGTACTCTCTGTCTGTTCCGGGTGGCGCAGAAACTGTTTCCGAAGATGGTGGAACGCGGCGGCGGTGCGCTGCTGGTGACCTCCGCCACCTCGGCGATGCGCGGCAATGCCGGACAGCACAGCCATGCCGCTGCCATGGGCGGGCGAAGAATGCTCTGCCAGACGCTCAACGCCGAATTCGCCTCGCAGAATATCCATATCGCCCATATCCTGATCGACAGCGCGGTCAACGCGCCGGATACGCTGGGCAAGCTGCTCGGGCCGGAACGTTTCGCCAAATTGCGGGACGCCAAGGCCCATGGCAAGGACGAGATCATGGAGCCGTCAGCGATCGCCGACACCTATTTTCACATCGCTCACCAGCACCGTTCGGCCTGGACCTTCGAACTCGACATGCGCGCCTTTACCGACACCGCCTGGTGGAACCACCCGCTTGATCTCTAAAGACGTGGAGAGGGAGGGGGCTGCGCTGTCAGGCGACCGACGGTAACAAGTTCTCGTTGGTCCCTTGCACCAGGCACGTCATTGCGAGCGCAGCGACGCAATCCAGAGCGGCAATCCCTTTGGATGACGGCGAGACGCTCTGGATTGCCGCGTCGCCTTCGGCTCCTCGCAATGACGGGGTCGATCCAGGATGCTACATCACCATCACATGATAATGGTGCCAGGTGAAGATCGCCACCGCTCCCCGATGCGGGGACCATGCCTCGGCCATCTGCCGCACATCCTTTTCGGACGGCCGTTCCGCCAGTTCCAGAAAATTGCCGACACCGACCTGGATCGCCAGATCACCGGCTGGCCAGATATCGGGGCGGCCCTCGGCGAACAGCAGATAGATTTCCGCCGACCAGCGACCGATCCCCTTGATCTGTGTCAGCAGCGCGATCGCTTCCTCGTCATCCTCCGGCAGATTGTCGAGATCAAGACCGCCGGACAGGATCAGTTCGGCCAGACTTCTGGCATAGCCCTGTTTCTGGCGCGACAGCCCGCAGGCGCGCAGTTCGTCAAATTCGGTCGCGATCAGCGCTTCCGCCGGGCAGCCTTCACCGAGCCGCGCTTCCAGCTTGTTCCAGACGGCTGCGGCAGAGGCCACGCTGACCTGCTGGCCGACAATGGTGCGGAGCAGGGTCTCATAGCCTGCCGGACGGATGCGCGGCTCCGGATAGCCCGACCGGGCAATGGCTGCTGCCAGTCTGGGCTCGACAGCACTGACATGGGCCAGCCCGGCTTTAATCCTTTCTTTTGATAGGCCCATTGGATTCCTGTCGCCTTTTCGGCCCTTGATTCTTTTTGGCGGTCCAGACATAGCGTGCGGGATTTTCAAATAACAGTCAGTTAGGGGTAGCTATGCCAACGATTCATGTAACCGGCCGCGATGGCGAAGAAAAAGCGGTTTCCGTCGATGCGGGAATCAGCGTCATGGAAGCGATTCGCGACAACGGCTTTGACGAGCTGCTGGCGCTGTGCGGCGGCTGCTGCTCCTGCGCGACCTGTCACGTCCATGTCGATGCCGACTGGAAAGAAAAACTGCCGGAAATGAGCGAAGACGAGGATGATCTGCTCGAAAGCAGCGATCACCGTGACGAGTTTTCCCGCCTCAGCTGCCAGATCGAAGTTTCGGACGAACTGGACGGCCTGAAGGTCCGGATCGCCGAAGAAGACTGAATTTCTGTGCCCCTGCGAAAGCAGGGGCCCATCTCCTGCTGTTGCCTTTGCATCTTCCGCTTCGTGGCTTCGTGCGAGGCCAATACGCCCTCTCTCCCCAGACAGACGCGCAAAACCGCTCATAGGCCCCAACTTTGACGAACTTTGGGGACTGTCTCGAAGGGCGAAGCGGTCGTGTGCGTCGCTTCTATTTCGCCAGCTTGACGATAGCGCGCGGGCTGCCGTCGGGTCCGCTCTTGCCATCGACCTGCCAGCGCATGGTCTTGGTCGCACCATCGAGAGTCAGGCCATCCTCGCTATTGTTGCCCAGCACCTCGCCGTCGGTGACGATGGTTAACGTCCCGTCGATCGGCTGCATCTTTGGTTTGTCAGCCTCGCCGCCCATCGGCATTGGCCCCATCGCGCCCGCCAGACCGCCCGGACCGGCCATCGCCGGAGTCAGCACTTCCAGCTCGCCGCCACTGCGCCGGATGATCTGGACGAAGGGAAATTGCATGGTCGCACCGGGAATGGTCGGAAAAGCGAACATCTGGTCGAAACGGCCGCTGACCGCATATTCGACCTCGAACAGATTGTCGCCCATATATTCGACCCGGTTCCAGCCATCATATTTGGCGAGCTGTTCGGCGAATTTTCTCATGCCTTCATCATCGCCCGGCACCGCTCCGCCGAACATCGCGCTCAGGGCATTGTTTCTCTGTGCGTCATTCGCTGCGTCGCCGCTGTCGGCCTCGTCCCCGGCCATGCCCGATTGCGAGGACATCGGATTGTCATCACCCTCGGCCATTTGCATCTGGCCGGCATAGGTGAAGCTGTAGGTGCCGTCGTTCATCAGCCGCAATTGCGATTCAAACTTTCCCGGAATCAGCAGGCAGCCTGCCAGCAGCATTGGCGCGATCAGTGCCTGCGCCCATTTCCAATAGATTCCCACGGCTATTCCCCCCGTTTTCTGGTATACTCCGCATATAGGGCAATCGCAGCGGCATTGGAAACATTCAGGCTTTCCATCCGCGGGCTCATCGGCAGGCGGGCCAGCGCGTCGCAATGGGCGGAAACATTCTGCCGCAGCCCTTCGCCTTCCGCCCCCATGACCAGCGCCAGCTTGCCGGTGCCCATCGCGCCTTCCAGTTCATCGCTGGCATCGCCGTCCAGTCCGATCCGCCAATAGCCGGCCTCGGCAATTTCATCGAGCGCGCGCGACAGGTTGACCACCCGGACCCAGGGCACGATTTCCAGCGCGCCCGACGCCGACTTGGCCAGCACGCCGGACTCCGGTGGCGCATGGCGGTCCTGGGTGATGATCGCGGCTGCATCAAAGGCAGCGGCGGAGCGCAGGATCGCGCCGACATTATGCGGGTCGGTGACCTGGTCGAGCAGCAGCAGCGGCCGGTCAGACTGTTGCTCCAGGATCTCGCCGAGCCAGATATCGGGCAGGGGATCAACATCTGCTACCATGCCCTGATGGGGTGCATCGCGCGGAATGACCCGGCCGAGATCGGCGACATCGCTGATCACGACTGCGATATCCGACGGAATTTCAAGGGTTGCCAGCGCCTCGCGGGTGATCGATATTTTCTTGATGATCCGGTTGGGATTGTCGAGCGCTGCCTCGATCGCATGCCGTCCCCAGAATTTGAGACCGCCGCCGGTTTTCTTGATGGATTTGTTTTTGCGTGCCATTTTCCCCCTCTAGCCGCTATGCCACCAGCGGACAGCCCTTTTTTTCAATCAATTTGCAAGGGCGGCATTGACAGTTTGCCCTGCCTTCGTCATTGAGCCGCTCTTGTCGCCGATGGCGGCCTTGGATACCCGGATGGACAGGTGGCCGAGTGGTTAAAGGCAGCAGACTGTAAATCTGCCCGCGTAAGCGTACATAGGTTCGAATCCTATCCTGTCCACCATCCCTCTGGCAAAGCCATTGCCTTCCCCGACATTCTCGCTTGTTCTCAATTAACGGGAACCAAATGATAATCTCGGGGGTATGGCTTCTGACGTTGTGAGCGGGGTAGATCGGCGCGCTGATCGGCTTGATCCGGCAAGCAAGGCATATCATTTTTCAATGCATGCGGGTAGATGCTGGACCAGAATGAATAACGGAACGATTTTAGGAACTGTCGCGGCAGTTTTTTCGCTGGGCAGTGCCGGGCTGCATCCTGCCTTTGCACAAGAGGCAGATGCCGCACAGACCGCGCAGGACCGCCGTGAACCCATTATCGACGATTCGGAATTTGACGCGACCATTCCGGCGATTGATGACCGTCCGGACGCCGCCATGGGCAGCGTGGCCGACTGGGATGCCGAACAGCAAAGACTGGAGCGCGAAGCGCGCCAGGAAAATGCCGAGGACGGCGTCGCGGCCTTGCCGGCGCTGCAGGATGGTGATCCGCAGGAGTTGATTGCGGACGCACCGGTCAATGATCCCGAAATCGATGATCCCCTGACAGCTATCGACCGGTTTGACGTCGAGCCGTTCGATGAGAGCCAATATACCGAAGCCGACGACAGCGCGCAGACATCGACCCTGCGCTATGACTACCGGATCGACGGCCTGGACTCTCTGGATGACAGTGGCAAATCGCAGATACGCCCGGTCAGCGCAGCCGACATTCGCTCGCGATTTGCGGACCTGTCGGCGCTGGAAGACGGCGACGGCAAGGCCGCCAACGGGGCGATGGTCTCCGCACGCATGGGTGAAGACCAGCAATTGCTTCTTGACATCATGTCCGGTCAGGGCTTTTTCGATGCCTCGGTCGATGGCGTGGTCGAACCGCCGCAGGCCGAAGGCGAGAAGCTGGTCGTCGTGCTCAAGGTCACCCCGGGCCAGCGCTACGATTTTGGCGCGATCATGTTCGATGCCGGCCCGGTCGTCCCGGCAGATCTGATCGAGAAGAATTTCGTACCCGCAACGGGCGAGCCGATCGTCGCCGAGCGGGTTCTTGCGGCCGAAGCCAATATCGCCGTTGTCCTGCCGCAGGAAGGTTATCCCTTTGCCCAGACCGGGCAGCGCGATATTCTGCTCGACCCCGAAACCGGCACCGGGGATTATACGCTGCCGGTCGAAACCGGGCCGCGCAGCAGCTATGGCGATATTGTCACCAGCGGCACCACCGCCTTCGATGCGGATCACATCAAGGTGCTAACCCGCTTCGAAAAAGGCGAGCTGTATGACAGCCGGATGGTCGATGATCTGCGCAAGGCTCTGGTCGCCACAGGACTGTTCTCGATCGTGTCGGTCAAGCCGTCGCCGAGCGGAGAGCTGGCGCCGGACGGCACCGAATATGCAACGATCAACGTCGACCAGGAGGCCGGCCCGCCCCGCACCCTGGCCGGCAGCGCCGGCTATGGCACCGGGCAGGGTTTTCGCCTGGAAGGCAGCTGGACGCATCGCAACCTGTTCCCGCCGGAAGGCGCGCTGATCGGCAGCGCGGTTGCCGGAACCCAGGAACAGGGCGCGGCACTGACCTTCCGCCGCAGCAATGCCGGTCGGCGCGACAGGACTGTGGAGGTGGGCATATCCGCGCTACACAGCGATTTCGAAGCCTATGAAGCCTTTACCGGAAAGCTGGCCGGACGGATTTCCTATGACAGCACGCCGATCTGGCAAAAGCGGCTGACCTACAGCTATGGCTTCGAAATTCTCGGCACCAACGAACAGGATTTCAATTTTGCCAACGGCAGCCGCGACCGGCGCACTTTCTATGTTGCGGCCCTGCCGGGACAAGTCACTTTTGACACCACCGACAATCTTCTCGATCCGACCGAAGGTTTCCGCTTGTCGGCGAAGCTGTCTCCCGAAGCGTCGCTGGGCAGCGGCGAGCAATTTTACGGCCGGGGCCTGCTGGAAGGCACGGCTTATTATCAGGTCGGCGACGGCATCATTCTGGCCGGGCGCGCGCGGGTCGGTTCGATTGCCGGTGCCGATCGCGAATTGATCGCACCGTCGCGTCGCTATTATGCCGGGGGCGGGGGATCGGTGCGCGGTTTCGGCTATCAGGAACTGGGGCCGAAAGATCCCGAGGATCGCCCGATTGGCGGACGCAGTCTGGTCGAGGGCGCAGCGGAAATACGCTATCGTTTCGGGGACTATGGTGTCGTCGGCTTCGTCGATGCCGGGCAGGTTTATACCAGCTCGACGCCCGGATTTGACAATCTGCGCTATGGCGTCGGCCTTGGCGGGCGCTTTTATACCAATTTCGGTCCGCTCCGGCTCGATGTGGCAACCCCGATCAACCGTCAGCCCGGCGAATCGCGGGTATCCATTTATATCTCGATCGGTCAGGCGTTCTGATGGCGGAGTCCGAAACCATGACAGCTGCCCACTCGCCCGGTTTATGGGAAAATAAATTTGTCATCGGTCTGGGCGCGCTGGTTGCGCTCCTGCTGGTTCTGGTGACGACGGGCTATTTCTGGCTCGACAGCAGCAGCGGTCATCGCTTCGTTGAAAAGCAGATCGAAGCGTTTCAGCTCGAAAATGGCATGCAGTTCGAAGTCGGCCGGATCGATGGCTCGATTTATGGCCAGATGAAAATTGTCGATCTCAAAATACGGGATCCCAAAGGCGTTTTTGCAACCGCAGAGACAGTCGAAATGGACTGGCGGCCCTTCGCCTTTATCGGAAGCCATGTAGATATTCGTTCGCTGATCGTGCCCACGGCGGAATTTCTGCGCATGCCCGAACTTCTGCCCACGCCGTCCGAAGGCCCCCTGCTGCCCGACCTCGATATCGATATTGGAAAATTTGAAATCGGTGAACTGGATATTGCCAAGGCCGTCACCGGCGAAAGGCATTTGGTCAGCATAGCCTCGGATGTGAAAATAGCGGACGCCCGGGCGATATTGAACGGCAATTTGCGAGCGATTGTCGCGCCTGATGTGGCTGGTGGCGACCGGCTTGCCTTCAAGATCAATGCTGTTCCGGATCAGAATATTCTCGCCATAGCGCTGGATTTGGACGCTCCCGCCAACGGGCTGATTGCCGGGCTGTCGGGGACCGCTCAGCCGATGACCCTGTCGCTGGACGGCAAGGGTGACTGGACCAGATGGGACGGAGCGCTCACCGGCAAAAGCGGCGAGCAAATGCTGGCAGACGTTGCAATAGCGGCACGCAACGGCACTTTCACGGTGCGCGGCGATGCGCGGCCCGGACTGTTTCTGTCCGGCCCGAGCCGCAATATGCTGGAACCGGTCACCAATATCGACTTTACCGCTGCGGGCGCAGAGCGAAAATTCAATATCAGGGGCCAGGTCGGAAGCGACAATTTCGCGCTGTCGACCAAAGGCCTTGTCGATCTCGGCAACAACAGCATGCGTGATCTCTCCGTCGACTTTCGCTTGCTCAAGCCATCGGTCATCGCCACCAATCTGAGCGGTGCGGGCATCGCCGCGAACGTGGTTTTGAACGGCAAATTCGCATCCCCGACGATCGAATATGCGCTGAACGCGGCGCGCATCGGATTTGACGAGACCAGCGTGATCGGCCTGCGGGCCAGCGGCCGTGCACAAATGGACGAAGAGCAATGGCGGATCCCGCTACAGGCGCGGGCGCAGCGGATCGCGGGCCTGAATGAGGGCATCGGGTCCTTGCTGACCAATGTGCGGCTCGACGGTGATTTCGCCTTCGCCAACGGTCGGCTATTGTCCGATAATCTCAAGATCAATTCCGACCGGATTGATGCCACCGCAGTGGTCCTCGCCGATCTGAACGAAGGAACCTATACTGGCGGGCTCAATGGCCGGATCAACGGCTATCGCGTGGAGAGCGTGGGTGTCTTCAATATCGACAGCAACATCGATTTGAAATCCGGCGGAAACGGAGCATTCGCGCTGAGCGGGACGGTTCGCGCCCGTTCCAGCCAGATTTTCAACGACGGCGCGCGGGAATTTCTGGGCGGCAACAGCCTGATCGTCGCCGACATATCCTATGGCAGCAACGGGGTGGCACGGATCAAGAGCCTGAACGTCGCCGCACCGTCCTTCCGGCTTACCCAGGGCAGCGGCAGCTATGCCCCGTCTGGCCGCATCGATTTCGCCGCCAAGGGCATGTCCGATCAATATGGTCCGATCGGCGTCAAGGTCGGCGGCACCGTCGCCCGGCCGGTCGCGACGGTCGCGGCAGCCCGACCCGGTCTTGGAATTGGCATGGCCAACGTGGTTGCCACCATCAGGGGCAATGCCAAAGGCTATGCCGTGGTCGCCGGTGGCGATAGTGATTACGGGCCCTTCGACGCCAATGTCGATATTCTGGCCGGTAGCGGGCCGCTGACGGTCGATGTCAATTCCGGAACCCGGTTTGCTGGCGTCGGCCTGACCGGCCGGATCAGGCAAACCGGGGCAGGGCCTTTTGCCGGACAGCTGGCGGCCAACGGGTCTGGTGTGAACGGCGATGTGATGCTGAGCGACTATAGCGGCAAGCAACGGGCCGTCATCGAAGCAACTGCCGTCGATACGGTTTTACCGGGACCAGCTGGCCTGGCAATCCAGCGCGCGATCATCGACGCCGACATCCTTATGTTCGAGCAGCCGCAGGTTGTTGCCGATGTTCAGCTCCAGGGCCTGGAAATGCGGGAATTGCAGATTGCAGCCGCGCGGGCGAAGATCGATTATCGCGGCGGGCAGGGCACGGCGAAGATCATGGCCGAGGGGCGCAACAAATTTCCGTTCCGCTTTGCCGCCAATGCCATTCTTGATCCGAAGCTTTGGCGCGTGGCGCTTGACGGACGCGCCAACGGGGTGTCGTTCAAAACCCGCAACGCCGCACGGATCATTCCCGATAATAACCAGTATAAATTGCTTCCGACCACCATCGATCTTTCGAAAGGCAGCATCCAGCTGGCGGGCGATTACGGACGCGGACTGAATATCCAGAGCCGGCTGCAGGATGTCAATCTGGCACTGATCAACCCGATGATGCCGGGCCTTGGGCTGGGCGGAACGGCCACCGGCAGCCTTGATTTTAGACAAAGCTCGCCGGCGGCGTTCCCGGAAGCGGACGCTCGGCTGCGGATCGACGATTTTACCCGTACCAGCCTGGCCTCGGTCTCGCAGCCCGTTGATCTCCATCTGGTTGGACGGTTGCTGCCCGATGGGGGCAATGCGCGCGCCATCGTTCGCCGCCGGGGAGCGATTATCGGACGGATGCAGGTCAATCTGACTCCGTTGCCGCCCGGCGCTGGCACCTGGACCACAAGGCTGCTGGCCGCCCCCTTGTCCGGCGGTATCCGCTACAATGGTCCAGCGAGCACCCTGTTCTCGCTCGCTGCCTTGCCGGATCAGGATTTGAAGGGCGCCATCGGTGTGGCCGCTGATTTCTCGGGCCGGGTGCAGAAACCGGTGCTGACCGGCGTCGTTCGGGCCAATAATCTTATTTACGAAAATAACACCTACGGCACGCGTCTGACCAATATGAAAATACGGGGCGAGTTTACCAATGACCGGCTGGAAGTCACCGAACTTACGGCCAATGCCGGCGACGGTACAATCCGCGGTGAAGGCTTTGTCTCGCTCAGTTCCGACAAGGGCTATCCGCTCCAGTTGGCCCTCAATCTCGAAAATGCGACCCTCGCGAAGGGGCATGACTTGGCCGCGTCGGCGACCGGCGATATCCAGCTGATCAACAGCGCGACAACCCCCGCGACCATCCGGGGCCGCATTCGTCTGCCGGAAACGCGCTATAAAATCGTCTACGAAGGTTCGACCAAGGTTGCGACATTGACCGGCGTCCGGCGCAAGCCCGCTCTCGGCCGCAAGAAGATTACCGGCGATGCCGACCCGATCAGAGGAGTACCGAGCAACTGGAAGCTGGATATTGATCTCGTCGCTGACAATCAAATCTATGTGAGCGGCATGGGCCTCGATTCCGAATGGTCCGCCGATATCAAGATACGCGGGACGACGGGCGCGCCGATATTGACCGGCGGCATCGACCTGATCCGGGGAACGCTGGGTTTCGCCGGGCGGTCGTTTGACCTGCAGTCCGGGCGTCTGCGCTTCGACGGCAACTCGATGACCAACCCGACATTGCGGCTCGTGGCCAGCGGCGAGGCGGATGACGTCAATATCAATGTCAATATCACTGGCAGCGCGGAGAATCCCGAAATTGCTTTCAGCTCCACGCCCAGTCTGCCGCAGGACGAGATCATGGCGCGGATTCTGTTCGGCAACTCGATCGGCGAGCTCACTCCGATCCAGGCCGTACAGCTGGCTTCGTCTCTCAACGGCCTGCGCGGTGGCGGCGGGGGGCTCAACCCGCTGGGCGTGCTTCAGTCATCCGTCGGTATCGATCGTCTTCGGATACTGGGGGCCGACAAGGATACCGGGCGCGGCACCTCAATCGCCGCCGGTCAATATATTTCCAATGATGTCTATGTGGAAATTGTCACCGATGCCCGCGGCTATACGGCAACCCAGATCGAAATCAGCCTGACCCCGGCCTTGTCTGTGCTGAGTTCGGTGGGCAGCTTCGGCGGCTCGAACGTGAATGTGCGCTACCGGAAAGATTATTGATGCATTTGCGGACCCTTGTTTTGACAGTCTCGCTATTCTCGCTCAGCGGATGCGAGAAGGATTTCGATGAAAAATATCAGGATAATCTCGAGAAACTGAACGAAGCGGCCAGCGAGATCGAAGCTGGCGTTGACCAGAAATTGTCCGAAGGGCGCGAAGCGGACAAGATCATGCAATCCGCGACAGAGGACGAGCATTTGGCCGAAACCACGGGCAAAACCGCCAATGACCGCTGATCCCATTCACCAACCGCAGCATGATGAAGATCGTGAACTGGATGATATCGAGGCCGCTACGCCAGGGGCCAGCGCCCGTACGCCGCTGCATTTTCCGCCCAGAGCGTGGTGGGCGGTGCTCAAGCGCCTCTATGTGATGAACGACTTTCACAATCTGCCGTTGCTCGCCGCCGGGGTTGCGTTTTTCGCCTTTCTTGCCTTTGTCCCGCTGATCGCTGTGATTGCGCTGCTCTACGGGCTGATCGGTGATCCCAACACGGTTGCCGCCAGTATCGAGCAGGTGTCCGGCATCCTGCCCGACGCGGTGCTGACCATTTTGCGAGAACAGTTGCTGTCGATTGTCAGCACCAGCAAGGCTGCCAAGGGCTTCGGCCTTGCCCTGGCGCTGCTGGTCTCAACCTATGGCGCCATGCGGGCGGCCAACGCGATGATGAAGGCGCTGAATATCATCTACGAGGAGCATGAATCGCGCAATATATTCATGACCACCTGGGTTGGCGCGCAAATTACCATTGGTATGGCGGTCGTCGCGATTATCGGCCTGTCGGCGATTTCAGTCTTCACCTATATCAGCAACTTTCTGCAGGGCTATCTTGGCGACAATGTGCTGATATTCCTGAAAATCACAACCTGGATCACGGCAGGATTTCTGGTCAGCCTGACCTTCGGCCTGTTCTTTCGCTATGCTCCCGACCGTCGCCCGGCGAAATGGCGCTGGCTGTCGCTCGGATCGGTTGTGGCGACCTTGCTATGGCTCGGGATTACCATCGGCTTTGGCTATTATGCCGCCAATGTCAGCGATTATAACGCGACATACGGCTCGCTGGCCGCAGTCGTGATTTTCCTGATGTGGCTGTTTCTGTCGGCTTATTCCGTGCTGATCGGCGCTGAAATAAACGCCGAAACCGAGCGGCAGACCTTTCAGGATTCGACCCTGGGGGCAGACCGGCCGATTGGCCAGCGTGGCGCGGTAATGGCGGATACCGTGCTGCTCGACGAAGCGAGCCGGAAAATTCTCGAGAAAAAGCAACGCAGACGCGCCGACCGGCGGGCACGAAAAGCTGCAGAAGAAGACCGGTAGCCTCGGTTTGCCAAGCGGACTCCGCGACCGGCTTTCTTTTTTTCCAGTCACTGGCTTCTCAGCTTAGCCATCTTGACGCGCCGCGGGGCTTGATCCATGCGCTGGCGATGCGATTTTTCTCTGACAATGCGGCCTCGGTGCACCCCAGATTGCTGCAAGCGATGGCTGCGGCGAACGCGCCGGATACGGCCTATGACGGCGACACGCTGAGCGCGCAGCTCAACGCTGCCTTTTCCGACCTGTTCGAAACCGAGGTCGAGGCGCTCTGGGTGGCGACCGGCACCGCCGCCAATTGTCTGGCGCTCGCTGCCCTATGCCCGGCGCACAAGGGCGTGATCTGCCACAGGGAAGCCCATATCGAGCAGGATGAAGCCGGCGCACCCGGTTTCTTCACCGGCGGTGCCAAGCTGATGCTGCTAGACGGCGAAGGGGCCAAGCTGGCGCCGGAAACCGTGGAAGCCCATTGCGCGGCGATCCGCGACGATGTCCATCAGGTCCAGCCGGCTGCCGTCTCGATCACCAATGCCAGCGAATATGGTCTGGTCTACCGTCCCGACGAAGTCGCCGGACTGTCGGAAGTCTGCAGGGCGCGCGGCCTTGGCCTGCATATGGATGGTGCCCGCTTTGCCAATGCCGCGGCCACGCTCGGCTGTTCGCCGGCGGAACTCACCTGGAAGGCCGGGGTCGACGCGCTCAGCTTCGGTTTCGTCAAAAATGGCGGGATGAGCGCTGAGGCGCTGATCTTCTTTGACCGCAAGCTGGCCGCCGACACCCGCTATCGCCGCAAGCGCGCCGGCCATCTGCAGTCCAAGGGCCGCTTCCTTGCCGCGCAGATTCTGGCGATGCTCGAAGACGATCTGTGGCTAGACAATGCCCGTGCCGCCAATGGCGGGGCCCGGATCATCGCTGACGCCGCCGGTGACCGGCTGCTCTATCCGGTCGAGGCGAACGAGATTTTCATCCGGCTCTCCGCCGACGAGGCCGCTCAGTTGCGCGCCAGCGGCTTTGACTTTTACGACTGGGGCGAAGGGCAGGCGCGGCTGGTCACCAGCTGGAACCAGAGCGCCGACGATATCCGCCCGCTCGCCAAAGCGATCGCCGCATTGTGAGTGAAGAAGAGAGCACTGAACCCAGCCTGTTCAGCCCCCGCATCATGATCCCCTTTGTCCTGATCTCGCTGATCTGGGGCTCGACCTGGCTGGTGATCAAGGACCAGATATCCGAAGTGCCGGTCAGCTGGTCGGTCAGCTACCGGTTCATCATCGCCGCTGTCGCCATGTTCGCTCTCGCTGCGTTCAAGCGGCTGCCGTTCCGGCTCGACGCAGTCGGCTACGGGCTGGCGCTGATCCTCGGCTTTTTCCAGTTCACCTTCAATTTCAACTTTGTCTACAATGCCGAGATGTTCATCACCTCGGGACTGGTCGCGGTGCTGTTCGCGCTGCTGATGGTGCCCAATGCGATCATGGGGCGCATCTTTCTGGGGCACAAGTTTACCGCACCCTTTCTTGGCGGTTCGGCGATTGCCGCGGCGGGTATTGCGCTGCTCTTCTGGCACGAATATCGATCCTCCCCCGCCAGCCTGGAACAGGTGCTGCTTGGCGCGGCGCTGACCTTCGGCGGGATCATGTCAGCCTCCGTCGCCAATGTCATGCAGGCGGGGCAGCGCCTCAAATCCTATCCGATCATCACCGTTCTCGCCTGGGCGATGCTGTTCGGAGCGCTGATCAATGTCGTCATCTCCTGGGTCACCGTCGGGCCGCCGGTCTATGAAACCCGTTTCGCCTACTGGGGCGGCATCGTCTATCTCGGCGTCATTGGGTCGGTCGTGACCTTCCCGCTCTATTTCTCCATGATCCGCGAGATCGGCCCGGGCAAGGCGGCCTATACCAGCGTGCTGGTACCGGTAGTGGCGATGATCCTGTCGACGATCTTCGAAGGCTATGTCTGGACAGGACTGGCGGCGACCGGCGCAGTCCTTGCCATGCTCGGGCTGCTGGTCGCCTTGCGCGCCCGCAAGCCTAAACTGCCCCGCATCCCGGCCTGATATTCAGTCCAGCAGCGCCTGCATTCCCGCCTTGTAATCCGGATAGCGCGGTTCCCAGCCCAGCAGCCGCTTGGCCCGGCCGTTCGCGACGCGGCGGTTCTCGGCGTAAAAGCCCAGCGCCGCGTCGGACAGATCGGCCTCCTCCAGCGACTGCAGCGGCGGCACATCCATGCCCAGCAGCCGCGCGGCATGGGCGACGATTTCATGCTGCGGCGCGGGCAGGTCATCGGAAATATTATAGGCGCCCGGGGGACCCTCGAACGAGGCGATTACCCCCGCGACTATATCGTCCACGTGAATCCGGCTGAACACCTGTCCCGGCATGTCGATACGGCTGGATCTACCCTCGCGCACCCGGTCGAGCGGGCTGCGCCCGGGTCCATAGATGCCGGGCAGACGAAACACGTGCATGTCGTCGCGCAGATCCTGCCAATTCTGGTCGGCCTCGCTGCGCGCCTTGCGCCGGCCAGAGCCGATTGGCGCGCTCTCGTCGACCCAGGCGCCGTCGGCGTCGCCATAGACGCCGGTCGAGGAAAGATAGCCGCTCCATTGCAGCGCCGCCTCCCCGATCGCTTCACCATAATGATCGAGCACCGGTTCGCTGCCGTCGCGGGCCGGCGGCACCGAGGACAGGACATGGCTGGCGGACTGCAGCGCTGCCCGAACCGATGGCGTGTCATCAAAGGCCAGCGCGCCGTCCCGCGCTTCCCGGCGCGTGCCGATCACCTCCCAGCCTTCCGCTCGCAAACGGTCCGCAAGACGCGAGGCACAATAGCCCATCCCGAAAATCAGCATGCGGTTGGCCATCGTCTATTCCTGCTCCAGCCGGCCCGGACTCAGCATGGCCGGATTTTTGACGTGATCCGCCTTCCACTGCATTGCTCCACGCACCCGGGTGGCGCCGGACGGGTGATCGAAAAACAGCATTTCCTCGATCGGGCCCGGCTCGATCTTGCGATATTCCGACAGTCGCATCGCCACTTTTGCGAAGCCGTCGGGCTCTCTGGCCGTGTCGAGGCCAAAGCGATCCGCCTCGATTTCATTGATCCGGATCAGGCTGTTGATCGCCGGGGTGGCAAGGAAGAAATAGGCGGTCAGAATCAGGCTCAGCAGGGGTATCGCCGCCGGATCGCTGATATTTCCTACGCCCCATTTTGCTCCGTGCCGCTCGATCAGCCGCGGTGCCAGCTGCGCGACAAGGAACAGTCCCAACGCGACGATCAGCGCGAGCACCAGCACAATGCGCCATGTGTGCCCCAGCACATAATGACCCATTTCATGGCCCATCACCGCAGCGACCTCGTCCGGTCCGGTGCGTTCCAGCAGATTGTCGTTCAGCGAGATCCGGATGGTCGGCCCGACCCCCGAAACATTGGCCGATATCCGCTTGTGCTGCTTTGACTGGTCGAACACGTAGATATGGTCGCCGGAAATATCATATTCCGCCGCCATTGCGACGATCCGGTCGCGCAGCGGTCCGTCCGCCATCTCGCTATAGTCGTTGAACAGCGGCGCAATGAACACCGGTCCGAGCAGCAGGCCGATGAACAGAAAGGCCGCGATCACTCCGGTGCCCCAGATCCACCACGATTTCGGTGCGCGCCGGATCACCGCAAAAATCGCCATCAGCAGCAGCGGAAAGACGATCAGCGAAATTACCAGCCCAATCACCTGTTCGCCGAACCAGCCGCCAAAATCCTGGCTCATCAGGCCATATTGCCGTTCCCGGAAAAAGCCCGTGTAAATGGTCCACGGCAGGGTGAACAGAAAGCCCGCGATCACATAGGGCAGGGCATAAAGGCCCGGCTGCAGCCATTTTTTGCTCGTAACCCGTTTAGCCCAGTCGCGGAACCGGGCGGACAGGCGCGACTGCAGAATAGCAAAGTCGACCAGCACACCGATCAGCGCGCCCCACAGGATCAGCCAATAGCCCCCTTCGAAATAGGCATTGGATTTCTCGAGATCGGCGCCCTGCAAACTGTCGATATAGGCGCGGCTTGCCTGTTCGACATCAAAAGCCGGCGCGCCATTCTGGGCGAGAGCGATTTCCGCCGGCAGCCCGGCGATCAACAGGACGGCGACAACAAAAAGCAATAATCTGGACATGACCCACTCCCTTTGCCTCAGCCATAAACGCAATTGCGCGAGGTGCAAATGGCTCTTATGGCGAGACCATGTTAGATATTCAAAAAGCTCCAAACGACGAAATGGCCGATGCCGCGCCAGCCCCCAGTGATCCTGCGACGATCCGCCGCGAGGACTACCGTCCGCCCGCCTGGTTCATCCCGGAAATCGCGCTCGACTTCGATCTTGCTCTCGAGCGAACCCTGGTGCGGTCGAAACTCGATGTCCGGCGTTCGAAAAGCGCGAAGGCGGATGAGCCGCTGGTCCTGCAGGGCGATGACATCCTGCCGCTCTCGGTCAAGGTTGACGGCGCGATCCGCAACGACTGGACGCTGGTGGAGGGCGATCTGGTCCTGCCGCTCGATGGCGCGTCTCATATCGTCGAGATCGAGGTCGAACTCGATCCGTCGACCAATACCCAGCTGATGGGCCTTTATGCCTCGAACGGCATGCTGTGCACGCAGTGCGAGGCGGAAGGGTTCCGCCGCATAACTTTCGCACCGGACCGTCCCGATGTGCTGAGCCGCTATTCGGTTCGCATGGAAGCCGACAAGGCAAAATTCCCGGTCCTGCTCTGCAATGGCGACAAGGTTGCCGAGGGCGATGCAGAAAATGGCCGCCACTGGGTGCAGTGGAACGATCCCTGGCTGAAGCCGAGCTATCTCTTTGCTCTCGTCGCGGGGGATCTGGTCGCCAACAGCGACAGTTTCACCACCCGCTCCGGAAAGCCTGTCGAACTCAATATCTGGGTCCGCGACGGCGATCTCGATCGCACCGGCCACGCGATGAAGGCGCTCAAGGATGCGATGCGCTGGGACGAGGAGACCTATGGCCGCGAATATGATCTCGGTCTGTTCAACATTGTCGCCGTCAGCGACTTCAACATGGGCGCGATGGAGAACAAGGGACTCAATATCTTCAACTCGCGCTATATTCTCGCCGACCCCGAGGTTGCGACGGACGGCGATTTCGACGGCATCGAAGGGGTGGTCGCGCATGAATATTTTCACAATTGGTCTGGCAACAGAGTGACTTGCCGGGACTGGTTCCAGCTCAGTCTCAAGGAGGGATTCACCGTCTACCGCGACCAGAGCTTTTCCGCCGACATGGGTTCGGCGGCGCTCAAGCGGATCGAGGATGTGCGGATATTGCGCGCGGCGCAATTCCCCGAGGATGCCGGCCCGCTGGCCCATCCTATCCGCCCGGACAGCTACCAGGAAATCTCCAATTTCTACACCGCCACCGTCTACAACAAGGGTGCTGAAGTCATCCGGATGATGGCGACGCTGATGGGTTCGGAAAATTTCCGCAAGGGCACCGATCTCTATTTTGATCGCCACGATGGCGAGGCAGCGACCTGCGAGGATTTTGTCACCGCAATGGAAGACGGCGGTTCGATCGATCTGAAACAGTTCCGCAAATGGTATGAAACGGCGGGTACGCCGCGAGTGTCGGTGAAGCTGTCGCACGATTCGCAGACCGGCACCGCGACGCTGCACTGCACGCAGAAAATTGCCCAGAAGGGCGAAAGGCCGGCGCCGTCCGATCTGGTCATCCCGCTGCGCACGGCGCTGCTCGATCCGGAAAGCGGTGCCCATGACGGGGAACAGCTGCTGCTGCTCGACCAGCCGGAAAAAAGCTTCACCTTTGACGGCCACAAGGATCATCCGATCCTGTCGATCAACCGCGGCTTCTCCGCGCCGATCATTCTGGAGAGCAACCAGAGCGCGGAGGAACTGGCGTTCCTGTCGGCGCATGACGACGATCCGTTCGCGCGGTTCGAAGCGATGCAGCAGCTGATGACCCATTATCTGACGGCAAAGATTTCCGGCACCCCGGTCGACCGCGACATCATTCTGCTGGCGATCGCCCGGATTCTTGCCGACCCGTCGCTCGATCCCGCTTTTCTGGCCGAGATCATTCTGCTGCCAAGCGAAGCATTTCTGGGCGACCAAATGGTCGAGGTCGATCCGCAGGCGATCCACGACGAGCGCGAGAAACTGCGCGGCAAGATCGGCGTGCAGTTCGAAAAGCAGTTCCGCAAGCTCTACAAGGCCTGCGCGCCCGGCGAATTCTCGCTTGAGCCTGAAGCCAGGGCAAGGCGGAAGCTGCGCAATGTAACGCTTGGCTATCTCGCTGCCTCGTTCACCGAAAATGCTGCCGAGACCGCCTTCGAGCAATATCGCGAGGCCGACAATATGACTGCCATGCAGGGCGCGCTGGGGGTGCTGTCGCATCTCGAGGCTGAGGAGCGCACAATCGCATTTGAAGATTTCTACAAGCAATTCAAGGGTAACCCGCTGGTTCTTGACAAGTGGTTCTCGCTGCAGGCGATGTCGCTGCGGCCCGACACGCTGAAACGCGTCGATGCCCTTTCGCGCCATCCCGATTTCACCCTGTCCAATCCCAATCGGGTGCGCGCGCTTTATGGCGCCTTCACCGGCAACCAGGTTCGTTTCCACGACCCGTCGGGCAAGGGCTATCAGATGATTGCCGATATGGTGATCGCGCTGGACAAGCAGAATCCCCAGACCGCAGCGCGCTTCATTCCGGCGCTCGGCCGCTGGCGCCGCTTCGAGCGCGGCCGGTCGGAACTGATGCGGCTGGCGCTCGAGAAAATCGCTGCGCAGCCCGATCTGTCGAAAGATGTCTCCGAACAGGTTCACAAAAGCCTTGCTTGATATCACCAGATCCCCCTTGCTCGAAGGCGTCACCCACGGCTTTCTGGGCCGGGCAGGGGGCGTTTCGGACGGTATTTACAGCGGCCTCAATATCGGTCTCGGCAGTGATGACGATCGCGACGCCATCATGGAAAATCGCCGCCGCGCTACCGAAGGCGTCTCGCCGGGCAGCGAACTGGTGACCGTGCACCAGATCCACAGCGCGGATGTTGTCACCGTCACCGGCCCGCTGCCGCTCGACCAGCGCCCGCAGGCGGATGCGATGGTCACCGACCAGCCGAACCTCTTGCTCGGCATCCTGACTGCCGATTGCGTGCCGGTGCTGTTTCACGATGCCAAAGCCGGGGTCATCGGCGCCGCCCATGCCGGCTGGAAAGGCGCCCTGGCCGGCGTTACCGACAATGTCCTCAGCGCCATGGAAAAGCTCGGAGCCGATCGCGGCGATATAGCTTGCGCCATTGGTCCCTGCATCGCCCAGCCCAGCTACGAGGTCGATGCCGCTTTCCGCACCCGGTTTCTGGACGCCGACCCGGCCCACGGCCGCTTCTTCGCCGCCGGCAAGCCCGGTCATTTCCAGTTCGATATCGAATCCTATGTCGCGGCGCGCCTGCAGGATGCGGGCGCCGGCGGCGTCGACAAATTGGGTCTCGATACATACGTCCAAGAGGACCGCTATTACAGCTACCGCCGCTCCTGCCACCGCGGCGAGCCGGGCTATGGTCGGCAGATCTCGCTGATTGGCATGGCGGAATAAGATTGATTTCCACGGTCACCCCGGCGAAAGCTGGGACGCGGAGCAACAGGACCGCGCAAAATGGCGGGTTGATGTAACGCAGGGAGGGGAGAGAGCATGAACACGCAACGCATCGGTCTGTTTGCCGGGCTGGCCCTGTTCCTTGCCATGCTGCTGCTCCCTCACCCGGAATCGATGAGTCCCCAGGCGTGGAAGGCCGCGGCGCTAACCATCCTGATGGCGATCTGGTGGATGACCCAGGCAATCCCGCTGACCGCGACCGCTCTGCTGCCATTTCTGGCGCTGCCTACGATGGGCGTGATGACCACTGCCGAAACGGCGAGCGAATATTATTCGCCAATCCTGTTCCTGATCCTCGGCGGCGCCTTTCTGGCGCTGGCGATCGAGCGTGTCGGCCTGCACAAAAGACTGGCGCTGGCGATCATCGGTCTGTCGGGGAAAAGCGCCTGGGGCATATTATTCGCCTTCATGGCCGCCACGGGCCTGCTCAGCATGCTGATTTCCAATACCTCCTCGACGCTGATCATGGTGCCGATTGCGCTCGCCGTGCTTGTCGCCGGCGGCATAAAGGAAAAGGAAACCGAAGGCTTTGCCGGTGCCCTGATCATGGGCGTTGCCTTTGCCGCCTCGATCGGCGGTCTTGGCACCTTGGTCGGCAGCCCGACCAACGCCATCGCCGTCGGCCTGATCAACAAGACCCTGGGCATGCAGATCGACTTTCTCGGCTGGCTCAAATTCGGCCTGCCGATCGTCATCATCGGCATCCCCGTCTCCGCAGCCATATTGATTGTGGTTCAGAAGGTCGGTCGCAACAGTTTCGATGGCGAGCGGGCGAGGGCGGTGATCGGTGCGTCCGGCCCCTGGAGCCTGCCGGAAAAGCGGCTGGTTCCGGTGGTCGCTCTCGTCATGCTCGGCTGGCTGCTGCTGCCGGAGATCAAGCCCTTCTTCCCGGACGGGGCCCTGCACGACGGCAGCGTCGCCATCTTCGGCGGGCTGCTGCTCTTCATGCTGCCCGATGGCACCGGGCGCCAATTGCTCAACTGGGACGAGGCCGACCGCGCACCCTGGGGCGTGATCATGCTGTTTGGCGGTGGTTTGGCGCTGGCCGCCGGAATCATCGAATCTGGCCTCGCCGACTGGCTCGGCCTGATGCTGGAGCCGCTCAGGACCGTCCCGGTGATCGTCATTGCCATCGCGCTGGTCGCGCTGGTCATCCTTGTCACCGAATTTGCCTCGAATGTCGCCACCGCCAGCGGCGTCATGCCGGTGGTCGCCAGCCTGATCCTGGCGACCGGAGTCGATCCGATATTGCTTGCGGTGCCCGCCGCCATGGCCGCCAGCTGGGGCTTCATGCTGCCCAGCGGCACCGGACCCAATGCCATCGCCTGGGCCACCGGCCATATCGAATTGCCGAGAATGCTCAAGTCCGGCTTTCTTTTGGACCTCGCCGGCATCCCGATCATAATCGGCTGCATCTGGATGGTTGCCGTTGTAACGACGTAGCTTTTCGTCCATTGTTTCGCCAAGAGTTGACAGAACGGAGAGAAGAATATGTCCGATCATAATGATGACGTCGCCGGCATTCCGGTCACCCGCCGCATGCCCAAGGCTCCGATCGAGGAAATCGGCGGCCGCAAGCTGAAGCCGGCGACGCTGATGATGGGCCACGGCTATGATCCGGAACTGTCCGAAGGATCGCTGAAACCGCCGATTTTCCTCACCTCGACCTTCGCCTTTGAAAATGCCGCCGCCGGCAAGCGCTTTTTCGAAGGCATCACCGGCAAGCGGCCCGGTGGTTCCGATGGCCTCGTCTATTCGCGCTTCAACGGCCCCAATCAGGAAATCCTCGAAGACCGGCTGAGCATCTGGGACGAGGCCGAGGATGCGCTGGTCTTTTCCAGCGGTATGTCGGCGATCACCACCGTGCTGCTCGCCAATGTCAACCAGGGCGATGTCGTCGTCCACAGCGGCCCGCTCTATGCCGCGACCGAAACCCTGATCAACAAGATCCTCGGCCGCTTCGGCGTCACCTTCCTCGACTTTCCGGCCGGCGCGTCTCCGTCCGATGTCGCGGTGATGCTCGAACAGGCGAAGGAAAAGGCGAAAAGCAACGGCGGCAAGGTCGCGATTATCTATCTCGAAAGCCCGGCCAACCCGACCAATGCGCTGGTCGATATCGAGGGCGTCGCCGATGCCCGCGATCAGGTCTTTGGCAAGGATGCCGCGCCGCCGATCGCTATCGACAACACTTTCCTCGGCCCGCTCTGGCAGCAGCCGCTGAAACATGGCGCCGATATCGTCATCTACAGCCTCACCAAATATGTTGGCGGCCACAGCGATCTGGTCGCCGGCGGCGTACTCGGCAGCAAGGCCCATATGGACCCGATCCGCGCGATCCGGAACACGATCGGCACGATCTGCGACCCGAACACCGCCTGGATGCTGATGCGCAGCCTAGAGACGCTGGAACTGCGCATGACCCGCGCCGGTGAAAATGCCGAAAAGGTCTGCGCCTTCCTGCGCGACCATCCCAAGGTCGACGGCCTCGGCTATCTCGGCTTTATCGAGGACGAGCGCCAGAAGGACATTTACAAGCGCCATTGCAGCGGCGCCGGCTCGACTTTCTCGCTGTTCATCAAGGGCGGCGAGGCCGAGGCCTTCCGTTTCCTCGACACGATGAAGATCGCCAAGCTCGCGGTGAGCCTCGGCGGCACCGAAACGCTCGCCAGCCTGCCGGCAGCGATGACTCACCTGTCGGTCCCCGACGAGCGCAGGGCAGCCCTCGGCATCACCGACAATCTGGTGCGGATTTCGATAGGCGTCGAGAACCCGGACGACCTGATCGCCGATTTCGACCAGGCACTGGCTGCGGTCTGAGGCGAGGGACGGTCTCGCCTAGTGTGCGCTGCCCTCCGGCTGGCCCTTCGCGGTCGTTGATGTTTGGACCAGCGGATCAGAATGAAGGAGTTGCGAGGCAAGCTGGGGGCGGAGGGTTATTTTCGCTGTCCTACACCCGCCGCATCGCTTATTATGGCCCCGCTTTCTCAAAAAAGCTCGAAATAGGCTCTTTGACAAGCTGAATAGCCCTAGGCGGACAGTCCCGGCCCAATATCAGCCGCAGAGCATTTCGCGCCCGTCGAAAGATGACACTCGGCGCGCTTGGAACGAGAGGAAAAGCCCGGAATCATGGGGCTTTCCGGTAAAATTTACACAAAACAAAAACACGTCGGATGGTAAAGTTCGGAATGGCCCCCTGCCGCGCGCGGCATGACGCACTCAATCCCGGCCGACTCGTCTCAATCTTCCGCGACGACTTCGATCGACATTATTTCAATCGCGTCCTCGCGCCCGGCAAAATCGGCAAAGCCTCCTGCCTCCAGCGCGGTCATGGCGCGGCTGATCGGTGCGGAAAAGGAAACCCGCGCGCTGGACGGATCGGCCTCGTCGTCACCGACTATGGAGAGGGTCTTTTCCTTGCCGTTGAGCAGGAAGGTGACCCGGGTGCCAAATTCGACCGTGTCGCCGCTCGGCATCGGTGGCCGCTCCGCCGTTGATTGTCTGGTGTTCCAGTAGCGCAGGTCACGCTTGGCGATCTTGAGCGCGGTTTCGTCGGTCAGCTTGGCAATCTCTGCCTGCAGGGAAACGACCCGCTCCCTGATCAGTCGCAGCCCGCGCGCCGTGACCCAATTGGGGCCGACCGGAATCGGGTGCTCGAATTTCGGCTCCAGATGCTCGTCATCGCCTTCTCTGCGGAACGCCACGCTCATCGGTCAGCTGCCGGACTTGGGCGTCACCCATATATCGACTGGCGCGACGAACCGGCCATGCGCCGGTGTGCCGACATCGATCCGCTCGGCGGTGACCCGTTCACCGGTCTCGAGCGTGAACGAGGCCCACGGCTTGGGCATCCGGCTGAAGGTCATTTTCTGGATCGGCGCTCCGGTGGCGCTGTTCATGATGGTGGCAATGATACTCATGGCGGAGCGCTTGCGATGGATGCGCCAGACTGTCAACCGTCTACAGAGGGGCCGCCATATCAGCGCCAGTCGACAATGGGCCAGCCGCGCTGCTCGGCCAGCCGGCGCAGTGGCGGAGTCGGAGTCGTCGCGAACGCCTCGTCGGCAAATTCCAGCATTGCCCCGTCGCTGAAATGGTCGGAATAGGCGCGGACATGGCTATCGTTGCGGTGCCAGCCCTGCGCCGCGAAGAGCGCCTCGATCCGCCCGATCTTGGCATGGTCATAGCAATTCTCGCCGAGGATCTTCGGCCGCACCCGGCCTTCGCCATCGACTTCGAGCCGGGTGCCGATCACATGGTCAAAGCCGAGCCGCCGGGCGATTGCCTCGGCATAGAGTTCGTAGGATGCGGTGACCAGCACCAGCGTCCGGCCCTCGGCCCGATCCGCCTCGATCTGGTCGAGCGCTTTCTGGTAGCGGTTGGAACGCAGCACATTCTCGGCAAACCGGTCGATATGCGGCTGCAAATCGGCCAGTTTCGGGCCGCTGCCCATCAGCAGGCGCTGGTTGAAGGTCTTCAATTGTCCGCGGCTGATCAGCTTGAGTCCGTAGCCCATGAAGCCAAACGGCAGCAGCGGCAGGAACATCAGCCGCCATCGTGCCCGCGCGAACAGCTGGTGGAACAGAAAGGGCGTGTAGGTCCCGCGCACGGTGATCGTCCGGTCCATGTCGTAAAGCGATATTTTCTGCATGCCATCCCGCAATTGCCGTTCGAGCGCTCCCATAGCAGCACTGCCCAAAAGCACCAAATATTTGAGCGGTTTAATCACTTGAGCTTTGTCCAAAATTCGGTCACCTATAGATGCGATGGCAATACCCAGCGATTTTGTAGAAGAAACGACCGAAGACGGAGCGGTGACACTGCATTTTTCCGGCGATCTTTCGATTGCCAGCCTGGGAGATTTGCCGGAGCGGCTCAGGGATTATGACGGGGTTATCAGCCGGCTCGATATAGCAGATATCGGCTATATGGACACGGTCGGTGCCTGGCTGGTGCACCGGACCGCCCGCGACAGGGAAGCGGAGATTGTCGGTGCCAATGATGATGCGCAGCGTCTGATTGCTGCGGTCTCCGCAGCCGACCAGGCGGCTGACATTCGTCCCGAAACACCCAATCCGGTTCTTCGCGTGCTGAACGAGGTTGGCGAAGCGACCACCGTCGCCTTCACCACGCTGAGCGGGCTGGTCGGCTTTCTGGGCGCGATCATGGTCGGCTTTTTCCGTTTGCTGCGGCATCCTGGGAAGATTCGATGGAACGCGGTGATCCAGCGCTTCGACGTCGTCGGGGTCCGGGCGCTCGGTATCATTGGCCTGATGAGCTTTCTCATCGGTTTGGTGATCGCGCAGCAGGGCGCGGTACAGCTGCGGCAGTTCGGTGCGGAAGTGTTCACCGTCAACCTCGTCGGCCGGCTGACGCTGCGCGAGCTGGGAGTGCTGATGACCGCGATCATGGTGGCGGGGCGTTCGGGCTCAGCTTTCGCTGCGCAGCTTGGTACGATGAAGCTGACCGAGGAAATCGACGCGATGCGCACGATCGGCGTATCGCCTATTGAAGCGCTGGTACTGCCACGTTTCATCGCGGCCGTATTCATGCTGCCGCTGCTCGGCTTTTACGCGTCGATTGTGGCGATCATCGGCGGTGGTCTGCTGAGCTGGGTCGAACTCGATATCCCTCCGGCAACCTTCTTCTCGCGAATCCGTGAGGTGGTTCCGCTGACCGATGTCTACGTCGGACTGGTGAAAGCGCCCGTATTCGGCGCGATCATAGCGATCACCGGCTGCTATCAGGGCATGCAGGTCAAGGGCAATGCCGAGGATGTGGGTATGCGCACCACGGCCGCAGTAGTGCAGGCGATCTTCCTGGTAATCGTGCTCGATGCCTTTTTCGCGGTCTTCTTCACCTGGATCGGATGGAATTGATGAGCGATTCGGATGCCATTACCTATGACCGGGATTACGACGGCCCGATTGTCAGCGTTCATGGCCTGCGCAACAGCTTTGGCGAGCAGGTGGTGCATGATAATCTCGATCTCGATGTCCGCCGCGGTGAAATCATCGGCGTGGTTGGCGGATCGGGCACCGGTAAATCGGTGCTGATGCGCTCGATTATCGGTTTGCAGACGCCAAAAGAAGGCGAGATTCGGGTCTTCGGCCAGCAGATATTGGGCAAATCCGATGCCGAGACGATCGAGATCCGCAAGCGCTGGGGCGTCCTGTTTCAGGGCGGCGCGCTATTTTCAACGCTCACCGTTGCCGAAAATGTGATGGTGCCGATCCGCGAATTCTATCCGGATATGGACCGCGAATTCCGGCGGGAAGTCGCCAAGTATAAGGTCTGCCTGTCCGGTCTGCCGCCCGACGCAGCACCAAAATATCCGTCGGAACTGTCCGGCGGCATGCGCAAACGCGCCGGTATCGCCAGGGCGCTGGCGCTGGATCCGGAACTGCTGTTTCTTGATGAACCAACCGCCGGGCTCGATCCGGTGGGTGCTGCCGCGTTCGACAATCTCACCAAGGAATTGCAGCAGACACTGGGCCTGACCGTGTTCCTGATCACCCATGATCTCGATACGCTGCACGCAATCTGTGACCGGGTCGCGGTGCTCGCTGACCAGCGGGTGATCGCGGTCGGTACGATCGACGAACTGCTTGCCCTCGATCATCCCTGGATTCAGGAATATTTCAATGGCCCGCGTGGCCGGATGGCTTCTGCCGGAAAAAAGATGCTGGGATGACGATCGTGAAACCAATCAGAGAATTGTTGCAGGTACCGGCACCGCTCGGCATAGAGGTGAAATAGATGGAAACGCGCTCCAACCATATCCTTGTCGGTGTTGTCACTTTGGCGATGCTGGCGCTTGTCGCAGCCTTTCTGGTCTGGATTGTCCGTTTTGGCGACGGCGAGACCAAGCAATATGACATATTCTTTTCCCAGTCGGTTGGTGGTCTGGCCGCAGGAACCGGCGTAACCTTTGCAGGCGTGCCCTCCGGGCAGGTGCTCAAGGTGGAGCTGTGGAAAAAGGATCCCAATTTCGTACGCGTGCGCATCGCGGTCAGCGAGGATACGCCGATCCTCGAAGGCACTACCGCCACCATCCAAAGCGTCAGCTTCACCGCACCGCCCAATATTCAGCTCGATGGGGCCAAGAAGGGCGCTCCGCCGATCACCGAGCTCGGCCCGGAAGGGGTCCCGGTGATTCCGACCAAGCCCGGAGCGCTTGGCGAATTGCTCAACAGCGCCCCCCTCGTGGTGGAGCGCTTGGCGACCCTTACCGAACGGCTGACAGAACTATTGTCGGATCAGAACCAGAAATCGATCAGCGGTATCCTGGCGAATACGAACAAGATGACCGCCAGCCTGGCGAGACAGGCACCGGAGCTGGAAGCGTTGATGAAAGAATCGCGAATTGCCATTCACAACGCTGGCGTGACTGCCGAGAAGCTGTCGCTCGTGGCAGACAGTACCAATGACTTTCTCACCAACAATGGTCAGCCGATAGCGAAGAACCTCGCCAACACGCTGGAGGCCGCAGACAAGAGCTTGCGCGCCCTGGAAGGTGTATTGAAAAATGCGCAGCCAGGGGCAGAGCATTTTTCGAACAAGACGCTGCCGGAAGTCGACCAACTGGTGCAGGATATGCAGGCGCTGACCAAGTCTATGACCAGTGTGACCGAGCGGCTGGATCAGGGCGGGGCGGGATCCTTATTGTCGGCACCGACGCTGCCCGACTATGAGCCGGGACAATGAAGGGGCAGATATGATGCGCAAATTGGAACTTTTGACAGCTGCCGGCCTGTTGGGCGCGACAGCAGCGCTGGGTGGCTGCGTCAGTTTTGGCGGCGCTGAACCGCCGCCCTCCTTGCTCTCGCTTACGCCGGATCAGAAACTGTCCGCCGGAGCCATGCAGAGCGGACCCCAGGCCGGTTCGCTGGTCGTCGCCCTGCCGGCTGCTCCGCAGAAACTGAATACCGTTCGCGTACCGGTGCAGACCACCGGCAGCGCCATTGCCTATCTGAAAGATGCCGTGTGGGTCGACAAGCCTGCGCGCCTGTTTCAGGATCTGCTCAGCGAGACGATCGCGGCGCGCAACGGGCGGCTGGTTCTTACCGCCACCGAAGCGGGCGGGCTTGCCGAAACCTATATCACCGGCGAGCTGGTCAATTTCGGCCTCGACGGACCCAGCTTGACGGTCACCGTCACCTATGACGCGGTCAAGATGACCAAAGACAAGCCGGTCTTGAAAAAACGGTTCGAAGCCAGTGAATCGGTCTTTGCGGCGGAACCCGGCGCCGTCGGGCAGGGGCTGAACAGGGCGGCCAATAAAGTGGCTGCCGACGTTGCCGAATGGGTGGGCTGAACGGCTAGTCGGAGCCGCTATTCCTCGCCGTAGCTGAACCCTTCCGGTTCCGGCCAGTCGATTGCCGTGGTCGCCATGACCTGGAACAGGCATCCCATTTCTTCAGGGCCGGTCAGCCGGTGGAGCGCAGCCCTTATAGTTTCTGCCTGTTTTGGGCTTGCCGCGGTGAGCGCGGCGGCGCGCTGGTCGATGCCGAGCGACTTCAGCCACTGACCTTGTTGCGTCGGCCCGTTGACGGTCAGCAAACGGGTACGTGCAATATTGGCCAGTGTATGAAAATCAACATGGGCGGTGAGATCCGACGCTCCGGGACAGTCAAACGGACTGACCGGCATATGGTCCTTGATCGCCTGCAAAGTACTGCCGGTGCCCGGCCTCGTATAGCCATAATCAATGATCAGCAGGGTGCCACCCTGTTTCGCGAGGCGGTTGGCCAGATTGCCGGCCCATTCCACGCTGACCGGAGAGCGTTCCAATATCGTGCCGTCCGGAAATCCGCCGGTGGTGCCGCCAGCCGGATTTTCTGCAGGATCGACGCTCGGAACGGCGACAAATTTGCTGCGATCGCGCGCCACCATCTGCCGTCGCCAGCCTCCAGAGGTCGCAACGAATTGCTCAACCGGCAGGGCGTCGAAAAATTCATTGGCGACGATCAGCAGCGGCCCGTCTCCCGGCAGGTCGGAAATGTCGTTGTGCCAGGTGGCATCGGGATGAAGTTGCGCCTGCCTTGCCTTCAAGACCGGACTCGTCTCGACAAAATGGACGTCCGGGCAGCAGCCGAACTTTGCCATGGATCGCTGCGCATCATGTGCCAGGGTGCCGCGCCCTGGACCAAGCTCGACATAATGGCAATGATCGGGCGACCCGTTGCGCAGCCACAGATCGGCCAGCCAGATACCGACAATTTCGCCAAACATCTGGCTGATTTCCGGAGCGGTGACGAAATCGCCATCTTCGCCAAGGGGGTCCTTGCTGGCATAATAATGGGCATTGGCGATCGCCATATAGTCGCCGAGCGGGATCGGGCCTTCGCGGTCGATCCGATCCGCGATTATATGCGCTGCAGTGGGGTGATCCGTCTGGATGCCGTCAGGCAACGCTTTTCTCTCCCGCCACCGGTTCGACGCGCACGCGTCTTCTCTTCGCAGTCAGTACCAGCCAGGCGCCCAGCAGGATCATCGGCACCGTAAGCCACTGCCCCATGCTGAAGCCCGATTGCTCGACCAGCCAGGTGAGCTGGGCATCCGGCTCGCGGAAGAACTCAACGGTAAAACGGCTGAAGCCGTAAACCAGCAGGCCAGCACCGACCAGTTTGCCCGGCTGATAGCGGGCATCGGTCCTCCAGAAGAGAAAGGAAAGGACGAGGAAATAAACGATACCTTCCAGCCCCGCTTCATATAGCTGGCTGGGATGGCGGGCGACGTCGCCACCCATCGGGAAAACGATCGCCCATGGCACATCGGTAGCCCGGCCCCACAGCTCGCCGTTGACGAAATTGGCAAGCCGTCCGAAGAAGAGGCCGAACGGGATCACGCAGGCGATATAATCGCACATCCGCAGAAAATCGAGCTTCTCGCGCCGCGCCGTCCACCATAGGGCGAGCACGACGCCAATCGTGCCGCCGTGCAGCGACATGCCGCCCTTCCACACCTGCAATATCCTGACTGGATCCTGCAATATCTCGGGACTGTAGAAAAACACATAGCCGAGACGACCGCCGATGATGATTCCGAGCGTTGCCCAGAAGATCATGTCATCGGCATGGCGCCGTGCCATCGGCGAACCCGGCTGGGCGATCAGTTTGGTGAGATACCAGTAGCCGATCAATATGCCGGCGAGATAGGCCAGCGAATACCATTTGAGCTGGAAAAACCCAAGGTCCACAGCATCGGGGGAGAGGCCAAGCTCCGTAAATTGGGTAAACTGGGCAGCATTGGCCAAGATAATATCAATCAACTCTTTTCCCCGTGTGGTTTCCTGTCCATATAAAGGGAAAATTCCCTATACCAAGAGGGAACAACGGGAGACTTGAATAATGGCGACTTCTGAATTGGATATGGTTATCGACAAAACGCTGGAGGCGTTGACCCAGCCTGGCCAGTTGCTGGAGCTCGACACGATCAGCAAATACGGTGTCGATTTGCCGGTCTTCAAGAATGCGCCGCAGAATGTTTCCGACTATTTTGCCTATTTCTGCCACCAGCACGCAGACAAGGAATTTCTGGTTGATGGTGAAATCCGGCTGACCTTTGCCGAGACCTATGCCGCAGCGCGCGCGCTGGCCGGCGGGCTGGTCGAAGGCTATGGGGTCCAGAAGGGCGACCGGATCGGTATTGCCGCACGCAATTCCGCCAACTGGATCGTTCTTGACATGGCGATCACGATGGCCGGCGGCATTTCCACCAAGCTGAATGGCTGGTGGCGAGGCGACGAACTCGCCGACGGGATCGAGGATGTTGGCTGTTCTTTCGTGTTTGCCGACTATCAGCGCGCCCAGCGACTGGTTGAATCCAAACGCAATCACGGCGCCACATTGCTGGTCTTCGAACATGACAAGCTGCCTCTCGAAGGGCTCAAGGTCATGCTGGAGAAGGGCGGTGGCGCGGAAACGCCGCTGCCGCAAATGCAGACCGATGACAATGCAACGATCCTGTTTACATCCGGATCTACCGGAAAATCCAAGGGTGCCTATTCCGAACATCGCGCGGTTGTTCAGGGTGCGATGAGTTTCGTCGGCACGGTACTGGTGCTGGTGAATATCATGACCAAAGCCGGCACGATGCCGGAAGGCCAGCCAACCGCAATGGTCTGCGTGCCCCTGTTCCACGTCACCGCCTCGGTGCCGCTGGTGCTGGTCAGCTATGCGATCGGGCGGAAGCTGGTGATGCTGAACAAATGGGATGCCGAAGAGGCGATGCGGCTTATTGAGAAAGAGCGCGTGACCTATTTTGTCGGTGTGCCGCTGATGAGCATGGAAATCTATTCGCACCCGCATTTCGACAAATATGATCTCAGCAGTTGCGTCACCATGGCCGCTGGTGGTGCGCCCCGTCCGGTCGAGCATGTCCGGCGGATCAAGGAGAAAATGGGCGATGGCTATCCGGTGATCGGCTATGGCCTGACCGAAACCAACGGGGTCGGCTGTTCCAACCAGAACGAGAATTATCTCGCCAAGCCGGACAGCACGGGCCGCGCGACGCCCCCGATTGTTGAAGTCGCAATCCTCGACGATGACGGTAACAAGATGCCGCAGGGCGAGCGTGGCGAAGTGTGTATCCGCACTTCCGCCAATTTTACAGGCTACTGGAATAACGAGGAGGCAACCCGGGAAGCCTTTACCGACGACGGCTATTTCCGCACCGGTGATATCGGTTATCTCGATCCCGAGGACTATCTCTTCATCGTCGACCGCAAGAAGGAAATCATCATCCGTGGTGGTGAGAATATCAGCTGCCAGGAAGTGGAAGCCGCTGTCTACGCCAATCCGGCGGTTGCCGAGGCGTGCATTTTCGGGGTTCAAGACGAACGGTTTGGCGAAGTGCCGGCCCTGGTCTATCATACCAAGGAAGGACATAGTCTGTCCGAGGAAGAACTGATGGAATCGCTCAAGCACCAGCTCGCGCCGTTCAAGCTGCCGGTGCATGTCTGGCAATATGAAGAACCGCTGCCGAAACTCGGCACCGCAAAAATCGCAAAAATTGTCCTGGCGAAAAAGCATCGGGATGAGCTGGCCGCGACCGGATGAACGCACGCGCCAATATTCCCGCTGCTCCGGCTGATCCCGCTACGCGGATCAGCCGCCAGCGGGATATCATCAACCGTCGGGTGCTGGCCGACGAGATCGAGCAGCTGATCGCGGAGCATGGCATGCCGCAGGCGCGGCCGAAGATATTGACGCTGCTGCAGAAAGCGCTCGACAATGGCCGTGCGGAAATCAGCGCGCGCTTGGTGAAACGGCCTTCCGCCGGTCACGAGATGGCTGCTGCACAATCTTTTCTCGTCGATCAGCTGGTCCGTCTGATCCACGACATTGCGGTGCATCATCAATATCCGGTAAGCAACCCGTCGTCCGGTGAACGGATCGCGGTGATGGCGGTCGGAGGATATGGCCGTGGCGAGATGGCCCCGCACAGCGATGTCGACATCGCCTTCCTCACCCCGCACAAAACCAACAGCTGGGCCGAGCAGGTGGTCGAGGCAATGCTCTACTGGCTCTGGGATCTCGGCTTCAAGGTCGGGCAGAGCAGTCGCTCGATTGACGAAATGGTGCGCATGGCAAAGGATGATTTGTCGATCCGCACCGCCTTGCTGGAGGGACGCTATATCTGGGGCGACACCGGTGTCTATGACGAAGCCAAGCAGCGCTTCTTCAACGATGTCGTCGCCGGGACTGACAGCAGCTTTGTTGCAGAAAAGCTCGCCGAGCGCGATGCCCGGCACAAGAAAATGGGCGACAGCCGCTATGTCGTTGAGCCCAATGTCAAGGAAGGCAAGGGCGGCCTGCGCGATCTGCAGACGCTCTACTGGATCGGCAAATATATCTACCGGGTGACATCCGCCGGCGAACTGGTCGATGTCGGCCTGCTAACTGCCGACGAGTTCAAACGTTTTCGCAAGGCGGCCAATTTCCTCTGGGCGGTGCGCTGCCATATGCACGACATAACCGGTCGAGCCGAAGACCGGCTGACCTTCGATCTGCAGCCCGAGGTCGCCCGACGCATGCGCTTTGCCGACCGGCCAGGAAAATCTTCGGTCGAGCGCTTCATGCACTATTATTTTCTGAACGCCAAAGTGGTGGGGAACCTGACCGGTGTGTTCCTTGCCCATCTCGACGAGACTCATAATGCCGGGGTGCGCCGTTTCCTGCCGTCGCTGACCCGGAAGCCAAAGAAACTCAACGGCTTTGTACTCGATCGCGGGCGGCTCGCTCTGCCCAACGAAAAATTCTTTGAGGAAGACCCGATCCGGCTCTTGGAAATCTTCTGGCTGGCCGACAAGCATGAGCTGGAAATCCATCCGCTGGCGATGCGCTCTGCGCGGCGTGATTCCAAGCTGATCGACAACGGCATTCGCAAGGACGCGCGCGCCAACAAACTGTTTCTGGATGTGCTCTGCTCGCCGCGCGATCCCGAGCTGGTGCTGCGCTGGATGAACGAGGCAGCGATTTTTGGCCGTTTCATCCCAGATTTTGGCCGCGTGGTTGGACAGATGCAGTTCGACATGTATCACCATTATACGGTCGACGAGCATAGTATCCGGGCGATTGGACTGCTCGCCAAAATTGGCCGCGGTGACCTGGAGGCCGACCATCCCAACAGCACCGCGACGATGGAAAAATTGCAGAATCGGCGGGTATTGTTTGTTGCGACACTGCTGCACGATATCGCCAAGGGCCGCGGCGGCGACCACAGCGTCCTTGGGGCGGAAGTGGCGATGAAGCTTTGCCCGCGGCTTGGCCTGAAACCGCATGAAACCGAACTGGTCGCCTGGCTGGTGCGCAATCATCTGCTGATGTCGGCGGTGGCTTTCAAGCGGGATCTGTCGGACTTCAAGACCATCCAGGATTTTGCGAGCCGCGTGAAAAGCGTCGAGCGCCTCCGCCAGCTCACCGTGTTGACCGTTGTCGATATCCGCGCGGTCGGACCGGGAGTCTGGAACAGCTGGAAGCGACAATTGCTGACCGACCTGTTCGAAGCGGCCCAGGAAGTGCTGCTGCTGGGGCACAAGCAGCGTGGCCGCAAGGACCGAATCGACGAGAAAAAGGCGGTTCTGGCCGAGGCGTTGCAGCTGCCTGAAGCCGAATTCAGGAAACTGGTCCAGCGTTTCCCTGATGCCTACTGGATCGCAGAGCCGGATGATATCATTGCCCAGAATGTCCGGCTGGTGCTCGACGCCGGGGACACGAACCTCGCTATTTTCGCGGATGTCTATCCCGAACGCGGTGCTACATTAATAACTGTCTATGCCGCCGATCATCCGGGCCTGTTTTACCGGATCGCGGGGGGCATCCATGTGTCCGGTGGCAATATCATCGATGCGCGCATCCACACCACCCGCGACGGCATGGCGCTGGACAATTTTCTGGTCCAGGATTCGCACGGCAAGCCTTTTTCCGAAAAAGGGCAGCTCGACCGGCTCAAGAAAGCGGTCGAGGATGCGATGGCCAACAGGACGAAGCTCTCCATCAAGCTGGAGGCTCGTCCGCTCGCTCATTCGCGCGCGGGGGCCTTTGCCATCACGCCCTTCGCGCTGGTCGACAATGATGCGTCCAACCGGTTCACAGTGATCGAGGTCAATGCGCAGGACCGACCGGCCTTGCTCAACGAACTGGCCTATGCACTGTTCGAATCCAAGGTCACGGTGCACAGCGCGCATATCGCCACTTACGGAGAGCGCGCGGTGGATACATTTTACATTACCGATCTGCTGGGCGGGAAAATCACGAGCAAGCAGCGGCTGAACGGGCTTCAGAAACGTCTGACCAATGCAGCCGAACGCAAGACGGATAAGGAAACCGCCTAGGGCAGCTTCTTTTTGAGCGCCGCCAGCGCCCCGAACGGACCGGCTTCCTCTTCCGATTTCAGCATCTCGCTCGCCACGACATCGGCATTGGGGCCGCGTGGAAAGGGGGGAAGCGCTAGGTAGAGCGTCTGTGCAATCGCTTCACCGAGATCGATCTGGCCGTTGTCATATTCGATGATGTCGCAATCTTCTTCGGTCAGCTCGATTTCCTCGTCACTGCCGTCAATGTTCAGTTCGGGCACGAAGGCGATCTCGAATTCTTCGCGCAGTCGCACCTGAAAGCTCTCCCCGGTTACCGAACAGCGCTGCTGCAGATCCGATTCGATCCGGCCGCTAAAACCGATCCTGTCCTCGCCGCCATGCAATGTGTAGGTCGCATCCAGCGTGGTAATTTTGGGCAGATCAAATCTCTCAGCCAGCTTCTGTCGTTCTTCCTCGCTGGCGGACAGCTTGCCCGATCGCGGGGTGGAGCCGATTTCCGACAGCTTCACGATATGAGAAAATTCAGGCTTATCCATCATGCCGTCGTTCCGCTGGCCGGCAGCTGGCCCGCTATGATCGCATCCGTGGCGCTCGCTTGCAACGCCGCATGATAGGCAGTCAACCGGTTGGCCAGAATGTCCAGCGCGGCCTCGTCGGGCTTTTCGCCACGGAAAATGTTGCGGACAATCGCCGCGCGCAGGTCCGCTCCTTGTTCCAGCGCCTCCCGATAGGCACCGACCCGGCCACCGAGCGCCCCCATGATCCGGCCGACATGCTTGCCGACAATCATGTCGCCAATACCGATCTGGCGCAACTGGCCGTCCATGTCGCGAATGAAAAGCTCGGTCAGCCATGCAATATCCTGACCCCACTCCTCATCTTTTTCGAGCCGGATCAGAACCAGCGAGAATATCGCCGCGATCATGTCGAACCGTCCGTCCAGACTGTCCGGCACCTGGGCTTCTTCATACCAGCCCAGTTGCCGTCCCTCGCTGACGATCGCATTGTACAGCGGCTGCAATTTCGCATTGGGATTGTCTCTGGAAAAAATCTTGCTGAAAAAGGACATTGCTGGTTCCGCTGGTTGGATCGTAAGTTTATGGACGATCGGGTCGTTTGTTAAGTCTGGATACAGGGCATATTGATATTTATGGCCCGAGATGCAATGGGCGATGACGGGTCAGGTGCTGATACGGCGCTGGCTGGATAGTGGAGATTGAGTTAGATGGTCGGCAATATCAAGAAATACAGCCTGTGGCTCGGGCTGGTGGCTGGCACCATGACGATGGCCGGTTGCACCCAGGTGCGTGGCCATCAGGGATATATTGCCGATGAAGTGCTGATGTCGGCCATCCAGCCGGGCGTCGACAATCGCCAGTCGGTTGAAGCTTCTCTGGGACGCCCCACCTTTACGGGTCAGTTTGACGACGATACCTGGTATTATCTGTCCCGCGACACGCGCCAATATGGCTTCAACAACCCGCATCCCCGCGAACAGCTGGTTATGCGCGTGAAATTCGACGCCGACGGAAATGTCAGCGCTGTCGACCGGACCGGATTGGAGCTGGTAGCTAACATCAGCCCGGATGGCGACAAGACCCCGACGCTGGGTCGTAACCGGTCCTTCTTTGAAGAACTGTTCGGCAATATTGGCGCGGTCGGCGCTCCCGGAGCACAGGGCCCCAGCAACGATCCGACCAGGCCTTAGCAGCTAGCCTATTTGGCAATGCCACTGGCGGCGAGCACCGCCAGCGTGACCAGTTCCGATGCGCTGGATGCCATGGTGGCGATCTGTACCGATTTTTCCAGACCGACCAGCATCGGCCCGATCACCGAATCGCCACCCAGTTCGCGCAGCAATTTTGCCGACAGGTTGGCGGACTGGAGGCCTGGCATGACCAGCACATTGGCGGGCTGTGACAGACGGCTGAACGGATAGTTCGCCATCAGCTTGGGATTGAGCGCCACATCGGGTGCCATTTCGCCTTCATATTCGAAAGTCACGCGCCGCTGGTCGAGCAGCGCCACCGCTTCCCGCAAATTCTCCAGCCAGCGCCCTTCGGGATTGCCGAACGTGGAATAGCTGAGGAAGGCAACGCGCGGTTCGTGTCCCATCTGCCGAGCGACCGCAGCGGTCTGTTCGGCGATATCGGCAAGTTCGTGCGCGGTCGGGCGTTCGTTGACCGTGGTGTCGGCCATGAAAACCGTATGATGCTGGCCGACCATGATATGAATGCCAAGCGCGGTGCGGCCTTTCTCGACATCAATCACCTTCGCAACATCGCGGAAGGTTTGCGAATAGGGCCGGGTAACCCCGGTGATCATTGCGTCACCCTGGTCCATGGCCAGCAGCGCCGAGCCAAATATGTTGCGGTCCTGGTTGACCATCCGCTTGATATCGCGCTCCATATAGCCGCGGCGGTGGAGGCGATCGTACAGCATGCTCACCATATCGGGGACCAGAGGGCTGTTGCGGCTGTTGTGGACTTCGAAACTGTCCGGATCGCGCACACCCAGTTCCCTGAGTTTTTCCCGCACGCGATCGTCGCGCCCGACGAGAACCGGCGTGCCATAGCCGCCGTCTTGAAACTGGATGGCTGCGCGCAGCACGACATCTTCCTCGGCTTCGGCAAAGATGATCCGCTTTGGCGACAGGCGGCAGGCTTCATAGGCCTGGGTCAATACCGAGGTGGTAGGGTTGAGGCGGGCCTTCAGGCTCTGGCGATAGGCATCCAGATCCTCGATCGGCTTCTGGGCCACGCCGCTGTCCATGGCGGCCTTGGCCACCGCAGCCGATACCACGTCCATCAGGCGCGGATCGAAGGGGGCGGGAATGATATAGTCGACACCAAAGCTCGGTGCGTTCCCTCCATAAGCCACAGCGACTTCCTCCGGCACCTGTTCGCGCGCCAGTTCGGCGATCGCATGCGCCGCCGCAACTTTCATTTCCTCGTTGATCCGGGTCGCCCGCACGTCGAGCGCGCCGCGGAAGATGAAGGGAAAGCCCAGGACATTGTTGACCTGGTTGGGATAGTCAGAACGGCCGGTGGCGATAATCGCATCGGGCCGCGCCGCCTTGGCATCAGGCGGAGTGATTTCAGGATCGGGATTGGCCATCGCAAAAATGATCGGCTGCGGTGCCATATGCTTGACCATTTCCGGTTTCAGCGCACCCGCGGCAGACAGGCCCAGGAAAACATCGGCACCGCTCAGCGCGTCGGTCAGAGTGCGCGCATCGGTATCGATGGCATGGGCCGATTTCCACTGATCGACATCGTCGCGACCGCGATAGATGACCCCGGTCCGGTCGCACATGGTCAGATTGTCATGCGGCACGCCAAGGCTCTTGATCAGCGAGGCGCAGGCAATAGCTGCCGCACCGGCACCATTGACGACGACCTTGATGTCTTCGATCTTGCGGTCGGTCAGCAGGCAGGCGTTGATCAGGCCGGCCGCTGCGATAATCGCGGTACCGTGCTGGTCATCATGGAATACCGGGATATTCATCCGGTCGCGCAAGGTCTGCTCGATGATGAAACAATCGGGCGCAGCGATATCTTCCAGATTGATCCCGCCGAAGCTGGGTTCCATGATCTGCACAGCGTTGATGAAGGTTTCTGCATCCTCAGTGTCGAGTTCGAGATCGATCGAATCGACATCGGCGAAGCGCTTGAACAGGACCGCCTTGCCTTCCATCACAGGCTTGGCGGCAAGCGCACCAAGATTGCCGAGGCCAAGAATCGCGGTGCCGTTCGAGATGACGGCGACCAGATTGCCTTTCGCGGTATAATCATAGGCTTTCGAAGGATCTTCGGCGATCGCCCGGACCGGAACGGCAACCCCGGGAGAATAGGCAAGGCTGAGATCGCGCTGGGTCGCCATCGGCTTCGAGGCGATAATCTCGATTTTTCCGGGCCGGCCATGGGAATGGAACAGCAGGGCTTCCCGTTCAGAAAATTCCAGATTGGTCTCGGTCTTGTCAGCCAAATTATATCTCCGCATATTTGAGTGTCGGCTTAAATGTGCGCCGATCGGATGGTCATGTCCCGGCGCCGGGCTTACCCGCTTTGACGCAGCGCCGCAATATCAAGTAAATTTGAAAACGATATGTTCGCCGCCCTTTTATGTAGGGCTGCACTCGGCTATCGCGAGGCATGGCAACCCGGACTCAGGACAAGGTGGAAAAAACCAGCAAAGCGTCGTCATCGGCACCCGACAAGGTGACACCGATGATGGAACAATATTTTGGTCTGAAAGAAAGGGCGGGCGACTGTCTGCTTTTCTACAGGATGGGCGACTTTTTTGAACTGTTCTACGAGGATGCCAAGCTGGCGGCCGCAGCGCTGGACATTGCGCTGACCTCGCGCGGCAAGAATGGCGGCGATGTGATCCCGATGTGCGGTGTGCCGGTTCATTCGGCCGAAGGCTATCTGGCGAAACTGATCCGGGCCGGTTTCAAGGTCGCTATTGCCGAACAGGTTGAAACCCCTGCCGAGGCGAAGGCGAGGGGCGGCTACAAGGCGCTGGTGGCCCGCGACATCATCCGCTACGTGACCGCCGGCACGCTGACCGAAGACAATTTGCTCGACGCGCGCAGCGACAATATGCTGGTTGCTCTGGCCGAAGTGCAGGGCGAGATCGGGCTGGCAGCGGCCGATATCTCGACCGGCAATTTCGAAATGGCGACCATTGCCGATGATGCGCTCGATGCGGAACTGGCCCGGCTCGCGCCCTCGGAAATCATTTGTCCGCCGTCGCTGCTGCCGCGGCTTGCCAAGGCAACCGGCTGGGCGAAGGAACATTTCGACAGTACGCAAGCCGACAGGCGTTTGCGCGAGCATTTCGGGGTGGCGACGCTCGATGGCATGGGCGAATTTTCGCGTGCCGAGCTGGCCAGCGCCGGCGGGCTGATCGCCTATGTCGATCATGTGTCCCAGGGCCACGCTCCCTATCTGCATCCGCCAAAAAGACGGGAGACGCGGGAATTTCTCTCGATCGACGGGCCGACCCGGGCAAGCCTGGAGATCGACCGAACGCTGGCTGGCGGACGGGAGGGCAGCCTGCTCCATGCCATTGATCGTACCGTGACCCCCGCCGGCGCTCGCCTGCTGGCCCGCGATCTGTCCGCCCCCTTGTTTGCCGAACAGCCGATCAACCGTCGGCTCGGACTGGTGCAATGGTTCCATGATGGTTCGGCGATCCGCGACGATGTCCGCACTGAGCTGAAGGCGCTGCCCGATATCGGCCGGGCGCTCGGCCGGGTATCGGCAGGACGGGGCAGCCCCCGCGATCTCGGCCAAATTCGCGATGGCCTCGCCGGCGCGCGGATTCTGCGCGAGCGGCTCGCTCTGGCGCTGGGCCTGCCGGAGCTGCTGGAAAATCTCCTTCCCGCGCTCGATGGTCATGGCGAGCTGGTCGACCTGCTGACCCGCGCGCTGGTCGAGACTCCCCCCACCGAAATGGCCAACGGCGGCTATATCGCCACCGGCTTTGACCCCGCGCTCGACGAATTGCGCAGCGCCAGTTCGGACGGCCGCAAGGCAATCGCGACGCTGGAGGCCCGCTACCGCGAGGCGACCGCGATCAATACGCTCAAGATCAAGCATAACGCCGTGCTCGGCTATTTCATTGAGGTTCCCGCCCGGCACGGCGATAGTCTGATGGCGGAAAATTCGGGCTTTACCCACCGGCAGACGCTCGCCGGCGTGGTCCGGTTCAACTCGACCGACCTGCACGAAGAGGCGCTGCGCGTATCGCAGGCGGGTGCCCATGCGCTGGCTGCCGAAGCCGCGCATTTCGAGCAACTGGTTGACCGGGTGCTGGCACGCAAGCAGGCGATCGCCGAAAGCGCCGATGCGCTGGCCCGGATCGACGTGGCAGCCGCCCTTGCCGAGCGCGCCGCCGAGGGCCAGTGGTGCCGGCCAGAATTTGTCGATGGCAATATGCTTGTTATCGAAGCTGGCCGTCATCCCGTGGTCGAGGCAGCGCTGGCGACCAAGGGAGAGGCATTTGTCGCCAATGACTGTTCCCTGCGTCAGGACGAGCGGCTGTGGCTGGTGTCCGGACCCAATATGGGTGGTAAATCGACCTTTTTGCGGCAGAACGCGCTGATCGTCATTCTGGCGCAGGCCGGGGGATTTGTGCCTGCCTCATCGGCCAAGCTCAGTCTCGTCGACCGCCTGTTCAGCCGGGTCGGCGCTTCGGACAATCTCGCTCAGGGCCGGTCGACCTTCATGGTCGAGATGGTCGAAACCGCCGCGATCCTGTCGCAGGCGACCGAGCGCAGCTTCGTCATCCTCGATGAGGTGGGCAGGGGCACCTCGACCTACGATGGTCTCGCGCTGGCCTGGGCGGTGGTCGAGGCGGTGCACGAGATCAACCGCTGTCGCTGCCTTTTCGCCACCCATTATCACGAGCTGACCCGGCTCGCCGACCGGCTTGATTCTCTGTCGCTGCACCATGTCCGTGCCCGCGAATGGAAGGGCGATCTGGTGCTGCTCCACGAACTGGCCAAGGGTCCGGCCGACCGCAGCTACGGCCTCGCGGTCGCCAAACTGGCCGGCATCCCGAAGCCGGTTCTGAACCGCGCCAAGTCGGTGCTCGACAAGCTGGAGGCTGGCAAGGCGGAAACCGGTGGTCTGGCTGCCGGTCTTGGGGATCTGCCGCTATTCGCTGCGAGCCTTGCAGAAACCCAAGAAAAATCCGATAGCTTGCGCGAAGCCTTGGGCGCGCTTGATGTGGACGCGCTGTCGCCGCGCGAGGCGCTGGACCAATTATATGCGCTGAAGGCGCAACTCGAACAGGAATGACGCTATGAAAAAATGGATATTGATTTTGCTGGCCGTGGTCGTCGTTGGCGGCGGTGCTTTCGTCTATTATGCGCGCAATGCCAATGCCGAGCCGCTGGAGGTTGGTGCGAGCGCGCCCGACTTTACCACGACCGGCGCGCTCGCTGGCAAGGAGTTTCAATTTTCGCTCGCCGACAAGCTGAAGGACGGTCCTGTTGTGCTCTATTTCTTCCCCAAGGTATTCACCGAGGGCTGCACGATCGAGGCCAATATGTTCGCTGATGCCACGGCAGAATTTAACGCGGCGGGAGCGACCGTGATCGGCATGTCCGGTGACGATATTGACGGGCTGAAGAAATTTTCGACCTCGGAATGCCGTGACAAGTTCGCGGTCGCCCGCGCCGACGACAAGATCATTGCCGACTATCAGGTCCGGATGGCGCCCGGTCTGGCGATGACCAACCGGACCAGCTATGTCATCGGTCAGGACGGAAAGATCGTCTTTGTCCACAGCGCGATGAAGCCGCAGGGCCATGTCACCGGCACGCTGAAAAAGGTGAAGCAGCTCTCCAAAAGCTGATTAAATACTTGCTTTTGCCGCACCTCTATACTGAAAGACGCCGATGACCGACCATTCACCCGATCCCGCGATGCTCGCGAAGGCGGAAACGCTGACCGATGCCTTGCCCTATATGCAGCGCTATACCGGCAAGACCTTTGTCGTGAAATATGGTGGCCATGCGATGGGCGACCCTGCGCTGGCGCGCAATTTTGCCGAGGATATCGTGCTGCTGAAGGCGGTCGGGATCAATCCCGTCGTCGTCCATGGCGGCGGCCCGCAAATCGGTGCGATGCTGGAGAGGATCGGGGTCGAAAGCAAATTTGTCGACGGCCTGCGCGTGACCACCAAGGAAACGGCAGAAATCGCCGAAATGGTCCTGTCCGGGGCGATCAACAAGGAGCTGGTCAGCTGGATAGAAAAGGCCGGCGGCCGGGCGATCGGCATTTCCGGCAAGGACGGCGGCTTCGTCAAGGCGGCCAAGCTGCGTCGGACCGAACGCGATCCGGACAGCAATATCGAACGGATCATCGATCTCGGCTATGTCGGCGAACCGAAAACGGTGAACCGCAGTGTCGTCGACATGATCTCGTCCGCCGGGATGATTCCGGTGATCGCACCGATCGGCGTGGGCGAGGATGGCCATACCTATAATATCAACGCCGACACCATGGCAGGAGCGGTTGCCTCGGCACTGCGCGCGGCGCGGCTGTTCCTGCTGACCGACGTCGCTGGCGTGCTCGACAAGCAGGGTGAGCTGCTGACCGATCTTGCGCCGCGAGCGATCAGTGAACTCGTACGCGATGGCACCATCTCGGGCGGTATGATCCCCAAGCTGGAAACCTGTGTGAAGGCGGTGCAGGAAGGCGTCGATGCGGCGGTTATCCTGGATGGCCGCATACCGCATGCGATGCTGCTCGAAATCTTCACCGTCAAGGGCGCGGGAACATTGGTCCGCGACGACTTTGAACCGGTTGATTAAACGACAGGCTGTCTTATATAGATGATACAGCATATTTCTGGCGCTGCCGGTGACAAACCGCTGGCCGCTCCGCCGGATTATCGATAAAGGGACCGCCATGGCATTTGCAATTCTTCAGATCATCTCCATCCTGCTCAACGTGGCGATAACGGTCATCATCGTGCAGGCGATCATGAGCTGGCTGCTAGCTTTCAACGTTATCAATCTGCAGAATGACATCGCCCGGGCGATCTGGACCACATTGGATGCGCTGACCGCACCGATTTACAATCCTATCCGCAAGATCATGCCGGACTTTGGTGCTATTGACCTGACACCCATGGTCGTCATCATCGGCATAATCATTCTTCAGGATGCGATCCTGCCGCCGCTGGCCCAGGCGCTTCTCGGTTGACCGCAGCGCAGATCATTGACGGCAAGGCCTTTGCCGCCGGTTTGCGCGAACGGATTCGCGAAGCAGTTCCGGCCTTTGTCAAGCAGACCGGTCGCGCGCCTGGTCTGGCCGTGGTGCTGGTCGGCGACGATCCGGCCAGTCAGGTCTATGTTGCGTCCAAGCACAAGGCGACGATAGCCGCCGGCATGGAAAGTTTCGAACACCGGCTGCCCGCCGATGTCGCCCAGGCAGAGCTGATCGCGCTGGTCGAGCAGCTGAACGCCGACGAGACCGTTGACGGGATATTAGTTCAGCTGCCGCTGCCAGAGGGCCTCGACGAAAAAGCAGTGGTCATGGCGATCGACCCCGACAAGGATGTCGATGGCCTGCATGTGATCAACGCCGGCCGGCTGGCCAATGGCGAAGAAGCGCTGACTCCGTGCACGCCGCTCGGGAGCCTGATGCTCTTGAAAGATACATTGGGCGATCTGACCGGTCTCGACGCCGTTGTGGTGGGGCGTTCCATATTGGTCGGCAAGCCAATGGCACAGCTACTGCTGGCCGAAAATTGCACCGTGACCATGGCGCATAGCCGCACCCGGAACCTGCCCGATGTCGTCCGCCGCGCCGATATTGTTGTCGCTGCCGTAGGCCGCGCCGAGATGGTCAAGGGTGACTGGCTGAAGGATGGCGCGGTCGTGATTGACGTCGGAATCAACCGGCTGGAACCCGCGCCGGGCCAGGACAAGGGCCGTCTGGTCGGCGATGTCGCGACCGCCGAAGCGCTGGACCACGTGCGTGCGATCACTCCTGTGCCGGGTGGGGTTGGCCCGATGACCATTGCGGTGCTATTACGCAATACGCTGGTCGCCGCATCCGCGCGCGCCGGACTGGAAAAACCGAAGGGGCTGTGATGCGAATATTTGCCGCCATGGGGATCGCGCTGCTGCTGGCCGGTTGTGCCGCTGGCGGTGGTCGGCTGAACGACCGCGAACGCTATGACCGGGTGATGGGCAGTCCTGTGGCCAATCCCAGCGCGATCGTCCAGGCCGAACTGGCCTTTGCCCGCCTGGCCCAGGAAGAAGGGCAGTGGACCGCCTTTCGCGAAACCGCTACCGACGATGCGATCATGTTCACCCCGGATCTGGTCAATGCGCAGCAGTGGCTGAAGGGCAAGGCGGATCCCCCCCAGGCGGTCACCTGGCAGCCGCATCATATCTATATGTCCTGTGATGGCAGCATCGCCGTGTCCACTGGTGCCTGGCAGAATGCCAAGGGCGACTCGGGCCGCTTTACCACGATCTGGCAGCAGCAGGATTTCGGCCAGCGCCGACCGAACAAGAAAACGGAGTGGAAATGGGTGTTCGATGATGGCGATGCGCTGGACAGCCCGCTCGCAGAACCGGACTATGTGGAAACCGATGTTGCCTCTTGCAAAGCGGAAATACCGTCGGATTCCGTGCAGGCTGGTCTGACCGGCAGGAGCATGACCGCAGCCTCGCCGGACCGCAGCCTGGTATGGCACGCCGCTCTCCAGGATGATCGCTCACGCATCGTCTATGTCGATCTGGCGCAGGATGATGGCAGTTTCAAAAGGGTGCATGAATATACGGTCGCCGCGTCCGGCAAATGATCGAACTGTTCATCTCTTCCTTCATCACTTTTTTCGTGGTGATTGATCCGCCCGGCTGCGCCCCGATCTACGCCAGCCTGACCAGCGACGCGCCGCCGCGCGATCGCCGGATCATGGCGATCCGGGCGATTGTGGTTGCCGCAGTGATCCTGCTGGTTTTCGCGCTTTTCGGCGAACAGATGCTGGGTGCGCTTGGCATCAGCCTCGACAGCTTCCGGATTGCCGGCGGTATCATGCTGTTCCTGATCGCGCTGGAAATGGTGTTCGAAAAACGCACCGAACGGCGCGAGGACCGCGCGCAGGAAATCATCGAGCAGCCCGAGATCGAGGATGTGTCGATCTTTCCGATGGCCATGCCAATGATTGCCGGGCCCGGTTCGATTGCCGCAGTCATGCTGCTGACGTCGCAGAATGACGGTGTCGACAATGCGATGATCATTCTCGGCGCGCTGGGGGCGGTGCTGTTACTCACTTTGATGGGCCTGATTGCTGCAGGGCCGCTGATGCGAATCCTGGGCAACAAGGTCGAGGCGGTCATCACCCGCGTGCTTGGGGTCCTCTTGGGCGCGCTTGCCGTGCAATTTGTGGTGGACGGACTGAACGCAAGCTTTTGACGGGTTTGTTCGCAGCGTCGAGGTCGCTATCGGTTTCGGACAAGGTGCTGACGATGCCGGTATGCCGGAGCAACTGGACGGCCCGCTCGGCTAGCAAGGGATTGGTAATCAGGCGTCGGATCAGCTGCTCCGGGCTTTCGTCTTTCTCGTTGCCATAGGCGGCGACCAGGCGGTCCCACGATAGCCGCGACTCTTTAACCCGGCCGTTTTTGGCATAAACCATGGCCATGGTAAGGTCATAATAGGGACCAACTCCGGTGCTGGACGGGACGATTTTCTCCGCATATTCCAGCGCCTGCTTGTCTTTGCCCTCTGCAAGCAGCGTCAACACCAGCGCAGTTTCTGCGAGGATCGAACCCCGGGGATCCAGTGCAATTGCGCGGTTCAGATATTTGAGCGCATCAGGATCCGAACAGGCGAACAGATAGGCACCAGCCTGTGCCTGGATGGTCGCTTCATAGGGGTCAAGCGCTGCGGCTTTTTCGGCAAACTCCTTGCCGCGACTGCAATTGCCGTTGAGGAAACTCGACCGGGCGAGCGCAAAATTGGCCGATGCATGTTCTCTTCCCCGAATCATGGCCCGACGGGCATATTCCAGCGCCTTTTCTGGGTCCGGCTTTCTGCCGGTCGCCTCTTCGCGGAGAAAGGAGAGGAACGAGGCTGCCGCGAGCATGCTGCTGTCGAGATGGTCCACAGCCAGCGACTTTTCTATGCAGGATTCCACAACCGGCAATAATTCGGGATCACGATTGGCCCGGTAGCTCTCGAACCGGAGCAGGCAGGAATAACCGGTCATCGCGTCATCGGGCAGGCGCTTGCGCTGGTCCGTAGCGATCACACCGTAGGCGCTGCCGACGCGGCTGGCGATGGAACCGAACTTGTCCGGATAGTCGGCGGTTGATTGTGGCAGGGCCATTTGGGTCGACCATATGGTTTCGCTCTTCAATAGAGAAGTCAGCGAAAAACTGACTTCCGGGCCGGTCGGGCCTTCGGTCACCTGGCTTTCGAATAAATAGGAGTTTTGCCCCTGTTCAACGCTCATGTCCGGGCGTCCGGCCGCCAGCCGAACTTGCGCCGACCTGGCGAAGGCATCGGCAAAGAAATTCTGAATCGCGGCGCTTCTGTCGCTGGCTGTTTCTCCGGATTCCCGAGGCGAGGAGATGACATATATCTTGGGCGGCAGGCTATAGTTCGCCGGATCGTCGGCAATGTCCGCCGGAATAGCGGTGGCGGTGTTCAGCAGCCAGATCAGGCCAATCCCGATAAGGAGAAAGAAGGCTGCCAGTCCGAAGGTGCTCTGCCGGTGATCAAGCCGCGAAAACAGGAAGCTTTTTTCCGGTTTCAAGCTGTTCTGATCCGTATCCGGCGATGCCAGGCCGATCAGCTTGTCTTCCGGCTGGCTTTCATCCACTTCGATCTCGGCCGCATAATGGCCTATCGGGATATGCAGCCGGTGCTTACCACCATAAATGGCATAATGGGCGGCGAGCATTTTGCGCAATCGCCCGACCTGAACGCGCGGATAGCTGTCAGCCTGGACATCGAAATCCTCGGAACGGCCGAGCCCGTCCACCGCGACCTGATAGGCCTTGGGCGGGTTCCCCGGGTTGGTAATGGCCTCTTCCACCAGATAGCTCAGCAGTTGGGACATGACTGGCGAGCGGATGAAATCGGGGGATTGCAAAAGCGAGCGGGTTTCGGAGCGGAGCAGTTTGGCCCGCTGCTCTTCCGAGATCGGCGACGCCATTATCTGCGTCTCCCTTTGTGAACGCAGCCGCCACGCGGGCGCGGATGTAAATGTAAAATGGTCAAGGGAATGCCACCCAGTCGCGCAGGCTGACCCAGCCCTCACTACCGACGATGATATGGTCGTGAACGGTTATCCCCAGTTCCTTCGCGGCTTTCAGGAGTCTGGACGTGGCGTCGATATCGCCATCGCTTGGGCTGGGATCCCCTGACGGGTGATTATGCGCGAGAATTAGCGCCGAGGCGTCCAGAGCGAGCGCCCGCTTGAGGATTTCGCGCGGATAAATGGGGGCTTCGGAAATCGATCCTCGACTCACGACTTCGTCCCTGATCAGCCGGTTCTTGCAGTCCAGAAACAATACGCGCACTTCTTCGACCGGCAGCCGCGCCATGGCGACGATGAGATATTCAATCACGTCGGTGGCTTTTGACAGGCAGATGCGATCCACCATCTTTTCCTTGGACGAGATCAGCATCGCATCGCGGACCACCGACAGGATGGCCCGGCCGGGATTGCTCTCGGCCGCACGGGAATCGGAATATAAGACCGCCGCGAAGGAGCCGAATTCATCGATCAGCGATTCTGCGACAGCAGAAGCATTGTCTATCTTTGCAAGGCTGAAAAGTCGCTCCAGGATCTGTCGGCCCCGTACAGCCGTAGGCGCTGCTGATGGCGATAGGTGCCAATGGTCAGAACGATCAGCATCGGATAGGCCCAGAACGCTACTATTACGTAATAGGCTTGGGGAAGTAGCTCTGGGATTATCATTTTGGGGATATGGGACATTACCTGAACGACCTGCATTGAGCATATCCATAAAGTCCAATACCTTTCTGCACTCAGCGCCAATGCCACGAATCCGGCTAGCATGGCCAAATCTACGACTAAGACGCCAACTTCTGGATGCATATACATCTCGTCCGAAGGAGTGGTTGTTATGATTGAAGCCACGAAACCGACGATGAAAATCACCACCACTCTTTTTTCGGGCGCTCCCCCCATAATGGCCGAATAAAGGCAAACGACCATCATGAGGAGGAGGAATAAGTCTATGCGGGACAGCACTTGATCGGACCGGATATTTGAGGTGTGGTCAAATCCCGCATGATGCTAAGCGCTTTCGACAACGCGTAGCGTATTCGAAACCTGATCTGAACCGTTGGCCTGCGCAGGAGGACATTCTGCATAATCACCCCAGCTTACGGTCCGCAATCCGGCATCTTCGCGGTCTTCCGCAAGATGTTGATGCGCGGCCACAACATCCCGGTAGGAGCGAGCCGTCTGGGCTGCCGCATCGATCAGCTTTTCGGATGCTTCCATGCCCGCAGTCAGGGAAAAGCGCGTGCCTGGCGCAAGCCGGGCGGATGCTATGCTGCTCATCAGTTCGCCCATCTGGACCATGGTCAGATTGAGGGATTTTTCGACCTCGTGGATTTTCGTGGCGATTGGCCGGGCGGCTTCAATACGTTGGTTCAACATGTTACTCTCCTGACGCCAAAATACTGGGGCGTCCTTAGGTGACCAAAAAACCAGGGATTAGCCGGGGCTGATCAATCTGCTCACCACCATGGCGGCGAGACAGACAAAGGCGAATGCAAAGGCGAGCTTGACCGCTAGGTCGGCGATCGCCCAGATTCTTGCTCCCTTGCTTAGATCGTTGCCCAATTCTCCCTGCTTGCGAAACGGCACTGACAGAAGCGGGTTGGGAAATGTGGCATAAGACCGATAAGCCGATTGCACTTCCCTGACCCTGTCGGGTGACGCTGCCTGTTGTCCAGGCAAGGGGTAAACTGCGGGGGATTTGGGCTCTGGCGCAATCCCAATATTCTTGGTCACAAAATTTTTGGGATCATATCCCTCATGTTCCGCCAGCATCCGGGCCGCGGCCTTGCTGCTCGTGACTTGCAGTTTTTGCCGCGCGGATCGCAACCGTTCATTGATCACATTAGGCGTTACATCGATGGCCTGGGCTGCGGTTTTGGCATCATGGCCCTGCAGAAGCAGCTGCAGGGCCTCTTTTTCCTTTTCGTTAAGGTTATCGCAAGTCAGGCTGGTCATTGTGTCACCATATGTCAGGGTCAATCATTTGGCAAAAAGGAATGGTCGGCATAATGCTAACCGTCGGATTCCGTTGCACAAAGAATGTCATGTTGAATGTCCATGCCGGCGCTATAGCCCATGTAACCGCTACAAAGTGTTAACAGGATTCGACAATTTTTCGCGGAATTTCGCCATAGTGAAGCCCGTTATGTTAACGTGTAACGGCCGCCGGAGAGGCTTGATACGGTTTGACACTCGGTAAAAGCCGCATGTGGGTTCATATTCGTAGCTGTTCAGCAAGAAGCCCTTGGCGCTGGATGTTGTAAGGGTGGTCCGGGTTTCCGGTCCGTCTGCATGGCAATAAGGCGTGCGATCATATTGTGATCTGTGACGAATGGAATATTCTGGTCAGTATTCCTTAGCTGCAATCGGCTTCGGACCAGGACCAAGAGGAAGCGTCCTTGCAAGGTCACTTCTTTGGGAATCAAATCCGGGTTGATCCAAATTCTCCCATAAATTGGATCAACCCGGAGATGATCCGGCATCACAATCCCGAAACCCAATATGATCATAATGTCCGGAACCAAATGTTCCGGTTCGGGTATAATCGAGTGTTGTACAGTCGCGTAGAGTAAAGATTATGATTGATATGATGGAAAATGAAGATGAGCGGTTCAATGAACGAGAGAGGGAACTCTTTCTTGGTCATATCGTGACCTGGGGATCGATTATTGCGGCGCTGGTCTTGGCGATAACCCTGACCCACTTCAATTCTTCGGAGCAGGAAGAAAAGAATCTCCCGGCGCAGGCCGAGCCAGCTTCGTGAGAGAATGACGGCTTTGGGCTTGTCCTGGCGTCACTATCAGCAACGCTGTACCAGCAACTCCTTCAATCGTCCCTTGATGCCTTTAGGGCACGCGCCTCCTCCACCAGCATGACCGGAATGCCATCCCGGATCGGATAGGCCAGGCCGGCGGCTTCGCTGATCAGTTCCTGCGCTTCCGCATCGTGGATCAGTGCCGTTCGTGTCATCGGGCAGACCAATATTTCCAGCAGTTCCGGATCAATGTCCTGTGTTTCCCGAGTCGGCGCGCCGTGGCTCATTGCAGAGTCACGCGGTCGTCATCTCCATCCTGCCGGCCGAAAAACTGCAGCAGCTGGATGATCAATTCGGCGCGGTTGGCAAGGCCATCGACTTCCAGCAAGGCCTGCTTCGAGGCGACATCAAAGGGTGCGATCTGTGCGATGCCATTGACAAAGGCCATGTCGTCGAGCCGTCCGATACTGTCCCAGTCCACCTGGTAGCCCTGCAATTCGGCAAATTTCCGCGATTCGATTTCAAGCGCGGCCCGTTCGGCGCTGGCCAGCACCTCGTCCATTTCCATATCGTCCTCGATTTCCGCCCGGACCTGCCGGAACGCGGTCGAGGCATCGATTTCCTCGATAATCCGGAATCGTGCCAGGCCTTCCAGCACGACATTGAAGCGGCCGTCTTCCAGCGCCTCGATATCGATGATCTTGCCAAGGCAGCCGACGTCGAACAGGGCAGGGCGATTGCCGCCTTCCTTGGGCTGAATCATACCGATCTGGCGGTCCCGGGCCATCGCGTCGTTGATCAGCGCGCGATAGCGGTCCTCGAATATGTGCAATGGCAGATGCATGCCGGGAAACAGCAGGGCCCCGGAAAGGGGAAAAATCGAGAGGCGTTTGGTTTCGCTCATCCGAACAGCACAGCGCTGAGCTTGCGGCGGGTGGCAGCGACCCATTCATCCTCGAGGCCGACCATTTCAAACAGCGACAGCAGTTTCTGCCGCGCCGCGCCCTCGTTCCAGTCCTTGTCCGCGGCGATGATCGTCAGCAGATGTTCTGCCGCTGCCTCATGATCGCCTGTCGCGATCAGGGCGCTGGCGAGGTCATATCTGGCCTGATGATCCTTCCCGTCCGACTCGACAGCGGCCTTCAGCGCCTCAAGAGCCCCTTCATCCGGCTTGTCCCTGGCCAGTTGCAGGGTGGTCCGGGCTCGCTCTATCGCCGGGTCGCTCTGCAGCTGTTCGGGCAATCCCTGGAGCGCCGCTTCGGCCTGATCGAGATGATCTGCCGCGACCATCGCCCGAATCAGCCCTCCGACCGCCTCGGCATTGTCGGGTGCCATCTCGGCAATTTGCGCGAATATGCCAGCGGCGCGCTCGGCATCGCCGCCTGCCAGTGTTTCCTCGCCCATCGCCAGCAGAGGTGCGATATCCTGTTCCGGTTCAGCGCCGCCGCCGACCGGCAATTGCTCGAGCAGCTGGTCAAGCGCACCGGTGAGCTCGCTCTCGCTGCGTGCGCTGGTCAGATCGGCGACCGGCTTTCCCTGGAAAATCGCGTAGACGGTGGGAATCGACTGCACCCGGAACTGTGCGGCAATAAATTTATTCTCGTCGACATTGATCTTGGCCAGCACCACACCCTTGTCGGCATATTGGGCGGCGACCTTCTCCAGCATCGGTGCCAGCGCCTTGCATGGTCCGCACCATTCGGCCCAGAAATCCAAGATAACGAGCTTCTCCATGCTCGGTCCCACAACCTCCCGCTGGAAAACCTCCACCGCTTTCTGTTCTTCGACTGTCAGTCCTGCTGTTGCCACATCATGCTCCTGTTATGGCGCCGGGCCAATGCCGAGACCAGCGCCCAAATCGATCATCTAGAGCGCTTTATGTGGGGAGCGAGGCGTCAATGCCAAGGATATTTTTGCATTTGCTGGCCCCAGGAGAGCAAATGGGGCTTGCGGGGTGTGAAAACCCATGCTAACCGCGCGCCTCAATGTGCTGCTGACCAAGTGATTACCCAAGTGTCGCAGCAACGCCGAGCGGGCGTAGCTCAGGGGTAGAGCACAACCTTGCCAAGGTTGGGGTCGAGAGTTCGAATCTCTTCGCCCGCTCCAGTTTTTCTGATAAAAATCAGTAAATTATCGACTTAGAACAAGTCTTTCGTACTGCTTACACGGATTTTGGATTGTCTTTTGTAAGCATATTGTAAGCAGTCGGAGTCGTAAAACAGCGATATTTAGCGTAGCTTATAAAAATCGTCATCTTAATGTCTTTTGAGGGGCCAAAGACAGCCCGTTTGGGAGACTTCACGGGTACTGCAGAATCCCAAGCTTACCGAAGCGCTGCGATTATTGATCCAGCGGGTGGATTATCTTCCCAGCTTTGATAGCCGAGTTTGTGTGCGCTGCTTCTAAGTTCAGTCTATTAACGCGTATCAGCAGCATGCCGCACTTAGAATTTTTTCAGGTCACTTAGCCGCTTGCAACTCGGTGCTAAGACGGCCCAGATGTCATCCAGTACTTCGGCAAAGTCCAAGGCAGGAAGTCCCAGAGATTCGATATAAGCATGCCAGCGCCGCTGGGCATCATTGTCGTTGGTCATAGCATTGGACAATCCTACCGGCCGCGCACTCGGAACGGTCGTGGCCCTCCGTTCGAATGTCGCGGCGATAGCCGCGTCGAGAACGTGTTCGTCCAGTGGTATGGCTTTTGGTATTGCCCAGAGATCGTAAAAATCCTTCATTCGGCCATTGACCAGTCCGAGTGCGACCATCGCTTGGAATTTCTCGGCAATGACGGAGGCTGGCGGATAGGCTCGGATATTCGGTTGTTGCATGCCGAGCAGCGAGGGATAGTCAATCATCTGGTTGGTATCGGTTATAGCGTCACCAAATGCGATATCGAGCGTTACCGGAATTCGCGTGCGTTCGAGATAAGCATGGGTGCGCAGGCGAATGCCGCTATATTCTGTCTCCTCTCGGATAAAAGTTGCGGACAGAGCTTTGGTGTCAAATCCCAGGCCATCATCTCCTTTGATCATCATGATCTCAGCAAATATCGTCTTGATCGCATCGACATCCGCTTCGCCGAAGCCTAGAAAATCCGCATCGCGGGTTTCGCGATTATTATGATCGAGCCATTGGGTAACCAGCATCCCTCCCTTCAGGATATAATTATCGCGATAGGAGGATTGCGATAGTCGGAACAGCAATCGCTCGAGGGCAAAGCGCACGAGCAATATGTCGAAGGCTCGATCTTCCGCCCGGGCCATGTTACGCAGGCGTTGCTTGATCGATGCCGCGATATTCTTTGCGTTGTCAGCCATTGAAGTTCAGCGCCTCCAGATAAGGCCGCATGGTCCGCCATGCGCCGCCTGCTTGCGCTGCATCTGCAATCTGCGCGGGACTTGCTTTACGCTGATCAAGCGCGGCGCGAAGACCTTCGACTGCAACCGATCGGTCGACAAGGCGGCTGTTGCGGAACAGGTCGGCGAGCGTTTTGGGCACTGAATATATTGGGACCTCGACGCCCGAAATCACGGTTGTTTCGATTCCTTGTTCGAGATATTTATCGGTAAAACGTACAATCCGGACTGGCGGATAGCTCGGCACGGGAGACCAGTCGCTGGTGCCGATTGCGACCCAGGTCTTTCGCGGCATCTGATCGGTAAGGCCGTGATAGGCGAGAGCCGACACCATGGCGATGATGCCTTTGGGAATCCGTTTCGATACTTCGGCTAGCGTCAGATCGCTGTCGATATCGGCATGGGGATCTTGATAGAGGCCGCGACCGATGCGCAGAATATCACCATCCTTTAGCGCGCGTTGGATCGTTGCCCCTGCAATCCCGGCTTCACCCAGGTCTTTGGCACGGATAATGGGGCGCTTAGCAATGATCGACCGAAGTTGTTCTCGTTGGCTGTTGGCCTGGTTATGCACGTTACAAATCCTATGACTAAATCAACATCTATTAGAGGTTTTGTAACAATCGTCATCTGCAAAAGCTAGTGGGAAATTTAAATGCTGCTGGCGGATAGTTGAAAACGTGCACGTCATTCGTTTCCGATGTGCTTATTAGAGGGGAAGGCCTTCCCCTGACCCGGAGCCGTTGCGCTGTCTCCGGCTACTCCCCCCTCCATCTACGGGGACACCCCCATCACCCTGCGCCGCGTAACGCAGCGCTAAGTGTCAAGCTACCGGTAAGAATGAGGGAAGGTGGCGCCGACCGGCAGTGTGGATTGCGCCTGCAAAGACTAACAAGATTTGGGGATAGGCCTCCCCTGATCGAAGAAGCGACATCATGTTGGCAACCAGTAACCTCCTTTGTGAGAGGAGCTTATTGTCATGCAAACTCATCTTCGACAAAAGCCGCCATTTGATCATATGGATTTTGCGCAGGAGTTTCTCAGACGAAACCCTGCTTACGAAGCGCAATATCGCAATATTGTAAGTGGGCACGAACAATACGCGGCCCGGGACGAGAACATGAAAATGGCCAGAGCCTGGGGGTTGGAGTTTCCCTGTCCCTCCCAATCATGATGCATCGATTAATCCTGCAATCTGGCGAGCAGCGCAAACGCCATCACTCATCATCTTTCGAGATGATTCGCGCAGCGCTCAAGCCATTATAAGCAGGGCAGCTGAGGTCGGTCTTCATATCGCAAACGAAGCAACGAACCACGAAGGCCGCCACATGGTATTCCAGGGGCAATACCGCCGCTACCGAATATTGATCAAACCGGCACGACCTGGAGGGGAGGCCGGTTTCATCCTGCGACACGACCCGTGGCTCAAGTCTCGGATCAGTGCGATACGGGACTTCAACAAAGCACTGGAAGGCGCAGAAACTCTCAGGCCAACAAGGCCTACCAAATATCAGCGAACAAGACTGGAACTTCTCTTGGCGATCCTCGACAGTCTATTTTTGCCCGATGGCCGTCGGCGGACACTGCGCCAGCTTGCCCAAACAGTCATATATCCAAGATCTGAGCTGGGGCGAGCCATAGAATGGAAGTCATCATCCGAACGGCGACATACACAGCGTCTAGTAAGCGAAGCACATCATTTGATGCGGGACGGGTACAGGGCGCTGCTCCAAACAGGATCCTTTGCTCGTCTTCGATAATTTGAATAAGGCATATGGATAAATAGAAGTGTACTTTGACAGAAACGGTAACATTCTTGATAGTTAGCTGACATTATTTATTTTCGTTGCATGGTTGCTGAATTAGCAGTGTGTTCGCCAGCATCGATAGGAGGGTCGCAGCTCTCGCTCGGGGTATAGGCTTAAACAAACCGGAAAAGCGGATTGGAACCTGCCGTCCGGGATAACCAGGCGATTAAACGGCAGCGTGTTGGTGGCGCCCCGCAACATCGGACGGTTGATAAATGCGTGTTCGATTTGCTCAAGAGTTTGGCGCTTCCTTATTTGACATCGAAACGGCGAATGAATTGAAAGATGCGCTCAAGCAGGCTTCGCAGCGAATGGGCTTTGATCACTTCGCTCTTTCACTTGAAGCACGAACGAGCGACGACGCTGACACCGAAATGCTGCTGCATGACTATCCGGATGAATGGGCTAAAGTTTACACGAGTTTCGACCTAGCCGGCCGCGATCCGGTCCGACGGGCATGTGATAAGGCTTTTGGCGGTTTCACGTGGGAAGCTATCGGTCGACTCATTCCGATGACGCGAGGCGATCGCCAAATGCTCGCCGTAGGCAGGGAATGCGGAATCGGCGACGGCTTTACCATACCGCGACATCTCCCCGGTATGGCGAGGGGCACATTCACGTTTGCGGTTGCGCCCGACAGGAGGTTGCCGCATCGGTGGCTCGTTGCTGCGGAATATCTGGGTACACTCGCGCTTACCAGCGCGCTGCATATCAGTGGTATGGCGCAGCCAGTTGCACTCCCCAGACTAAGCGATCGGCAGCGAGAATGCCTGTTGTGGGTCGCCAGAGGTAAAACTGCTGCGGAAACGGCTATCATTCTGGGCATTAGCACGGAAACCGTAATTCAACATTTGAAGATGGCACGCGAACGATATGAAGTTCATTGCTCTCAATCCCTGATCCTTGCGGCGATGTTCGATGGACTGATCGGGTTCGGGGATGTCTTCAAGTGGCAGGGATATTTCAGGCGCTGAGCCGGGGTTTTTCGATGGTGTTTTGTCGGGTGCGCTGTCAACGTGCCATCGCTATCCCCATATCTTTTATAAACGCTTTATAATCGGACCCCTGGTTATTCGGTGCGGGGTAAGCGGGTGGCGTCTGGGTGGATGGCGCGCGAACTATACAGGATTTCCGCTCCTGCAGACACGCAGCTGACCCCTTTCTTCAAGATCAAGCGCAACCCATTGACCAATGCTGCAGCGCCTATATACGATAAATCGTATTAATGTGATTTATTCGGTTTATCGTATATTGTTCTTTTATACGGAGTTTCGTATATTGACTAAATATGCGATAAAGCGTATATTCCTGCATGAAAGGTGGGATTCATGCAGCAGGTTCTCAGAACATCAAAAATATTCGGAGCAGCTATAGCGAGGCGACGCAAATTGGCGGGGCTAACGCAGTCGGATCTGGCAGCCAAGGTCAACACACGCCAAGCAACGATTTCCGATCTCGAAAACGGGAAAGGCGGAACGCGTATCGATATTGTGTTCGCAATAATGGCCGCGCTTAATCTCGAAATTGTCCTGCAAGACCGCGACACCGGAAAAAAATTGATCGCGGATCTTTTCTGATATGGCGCGTAGATCCACTCATCCGCCGCTGAATGTGTTTTTGAACGATCGGCTTGTCGGACAATTGCGCCGCGAGAAATCTGGCGCAATAGATTTTCAATATGGCGAAGGCTGGCTCGCATGGGAACATGCCATGCCCATATCGCTCTCCTTGCAATTGCGCGAAGATCGCTACATCGGTGCGCCCGTCATTGCGGTATTTGACAATCTGCTTCCCGACAATATCGAGATCAGGAAACGCGTTGCTGCAAAAATGAAGGCTGGCGGCACCGATGCTTACAGCTTGCTCTCTGCCGTTGGGCGCGATTGTGTAGGCGCGTTGCAGTTCTTGCCAATGGATACAGCGCCCAATGCGCTCGATGATATTGACGGCGAGGAACTTAATGAAGAGCAAATGGAAGCTATCCTGTCTGATTTGAAAGCTGCCCCGCTGGGATTGGGCCGGGATCAGGAATTTCGAATTTCCATTGCTGGAGCGCAGGAAAAGACCGCTTTCACCTGGTGGAACGGCAAATGGATATTGCCGCACGGGACAACACCGACAACGCACATATTCAAGCCTCAAATTGGCGAACTGCCCAATGGCATTGATTTGAAGCACAGCGTGGAGAATGAATATTTCTGCCTCAAGCTATGTCAGAATATGGGGCTGCCTTCCGCCGCAGTCGAAATGGGAAGATTTGGAGACAAATCTGTTCTCATCGTTGAACGCTTTGACCGTCAGATCGATGGTAAACGCATATTGCGTTTGCCGCAGGAAGATATGTGTCAGGCTTTGGGTGTACCGCCTGAAGCAAAATATCAAAGTGACGGCGGTCCAAAAATGGAGGATATTCTAATCTTCCTGCGCGGGAGCAATACTCCCGAGATCGATCAGGCAAATTTCATCAAAAGCAATATCCTGTTCTGGCTTATTGGCGCAACGGACGGTCACGCCAAAAATTTCAGTATTGCAATTGAACCAGGCGGGCGGTCCTCAATGACGCCTCTCTATGACGTTCTGGCCGCAGAGCCGAGTTTTGCGAGCGGAGATATCCGGCGCAGCAAATATCGCCTTGCAATGTCGGTTGGCAATAATCGGCATTATCAGATGATCGAAATCATGCCGCGTCATTTCGTGCAAACAGCGAAGCGGGCTGACATAGGGCAGGGTGCTGTGGAAGCGATTTTTGCAGATGTTCGCAAACAGGCGGAAAACGCCCTCGAAAAAACAATCGCTGATTTGACGCCGGGCTTTCCCGCCGAACTTGTCGAGCCGGTGGCAGAGGCATTCCGGAAGCGGCTCGCCTTAACCGAGAATCTCGATTGATAGCGAGGATCGCCAAGCCCTGAAATTGAAACGCATATTTTATGCGAGCGAACCGGGCATTGGAAACACATGTTGGTATGTGCACCGATACCTTTAGCTTTCGCCTGGACATACGTACCGGGACCCGGTCAAGGTGCAGAGAATTAATGATATTCTTCGCTATTTCAATATCTCTGCTCGGCCCGGGAGCTGGAACGCGTCTGGTTCAAGAAAATCGGCCACAATGCGCGTGTTTGGTTCATCCGCCCGGTTCCATGCGATTTTGCGATAGTGCATGCCTTGTTTTCGCAAAGCTGCGGTCGGCGGCAATGAATTTTTCGATCATCGCAGGGATCAAGCGCGCAGCAGCAGGTGCGCCCTTCGGCTCGCCGTCGTTGAGCGCGATCGCATAGCTTAACAGGTCGCGGTGCAGCCGCGAGGATATACTCACCGTCAATCTAACGGGTTTTTCATCCGCCAGGTCTGATAGCTTTAGCCGTGTCATTGGACGTCTCCCAGAATCAGATCGCGCGTCACCAGCACCCGCACTGCAAATCCGGGACGGATCGTGAGGGTCGGTCTGACATCGAGTTCCCGGCTGACAATCTGTTCTCCGGCGCGGTTTATGCTGTCTTGCGTCCCCCGCCGGATCGCGCGCGTTAAATTGCCATCATCGCCAGAACCCAGTTCCGAGCCAACCCCCAGCAGGGTCGAGACCAGAGCGGCTTTCAGCACGCCGCCCCAATGGTGGTTGGTGCGGTCCTGTAATCCTGCGTACCCGCTGGGGTCGGATGCGGGCTGGCGTTCCAGGATGACCGAGCGGCCGTCGGGAAGAATGAGCCGGTTCCAGGCGAGCAGGATCCGGCGCTGGCCGAATGCGATATCGGCGTCATAATCACCGATCAGTCGCGAGCCCTGCGGGATGAGCAGGATGCGACCCGTGGGGCTGTCATAGATATTCTGGGTGACCTGCGCTGTCACGAGCCCTGGCAGATCGGAGCGGATCCCTGTGATCAGCGCTGCAGGGATAACCGATCCGGCTTGCAGGATCGACGACGACGCAAGTGCGGTCAACCGCTCGGGCGAGACGGTCCGCTGGTCATTTGCCCGGGCGAGGAATGCCTCTCGCTTGCCGGCATCGGTCGGCGGCGCGGTTGGCCGGGCATGATGTACAGTAAACGGAACGCCTGCCTCCCGATCCGAACGGCAAATGGCAGTTTTCCAAAGCTACCGGGGTTCGCGGGTCGCGCGAACATTTGCCTGGGGCCTCCTTGCTTGTCGAACGAAGGCCGCAGCTGTCTTGACGCCGAACGCTCGGTTCGTGGCGCGGTGTCTGCAAAACCGCTCATCGCGGGGAGGCAATATCAATCGATGACGCGCTGCGCCTGCTCCGGCGCGGCCCATGGCCGAAGTTCATCCTTGTCCGGTTCTGCCGGGCGGGGTCGGACAGATGAATGAAACGCTGCCGCCGATGGTGATATTCGCGGCCCGCCATGCCGTGTTTCCGGTTGTTGAAAGAATATGCGCAGGCAGCGGTTGTCCGCCGCCTGCGCTAACCTGCTTATGCCGCAAGTTGTTCTGCCTCGGCTTCTGCGCTTTCTCCAGCTTCGCATTGGACCTCGGCCGCGGCCCCAGCTTCGACGTGGACCTCGACGTCGGGGGCATCCCCAATCGGCGCTTCCGCAGCCTCGACCGGCATTGCAGGCGCGGGTTCGCTTGCCGCTTCGCTTTCACCGATCGACGATGCCCGATTGGCAGCGGTCACTGTGGCAACCCCGCCGCGGGTCGTATAAGCCGAAGGCGGAAAGGCCATCCAGCGCGGCACCCACGCATCTTGCTTTTTTCGGCCATTCTCGCCGGTCAGGCAATCGGCAATCACGGACTTGATGACCTTGCCCGTTTCCTTCGCATTGGCCTCTGCCACCGAACTGCCGCCGACCTCGGCAAGAACCGCCGTTGCCACTTCCTTGTCGCGGAGCAGATCGTAAAAGGCCTCATCGGGCTGCCAGTAATCGGTCATGCTCACACCAAGCGTGACCCCGAGCATCTCGATCAACTCGCTGCCGCTGGCCAGCGTCTCGGCCATCACGACGGCTGACACGTCCAGCACCACATTTTCGGGAAGCTCCAGTAATCGTTTCACTAGCGGGACAAGGTTTGCGCTGTCATAGCCTTGACGGGTCACGCTGGCCCGTTCGGGATCAAATCCCAGAACATCAAGCACCGCACGGCGGCGTTCATCGAAGCGTGTTTCGGCAATACAGTTTTCGATGCTTTCGTTGATCGCATCACTCCGCGAATGTTGCTCCTGTACCTTCACAGCCCAAAGCGGCGAACCGCAGATGGCGTGAGCGACCATGACGCAGAAGGCGACATGGGGCCGGGCAGCAAGTTCGGTCCGCACCGCTGCATGACGGTGCAGATCGACATAGTTTGTCAGCGTCGAGGTCAGTTCTGGCCGCGCTGGCTTGGTCATGCCCGCACCGGTGTCGCCGTCACCCTTGCGGGCGTGCTGCGCTTCCTTTCGGGTGAGATAGCCTTCGTGGAAGATTACCTCGCCGTTGTCGCGGCACTGGATATAGACGCGCCCGCCCTTGCGCTTGGGGGTCTTTTCATATTCCCAGGACGAAAAATGCTCATGCGGCGGGATGATCTGGACATCGCTCCATCCTGCGGCGAGATAGGCGGCCTTGCGCTGTTCGATCTCGGCGGATTGCGCCGCCCAGAACTGGTCGGCATCGGCAAAATAGCCGTCTTCCTCGAACAGATTGGTAACGATCTGGCCGCTGAACGCGCCCAGATCGAACAAGGCAGTGCTGACCGATATCGACGCGCCGCCGAACAGCCACGCCTTCAGCTGCTGCCCGCGCGGCGCATAGCTGTCGGCATCGTCGAACAACGCCAGCCAAGCCTTTTGCTGTGCCTTGGTCGCCAAGGTCAGATGCCTGACCGTGGCCGCGTCGATTTCTTCGGCGCGACAGGCTTCGCGGATGCGCGGCAAAAGATTGCCGAGCGCGAGGATGCGTTTGACCTGCAATTCGGAAAGCGCAAAGGTCGCGGATATGTCCTCGACGCTGCGGCCTTGCTTGACCAGCTTTGTATAGCTTTCCCACTGGGTCACAGCATCGGGGTTCTGGCGCAGCATATTCTCGATCATCGAGATTTCCAGTGCTTCGGCATCGTCGCCTTCACCGAGCGATATGCACGGCAAGCTTATATCGTCCTTGCCCTGCTTGGCGGCTTCAATGCTGGCAAAATAGCGTCTTTTGCCGGCAATGATCTCGAAATGGGCCGCTTCACATCCCTCGACGTCGCTCGCGGCAGGTTTGGGGCGGACAAATAATGGCGAGATAACGCCGCGCTTGATGATCGAGGGCAGGATATCGCTCACATCGGGCGGCTTCTTGCCCGCCCTCATATTGGCTTTGGAGACCGACAGGCGGTCCAGCGGGATATGGTCAATTTGCATGTTACTTACTCCTTGGTTTATGTGGCCCCGCCTCCGGTGCATAGGAGGGTGCGGTGGAGGCGGGACCGGTTGCCCGCGCCGCAGGAATTGCGACGCGGGGTTGCCGTCCTTCGGAGGGGTGAAGGCACGGCGAACCTCATCAAAACATCTCGATCTGGCTTCGGGCGTTCGTATCGAACAGACCGTGATCGGCAGGGCGCTGCGGGCGGCGCGGCTGCATCGGCGCGTTGGCCAGCATCGCCAGCCGCTCGGTCGGCGTGATCGGCTGGACACCGGGTACAAGCACTTGCTCACCGATGGGCGTCTGCTCGGAGGCCAAGGCGGCAAGGGCGCTCACGCCGTCTCCTCCAGACGGGATTGATCGACAAAGGCCAAGAGATAGTCGGCAGCTTTGCTGGCCTGTGAAGCGGCCTTGAAGATTGCGCGGGCATCGGCGCGCAGCACTGTGAGCCAAGACCCCAGATAATCAGCATGACGAACGGACGGGACAATACCGAGCGCCGCGCACAGAAAGGCAGAAGTGAGTTCCGCGCACAGTTCCTCTCGGGCATAGGCCGCGCTTCCAAATCGGCCCGACTGGTCGCGGCCAAGGCGCGAGCCATGTCCGGTCCAGTGACCATTATGCCGATATCGGCATAACTCGCATAATGCCGTAACCGGGATTAT
>TARA_R110002012_G_scaffold206733_2_pt1 | contig 134727 bp, 115 predicted proteins | sample TARA_R110002012 | Tara Oceans TARA_R110002012 (sample SAMEA4396515) | marine metagenome | biome: Westerlies Biome; feature: [DCM] deep chlorophyll maximum layer (ENVO:01000326); material: water (ENVO:00002006), including particulate matter (ENVO:01000060) such as... | depth 40 m
GTTTCCAACATTATCTTCCACAGAAGCATCTACATCATAGGTTCCATCTGGTAGTTCGCTTCCATCCGGAATTTGTAAGCTCCAAGTATCATCACCACTATCTATAAGATCCGCTCCAGTTTCCAAATAAGTAACACCATTTACAATTACTGTTAGCTCATCGTCAGAATCTGCCGTACCTGTAATTAGTGGAGTTGTATCATTTGTTGTCTGAGCGGTAACCGTTGGAGTAGTTGGAGCAGTAGCGTCAATGATTAGTTCATCGGTTGTGGTATCAGAAGCTGTATTTCCAACCGTATCTTCCACAGAGGCATCTACATCATAAGTTCCATCTGGCAGTTCGCTTTCATCAGGTATTTGTAAAGACCAAGTATCATCTCCGTTATCTGTGAGATCCGTTCCAGTTTCAGGATAAGTAATACCATTTACAATTACCGTCAACTCATCGTCAGAATCTGCTGTACCCGTAATTATCGGAGTGGTGTCGTTGGTGGTTTGAGCATCTACAGTAGGAATGGTGGGATTGTCAATATCTACCGTGTAAGCCTCACTATCAATAGCTGTGGCAGTACATAATGTACCGACAACCGTTATCGAAGCGTCAATGGTTGAATCTGCGTCAAGTACTAATTCAGCACCTGGAATGTCTCTAGCAAAGTTTAAACCTGCATCTAATAATGTAGTGTACTCTGTATTATTTACAGTAATTATTACTTCATCATTTTCTTGAGCATCTCCCGAAACTGTACCAGTAATGGTAATGTCATTATTTTGCTCAATACTATTTATAGTATCATCGGCTGTAATATTCTCTGTAAGATTTATAGAGATATTAGGAGTGTTTGCAAGAATAATAGAGACTTGTCTTAAATCGCCAGGACTATTCTCACAACCAGTAGCTGGCTCTATTGTAGAAATAAATATGTTATCAGGATTGTTAGCATCATTTAATCCAGTTATTTCAAGCTTGCTACCATTGATTACGTATACGATTCCATCTGCAGTAAGCCCATTAGTAATCTCTACATTTTTATTAGGATCAAAATAATATTTGAAGTCATTTGAGATCGTACTTGACGGTACAATCTCTAGTACTTCAGGTAAACATATGGCAGTATCAAAACCTGCTACTAAGATATCTGAAGATTTTGGAGTAGGGTTAATTGTTACTAAAACTGGAGTTCGTACAGACGCTACAGTACATCCATTTGCCGTAGCAGCGGCATAGAAAGTGGTGCTTTCTGTTAATGATGAAGTGGTAAATGTCTCACCACTATCTACCGTAGCTAGTAAATTTCCACCTTGCTCTTCATCATACCACTCTATTTGTGAGTTTGTAGTATCAGTAGTAGCAATAAGTTCTGCGGTGCTATTTTCACATAAAGTGATATTTTGAGAAGCTGCAGCAATTTCAGGAATGGAAGGAGTAACGGCTACATCGTATAAATCAAGTCGCTGACTTAATGAAGTATTCAAGAGTGAGGAATAACTAACGACAATTCTATCTACGGGTGCAGACACATCAAAGCCAATATCAATAGGACTATTACTTTGTAATAAATTTATCAATTCCAGATTTAATAAGGATCCTAAGTCTCTCGATGCAATTAGATTTGAACCGTTATAGGCTTCAAATTGGATATTATTTGCCACTCCAAGCGCTAATAAACTAGGATCGACAGCAAGTCTAATTTTGAAATCTTCTGTAGGTTGTGAAGCATTCTGAAAATAAATTACCTGCTCTACAGTCGCTGCTACAGATAATACACCTAAGCTTAACTCAGAGAATGTAGCGAGATCTCCATCAATTGCATTTTCAATATTTGTAACCCCAGCGCCTCCTAGATTTATTAAATCTAGATTAAGCCCAGTCCCGTCAAATGAGGTAAATGAAGGAGTGTTACAAATAGGTGCATCTGCGCCGTAGAAAGCTCCATAAACTTTTAGAGAACGTTCTTGATTTAGTCCAATTAAGGAACCTATACTATTTGTAATTTCTATACTGCTATATGGTTGGTCTGGTGTGAGTGCTATATAATAATCTCCCTGTGCATCGGTCACTATTTGTGTTCTAGCACCGCTAAATGTATTAGGGTCTGATGATACTGCACTTAGCACGGTAGTATTACCATTTAATGCCTTTACGGTAAATTCTTGATTACCTATTAGTACAATCCCCAGTACATCTGCAAGTAAATTACCGAGACTACCGCCTAATAAGGAAGGTAACAAGTCATCTTCTGTTTCTATTTTAATGTATGATGTTGTATTTGCAGGCAGTAGTTCTCCATATGATAACTCAAGAACTCCATCATATGCACCAAAAAAGAGTGTTCCAGAATTTGCTCTAACTTCGGCGAAATCTGTTAAATCTTGATTGGTAGCCAAATTGGCATCATCAACATTTTCTTGATTGGTTATAGTTGTCGCAAAAGTTTGTTCTTGCGCACTGACAGAAAAGCAGGCAAATAATAAAATAAATAGAAAGCCGCTCAGGGATGATGGAAAAGTAATTTTTCTCTTCATGATAGTAGTCTTAAATTATTTTAATAAAACATCTAACTAATGAATGTCGAGTACACATCATTAAAAACAATAAAATTGCAATTTGATTAATCGTATAAGAGTCCGTTTAATCAAAGTAATACCTCCCTCCAGTTTTGTTTAAGACTAGCGTTAGATATTTGTGTAATTAAGAACTTTTACTTGTACAAAATTGGTTGTAGAATGTTGATTTATACAAGTTTAATGTGTAGGAAAATTATTGAATTGTTTTTTTATTAGCAAGACTAATTACAACTAATAAGAATAAATTAACACTTAAGCGTTGAAAAAAGACATTTTGTAGAAAATCACAAGTAGAAAACAATAGATTTAACAAAAATAATTTAACTGCTGTTTATGTAGTTACGCTTTCGCGAAAGCATAATTAAACAAAACTGTTAAAATACGATGAATTGTTGAATAAATTGTACTTGTATAAAAGTTGATACACATCATTTATAAGTTGAAAATGATCCATAATATTAGTAGATAAGACCAATAAGTAATCACTTAAATTTGCACTAAGGGTAAACACCTCAGAAAAGAGAATACTGTATATGGATATGCTACAATTAAGAACCGTAAATGTTGTGCAATACTTGCAACCTTTACGAGAAGGAGGATCACTTCCAGCTTTAGTCAAAGCAGATGATGATTATTTATATGTGCTCAAGTTTAGAGGAGCTGGGCAAGGAAAGAAGGCTCTTGTCTCAGAACTTCTAGGAGGAGAAATAGCAAGAGCGATAGGTCTTCATGTTCCAGAGCTTGTGTTTATGAATCTAGATGACTCTTTTAGTAAAACAGAACCAGATGAGGAGATTCAGGATTTATTGAAGTTTAGCGTAGGGTTAAACTTTGGGCTTCATTTCTTATCAGAGGCGATTACTTATGATCCGCTGGTGAGTACGGTAGATGCTCTAACTGCGTCAAAAATTGTATTACTAGACTGCATCATCAGCAATATTGATAGAACGGCAAAAAACACAAATCTCCTGCAGTGGCATAATGAGATATGGGTGATAGATAACGGTGCGAGTTTTTATTTTCACCATGACTGGAAAAATTGGAAAAATCATCTAGAGCGTACCTTCCCGCTTGTAAAAGATCATGTATTGCTAGAGAAAGCAACACGCTTACCAGAAGCAGCAACTGCAATCAAAGAGTTATTAACGCAAGAAAAGCTAGAAGATATTATAGCACATATTCCAGAAGACTGGTTAATATCTGAGTTTGACACGATGATTCCTAGTGATATGAGAGCGGCCTATCTTGAGTTTGTAAATTCTAGATTATCAAAAATTGATATCTTAGTAAAAGAAGGAGAAGATGCAAGATAAATATACCTTTGAGTACGCCACCATTAGAATTGTGCCTAAAGTAGAGCGAGAAGAGTTCTTTAATGTAGGTGTCATTGTCTTTTCAAAAAAGAAAAAATATCTAGGCATAAAGTTTCATATATGCCCAGATAAGTGGAAAGCCTTCTGTACAGATGTAGAGATTGCAAGGTATCAAGCATATCTAGAAGCTTGGGAACTTGTGTGTAAAGGAACACCTGCTGGAGGTCGCATAGGCGCAATGGAACTATCAGACAGATTTAGATGGCTTACTGCTTGTAGAAGCACTATTATACAAAGCTCAAAAACGCATCCGGGTTTATGTGAAGATCCAGCAAGTATGCTAGAAGAGATCTTTGCTAAAAACGTGTTGTAACCTTATAAATCTTTTTAGTTGGCTTTCGCCAGAATTAACGATACCCACCCATGAAGAAAGTACTTGTATTATTCTCGCATCCTAAATTTGAAAAATCTAGGGCAAATACGTCACTAGTATCACACATTCAAGATATGGAGGATGTTACTTTTCATGATCTTTATGAGCAATACCCAGATTTCCATATTGACGTAGATGCCGAAAAGGAGTTGCTTGCTGCACATGATATCATCGTATGGCACCATCCATTATATTGGTATAGCTGTCCGCCTTTAATGAAGCAGTGGATTGATATGGTGTTAGAATTTGGGTGGGCATATGGACCAAATGGTAATGCCCTTAAGGGAAAAACTTGCTTAAATGTGATTACCACAGGTGGCTCAAAAGAGGTGTATTGTGCTCAAGGAAGCAATAGCTTTACCATCAATGAATTTTTAAGACCCTTTGAACAAACAGCAATCTTATGCGGGATGCAGTATTATCCACCATTTGCAGTCATGGGTACGCACCAATTGAGTGACAATCAGTTAGACACTCACTCGAGTACTTATAAATCATTATTAGAGTTACTCCAGAAGGAAGCTGTTGTACTAGGCGTAGATAACTGTGTATTTTTAAATGATTTGCCACAATTAAAAACTCATTAAATTATGACAGGAAGTATTCTTTTTGAAGCGATAGTCTTTCTTGCGGGAGCAATAATTTGTGTGTCCATCGCAAAGCGACTTGGGCTGAGTTCTGTAATAGGTTATTTACTAGCGGGTGTGCTCATAGGCCCTTATGTCTTAGGTTTTATAGGTCAAGAAGGAGAAGATATATTACACTTTGCAGAGTTTGGCGTAGTTGTAATGCTATTCCTGATAGGCTTAGAAATTGAGCCTAAGAATTTCTGGAACATGCGCAAGACCATCTTAGGCATGGGAGGACTACAAGTAGGAGGGACCATGCTGTTAACCTACTTCTTATTCACCTTTTTAGGTTACGACTGGAAGGTGTCTCTTGTAATTGCGATGGCAGTAGCACTATCATCTACCGCGATAGCCTTACAAACTATCAAGGAGAAAGGAATGATGGATACAACCTACGGGGCTTCTTCTTTTTCTATTTTACTTTTTCAAGATATTATAGTGATTTTCATGCTAGGTGCTTTGCCGCTGCTTTCTACCGCTACCACTGTTGCAAGTGGTGAAGGCCATGGAGCATCTGAGAATTTACTGGATGGTTTGCCTATCGCTTTTCAAACCCTAGCAATTATACTATTTGTTGTAATTATTATCGTTGCTGGTAAGTATTTAATTGTACCCATGCTGCGTAAAGTGGCAAAAACTGGAGTGCGCGAGCTTCTCATCGCAGCTGCACTATTGATTGTATTCTCTATATCCTTTTTAATGGAATACGTAGGTCTCAGTCCGGCGCTGGGTGCATTTTTAGGCGGAGTCGTATTATCGAATAGCGAATTCAAACATGAGCTGGAGAGTACCTTAGAACCTTTTAAAAATCTACTGCTAGGTTTGTTTTTTATGGCAGTGGGAGCTTCTATTAATTTTATTGTGATTGCTAAAAATCCGCTCACCATAGGCGGAATATTAATTGCTATTGTAATCGTAAAGGCGATTGTATTATTTATTACGGGTTATGTTTTTAAGCTAAAATTAGATCAGAAATTGCTGCTCACTTTTAGTTTGTCACAGATAGGGGAGTTTGCCTTTGTCTTGCTTTCTTTCGCGTTCAGCTTGCAATTATTAGAGCAAGATCAAATGGATATGATGCTGGTGATTACGGCACTTACCATGTCACTTACACCCATCACTGGGATGATCAATGAGCGATTTATATTGCCAAGAATAGGAACTAAAGAATCTATAAAACGACCTATGGATCACATCGCAAAGTCGCAAAATGTGATACTTGTTGGTTTTGGACATTTTGGAAGTACGATAGGGCGCTTTTTAAGATCCCATGGAGTAGAGGCGACTATATTAGATCAAGACTCAAATCGTGTAGATTTTCTTCGTAAGATGGGTTTTGAGGTGTATTATGGAGATGCCACGCGCATAGACTTACTAGAATCTGCAGGAATTGCTCAGGCAAAAATTCTAATTTGCGCTATAGATAATCCTACAGTAACCACACAAGTGACAAAGCTTGTCAAAGAAAAATACCCACACGTAGAACTCATGATACGTGCAAAAAATAGAAATGACGCCTATGATTTACTTAACTTAGGCATAGAAAATATTTACAGAGAATCCCTAGATACCTCGCTCAGTATGGCAAGCGATGTATTGCATAAACTCGGTTTCAGAAAATATACGCTTAATAGGCAAGTTCAAAACTTTATAAAATATGATGAAGCTATTTTGAGACGTCTTGCCAAAGAACCTAAGAGAGGCACAGACAGTTATATTTTTGTCGCCCGTCAAGAATTAGAAAAGCAAGAACGCTATCTCAATGAAGATTTTAATCGAGGCATTGTTGCATATGACAATCACTGGGACAGCGAGCACATAAGAAAAACACTTGAGGAGCAGCAGCATGACGAAGATGAGGATCCTCAGATTTAAGGTCTAAGCTTATTAAAATAAAAACTGCTCAAAGCTCCCTTTCGGGAAAATTTGAGCAGTTGCTATTAAAATGAATTAGTTCTTTTGGTTGTATTAATTGTCACAGCTGGGATACGTATCTATCACATTTCCTAACTTGAATACCGAAAGATAGCGTGTGAATTGAAAATCTAAACTATAACTCTCTAAACAATCATTAGAACTGAGTGATAAAATTAGACATGCCTTACTAACGGTTACTGATTATCTCCATCCACCACCTAGAGCTTCATATAAATCAACAATAGATACAAGCTGCTTTAGTTTACTCTCGATAATATTAAGCTCTGCATTAAGAGCACTTTGTCTTGCAGTAAGTAAATCTAAATATGTTGCATAACCGTTTTTTAAGAGCTCATCAGAATTTGCCTCTGCTGCGCGTAATGCAGTCACTTCTTTATTGATAAATTCGAATTTTTTAGTTTCTGCTTCATATTCAAATAATGCATTTGATACTTCAGTTCCCGCAACGAGCAATGTTTTTTTAAATGCTAGTAAGCTCTGTTCTTGTTGAGCAATAGCAACTTCGCGCTGCGTTCTCAACTTTCGCTGATTCAAAAGTGGTTGTGTTAATCCGCCTATGACTGTTGCAAATAATGAGTTTGCACTCAAAAGCTCATCAATTTCAAGACTCTGGAAACCTCCTGCTGCAGTTAATCGCAATGAAGGATACAAGTTGCTTTTTGCAACATTAGTGAGCTCAAAAGATTGAATAAGATCAAACTCGGCTGCCATGACATCGGGTCTATTAGTTAATAGTGATGCGGGTACTCCTAGTTTTAATTCTTCATCAAGTATTTGGCTATCTAATGTGCTTCTCTCAAAGCATTGTCCAGGTTTACCTAGTAAAATACTAAGGATGTTTTCAGTTTTAAATAGTGCTGTTTCAAGATCTACTTGTAACGCTTTTGCATTGTTATACTGTGCTATATTCTGATCTACAGCAACCTGTGTAACCTGTCCAGCATCTTTTAATGCTTTTATAGTTTCTACACTACGTTCCCTAGTTGCAACCGTTTCTTCTGTGATGGCTATCTGAGCATCTAGAGCAAGTAAGTTATAATAGGTGTTTGTAATACTTGCAACAAGCTGTGTTTTTACAGCTTGGTGACCCGCTACACTTTTTAAATATGCTGCTTGCGTAGCTCTTTGGTTACTTCTTATTTTTCCCCAGATGTCTGCTTCCCAAGATAGATTTGCTGTGATATCAAATTGATCTGTAGCTCTGTTGGTTAAAAACTGACCAAACTGCGTGTTCTCAGAGAGTACTTGGTGTGTGAAATTTGCTCCCACATTTACGGTAGGTAAATAACCAGCCTTTCCTTGTTTCGCGTAAGCTTGTGCAGCAACCATCTGTTGTATAGCGATGCGCACATCCATGTTATTTTCAAGTCCTTCTTGAATGTAAGACTGCAACTGTTCATCTGTAAATAAGGTTCTCCAGGATACATTTGCAATAGAAATACTATCTGTAGGAAGGTTATCTGTTCTATACAGTGCCTCTGTCTCAGCAGTAATATCTGGCTGTACATAGTCTTGCGCTACAAAGCAACTTTGAAATATGACAGCGACTACTAGCAAGAGTATAGGCTTGCTTATACTTTTATAGGTGATAGGTGATTTCATTATTCTTGTGTTTCAATAGTTTGTACTGCTGGTTTACTAGAAATGCGTTCTTGTAACCACTGAAAAAATATAAATAAGATTGGGATGACAAATACTCCTAAGATGGTTCCTATAAGCATCCCGCCTACGGCTCCTGTACCTATAGAGTTGTTTCCTTCAGAACCAACACCTTTAGCTAATACCAATGGCATTAATCCTAAAATAAAAGCAAAAGAGGTCATTAAAATAGGTCTTAGTCGAGATTTTGCACCGTTTATGGCGGCACTCACGATGTCCTCGCCATTTTTGCGCCTAGCGAGGGCAAATTCTACAATAAGAATAGCATTCTTAGCGAGTAGGCCTATCAGCATGATCAAAGCAATCTGGAAATAGATGTTGTTCTCTAGACCAAATAATTTGGTACTTATGTAGGCTCCAAAAACTCCAAATGGTAAAGAAAGTATTACCGCAAATGGCAATAAGTAACTTTCATATTGCGCACTTAATAAGAAGTACACAAAGAGAATACTCAACCCAAATATAAAAGCGGTTTGATTTCCTGCATTTACCTCTTCTCTTGTAAGACCAGAATATGCGACAGTATAGTTGTTAGGTAGCTTTGCAACCTCTTCATCTATGATTCTAATAGCGTCTCCAGTACTAAAACCTTCATTTGTAGCACCAGTGATAGAAGTAGAATTAAATAGGTTAAAACGAGTAACAGATTGTGGTCCATACACACGTTCTAAGTTTACAAACTGTGTGATAGGAGTCATCTCTCCAGAGTCTGTTCTTACATACATACTATTTAAATCTTCAACGCCAGCTCGATCATCAGGTAATGCCTGAATATAGACTCTAAACTGCTTCCCAAATTTAGAGAAATCTGATGCATAAATACCTCCTATATATCCTTGTAATGTTGAGAAGATACTATTAATAGGCACTCCTTTTTCCTTAGCAAGAGGGACATTGATTTCCATCTCATACTGTGGATATTCTGTGCTAAAAGAAGACTGCGCATATTTAATTTCTGGATGTGACATTAATGCTGCAGCAAATTCTTTATTGGCAACATCTAAGTCTTTAAACTCACCTCCAAACTTGTCTAATAAGTTTACTTCAAAACCAGATGAGTTACCAAATCCTCTAATACTAGGAGGAGAGAAGAAAATAATCTTAGCCTCAGGAATATTTGCAACTATACCAAAGAGTTTACCTGTGATAGCAGTGGCAGATAGTGAAGGATCTTCACGCTCATCCCAATTTGCTAGTTTTATAATTCCAAAGCCGTAGTTACTTCCTGCACCATTTATTAAACTTCTACCTTTAATAAAGTTGACACCCACAACGCCTTCTAAGCTATCAATTCTATCATATAAGTCAAGCGTTACAGCATTTGTTCTGTCTAGTGATGATCCCGCTGGAAGTTCAATATTTGCAAAAATTATCCCTCTATCTTCATTAGGTACAAAACCGGTAGGAGTTGTATTTGATGCCCAAACAATACCTACGATAGCAAATGCTAATAATAAGACAGGCATCCATTTTTGTCTGTATAAGAATGATAGCGAGTGACCGTATCTAGTTACTGTAGCGTTAAAACCCCTATTAAATAAGGTGTAAAAGCGCTGTAAAGGTCCTTTTCCTTTGAGTTCCTCATCATCTTTGTGTGACTTTAAAAGTAACGCACACAACGCTGGACTCAGCGTCAAAGCATTTACCGCCGAAATAAGTATAGATATAATAAGTGTTACTCCAAATTGCTCATAAAATACTCCTGTAGGTCCTGTAACGAATGTAACAGGGATAAATACAGCTGCCATTACCAGCGTAATTGAGATAATCGCCCCAGAAATTTCATTCATGGCGGTAAGCGTCGCCTTCTTAGGATCTTTTTCTCCTTCATCCATTTTAGCATGCACAGCTTCTACTACTACAATAGCATCATCTACTACAATACCAATGGCGAGTACGAGTGCAAATAGGGTAAGTAAGTTGATGGAGTATCCAAAAACACTTAAAAAGAAAAACGTACCAATAATAGAAACAGGTACAGCAATGGCTGGAATAAGTGTAGACCTAAAGTCTTGTAAGAATAGAAATACTACTAAGAAAACTAATATAAAGGCTTCTAATAAGGTCGTAAGTACTTTATCTATAGATGCATTTAAAAATAAACTAGTATCGTAAGGAACAAAAACTCCTAGTCCTTCTGGCAAGTCTTTTTCTACAGATGCTATGGTTACTTTAATATTCTCAATAATCTCTCTTGCGTTAGATCCCTTTGTTTGGAAAATTCCCATAAAAACCGCAGGATGTCCTAAACTCACTGCATTTGATGCGTAAGATTGGGCATCTAGCTCTATCGTTGCTACGTCATCTAGACGTAAAAACTGTCCGTTCCCTAATGCTTTGATGATGATGTCACCATATTGCTGTTGTTCTTTAAAGCGGCCACTATACGTTAGTGTATATGAAAAAGCTTCTCCATTATTTTCTCCTAAAGATCCTGCTGCAGCTTCCAAGTTCTGTTCTTGTAATACCGCCTGTATATCTGATGGAATTAATCCGTATGAAGCAAGCTTCTCTGGCTTTAACCAAATACGCATTGCATAATCCTGTTGAGAAAATAAACTTACATCACCTACACCGCTTATACGCTGCATCGCTGGAATTACGTTTATTTTTAAATAGTTCTGGATGAATGTTGCATCATAATCTTCACTCTCAGAATACATGGAGATAAACATCAAAGCACTTGTTTCTTGCTTTTGTGTAGTAACTCCAGTTTGTACTACTTCTTGTGGCAGTAGTGGTGTAGCTCTAGAAACACGGTTCTGTACGTTTACCGCTGCAATATCTGCGTCAATTTCTTGATTAAAATAAACCGTAATCTCGGCAGTACCATTGTTTGATGCAGTAGAGGTGATGTAGGTCATCCCTTCTACACCGTTAATTTGCTCTTCAATAGGGATAATTACACTTTCTAATACTGTTTCTGCATTTGCTCCTGGATAAGAAGCAAGTACTTTTATGGTAGGTGGTGCAATATCTGGGTATTCTTCTATAGGTAAGCTAGTTATGCTTATAGCACCTAGTACCACTATGATAATAGAAATTACCGTTGAAAGCACTGGTCTTTCAATGAATGTTTTTAACATGTCTTGTGTTTTTTAAGTGTAACCTAGTTCTTAAATAGCGTCTGTATAGGCTTAGTAGCTTCCTCAAATGGAACTTCTTGAGGTGTGATAGTCATACCGCTTCTTAATTTTCCTACACCAGAAACGATGATAGTATCTGTGAGCTCGATACCTGATTCCACAACATATAGATTGTCTACTATCGCTTTAACTTTGAGTATTGAAGTAGCTACTTTATTCTCATTGTCAACTTTAAAGAACATGATATTTCCTTGTTGTTCGTAGGTAGCTTCTTGAGGAATAACGATAGCATCCTCGTATATCGTTGGGATTTGAATTTTACCACTATTACCATTTGTTAGTAATTGGTTAGGATTGTCAAAAACTGCTCTTAAACTTACGGTACCTGTGCGTTGATCAATTTGACCGGTACTAGTTTGTATGGTTCCTTTCTCAGAATAGGTTGTTCCATTTGCAAGTATTAAACTCACATCAGAAAAGTTAGCAAGCTTTTCGGCAAGATCTTTTCCTTCTGCTTGTTGTAAGAAGTCTAAGTATTGTTTCTCATTAAGACTAAAGAAAGCATAAACCTTACTTATATCACTTACAGTAGTAAGTGGTTGAGGATCTGCAGGACTAACCAGCGAACCTTCTCTATACGTAATGGCACCTACAAAGCCATCTACAGGGCTTGTGATAGTTGCATAACCTATGTTTGCTGAGATACTGCTATAATTTGCTTTTGCTTGCGCTAGATTTGCTTTTGCAGTTTCTAATTGTACAGCACTTATGATATTCTTTTCTACCAGTGGCGTCAATTTATCAATTTCAACCTGAGCAACGTTTACTCTTGCTTTTGCAGCACCAGCATCTTGATTAAGTGATTGTGTCTCAAGTCTAAATAATACTTGACCCTTACGTACTTTTTGACCTTCGTCTACAAGTACTTGCTGTATATATCCAGATGCTTTTGCTCTTACAGCACTGTTTACAATTCCTTCAAGACTTGTAGGGTATTCTTGGTATGCGGTTACAGTTTTAGGCTGTAACTTCATTACTGGAAATGGAGCTGGAGGAGCTTGCTGTGCTGTAGTAGCAGTATCTTCTTGATTACCTCCACAACTTATTGTAATGAATAGCACGACAAGTGCAAGCAGGGTGAATGATGTATTTTTTTTCATGGTACTTTATATTTCAAATTTGGCGTCTGTTAACTTTGTTCTTAGTATTTCTATAGAAGCGGTGGCTTCATCTAAAAATTTGATGTAATCATTATGAAAATTCAAATCAAATTTTTCTGCATAGTCACCGTCATTTTGGAGATTTATTGTTTCCTTATAAGTCTTAATCTCTTCATGTAATTCTCGTACTTCTTTCCACTCATTCATGAGATTATCTACATGGTGTACTACCATATCCTTATTGATAATAAAGTACTTCTTACGATCACCAGTTTTTGTGAAATACTCGATTTTATTAAGGTCCTGTAGGTGATTGAGGTGTGTTGAAATAGTACTCTTACTAGCGCATAGTATATTAACCATGTCCTCAAAAGTGCTTCCTTTTTTTCCTGTAAGTATTGTATATGATAGTATGCGAGCTGCTACTGGAGCTAGTTGCTCTCGCTTTTCGATATGTACACCTAGTTTTTCAACAAGTGACATTTTTTCTTTACAAATTTTGTCTGTCATTATTCCTTAATTTATTCCCATCGCTCGATTGAACATACAGATGGAGATTCAAATACGCAGCAAAATTAACCGTTAGTTCGGAACAAACCGAACCAATCGAAGTTAAAAAAAACATAATTAATATAGCTTTCGCGAAAGCGTAACAGAAACAAGGATAAGTACCTTTCAAAAGAACAGCACAGCTCTGCCATCACTACTTGTATTTGGCACTGATTGTTGAAGTTTATTAAATAGAAAAACCATCCTCTTGAGAAAAGGATGGCACAGCGTGAGTTTGCGAAACAGAATAGTAGAAGATTAGCTAAAATCCATTCCCAAATCTAAATCAATATCATTCTTTACGGCAGCATCTTTATGAGCTGTGAATGTAGATTTTGGAGAAGTTTGAGTAGCAAGATGGTCTGGGAGCTCCTCTAGAAAGTAGGCGCTATTTTCTCCTAATTCTTCTTGCGTATCTGTTTTGTGATGAAAGGCATTAATGGACTCCGTAGCTCTAGTGATAATGAGTTCATTTTTTGCTCTAGTGAGCGCCACATATAATACACGTCTATCTTCTTCTACTTCATCTAGATTGCCCAGACTGTAGGAGGAAGGGTAGGACTTAGGGGATACATTAAGTACAAAACAAACGTCTGCTTCAAGACCCTTAGCCGAGTGTACGGTAGAGATGGTGACGTGATCTTGATGATCTGTGGTAGTTAATTTACTGCCTTCTAAGGTGTTTTGACCTGAAACATGTGCAGCATTATCTAGAATCCCTTCTGAGATAAAAGCACCAAGCGTCGCATAGTTTTCAGAAAGCATTTCTAGTACAGGAAAATCTCCTTTGCGCTTTTCTGTCCAGTCTTTGCTGTACTTCATCGCAAGATCAAACTCCATAGCGCTGTACAGTTCCTTGATTGCTTGTTTTACGTTGCCTTTATTGTCAAAAACAGTTTTGTAAAACTTAGATACTTTTTCTCCTTCGGTTCCAGAGATGATAGAGGTGAAGGTATCTGGCCTTATATCTTCTGGTGCGATTTGCATCACCTCCGTCATATAAGACGTTGCTTTTACAGCGCCAATACCGTGGATGAAAGTAAAAAAGCGAATCCACGCAATCTCATCTAGCGGATTGTTAATTACTCTCAATACCGCTACTAAATCTTTTATGTGAGCAGCTTCAAGAAACTTTCGTCCGCCAAAGGTTTGATAAGGAATCTTCTTTTGGAGAAATACTGCTTGTAATGGTCTTGTGTAGTATTGCGATCTGCTTAATATTAAAAAATCAGAAAAGGAGCTCCCGCCACTAGAAAAGGCTTCTAGAATTTTATTGGCTATATAATTTGCTTCTTCAAATTGGTTATTCACTTTCAAGATCACAGGTGCTTTTCCTGGTCCTCTGCTTGAGATCAGTTTTTTATAATACTGTACAGGTGATTTTTCTAGTAACCAGTTTGAGATATCAAGAATCTCCTGTGTAGAACGGTAATTCTTGTCCAATACTTTTACTGTAGCATCTGCCACGCGTTCCTTAAATAAGTGAACATTCTTAAAATCTGCGCCACGGAAACTGTAAATAGATTGTGCATCATCTCCCACGCAAAAGAGATGACAGATATGCTCAAAAGGCTTTAATAAATACCATTGCAGCGGATTTGTATCCTGCATCTCATCAATCAAAATATGCTCGTATGAGGAAGCCAGAATCTCTCTTGCTTTCTCATCCTTATTCAATCTATTTGCTATAACAAGCAGTAAATCGTCATAATCAAGGTACTGCTGTCTCTTCTTTTGTAGCTGGTACTCTTTAATAAGATGCTCTAGTTGTGGTCGTAACGTAGCGATATCTTCAGTCACTTGAGGATCATCTTTTCCCTTGTAGAGTAACTTGCGTATGGTATCTGTGAGGTTACTTCTCGTGTTACGCGCAAAGGAAAATATATCGAGAATTTGCTGCGGCTTGATTCTTACTTTCCCGTATTCCTCACTGGCATTTCCACAAGCCATTTTCATCAAACTTAATTGATCATCTGGATCAATTACCGTAAAACTTGCCGCACCAAAAAGATTTGGGAACTTCACAATAAGCTGGTTACACCAGCTATGAAAGGTACTGCCATTAATCGCGCCGCTTGTACCAGCAGGTAACCCTGCTTTTACACGCTCTACAATCTCGCTCGCAGCCCTTTTTGTAAATGTGAGGATCTGTATCTTTTCTGGACGTACGCCAGATTGAATAAGATACTCCGCTCTACCTACAATAGTTTTGGTTTTACCAGTACCTGCTCCAGCAAGTAGCAGTAAGTGTTTACCATCAAAAGTGATGGCCTCACGTTGCTTAGTGTTATATGAATCTATAATAGCAATTTTTTTATTTTCAAAGATAGGAAATTATTCATAATTTTGGATTTTATCCTACACTTCAATATATTGAGAAGAGCCTTCTTAGATTTACAAACTAACAGTAATAATTTAAAAATAGCGAGCGCTATTGCATTTTCTGTGGTCGTTTTTGATGATGAAGAGGAGTTGTATTATCATGAGAGCCTTATCAAACCGCTTCAAGTGCTTTCCCCAGATCAGGAATTTACTTACGGGATAACTAATAAATCACTGCGAAAAGCACCATCATTCATAGATATCGCGAGTCTACTCATCGACAACTTGGAAGACTGTGAGATTGCATATTTTGATAATTTCTCGCAGCAGTTGTTACGCAAGTGTTTTAGAGAGATTGGCTATCCACTAGGGAAGTCTTCCCTTATTTTTAATGCTACTTCCTCCAGAAAGAGTAGCAGCGCAGCACAACTATCTTTTGAGGAAACTGCAGCTATTCATTCGGTGGACTATGATTCTTTGAAAGCCGGCATGAATGCTCGAGCACTGTCTCAATTGTTTCAAATTAAGGCTAGTGTGGATGATAATGAGAGTTACGCTTTCGCGAAAGCGGAACAAAACACCATCGCTACCACAAGCCTATATGACCATTTACCTAAAACAAGTGGCGTGTACTACTTTAGGAACGCAGCCGACGAAGTGATTTACGTAGGAAAAGCAGTCGACTTAAAAAAGCGAGTGATTTCGCATTTTAAGAGCAGGTTAGTTTTTGAAAAGACCCTGTGCAAAGAAACCGTCGCTGTAGAATATGTTGAAACCGGAAACGAGTTAATCGCTTTACTCAAAGAGTCGGCAGAGATTAAACAGCTTGCACCTATCTATAATTCGCAACAGATAGAGACCAACAACCCTTGGATTGTGGAATCTAAAATAGATGCCAAAGGAATCTTGAGAATTGTGCCCACAGAAAAGAGCTACACAGACTCCTGTCATACCGTTTCTTTTAATAGGGATTCTGTAATCCAGCAACTCAAACTATTACAAATAATGCACGCGCTATGTCCAAGATTTATGGGTGTAGAACGTACTGCTGGTTCTTGCTCTAGCAAAGCTTGTAAGGGCGTATGTAGGGGAGAAGAACCCAAGGAAATATACAATGCAAGAGTCTACAAAGCGCTGGAAACTCTCACAAGTAAAGAGGAAACATACTATCTAGACCTCATAGGGAGAACTAGCAACGAGCGATCATTTGTGCTTGTGGTAGACGGGATTTATATGGGATATGGATATATTACAAATCAAGAGACGGTAAATACCATAGAAGATCTTGAGGCGTATCTTATTCCTCAAGAACATACGTATTATACCAGCCGAAGTATCCTCACTCACCTCAAAAAACGCGGAGTTATTAAAAATTTCTTAAGATAGCGCGCTTCAATTTTCAACTTTTACTGACTTTTTGATGTCTTTATGTTCATTAAAAGGTACTTTTTCTTATTTAATACATCCTCTTGAGTGTAGGAGGTAAGAGCTGTTTTGGTTGATTTTTTGTCTGAAAATCGTATCATTTTCGGTTTTCATAATAATGTCTGCTAAGGCATTTTTTATTTTAAGAACGCTCTAACACATGGAGTTAAATAAGATTAAATGTCATTTTAAAACAAAGAGTCTCTCGTAATTTTATAAAAAAAAGAGATGGAAAGAGATAAAATAACGAAGACAGATATAAAGGATACCAACGAACGTCCTAACGGATTAGGATATGGTGGAAGAGATAAACCATCATCCAAAGATCTTAATAAGAACGAGGAAGAGTAGCACTTATAATATTGCTACGATGTACCGATAACGTACACATATTAACTAATCATGTGTTTCTTTTAAGAGACACTTTTAAAACTAACAATTATGAAACAGACAACAGCAGAAGCAGCAAGAGAACAATCTCACATAGATATCGTAAATAACTTACAAGGAATTCTAGAAAAGAATTACGATGCAGAGGAAGGATACAAAGAAGCAATGCTCAAGGCAGATAATAGTTACTTAAAAGACTACCTCAAGAACAAGGCAGCAACAAGAGCAACATTTGCCACAGAGATAAGTGACATTATTCTAAAGCTCAATGAAACTCCTAAAGAATCAGGAAGCACAAAAGGAAGTATCCATAGAACATGGATGAGTATTAAAGATGCCTTTAGCTCAAACTCAGACGAGGGAATCCTTGAAGAATGCATACGTGGAGATAAAGCGAGTATAGAGGAGTACAACGAAGTGATGGAAAACCAAGCGTTTCCAGTTGAAATTACAAGCGTACTCACAAATCAATTACTACAGGTAAAAAAATCTGTAAATGATATAAAGAAGATAGAAGATTTATTCTAGACCCTATCAAGTAAGAAAAAAGCCACCTTCGGGTGGCTTTTTTTTTGCTACCTTATGAAGCAATATGATATTTGGCAAACTTTTTAAATGGATTGGCAGCTCCCCAAAGAGGTTCAAAACCGTTTGTTATATCAGTGAGCACCATTGTAATTTAACTCATTCAGAAGTAAATATACTTCTAAAAAGATCTCAAATTTATAATATTGGACACGGTGTAAATGGTGTTCTTATAAGTGCATCAAATCGATTTTTCCAAATACTAGAAGGAGAGGAAAAGGAAATCAATGAGCTGTTTGAAAGAATTCAAGCAGATGACCGCCATACAAATATTTTAAAGCTGTTTAATACTACGATTGATCGTCCATTTTTCTCATCGTACAATAGTTCTTTTAGAGTGGGTCTAGGAAGTGATGAGATTAACGAGATAAATAAATACCTTTCGATTACCACAAACCATCCCTTTGAAGCAAATGTTGTAGGTATCCTCAATTCCATGGCACTGTCTGCAAGGCTAGCATGAAAGCATGAGTTATTGGATTATAATTTTAAACAGATATTCCTTTAATCTAACGTTAATTACTGCGGCTACCCTTAACACTTCTCACCCTTCCCGTTAAAATATTCTTTAGGTTTTTGTAATGTGTATTGAGACATGGCTTTATGTTTTTAAATTTATATAAAACCAATTATTATGAAAGCACAAGCATATTTATCATTTGACGGAAATTGCCAAGAGGCATTAAATTTTTATAAAGGAATTCTAGGCGGAGAGGTTGTAAATCGCGAGACTTGGGAAGGAAAGGAAACAGATATTCCAGAGCATTACCGCAACAAGTTGCAACATGCAGAACTTAAAGGAAAAGGATTTCACTTTATGGCGTATGATGCAGCACCAGATACACCACTTACTTCAGGTAATAAGGTGTGTATGAGTCTAGATTATAGCGATACTGCAGAGGCTCAATCTGCATTTGAAGCGTTAAGCGCGCAAGGAAAAATTAACTCACCATTTCAAGAGACTAGTTGGAACGCACATTATGGACGTTGCACAGATCAGTACGGAGTAGAGTGGATGGTAAATGCCAAATAAATCCATAGAAAACACAAAGTAAAGCCCTCACAAGAGGGCTTTTTTAATCTTAAAAATAAAAATACATGGAAAACTGGATGACCGCATCAATGCCCATTTTAGGTAAAGTATTAATATCAATAATAGCCATATTTACAGTGATGATTATTATCACGAGAATTTCTGGTTTACGCACATTTGCAAAGATGTCAAGCTTTGACTTTGCATCAACCATTGCGGTAGGTTCTGTACTTGCATCCATTATTCTCAACCCAGACCAATCACTTCTTAAAGGAGGAATCGCGCTAGCGGGTATTATTGCTTTTCAAACTTTATTTGCCTTGCTAGTAAGGAAAAGTGATTTTTTTAAAAATCTAGCTACTAATGATCCATTATTGTTAATGAAGGACGGGAAGATTCTTTATAAAAACTTAGAAAAATCAAATGTAGGTGAGGGAGATCTCATTGCAAAACTAAGGGAAGCAAACGTGCTTGACTACAGTGAGGTAAGAGCCGTTGTATTAGAAAGTACAGGTGATATGTCTGTACTTCATGACGACGGAGATAACAAACTTAATGATCAACTTTTAGAAGGCGTGCGCATTCATTAATTGACTTGATTTCGTTTTTATATTTCAGATAGACATAAAATTAGAAGCTGATATAAGTCATAGTTTATTTTCATAGTTGTAGGTAGGTTTGAGAAAGACCACCACTATTATGAAAAATATCCTTTTACTTACAGACTTCACGTTAAAATCTGATAATGCCCATGCATACGCTTTTGACTTTTTTAAAGGGCAAGAGTGCGAGTTTCACTTACTCAGTATTCAAAAAACGTGGGAGTACACCACAGATGATTTAATGGCCTCTAGTCCTAGAGGAAATATAGACAACGCATTACTTGGTGATAATAGAACCAAGGTGGATGCAATGATTGGTCATTATAAAGAAACTTATAACAATAGTTCATTCACTTTTCAAGGTCATGTGGATTATGATGTATTTACAGATGCCATAAGCCAGGCTGTTACTGCATATAATATTGATTTAGTAGTATGTGGTACAGATGGTAAAACTGGGATTGTTGAAAATATATTCAGCTCACATGCTCTTAGAATTATAAGAAAAGTGGAGTGTCCTGTACTCGTAATTCCAGAAAAGTATAGGTTTATAACTCCTAAGAGGATACAGTATTTGCTCGATTATGATGATACTTTTGAGATGTGTGGTAAGGAACCATTAATTGACATAACTTATAAATATGCATCTAGTATAGATGTTTTGAGACTCACCTTTGGCTTTCATATGGAAGATCATGAATTTGAATATGAGCATACAGAAATCCAGAAGTTATTTCCAAGCACAACCATAAGCTACGCTAGGCACATAGATGAAAATCCCGTAGCGGTAATAAGAGAATCTCTATTGAAGAGATCATGCCAACTTCAAGTACTATCCGCCAAAAATCAAACTTTTTTAGAACGTATTTTTTCATATTCGCATCTATCACAGATTGTTAACACTGTGACTACACCCTTGTTGATATTAAGAGATTGTAACTCTTAACCTTAGGTTGTATGCTCACTAGATACCTTCCCGTATTTCTATTACTAGCCTTACTGGCCGAAATTTTAGGAACCGTAGGTGGATTTGGGTCATCAGTATTTTTTGTGCCCATAGCAAATTTCTACTTTGATTTTCAATCGGTACTTGGCATCACGGCACTATTTCACTTGTCTAGTAACGTTACTAAGATCGCTTTTTTTAGAAAAGGATTAGACAAGCGTCTCTTGCTTTATCTAGGTATTCCTGCTGTAATTTTTGTGACGATAGGAGCATTTACAAGCAAGTATGTAGACCCTACATTTCTAGGACTTATACTGGGCATATTTCTCATTCTCTTGAGTCTTACTTTTTTGATATTTAAAAAACTAACCATCAAAGATTCTCCTAAAAATGCAATCACGGGAGGTATACTTTCTGGTTTGAGTGCAGGGTTGCTAGGTACAGGAGGAGCCATACGAGGTATTACTATGGCAGCCTTCAAGATGGATAAGGCAACTTTTATTGCAACTTCTGCAGTGATTGATCTTGGCGTAGACTTTAGCAGGACTGTCATTTATTTTTATAACGGATACATACATAGGCATGATCTTTACCTAGCTCCATTATTACTCGTAGTAGCAGTCGCTGGTACATGGATAGGTAAGAAAATTTTAAACCATTTTTCTCAAGAGCAATTTAGAACTTTTGTACTTGTATTGATTTTACTCGTTGGTATCGCCAGTATTGCGTCAGATTATATTTGAACGAGTTCAGCTATCTAGAGTTATGAGCTCTCTGTTGTAAATGCTATGATTGATGTAAAAGGTTGTTACGCTTTCGCGAAAGCGTTATTATCACCATACAAAGTCTTGAAAACCTATTTAAAAAGATCAGAATTTTCAAGTTGCTTACAAGCCTCTTCATAACCAATCTCAAATATCGCAGGAATACTTCGCATACTGAAAGTGCCAAATTTGGCTAGCTTCTCTGGGCATATTAATAAATCACAGTCTTTGAACTTGTTGAGTCCTTTTTGATGTAAGTTGATTTCATAAGCTCTATTGAGTACTTGATATGAGTATTTTAAATCTCCTATTTCAATAGCACTCAGCGGATTTACATAACTACCGATAATAAGGTCACACTTGGGTACAAGTGGTTCTATAGGAAAGTCATCTATCACACCGCCGTCAAAGTAATGAACACCGTCAATCTCTATGGGAGTAAAAATTCCAGGAAAAGAAGCAGATGCGATAACTGGATTAATTAAAGGACCAGCGTCAAAGGTGCGCAGTTGGCCAGTAATCACCGTAGTCGCTGTAATGGATAATGGAAGTTGTAGCGACTCAAAACTATCTTCTGAGAAATATGCCGATAGGTCTTTGTGAAATAACAAGGAATCTAAGAAGCCAGGTTTCCTTCGAGCAAATCTTTTTATGGAGAAAACAGGCGTTGTTTTAAAAAAATCATAAATCGCTTCCCAGTCGTGACCAGCAGCATATAGCGCACCTACAATAGCGCCAGCACTAGTGCCAGAAATATGCGTAGGTTTAATATTATGTTCTGATAATGCTTTGAGTACGCCCAGATGAGCAACACCTTTAATTCCGCCTCCAGAAAAAGAAAGACCTATGTTCATGATTGATTTATTATAATGCTAAGATAGCAAACCGTGTAACGGAATATCTTAAGATTTACTTACAACTTCACACCATAACTCAAATCTCCAGCATCACCTAGACCCGGAATAATATATCCTTTTGAACTAAGCTTATGATCAATAGCCGAAATCCACAAATGTGTGCTCTCTGGAAATTCCTTTTGCACATAATCAACTCCTTCTTGAGAACCAATTACTGAGATAATGTGTATTTGTGCTGGTGTGCCATGAGGTTTTAATGCATCAAGCACATTTTTAAGCGTTTTACCCGTTGCAAGCATAGGATCTGTAAGGATTAACGTCTTACCCTCAAGTGATGGAGCCGCTAGATATTTTACGATAACCTCAAATTCATCATCATCATTAGGGTGATTTCTATAGGCAGATATAAATGCATTTTCTGCTCCGTCAAAATAATTGAGGAGTCCTTGATGTAATGGTAATCCCGCACGTAATATAGAGCACAACACAATGTCTTGTTGTGGTAAACTCATTTCCTTTTCACCTAAAGGAGTTTGTACCTTTTTAGTATCAAACTCTAATGATTTACTCATTTCATAAGCTAGAATTTCTCCTACACGTTCAATATTTTTTCTAAAACGCATTGCATCTTTCTGAATATCATGGTCTCTCAACTCATAAATAAACTGGTTAAGGATAGAATGATCTTTAGAGTAATCGTGTATGTGCATATCAAGAATTTTTAATGAGATATAAATATATAGAAAGGCAGACTTATAAGACCTTTTTTAACACGGAGTACATAAAGGATTGTAGTCGGTACATTTCTGTTCTACCTGTTTTTTTTCCTATTCTACCCGCAATATAAAGACCAATCCAAATAAGAAAAAGCAGTATCATCCCTAATAATGGAAATATGTAAGATAGTGTCAAAGTAATGTTAGTGTATAACCATACTACACTTGCCATAAATAGAATAAAAACTACAAAATGAAAAAACATAAATAGTGTCCATACCGTTGGGCTAGGTCCATAAAGTCCCTTTATTACTGTAGGTTGTGAATCTATTTTATAGATTTCAAGATGTAGTTGTGGAGACCAGAAGTGTTGCTCATTCTTAGGAATGCTTATAAAAATATGATCATCTGCTCGATGTACTATAAAGTCTTTTGAGATTGCCCCTACATCTTCATAAGCTCGTAGAATCGTTTCTGGAAGCACCGTATACTCAAGCGTAAAACGCGGCCTTAATACAGTATCATTAGGAAGTTCCATAGGTTAGATGTTTCTAGTAATTATTATCATACTAGTAGGGCGATGTATATTATAAATATAGTTCTGTTCTATGGCATGTAATATGACCGTTGTCATAGTATTCCCTATACGTAGCCAATAGCTTTGAGTAGTTATACCTCTTAATAATTACGACATATGAAACATCTTTTCCAACTTCTTTTGTTAGGTCTTACCATGTCCAGTTATGCTCAAGTATGGAGCGTAGAGTTACGACCTACCTTACATATTCCTACTCGTGAAGTAATAAATCAAAAGTTGCGCATAGGTAATGGACTAGAGTTGACAGGAGTTTTATCTATAGGTAAGCACACAGATGTATACGGAGGTCTAATCTGGAATCGCTTTGACACGGATGAAGGTTTTGAAGAGTCTGATATAGAATTTATACAAAAAGGTTTTCTCTTTGGAGGGATGGTGTCATTCTCTATACTTGAAACCCAGAAAAATCCTTTTTATGTACGAGCTGGCTTAACCCTAATGACCCTAGATACAGAGCGTACAGAAGGAAATTTTATTATTAAAACAGATCCTGCAATTGGCACGCATCTAGGGCTGGGGATGAAAATTATAAGCTTAGGGAACTGGCATGTGCTTCCAGAGGTGCGCTACGGAAACTCTTCACACAGATATCAAGAAGCAGGTGAATATCGCCATATCTCCTTTGGTAATATCTCGATTACAGCAGCATTGAGAAGGAGTTTTTAATAGGATTAATGATGATATAAAGTAAGTATACAGCAGCTGATAATTATCATAGTATACGCTGCTCTTTCTTTCTAGATTTACTGTAAACACTACATATTATGATAATTACATTTCAATACGTAAAAATTCAAGAGAGTGATACATTAAGTGCTGCTACGATAGAGCATCTCAATAAACTCAATAAAAAGTATCCAGAACTTATAAGAGCTCAGGTATACTTTAAGGTGGAGAATACTTCTGCAGCTGCCCATCAAATATGTGAGATAGAAATAAGTGCTCCTGGGCCTAGACTATTTGCCACTACAACTGCTGTACACTTTGAAACAGCAATGAAGGAAACCATCTCAGACCTCGATAAACAACTGAGTAAACGCAAAGGAATATTAAATACACACTAAACCAATTGTTATGAAAAAGATATTAGTACCTGTAGACTTTTCGACACATTCAGAATATGCACTTGAGACTGCTTCCGCTTTCGCGAAAGCGCACAATGCAGAGATTATATTGCTCCACATGTTAGGTTTATCAGATAGTCTTCTTCCTAAGGATGAAAGCGAAGGAGTAAACCAAGCTGTCTTCCATATGAAACTTGCCGAAAAGCAATTTAAAGAGTTTAGAGACAAACCTTATATGAAAGGTATCACAGTGACCGAAGAAGTTCAAAATCATACAGTTTTTCAAGATATCAACGAGCTGGCATCTCTGCAGGAAGTAGATTTAATAGTCATGGGGTCGCATGGGGTTAAAGGACTCAGAGAAGAGTTTGTAGGGTCAAATACTGAGAAAGTGGTGCGTAGCTCCACAATTCCCGTGCTAGTAGTTAAAGAAAAAATGACCTCTTTTATACCTAAGAATGTTGTTTTTGCTTGTGACTTTAAATTAGAAAATATCAAAGCATATAGAGACGCAATTCCACTATTTGAAGAAATGGAGGCTCGTATCCATCTTGTATATGTGAATCTCCCTACAGATCGCTTTAAAAGTTCAAAGGAGATAGAAGAAACCATGGCAGCCTTTATGCGTGCAGCAGAGTTTGGGACAGAATTACATCAAGAAGATCTTGTGATTGTAAACGGTTACACCATAGAAAGCGGACTTTATGAATATGCAGAAAAGGTAGGTGCAGATGCACTTGCAATGCCTACTCATGGTCGTAAAGGGCTAGCACATTTCTTTGCAGGTAGCGTGGCAGAGAATATAGCAAATCACTCAACACTACCTGTGTTTACTTTTAAAATGTAATACACAACTTCCAATAAAAAAGGGGTGAGTTTCTCAAGAAACTCACCCCTTTTTTATGCTTGACTTTTAGATAAATTATCTTGAAGCTAGCAACAAAGGTTGTTGATAGAGCTCTATAAGATGCATAATTTCTATGAGCGGTATTACAACGCTATACTGGCCGGTATATGAAGGGCAAATGATACAGTCGTCAAAGTAAAACTCAATAGCGTTATCATTAATTACAAAGTTATTTTTATAGGCTTTAAAGTCGGTATCAGATATTTCCCAGCAGTCATAGAACATTTCGCCAGAGTGAATTTGCTCATAAATGGTTTGATTAATTAAATCAAATACCTTCTTCTCTGCTCCAGCGATAAAAAAGTCGTCAAAATAGATAAACTCCTCCTTAACTACATTGTAATTAAGACAGTCAAACATGTAAGTAGAGTGCAACATTCCTGAGTAATAATTTTCTTTATAGAGCAGTATACTTACAAGATTTCTCTCATTTGCGTGAAGTTTAAAATCTATAATACGTTTATCTCTAAAACGTTTAATACTTAAAGTGTCGCATAGTAATTCTTTATCCTCAAGAATCTCATTTACAGTGCGCTCTACATTTAAGTAGCTCTCTGCCATATATTCATTAAACGCCTTGTACTTAGGGTTTACAGTCTCATTAAGATAAGGATAGGTGTAATCTAGAAGATAATCGTCTGCCTCTTTATATAGTTTTTTTGACTCTACAACGGCTTTTAAAATCGTGCGATCATCTGGTATTTTGATCAGCCCTTCTTTTTTTGAAAGCTGACTTTTTGCTTGAATTTCCATGATGTCCTTATCTGTGAGGTACAGAGAATCTGCAGAGTCTGGATCGAGTAATCCAGCTTCCTTCTGAGGTTCGGTATTTAATGGTGTTTTCTGCAGTTTATCTGTAGGTTCTTTGCAGCTAGCTAGTAATAATATTGTGATTAGAGTTAGATAGGTTTTCATAATAATGTTTTTAAGTGTCGTAAATGTAATTTTGAGATTGATGGATTACTATGATATCCGTCAGCTTAGATGTGTTACAACAAGAAGAAGTACATGTTTTTTGAATTCGCTTTCGCGAAAGCGTACTTTAAAAATCCACCCTACTTTGTGGTAGTTGTAGTCATGTTAATGATGGTAGGCGGCATTTTGATAACCTCAAGAGTGGTAGAGGCGATAACCACTTGGTCATTGGTTTTAAGAATCGCTTCTTGAATGCGAGACTGGAGGAGGTCCTTTGTGATTCTACGCTTTTTGTAGTCTACTATATATCTCAAATTAAATTGCACCCAGTTATCTGTGAGCGTGATGGCAAGGGTAGGAGCAACAAGGGCATCTTCTATGTAGTACTTTTCAACAACTTGCTGCCAGTGATCGCGCGCAAAATTTACATAGTCTGCAAGTACCTCTTGTGCAACCTTTGTTATAATCTCTTTTGTAAGTGCCATATCTGAACTATGATGAATGGGGAGATTAAATTCATCCCAGATAAAAGGAAAATCTTGGGAGTAATTATAAATTGGTCCTTTAAAAACAAAAGCATTACTCAGTTTTACAATTCGGCCACTATAATTATCTGAGCTTACCCATTCTCCTATTTCCATCATGGTGGTGTAAATGCTATCTATATCGATCACATCTCCTTTAATCCCATTAATCTCTATGCGGTCTCCAGGCGCATATACTTTTACTATAAAAATGTATAAAGAGCCAGCAATACTGAGGATAAGTTCTTGTAAAGTAAATGCTATTCCCGCAGAAAATAACCCAATGGCGAGCGTAAAGTCTTCTATATTTCCAGTAAAATAGGAAACTGATAATAAGGCGACAAAGACGTAACCCACAATCTCAATCGCTTTTTGAGATTTGTAACGAGTGTTTGTATTGGGTAATCTTTTCTTAAGAAACTTACGTACTAGTTGTACGATTATAACAATAAAAAGCACCCATAAAACATAGCGTATTACATCAATACCTGCGGGATGCTCCGTAAACCAGTTTCTTATGTATTCTAGTTGATCCAAGATAATTAATTTTTTGCCTCCCCATATTTGAGAATAATCCCGATTTGCCCTGCGTGATATGCAGTATGTGATGTGATACGACCTAGGGCTTGCGCTTTTGTTTTTGCACCAAACTCTTTGGTTTCAATAACTGTATCCCAGTCTGCATCTACTTGCTTCTCTATAATTGCCTTTAAAACAGATTTTGCCCTGATTATGATGTCTTTAAGCGCATTGAGATCTACCCACTCACCAGTATCATACTTTGCTATTACTGTTTTTGCAATGATTTTTGTGTCTTTTGCTCCAAAAACATTTTTGGCAAATAATAATTCCACCTCTGCCATATGTCTTAGTAAGAAACCTAAACTGTTAGGCGATGGAGATAGTGTTTTTCGTAAATCTTGTTTTGTAATTAAATGGAGTTTATCCTCTAGTCGTGTATGAGCTTCTTCCCATAATGCTAGTAATAATGAAGTTTGTGTAGCCATTATTGAAATCTTTTAAGTTGGTTTTCTAGCTCGCTCAGATGGTGTTGCATTTTTTCAAGACGTTCTAATAGATGAAAAATCGTTTCAATACCGGGCAGGTTAATGTCGAGCTCTTGATTAAAAACAAGAATGCGTTCAAGTTTTTGAACTTCTGTTTCTGGTATAAAGAGCGTATTCTCTTTAGTCACTACAGTAACAAGTCCAAAGTTGTTTAAATCTTCTATAAATGTTAGTGCAATCTCATGACTTGTACAGAAGTTTTCGGCGGGTATTAAGATGTGTTTTTCCATAATTAATCAAGTGCTGCAAGTTGTTCATAAAGCTCTTTTTGTGCTGGAGTAAGAGTAGTAGGTATGGTGATTTGATAAGTCACAAACAAGTTTCCGAAGGTGTCATCCTTTTTATAAACGGGAAATCCTTTTCCGCTAAGTTTTATTTTGGTGCCATTTTGAGTACCAGGTTTTACCTTGAGCTTTACGGTACTGTCTAAAGTTTTTATCTGAATATCTCCACCTAGTACAGCCGTGGTGAGCGGGATATTATGTGTAATAAATAAATCTGCTTTTTCGCGATGAAAAGGAGTGTTATTTGTAATTGCAAAAGTGATATACAAATCCCCTTTAGGACCGTTATTAGGACTTTTACCACCATGATTTTTGATCTTAATGGTTTGACCATGTTCTACACCGGCAGGTATGGTAATTCTTATGTTTTTGCCATTTACAGTGAGAGTACGCTTTGTGGTTTTAAACACGTCCATTAAGTTGAGATGCAACTCTGCTTGCACATCTTGCCCGCGATAAGTAGCTCTCTGTTGCTGTCTTCCAGCACCCCCAAACATATTTTCAAAAAAGTCTGAAAAGTCTTCTTCACCACCTCCAGAATATCTTTGATATTGCTGTCCTGATTGCTGGCTATTACGTTGCTTACTAGCTTTTTCATAAGCCTCTGCATCTTTCCAGTTTTCACCGTACTGATCGTATTTTTTACGATTTTCAGGATGGCTTAAAACTTCATTTGCCTCGTTTATTTCCTTAAACTTATGTTCTGCCTCTTTATCATTAGGATTGAGGTCAGGATGGTATTTGCGTGCGAGTTTACGATATGCTTTTTTGATATCTGCTTCGCTTGCACTTTTGGTAATACCTAGTATCTTATAGTAATCTATAAATTGCATCTTTAAGAGAATATATTAATGTGAGAGCGCCATTTCTAATTTGCCTAGCATGACAAGTTCAGATTTATTAACGCCAGCAAATGCTCGCGCAATTGTCCATGCTGTTTGTAGAATGATGTTCTTAACTTCTAGTGTGAAAAACTGTGGCTGTTTATTTCTATAGGTAATAAAAGCATCATACATATCTTGAGGATCTTCGTTAAAAGCTTCTACACCTTCAAAAACAATCTCTATAAGATAGGCAGCATCAGAGCCAAAGGCATCCTCCAGATCATCAAGATCTAGCCAGTAATCATGAATACACGATTGGAGCCTAGAAAACTCCTCATCTTTTACAACATTATCTGCTGCGGCAACAGCATAAAAGAGTTTTCCTAGCTGGTGATAAAATGTGTTGTCTTTTTTGTTAGTAAGGGCCATAAGGATAGTATTTACACCTGCAAATTAAGTCCTTGAAACGGTGTAGTCTATGATATTTATCATAGGCATATCTTGCTTTTGTTCTCAAGTTTATAGGGTATTAAAAGTTATACCCACGAGCACTAGACAGCACATCACCAAGACAAGAAATTGCTCTCTTTATATGATAGTATAAGTACGCTTTCGCGAAAGCGTAAAAAATTATAATTATGCTCTGTAAATAGTTATAGTAATGTGCCTTTAAAATGAGGTGTGCAAGTTTCTTAATATGTCGCAAATCAGATTTTGTTTTTGGTGTGTATTAATTTCTAGTTTCATTACTTCATACTCTATTATTCTTGTACTTTTAGGGGTATGGAATTTTTTGAAGAAAGTATTGAAGAAGCTTTTATGATTCTCTTTGAAGGAGCGTCAGAAGGGATTGTAGTTGTAAATGCAGACCAGATGATTGTAGCAACAAATCAATCTGCTCGCGACATTTTTGGCTATGAAAAGAAGGAGCTAGAAGGCAAGCCACTAGACACACTTATTCCTATGCGCTTCCATAAGAGGCACGGGGGTCATTTTGACAAGTTTATGAATCACAGTGATAAGCGCGAGATGGGTATGGGGCGTGATTTATTTGGACAGTGCAAAGATGGACGGCAAGTTCCGGTAGAAGCGGGTCTCAATCCTTTTGTACTGCATAATAAGAATTATGTAATGGCACTGGTAACAGATATTACCGTGCGTAAAAACGCAGAAAAGGAACTTAGACAATGGGCAAACATTTTTAATGAGTCGCTCAATGAGATTTTTATTTTTGATGCGACAAGTCTAAAGTTTATTAATGCAAATCTAGGAGCGCAAGAAAATATAGGATACACACTTGATGAGCTCATATCAATGACTCCTGTTGATATAAAGCCGGAGTTTACACAAACTCAGTTTCGTGATTATATCGCTCCATTACTCAATGGAGTAGAGAAGAAGTTAATTTTTAAAACAACGCACGAGCGCAAGGACGGTAGTCATTACCCAGTAGAGATACACTTACAACCTTCAAACGCTGACGATACTAATACGCTTGTTGCCATTATTCTTGATATTACAGAGCGTGTAAATTATACAGATAGACTTGAGAAGACTGTAGAGGAACGCACACATCAGCTAGAAGAAGCCTTGCAAACAGAAATAGAACTCAACGAACTAAAAACAAAGTTTTTGTCTCTTGTTTCTCATGAGTTTAAAACACCATTGAGTGGTATTTTAACTTCGGCGACACTCGCAGGAAAGTATACAACAGAAGAGCAACAAGATAAAAGAGTAAAGCACCTTACCACGATACAGAATAAGGTTAAGTATCTCAATACTATTATAGATGATTTTCTTTCTATTGAGAGGTTAGAAACTGGAAAGACTAATTATGCATACACGACGTTCCCACTTAGCAAAGTGCTTAACGAGGTAATTTATGATGCAAACATGCACCTTAAAGATGGCCAGCATATTAAGTATCCTACAGATGCAGATGAGTTTATTATTAATTTTGATGAGAAAATTATGGAGCTCGTGTTGAGCAATTTAATTTATAACGCCATCAAATATTCATCTGAAAGCACGATAGTAGATATCCAACTCAAAAAGAATGAGCAAGGACTCGAGATTAAGATTATTGATCAAGGAATAGGGATACCAGAACACGAGCAAAAATTTATTTTTAATCGATATTTTAGAGCAGAAAATGCATTGTTAAATGCAGGAACAGGGATAGGACTTAACATTGTCAAGACGCATTTAGAAAACCTTGGAGCTTCTATTAGTTTTGAAAGTAAACATAATGAAGGTTCTACATTTACAGTTACAATACCAATCACATAGATTATGAAAAAAGTACTTTTAATAGAGGATGATATGGCGCTGCGTGAGAATACAGCAGAACTTCTAGAGCTTTCTAACTATGAGGTTACGACGGCTCCTAATGGTCGCATAGGTATTGACCTAGCTATTGCAAATCCACCACAAATAGTAGTTTGCGATATCATGATGCCAGAGGTAGATGGTTATGGAGTGCTAGAAGCACTATCTAGCAACCCTAGCACAAGTCATATTCCATTTATTTTTCTTTCGGCTAAGACAGAGCACAAGGAAATTAGAAAAGGAATGGATATGGGAGCAGATGATTATCTTACAAAACCTTTTGAAGAAGAAGAACTTATAAGTGCCATAGAAAGTAGAATTGCAAAGGCAACGATACTTAATAACATATTAAAAGAAGAACCAGTAGCAAAGGAGGAGGACTCACTGCGTAGTCTCAATGAGCTTAAAAACTTTTTTGATGACGAGGGTGGAGAGTTAAGCTTTAATAAAGGCGCATTAATCTATAAGGAAGGAGAACATTCTAACATGATTTACCTCATCCTCAAAGGTGTGGTAAAAACACATAAGATGGATGAAAGTGGAAAGGAGCTTATCACCGGACTTTTAAAAGCAGATGATTTTCTTGGTTTTACCTCATTTATTGAAAACATAGCTTACCTCGAGTCTGCTACGGCTATAGAAGATACTATTGTTGTAGGAGTGAGTAAAAACGAACTAAAAGAAGTGCTTGAAAAAAGTAAGAATGTATCCTTAGAGTTAATGGAACTTCTTACAGATAACCTTGCAGAGATTAAAGGACAATTATTACAAATGGCATACAGCTCTGTGCGCAAAAAGACAGCGCAAACCATTTTACAGTTTGCTGTAATTCTTAATAAAAAGCCAGAAGAAGGAATTAAAATTGCACGTAATGATCTGGCAAGTGTGGCAGGTATCGCTACAGAAAGTTTAATAAGAACACTATCTGGTTTTAAAAAAGAAGGCCTTATTGAAATAGAAGGACGCAACATCAGGTTGATTGATGTGGAAGGACTTGAGATGATAGACTAAATCGTGTAAACTGACTTTTGTCATATTTTATGGCTCAACAGTAAAATACATTTGTGCTATTATATATAGTACTCATGAAGCATATTCTTATACCTGTAGATTTTTCAAGCCAGTCATGGAACACAGCCTTATGTGCAATAAACTTATATAAAAGTCCGAGAGTTCGCTTTTATCTTTTCTTTTCTGAAGAGCTTGATTACAGCACAGATAGAGAGGCAATTATTTGCGAACCTCCCACACAGCAACTTACTTCTTGGATAAAGAAATTAGATAAAGTAATAGCTGGAGGACAAACTATTGAACCCCTCAGATGGAAAAGTGATTTTATAGGTGGTATGCGTAAAGCAGTTGCAGATAATCACATAGATCTCATTGTGATGAGTACTAGCTACCCAAATATATTTTGTGATGTGCTTAAAGGAAGTCATGTGCGAGAAGTAATCACACGCTTAAAATGCCCTGTACTTATCGTGCCTAGAGAGTTTCATTGTAAAAGTCCAGAGCAGGTAGTTTTAATAACAGATTATAATTTTAACCATAGGGCAGAGCCCACTTCTGTGATTAATAATTTTATAAAGCGCACAAGTGCACACCTCAATATTCTACAATTATCAAAAACAGGTAATGCGCTTAGTGAAACACAGCAAACCAATAAAACGTTCCTGCAGACTTCTTTTCATGACATACCACACAGTTTTCATTTTGTAATGGAAAGAACAATGGATGAGGCTTTGCAATTTTTTGTAGATGTGCAGCAGGTAGACCTGGTGGTTTTATTTGCAAAAAATATAAATCTGTCTGAGAATGTGCTTTTTTCTCCAGCCCTTTCAGAAGAGAAAGATTATCACAAAAACATCCCGTTTCTCATAGTGCACGAATAACTGGCGAGCTGATAAAAGTCATAGTTTACAGAGTGTTAAGTTTCTAGTTTTGAGTATCAATAAACACTTGCTACTATGAGAGTTATCATCATACCCACAGATTTTTCAGAAAATGCTTTTAACGCACTTCGCTGTGCGCAACAGTATTTTAAATATGAAAAAAGTAAATTCATATTAGTTCATACCTATGCAGATGAAGTTTATGAGAATAAAGAGGTTCTCTCAAGAGATATTCTAGAAGAATATAAAGCAGTTAAACATAAAGAAACAGAAGCATCTCTTGCCTTAGTCTTAGAGCGAGCTATGGGTCTAGAGCCTAATCCGAGACATGAGGTGGAATCTCTTGCGATATTTGGAACCTTGGTAGATGAGGTTAATAGTCTCGTAAACAGCGAGAATGCAGATCTTGTGATAATGGGTTCTCAAGGTAAGACTGCAAATCGTAATATCACTTATGGTAGCAACACATTACAAGTTGTAAAATATGTAAAATGCCCAGTATTAGGAATTCCGTTAGGGTACAATTATGAGCGACCAGAGCGTATTTTATTCCCATCAGAATTGTTGATCCCTTATAAAAATAGAGAGTTAAAGCTCATAAGCTGTATGGCAAAGAGCTTTCGTTCTGAGTTGCACTTACTATATATCTCAAACTTTGATAGATTATCCCTTAGACAAGAAGATGTCAAGAGTGGTTGGGAATACAGCTTTCGCGAAAGCGAACAAACCTACACACGTCATGACGAAGGAGATATAGCTCAAATTATAAATGAGCACATAAGTAGCAATAAGATTGACATGGTGGTGCTAGTAAACTCAAAGCATACCTATATGGAAACATTGTTACATACATCGACCATTGATACAGTAGGTCTTAATACCAAAATCCCATTTTTAATTTTACAGAATCTCTCACGCTAAACCATCACTTTATGAAACATATATTAATACCTACAGACTTTTCTAATGCTTCATATAACGCACTTGAGTATGCAGTGCAGTTATTTATAAACGATGCATGTACTTTTTATGTGTTGAATACTTACACACCTGTTGCTTTATACACAAGCACTATTTACGATAATCATACAGCGCTTAATATAGACTTAGGTGAGATTTATAAAAACAACTCTTTAGAGCGACTCGAGACTATTATAGATAAAGTAAAATATGCCTACCCAAACAGTAAACATATATTTACTCCAATAGCAAGCTATAATGTATTAACACTGGAAATAGATGAGATTGTTACAACTTCAAACATTGACGCCATCGTTATGGGAACCAGTGGAGCATCTGGACTTAAAGAAGTTTTTATAGGTTCTCAAACAATGCATGTTGTAAAAGATGCAAAAGTGCCTGTAATAGGCGTACCAGAGGGCTATACTTATAAAGCCCTCAAGGATATTCTGTTTGCTACAGATTATCGCACTGGAACCCATCAAAAGGGACTTTCACTTCTAGAGGAGCTTTGTAGAAAACATATATCTAGGCTCATTTTTTTAAACGCTTACTTTGGTCTTTCTCTAGATGAAGAACAGCTTGAAAATAAAGAGAGCCTTGATACATATTTTGAGCGCGATGCACATATAAATGAAATAGCAGATGGCATGACTGTGCTAGAAGCGGTTGAAGATTTTCAGTCTAAGCATTCGATAGATTTACTAGTACTCGTGCACAATAAGCATAGCTTTTTTGAGAATCTATTGTTTACATCTGTTGTAAATAAGATTGTCCATCATGCAGCCCTTCCTTTTATGATTTTACCACCCGTTAATACCGCTATATAATGATACGTGTTTTAGTACCTACAGATTTCTCTAAGCATGCATTAAATGCATTCACTTATGGGCAGCAGCTTTTTAAAGGAGAAAAAGTGACGTTTACATTATATCATGCTTATGAGCCATCTGCATTACAATTATTAGGAAATAAAAGTCCGCTCGCACTTTCTAAGATCTATAGGGATTTAAAAGACGAGTCAGAAGTACGCTTATCTGTATTTCTATCAGAAATTCTAAGTAAAGATAAGAGTACGACATTCTTTTACAAAACGGCAAGCTATTCTGGCCACCTTAAGGATGGCATTGCAGCGCTAGAGGAAAACGCTTATGATTATATAGTGATGGGAACAAAAGGAGCAACGGGACTTAAAGAAGTTTTTATGGGTAGTATGACCCATAGCATAGTAGCACTTCACAAAAAAATACCGCTACTTGTCATTCCAGAAAATGCTGTATTTAATGATCCAGACAGCATAGGCTTTGCAACAGATTTTGCAAGACCGTATAGCCATGAGGATTTACAACCACTGATCGTGCTTACTAAGTTATGGAAAGCAACGGTGCGCATGGTAGAGGTATATGAAAAACCAAAGATTACTCAAGTAAAAAAAGATCATTTACAACAACTAGAAGACTTACTTTCAGGGGTAGATTATCGATTTCATACAGTCCCTGAGTTTTCATCATTAGAAAATTGTATAAATGTGTTTGATGATGAACTCAACATAGATTTACTTGTGATGATTGATTATCCTAAAACATTTTTTGAAAGTCTCATGCGCGAGCCTGTTATAAAGAAGATGACATTCCACACTACACTACCATTTCTTATACTTCCCAGCTATAACTGATTATTGTCATAGAATAAGAGTGTATCTCTCACTAGTTTAGAGGTATAAAACGTATTACAATGGCACACATACTAGTACCCACAGATTTTTCTGAGAACGCTTACAACGCATTATTTTATGCAACTAGATTGTATCCTAATGAGGAATGCATAATAACGCTAGTACACTCTTTTGAAAATTTATTTTCAACCAATACGAGTCGTATAGATATAGGTAGAAATGAGCAATTATATGATGAGTTAGAACGTGCAGCTTTTGATAAGCTTGATACGTTGAAGCATGAAATAAAACTTGATAGTGAGGGCATTTCTCTTGTTATTGATATGGTAACGAGTGCACAGCCTTTATACAAAATAGTAAATAAGCTTATCATAAATACAAACATAGATCTAGTGGTGATGGGGACTAAAGGCTCCTCAGGAATCCGAGAAGTATTTCTAGGAAGCCAAACGGTAAAACTAATTAAGAAAATAAAGCCTGTGCCTGTGTTTGTAGTGCCTCAAAGCGCCACTTTTCAAGCGCCTACAAAGGTTGCTTATGCTACAGATCTTAAAATTGATTATGCTCAGTATCCACTAGAGATTATAAAGGAAATCATAAGAATACATAAATCTAAGTTGTACATCACACATATTTATAATCAAATGAGCCCAGGTCAAACTGTAGAGACTAATTATAGAAAACTTAAGCACAAACTAGAAGACGTCTCTTATACAACGCACTGGCTGTCTAGTACCACTAAGATGGAGGATGCACTAGGCGTTTTTATTAATGAACATGATATCAATTTACTAGTGTTGATGTACCACAAAAGTGGTTTTTTAAAGAAACTCTTTAATAAATCGTTTGTAGATAAATTAAGCTTTCACTCAGAAATACCTTTACTCATATTACCAGAATCACTCTGATATATATCATAGTTTATACAATAGTACTCCCGTATTTTTAATTAATAATCAAACACTTACACGATGAAAAAGAAGATTCTAATACCTACAGATTTCTCAAAAAATGCTTGGAATGCGCTCACCTATGCAGCCGATCTTTTTAAGCATGAAGAATGTTCTTTCATTGTGCTCAACACCTATAGAACTAAAGGTTATAATTTAGGCGATTTGATGGTTCCAGAACCTGGAACACCATCGTATGAAAGTGCAAAAACGGCATCAGAGAAGCACATGGACAAGCTGGTGAGTATGATAGAATTCAGGGATACTAACCCTAAGCATGAGTATGAAATCATCACAAAGTTTGGTGGTCTTATGGAGGTGATGGAAGCTATAATTGAGCAACGAGACATAGAGTTAGTGGTGATGGGTACTAAGGGAGCAAGTAATAGTAGGGGAGCTCTTTTTGGTACAAGTACCATTCTCGCGATGGAAAAACTACGCAATTGCCCTGTGATGGGAGTGCCTCTCGATGTACGAGTAGCCAGTCTCAAAGAGATTGTAATGCCTACAGGATATAAAACTCATTATAAACGCAAGGAGCTCAGCAATCTCACAACAATTGCAAACCTTCAAGACGCAAATATCTGTGTGCTTTATGTAAATCCAGATGAAGAACTGAGTAAACAACAAGAAGCAAATAAAGAGTTGCTTGCAGAGTGTCTAGAAGATGCATCCTTTAGTTTCCACCATCTGAGTGGAGTGGATGCTACTATTGGTGTGAGAAATTTTGTAGAGAGTCGTGATAGCGATATGGTTGCTATCATTAATAGAAAGCATGCCTTTTTTGGGAGTGTTTTTACCACACCTATGATCAAGGAGCTCGGTATGTTCAGCAAAGTGCCTTTATTAGTGATGCATGATTTACGTAATTAATGGTGTGATGGTTACGCTTTCGCGAAAGCGTAATTGCACTATTTAGAAAACTACGTAGTTGCAAAATAAATTGATAACATAAACCCAGATTTACTCGTGATTAGAAAGTCTATCCAAGTCAAAAAGTCCTCTGGTGAAAAAGTAGATTTTTCACTTGATAAACTGAAAGCCTCTTTACATCGCAGCGGTGCTGGAGAAAATGACGTAAGTCACATTCTTAATATAGTTCGCGATGAGCTATATCAAGGCATATCTACCAAAGAAATTTACAATAGAGCCTTTGCATTGCTCAAAAAAAAGAAATCTGTTTTTGCGTCAAAATATAAATTAAAGAAAGCCATTTATGAATTTGGGCCTACAGGCTTTCCCTTTGAAAAATTTATAGGGCAGGTGTTAAAGCATAGTGGCTATGACACAGAAGTAGGAGTTCTTGTGGATGGAAAATGTGTACAGCATGAAGTGGATGTGGTGGCAAGTAAAGAAAACCGAACGCTTTACGTAGAGTGTAAATTTCACGGTGAAGAAGGGCGTAACTGTAATGTAAAAGTACCGCTTTATATTCATGCGAGATACAGTGATATTATTGCTGAGACCAAAATTAAAGGAGCTATAAGTACTGAAGGATGGGTAGTTACTAATACTCGTTTTACAAAAGATGCTATAGATTATGGAACCTGCGCAGGTCTTACTTTATTAAGTTGGGATTATCCTAAAGATAACGGACTTAAAGACCGTATAGATAGCTTAGGATTATATCCCATTACCGTTTCTACACTTCTTACAAAACGAGAAAAAAACTTTTTACTTGGTAGAGATGTTGTGCTTTGTAAGCAATTACTAGGTGATAGCTTTTACCTCGATCATCTAGGAATTTCTGAGACTAGGAAGTCAAAAATTTTAAAGGATATTCAATTTCTGTGCAATGTAAGTGAGTAATAAATACTGCTCAATAGCTGATAATTATCATAGTTTAGGTAGCTCTACTGCGCTACTTTTAAACTAGTTAACACGTAAAACTCTTTTAGTATGGAAACGACACTCCCTCTCACAATAGACCAGTTTCATCAAGATGTTAAGGTCTGGAAATCTAATGTTGCACTCGCAAGCGACGAAATTCAGTTTATAGAAAATCTGACACATTCTTACATTTTTGAACCTAGCTCACCTAATCTTTTTGAGCGTTTAGAGCATTATAAAATAGAGGTTTCTAAGATTAAAGTATTACTCAAGAGTATTGAGGTTTTACTTGTAAAACACGATACAGAGCTAAGCGGGATGCTAGAGTGCGACACCGTTTCTTGTGATGTGTTTTTTCAAGAAAAACACTTGACAATTAAAGAGCAATACAGACAATTTATTGATTCTTATAATAAAACCAAAAGTGAGATTTTTAACTACTGTGGTAATATTCTTAAGACAAAAAAGAAATAAAGTATAAACATCTAAATCTTCATATTAATTGGAGATTACATGAAGAGCCACCTCCTGATTAGAGGGGAATCAGGAGTGGTTTTTTTTTTGCTTTCGCGAAAGCGTATTCTCAACAATATCAAAACCTCATAGTTATTATGAAACATCCATTTTTTAATCAGTATAAGTTTAAATATCTTGAGTGGAATGATGCTCAAGCCATACATGATGTCACACTACTCTGGAAATCACAAGTTGAATTTATAGCTGTTGAGCAAGCTTTCTTAGGAGAGCTTTTAACCGAGCATACCCTGCAACTACTTTCTGAAACAGGTTTTGAATATGCACGACATCTCGCGGTAGAGCTTGATGCTTTTGAAAAAGAAGTTCCAAAATTACTTAAACGTATTACAGAGCATTTAAACGAGGTAAAAGTTCTTATGGATGGTAAAGATGAGTTCCAGAAGGAGCGCACTTTTCAAGATGCCCATATCTTGCTAGAACTTAAAATGGGTGACTATCAAGATAAGTACAAACTCTTAAAAGAGGAGATATTTAAAACGATGAAATCTGTCTTTGCAAAAAGCAAAAGCAAATTAATAGCTTAAAACGTATTAAGATGAGAATATTATTAGTGTGTGTGAGTATATGTATAATAAGTCTGTTGCAAAGTTGTAACAGCTCAGAGCTTATTGAAAATTGGAAAAATCCAGATATCGATGTTTTTCAAGCAGAGAAAGTGCTTGTGCTTGCAATGACCAGCAATGTAAAAAACCGAAAACTGTTTGAAAAACGATTAGTAGATCTTCTTAAAGATAAAGGAGTTAACGCGGTAGGAAGCGATGCTTTTTTTAATCCAGAATTTACCTCTAGACCGCGCACAGAAGAAGAGTTAGGAGATCTTGAGAGAGCCATGCTCTCAGAAGGATTTGACGCTATTCTAGTTTCAAAAGTGCTAGGGGCAGAGGATAAGGTGACGCTAGTACAATCTTATCGCAACTGGGATAAAAGTGTAAATGGTTTTGAAGATGATTATTATGCACATCAAGGAATTTATGTGGAGGATGAAGAGATGCAAAAGTATACAGTCTATCATGCTGAGAGTGCCTTGTACTGCATCTGTCCGACCAAGGAGCGTGAGATTATCTGGAAAGGATCTATAGATGTTACAGAGCCAGATAATGACCGTAAGGCGATTAAAGATTATATAAGCATGTTAGTATGGGCGCTTGAAGAACAAGAATTATTAATAATAGGACCTGTTGATTATTAAGCGTATAATTTATAACGCTAGCAACCTGCGATTTTAGTACCACAAGTTGCTAGCGTAATTTTTATAAAACTTTTAAACTTTAAGAACCTCCTCGTTGCGGGAAGTCCTCATACCTATCCTCAAAAGTTTTATCAGTAACATAGTTGTCCTTAAGAACTTTGTAAACCATTACAACCACAGATGCTTGACCTAGCATGATGATATAAAATACCCAGTTGAAAGCTAGATTCATTGTTGCAAAAATGGTGACTGTAATCAAAAGTAAGGTAGTGATCGCTACCCAGTGCATTGCTGTAATTTTCATAGTTATCTTTTCTACTAAAGATAATAATTATTGTAACCATTTAAAAATGAGCATAGCAAAAGAGGATAATCGCACACAGCAATATCCTCTTTATAATTTTATAGAGCTATGTTCTAAAATTGCTCGAGTAAAAATTGAATTAAATCTGTGGTAGTTACGATACCTACTAGCGAACCTTCTTGAAGAACAGGCAGCGCGTGAAATTCTTTATTAGCGAGAATTTGTGCCACTTCCTTTACGGTTGTATCTGTGGTTACGGTCACAAGTTTTTTTACCATTACTTGCTCAATGGTAAACATATTATAGACGATGGTATCTACGTCTTGCTCATCTTCATCTATTGCATCTGCAAAGCTTATTCTCAATAGATCTGTATAGCTCAACATCCCAATAATATGTGATCCATCTATAACAGGAATGTGTCTAATCTGATGTTTTTTAAAAAGTTGCTCGGCATGCTCTAATGAGTCAGTTTTATATAGTGTGACCATATTTGAGGTCATTATGCTAGAAACGGGCGTTCTCTTTTTCATCTTTTAGGTTTTAATGATTTCTCAAAAGTAGCTGATGGCTTGCTTGAAAAAGATGATATAAATCAGCTTTTGGGATGACTTCTTGAGTACTCATTAATAGCTTGAAAATTGCCCAATTAATTTATGAAAATCTTCTAAAAATGATATTTGTCATAATTTAAAAACCAACATAATCTCAAATTTGCCATAGGTATAATGGACTTTTTAAAAGTCTGAGCAAATTAGAATTATGGATAATTGTTTCCATTGTGGTGATCCCTGTACAACAGTGATACACCATCAAGAAAAATCGTTTTGTTGTCACGGTTGTAAGACGGTGTATGACATATTGAGCGATAACGATATGTCGTACTACTACGACCTTGAGAATACACCAGGTACGTCTCCGCTACTTCAAGAAGGTAAGTTTGACTTTTTAGAAAATGAACAAGTAGTTGCCAAACTTTTAGAGTTTGATGAGCAAGGAACACAAGTTGTATCCTTATTAATCCCTACCATACACTGTAGCTCTTGCATTTGGGTTCTAGAAAATCTTAACAAATTGAATCCTGCGGTCAAAACCGCACAAGTAGATTTTCCTAAAAAAACTATAAGAATCACTTACACATCTAAGGAGTTGTCACTACAAGATCTGGTTATCCTTCTAGCAAGGATAGGCTACGAACCTTACATTTCGTTAGATGATACCACAAAGAAGAAAAAGACGGTAGACAGGAGCTTGACGTATAAGCTTGGTGTTGCAGGTTTTGCTTTTGGAAATATTATGTTTCTGTCATTTCCGGAGTATTTTGAGGTAAGTGAGTTTTGGTTAGATAAGTATAAATATGTCTTTAGAGGGTTAATGCTTTTGTTTGCTATTCCGGTAGCCTTTTACTCAGGTCGTGACTATTTTATCTCTGCCTACAAAGGATTGCGGTCTAATATCCTCAATATAGACGTGCCTATCGCCATTGGTATTTCTGTACTATTTATAAGATCTACCGTTGAGGTTTTGATGGATTGGGGTTCGGGATTTTTTGATAGTATGGCGGGACTTGTATTCTTCTTGTTGCTTGGTAAATTCTTTCAGCAAAAGACCTATGCGTATCTCTCTTTTGAGCGTGACTATAAGTCGTACTTTCCTATTGCTGTAACACGATTATATAGGGATGATAACGCTTTCGCGAAAGCGCAACCTTCAAGAAAAGAAGAGCAAACACAAGTATACGACCTTAAGAAAGGCGACCGAATTTTAATACGCAACAGTGAGTTATTACCCGTAGATGGCGTTTTGATTAACGGAAATGCGCTCATAGATTACAGCTTTGTCACAGGAGAAGCAGAACCAGTAGCCAAAAAATCTGGCGATCAGTTATTTGCTGGAGGGAGACAGCAAGCAGGATCCATAGAAGTAGAAGTACTGAAGCCAGTGGCACAAAGTTACCTCACGCAATTATGGTCTAACGAAATATTCTCAAAAGGCAGACAGACCGTTTTTGAAACCCTTACAGATAGTATAAGTAGACGTTTTACAGTGAGTTTGCTCATTATTGCTGCGATTGCAACGGCTTACTGGTTATTTATAGACACATCAAAAGCACTTCAAGTATTTACCGCAGTTCTCATTGTGGCTTGCCCTTGTGCTATCGCGCTAGCAGCACCATTTACATTAGGAAATATACTACGCATTTTTGGGAGACATAAACTGTATCTAAAAAACAGCGGCGTTATTGAGCAGCTTGCTCATATTGATACCATTGTCTTTGATAAAACAGGAACACTTACTACGAGTGCAAAAAGTGTAATCACTTATGAGGGAGTGGCGCTTACACCAGAAGAAGAATCACTATTAACAAGCACGTTGAGAGCTTCAAACCATCCCTTGAGTAGATCTCTTTATGATTTACTAGAATCTCACGATATAAAAACACTAGACTCCTTTACAGAAGAAGTAGGACAAGGAATCATAGGAACACATAATAATCATACAATTAAAGTAGGTTCTTATGGATTTGTGGCAACTGCACAAACAACTTCTTCAGCAGCCGGTGCCGAACGTACTGCTGTGCACATAAGTACAGATAATGAGTATAAAGGTTGCTACATCTTTTACAATGAATATAGAGAAGGTGTGCAATCGCTTTTTAGTGAATTGAAAAGTAACTACGAGATTATCATACTTTCTGGTGATAATGATGGAGAGCGTACTTTTTTATCACAGATATTACCAGATAATGCAACGCTACTTTTCAACCAGAAACCTGGAGATAAATTAGACTTTATAAAAAACTTACAGGAGCAAGGTAAGAATGTACTTATGGTGGGAGATGGTCTTAATGACGCTGGTGCACTAGCACAGAGCCACGTAGGTATTTCTATCTCTGAGAATGTCAATGTTTTCTCGCCAGCTTGTGACGGTATTCTAGACGCTTCAAGGTTTACAGATATTGCAACTTTCTTAAAACTCTCACACAAGGGAGTGAGCATCATTAAGTATGCTTTTATATTCTCATTATTCTATAATCTTATAGGCTTAGGCTTTGCCGTTACGGGCAATCTTGCTCCCGTAGTTGCAGCTATTTTAATGCCGCTTAGCTCTATAAGTATCGTCTTATTTACAACGATTGCTACTCATTTTATGGGTGGAAGTCTCACATCAAAAAAACTATAATATGAACAGTATTATTAATGTACAAAGTACACCTCAACTTGCTCAAGTAGCATTTAAAAAAGCATCTTATACGGAGCGTGATCTCATAAGTCTTTTTCATAAATCTGCACATAAAGGTGCAGATGAGACGGTTTTTAATAGTTGGGTGAGAAACACCGAAAAGCGAATTTACAGCTTGCAAAATGGCTTATATGGACGATCATCTGTGTGCAGTACGGTGAGCCTAGGGATTGCTTCCATGCTTAATATGTATGTAAATGCGATTACTCGTTTTGAACAGCAGTTTATGATGAGTTGTCCTTGTGCTACAAATGGCGCAGGACCTATACTCAACAGGCTTAAAAAAGTATCACAAAGTGCACAGCTAGCGCTTTTGTATGTGGAAGTGTAAGTGCCGCTAGCATTGTGACTAGTCTATGTTTTAGAGATAATCTTACGTGCAAAAAGATAAGCTTTAAGGAAAGCATTTTTCGCGAAAGCATATCCAAAACTATTTATCTAAAACTGACAATTGTCATAATTCAAAAACAACTTCAATCTTAATTTTACACCATAATTCAGGTAGGTATGAGTATTATTTATATGCTTCTCGCAATCAGCGTTGTTGTTGCTCTCGTCTTTTTTGTCGCATTTATTGTGTCTGTAAAGAAGGGACAATATGATGACACCTATACGCCATCTGTGCGTATGCTTTTTGATGACGAGTTAGTAAAAGAAAAAAGTGCTCCTACGACTCCTGAGCCAATTGAAAAATCCATCCAAATAAAAGAGTAACTAATCAAACTATGGAAGTACAACAATTCTATTACGATAACAAAATCGTACGAAAATTTATAGTGGCTACGATGTTTTGGGGCATTGTGGGAATGAGCATAGGGCTACTTCTAGCCTTTATGTTTTTATTCCCTAATGTGACAGACGGCATCTCGTGGTTGAGTTTTGGGCGTTTACGTCCGTTACACACTAATGCAGTCATCTTTGCCTTTGTAGGTAATGCTATTTTTGCTGGTGTATATTATTCTTCACAGCGTTTGCTTAAGGCTCGTATGTGGAAAGACTGGCTTAGTAATTTAAACTTCTGGGGATGGCAAGCCATTATCGTGGGAGCAGCAATTACACTTCCACTAGGGTTTACTACATCAAAAGAATATGCAGAGCTAGAGTGGCCATTTGATATTGCGATTGCTCTTATTTGGGTAGCTTTTGGAGCCAACTTGATAGGTACAATCCTAAAAAGAAGACAGCGACACTTGTATGTTGCTATCTGGTTTTACCTAGCAACTTTTGTTACTGTTGCGGTACTGCATATTGTAAATAGTATGGAGCTGCCAGTAAGTGCTCTTAAAAGTTACTCAATGTATGCCGGTGTACAAGATGCGCTAGTACAGTGGTGGTACGGTCACAATGCGGTAGCATTTTTCTTAACCACTCCTTTCTTAGGATTGATGTACTACTTTGTACCTAAGGCGGCAAACAGACCTGTGTATTCTTATAGGCTTTCTATTGTACACTTCTGGTCACTTATATTTATCTATATCTGGGCTGGACCTCACCACTTGTTGTATTCTGCACTTCCAGATTGGGCACAGAATCTTGGTGTAGCATTCTCTATCATGCTTCTAGCACCTTCATGGGGAGGAATGATAAACGGACTACTTACACTACGTGGAGCGTGGGATAAAGTACGTACAGATCCTGTTCTTAAATTTATGGTTGTTGCGATTACTGGTTATGGTATGGCAACCTTTGAAGGGCCTATGCTCTCGCTTAAAAATGTAAATGCGATCGCTCACTTTAGTGATTGGATTATTGCTCACGTACACGTAGGTGCACTTGCTTGGAATGGTTTCTTCACATTTGGTATGGTGTACTGGATGGTTCCAAAATTATTTAAGACAAAATTATGGTCAAATAAACTGGCCAACTTCCACTTCTGGATAGGAACGTTAGGTATCATATTGTATGCACTACCTATGTATGTTGCAGGTTTTGTACAAGCATTTATGTGGAAACAATTTAATCCGGATGGAACGCTTACCTATGGTAACTTTTTAGAAACAGTAAGTGAGATTATCCCTATGTACTGGATGCGTGCTATAGGTGGTAGTATGTTTATTGTAGGAGCACTTATAGGAGTGTATAACCTGATCATGACTGCTCGTGCAGGTAGCAACGTTACAGATGAACTTGCAGAGGCTGCTCCTTTACCTAAAGTAACAAAGAAACGTACCTCAAAAGAAGGATACCATACATGGTTAGAAAGACGCCCGGTAAAGCTTACCATTTTTGCAACTATCGCTATTCTTATTGGAGGTATGGTGCAAATTATACCATCACTTATTGTTGATGATTATATCCCAGTGATATCAAGTGTGAAGCCATATTCACCACTAGAGCTACAGGGTAGAGATATTTATATACGTGAAGGTTGTGTAGGGTGTCACTCTCAAATGGTACGACCATTTAGAAGTGAGGTAGAGCGCTATGGAGAATACTCAAAAGCGGGAGAGTATGTGTATGATCACCCATTTTTATGGGGAAGTAAGCGTACTGGACCAGATCTTATGCGCGTGGGAGGAAAGTACAGTGATAACTGGCACTTAAATCACTTCTATGATCCGCAGAGTACTTCTTCTGGTTCTATTATGCCATCTTATAAATGGTTATTACGTAGAGAACTAGATAAAGATCTCACAGAGACAAAAATGGAAGCTATGGTTACGCTAGGAGTACCATACACTCCAGAAGATATTGCAAATGCTCAAGAGTCTATGACCGCACAAGGAATAGCTATAGAGAAGAACCTCTACTCAGATCCAGACTTTGCCAAAACTTACGAGGCAGATAAAAAGTATGCCGAAGAAAACGGTGAAGACTTTGTAGAGATGCGCAACCGTGAGGTGGTAGCTCTTATAGCTTACATACAGCGACTAGGAACAGATATTAAAGTTAAAAACGCAGATGGTACAACATCCATCTTAAACGACTAGCACCATGTTTAAATTTATAAAAGGAAACTTAGAAAATATAGATGGAGTGGAGATCTATCCTATAGTATCATTACTCATATTTTTCATCTTTTTTGCTGCACTATTCTTTTGGGTATTTACAGCTAAGAAAGCACACATCACAGAGGTAAGTAACATCCCGCTTAATGATGATACACTCAACGTAAATACTATAGAAGAATGAGAACGACAGCATCATTTTTAAGAATTCTAGGCTTTTCATTATTAGGATATTTCCTCATAGATTACGCAGGGACTACAGGGGAGACTTCTATATTTCTAGAGCAACCGTGGGTCTGGGCTATACTAGGCGTAATCATGCTTTTTTATACAGCAGGAGAAGTAAGCATGGCTGCGCTGCGCAATGTTCTTTACAAAACGCTTAAGCCAGAAGCACAAGCAAAGTTTGATGAAAAAGAAGCTCTTGCAGAAGCAAATCAGTTTAAGTGGATTAAGGACAAGTATAAAGCATCTCTAGGAAGTAAAGAGATAGCTCAAGAGCATGAGATTATACTAGATCATAACTATGACGGTATACAAGAGCTTGATAACAACTTGCCGCCATGGTGGGTGTATATGTTCTACGCATCAATAGTCTTTGCAGTAATATATTTAGTGCGTTTTGAAGTACTAGACGATTATAACCAAGCTGAGGAATATGAAGTTGCTGTAGCAGAAGCAAAAGCAGAAATAGAAGAATGGAAAAAAACGGCAAAAGATCTTGTAGATGTAAATACGGTAACACTCCTCACAGATGCGAGTGATATCAATGCTGGTAAAGCCATTTTTACAAATAACTGTATCGCTTGTCACAAAGCAGATGGTGGTGGAGGTATAGGACCTAACCTCACAGACCAACACTGGATTCTGGGTGGAGGAATTAAAAATGTCTTTAAAACTATCTCAGAAGGTGGTCGTGATGGTAAAGGTATGATCTCCTGGAAGTCCGAACTTAAAGCTGCCGAGATGGCGCAAGTAGCTAGCTTCGTGTTAAGCTTACAAGGCACCACGCCTGCAGAGCCTAAGGAAGCAGAAGGGGAGTTATGGATAGATCCAGATGCACCAGCAATGCCGGTGAAGGATGTTGTTACAGATAGCACAGCAGTGCAATTAACGAGTAACTAAATAATAAATGAATGATTCAAGATATAGCGATTGCATTAAGTTCAAGTACTGCTCCAATAATGAAGCCTTATTATGAAAATGATAAGACTAAAATTATAGCAATAGGACTTAAAAAGGATGTGGTGTTAGAAAAACATACAGCACATAGTAAAGCGCAAATCTTGATCATACAGGGAACGGTCACTTTTAGAACAGCGACCTTCTCAAAATCTATAGACACCTATGAGACTTTTGAAATACCATTAGAGATAGAGCATGAGGTCATAGGTGATACAGACTGTATTTTTCTGTTAATCTTATCTAAGTAATATATAATGGCAGAGCAAGGAAAAGATAACTTTAGAGATACCATGGGAACCCTTGATAAGGAAGGGAAACGCGCATGGGTATTTCCTAAGAAGCCAAGTGGGAAATGGTATGAATACCGTAAGTATGTGAGTTATTTATTACTTGCTATTTTACTTAGCTCACCATTTATAAAAGTAGGAGGGAACCAGCTGTTTATGTTTAATGTGCTGGAGCGTAGGTTCAATATTTTTGGGTACCCATTCTGGCCTCAAGATTTTCATCTCTTTGTAATCATGATGATTATTGGGGTGGTATTTGTAATCCTATTTACGGTAGCATTTGGTAGAATATTTTGTGGCTGGATTTGCCCGCAAACTATTTTTATGGAGATGGTTTTTCGTCGTATTGAGTACTGGATAGATGGCGATCGTGGTAAGCAGATACGTCTTAAAAAAATGCCTTGGAACAAGGAGAAAATCAAAAAGAGAGTTTTAAAATGGACTATCTTTTTTATCATCTCTTTTATAATTGCAAATGTATTTCTTGCGTATCTCATAGGGAGCGATCAGCTTATTGGGTACATCACAGACGGACCATCTAAGCACGTTAGTACGCTAGTATCACTTCTCATATTTACTGGAGTCTTCTATTTCATATTTGCATGGTTTAGAGAGCAGGTTTGTATTATAGCTTGCCCCTACGGAAGATTGCAAGGAGTCTTGTTAGATAACAAATCTATTATCGTTGCTTATGATCATAAACGTGGAGAGAAGGAAGAAGGAAGAGCTAAGTTTAAGAAAAATGAAGACAGACCATCTACTGGAAAAGGAGATTGTATAGATTGCTTTGCCTGTGTGCATGTTTGCCCTACAGGGATAGACATACGCAACGGTACACAGTTAGAATGTGTAAACTGTACTGCTTGTATAGATGCTTGTGATCATATGATGGAAGCAGTAGATCTTCCTAAAGGTCTTATACGTTATGCTAGTGAAGATAATATTGAAAAGAAAGCGCCATTTAAATTCACACCTCGTCTCAAGGGGTATGTTGCTGTACTAGGTATTCTTACTGCGGTACTCATAGGGATGTTGTTTTTACGTAATGATGTAGAAGCTCGCATTCTCAGATTACCAGGACAACTTTATGAGCATAAAGACAATAACATGATTAGTAATGTCTACACCTTTAAGCTGGTTAATAAAACGGTAGAGGAGATAGAAGATGTGCATTTTGAACTACGCTCTCATAAAGGGACTATAGAAGTAGTTTCGGGTAATAGTTTCAGTGTAGATGCACAAGGACTCGCAGAGGGAACGCTATTTATAGAAATCAATGCAAGCGGTATTAAAAGTGATAAAGAACGTTTGGAAATAGAAGTGTACAGCGGCGATCAAGTTATTGAGACGACAACAACGGCATTTCTGGGACCTAGAAGTTATAAGTAAGAGTACGCTTTCGCGAAAGTAAAACAAAAAAACTATGAGTACAGAGCATAAAAAATGTTGTGATGGTTGTAAAAAAGGACAGCCAGGAACTAACGAAGCATGCAGCGCAAAGTTGATGATGGAAGCGCTGAAGAATAATCAAGAAATCACTAAAACACAAGAGTTATGAAATGGAACTGGGGAAAGGGTATTGTAGTGGCGATGGCTTGTTTTATGGGCTTTATTCTGTACATGGTTATCACGATGAGCACAGATGATAATTATAGCCATGATCTTGTGACAGAAGAGTATTATGCTAAAGAAATGGCATATCAAACCGAAATAGATGCAGAGACTAATGCGCGCAATCTCGTAGGAGAGATTAGCGGAAAACGCATGCCAGAAGGATGGTTACTCACCTTCCCGCCATCTATTTCAGAAAGTACAAATAAAGGAAAAGTGTTTCTATACAGACCGTCTAATCAGCAACTTGATTTTGAAGTGCCTTTGGCTATTTCAGGATCTAATTTGCTCATACCTGACAATCAGCTGATAGACGGTCGATGGAACATTATCATAGAGTGGACAGACGGGGAAGAGGAATTCATGTATAAAAAGTCAATCGTTTACTAATGTTGTGGTCTGCACTCATATTTGGTCTTTTGGGCAGTTTCCACTGTGTGGGAATGTGTGGTCCCATTGCATTTATGTTGCCCGTAGATCGTAAAAATCCTGTAAAAAGAGCTTTCCAGTTAATGAGTTACCACGCGGGGCGTGTACTTACCTATAGTGTTCTGGGCTTAGTATTTGGGATTGTAGGTAAAAGTTTTAATCTCTTTGGTATTCAGCAGCAACTATCTATAATCATAGGTGTACTTATGATTGTAGTTATTCTCATACCCACTAAAATTTTCAATAAATACAACTTCTCACGACCGTTATATAAGGCAGTTGGGAAAGTTAAGAGCTCCATGGGAACCGCTCTTAAGAAAAAAGATCCAGGTACGTTTTTTACTATAGGATATCTCAACGGACTATTGCCTTGCGGACTTGTATATATGGCGATTTTTGGCGCACTTGCTTCTGGTGGTGCTTGGGAAGGAGGATTGTATATGGCAGTTTTTGGATTAGGTACCATTCCATTAATGACCACTGCTATTTATTTAGGTAATTTTTTAAAAGGAAAAGCAAAGCAGCGCATCGTTAAGATGATTCCTGTTTTTGTAGTCATTGTAGGAGTCTTATTTATAGTACGCGGACTTGGTCTTGGTATACCATACGTATCACCATCAAAGATGGTAAGTGTAGAAAAAGTGGCTGCACAACATTCTTGTCATTAATAACAACCAAACATTTATAATTATGGAACATTTTTTAATACTTCTCGTAGACTGGGGAATGGGAGCACTACTCATAGGAGTATTTGCCTTAGTTTGTATCACTCTTGTACTTATCGTACTAAACATGATAAAGGGAGACTCAAAAAAATCTGATACTGATGAAAAGTAGAGGATTACAAATAGTAATAGAATATACAAGTACTTTATTAAACTGCTTAGTTTTTAAAGGTCTCGACCTATTTATATCATTACAATGGCTTTTAACTTATAACAAGGATCGTATTAGTTCGCAAAGATAATCGTGAACTTGATGAGGTCTTATAATCTTCAAGAGCATAAAAAAAAGGGAAGCAGTAATGCTTCCCTTTTTTTTATCTTATGTTGAGGTGATTTTAAACCGTCATAGAAAATAGCTGAGTCTCTGGCTTGTTGCGTTGTAATCTCATGTCAAACGGAAGGCATATATTTCTCACAAAAGGACGTCCCTTTTCTGTAACAATTAATTTTCTTGCATGTATTTCTAGAAGTCCGTCGTTTTCTAGTTCCTTTAATTTTATAAGAACATCTGGAAGCTCTGCAAAATTTCCTTGATCCTTATCCCAAGAAGTCTCAAATGAGCACATTAAATTAAGAATATGCTGTCTGATTATAAGATCTTCTTCAGTAAGGATATGACCTCTAAAAATAGGTAGAATTCCATCCTCTATAAGTTGTTGATACTCCTCTATATTTTTTACATTCTGAGCAAAACTATACCAGCTATCACTTATGGCAGATACTCCTAAGCCTATCATTACTTGCGTTTTGCTAGCGTTATATCCCATAAAGTTACGATGTATAGTTCCCGCTTGCTGGGCTTCAAACAGTGTATCTGTTTTAAGCGCAAAGTGATCCATACCTATCTCAACATACCCTGCTTTGATGAGCATTTTTTTACCTATTTCATACTGCATTCTCTTCTGGTCTGCACTAGGTAAATCTCCATCCTTAAATCCTCTTTGTCCATTACCTTTTATCCATGGCACATGGGCGTAGCTATAAAAAGCGATACGGTCTGGGTGAAGAGATATGGTTTTATTTATGGTATTTATAACATCATCTTGCGTTTGAAATGGTAGTCCATATATTATATCATGCCCTACAGATTCATAACCTGTTGCACGAGCAATTTCTGTAGCGTTTTGAACGTGTGCATAAGGTTGTACACGATTTATAGCTTTCTGTACAGTTGTATTGTAATCTTGAACTCCGTAACAAACCCTAGTAAATCCTTTATTGTACAGTGCTTCAAGGTGTTCTTTTGTGGTATTATTAGGATGCCCTTCAAAGCTGAGTTCAAAAGCGCTTGCCTTTTTTGTAAGTGCAAAAATCCCGTCCATAAGACGTTCAAGATGTGCTGGTGAGAAAAATGTAGGCGTTCCTCCGCCCAGGTGTAACTGTTTAATTACTGGCTTATCTCCTAGTAAAGTTACGTACATCGCGAGCTCCTTAAGTACAGATTGTATATAAGGAATTTCTACATCATGATTCTTTGTAATACGCTTGTTACAACCACAAAAAGTACACATACTCTCACAATAAGGTAAATGTACATAGAGACTTATTCCTTGTAAAGTATTGCTTTCGCGAAAGCTTTCTTGTAAAGTGTTTTTCCACTGGGTTAGAGAGAAGTTATCTTGATCCCAATAAGGCACAGTAGGGTAACTTGTATATCGTGGTCCTGCCACATTGTACTTTGATATAAGTGTACACATTGATTTTGAGTTTTTTCAAAATTACTATATGGCAAAAACAGAGAATATGAGGAATATCAGCTTTTGAAAAAACACTATTTATGGAGGGATATAGTAATTCATTTGAAAATGATAAATTATACATGTAAATTACCACTCGTCGACACTTAAGCGTCATCCGTCTACAGTAAAGGACTCGTTAAACTTAATTATTGTAGAATATCGACTTTAATTGACCAACTTTGGAAACATAAAGATCAATAGTTTGGGGACAAAAAAATTACGAATACTGCTCATTGAGGATGATGCCATTGAGGTAATGAAACTCAAAAGAGCCATAGCAAAGCTAGAAATGAACCATGAGCTCATAGAGGCAAAAAATGGTGAGGAAGCACTTGAAATACTCAAGGATCACACAGTATTACCAGATGTAATATTTTTAGATCTTAATATGCCAAAAATCAATGGTATAGAGTTCTTGAAGATTTTGAAAAAAGACGAAATTTTGCGATTTTTACCCACAGTCATGCTCACGACGTCAAGTAACCGTAAGGATATACTAGCCTGCTATGATACAGGAGTGGCAGGTTATATTATTAAACCTTTAAAGTATGATCACTACGTTGAAAAAATAAAATCGGCTTTAGAGTATTGGAGTATGAATGAATTAATCAAAGCATAATGAAAGGAATTGTATTTACAGAGTTTTTAGATCTTGTTGAAACAAAATTTGGTTTAGAAATGGTTGACACCATTCTTAATGAATCTGAGCTACCTTCTAATGGTGTTTATACAGCAGTAGGAACATATAGTTTTACAGAGATGGTGAGCTTACTTACTAATTTAAGTAAGGAAACAGGACTTGTAATTGATGATTTGTTACTGGTATACGGAGAACACTTTTTTACGGTTGTAGAAAAGAGCTATCCATCATTTTTAACCCAATATACAGACCCTATAGAGATGCTTTCATCTATAGAAAATCATATACATGTAGAGGTTAGAAAGATTTATCCAGATGCAGAATTGCCTACTTTTACCATAGAAGAGAAGACTCCAGATAGTCTCGTAATGATCTATAAGTCAAGCAGAGCCATGCATGCCTTTGGTCGCGGATTAATGAATAAAACTTTTGAGTTTTTTAATACAAAAGCTACTATCTTAGTTGAAAAATTAAAAGAAAACGGAACCGAAGTTAAATTCAGCATAGCAACATATGAGTGACCCCAAAATCAAGATGTATGAAAGAGCACTAGCACGTGAAAAAGCTGCTAGAAAAGAAGCCGAGCGTATTCTTGAGGAAAAGTCATTAGAATTATATCACAAATCTGAAGAGTTAAGGGTTTCAAATTCAAAACTTGAAGATATTGTAAAAGAACGCACTTCTGAACTTGAAGGAGTGTTTGAAAACATAGTGGATGCTTATGTGGTAATGGATCTAATGGGAACTGTTATTAAAATGAACCAAGCCGCAGAGGAGCTACTAGGTTACACCATAAAAGATGGTTTAAATTTAATAGAACTCGTACACCCAGATGAAGTTCAAAAAGCATCAAAAGGTTTTGAAGAACTTTATACCGCCGGCTCAGTTACAGATTTCCATATAAAAATAGTTATTGCGAGTGGTAAAACATGCTTAGTGCATATAAACGCTAGTTTAGTACGTAATGCCTCAGGAAAAGTTATCGCAGCACAAGGTATCGTAAGAGATATCACCCAAGAAAAAGCCGCAGAGCAACGTCTTATAGATTCAGAAAATAGATTATCTGCGCTTATTTTAAACCTAGAAAGTGGTATTCTTCTAGAAGATGAGCACCGCAATGTTGTCATTACAAATAATCGCTTTTGCGATTTCTTTAGTATCTCTGCGACTCCAGATCAACTTATTGGAGTAAACTGTGAGAATGCAGCTTCAGAAAGCAAGGATCTCTTTAAGAATCCAGAAGAATTTATATCAAGAATAAATACGCTTACGCAAAATAAAGAGCAAGTACTATCTGATGAGCTTAAATTAAAAGATGGTCGCATTTTAGAAAGAGATTTCATCCCTATTTATGAAGACGGAGCCTATAAAGGGCATCTTTGGACATATCGAGATGTGACTTTGAGAAGAAAATTTCGCGAAAGTATAGAAGCAGAACGCCAAAAATATAGTGACATTATTGCAAATATGAATCTAGGACTCATCGAAGTAAATCTTGATGATGAAATCCTAATGATTAATAATAGTTTTGAAGCGATGTCCGGGTATATTGAAGCAGAACTTTTAGGTAAGAAGGGAATGGAAGTGCTCCTCACAAACGAAGCGCGTAGTCTTTTAGAACAAGAAAACAAAAATCGCCTCAAGGGAAAGTCTAATTCTTATGAAGTGGAGGCTATTACTAAGAGTGGAGAGATAAGACACTGGTTAATAAGTGGTGCTCCTAATTATAATCTTAATGGTAAAGTTATAGGTTCTATAGGCATTCATCTAGATATCACAGAGCTCAAAAGTTTAGAGATACAGAAAGAAAATCTTTTAAAGAAGCTTGAAAAAAGTAATGATGAGTTACAAGAGTATGCACATGTAGTCTCTCATGATCTTAAAAGTCCGCTTAGGAGTATAAATGCCCTAGTAAATTGGATTAAGGACGATAATGAAGGTGTGCTTACAGAGGAAACAAAGAGTCATCTTGAGATGATAGAGACTACTTTAGAAAAGATGGAACAGCTTATATCAGATGTGCTTGAGTACTCCAGTGTAGGATCTGAAAATGCAGCTCCAGAAAAAGTGGATTTACAAGAAGTACTAGCAGATATAGAAACCTTACTTCATTGTCCAGAACATATAACACTAACTATTCATCCAGATTTACCTACGGTAAATGGTGATAAAGTCAAGTTACAACAGTTGTTTCAGAACTTGATGAGTAATGCGATACGCTATTGTGATAAAGAAAAAGGTCTTATAGAAGTAGGTTTTACAGAAAACAAAACTCATTACACGTTTACTGTAAAGGATAATGGAATTGGGATTCCTAAAGAGTATCACGATAAAATATTTAAAATTTTTCAATCACTTAATAACCACAAAGACTCTACTGGTATAGGACTTTCTATCGTGAAGAAAATAGTAGACTTATATAAAGGAAGTATCTGGTTAGAAAGTACCGTAGGAGAGGGCACAACGTTCTTCTTTACACTACAAAAATAACACAATGAAAACAGTACAATTACAACGCGACTCGTCTGGTTCATGGAACTATTTAAGTGAATCTATAGTGCTTAATAATCCGCTGGTGCTTATTCTAGGGAATCGCTTTCTTCTAGAAAAAGAAGGAGTTTACGAGGAAGTAAGAGACTTGTTTCCTTCGGGACATCTTGTTTTTGGATCTTCTAGTGGAGAGATTGTAACTGGAGCTGTAAATGATAATCACATCACCATAACTGCCATAGAGTTTGAAAAATCCTCCTTTGAGATTCAAACATTTAATATTCATGAGGTAGGAGATGACAGTGAGAAGGCAGGATTTACGATTGTAAAGAAGTTAACAGCAGAAGGTCTTAAGCACGTATTTGTATTGTCTGAAGGTAGTTTTGTAAATGGATCTGCTCTTACCAAGGGGATGCAAGAAGCATTGCCTAATGTTCTAATCACTGGCGGACTTTGTGGAGATGATGCACGTTTTGAAAAGACACTTGCTTCTTATAATGCAGCCCCAAAGGAAGGTGAAATTGTGGTAATTGGTTTTTATGGAGCAACTTTTGAAGCCTCATTTTCAATTTATGGTGGTTGGACTCCTTTTGGACCAGAAAGACTTATCACAAAATCTGATGGTAATATCTTATATGAGATAGATGGTAAACCAGCATTAGATTTATACAAAACCTATTTAGGTGATAAAGCAAAGGATTTACCAGGTTCTGCGCTTATCTATCCACTCAATGTAAGAAGTAAAGAAAACGACCAGTCATTTGTGCGAACTATTTTAAATATAGACGAAGAGAAAAATGCTATGATTCTCGCGGGAGATGTGCCAGAGCAATCTAAGGTGCAACTCATGATGACTAATATGGATAGCATCGCTTCTGCATCAGAAACGGCGGCACTACGAGCGATGGAAGGAAGAAATAATCCACCACAATTAGCCTTGCTTATAAGTTGTATAGGACGTAAATTAGTATTAGATCAACGTATAGAAGAAGAAGTTGAGGAGGTAATGAGTGTGATAGGTGATGATGTCGTGATAAGTGGGATGTACTCTTACGGAGAGATTGCCCCGTTTTACGGAGAACGTAGTTGTAAATTGCACAACCAGACCATGACAATTACCTTAATAAGCGAGTAAATGAATCCACTTTTAAAAAGACAAATACGTAAATATCTTCCTGACGATCTTAAAGATCGTGAGGATATGCAGGTCTTTTTTAATGCGGTGGCAGCATCGTATGATAATCTTGACGACCAGTTTAAGATGACCCAGCGAGCTATGCAAATAAGCTCAGATGAGTTATTTGAGGCAAATAAGCAGCTTAGAGAAGAATCAGAACGCCAGCAAGGGTTGTTGATACGTTTACAGTCTGTAATAAATGCTGTACAACCTTTTGGTGAAGAAGATGGAGACATAGATATTGGAGAAACAAATCTAGCCGAATATATAAGCCAGCAGGCAGAGCAACTTATCCTAGTAAATAGGGATCAAGAATTACTTGTAAAAGAGCTTGCATTACAAAACCAAGAGCTCAATGATTATGCACACATTGTATCTCATGACCTCAAGTCACCACTGCGCAGTATTGAAGCATTGGTAAGTTGGCTCAAAGAAGATTATGGAGATGCCATAGGCGAGGAGGGGAAAACGCAAATAGGCCTTATAGTAACCCATTTAGAAAAAATGGATGCCCTAATTACAGGTGTTTTAAACTACTCTTCTATTGACAAGGAAGTTCGCACAGAGCGACAAATAGACTTAAATGTACTTGTAAAAGAGACGGTAGATCTCATGCATTTATCAGAGCATATCACTATAAAAGTGCATAAAATGCCTACTATTCTTGCAGACCGTTTTAAGATACAGCAGTTATTTCAAAACTTGATAGGCAATGCCGTAAGCAGTATAGATAAGCCACAAGGACTTATAGAAGTTATCGCACGAGATCTGGATGATAGTTACCAATTTGAAATCAAGGATAATGGTAAAGGAATTAATCCAGCATATTTCCATAAGATTTTTCAAGTGTTTCAAAAGCTAGAAAATGACTCAGAGAGTACAGGAATAGGCTTATCTATCGTTAAGAAAATTGTTCATTTTTATGATGGTAAGATTTGGCTCGATAGTGCAGAAGGCGTTGGGACAACATTTTATTTTACACTACCTCAAACTACATAATATGGAACAGCCTAATCTCAATTATATCAAAGAACTTTCAGGGGGAGACGCAGGTTTTGAAAAAAAGCTGATAGGCGTAGTACAAGCAGAATTACCCCAAGAAATTGCCGAGTATGAAGGTAATATGAATGATTCCGCTTTCGCGAAAGCGGCCGAAAACGTACATAAGATAAAGCACAAATTAGGAATCGTAGGATTAGAGAAAGGATATGAACTCGCCATTGCCTATGAAGATGAGCTGAAGGAAGGAAAATCAACCTTAAAAGAAGAATTTGATAGCATTCTAACCGCTGTAATCCATTTTATAAAAGATTTATAATCTGTAAATTGCATACTAAATCACAAAATACCTAAATGTTGAACTGTATAATTGTAGATGATGAAACTGCGGCACGTACTATCGTATCGCATTTGTGTAGCCAGGTAGACGAACTCAATGTAATTGATGAGTTTCCTAATGCAATGCAGGCAATCAAGTTTTTGAATAAGAACGAGATTGACCTCATATTCTTAGACATACACATGCCAGATTTTACTGGTTTTGACTTTATAGATTCGCTTAAAAATCCGCCTAAAATTGTACTTACAACCTCAGATCGTGACTTTGCGATCGAGGCTTTTGAGTATGATTGTATTGTAGATTATCTAGTAAAGCCTATAACGCTGCCTAGATTTCTCAAAGCCATGCAAAAAGTAGAGAACTTTAAATCTCCGGTTGCACAAAAAACTGCGTTGCCTCAAGAAGCAAAACAAGAAGAGGCTTCAGAAAAGGAGATGTATGTAAACATAGATAGGCGTCTCATAAAAATTGAGTTTGATAAAATCTTTCTAGTAGAAGCAAAAGGTGACTATGTACTTATAAAAACCGAAGGAAAAAATTATACCGTACACTCTACACTTAAGAAAATAGAAGAAAAACTACCAGATAGTCTTTTCTTAAAAATACATCGCTCTTACATTATTAATATTAAGAAAATAGTTGATATTGAGGATAATAGTGTCCTGATAGCTAGAGATGTAATCCCAATAAGTCGATCTAACAGACCTGAACTTATGAAGCGTCTTAACTTGCTATAAAACAACAAATTTCATTTGTCTACAGTAAATTACCACTCAACGATACATAGGTCAGTGCGGTCGAATAAATTGAAAATCAGGGTATAAACTGCCTAATTTTGTTTCTATAATCACATCAATAGAAGCATTATGATTGCAAATTTCTACTCTCTTACAAGGCAAATAATAGCACTAAGCTGCCTGTTGTATTCATTTACAGCCAGCGCACAAGATGTACCTTTTAATTGTGATTTTAGCGCTTATTTGTTTCAATACAATGATGTTTATTCTATTGACCTTGCTTCTGGAAACTCTTTTCTAGCAGCAAAGGATATTACACCTGGAAACATAAACGCAGCGGCATATAATCCAGCAGATGGTTATATCTGGGGATACTTATCAAGTCCATCAAAATCAATTGTTAGAATTGATCAAAACTTTGAGACAACTACCATCACTATAGATGCATTGCCTACAGGAAATAAATATGTAGGCGATATAAATGTAGATGGACAATATTATTTTAAAGCTGGCGGGAGCACATACTACACTGTAGACCTCGACCCAGCATCAGAAACATATACAGAGCTTACTTCGACGGCTTCATTATCTCAAGGTTTAAGTATTCACGACTGGGCATTTAATGCAGTAGATAACCAATTGTATGCTGTTGAAAAAGGAACAAACATTTTATATAGAATTAATCCAGAAAATGGACAAGTACAAACATTAGGTATCGTACCTATTTTATCAGGGCTTGATTATACCTATGGTGCTGTTTATTTTGATGCATCTGGGCGCTTTTATGTCTCTGCAAATCAAACAGGAACTATATATGTAATACAAAGTGTACAAGACCTTGACGGAATAGGAGTTATAGATTCAAATCTTTTTGCCTTTGGACCATCAAGTAATAGTAATGATGGCGCACGTTGCCCTACAGCACCAGTTTTACAAGAAATTTGTGATAACGGAATTGATGACGACGGTGACGGACTTATTGATTGTGAAGATCCATCATGCTCAGGATACGGGATGTGTGCGACTATTGATCCAGAAGCATCTACAGGAAATAAAGGAGGACTAGAAAGTAATAATAGACTGTCTAACGCCATTGCAAAACGTAATTTTAATCGTGCAAAGGAGAGTTATGAGTTTAATAAAGACCTTGCGCCACTAGTAGATAAGAAAGAAACCTACGCCGTAAGAACTGCTCAAGCGTTTACGCTAGCAGACCTTATCCCACTAGAGGAGATTGATGAAGATTATGTAGTAGAGTCTACACCTACAGATCTTGTAGCTATCACAAATGCAACAGATGTATATGCTGTAGATTATATAAAAGGAGAGCTCTCAACCGCATCTATACTTGCACTTAAGACAGAAAATGGCGTGTATGAGCACACTAAGTATATCTGTGATCGTTTATTAGGAGCAGAGCTTATCTCTGTCTCTACCATAGCAATTAATGATCAACAATTTATTAAGTCCCTCATTAAAAATATAGATGGGAGTGTAGAATTTGTTTTAAGCCTTTCGGCGAAAATGGTAAACAACGAGACTGAGTTTGCTGTAGAAAGCCACTGGAATCTGGATAGCTATGAAGATGATGTAACATTTTACAACTTTCAAATTTGGGCAAACTCGATAGATGATTTACATAAACTAGGACAACAAGTTTTGAATCTCCTAGAAGTACAGAAGCCAGTAACTTCATATAATACCTCGACACCACCTACCGTATTTGTAAAAAAAGGAAACTATAACAACGGAGCTTTACAGCTAGAAATTATCAATACAAACGCAACCGAAAGTGTAACGTTTGACGCAGGAATAAGAGCAACAGAAACAAGCGAAATTGTAACAACAACCTCTAGCATCTCACTTGGCGAAAATTACATCACACAAGTAACCATAGATACTGGATATTTATTTGACATAGGCTTTAGAATAGGCGACGGGATTAATACTCCAGATGATTTATTCTTATCTGACGGCCCATGGGGAGTAGATGCATCTCAAGAAGGAACAGATGTAATATCCTATGAGATTTCAGAAAATGAACAAACATACGGAGATGATACTTACGCTATAGAACGCAACCTGTCACTCACCGCAACTACAAACAGTTATGTTGCGGCATATAGAGCACTTACAGCACGTTTTCAAGCAGTAGATGTAAGCATGTTTAATGCATTACAAATGACAGCAAAGGGAACAGGAAACTTAGAAATCACTTTTGTAAAGGAAAGTATAGAAATCTGGGAAGATCAGTATAAAGCAACAATAGCACTTACAGACAACTATCAAGATTTTGATATCTCATTTGAGAACTTTACAAGTCCGTCGGGAGCACCGTTGTTACTTAATGATCTAGTAACGGTAGTATTTACCATGGTCTCTCAAGATGGAACGATGGTTACAAAGGAAATGGATGTTAATGATATACAATTTGCAAACTCAGAAGTACTCTCAACCGAAGAGAATATCATGGTAGCAGATGCATTAATAAATTACCCTAACCCATTTATATCGCAAACTACAATACGCTTGCCACAAGCAAGTGCAACAGTACAAATCACAGTAGTAGATATGCTAGGACGCATAGTAGATGCACAAGAAATAACAACAAATAACGGAGGCCTAACAGCAGCCTATAACGCTCCAAATTTACAAACAGGTATCTACACTTATAAAATAATAGATAGTGCCTCACAACAACACAGTGGCAAGTTTGTCATAAAAAGATAAGTAGTTTTTTGATTTGATTTGATTGATGTTTAGCCATCACCGGGGACGGTGGTGGCTTTTTTGTGGGGTGGGGTAAGAGGTACAATGATTAGTACGTTTTAACGCTGAGCTCTCCCGATGGTTCTGAATCTCAAAAGTTCGCTTTCGCGAAAGCATACCTAGAGTAAAAGAAATAGAAAGAACTCATCACAGCGGTAAACAAGCTCTCAAAATAAGCCATTATCTTCAAAGAAGTAGTAAGACTAAATGGCGAAAATTATAGCTTAATATAAGATTAGAAGTATTTATTAATGGAAGTTGAACTAGGCTCGTGTTTTAAGTTAGTTGTTTGTTGGCTTTTACGCTTTAATCCGATTTATAATCTCTAAGTTAACATTATCGCCAAATTCAAATTTTAAAGGACTTGTCTTTTTAAGTTGAGATTTGGCGATTTTAAAATGTCTTTTAGTTTTTTGAAAAATAATAGAAATAAGGATCGTCGTAAGAAACAACAAACACATTGTCAGTTATAGTAATATTTTCTTCGTATTGATCACCATCCTCATCAGCATTGTACTTTAATTTGTATGTGTTGTTACCTAAATTCTCCCAAGTTCCAGGGTCACTAAAATCCAATTCACATATTCCAGCTGAATTTGTGAAATAAGAAGATTCGGTAAAAGTTCCATCTAAATTAATTGTAAATGAACTTTGTCTATCACAATCATCTAAAGGTTGATCATTTCCTTCAAACACTGATTTCGATTGAGTCCAAATTCCGATGAAAGAATCTTCTGCTTGCACAGTTGTATTGTCGTCATCACTACTACAAGAGTTAAGAGTTAAAGTGATTACGGATAATAGTAGAATAAATTTCTTCATTTTTTGATTTTCGTTTTTTGATGTTAAATAATAAATTGTTTTCTTGTCAAATTGTATGGTTCATTTATTATTAAATTCAACATGACAAGTGGAAGCAAATATAGGGTAGTTTCACTCAAATTTTAAGTATTAAATCCGTTGTATTTTTTCAATTAATAGTTCAGCTTTCCAATGTTGCTAGCGATTAGTGCGCTTTCGACAAAGAATAATGAGATCCAGAGAAGTAAAAAGTGCTCATGGGAGTGTTAAACAAACTTTTCAAATAAGCCTTTTTATCCAACCAAGTAAGTAAGACCCCATGATGGAAATTATAGATTAAGATTTGTTTAAAAGCAAAGTGTTGGGTTGGAGCGGAAGTCAACTTTTAACTCAGTTATTTTGTTGGCAACAGTTTTCTATTCAGAGGCTAATTCGATTGCTTTTTCCAAAACTTCATCATGACCATTTATTAATCCATTAATTGTCGATTTAACTTCAACATCTATTCTAATTCCATTTCGTTGTGTTTCCGAACCGTCAGGATAAAGAATCCCATTTCCTGATATTGCTGTTCTGTAACCTCCTAAATATTCAAACACAACAACATCTCCATCAGCTCCTGCAGTTTGGTTTCCAACTGTAATTATATTGTCAGCTGTTTGAAAAGCCATAGCCGTAAATTCAGACCTACTCAAAGACTCTTCATTTACTAACAATATAATTCTTCCCTTAAATGCCTTTTTACTATTGTTTGTTCGTAGATTATCTGTGTAGCTAAATCTTGAAGGGTAATTAATGTTCGGACTATAAATTTTACTAAAATCCTTTTTTTCTGTATTTAAATATCTAGAAAATCTATTATAAATAAAGGCGGGATAATTTCTTAAATCTATTATGATTGATTTTTTAGTGTCAAATGTTTTAAAAATATCTTCAATATCTCTGCCTTTAACGCTTGGCATATTTATATAGCCAACTTCGTCAGTGACCGATTTTGATTTAATTGCTTTAGAATTATCCCAATAGTTAAAATCATTAAAATCGTATCTGTTTACTTTGATTTTTTCAACTTGCCCTTGTCTGTCTATGGTTAGGTTTATTTCCTTTTCTGAACCGCTAAAAATTTTAGTGTAAGTGTTTTTAGTTTTAATGTTTTTATTGGAACCTGCGACATACTTTAGGTTTTTGTCTTTTTCTGTTCTAACATCTAAATCATTAATCTTCAAAATAACGTCTCCTAATTGTAAGTTATTGAGATTAGCAATGGAATCGTTATAAAAACCTGAAACAACCGCTTTATTTTCAATATGGGAAATCTTTGCAGGAATATACATAGGTCTTTCGTCAGAGAAACTTATCCAAGCGTGTGTATCATCTAATTTTGCGACAAGTTCTTTAATCTTATTTTGGTAGTCCCTTTGATTTTTAGCGTTTTTAATTTTCGGTATCATTTGTCTTAAAACAGAATCCCAATTTTGGTCGGTCATGTATTTATATGGATAAAAATATTCTATTATATTCCAATATTTAAACAAACCCAATAATCTATATTCTTCGTTAGGAAATTCAAAATTTTTGTATTGTGGTTCGTTAGTAACTTTTATGTTGCCGACAGGTTGTATTTCTACATAAAAGTTTTCCTTCTGAATTCTGTTATTTTCAATGAATTTTAATTTTGACGAAAGCTTATCATTAAAAAGATTTTCGTTTTGTAACCACGATAAGTCAAAGTTTTTATCGAAGTAATTTTCTTCAGAGCTACATTTTTTACAAACGTCTATGTTACCCAAGTTGTTAATCCAGTCTATGTAAATTGCTGATAGGTCGTTCTTATCAGTTGCTTTTAAAACTTTTGGAAGATATTTGATAAATTCATCGTCCCAGTTATAAATTCCTTTTCCAACCTCGGGATGATAATATTTTAGAAACCCGTAAATTTTTCCAATTGAAGCTAACTTTTCAATTTCCGAAATTGTCTGTTGAGCAGTCAATAAGTTTAAACTGAAAATGGTCAAAATTAGAATTACAGATGTTTTTTTCATATTGTTGCCAGTAGACCATCCCATAAAGCAAGTACGCCTCCCAATAGCTACCAGGAATGCTGCGTTAGTTTAATTTGTGGTCTTGTTTGTTTGATCTAAATATACAACCAATATTGTTGTTCTATAATTCTCAAAACAAACATTATGCTTGTAATATGAATGAGTATTATAACAACAAAAAAACGCCCAAAAGGGCGTTTCTAAATATTTTAAACTAGTAGCAGGAAGTCTTAAAAATTACATCTTCACAACGCCACCTTTAAGCACTTGCCATCTCAGTTTTAAACCTACTTCCATAAACTCAAATCCTGCTGCGGTAGCAGAGGCGATGTTACTATACTTTCCATAAGCACCCACTTGAAAACGGTTAGATATTGCATATTGAAGTCTAGCTTCTAAGCGAAATAGGGTAGTAGCCTCATCTTCTTCTACTACTTGTAAACCTCCAGCAGCATTTGCTGCATAGCTCCACTTTCCAGCTTGTCCCGTAAGATCTAAAAACAACTCAACTGCTTGATATTTTGATGGGCTAAAGTAAAGCGTAGGTACTTGATCTTTAAAACCTACATACTGGTAATTGATACCACCTTTAAGCGTTGGGTTTTTTGTAAAGTTGTAGTATAAAGAAGTGAATAGTAAGTTACGAGAGTTGCCATCCGTTTGCTGCGTGTGCATAAGACCAGAATACCAACCTAAGTTTATATTAGTTCCCATATTATAGTTCAGGGAGTAGTTATTCATAAATATCTTTTCGTCTAGTAGCGCTGCGTTAAAATCTTGTAGCGTTCTGCTGTAACCTATCTCTAAATATTGCAGTGGCAATGGTCTTGATTTTATAAAAACAGATCCATTTACATCTGTATAGTTATTTGCATTTGCGTCTGCTTTTACAAATCCTAACGTCCCTTCTAACCATGTATTATTAATCACTCTATAATGAGCACCTATAGATGCATCTGTATTATATGCCATCGTATTTGTAGTCATATTTTCAGTAGTTCTATAGTTATATGAGAACACTGTTTTAAACCTGCTTGTAAATGGTAGGGTAGCCGTCATTCCAGCAGAGTATGCTTGGTTATCGCCATTATCAGAAGTGTAGGCAGCTCGTGTTTCAATCACGGGAGCAAGGCTACTTTCTATTGTTTTCATTAACCCAGTAGCATCTTTCTGATTAGGGTAGAAGGTTAAGGTATTTTTCGCGAAAGCGTAAGCCTCATCCAGATTCCCCTGTGCGCGGTATGCATTTGCAATCCCTAGGTTTCCATCAAAAGAGGCGCTATCCTTCTCGAGGATACCGTTATATACCTCGATACTCTTTTTGAAAGTCCCAGTGTACATCCCTAGCGTAGCTTTGAGTGCCGCAACGCGCTGGTTTGTAGGGAATGTCACTTTTAGATCTGCAATGGCAGTTCTTGCCGTGGCGTATTTTCCGTTCCAGATAAGTGCCTGGATGTAGCGCTCGTTTGCGGTAATGATTTTTGTAGTGTCCGCTTTCGCGAAATCGATACTCTCCTGCGCTAGTGATAAAGCAAGCTTGTCGTCCTTCTGTAAGTGAGCAACTAATGACTTTCCTACCTGAGAATTTAAGGTGTCTGAAAGTTGGTTATACATCGTGTTTGCATTCTCATAATCCTTCTTTGCGATATAAGTATTTGCAAGAGCACTTATGATTTGCTCATCGTTAGGCATATCCTCTAGAGCACTTTTAAGCAATTGTATAGCCGCATCATATTGAAAGGCAGTTGTGAGTTGGTTTGCTTTCCCTAAACGCATAAACTTTTTTGACACGGCAGCATTTGCATTGCCAGGTTGTACCGTAAGTGCTTTATTTACATAAGTGATTGCAGCGTCGTATTCTTTAAGGTTAGAAAGCGTGTTTGCATAACCGAGTAGGGCAGAGAAGCTCGTGCTGTCTTTGGCAACAAGTGTTTCATAAAAGTCCTTTGCTGCGCCAAAATCGCTATCCCATAAAAGAGATTCTGCATAGTTTAAGCCAACTTCAAAATCCGTCGGATAGTCAGCCTTTAGTGTTGTAAATAATGATCTAGCTTCTGCGCTATCACCGCTCAGACCTAAAGCACGACCGTAACAAAGTCTTGCTGTCTTATTATCTGGGTAGTCTTCAAGTACTTCTCCAAAAAAAGCTTTTGCCTCCTCATATTTTCCAGTTTCTAATAAAGTGAAACCTGCAGACATATCTTGGGTGTATGCTGTTGCACTTAAAAGGAAGACGATAATTAATGTTGCTATTCTCATTACGTTTGTTTTACAGTTGCAAGTTATGGTCATGTATCAAGATTTCAATCTGAAGATAATTGCAACTCATCGACACTTATCGTCGACTGGTGGAGGTTAAGATCTGGTAAAGGGTAGTTTTGAGTTTATAGGTAATAAAAATATTCAATAATTAGCCAAGAACCATCTAATTTTTAGGCTTTTATGTTGCGTTGTATATTGATATGTAAAAATAGGTTAGAGATGAGTTTTGGATAGATGTTGCACACATTTTTCAAATGTGGCTTGCTCTTCTTTTAAGGTTTGATAAATTCTTACTGTTGCGAACATCTCCCCAAATGTGCCTTCCTCTCCTTCATACTTCAGTCGTCGGAGGCAGGTTCGAAGAGGGGCTTTCTATTTTTTTACTCCTCCTCTTCGAAGAGGAGGCTGGGAGGAGATGTTTTTTGCGTTCGAGTAAGAGTTTTGCTGCCAACATCTCCCCAAATGTGCCTTCCTCTCCTTCTAAGATTTGATAAATTCTTACTGTTGCTAACATCTCCCCAAATGTGCTTTCCTCTCCTTCATACTTCAGTTGTCGGAGGCAGGTTCAAAGAGGGGCTTCATTTTTTTACTCCTCCTCTTCGAAGAGGAGGCTGGGAGGAGATGTTTTTTGCGTTCGAGTAAGAGTTTTGCTGCGAACATCTCCCCAAATGTGCCTTCCTCTCATTCCTAAAGTCATTCGTCGGAGGCAGGTTCAAAGAGGGGCTTTCATTTTTTTACTCCTCCTCTTCGAAGAGGAGGCTGGGTGGAGATGTTTTGCGTTCGAGTGAGAAAAACAACAACTAAGTCAATTACAAACATTCCTCTATTCTATCTTCTATAGCAATAATAACGGCATCAATATCTTTAAACACTTCCTCATTTGTAACTCTTAAGAAATGTACACCTTTCTCCTCTAGACGACCTTGACGCAGTCCGTCTTCTATGATTTGGTATTCGTGAATGCTTCCATCTAACTCAATAGCAAGACCTATTTCATGACAATAGAAATCGACGATGTAATCTAATAACGGCACTTGTCTATGAAATTCTGCACCGGTTGCCTTTCTTCTGATCTTATCCCAAAGAGTTAACTCTGCTAGCGTCATATTCTTTCTGAGCTCCTGAGCTCGCTCTTTTAAATCTCTACGGTATGGAATTAATCTTTGCATTATTTTTTTTGTTGTAAATATCTATAAATCAATAAAATAGGTGTTTTTAGATATATTAGGCTGCTAACATCTCCCCAAATGTGCCTTCCTCTCATTCCTAAAGTCATTCGTCGGAGGCAGGTTCAAAGAGGGGCTTCATTTATTTACTCCTCCTCTTCGAAGAGGAGGCTGGGAGGAGATGTTTTTTGCGTGTGAGTAAGAAACAGAGAAGTTGAAAATAAAATATTTCACACCCTAACAATCAAAAACCCTCTCCTTATATAGTAACAAGTAAAGCTTTCGCGAAAGCGGTACAACCACTAAACATGCTTTAAAGAAGAAATACTACCATTCGTCTACAGTAAAAATGTGCTCATCGAAATTTCAACCGAAAGCCTCTTAATTGCTTGCATCTTTGTACCAGAATCAAACAACAAACTATTATGGGACTTACAGTAATAAACAATAAGAGCACATTAAGAATAGTGCACAACGCAAGAACGATGTCAACAGGAGCTACATTAAATGTAGTGCATAGAAAGGTTGATAAGCCAGTTATCCAACTAATGACTTATTAATCATCAATCATGATCGCAATCCAACAAAAAATCAAAAAAGCACTTTCACCAGAGCAAATATTTATGCTCAGTGCCTTTGTAGTAAATGGAGGAAATTACCTCTATAACTTAGGCCTAGGTAGAGTTTTAGGACCTGGAGCTTTTGCAGATGCTGCTATATTAATCACATTACTTCTAGTACTATCTTTTGTAGCGATGACTTTCCAACTTGCAGTTGCAAAGTTTACTACAGAGTTTGATGCATCAAAACAAGAAGCCTTTGTAAAAAGAGCTTACAAGCAGGCAACGACTTTTGGGATTATACTCGGAGCGATGATTGTAGTTTTTGCAACTTCATTACAGTCACTTTTTCAAACGGCATCACCTATAATGTTTACCATTTTTGGTCTAGCAGTCCCTCTTTATTTTGTGATGAGTGTAAATCGAGGTAACCTACAAGGACGCAAATCATTTATTGAACTCTCTGTTACATATCAGCTAGAGATGGTATGCAGGCTCGCTCTTACTTTTGCATTCTTACTGTTTTTCAATATAGAATCCTCTGTAGCAGTATCTACAGCAATAGCAGTTTCTTTTATCGCTGGAGTGTTTCCTTTTAAGAAACTCACTTCAAAAAAAGCGATAGAGACAGCACTTACCTCAAAAGAGAGTAAGGCCGTAACTCAGTTTTTTGTACTTACCGCATGTTATGAACTTACCCAGATCATTTGTAATAACAGTGACATATTATTAGTAAAGCACTTTTTCCCATCGTATGATGCAGGATTATATGCTTCACTAGCACTTATAGGCCGTGTTGTATATTTTGTAACTTGGATGTTTGTAATGTTATTACTTCCTACCGTTGTAACCATGCGTAAAGAGGGTAAAAACTCTGTTCCAGTACTTATGAAGTATGTAGGTTACATCACAGTCCTTGCAAGCGCTATTGTGTTATTCACGTTTTTATTCCCATCATTTGCCGTTCAGGTTCTCTTTGGAGATCAATATATGGCTATTGCTCCCTTACTTGGCTGGTACGCCCTTGCCACATCTTTTTTTGCCTTATCTAATATTTTTGCCTACTACTATTTATCCCTAGATCATTATAAGCCTATCGTAATTGCGGCCATTTTCGGAGTGTTACAGATAGTGTTAATCATATTATTCCACGATTCGTTATTTGAAGTTGTGTTAGCCCAAGTTGCAGCGATGGGTGGTTTACTTATCGCGCAACTACTTTACTTCTGGAAAATGCAAGTAAAGTAAAATATACCCCCAGATTGTAGTTTGCCCTCTTATAGAAGCTGTTGCTTTGATAAGAGGGTTTTGTTTTAGCAATACTTTATAAAACTGCTATTGCCATCCAAGCCTCGTCCTTTTAATATGTTCTACATTGATTAGAGAATACTTTTGATAGCATTCTTAAGTGCTGTAATATAGTCTGTTGAGCTATATAAGTGATAATCCGTGTATTTTCAAAAATCGTTTATCGAAGGTCAAATACCATTCGTCTATACTAATGGTCGAGTAAACGTTTTTGGTCCGCTTTCGCGAAAGCAAAGCCGCATATTTGTACTATCAAAAAAACATAACTACTTAAAAATAAATATCATGGCTTTAGAAATCAACAACATTTACGGAGTAACTTGTATCAAAGGAAAAGTATCTAGCACACACGTTCAAGAAGTAAAAGGATACTTCAAAGCATTACTTACGATACAAGATAATGTCATCATCAACTTATGTGAGATCAAGAAAGGATCTAAGAAGTTAGTAAGAGTTTTAGAAAACTTACAAGCTGAAATCTCAGAAGAAAAATCACTCAAATTTTTCAGCTACCCAGAGCCAGCAGTAAAGGAATTATACGCACAGCTTAATAATGAAGCCAACTATTACCAGGCAGCAGCATAACATAAAAGAATACTACTACAACAACATCAAATCTATATATCATGAAATTAGCAATCGTAACGGCCTATCCACCGAGCAAAGTAACTTTAAACGAATATGCATATCACTTAGTTAAGCATTTTCGTCAAAACCAAGAAGTAACAGAACTTGTACTTCTCACAGATGTAACTCCAGAACAAGCAGATATCACTTTTGAAGAAGATGGATGCGCAATCACCGTAAAGCAGTGCTGGAAATTTAATAGCTTATCTAATGTACTATCCATTGCAAAGGCAGTAAAAGCTACAAAGCCAGATGCGGTACTTTATAACCTACAGTTTATGAAGTTTGGAGATAAGAAAGTAGCAGCCGCTTTAGGTTTATTTTCTCCTTGGGTTTCTAAGTTAATGGGAGTTAAAACTACGGTGCTACTTCATAATATTATGGAAACTGTAGATCTTGATAGCGCAGGATTTACATCTAACAAACTTAAAATAAAAGCCTATAACTTTATTGGAGAGATGCTTACTCGTGTAGTTCTTAAAGCAGATACTGTAGCACTTACCATAAGCAAGTATGTGACTATCCTTGAAGAAAAATATAACGCAAAAAATTGCGTACTGATCCCTCATGGTACTTTTGAAATTCCATTAGAACCGTCTTACCAAGCTGCTCCTGGTCCTCTTAAGATAATGACTTTCGGAAAATTTGGAACTTATAAAAAAGTAGAAATACTTATAGAAGCAGTACAAAAGGTAAGAGAAAACACAGGACGTGATCTTGAGATTGTAATTGCGGGTACAGATAGCCCTAATACACCAGGATACCTAGCCGAAGTAAAGGAAGCATATAAGCATGTTCCTAATCTCACTTTCACAGGTTATGTAGAAGAAGAAGATGTACCAGTGATATTTTCAGAGAGTGCGATGGTAGTTTTTCCATACACATCTACTACTGGAAGTTCTGGAGTATTGCACCAAGCAGGAAGCTATGGTAAAGCAGTAGTAATGCCAGATCTAGGAGATTTAAGCATCTTAGTAAAAGAAGAAGGATACAGAGGTGAGTTCTTTAATCCAGAAAGTATGCACAGTCTTGCATCTGGTATAGAAAATCTAGTAATGAATGAAGCATATAGAACAGAAATTGCAAAAGCTAATTACAAAGCAGCAACAGCGTTACCTATGAGCCGTATCGCTCAGATGTACCTAGATGTTTTTGCAGGAAGAAGTACTAATAATAACGAAGTAATATTAAAGGTAGCATAATTACCGGTTCTTAATGATCAAATAGGCATCGTCTTTCACCCCAAGTGTATTTACAATTCCAAAAAAAGCCTGTTTGTTCTTTCGCCACGGTAATCTACCAGCCACTTCAGTCGGTATATCCTTAAAGTCGTAAAGTGTCCAAGAGAGATAGTGTAAACTATCTCTTTTCTGGGTTACATAAAACTCCTTAAAATATGCTGCTTGATCGTCCTCATCAGGTCCTAGAGGATTCCATAATCCGTGATAAGCTGCGAGACCAAATTCTTGCAAAACCACAGGTTTGCTAGTGGCATCTGTGAGTACTTTGTGAGCCGCTGAAAGATCCTCAAGATCTTTGTAATAATGATACGAGACAATATCTACATGCTCTTTAAGATTTAGTGCAGCCTCTGGAGAAGACCAGCCTATAGTCACTGGATGCGTATTATCTATAGTCTTGAGATACTCTATCGTTTGACTCAGCCACGATAATACTTCGCGTTCCCCACGACTTTCAAAATCGAGGTTAGGTTCATTTTTAATATCCCAACCTAGCAATGCAGGATGATCCTTTACATGGCTTACAATACTATGAAGGTGCGCATTTGTTACAGTCCAGTCTTGTATGCGATAATCTCCATAAAAGTCAAAAAGAGTGACTACAACCTTAAGTTTTGCTTTTTCTGCTTCGTCTAGAAGTGAGGTGAGTTTCTCAAGCTTTTCTTTAGGAACACGTGCTTTTCCAAAATCTTCAAAACCTACAAAGACTCTTATGGAATTAAGTTTAAGATCATTAATAATTTGAAAATCTGTAGCAAGTGTGTCCTTACTAAATGTAGGGCCAAAGGTATCCCAAGGACTTCCTTGCGGGTAATAATTCATGCCTTCAAGCATTGTAAGATCTAGAGGGATAGTTTCATTTTGAATTTCAGCAGGATGGGAGGCTGCTTTTTCAAAATGACGCACTCTCCAAAATCCATCTTCTAGCAGTAGTATGATTTTATAGTCATTATTAAAAGCTCGTTCTACAAGAAATTGTTCATTTTTAAAAACACGCTCTACACCAGTTACATTGCGATCTGTGAGCACAACTAATGTACCATCTGCACTATAAAATTCTACAGAGAGGTGATGTGTAAGCGTTGTGCTTTCTATATAGGTGTTTGTTTCATTATTAAGTGCTAGTAGGTCAAGTACTTTCCCTCGAGCACGCTCTGTATAATGGTCAAAAATACCTGCATCTTCTCCTGTGTAAAAAGCCCTGTTTTTCACATACCAAGCATCAAGATAGTCTTCTTCTATACTCGCTAGATTTGCTTCTTCCATAGGCCTTCCGGGGTTTTCAATAGACTGCCAAGTAACTTCTGGTACATAATGACGGTCTTTTGTTTCGTCAAGATGTAGCATTTTACTCCTATCTGCACCCGTATTTAAAAAAGCAATCACCTGACTCACACCATAGAGTACACCTGCATTTATGAGAATAAATCCAGCCAAAATCAAAATGCGATATAGGGTTTTGTTACTTTTCAATCTATTGATATTTGGGTGTTACTTTCTAGTCCTAAACAACGTACTACAACGTCATAGGTTCCAGTAGGATAATCTTCTTCTTTTAAATAAAAGGTAGCCTCACCATTTTTTGTTTGTCCGTTGCGGGTTTCATTTCCTATGGTTACAGATACGTCAATTCCATTTTGCACCAATTGCCCTAAATAGCTTGTAAGCGGTCCTATGGTCAAGTTTCTTTCGGTTATCGTTGGAGTAGGGATGGAGGTTATGATGGATTTAAATTGCTGCGTTATGGTGTTGCTTTGTGCAATGCCCGTAACTGCTGCTCTTACATTCCACGTGGTAGGTGATTGTGGGTGTAACGCTTTCGCGAAAGCGTACCCATTAACCGTACTCGCCTTATTCTGCCAGTGGGCACCTGTTGCATCTGTCATATAGAAGGTAACCAGCGTTCCATCTGTCATCACATTACCATGCTCATCGCGTATTTGCGTACTCTGAAAGCTGATGATCTCGTTGCCATCTGCATAGTTATGATTGCTAATTACCGTTATGCGAAAATCCTGAGCTACATCTGGAAACACATCTGCTACGAGCTCTTTTGATGAGATATCTTCAAGCGTACTCCCGGTGCTCACTCTCCCTGTGCGCAGTGGAGAAGAAATGCGTTTCCACACAAAACCAGAAGTTATAGGATGCGTAGTAGTCGTAACCGCCGACTTAAATTGTGATTTAAGTGCTACTTGAGTGTTGTCTGGAAGGGTGTTATCTAGCGTATCAGTCGGTATGCTCACAAGCATCGTGTAATCACGCACATTTGCAACAATACTACGCGGACCAAGGTATGTTTCAATAGTGCCTAAATGGTTTGTGTCTGGTAATAAGGTGAACTCACCTTCTTGAGAGATGTTCTCATTACTATAAAGGCTATAATTCACAACACCACTTCGTTTAGTAAAACTAGGCGGAATGTAAAACTGTGCTCTATTATCTAGTATTTCAGGTTCAAGAACGATGGTGGCGTAGGTACTTGATAGAATTAGATAAACAGTTTGCTCATCTAGTGCGCTGCCTGTTATAATTGGTATAAACAATCCCTTATCTGTAACTGTTTGATCACCTATATCCTCTAAAGTTATGGCAGTATGTTGCACCGTTTTTACTGCAGCTTTATCTGCACAAGAACAGAATACTGTGAGCAGCGATAGTGCAACGATAGCAAAGGACGATATGTATGTGCTACGTTTTATCACTTTGGATTACCCACATAGTTGTTAGTGGTAATTGTTATATATGCATACGGCATATTTTTGATAGGTATAAATGATTGCTCACTTCCAGATGCATTTCTTTGCGGTACTACTTTATCAGATATACTCTGATTAGGTAGTCCGTTTACAGAAGCTGTTTTTAATCCAGAGGCTATTTCTATAGGCAAGATATCTGAGTATAATACCTCAGAAAATGGCCTTTTACGTTGCTGGCGCACACTCTCATCTATATACCTGCTTTCTACCCATAACAACTCTTTGTCTTCATTATAGTAGCCTATAAGTAGTTGTGGTATGGTCGCTTCTTCTATACTAGTGTTAAACAGGAAACCTTTAAGTGTATTTTCTTCTTGCTTCACCTTAGAAAGATCTACTGCCTGATATAAATCTGTCGTAGCAACATTTGCGCTTACTTGTACTTCAAAATTTACAGGGATGTCTGTAAGATCAATCTCTGTAAATGTATCTGGAGCATACGTAGTTGGTTTTTCTTCTGTGGCAGAAGCCCACGCAATTCCTTCAAAATTGATGCGGTAAAGCGTTGTCTCCTTAGGTAGTAATTTATGTTTGACTACATCCTTGGCATTAAACCTAGCCAGCTCTTCATTATCTTCATTATAGATAGCTCCCGTTACAGATATATCTGCAGGGATATTATCAACATTTTGAATTTCTCCCACAATAGCATAGGTCGTATCTAGTTGCACCAGTCTTGCAGAGAGTACTTCTACTACAGGTTGCTTGAGTACATCTTCATGAAAGGTTTGCTCAGATGTAACAGCACGTTTTCCGTGATTATAATACCTCGTTCCGCTCTGTATGAGAAGCTGCTCTGGCGGTATATCTGGATCTACAGTTTTAGGAACGATATACCATTTGCTTCTCTTTTTGAGCAGTTGTAACTCGTCGTGAGTTTCAATTTCTTTAAGTGGTGTAATCCAGGTAGCATCTACAATTCCTAAAGCAGTGGTATCTGTTTTTGGTATAATGTCTATGTATAGACTATCCAACTTCGCATAAGAACTCAATAAACCATCTGAGACAGAAATCTCGAGCATAAATTGAGATAGTTTCTTGTCACTATCTGGATCTAGATAAGAATGGGCACGCTCAAATTCTTTAAAATCTACCGCATCATAATAAGCAGTAACCACATTATTAGCCGATAGTTGGGTGGTGTTTTTTACATAAAATAAATATCCGCCAAAGGCAATTACAATCAGTAAGATGATGGTCCACACCACAGATGTTCGATATAATAGGGAAGGAGCGCGCTTGTAGATAGGAGTAAAGGCAAAATATAGCGGCAGCTCTTTCTTTCTTTTAAAGGAACGCGTCCAGAGCGAACCTAAATGAAGTAGAAATGCAATGATAACTGTGGTAAATGGTATAATTCCCCACATGAGCTTTAAAACAAGTGGAGCATCTTCTCGAGGCAACACACTTGGCAAAGGAGCGATGCCTGCTTTTTCCCATACCATAATACCATTTTCTAGTAAGCTCAATCTGTGCCAACCAGCAAAATAAAGTAGAGGATCATAAAACTTGTCGTTTGAAAAAACATACTTCAAATGGTATTTTTCTGGTACCGTAAGAAACTGCTGGAGTGACCCTATACCTTCTATACCTCTATATTTTGAGTTTTCGAGACGCTCTACCGCCCTTGTAGTAAGTTCTGGTAATCGTCTTGCAGAGTGATAATCACCATCTACTGTAGTTGCCTTAGTTTGTGCAGAGAGCCATGCCATTTGGTCTCCAAAACCAAGTGGTAAGTATCTCCATTTGTAATGCTCATCTTCATTTAAGAAGTTTACAATAGGCGTCATTTTTATAGCATCTGGCTGGCTCGGTCTAAACTTTCCTAAGGTTATCGTGAATATGGCGATAAAGATGAATAGGAATGATAAGAATGCCCCAGACGCTCTATGTACAAGCGTACCCCATTTTTCTTGCAAGTAGTCTTTGTAATCACCTTCTACAAAGCGATAACAGAACTCTCCAAAAACGGGCAGCGCCATAATAGAAGCCCACAAGGTAAAACGATCTAAGGTTAAGATATTAAAGGCGTTTTCTCCCAGCATTGCTAGAGGTACTGGAGTTGTTCCGCCGGTTCCTAAAATCAATAACAAGGTAAATGATATCCCAAAAAAGAGTAGTCTCTTACTGTAATACCTATAGAAAAAGTAAGGAAGTAAGAACATTAAAAGCCCCCAGGGAATCACAAAGAATACTAAGCCAGAGGAGAGCACTTCAAGAAAATTATCCCTAGATCCATGAGGAATAGGTACCTGTGTGATGGGATTATTTTTTGTGTTTACCCAATATGGAAAAATGCAACCTACGATAAGCACGAGCGAGCAAGCTCCAAATATAACGATGCGCCTTAAGTGGGTCCATACCGCTTTCGCGAAAGCGATAACAGTCACCTCCTTTATACTATTCACCTTTTCTCTCGCAGCATCCATTACCACCATACCTAACAGTGGGAATATAAAAAAGATCATCCCAAATATAGGAGTGACATGATGTGAAGTAACAGTAACCGATAGTAATGCAAGGGCTTTAAATAGATGTCGCTTGCGTGCTGTCTTTACCCACAGATAGATCTCGGGGAGGCAGTGCATTAATACGGAGATACCTATAATACTAGGTAGTTGCCCAAAAATGTGCAGCGTCTCTACGAAAGAGGAGCTAAAAACAGCCATCAATGCAGCATATCCTGCAACCTTCTTATTAGGTATTAAGACTTTGGTAAAGCGATAGACACCAGTAATAAATAGCACAACGCCCGTGAGAGCAACCGTAAACATCCCAAATTTAAGTCCGCCTATATAAGACAGGGCACCAATAGTTTGATGTACAAGTGGCGGATAGCCCATGACGGTAAATCCAGTATACCAACTATAACTCCATGGCTCAAACCAGCTAGTTGCATAATGATTTGCAAAAAACAAATGTATAAGCGCGTCATATGTGCGCTCTACAGTAAAGAACATAGCCGTCCCGTGGAAAATCATTCCAAGGAGCACGGCGCTTACTAGGTATTTGTTTGTTTTTGACTGCATTGTTTGGGAGTGAAAAGATACCCTTTTTAATATTCTGAATCAAAGATAGTTCTTTCGATAAATGGTTCATCCTTCGACGAGTGGCAACCGTCTATAGTAAGCCGCTAGCCATCGAAAACACTGGCTGTCAACGAGAAAAGCGAGGTATGTTTGTACTGTAAAACAATAACAACACACAAAAACACACATTATGAAAACTGGAATAATCATCCCTTGCTACAACGAAGAAAAGAGACTTAACACAAACGCATTTGTGTCATTCATTAAAGAAAACAGCGATTATCATTTATGTTTTGTAAATGACGGAAGTAAAGATAAAACGCTAGAGGTTCTTTATAGTATGAAAGAACAAGCGCCTAATGCAATAAGCATTGTTGATGTAAAAAAGAACTCAGGAAAAGCTACAGCAGTAAGAGCAGGAGCTAGATTCTTATATAGCAAGTCTACTATCTCTACGATAGGATTTATGGATGCAGACCTCTCAACAGACTTCAGAGATTTTAAGGACCTCGTTAAAACTCTGAAGACTGAGGGAAAGCTCGTAGTATTCGGTTCTAGAAACGCTTTAGGAAGCGGTACGATAGAACGCAACTTTATGAGAAACATGTTTTCAAAATTTGTGAAGCAGTTTATCTTACTAATCTTAGGATTACCTATAAGAGACACGCAGTGTGGAGCAAAAGTATTTACAAGAAGCATCGTGCCTGTAGTATATGACAATGCTTTTACTAGCAGATGGTTATTTGATGTTGAGATCTTCTTACGTCTTAAGAGCTACCTAGGAAAAGAAAACACAATGAAGAACATTTTTGAGCAGCCACTTATGAGATGGGTACACGTAGATGATTCTAAGTTAGGAATGAAAGACGCTTTACAAATCCCAATGAATCTTACACAAATCTGGATGAACTATGCTTTTCAAAGCAATACAGCAGCCAGCGCAATCCCTACAGAATTTGCATTAGACACTATGTCTCAAGAATTTTCTATAGCAGCATAATAATTACTGTTTCCTAGTCCCCATAAAACATCATTTATCCACATCAAATCTACTATTATGAACATTTATCCAATAAAATTTGAGCCTATTCTTCAAGAAAAAATCTGGGGAGGATCTAAACTACAATCGGTACTTAACAAGAAATGTACTAGCGATACGACTGGTGAGAGCTGGGAAATATCTGGAGTAGAAGGAAATATATCACAGGTAGCAAACGGATTATACGAGGGAGAATCACTGGTTTCTCTTTTAGAAAACCACACAAGTGAATTTGTAGGAGCTGCAAATTATGAACGTTTTGGAAATGAGTTTCCGTTGCTTATAAAGTTTTTAGATGCAAAGACTAATCTTTCTGTACAAGTACACCCAGATGATGAGATGGCACAAAGAGATCATAACTCATACGGTAAAACCGAAATGTGGTATATCATGGACCATGAAGAAGAAGCAGAGATCATATTAGGTCTTAAAGATAAAAACGCAAATACAGAAATCTTACGTGATGTGACAGGAGATAATGTATATGACGTATTTAATAAAGAAAAAGTAACAAGAGGTGATGCATATTTTATTCCTGCAGGAAAGATACACGCCATAGGAGCAGGTGTACTGGCAGCAGAGATACAGCAAACCTCAGATATCACCTATAGAGTTTATGACTGGGATCGCACAGATAAAGAAGGTCAAAAAAGAGATTTACACCTTGACCAGTCTGTTGCTGCGACAAGAGAATTTTATGAAGAGTGCAAGAAAGAGTGTAAAACGGAAGGAAATACTTCATCGAATGTGGTAGCCTGTGATTACTTTACTACAAATGTGTTACGAGTAAATAAAACTTTTGAAAAATCTTATGCAAACCTTGACTCTTTTGTAATCCTTATGTGTGTTGAGGGTTGTGCCTCAGTAACCGTAAATAATAAGACAGAGATTGTATTTAAAGGTGAGACCATCTTACTTCCAGCAAATTCTAAAGAAGCTTTTTTCTTTGCAAAGGATGCTCAATTTCTAGAAGTATATATTGATTAATAAATTAAATCTGTACACAAATCCCTTAGTAAATCTAGGATGTACGTTGTTGTTATTGTTACTTCTATTAGATCAAGCAATACTAAGGTTACGTAGAGATTATATAATAAATCCTCATTGTCATCGGACTGTGAGGATTTTTTTGCACTATTATATCCTATTAGAAGCAGAGTAATTAAGCATGTGAAATAAGTATAATGGTTTAAGTTACGCTTTCGCGAAAGCGTACTATACATAAAAAATAATCTGATGTATAGAAAAACAAAAGCCCCATACAACGTATAGGGCTTTAACCAAATAAACAAACCAATCAATCAATTATTCCATAATCATTTTTTAAGGGTTAATAGTATTCTTTCTGCGCACTAATGCAATAAACACTAGTCCAGCAATGAGTATGAAAACAAACGCCATAATAGGCGGAAATAAGCTAGCGCGATGTGCTGTTACTTCAGTGAAATTTTTACCATCTACTCGCAGTGATAAGGTGTGATTATTATCATCATTAAGTACAAAGTGTTTCTTATTAAGCCCATCTTTAAGTAGGATTAATGCACTCTGGCTTTTGTGAATATCTACAAACGCTGTGTTTTCTATAACTGCACTTTGTATAGTGGTAGGCACTCCAATCACTTTAAAAACTACCTTAGTTTCATGTCCTAATTGTACAATGCCGTTTAATAACAATACTTCTTTATTCTCGTCAAAACGTATGTGCAGGTTGTTCTTAATATGAGTAAGAACCATTTCTTTAAACTCCTCTGGAGTGGTATAAGGCGTGTCTGAAAAATGCGTGTTTATCTCATGCTGAAAAGCAGTGAGAGATGCACTCACTTGTAGCACCCATGTTTGATCTTCTTGCTGCACTAACATTGTAGTGGAAGCATCTGATTGATGTGCAAGTGCTTTAAAAGAAAAACATAATATGCAGAGAACAATCAATAATGATTTTAGTTTCTTTCTAGTTTGCATAAGCTCCGTTTAAACAGTTAATAAAGTTATTTGCTCCAGCTGCATCTACATGGTAGTGATATCCTCTCACATCATCCTCATGACCTCTACAAGCATCTAGGTCGCTAGGCTCGTTACCATCACTATCGAGTTGTGCATATAATCCATGTCCATCAAGTGCATAGCCTATCATTGCAGCATGTCCATCTTCTTGGGCTAGCTGGGTAGTAACTCCTGTAGCTGCATGATAGTGATAACCTGCGTTGAGATTGATATGCCCACCAGCATCATCAAATGGAGCTAGGGTATATGCTCCTAGTATTGCATCTGTAGGTGCTGGTGCGTCAAAAACTACTCCGTTAAAAGCTACACCTCGCTGTGATGGGCCGTTTCCTCCCATAGGACCTCCGCCACCAAAATTAATGGAGCTAGCAACTCGTTGAGGTGTTACAGGGATGAGGTACGTTCTAGTGAGGTCTGCCACATAAGAGGGCAAACATTCTACACAAAAATTCTCATATTCTTCTCCCACGTTTGGGTTTGCGGCATTTGCACAGTCTTCTAGTGAGTCTGTTGTATAAATATCACCGTTGTCGTCATACATAAGCCATGTAGTGTCATTGTAAAAGGAAGCCATATTTTCAATAAATGCTCCATCTACATCATATACTTGACCGTTTTCTAGCCAGATTCCTCCTGCCTCAGCATCATCTGCAATATTATCTGGACACCATGGACCCATATTGTGATCTGCTGGTGTACTTGTAACAAGAAGTTCGTAGCAATCTGTAGTTACTCCGTTAGATAAAGTACAAGGTACGGTGGTAATAGTAACAGAATTGTCACTAGTATAAAATAGTGATGCATCTACATCTATTACGACACCATCTGTATCTGTAGTTTCCTCTGTTTGAGTTGCATTATCGTCGCTTGAGCAAGAGTTGCATCCTATTAATATCATTGAGGATATAAATAATCCTATGAGTGGTAATTTTGAGAAGTATGACATATTTTTTTGATTTTATTGGTTGAAGTTTTTTGAAGTTAGATGGGAGTGATGTTTGTTTTTAAAAGCTCTGTAATTACTCACAGAGCTTTTGGCTAATTAAAAACAATTCACTTTTTACATATTACTTTTTTTCTCTGCGTTGTGGTTTTGGTGCTTTTTTAAATTCTTTTTCAGAGATGAAACCATCTTCGTTTGTATCTACTTTATCAAAGTCATTTTTTAATGGACCTTTTATTTCAGATTTTGCAAGTTTGCCATCTTCATTCTTATCCATTTGCTCCAATAGTTCAGCATACGTAGGTGGTTTTTTTCTATCGTTTCCTCGTTGTGCCTGTGCCATTGAAACACTTGTAAATGCTACACAAAATATAGCCGTTATTACCGCCGTTTTAAATTTCATAGTTTTCATATTTCTAGTTTTATGTTACACTTATTTGACATCAAATGTAATAGGTAGTTTAATGGTTACGAGTCACTTTAAGTGAATGGGCGCTAGTTTTCTGTGAATGGCATTATCTAGCCTTTTTTTATAATTTGATACTGTGTAAATGCGCTTATTCTAGCCTATAATAGCTATTCATAAAGGTTTATTTAATTTGTTGGATGCGTTGTTTTCTTAGATAAATAAGTTGAATTAACGCATAAAAAAAGCTGGGTAATGTTTTGTCATTACCCAGCTTTCTATAAATGTTTTGTTGCTCTTTACAAAGAGCATGTTTTAGTAAGTTACTCGAGTTTTAACGTCTGTATATCAGTAATAAGTTGAGCAATAGATGATCTATTTAAACCATTATATATTCCTCTTATGTGCTTATTACTATCAATGAGGAGAAAATTTTCTGTGTGAAGGAAGTCGTCTATTGTTTTTTCTTCTCCTAAGTCATTTTCTACAAAATAGAAGTCTCTTCCTAGTGAGTATATATCCTTCTTATCTCCAGTAACGAGATGCCATTTATTATCTATAACACCATTGTCTTCGGCATACTTTTTTAAGACTTCGACAGTGTCTGAGGTAGGCATCACGGAGTGAGATAGCAATACAACGTTTGGGTCATATTTAAATGCTTCTTGCACTTTGAACATATTATCTGCCATTTGCGGGCAAATACCTGGACACACAGTAAAAAAGAAGTCCGTCACATAAATCTTATTATCAAATGTTTTTTGAGTAATAGTTTCCCCTAGCTGATTAGTCAGCGCAAAATCAGGAATTTTATGAAAGTCTTTTTCTTCTTGTGATCCTAGTACAATCCAGTTAGGAGTAAATGACTTCTCATTATAATAGGGTAGATACTCTGTTCTACTAGTTTCTACTACTTTGACGTTTTCCTTTTTTACTTCTTGATTACAACTAGTAAAAGAGGTAAGTGCTAGAAGTACCAAGAGGCTCATTAGTTTATTTTGTGATAATAATTTCATCTTCTAATTTATAACAGGAGTTAGCTTTTCTCATTCCAAAAATTCGCCCATTACGAGCTTCATAATTCACGTATAATGTTCCGTTCTCAAGCCAAGCTTTTTGCAAACCGCTTTCTTGTCCATTGACTAAATTTCTTTGCTTTGCAAGCACGCCAGTAGCATACCATTCTCTTTCAACACCTTCCTTCACTCCTTTACTGTAATTGGATTGAGAAGCCAGAACTCCATTTTCCCACCAGCTTTTATAAATACTATCTAGCCGATTATTTTTATAGTAAGATTCAATACGTAGTGTACCATTTTCAGACCATTTTTGAGCTATTCCTTCTCGTTTACCTTGGATATATCCTATTTTCTCGGCAAGTGTATCGTTAGGATAAAACCTTAGTGAGTATCCAGAAAATAATTCGTTATTATAATACCAAGCACCTTCTAGCGGATTCAAAACCAGCTCTTTTTTTAATACCTCTATGTCGCTGATAGTTTTAGGTTTATCAGAATGTATAGCAATATCCATTTCCTGTAACGAATTGTCATTACAGGAAATTAATAGGATGCTTAGTATGATAATAAATGATCTAACACACATGATTTAGTATCCTTGGTAAGGTCCAGCAAAAGCAATGTATGAACCTGTATTAGAATATAATTCGTTAATAATGTGGTAGTGATATTCCTCATCTCCTTGTGTAAATTGTGTGGTAGTCGTGTGTCCTCCAGATGCATCTAGATCTATAGGATACGTTCCTGTAGCATCACATTTTCTACCATAAAGGAAAACACCGTCTAGCAATACACCTACAAGGTTATCATCATCATTTGTAAATGCTTTTGGTTCTAGGTGATAGTGATATACACCAGGCCCTATGTGAGCTCCTGTCCAGTCTAAACTTGCTGCAGCTTGATCTAGCGCACCGTTTCCTTCTTGATCATTAAATATTGATGCACCACTCACTGCAATACCGATAGTATTTAATTGCGTCATAACAGTGCTACCAGTTAGATTAGGCGTACCATCTACAGTAATAGTTGTTGCATTATTATTACTAGTCATAATAGAAGGCGTCACGGCAACGTCTGGCTCTTCTCTATACAGGGAATTACCTTCTCCCCAGTATACGGTCTCATGGTTAGGTAAACCAGTAGTCTCAATCACTACGTTAGATCCATCAATGTAAATGGTAGTTGCTTCTGTGTCAAATGCAGTGTATGCCTGGTGAAGCTCTGTGAGTGCAACTTCATCATCATCATTTGATGCTGTTGTTACATCTCCTTCATCACTACTACATGCAAGAATTGTGAGAGCAGTGGTTGCTACGATTACCGATAGCGGGACAATTTTGTTCTTTAATTTCTTTTTCATCACAAATGGAGTTTTAGCTGTTATCATTAAATTTGAATCTTAGAAAAATCATTACGTAAAATTCTTAAATTCAGTCTTTTGTTGAGGTAAATGTACATCTTAAAGAGATTTTGATTTGCTATCATTCAGCGAACCACCGTAAGTTTTAAGTGAATGACCGTAATTGATAGTTGAGCGCCGATTCTAAGCACTCAAAAATGACTCATATTGAGAACTGTTACTTAAGAATAGCTTTAATTTGCGGTATGAAAAGAGCGTCTTACATTCTAATACAGATTATATTTTGGGCCGTCGTTTGGTACCTTATGAGTCTTAATCAAAGAAATACTAGTCAGTTTATTCTTGATACAATACCTACATTTCTATTTCAAATAGGTGCGATAATCTTTGCTACTTATTATCTAATACCACGTTTTCTTTTTACTAAGAAATACCTCTATTTTTTAGCAATCTCCGTTCCTTTATTAATAATTTTCGCCTACTTATCTTCTCTTTTTATTAATCCTATAAACCCTGAAGATATAAGGCCCATGGGTCCAAGAAGACCTTCGCCAGTACTGTTACATTTTCTAGCAATCGCGCTGGCATTTATATTTAATATTCTCATTGAAACCTTTATTTACGTACAAGAAAAGGAGAAGATGATCGCTTTCGCGAAAGCGGAATTATTAGAAAATGAGCTTAAAATGCTTAAGATGCAGATCAATCCACATTTTCTATTTAATGCGCTTAATAATATTTATGCACTCTCTGTAACTAACTCAGATAAAACCCAAGAAAGTATAAGTACGCTTTCTGAAATGCTACGATATGTCATTTATGATTGTGAGCGGCCGAAGGTTACTTTACAGAAAGAGGTGGAGTATATTGAAAATTACATTGCTCTTTTTAAGTTGAAAAGCAGCAAACCTTTTAATATTTCGTTTGAAAATAATGTGACTAATGCGGGAATGCTTGTAGCTCCTATGTTATTTATACCTTACATCGAGAATGCTTTTAAACACAGTGGTATAGAAAAAGGAGAGGAGCGATTTATTAAAATAGCTCTTACTACAAGTGATAACCAGATTGAATTTATAGTAGAAAATAGTATTCCAGAAACGCCACAGCATATAGATGGAGTAGGGGGAATAGGATTACAAAATGTAGAAAAAAGATTAAACATCTATTACCCAGGGAAACATTCCTTACATATCGAGACAACTCCTAATTATAGTGTACACCTTAAAGTAACCGTGCAATGAAAATGTTAAGATGTATCATCGTAGACGATGAGGAACTAGCAAGAACACTACTTACGACATACGTCGCTAAGGTTTCCCATGTGGAATTACTGGCTTCTTTTGAAAATCCATTACATGCATTATCATATATCAAGGAAAACGAGGTAGACCTTGTCTTTATGGATATACAGATGCCAGAACTTAAAGGAACCGATTTTGCCGAACTTATCATAAACGACAATATAAAAGTAATATTTACTACTGCATACTCAGAATATGCTCTCAAAGGATTTGAGCTTAATGCCCTAGATTATCTAGCGAAACCCATCACTTTTAAACGTTTTCTAGCAGCAATCAACAAGTTTCCTGTGGTAAGCAAGGAAGCAAAGACTTCGCTAGTAATAAAATCTGGTTATGACTTGCATAGAGTACTTTTTCAAGATATTCTATATATTGAAAGCGATAGTGAGTATGTAAATTATCACCTTGAGGATGGTAAGAAGATTATGGCAAACCAATCATTGAGCAAATTGCTAAATGAATTGCCTTCTCAATTTATAAGAGTTCACAGATCTTATATTGTAAATAAGAACAAAGTCACTAGTCTTAAAGGTAGGTCTTTAATGCTTTCTAATACAGAGATACCTGTAAGTGATAGTTATTTTGAAGCTGTAAAAAACACTGTTTTTAATAAATAATATCAAGGGCTATAAAACAAAAAGGGTCAACATAACAGCTGTTATATTGACCCTTTTTTGTTGTAGTTACGTTGGCTTCTTAAATAGCTAACTGCAATAACTCAAGTGGTAAATCTACCCCTTGATTTTTAATCGTGTTGATTCTATGTAGATAAGCTGCACCTTCTAATAAATGAGTAGCAACATCTGCAACTTTTCTATTTTTGGCCTCGCTTAAGTATGAATCTTTTGTCCACTCATTAAAAGCGCCCATTGCTGGGCCACACCATATTTGATAATCCATTACTCTGTCTGGAGTACCTGCATTTGCCCAGTTGGAAGACAGTCCTAAATACCAACGGAAAATCAAGGCCATCTTACGTTTTGGATTTCCTTGTGCTTTTTCTATTTGCTCAGGATCTCTTTCTTCAAAGAAGCTCACACAACCATCCCAAACTTGTTCTAGTGACATTTTAAAAGTTTTAGTCTCCAGTTTAAGTCGTTCTTCTGCTGGGATATCATCAATCCCGTCATAGCGCGTGTAGACCTCATATAGTTTCTTTGCTCTCGCGCCGAACAAGGTTCCACGTTTCAATACTTGTAATTCTACACCTAGCTCAAACATATCTGATGCTGGTGCCATTGTTACATCTGTAGAAGCTACTTTAGAAAGTAATTCCTTCACAACATCAGAAGTTCCAGACTCTACACAGGCCTGATTAATCGATCCAGTCACTACATAAGCAGCTCCCATAGAAAAAGCGGCTAGGGCAGAAGCTGGAGTTCCTATTCCTCCTGCGGCGCCCACTCTAATTTGCTTTTTGTAGTTGTATGTTGCCTGGATTTCGTCTCGCAATTGTAAAATGATTGGTAATAAAACCACAAGAGGACGATTATCTGTATGTCCGCCAGAATCTGCTTCTACCGTAATATCATCTGCCATAGGTACTCTTTGAGCAAGCTCATATTGTTGCTGGGTTATGCTTCCAGAAGCCAATAATTTATCTAAAAACTGAAGCGGAGCAGGGGACATAAAACGCTGCGCAACTTCTTTTCTAGAAACCTTACCTATTACTTTATTGCCTATCACAATTTCGCCTTGAGGGTCTAGACTCAAGCCAACTGCTCTATATTTTACAATTTGCTCAGATAAGTTCATATAAGCCGAAGCTTCTACCACCTTTACACCATGTTCTATATATAAATTGACAGCGCCTTCTTCTAGCGCCTTTTCTATAGGACTGTGGATAAGGTTACATGCATAAGCTTGCGTAGGTAAAGCTGTCTGGATGGTTGCAATGGCTTCTTTTACACGAGCAGGAATCATCCCAGCAGCACCAAAAGAACCTATCATCTCGTTCTTTCCTAAAGCGATTACCATATCAGTTGACGCAATTCCGTTTGCCATAGCGCCACCTTTATAAGCGTATTTTAACTGGTAATCTTCTTTAAACGAAGTGTCTCCAAAATCTTGAGCTGTGAATGCCGGGACGATTGCTTTTAAAAACAACCCCTTCCCTTCAGACTGGATAGTGCCAGTATTTGTAACGCCAGTGCGACCTGATAAATCCTCAACAATGTAACAAGGAGTGGCAGTGTTTTTCAATTTTTCAGACATTCCTTGGATGTCAAATGAAATCTCTCTCGGAGATCCTATCCATTTTAAGTCAATCATTTCTTATTTTTTATTTCAGCACTTTCGTGAAAATCTTAGATTTTTTGAAGAACTGTGTTGTTTTAAAATTTAATCATCGAATAAGCTTTCCCCAATCCTAAGGGGTGGCTTATTCTTCACTTTTGATTTTTGCTCCCTTTAGGGCGGGGAAAGCAAAAATCAGTTCTATATTTTATTTTTTTACGCTTTCGCGAAAGCGTACTCAAACTACTAGATTCCGAATAAGCCTTCCCCAACCCTAAAGGGTGACTTATTCATCATCTTTGATTTTTGCTCCCTTCAGGGCGGGGAAACAAAAATTTAATCATCGAATAAGCATTCCCCAACTCTAAAGGGTGACTTTTATTCTTCACCTTTGATTTTTGCTCCCTTCAGGGCGGGGAAAAATATATCGCTATATTTTTTTGGCTCCTCCTCTTTGAAGAGGAGGCTGGGAGGAGATGTTTTATGACCTACCCCTCTTGAATCCCTAGTGCCAAATCTGTCAATTGGTAAATTCTTGTTCCTTCATTCCAGAGGTATGCATTTGCAATCAATACAAGCGTATCTCCTCGTTTTTCGATGGTTTTAAAATGCACTTCTAGATGCATATTTTCTACATTCACTTTTATTTGTCCACGGTACTTCCATTCGGTTTTGTTGTTCTCTACTTGTACAAAACGCGGATTTTTAAAATCTTTTCCTAGGTCTTGTTGTAATGCAAATAATTGCATCGCTTGTGAGATTGCTTCTACACCTAAAGACCCCGGCATTACTGGGTCAGAATAAAAATGACAGGTAAAGAACCAGTCGTAGGTATGAATTGCTTTAGAACAATGAATGTATCCTTTACCAAACTCTCCACCGTTTTTAACCACTAAACCACTGTCTAATAAGTCCAGTTGATTTTCGGCTAAACGGAAAGTGTTTGTTTTATCATTCTCTTTATACAACTTCATTTTTGCATATAGAGAATCAAGCTTGATTTGGAAGTAATCTTTGGTTGTTAAGTTGTTTTGCACATACCAAGCTGCAACATCCTCTCCTTTATCGAGACCGACTTGCTGCGCTAAGGCTTCCTTAGGGAAGAATCCAAAAGAAGAAAATCCTTTATAAAACACGTGTCCATCTACAGATACTTCAAAAAGGTATTTCTGAATCACAAAACCTCCTAATGAGGTAGAAGACGTTAAAGTCGATTTATTTGAGATTACCTTTCCTCTAAAATCTGTACCGGTAGGTAAGTCAAACATTTCTCCATCACCATCTAGATTTCTAAAGTATAAATCTTTGTCTGGAAACTGTAGCGTACTTCCTAAATATGCACCTAATAATCCACAAGGTTGTAAAGCGATTTCCATCAATACCGCATACGGCATTGTCATCGAGGCATTTTGCTTGTAATACCAAGCATCTTGAGGCACATCATATTCTGTCCAGATATTTATTGGCTTTGAAAAGTCAAAACGCTCTCCGTCAATCTTAATCACACGACTTACCACTTGTAAGTCGGTATTAGGTTGACGCGATAATGATCTGTTGTCATACACCGCATATTCTGGACCAAAACAATCTGCAAGTCTACCTAAAGCAAATGTTTCAATATCGTTCTCGTTTAAAAGTACATTCTCGGTTATTTTTTTAGGTTGCTCTAAGTATTTTGGATTGTCTTTTTCTCTTAGTTGTAGTCCTAGATTTTCAAAATGAACGGTAATCATACCATCTACAATAATCTCTAAATCTCCTATCACATATGGGTCAGGTAATAACCCGATATCCTTTATGACTAAACGGTAGACTAGTTTTTTATCAGTAGGCGTTACCTCTTTTCTACATCTTACTTTCTGCGGAAGGTCATAAATAGGCTGAAAACGCGCATCTTTTTTAAGACGTTGTAACCCAAGCATCATCATAAAGAAACGTAATAAATTACCGCCGCCTTCTGCTTGCAAAGAGCCTGCTAGCACTTGGTCATCTCTAAAGTGACAAGGAAAATACCAATCGTCTGGACTAAGGTCTTTTTCGGCTATAATTTCTCCTAATCCATAAGCTCCTCCGTGCACATCTGCTTTGGTAATGCGGTCTAGCATCAACATTTTTTCTGGAGCTAGACGTATAGATTCATTTCTACCATTTGGGAAATATGAAATATCATCAAAGCATTTATGCGCATCTCCATTAATAAGATGTCTCAATTCTTCAATATCAAATGCTGTTTTTTTTGTAGTTAAAAAAGGAATGAATTTTTTCTTTTCTACACCTGCCAGTGCTTTCTTTTCACTGTCTGTGTATACCACTCCGTTTCCTTTACTCAGTTCTTCATCAGTAAAGAAACCAGCAACACCATTGGTCATTTTTAAGACCATACGATCTTCTACAAAACACTCATAGCTAAAGAAAAACAGTAAGTTTCCACCATTTCTTACAAATGAATTGATAGATATATCGTAGCGTAATGTTTGTCCTTCAAAAGGCAAATCGTCTAGAAAAGTAAGCGTACAATCAAGAAGGCGGTACACATACTCTCCTTTATTTTCAAGATCAATTCCCAGATAAGAGATGAGCATTAAATCACACTGCCCAGACTCTACAGAGACTGCCCAAGGAATTTGGGTGTCTGTTGCATAGCCAGAATTGTATGGGATATCATATTCGGTTTGCATTGTAGAAGGCTTGTATTCTCCTAGTTTTGCATCTAGACCCGTAACTCTACTCACCAATAAATATGGATCCATAGGTAACATTACTCGCCTTTTATACTGATCAATGACATTGTATTCTGCTCCAAAAACATTACCTATTTTTCCTTCAGAAAACTCAATTAAATCTTCTTTGGTGAAAATGATGTTCTTATCTTTTAGATGAATTGGATCATTGTAATCTTGTAATTTCAAACCATTCTCTCCGATTTTAGTCGCAGTTTTTGGTTGTTCTGTTTCTATCATACTAGCTATTTTTTCTACTCTATGTGTTGTGGTGGTTGGTTTTACGCTTTCGCGAAAGCATGTACTTGCATCTCCAGTTGTTTCTAGAGAGGCTACTTTTTCTTTTCGTTTGATCGTGGTAAACTGTTGCCTCATCTCCTCAGATAACAGCACGTCATATACTGGCGTACCACCTGTTTTTACTTTTTTAGTGTAGCGTTTTTTAGTGGTTTCTTGGTTGTTATTAGGATACAGCAAACTCAAATCAATGTCGATTCCGTTTGAGATTAATTGCGCTAGACACTCGTATAGTGATTGTATAGAACTTGTACCTTTTTTGTCAATAGCACAAGCTGCGTGTTTGTCTTGATTGAGTGTATCTTTTATCCAGCCAGTACAGGTACTATTAGGACCAAGCTCTACAAAGGTGCTAAATCCGTTACTAGACATTTTTTTCGCGAAAGCGGGAAAATCAACGGTTTTATAGCACACTTTAGTCGAATTCTCTGCAATTTTGAGTGAATCCATAGGGATTTTCTCCCCTGTTAAGCTAGAGTAAAAATCAATTTCTGACTTTTTTTCTAATGGGAAATTATGCATTTCAATCAATCCATCGTATTCTTTCTTACAGAACTCATTATGGATAATATTTTGAAAAGGCACTAATACCGATGGACAATTAAGCGCAGCAATCAATGCTTCACACTGGCTTTTATCACCAGAAACGATTAATTCTTTTTCAGAGTTTACAAAAGTGATGGACACTTTATCAAAAGCTGAGATTTTGGCTTCCACTTTTTCTTTAGTTTCCAGTAAAATCCAACTTTGCCATCTTGCTTTTGCTTCTTCTGAGCTGATATTCCATTCTTCGGCTAAGAGTTCTAGATTGCCAGAAAACTTGTTTTTAAAAATAGGGGAGTTGCGGAATACTTTTGTTCCCTCACCTGGATTCCAAATACCAAAGGAGTACCACATAGAGCTACATTCTCCCATAGAATAGCCCATCGCAGCTTTGGGTTGTACACCAAAATAAGTTGTCAATATGTGCGTGTACAAGGTCGAGTATAATACCCCTGCAGACATCATAGAGATGGCATCTCCTTGAATGTTGGGTGAAGGCGTTGTACTGTCTTGCTTTTTGGGGAATAAATAGTCTAAGCCAAAGAAGTCTTTCAAATTGGGAATACGATTCTCAAAATCACTTAGCAGATTAGGAAAAAACTGAAATAAATCTTGCCCCAAGCCCTCATAAGTAGTTGCCGAACCTGGATATACAAATGCCAAATCTCCTTTTGTACCACTCGGATTTGGGCTAAAGAAAGAACCGCTAGGTAGTTTTATATCTGTGTTTTGGGCAAAGGACTGCTCGAGTTTTTTATCAATAAAAACGATGTCTTGCGCTATAGTTTTTGTGGTTGACGCAATGAGAACAATGCTGTAGGTTGCTTTTGTGGTTGCTGCTTTATCAAAACAAGCTTGTGCAACAAATGCTAAGTCATTAGTAAGTATGTCTTCATTAAGTTGTTGTAACTGTGCCTTAAGGTCTGCTGGTGTATTTCCTTTTAAAACAAATAAATGCTTCTCCAAGAAATTGTCAATGTTGTGAGGTTTAGGTTGTGTACATTCTGATAATTTTACACGAGAATGTGCGCTCAAATTGACTAACGCTTGTCTGGGTTGTTCTGTTTCATTAACCCAAGGTCGTGATAGGCTAGGGAAGTAGTAATTACTGTTTTTGAAAGCATCATTCTTTGCCGATCTCCAATTCGGAATTCCTGGAATAAATTGATGATATATACATAAGGCTGTTTTTACAATAGAAGCGAGTCCAGCCGCTGCAAACGTATGGCCAATGTTTGTTTTTACAGATCCTAATGCAATTTTACTTGCGGGATTAATAGCTAATAGCTGTTCTTGTTCTAATTGGTTTTCGTGATCAAATCCAGAAGCTACAAGCTCTTGTAAGGCGATATTCTCAGTTGTGGCGATATCTCCTATAGCTTCAATTTTTGCAAAGACTGTATCGTTCTCATCAATGCGGTCACTTGCTTTCAATACAATCGCAGATGCTCCTTCACCAATTAACCATCCATAATCATCTATATTAAAAGATAAGCTAGGTTTTTTATTTTGATTTATGCTAGTAGCTAGATTGCGCAACAGTACGGCTTCCATACCAGCCGAAAAATCAACAGCTCCCACAACCACAGCATCTACTTCGCCTAAAGAAAGCATATTTTGTGCATTTTCTAGCGCTCTCGTTGTTCCGTTATCACCGTTTGTAATCGTAAATGATGGTCCATTAAAATCCCATAAAGCAGAAATACGACTCGACATAATATTACCCACAAAACTGGTGTGCTGACTAGGCGTTTGTACATTGCCTATCTGGTATAATATATTGCGACACTCGGCAAGTAATGTTTCTTTCTGTGTTTCTTCTAGTGCAATACCCGCACTGTCCAATGCCTTGTCTAATTGCCACTGACTGTCCCAACGCGCTAGATAATGATGTATCGCAAGTTCAGGATTCATAGCAATTAGTACGGCTACGTTTTCTCCTCTTTGTAAATTAGATTTTTGAATGGCTTGATCTGCAACTTTTAAAATAAGCGCTTGTTGCGGCTCCATTGTACTGATTTCATTAGGCTGGATTTTATAGCGCATCAAATCCATATCAAAATCCTCTATAAAGTTTCCTTTAATAGGATTTTGAGTATCTAGACCAAACGTAGTGAGCAGTTCGTCATTTTTCTCAAAGCCCTTCCATCTCTTAGACGGCATTGTAGAGAAGTGTTGTTTCCCATTAAAAATGGATTGATAAAATGTTTCCAGAGTATCACAGTCTCCAAAATGAACCTCCATACTGGTAATGGCCATTTCCTTTAGAGAGACATCCGTGTGTGTGTTAGTTTCCTTTTTTTGATGACTCTCAACAACAAGGTGTGCATTAGTACCTCCAAAACCAAAAGAATTTACTGCCGCTTGTTTATAATTTGTCTTCCATGCTAGCGGCTCTTCTATGATTTGATCTTGTGTAAACCAACCATTTTCAGACTGGATCGCCGTTTCCATATTAATGCCAGGCGGAATGCTATTATGCTCCATAGATAGCAATACCTTCATCAAGCTAGGCATTCCTGCCGCCGTAAGCATATGCCCCATATTTGACTTTACAGAACCTAGACGTACTTTCTCTGGATTGTCACCAAAGAAGGTTTCGAGCGAATTGATTTCTGTAACATCACCCAGCGGAGTACCCGTTGCGTGACATTCTATGTAAGAAGTGTCCTCTTTTTTAATGGAGCCATTATACGCTCTTTCGTAAGCGAGTGTTTGACCTTTTGGGTTCGGACTCAATAAAAATTTACCTGCGCCATCGTTTGATAATCCTATTCCAGAAATAACACCTATGATGTTATCTCCATCTCGCTCTGCATCAGATAAACGTTTTAAAAGAATCATTCCAGCACCTTCAGAAGATACGAGTCCAGCAGAATCTTTATCTAGCGGCGAGTATTTTTTATCGTGTGCCGCATAGGCGTGAAAAATTGAAAATCCCATATGGATAAACAACTGATCAGAGGAGCAAACAGCTCCTGCGAGCATCATATCTGCCTTTCCTGTCAATAGCTCATCACACGCCATTTTTATTGCATATAAAGAAGAAGCACAAGCAGCATCTAGGTCAAAATTGGTTCCTTTTAAACCAATGGTATTCTTCACTAATTCTGAAACATCACCTTCAATAGGATTGTTTTCTGGAATTTCATATTCGGTTGAAGGAATTTTAAAACTATCATCTTTCAACAGCTTTTTGATTCCTTTTTCAAGTGTTTTTGTATAGACAGGCGCAAGAATTTTATGTGACGATTTTGTAGGGAAAGATAAATTCCCAAAAATAACGCCGCAACGATCTAAGGCTTGTGTTTTTTCCCAATAGCCACCATGTATCAAAGCATCTTTAGTCACCTGTAAACCCCATTGATACATCTGGTCTAAGTCACTCAAATCTTTGGAGCCAAAATCATCGCTATTAAAGGTATAATCACGTATGTAGCCTCCTCGCAAGGAGTAACAGCTGTCTATAACACCCTTGTTTTTATTATAAAACAATTCTGGGTCTGCGCCAAAATCATCTTTTGTTGCCATACCGGTTAAGTCTTTTTTATCCATAAGGTTGTTCCAAAACTCTTGTAAGGTTTTAGACCCAGGAAAAAGGGATGACATACCGATAATTGCTATTTTTTCTTTCATTCTTTGTAGCTACTTAAGACGATTATTGCAATTGATGAGAAATGACTTTTACCAAACTAATTCTCTTGAAACAGTCAATCCAGCACCTTCTGTAAACAAAATAACATCTTCGTTATCGTCATAAACGGTGCAGTCTGCAATCATTTTTGTCTCTGTATTTTCTTGGATTTTTATGTGTACGTAGTAACTTTTATCAGCTTGAATTTCTCCGTAAACCATCCCTTTGGAAGTCTGCAAAGGCAGGCTATTCGCGCCATTATGATATTTTTGTACCCAAACCACCATTCCTTGATATTGAATATCTAAGAAGAATGCATTCAAACTTGTACTAGGGAACTGACCTTGATCTTCGTAAGAAACCGCAGGAGCTTTACATTGTAATAATACCTGCGATTCATCCATCGCAATAACCTCCTCTATGCCTTGATAAAATGCACCGTGGAATAACGAACCATCTTTATAAAAATTAGCTCCGTCTATTTTATTCTCAACTAGTTTTGGTGTTTTACATGTTGGTTTTTCAGTACGCTTTCGCGAAAGCGTAACTGTAGCTCTATAATGATTGAGTGGTAGTTTTGCTCCTTTACTGTACACGCTTACCTCACAGACGATGGTGTCTGCTGTTTTTAATTGTTCTTTCACTTTCGTGAAATACACCTCTTTTTCAGTACCGTCAAAAACAATTCCTTTGAAAAGTTTTACATCTTCTATGCTTGCCAGTTTATAATCTGGAAATAATTTTACACAAGAATCTGCCATCCAAGCCGTAGCATTTACCATGGGTAATACAGGGCTTCCTTGAATTACGTGATGATTCAAAAATGTATTCTCTTTGAGGCTCAAATTCCGTTGAATAGTATAAGTTTTTAGATCTCCAGATATATCTGAAATACCCGCAGGTAATGTCCCACCGATGATCACTTGAGGTTGGTTATGATATGCTCCGTTTAATTCTTGAACAAAACGAGCAGCGCCTCCAGGATGATTTACTAAGGAGACTCCAGCTTCTTCAAACATTTTTTGTAACTCTGGACTCACCATGCCGCCTTCCCAAGCTCCCCAGTTTATTGCGGAAACTTTAGTATTAGGGTGGTTTGTACTAAATAAATGTGCGGCAGTACTTAAAATTTCATTTGCCATTGCATAATCAGACTGTCCTACGTTTCCGTAAAAACCAGCAACAGACGAGAACATAATGAGGTGTTTCAACTCATTAATATTCACCATTTTTAGAAGGTTTAATAAACCGTCCAATTTCACGGAAGTGACATTATCAAAAATTTCTTCTGTTTTATCTTGAATCAATTTATCTGCCAATCGACCAGCACCGTGTATGATGCCTGTGATTTTACCCCATTGCTTTTCAATCTTTAGTAATTCTGGCTTGATGGTTAAGTTCGTCACATCACCAGCTACATATATAGCATCTCCACCAGCTGCTTTGATCGTAGCAATGGTTTCTTCTATCTCTTTTTTGGCAACATATTTATTGAATAGACTATTTAATCCTTTAATCGAAACTTTCTCTCCGCTAGCTTTCAGATCCTGCATAATCGCGTTCTTAAGTTTGGCAGGATTGTTTTCAGTTAGGGCATAGGCTGGTAATTCAAAATCTAAAGAAGATCTTCCTAATAGGATAAATTTAGCTTTAAAAGCTGCGTTCATTTCCTTGATGCAGGTTGCCGTAACACCTCTACCACCACCAGCAACTAAGAAGACATCTTTATCTGTAACCGTTTGCTGGTAATCATCTGTAGTAGCAACTTCATTAGGTGTAACCTCATAGGTCATTCTGCCTTTTTCATTAATAGCTACATCTACATAACGCACATCTGCATCGTGTAATTCTAAAAATAGATGATCTGCAATCTCATTTGGTAATAGTTCTGGCTGTGCATCAATGGCTCTACAAAAAACAGGAGACCATTCTAAGTTCATACACTTAGTCAATCCTGATAATCCGCCTGCGATGATAGAAATATCAGAACGCTTGTCCATCCCAAATTTCCCGTCTAAACGAGAAACCGTCATAAACGCTGTGCGCTGTGTTTTACTAGTGTTATTTAATGGAGCTTGTAAATACTTTGCCAATAAGAATGTGGCTTTTAATAAGGTACGTTCTATCGCAAAATGTTGTGTGAAATTATGTCCCGAAAAAGTGAAGTGTGGATGTAAATACATAAAAGCCCCAATTTCATTGTTGGCTAAGATGTTGTCTACAGCGTTCTTAATGTTTTGATCGTTTATTTCGGCAATCGAAATTGCATCTTTAATGGATGCATTCTTTTTAATTGCATCAAATTGAAGTACAATAACCTGATGTCCTTCACTTTCTAACTTATTTTTTACAGCAAGTGTCAAAGGACCTCCTTCATCTGTGATGACAACAGGTTTTAAAGAAGGAATATCTTGTACGAAAACATCAACTCTAGGAATAAACTTTAAGCCAATTGATTTTCTTGGTACACTATGAAAATTAGTAGGTAAGGAGAATTCTTGTTGAACTGTATTTTCCTTACCTACTTTGTTGTTCTGATCTTGAGTTACGCTAGGCTCGGGCTTTTTTTTTTACTTGAAATACCTGCTTTTGCAGAGATGTAGTCAACAATTTCTTGTAATGTTCTAAGCTCTGTTAAGTCGTTAGGGTTGATGTCTGATAGCTTGTCAGATTGCTCTGTAATCGCTCCAAAAATCTCCACACGTTTAATAGAATCGATCCCGAGATCTGCTTCCATGTCCATGCTTAATTCTAACATCTCTGCAGGATATCCTGTTTTATCTGCGACTACGCTTAACATCAAGTCTAGCATTTCTGAATTACCTTCGCTAGGAGCTGCTGTCTCAACAATAGGAGTAGAGAATAAATCGGTACCAACTACTTCTGGAGAAGCTGTGACTGGTGTTTCAACTGGTGCAGCCGTTGTACTTATCCCTGCTTTCGCAGAGATATAATCTACAATTTCTTGTAAGGTTCTAAGCTCTGTAAGATCGTTGGGGTTGATGTCTGATAGTTTATCTGACTGTTCTGTGATAGCTCCAAAAATCTCCACACGTTTAATAGAATCGATCCCGAGATCTGCTTCCATATCCATGCTTAGTTCTAGCATTTCTGCAGGATATCCTGTTTTATCTGCTACAACGCTTAACATAAGGTCTAGCATTTCTGAGTTGCTAGAAGTTGTTGTTGTCGTTTGTGCAACAGGAGCAGCAACAGGAGCTGTAACTACTTCTTTTACCGTTTGTGTAACGGGAGTTGCCGTTGTACTTATTCCTGCTTTTGCAGAGATATAATCTACAATTTCTTGCAGTGTTCTAAGCTCTGTTAAGTCATTAGGGTTGATGTCTGATAGTTTATCCGATTGCTCGGTAATCGCTCCAAAAATCTCCACACGTTTAATAGAATCTATCCCTAGATCAGCTTCCATATCCATGCTTAATTCTAACATCTCTGCAGGATACCCTGTTTTGTCTGCTACAACGCTTAACATAAGGTCTAGCATTTCTGAGTTTCCAGCGATTGGTGTCGCTTGTGCTACTGGGGAAGCAACAGGAGCTGCTACTACTTCCTTTACAGTAGGAGAAACTGGAGTTGCCGTTGCACTTATTCCTGCTTTTGCAGAGATATAATCTACAATTTCTTGTAATGTTCTAAGCTCTGTTAAGTCGTTGGGGTTGATGTCAGACAATTTATCAGATTGCTCTGTAATCGCTCCAAATATCTCCACACGCTTTATAGAATCAATTCCTAGATCTGCTTCCATATCCATGCTTAGCTCTAACATTTCTGCAGGATACCCAGTTTTGTCTGCTACAACGCTTAGCATAAGGTCTAGCATATCTGAGTTACCAGTGGCAGGAGCGGCAGTTTCTACTACAGGTGCAGAAGCAGAGGGTGCTGCAGTGTTTACTACGGTAGGTTTTACAGCAGTAGGAGTCACAATGGGTTTTGTCACAGGAGCCTCAGGAGCTGGAGTGTCAATAGATAGTGGAGCTGTAGGAGCTTCTAGAATATTTTCATCTGGGGCAAAGTTTCCAGATAATAAACTTAGTAATTGTGCGGTTTGTTTATTTTGTTCCATCAAAATAGTTTGGAACATGTCTAATGTTTTAGATTGATTCTCTTTGATGCCTTCTATGGCACTTTTAATAACATCTACCATCATATCTTCTTCTGTTTCTTGGTCTGTAGGATCTTCTTCACTTGTGTATGTAGGAACTGCGTTTATCACTTCCGAGATAACTTCTATTTCCTTAATCTCTTCTTCAGTTTTAATAATATCTGTGGCGCCACTTACTTTAAACCCATTATTCAATACATCTTTATAAGCTTTTTGCGTTGCTGAACTCACATAGTTGTTTCCTGCAATTTTAACGGCCACTTTAGGCTGAATTACAGGCTTCTTTTCTTGACGTGCATTACGATCAATTGCATTTAATTTACACCCTAGTACTTGGAGTTGTATCGCTGCTTCTCTGATTTGTAAATCACTGTCTTTTGTTGCTTTTGCATTTGTAGTAACTACAAAATGCTCTTTGTCTGCCAGTATATCTTTTACCAGATTTGTAAGAATAGACTTAGGTCCAAACTCAACAAAAACTCTAGCTCCTGCAGCATACATATTTTCGATCTCGCTCTTAAAGTCAACTGAATTTAAAATGTGCTGCCCTAATATTTTCTTTATCTCACTTGGATCAGTTGGATAAGAATTTCCAGTAGAATTTGAGTATACAGGAATGGTAGGACTCGTAAATTCTATAGCCTCTATATTTTTTTCAAATGGTTTTTGAGCATGACCTACACAATCTGTGTGGAAGGCTGCAGAAACAGGTAATAAGATAGAGCGGTATTTTTTACTATCTAATAATGTCTTAGCCTTAGTTATACCTTCTGTGGTGCCTCCTAAAACTATTTGACTCGATGAGTTGATATTCGCAATAGAAACATCTGGTATAGTGGTAATCAATGGTTCGATTTCTGAAGCCGAAGCCTTTACGGCTAGCATTGTTCCAGCGTCACCACTTGTATTTTTACCTGCCATGGCATTTCCACGTGCGATAGCAAGCGTCATATAATCATCTTGACTTATAACTCCAGAAGCACAAAGAGCTGTGAGTTCACCAAAACTATGTCCAGCGACCATATCACTTATAAAACCGGCATCTTTGAATACATTATAATATCCTAAACTAATAGCCCCGATTGCGGGTTGTGCAAACTCAGTATTAGTAATGTTTTTTTCTAAAATAGCTTTTTCCTCTTCTGTGAATACAGGTTTTGGATATATTTTATTTGCTAAATCATATCCTTTTTTGGCATCAAAATCTGCAATGGTTTGTTGTATCCTTTCAAAACTACTGGTAGCTTCTTTTGCCATGTTTGCATACTGCGAACCTTGACCTGAGAATAATGATGCAACTTTTGTAGTGCTCGAGATGCCATTAGGTCTAAAGAATACGCCTCTAGGGTGAGACCAAGCATTCTTATTGCTTTCTAATTGTTTGATTGCAATTTCAAGTTTTGAAATACAATCAACGAGAGACTCGGCTACAAAACCTAAACGGGCTTCACTTTCCTTTGCTGTGCCTTGTTTTGAATTTTCTTTTAAATTGTAGAATGCAGTGTTCGCTTCTTTGCTATTTAACGCAGTATGAGCATTTTTAAGATGCGTTAATAAGTCTTCTATATTTGCTCCTTTTATGTAAATACTATGAAAAGATTGATGTATTCTATCTGTAAAAGAAGTTTTCTTTTCATATTCTTCCATTGCAAAATGGACATTAACACCACCAAAGCCAAAAGCAGATAATCCCGCCCTGCGAGGTACTCCGTTTTTAAACCATGGTCTTGTTTCTGAATTTATATAAAAAGGAGAATTTTCTATTCCAAATTTGTCATGCGGCTTTGTGACATTTATAGAGCCAGGTAAAACTTTATGATATAGTGCTAAGGCTGCTTTAATCATTCCGGCTGCGCCTGCAGCAGCTTTAGTATGTCCTACTTGTGATTTTACAGAACCTATCCCGATATTATTTTTTGTCGCATTGTTTTTTCCAAAAACCATTGACATAGACTCAAATTCGGCAGCATCACCAGCTCCGGTTGCAGTACCATGACCTTCTATGAGTCTTACGGTAGAGGCATCATAACCTGCCTCATCATAAGCGCGTTGCATGGCTAGCGCTTGTCCCTGAGGACGTGGTGCGTAAACCGATTTATAACGACCGTCACTAGAAGAACCAACACCAGTAAGTAAACCATAAATTCTATCTCCATCACGCTCTGCATCTTCTAATCTTTTTAAGACGAGCATACCTACACCTTCTCCAATCAACATACCGTCAGAATCGGTATCAAATGGACGAATACTTCCTTTACGTGAGAATGCTGGCGTTTTAGAAAACGACATATACATAAAAGGAGAATTGTCTGTGTCGACCCCTCCTGTTAACATCATATCACATCTTCCTTCTATTAACTCAGAAACAGCCATTTTTACAGCCGAGAGTGATGCGGCACAAGCAGCATCTACTACAGAGTTAATACCTCCTAGATCAAAACGATTTGTAATACGACCAGAAATAACATTTCCTAGCATACCTGGAAAAGAATTTTCATTCCATCCTATATATGCTTTCTTCATTTTATCTACAATATGAGGAATGTCTGTATCGCTTATTCCACTACTTCTCAAAGCAGCTTCCCAAATAGGGGCTTGCAATCTTGAAGTAAGTGGAGTAATCAATTTTTGTCCACCACCAACACCTAGAATTACTCCTGTTTTTTCTTTTAATAACGCTGTAAACTTTTCAGATTCTCTACCATAACCAGCGTCTTCAAAAGCATCTCTAGCTGCAATTAATGCTAGTAATTGAGAGGCATCTGTAACTTCCAAAATATTAGGAGGTAATCCAAATTCCATTGGATTGAAGTCTACATCAGGAATAAAACCACCTTTTTTACAGTAAGTTTTATCTGCAACCATTGGGTCTGCATCGTAATAATCTTCTATTTTCCAACGCGATGCAGGAACATCTACTATACTATCTTTCTGACTGATGATATTATTCCAAAACTGCTCTACGTTTATTGCATCTGCAAACATAGCAGATAAGCCAATAATTGCTACAGGCGTTTTTTTGAGTGAACTATTAATAGTGTCCATATTTTTTTAGTCTATAATTAAATAAAGGTGCTTTTGCTTTTCAACTTCCAAAAGACCTTTGTCAGTACATAATCCTCTCAAGTAAGCAACCATTATACCTTCGGTAAGTCTAGCTTTAGAAAATTGTTCTGATGGAAAAACTTTGTTGTTATTACATAATTTCAAAAGAGTTTGAACTGTAGCCATCGTAACTTCTGGGTCCAAGTCTTTCCTGAATAACCCATCTTTTACACCCCATTTAGATAAATAGAGTAACTCTCGAAAAGCAAATTCTGCATTCTTTTTATAGGAGTCTTTCAATATGCTAGGGTAATATTTAAGCACCTCCTTATAAAAGTTTGCGTTGCTGTAATCTGCTCTTTTTAAAATCTGTTGCTGAATCATACCCATTGCTTCAATAGCAGAGCTAGAGGTATTAATGATATCGTCATTTTTAGTTCTAATTCCCGCAAGATATTGCTCTACACAAGCTTGCATTAAATCCGTTTTGTCTATAAAGTGATTATAGATAGTACGCTTCGAGGTACTCAACTCTTTACTTATGTCTGCCATGGTAACAGACTTCACTCCATTTTTTAAATACAGTTGAGTTGTTATCTCTATGATATGTTCCCTGGTAATCATATTGTTTTCCTAAATTTGACCAAGTGGTACCGAAAAAGTATTAATTGGTACCACAAAAAAAGGAATTATAAACGAGACTAATTGGGATTTTATCATAAATGTTTTTCAACAATAATAAAATGGCAGAAATTTGGATTGTTAATTTTTCTAAAGACAGTCAGCAATTCACTGATGAGGAGTTATTAAAAAAATTACCTAACTCCAATGTTGATAGAGCATTAAGGTATTTGAAGAGAGAAGGTTTCTTAAGTTTTGTTATCGGAAGATTACTATTAAAAAAAGCAATTTTAGAAAGTGAATATTCAAGTTTTTTAATAGAAAATATCACGTATTCTGATAATGGAAAACCAAGTTTTACTAATGTCAATTTTTCAATATCACATAGTAATGGGTACGTAGTTTTAATTTTTGGTACCGTTTTTCAGGTGGGCATCGATATTGAGAAGAGGAAGGATATAGATTTAAAATTATTTAAATATCTCTTCAGGGATTCAGAGTGGAAAAATATTATGCAAGATAAAAGCCCACTAGATAGATTCTACTGGTATTGGGTTAGGAAAGAAGCTTTGCTTAAAACAGTAGATTGCTCGTTGAAGGAATTAAAGGGACTAGAAATTTTTGAAGACTACGGTATTTATAAGGATCAACGATATTACTTTAAAACCTTCGAATTTCATTCGGAATTTAATGGTGTCATAGCAATGGAGGAAGAGATGGATGTCAACGTTAAGTTTATCGAACTAGAAACGCTGTTAAAATAACGAACACCTTGAGCGGATTAGGTGTAGGCATTATCTTTTATAGACCAAATAATTTAAGATGACAACTAGGTGGTGATTTAATCTTAGTTTGAGAATTATAATTAGATAATTTTTTCAAATTTTATCCTATCTCATCATTCAAGATTATAGTCATAAACTAAGTGAAAAAGATGAGTCACCCATTCAGTTATTTAGGAAACTGTATGGGTGCAAATCTTTAAAATAGGGAAGTGGTAATTGCTTAGGTTCAATATCCAGAGCTCCCGTCTTTTACTTGATCAAATAAAGTAATCTATTTGAAAAATCCATCTTTATAAAGAAGGATACCTAATTGAAACGATGTTTTAGCTTTGTAGCTTTTTTTAAGCTTCATAATTAGTTTCTCAATGTGAGAGGTACTAGAAGGCGATTCATTGTTAGCAGTTAGTGTCTTAGAAATCTCTAAGTGGGTCATGCCTTTTGACATCATTTTTAAGATGTTCTTATCGGCATTGCTCAGTACGAAGTTCGTATTGCTCATTATGATAATATGTTAAGGGTTTGCAATAGCAAATGTATTCAAATCTAATTATAGAGTTGACTTTAAGAAATAATATTCGAGTTATTGATGTTTATTTGTTAATAAGCCTACAATCTACTAATAGATAGAACATGTTTTTTAAGCACTTATAATTGAGCGACCAATTTACAATTATTTATTTAAAATACTGTAAATCAGTGATTAAAGATAGTTGGGTGGGTGAGAAACGCTTTGTGGTAGCAATTGCTACCATACATTTTGCATTTGTATGATATTAAACGAAACCATTAGAAATAAAAAATGCGCTAATCCTAAAATTAGCGCATTTATGTTGCTTTTTGCAAAGCTATTCGTGACCTCGACTGGATTCAAACCAGTAACCTCTTGAGCCGTAATCAAGTGCGCTATTCAGTTGCGCCACGAGGCCTAATTGAAAGAACAATTACTCGTTCGTTTCGGGGTGCAAATATACAACTGTTTGTTTCATTTAAACAAATAAAATCAATAAAAAATTACAATTATTTTTCAATATTTTCCTATCAAACTTGAAGTCAAATAATTACACAAATAGAATTAATAATTAAGATAGCGGTCTCAAAGGATTTAATCCAAAATGGTAACTTTACTAGATGCAAATTTCAGATTACATAAGAGATATTAAAGATTTTCCTAAAGAAGGAATTACTTTTAAAGACATTACTCCACTGTTGGGTGATGTAAACGCTTTCGCGAAAGCGGAAGAGATTTTATACACACTCGTTCCAGAGACTAATATTGATATTGTAGTGGGAATAGAGGCTAGAGGATTCTTCTTTGGTACGCTACTCGCCAAAAGACTAAACGCTGGATTTGTGCCCGTAAGAAAGCCTAATAAATTACCCTCCGAAAGAATATCACAGGAGTACGCTCTAGAATACGGTACAGATATACTTGAGATGCACAATGATGCTATCAAACCTGGAGATAAAGTATTATTGCATGATGATGTCTTAGCAACAGGAGGAACGGCTGCTGCCGTGGTAGCTCTTATTGAGCAACTAGGAGGTGTGGTAGTGCAATGTAATTTTCTTATTGAGCTAGACTTCTTAAATGGTAGAGATAAACTAGTTGGAAAGCACGTAGCCGCCGCAATTACTTACTAAAAGTTATATTGAAAACTAAGGTTTGGTGTAAAGCCCAGTGATTTCACAGTCATTTGCTGCACTTCATTATCATTATCAACTAGATAATAGGTGTTAAGGATATTGTCGTTATTAATGAGATTCCAAATAGATGCGCCTATTTGAGCATGATTCTTAAGCATTTTGAAATTGTATATGGTAGAGATGTCAAACCTCAGAAAGCTATCTGATAATGAAGAGTTAGGTCTCTCATAAACAATCTGATTATTCTGTAGAACACTTTGATTTTGTGGGCGTGTAAATGGTGTTCCAGAGCGCCAATTAAATCCTAGCGAAAGTTTAAAACGTTCCAGACTATATGAAGTTCCGGCGCTTACAGAGTGCTTTATGTCTTTGTTATTTGGAAATCTTCGGCCTTCATTTAGTGCTTTAAAAGTATAGTTGTTTTTTGAATAGGAATAACTGAGCCAACTGGTAAAAGATTTAAACCGCTTGCTTGCAAGAAAGTCAAGCCCCGTAACATCATAAGAGCCTGAGGTATTTGTAAACTGAAATTGATTCTGAAAGCCCTGGCTTCTTGAGGAAATTCCTGCAACTTCTTTTACATATCCCTCCATACTAAATAACCATTTATTTCTAGTGTAATCTAGGCTTACAGATGCTTGCTTGCTTCTTAATATAGGTAAGTTATCGTCATTTGCCGCGACCCATCTTCTTCGTTCAAGTCCTAAAAAATCATTGGGCTGATCTATAATTTGAAAAATTGATTGGTTTTTAAACTCACCAAGAGCGCTTATCTTAAAGTAATTCAAAAACCGCTGACTAAAACGTAGTCTAGGTTCTACAATAAGCTTTTTAAAACGCTCTAGATAGCTTGCTCTTGAGCCCACAGTAAATTGTGTGGTATTCTTATTTGAGAGGAAAGAAAGTTCTGTAAATAGCGCTTGAGTGCGAGTAACATTTTTTTCATTTCTAAAAAATTGTGGATTATTAGTTTGTGCGAGGTTTCTAGTGCCGACCTCTGTAAATTGATATCCATTTTCCCATTTAAAATTATCACTTAGCTTTAACTGTGTGTTCAATGTAAGACCTAAGTCAAGAACTTCGTTTTCTTGGTCAAGTTGCTGGTTATTTTCAATATTAAAATTACGTGCCCTTAGGTTATAGTTTGAGGCATATAAATCAAGATCAGTTTTAAATTTTGAATTCCACTTTCTTGCATATTTAATCTTTAAACCACGGTTTCCTTGGTCAATACCACTGCGTGCAAAGACTCCTGTTGCCGTAGTATTTTCGTCATATTCTAACTTGTTAAACAGCGTGGTCGCACTTACACTTAGGTAATCGTGATCGCTTATGTTATAGATGTACTTTGCACTAATATCATAAAAGAAGAAATTAATATTTGATGCAGAGACGGGAAGATTTCTGCTCATTTCTAAATCTGTATCTTGAAAAATACGATTAGTATAACTGCGGTATGTAGGCGTATCAGTTATATCTGTATGAGATCTTCTAGCAGATAGGAGTAATGTAGCTTTTTTAGAGAGCGGTAGTCTTGCAAACCCTTTAACATGCAGTAAATTTGCACTTATGCTTCCGCTTTTTTCATTAGAAAGGCTGTCTTCTAATCCTATTTTGAGTACTCCAGAAACACCATCGCCATATCTTGCACTTGTGCCATTTTTTATGACTTCTACACGTTTAGTCAAATAAGGGTTAAAAGCAGATATGAGGCCGAAAAAATGTCCAGATTGATACATTTTGATTCCATCCCAAAGTATCAGGTTTTGATCATTTGTTCCTCCACGTATATTTAGATCAGATACGGTCTCATCTGTGCTTATAATTCCTGGCAGTGCTTGGATTGTTTGTAGTACATCTGGTTCTATGACTCCTGGGAGAATACCAAATTGCTTTGGAGCTATAATGGTAACACCAGAGCTAGATTTAGATATTCCAGAAGTAAGGAGGGAAGCAATGTAAATATTATCGAGTTCTTGAATTTCGCTAGAAAGATTGAGATCTCTTAAAACTATAAAACGATTATTAAGTTTATCAAAATCAAAGCCTGTATAGTTTGTGATAAAAATGAGCGCATCATCAAGAGATTTATCGTTTGAAATTCGTGGTATTTTAATGGAGGAAACGAGTTCATCTACATATGAAAATCTCACATCATACTTTGTCTCGATGCTTTTTAAAATAGCAACCAGAGGTATTCTCTCGCTATTATTCTCTTGAGATCTTACATCAGAAAAAAATAAAAAGAATATTAAAGGAAAAAGTATTGAGAAAACTTTTTTAATCACGAGCTAAAGTTACCTTATTTTCCTCTTTGGTATAGGTTAAATTAAAAGGTAGACTTATAGATTTGAGAGCAATATCTATATTGTCGTGTGTAAATGTTCCAGTGTAAAGCTCTTGAGCAAATACTTCGTCTACATCAACTTGTACTTGATATTGTCTTTCTAATTCTGCAATTACTTCTTTTAAAGGAGATTTTTTAAAGGAGCTTTCATTGTGAGTCCAAAAAGGTGATTTTGGAATACTCGTGATTGTAGTTCCTGTTATAAGTACGCTTTCGCGAAAGCGGTCTCCAGCTTTTAATATTACTTCTTGTGCCGCGGTTGTTACTTTTACAGAACCTTCATAACATACCACGTCAAAGTATTCGTCTCTATTTTTAATATTAAACTGCGTGCCTAAAACCGTTACCGTTCCATTTGTAGTTTGAACATTAAATGTAGTTCCCTTTGCCACTTTAAAATAGGCTTCTCCTTCTAGAGATACATTGCGCTGAGCCTCCCAAGTATCTTCATCATAAGAAATAGAAGACATTGCGTTGAGCATCACTGTGGAGTTATCGGGTAATGTGATGGTTTCTTTTTGAGCAATTTGTGTGTAATGGTTAGTACTAGTAGATCTCAGTGATACCGCATAGTAAACCCCTACAAATAGGACAAGTACTGCTGCGATACGTAAAAAAGGTTTTAGCGAAATCACTTTAGATTTCTTAGTATTTATACGTGCATGCAACGCCTCAAGTTGCTCATCTACATGATAAGTAGGAATCTCTAGATGTTTGATGGTGTCAGAAATACGCGTGTATTGATCGAACTCTTCAAGATTTTTAAATGCTTGAAGTTCACTCTCGGTAAGCTCATTATCGAGCCATTTACGTATTAATTGTTCTTTTTCCATAGCGTTACTATATATGTAACAAGGTTGTTGTTTTTTTTCCTACCTGAGCTCTGTGATTTCTACTTTTAATTTTTTTAAAGCTCCATAAATTCTTTTTTCTACTGCCTTTGTAGATATACCTAAGAGCGCTGCGATTTCTTTGTGTTTTTTTCCTTCTACTCGGTTAAGTAAGAAAGCTGTACGCTGCGCCTCTGTGAGATTTGCAATCGCTCGTTCAAGTTTTTGTTGGTACTCTTGTTCTTCAAGTACAAATTCTGGAGTCTCATTTGTATAACCTTTAGGGGTATTCTTTTTAAATTTTAATACTACCTTCTGGTGTGCGTAGGCATTAAGTGTGAGATTGTTTGCGATGGTAAATAGATAGCTTTTTGCTTTCTCTTCAGAAACTTTTGCACAGTTTTCCCAGAGCTTGATAAATGCCTCTTGTACTTTATCTTCGGGATTATAGTCGTTCCCAAATTTGTAATAAAGAAAATTAAAGAGATTTTTAGAATGCGCTTTAAAGACTCTATTATATATAGTCTCATGGCAAACACCTTTGTTATCTTCTTTCTTCATTGAGTGCAATAATAGAGAAATGTAAATAATAACTTAAAAGGGGTAGGAGTTTTTTCTTTAAAGTTGTTTTATTATTGCAGTACGTTAAAAAAATATGCAAACCATATCATCCTCATTTTTAAGACATTTACAGCGACTATTATTGCTGGCACTATTGTGTATGACAATAGGTTGTCAAGATGATCTTATTGAAGAAAACTCAATTCAAGAAGGTATAGAGGATAACGCCAGCGCACAGTTAATGCAATTAATGTATAATGTTGCTCTTAATGATGGGTCTCATGATGATATTATTGATAGAGCATCTTGCTTAGAACTTGTACTACCAGTTACTGTCACTATAAATAATGCAGATATTGTAGTAAACCACACAGACGATTTTGAAACGGTAGCAGCTCACTTTGAGCAACAAGGAAATGCAGATGATTACTCCATTGATTTTCCTATCACAGTAATAACGTCTACACATGAGCAGGTTGTGGTTGCGTCACAGTCTGCCTTGAATGAACTTGTAGAAACTTGTGAACAAACTACCCAAAATGACCCAGATATAGAATGTGTTGATTTTGTATATCCTTTCGGTTTTAGCACTTTTGATCCAGTATTTACGGTCACAAATGTAGTGAGTGTACAAAGCGATAGAGAGTTAATATCATTTGTAAATACCATGCAAGAAAATAATCTTGTGGCAGCTGTAAATTTTCCTATTGTCATGAGAGCTCATGATGATACTACAGAGGAGATGTTAAGCCATAGTACGTTATCATCTGCGCTGGTAGAAGCTTCTTCGAGTTGTGAGGAAGATGACACCTATCATTTTGAGGAAGATGTATGTTTAGAGAGTGAAGTAAATGATTTTCTCATGAATTGTTACTGGCAGATAACTTCTTACAATAATGAAGATACGCTTAGTAATTATGTATTTTCTTTTGGCGCAAATAATTATCTCTTATATTTTGACGTAAATGTAATCGCAGAGGCTGGATGGAGTACTGCTACAACTGCCTCTGGTGTTAGACTTAGCTTTTTTAATCTGCCTATCTTAAATTCACAAGTAGGAGGTAACTGGACGGTAACTCAATGTGATGAAGAGACATTATTACTGGAGAAAGGTGATGATGTGATGACACTTCAAAGAAATTGCTTTCAAGAGCCATTAGATTGTTTTGTAAGTGCCGTACTTAACGTGTGTGATAATGGCGAAGATGGAGAGGCTACTTTTGATCTTACAGAAACACTTTTAGGTTGTGACACCTCAGAAGTGGACATCGCTTACTACCGCACTCAAGAAGATGCTAGCAATCAAACAAACGCAATATCAAATCCTACTAATTATACGACAACTACTAGTCCAGAACAGCTATGGGTAAGAGCTACACTTTTAAGTGATGCTAGTGAGTTTAAAATTATTTTTATCAATCTTACTGTTGTAGATTGTTGTAGTAATCCGCAAGATTATCTTAATGATCTTGTTATTTATATGCCTTTATCTGAGTATCCCGTAGAGCTTATAAGTGGTTATGTAAATAGTACTGCTGTAAATGAATGTGTTGTAGACAGGGATGGATCAGATCACTGCGCCATTAGTTTTAATCAGGATTCATTTACAATACCTGTTACTGGAGAAAATAGTATTGTACAAGGAGATGAGTATTCTATAAGTGTCTGGTTTAAAATGCAAAACACAAGCTCTGGAGATGTGGAAATTATATTTCAGAAGGGTACAGATGCAAGTCAAGAAGGATTTGCCGTGGGTGTGTCTACACTTAATACACCAGTGTTTTTCACAGATAGTTTTGAAATTATAGATGAAGACTGGAACAACGAAGTAGATGTAGACTGGATGAATACAGACTGGCATCATCTAGCAATTACCGTAGATGCTACAAATACTGTAAAACTTTACAGAGACGGTATCTTGCGTAATGAGGTAATAAACTCCACGCTTGATATAGGTAGTACCGCATTAAATGAATATACACTTGGCCAGAATTTCCTAGGTCATGTAGATGATCTTAGAGTGTATAAAAACACACTAAACGCTACCGAAATACAACAACTCTTTGCTTTAGGAGGTGATTGTTATACTTGTCTGTAAATCTTTAAAAACAAGACTTCATAAAAAAAAGGCTAGCTGTGTAGCTAACCTTTTCTTTGTTTTATACGCTTTCGCGAAAGCGTGATGCTAAAATGTTGATACTCGCGGCATGCTATTTTAGAGTGTACATCTAACATAGAGACACTTTCTACAAGTATCTTTTTCTAGTCATATTACTTGAAACGATAGCCTATACTGATTCCCGCTCTACCACTCACTTTATCTTGATTGGTTTCAAAAACGTTTCTTCCCATTCCAAAATTTGCTTGTAAAATGATTCCTTCTTTTGAAATCCACTTGTAACCTGCGCCTAAACCTAGAAGTAGATTATTATCTGTATCTGGTGTAGCATTAGGCTCAAGGATTTTGGTACTGTGAAACATTGTAAACCCTTCGACAAAGAGTCCGCTAGCATATTTTTTGCTTAAATAACGTCTATAAAAACCGGTGATTCCGCTGTCATAATCATATGAAAAAGCTGCGCCAGAGTCATTAAAAGTGGTAAATAATGACGTCCCAAAAGAAGAGTTTTCATTAATTGTTCTTTCAAATTCTACCTCGATTGTACCTAAGGCTGTAGAGAGCCCGTTTAATTTTAATTCTGAAAAATTTGATTTTTCAAACTGTTCTTGTGCAAACATAGTAGCACAAAATAATAGTAATGATAAAGTGATTAATTGCTTCATGATGAATGAATTATAAAGTTAGTTATAAATTCAAATCTATACGGTTTTCCTTCTTGAGATAGTTAAGAATTTGGTAAATAACATAATGCATATGCTATTTAACTTTTATTTTGGCAATAAGAATATTATCGTTATTCAGGAACTTTCTGCTATAAGAGGTGGTAGCTATACGTGCTTGTCGGGTTTTTAGTACTAGATATAATTAAAAAAGGCTAGCTGTATAGCTAACCTTTTTTTTGTTTTTTACGCTTTCGCGAAAGCGTGATACTATAATTTAGAGCAATCTTGCTCTTCTTTTCTTTCTAAAGTCTCTCACGAAATACCATGTCGCACAACTTAAGATGATAACTATACTTAAAAGGTTACCAAAAATAAGTGCAAGAAGTGAATAGCCCAAGTAAAAGGCGCTAGCATAAAAGGCTACCGCTAGCAACATGACTAAGTATAATGCAATCGTTTTAATCATTTATAGACGCTTCACTATTTAGTTTTAGGCTCAAATACAGGAAGTAATTTTGTCGAAACCTCGCCAAAACCTATACGTGGATAATCCTTTGTTTTTGAGTAACCACGTATAATTACAGTGTCATTATCTTCAATAAACTTACGATCACCACCTTCTTCAAGTTTGATAGGCTTTTCTCCTCTCCATGATAACTCGAGCATAGATCCGTAAGAATCTGGTGTTTTTCCAGAAAGTGTACCACTTCCCATCATATCTCCAGCATTTACAGGACATCCATTTACAGTATGGTGTGCGAGTTGCTGGCTCATGTTCCAGTACATATACTTAAAGTTAGATTTACAAACCGTAGTCTCTTTCTTTCCTTCTGGTTGTAATGCTACTTCAAGATTGATATCAAAACTCTTCTTTCCTTCATATTGTAAGTAAGGAAGTAATTCTTTTTTAGGCTTAGGGCTTTCTACTCTAAAAGGCTCAAGTGCGTCAAGAGTAACGATCCATGGAGAGATTGAAGATGCAAAGTTTTTTGCAAGAAATGGTCCTAGTGGTACATATTCCCATTTTTGAATATCACGAGCACTCCAGTCATTAAAGAGTACAAGTCCAAAAATATTTTCTTCGGCATCTGCAGTGGTGATAGATTCACCTAAAATGTTTGCATCTGTAGTAATAAAAGCCATCTCTAGTTCAAAATCTACTAGTCTTGATGGGCCAAATATAGGCTCTGTAGCTCCGTTAGGTAATTTCTGACCGTTAGGACGGTGTACCGGAATTCCTGATGGTATTACAGAAGAACTTCTACCGTGATAAGCAACAGGTAAGTGCAGCCAGTTAGGCATCAAAGCATTCTCCTCACCGCGGAACATTGTTCCTACGTTTGTAGCGTGTTCTATACTTGAGTAGAAGTCTGTATAATCACCTATTTGTACAGGTAATTGCATCTCAACTTCTTCCATTTTAAAAATTACAACATCGCGATCTTTCTGATTACCACGTAAGGAATCGTTAGTTTCTTCAAAAATTTCGGCAATACGGTTACGTACCAGTCTCCATGTTTTACGACCATCTGCAATAAAATCATTGAGCGTGTCTTGTAAAAAGATATCATCTGTAAGTGGGATACCTTCAAAGTAACCTAACTGGTGTAAAGCACCAAGATCTATTGCATAATCTCCTATACGCGTCCCTATTGTAATAACGTCATCACGCGTTAAGAATACACCAAAAGGAATATTCTGTATTGGGAAATCTGTATTTTTTGGCGTTTCGAGCCAAGTTTTTCTAGAGGGATCGTTAGCAGATAGTGGCATTGTCTATATTTTGATAAGTTGTTTGTAATTCTCTCTTCAAATATAGGATTTATAGCATTCTTAAAAAGTCTTTGTAGTATTTTTGTATCACTTTAACAAACAATTTTACTATGCAACGTGATACTGCCATTTTTGACCTAATCCAAGAAGAAAAAGAACGCCAATTAAACGGACTTGAACTTATTGCTTCAGAGAACTTTGTAAGTGACCAAGTAATGGAAGCTGCAGGTTCTGTGTTAACTAACAAATATGCCGAAGGATACCCGGGAAAAAGATATTACGGTGGTTGTGAAGTAGTAGACGAGGTGGAGACACTTGCTATAGAGCGCGCAAAGGAACTTTTTGGAGCAGCATATGCAAATGTACAACCACACTCTGGATCACAAGCAAACACAGCAGTGTTCCATGCTTGTTTGAAGCCAGGAGATAAATTTTTAGGTTTTGATCTTGCACATGGTGGTCACCTTACTCATGGATCTCCAGTAAACTTTTCTGGGCGTTTATATAATCCAGTTTTTTATGGAGTAGAGAAGGAGACAGGACTACTTAATTATGATAAAATTCAAGAGATAGCAACAAAGGAACAGCCTAAGATGATTATCGCTGGAGCTTCTGCTTACTCTCGTGAGATAGATTATAAACGCTTTCGCGAAATTGCAGACTCAGTAGGAGCAATCCTTCTAGCAGATGTTGCTCACCCAGCAGGGCTTATTGCAAAAGGAATCATTGCAGATCCTATCCCACACTGTCACGTAGTAACAACTACTACACACAAAACCCTAAGAGGACCACGCGGTGGAATGATCATGATGGGGAAGGATTTTGAAAATCCTTTTGGAATCAAATTAAAGAATGGAAATCTAAGAATGATGTCTTCATTATTAGATAGCGGTATTTTTCCAGGAAACCAGGGAGGACCATTAATGCATGTGATAGGAGCAAAGGCAATCGCCTTTGGAGAAGCACTTACAGATGAGTTTTTACATTATATGGTGCAGGTTAAGAAAAATGCAACAATGCTTGCAGATGCACTTGTACTTAAAGGTTATGATATTATCTCTGGAGGTACAGATAACCACATGATGCTTATAGACCTGCGCAATAAAAATGTAACAGGTAAAGCAGCCGAAGAAGCACTAGGAAAAGCAGATATTACGGTAAATAAAAACATGGTACCATTTGATGATAAGTCACCATTTGTTACTTCTGGTATACGTATAGGTACAGCTGCAGTGACCACTCGTGGTCTTGTAGAAGGTGATATGCATGAGATTGCAAACTTTATAGATAAAGCAATACAGCATCACGATAATGATGAAGTACTTGCAAATGTTGCAGCAAGTGTAAACGAGATGATGGGACACAGACCATTGTTTAAGGCATAACACTTGTCACTTTAAAATATAAAAGCCCGCTATATGCGGGCTTTTATATTTTATAATAGTTTCTTACAGCATGTTATACTGCAGTGATGTTATTATGGTTTCAGTACGAGTTTTATTATCACAAGTAGAGCGATAAACCCCATAAAACCTACCAGCACCCACTTACTTCCTTTGTATTGCTTTTTGTGAAGGGATAAATCCTTTCTATAACTCCATACCATAAGAAGGATGAAAGCCACAATAAAAAAAACAACAAATATAATCTGACCAGTGCTAAACATTTAAAGTATTTTAGGAGTTGTAAAAATACGACTGAGTACGCTTTCGCGAAAGCGTAACAAAACAAAATCCTTTATGAAAAATAAAATAGCCGCCGTAACATTATTTCATGACACTTATGGTCTTGATAGAAAAGATAAACCTACTGCAAATCTCCCGCTATCGAAAAATGAGCTACGCTTTAACCTCATGAAAGAGGAAAATGAAGAATACCTAGAAGCTGCAAACGCTGGTGACCTAGTAGAGGTGGCAGATGCCCTAGGGGATATGCTTTACATATTATGTGGAACGATCATCGAGCATGGGATGCAAGATAAAATTGAAGAAGTCTTTAATGAAATACAGCGTTCTAATATGAGTAAACTAGGAGCAGATGGTAAGCCTATCTATCGTGAAGATGGAAAAGTGCTTAAGGGACCTAATTATTTTAAGCCAGACATTAAGAGTATACTTGACAAGTAATCACATAAAAAAGCCGCTTCTATCTAGTAGAAGCGGCTTTTTTATAAAATATAGTGGAAGATTACTCTTCTACAGTGATTCCTAGTTTTGCAAGAACAGCCATTGTAATATCTGCTGCAGGGTCTGCATATGCAAAGTTGTTATTGTTACCTATAGTAAGAATGTGTGAGTAACCTTGTTCTTTTGCTACTACAGTTACCATTTCTCCTATTTTCTTGTAAAGAGGTTGTACAACTTCAGATTGCTTTAATTGTAAAAGCTGTGCACCATTCTGACGAAATTTTGAGATATCTTCTTCAAGAGCAATGATTTCTCCTTGTTTTGTTTTCTTGTCTGCATCTGTAAAAGTTGCTTGACCGCTTTGGTATAATTTTACCTTAGCCTCATAGTCTTGAATCTTTGCTTTCATTTGCGTTTCAAGATCAAGATTGTAAGCTTTTACTTTTTCATTTGCTCCTGTAAGCTCAGGCATTTTTGTTAGGATAAAGTCGGCATCTACAGTTCCTACTTTGCTTTGAGCAAAAGCTGTTGCTGTAAATAGCACTACAAACATTCCAAGTACGATTTTTTTCATTGTATAGTATTTATTAAGATTATCATTTGCGCGTGCAAATATATGTGATAGAAGACAATATCTGTGCCAAGTGGTAAGTTTTAAGTAAATAGCTGCCCGCGGTGAGGCTTAAGCGCATCTCTTACGGGCTTCATCGCCTCTCTATCTACAACTAAAAATGCAATGCTGTGATCTTCTGTAACTTGTTGAGTGCCTGTTATAGGCGTATTTAATACCTGTGCAGCTGCATACTCTTTTAAGTGAATCTCGTGATGTAATGCAATTTTATGTGCGTCTGGACCTCTAAAATCCCAGATTAGTTTAAGTCGTTCTTCTGTAGACATAATATGATTTAATTTCTAGCAAAAATATAGCATATATTTTCTACCTAGCTCAGTAGGTACTAAATATTCTATAATCTCGTTGCTATGGTACAACAGTTCATAATACTTATTTTTGCACATACTTAATACACTATGAAGCACCTTTTTTTATTGCTTATTTTCCTTTGTGGATTTTCGTTTGCTCACGCTCAAAAAGATATTCTTCTTACAATAAATGATGAAGTTGTTAATAGTGAAGAGTTTACGAGGGTTTATGAGAAAAATAGCGAACTCATAAAAGAAGATGAGTCTAATGCTCCAGAAGATTATTTAGAGCTTTTTATAGATTACAAACTCAAAGTCCAAGAAGCCTACAGATTGGGACTTAATAATAAAAAGTCTTATCAAGATGAATTATCTGCTTATCGTGCACAACTTGCAAAAAGCTATCTCAACGACGTTAAGGTAACAGAAGAGCTTGTAAAAGAAGCTTATGATAGAACTGTAAATGAGCTTAATGCACGTCACATTCTTGTGCGAGTAAGCCCTGATGCTTTACCTAATGATACATTAATGGCGTACCGAAGCATTGCTCAAGCGAGGGAACGTATAATTAATGGTGAAAACTTTGAAAAAGTAGCAAGAGCGATAAGTGAAGATCCATCTGCTAAAAAGAATGGTGGAAATTTAGGATGGTTTAAAGCCTTTAAAATGGTATATCCATTTGAGAATGCTGCCTATAATACCGCAATTAATGAGGTTTCTAAGCCTTTTAGAACAAGTTTTGGATATCATATCGTTCAGCCTATTGCCGCTCGCAAGTCAAAGGGGAAAGTACAAGTTGCCCACATTATGGTTGCTTTAAATCAAAGTGATAGTACTATTATCCCAGAGGAAAGAATTAATGAGGTGTCGAAGCTATTAGGTGAAGGCTCTTCTTTTGAGACAGTAGCACTTAATTATAGTGATGATAGGGCGTCTTATAAAAAGGGAGGAAAACTAGAAGAGTTTGAGCAAGGGCAATTGAGTAGTGCTGCTTTTGAAAAAACAGCATTTTTACTTGAAAATATTGGTGCTATTTCGCAGCCTTTTAAAACTGAATTTGGATGGCATATTTTAAAATTGTTATCTAAAACTCCAGTGCCTACCTATATAGATGCTCGAGTTGCACTTACTAATAAAGTAACAAGAGATGTGAGAGCACAAGTAATATCAGACAAGTTAGACAATAAGTTGAGAAATAAATACAATGTAGTTCTTGACGAAGGCTTGCAGCCATACTTAGAAAGTATCTTCCCAGAGAAATATTCTGAAACTAAGATTGTTCTTAATAACGAACTAGCATTAAGTAATGTGGCATTTACTTTAGGGAAAAAGAAAGCTACATACACCTATAAAATGGTAGCCGACTATTTACTGGCGTCTTATTCACGTAAGACTTACAGATACAGAGATCAGTTTGTAAAAGAGGGAGTTCAATCTTTTGTGAGTGCTGTACTTAAAAACTATCACCTCGAGCACCTAGAAGAGGAGGATCAAGGTTTTAGTGATATATTAAAAGAATACAAAGAGGGCTTATTGTTATTTGATTTACTAGAAACTAATATCTGGAAAAAAGCGCAGCAAGATAGCATAGGTCTACAAGAATTCTTCTTAAGAAATAAGGAAGACTATAGAAGTGTAAAGACTTATGAGGCTACAGTATGTACTACAAAAAGCAAGAGTTTAGCAAAAAAATATAGAAATACTCTTTCTAAAGGCATTACGCCAGAAAAAGCCGTATTATCTTTAAATAGTAAGAATGATACTCCTATACTATTATCTACTAGAGTTCTAACTGAAGACGAGTTACCAGAAGGACAGCGCCTATCTAAAGGAGTGAGTGAATTAATAGAAGACGGAGATAACTTTATAGTTTATGACGTTACAGCCATTACAGAGGCAAAAGATCAATTACTAAAGGACGTAAGAGGTGTAGTTATAAGTGATTATCAGAAAGAGTTGGAAAATAAATTTGTAAAGAATTTAAGAGAAAAAAGCACAATCACTATTAATAAAGAGGTTTTAAATAGGTTAATAACGAAATATGAGAATTAAAAACAAAAGGGTCGTTGTATTTCTGCTGTTTACAGTAGTCTCGCTGTCTATGGTGAGTTGCCGCTATTTCAAGAGTGACAACACAGAAACAATAGTTGCTCGAGTGAATAATCATACATTATCACAGCGCACTATTGAAGATGTTATGTCAAAGAATGTGGTAAGTGATAGCGCTGCCTTTGTACAAAATTACATTAATACGTGGGCTACAAGTCAGCTATTGCTAGACGGAGCATTGAGAAATTTACCAAAAGAAGACCAAGATGAGTTTGAGGCGCTTGTTTCATCATACCGAAGTGATTTGTACACACGTTTTTATAAAGATGCACTTATTAACAAGCAATTAGATAGTGTCGTTTCTGATAGTGAAGCGATGAAATTTTATGAAGAAAACAAAGAGAATTTCTTACTCAATGAACCACTGGTTCAGTTTAAATTTATTCAAGTAGACGAGGATTATCAAAATCTTAATAAACTTAAGTCTTATTTTACTAGTAAGGATGAAAAGGATAAGTATGCCTTAGATTCATTAAAGTTTCAATACAAGAATTATTTCTTGAATGACTCAGTATGGATAAAAAGGCGTGCCGTAATTGATCAAATAAATGCGATAAACAAGGAGAATGCAAACAACTTGTTAAAAAAAACAAATTTCTTACAACTGCGAGACTCATTAGGATTATATTTGGTAGCTGTAAAAAGTACCCTTGAGCGCAACGAAAATGCCCCGTTGGAATATGTAAGACCAACGATCAATCAGATTATTAAGAATAAAAGGAAATTAGCGCTTATACAAAAGCTTGAAAAGGAGATTAAGGATGATGCTATTAAAAACAAACAATTTGAAATTTACAATTAATATAGTAGTGCTGCTTGCAGCAACACAGCTAAGTTTTGCACAAGAAACAACGGTAACTCCAGAAGTTACAACGATAACCGAAACAGCAGTAGCGGTTCAAAATGATACCGTAAAAACTCCTTTTAAGAAATTCAAGGTAGATGGTGTAGCAGGTGTAGTAGGTGACTACTTGATTTTAGAAAGTGACATTGATCAAAGTCTTATCGAGATAAAGCAAAGAGGTCAAGCTGCTGCAGATATTAGTCCTTGCCAAGTGCTAGGAAGCTTGCTCGAGAATAAACTTCTTACACACCAAGCAGTTCAAGATAGTATCGTAGTACAAGATAGCCGTGTTAATTCTGAGGTAGACCAGATGGTGCAACGTTTTGCTTCACAACTAGGTTCTGAGCAGAAGGTAGTTGAGTTTTATAGAAAAGAGAATATGGCAGACTTACGTGCCGAGTTATTTAGCATTAGAAAGAATGTTATACTTTCTGATCGCATGAACCAGAAGATAATTGAATCTGTAGATGTTACTCCAGACGAGATTAAAACATTTTTTAACAGAATACCAGCAGATGAGCTTCCTACTTTTGGAGTAGAGCTAGAGATTGCACGTATCGTTATTGAACCTAAAGCTACTGAAGAAGAGCGCCAGAAAGTTATAGACCGCCTTAAAGGTTTCCGTAGAGATATTCTTGAGAATGGAAGTAGCTTTGCGACTAAAGCTGTTTTATATACAGATGATGGAGCTTCAAGACCAGATGGTGGTTTAATGGTTATAGACCGTAAAACTCCATTGGTAAAAGAATTTAGAGATGTAGCCTTTAGTTTGCAAGATGGAGAAATAAGTGAGCCATTTGAGACAGAATTTGGTTTTCACATTGTGACTGTAGAAAAAACAAAAGGAGAACGTAAAGATATTAGACACATATTAATTGTTCCAGAAATTAAAGAAGCTCAAGAAGAGGAAGCAAAAGATCTTGTAAACAAAGTGAGAAAGCGCATCATAGATGGCGAACTAACTTTTGAGGAAGCTGCCAAAGAATTTTCTGATGAGAAAGAAACAAAATTTGATGGAGGAACACTTACTAATCCTCAAACACTAGATAAGCGTTTTGAATTAGGTAGACTTGATCCGGATATTTATCCTAAAGTAAATGACCTTGCAGATGAAGAAGTATCTCTAGTTTACACAGATCAAACAAGAACTGGTACAAAACAATTTTTAATCTACACGGTAGATAACCGTCTTGAAGAGCATAAAGCAGATTACGTAAAAGATTATATCAAAATTAAAGATCTTGCACTACGTGAAAAGCAAATTGCTGCTATTGAGAAGTGGCAAAAAGAAAAGATTGTAGAAACTTACATTAAAATCAACGGTGAAAATCGTGACTGCGAGTTTGTAAGTAATTGGTTAAAAAAATAAAAGATATTTATGTCTGACGTTGCGGCTATCAAGAATCTAGTAGAGAAACATAAGATTCTAAAAGCAGAAATTTCAAAGATTATTGTAGGTCAAGATAAAGTAATTGATGAGATTCTTTTATCTATATTTTCTGGAGGTCACGCTCTACTTATAGGTGTTCCTGGACTTGCAAAAACCTTGATGGTAAATACTATTGCAACGACTCTTGGACTTGATTTTAAAAGAATACAGTTTACACCAGATTTAATGCCTAGTGATATTCTAGGTTCTGAAATTCTGGATGAGTCTCGTAAGTTCAAATTTATTAAAGGACCTATATTTTCAAATATTGTTCTTGCAGATGAGATTAACCGTACACCTCCAAAAACGCAGGCTGCGCTTCTAGAAGCAATGCAAGAGCGCGTGGTGACAGTAGCTGGAGAACGATACCCATTATCGCTTCCTTACTTTGTACTGGCTACTCAAAACCCAATAGAGCAGGAGGGAACTTACCCGCTACCAGAGGCTCAGTTAGACCGTTTTATGTTTTCTATTAACCTCGATTACCCTTCGTTTCAAGAAGAGGTAGATGTGGTAAAGGCAACAACATCTGCGGCAAAACCTACGGTAAATGCATTGTTAAATGCACAAGAGATTATAGACTTTCAGCAGCTAGTGCGACGTATTCCAGTGGCAGATAATGTGATTGAATATGCCGTAAATCTCGTAAGTAAAACTCGACCTAAAACAGAGAAGGCGGCTCAGATTGTAAATGATTACATAGACTGGGGAGCTGGACCAAGAGCATCACAAAACTTAATTCTAGGAGCAAAAACACATGCTGCTGTACATGGTAAATTCTCGCCAGATATTGAGGATGTACAAAAAGTTGCTACGGGAATCCTTCGTCACAGAATGATTAAAAATTATAAGGCAGAAGCAGAAGGTTTGAGTATAGAAGATATTATTAAGAGCTTATTCTAATCCGCTTTCGCGAAAAAGTGCTGCTGTAATCTTGACAGTAAGATACCTGCTAAAACAGTGTTTTAATCACATTATATATACTCGCTAAGATGAGAAAATTTCTAAGCCATTAAATCCTTATCGTGATTTAATGGCTTTTCTATGTCACATAATGTATTGATTATTGAATAAAATGCATGATTGTTAATTTAATTTCGGTTTTCATGCTTTCTAGTATTTTCTAGATAGCTTAGGTGTATGTATGTACAATTATATTCAATAAAATCACATTTTCGCGAAAGCGGAATATTACAATGAGCAAATTTTATAAGGGTTAAATTGTCAATTTGATAATTTGAGCCACTCCTTTTTTTGAATTTGATAATTACTTCGCAGTATTTGAGATGGTTTATCAATACGCGCTATTGGCTAAGTATGGGGCTTCCTGCTATTGTTATTCTTTAAGGTATTTTGTATTTTCGTGAACCGCAAAATATAGCGGTACTATTTAACAACCCTAATACATTATATATGGCATTTGATATTGATATGATCAAGAAGGTTTATGCAAATATGTCTGAGCGTGTAGATGCCGCTCGTGACCTTGTAGGTAAGCCCTTGACACTTTCTGAAAAGATTTTATATTCTCACCTATGGGAGGGAAAAGCTTCTAAAGCATTTACTCGTGGAAAGGATTACGTAGACTTTGCTCCAGATCGTATCGCTTGTCAAGATGCTACTGCGCAGATGGCTTTATTGCAATTTATGCAAGCTGGTAAAGATAAAGTGGCAGTACCTACTACGGTACACTGTGATCACTTGATTCAAGCAAAAGAAGGAGCGGTTGCAGATCTTAAGAACGCAAACGATGTATCTAGCGAAGTTTTTAACTTCTTAGAATCTGTTTCTAATAAATATGGTATTGGTTTCTGGAAACCAGGAGCTGGTATTATACACCAAGTAGTTCTTGAAAACTATGCTTTCCCAGGAGGAATGATGATAGGTACAGATTCTCACACTGTAAACGCTGGTGGACTAGGAATGGTCGCGATAGGTGTAGGTGGAGCAGATGCTGTAGATGTAATGGCTGGTATGGCTTGGGAACTTAAATTTCCTAAATTAATTGGAGTTAGACTTACAGGAAAACTTTCTGGATGGACTGCACCAAAAGACGTTATTCTTAAAGTTGCTGAGATTCTTACTGCAAAAGGCGGAACTGGAGCAATTGTAGAATATTTTGGTCCTGGAGCTACAGCTATGTCTTGTACGGGTAAAGGAACTATCTGTAACATGGGAGCAGAGATAGGAGCAACAACTTCTACCTTTGGTTATGATGAGTCTATGGAACGTTACTTACGTGCTACAGACCGTGCAGATGTTGCAGACGCGGCAAACGAGGTAAAAGAATACCTTACAGCAGATAAAGAAGTATATGCAAATCCTGAGCAATATTTTGATCAGGTAATAGATATTAACCTTTCTGAGTTAGGACCATTACTTAATGGACCTTTTACTCCAGATCTTTCTACGACTGTAGGAAAGGATATGACTGAGAAAGCTACTAAAAATGAATGGCCTCTTAATGTAGAGTGGGGACTTATAGGTTCTTGTACAAACTCTTCTTATGAAGATCTTTCAAGAGCTTCATCTATTGCGCAACAAGCACTAGATAAAGGAATAAAAATGAAGTCAGAACTTGGAATTAACCCAGGATCTGAGCTTGTACGTTACACTACAGAGCGCGACGGGATTTTAGGAATCTTTGAAAAGCTAGATGCTAAGATTTTTACAAATGCTTGTGGACCATGTATCGGGCAATGGGCACGTTACAGCGATCCAAAAAATGCTCCTAAAAACAGTATTGTACACTCATTTAACAGAAACTTTGCAAAGCGTGCAGATGGTAACCCTAATACACACGCCTTTGTAGCTTCACCAGAAATTACTGCAGCAATTGCAATATCTGGACGTCTAGATTTTAACCCTCTTACAGATTCACTTCTTAATGAAGATGGTCAAGAAGTTATGTTTGACGAGCCTACAGGATGGGAACTTCCTCCTAAAGGATTTGAAGTAAAGGATAATGGTTACCTAGCTCCTGTAGAAGATGGAAGTGGAGTGATTGTAAAAGTAGCTGCAGACTCAGAACGTCTTGAGTTATTAACGCCTTTTGAGCCTATTCTTGATAGCGAGATGCAAGGGATGAAATTGCTTATTAAAGCTTTTGGGAAATGTACTACAGACCACATTTCTATGGCTGGACCATGGTTACGTTATAGAGGTCACTTAGATAACATTTCTAACAACTGTTTAATAGGTGCTGTAAATGCATTTGGTAAGAAAACAAATTTTGTTAAGAACCAAATGGATGGAGAGTTTGGTGGAGTGCCAGATACTGCACGTGCTTATAAGAAAGCGGGAATCAAAACTGTAGTAGTAGGAGATCACAACTATGGAGAAGGTTCTTCACGTGAGCATGCCGCTATGGAGCCTCGCCACTTAGGTGTAGCTGCTGTGATTGTAAAATCATTTGCACGTATACACGAGACAAACCTTAAGAAACAAGGAATGCTAGGTCTTACCTTCTCTGTTGAGTCTGATTACGACTTAATCCAAGAAGATGATACTTTCAACTTTATAGATATTGCTAGTTTTGCGCCAGATAAGCCTCTTACAGTAGAGCTTGTACACGCAGACGGAAGTAAGGATACTATTAAAGTAAACCACACGTACAACGATGCTCAGATAGCATGGTACCGTGAGGGAAGTGCTCTTAACTTAATAAAAAAGGAGAACGCTGCATAAGTAGTTATCTTTTTAAACTATAAAAAAGCTCCGCTGGTAACAGCGGAGCTTTTTGTTCTTAAATTATGTACGAGTTTTTATTCTGTGTAAGCACCAGAGGAATATGTTAACTCATAACTGTGAGTGTATATTTCAAATACAATTCCAAAAGGATCTTCTACATAGCACATTTTATAAGGCTTATCTTTAGGATAGTACTCTCTTATAGGCATTCTTTGCTTTCCTCCATAAGAAACAATTTTTTCAATGAGTTCTTCAATATTTGGATCTTGAACACAAAAGTGAAAAAGTCCTGTGTTAAAAGGATTAAATTCTGGAGTTTTCATATTCTTATTGGGAAATGAGAATAACTCTACTCCTATACCATCTGAGGTAGAAAGGTGAGCAATTTCAAAAGTTTCCCAGTCGTCGCCAAAAACGTCAATACACATCTGTCCTATAGCTGTATCTTTTTCCTTTTTTACGATAGATGGGGGCATAATGATATACCATCCCATTACCTCTGAGTAAAACTCAACCGCTTTTTTGATATCTGGAACAGATAAACCAATGTGAGAGAATGATTTTGGATAATTCTTTGTAGTGCTCATAAATTTTATTTTTTTTCAAAATTAGACTATATTGTTCCTGATGTCAATAACTTACTAAAACGTTATATATGTCACTAAAAGAGTAAAATGATGATTTTAAGATATTTAAATATTAATAAATGAGTGATAAAATCGCATGTCCGCTTAATTATACAATGAATTTAATAGGGACTAAATGGAAACCTCTTGTGTTATTTCATTTAATAGAAGGCGCCTTACGTTCTGGTGTATTACAAAAAAAGGTGCCAGGAATTTCTAATAAAATGTTTACACAGACCGTCCGAGAATTAGAAAAAGACGGGCTTGTTACTAGAAAGGTTTTTCCAGTAGTACCTCCTAGAGTAGAATATAGCCTTACAAAGAGAGGAGCTTCTCTAGAAGCTATTTTAAGAAGTCTTGATACTTGGGGAGAGGAAGATTTTCAAAATGAATTTTAAGAAGACTTCTGTTGATCAATTAGAATAAACACATTTTATATTGCACTTGAACTTTTTGATAACCATACTTCAGATCTGAGAAGTTTAATATTGTAAAAAGTTACTGTGGTCGATAAAAGAAGTGCCGTGTTCTGGAATTTTAAACTCTTAGGTTTTTGTGCTTTTATCTATTAGAAAGAGAGTCATGGCAGATATACCAGTACTAATTAGTTTTCAAATGAGTTAATGCTGTACTTTACCATGCTTCTAAACATATAAATTAGAGACTAGATTAACTTACTACTTTTAAGTGTTTATTTATCGTGCTAATGAGTTGTGTTGTAGAAATAGGTTTTGATATATAGTCATCAAATCCTGCATTGAGCATTTTTTCTTTATCTCCAGACATAGCTAAGCCTGTTTGAGCGATAATAGTTATTTCTTTATTTGTTTTTCTTATTTCTTTTAATGCCTCGTTACCATCCATTTCTGGCATATTGATATCCATTAATACTAAGTCAATAGCAGCATTTTGATTGACAATCTCCACCGCTTCTTTTCCATTTACGGCTCTTATTATTGAGCAATTAAAATCAGAAAGACATGCCTGTATATACAGAAAGCTCAAATTATCATCTTCGGCTATTAAAATAGTAAAATCGCCATCTTCAAGCGTGTTCTCGTTGTATTCATTAATAATGACCGTATTATCAATAACTTTTTTATATGGGATTGTAAAGAAAAATGTAGAACCCTTTCCTGTTTGAGAATCAATCCACACTTCACCATGTAAAAGTTTAACGAGACCTTTTACGATAGATAGTCCAAGTCCTACTCCTAGATTGTGAGTTTGCTCTCGCCTACCTTGCGTAAACCTATTGAATATATTTATTTGCTCTTCTTTATCTATTCCAATTCCAGAATCCTTGACATAAAATTGAAGATTTTTTCCTTTTAGAGTATAACCAAATTCTATAGCACCTGCTTTAGTAAATTTTATAGCATTTTCTAATAAGTTAGATATTATTTGGACGAGTTTATTCTCATCTGTTTCTATAAAACTATCTGCTTCTTCTAGACCTTTTTCTACTTGAAGTTTAATACTTGTATTTTCTAATTTTATATAATATTTTGAATAGAGATCATTAATAAGAGTATTTACATTAATATGAGAGTAATCAATGTTTATAGTATTTGATTCTATTTTTGAAATATCTACAATGTTAGAAATAAAACTCAAAAGGCGGTGTCCTTCTTTTTCTATGAGCTCTAGGTAAATATCTTTCTTCTCTTCAGAAATATTCTTTCTTCTCAATAATTCAGAGAAGCCTAAAATACCATTCATTGGAGTACGCATCTCGTGGCTCAAATTAGCAAGAAAAGCAGATTTAAGCCTATCACTCTCCTCAGCTTTTTCCTTAGCCTCTATAAGTTCTGTTGCTAATAATTTTTGTTGAGTTATATCTTGATTAGTCCCAGCTAGACTTAACACTTTTCCATCATCATCAATTACAGGTTGACATATAGCTCTCACTGTTTTTTGTGGTTGATTAGGCACACAAATCCTGTACTCAATATTATATGGGATTCCTTGATTAATAGCTTGATCTACGGCATTCTTAAGAATACTCAAATCATCGGGGTGAACTCTGTCAACCACATTTTGGTATTCAGGATTTTTCTTTTCATAATCAAACCCCCAGATATTATACATCTCTTTGGACCATTCCATCTTCATACCAGAAGATGGTTTTACTAGCCAACTTCCAATTTTGGCTAAGGACTGTGCATCACTTAGCTCCTTTTCTGTTTTGTCTAATAATATTTTAGCTCTTAGTTTATCCTTTTCATTTTGTCTTTGCTCTGTAATATCAAAGAAAACTGTAACGATTTCTTTAATTCCTCCAGCGCTATCTAGTACTGGAAAACCATTTAGAGTTACCCAAGTAATTTCGCCTTTATCATCTCGTTTTAGCCCTATAACTTGATTTTTTATTGACTCTTTTGTGTTTGCAACTTTATTAACGGGATATTCAGTAATTGCTAGTGTGGAAGCATCGTGCTTAACAAGTTTCAGTTCCATACCTTCTCCTGTTTTTCCTTGTATATACCTCTCATCTAAACCTAGAATTTGTGACGCTCTAGAGTTGCACTGCACAATTGATGTATCTGGGGCATGAACAACAACTCCTGCTTCTAGGTTACGCATTAATATACGGAAGCGTTCTTCATTTTCTTCGGCACGCTCTTTTGCTTCCTTTATTAGGTTTTCTGTTTTAAAGCGTTCTGTGATGTCATGTATAACGCCAACTATAAAAACGTTTCCTTTTGGATCTATAAAACGTGTTTTCCTAGTAGAGATTCTTTGAGTTTCTCCACCCCTTATGGTAAGTGATTCTTCAGTTATATTTTCAATTCCGTCACGTATTAATTGTCTGTCAATTTTTAAGAAAGCTTCTCTCTCGGCTTTTGACACATGCTCATCAAGAGTTTTACCAATGACATCTTTTCTATTAAAGCCAAAAAGAGTACAAAATGAATCATTTACAATGAGCAGTCTGCTTTGATCATCTTTTACAAAAACGGGATCACCTATATTATCTATAATATTATTTAGGTGATTTTTACTTTCCTCAGCCTTTACTTTAGCTTTTATAAGTTCTGCATCAATAAGTTTTTGCTCAGTAATATCTTGACCGGTTCCTTTTAAACTAATTACATTTCCATAGGGACCCACTACAGGCTCACATATACACCTTATTACTTTTTCCGTTCCGTCAGAAAGGCATATTTTATGTTCTATATCATAAGGAACTCCGCGAGCACTAGCCTTTTTTATAGAAGTATCCCACAATTCCAAATCATCAGGATGGATATGATCAAGTAACACATTGTATGCAGGAGTGCCTTGGTTTGGCTCAAATCCCCAAATGTGGAACATCACTTTAGACCAATCCATTTTTCTTTCTTCAATATTAAATATCCAGCTTCCTACTTTTGCCAGCGTTTGTGCCTCATCTAGATCATCTTCTATTAATTTTCTATCTGTTATATCTTGAGTTACACCAAAAACCTTGTTATTTATAAATTCTATACCAAGAATACTTAAATGTCTTATCTCATTATTTGCTCTTACAATTCTGAATTCGAATGGTTCCATAGATTTATCAGTGAAAAGTTTTTTAATCACATTCTTCACCTTAGGTCTATCTTCCTTAAAAATTAATTCTCTTACATTATCACTAGTAGGGATAAACACTCCTCTTTTGACACCATAAATGTTATACATTTCATCAGACCAGTAAGCAGTATCAGTTTTCCATTCCCATTCCCAACTACCAATTTTTCCTAGCTTTTGAGCCTGCTGTAATTTTAATATGGATTCTTTCTTTGCAGATTCTACTGCTTTTAATTCACTAATGTCTTGTATAGTGACAGGTACTGTTTTCTGTTCTAATAAAGTTTGAGGTATACGTATAGAAAATAATGCCTTAAACTCATCACCCTTTAAGGTCTTGTAATTTACTTCAGAAGTAAATGTTTTTTTATTTTTCCATATATCCCCTATAAGTTGTATAAACACTTTGTTTGCTCCATGCCCAAAAGTATTTTGTAGGTTATCAAAAAATGCTTGATTATCTTCTGCTTTAAACAACTTTAAAGTAGCTTTATTGACACTGTTAATTCTTATTTTTTGAATTAACGTAAATAGCACATCGGGATTTTTCTTTAAATATTTCTTGATATTAGAAACGCCATTATCTCTAAGCCTCTCTATTTCTTCAAATACGAGCGTAAAATCTTCATTCCAAATGGAAATTGTAGAGTTATCAAATAGTGTCTTGTAATCTTGTTGTTTCTCAGACTTTAGTACTTCTATTTGTCTTTCTAATTCTTGGTAAGTAGGCTTTTTATCTAATTCCATACTGTAATAGCTTTAGCCTTTTGTTCTATCAATTTGGGAGCTAATAGCTTAATTATTAAGTTAATAAATAAAACTATTAAAAATAAACAATATAGCACTTATAATACTAAAAAAGATTGGGCTATGCTTTCGCGAAAGCGTAAAAAACACAACATACATTTTAATAATATAACGTTTTTATTAGTCTATTTATGTAATATTCTAAGAGTAAGCTTAAACAAGTTATGAGCTTGTTACTACTGAATATTGGCGTCATTTTTAAGACAGTCTTTAACAGCTGCTAAGATGGTTTTCTTTTATTTTTGTAGACTATAGCACAAGCATAAAATCTCTTATAAAAGCGCTCTATAGTCGAGTATGGAGATTGTGCAAGAATAATAAGCAATATGAAGGATACCTTTGCCAGCATTATCCCCTCGGTAGCAGCAGAAAAATTTATTTACTGTCTTGAGGCAGTTCCAGATGTCGATCAAGAAGTTGCCACAGAGGTGGTAACAACACTCGAAGATATCGCTCTAAAACAAGGAATTGCTAGTATCTATAAGACGTGCGACACCATTGAAGGGCTAGAGGAAAGTTTGAACACGCTGGTGTATGATGACCATAACTTTAAAGATTATGAACTCATTTACCTCATAATGCCAGGCCAAGCTAACAATATCATGCTCAATGATTATTACTACAGCATTGAGGAAATTACCGAAATTTTTGAAGGAAGAATGACAGGTAAAATCATCCATTTTTCAAATAAAAAAGCACTCGACTTAACTGACGAAGAATCACAATATTTCCTTGACATTACCGGTGCTCGTGCAATTTCTGGCTATGGATCTAGCAAGAACACATTATCGAGCACAGATACTATAGATAGAGTGTTTTTTAATATGTTTCAAGAAAATGAAGACTTTAAAGAAGTGGTAGAAGAGATGTTTCAAAAACACTATAAACTCTGTAAGCTACTTGATTTTAGACTGTATTATTAATCGTTAATTGAGGAAGAGTTTTATGAAATACGCTTTCGCGAAAATGTGACAACTCAACATTACCTTCTCATTAATTCAGCACATTGATAAGAACAGGTTATAAACTTAATATCATTATAATTGACGAAATATAGTACACTGTAAAGCGCACTAAAGCAATAGCATAACAAGATTCCCTGCAGTTAATACCTGCAAGACAAAGACTAAGATGCTTAAGTCTTTTTTAAAGCCATAACTGATGCCTAAAGCGAAAAGGACAAGAAGTGGAAGTACCAGCCCAGAAACTACTCTAAAAGAATAGAGGTGGCTCTTCTCTGACGTAGCTAGCTTATACCTATTAACTTCTTTAAAAATCAAAGACACCGCATAAACAACTTGCTTACCCTCCAAAGTGGTTGCAACATCTTTTGAAACCGAAAACTGACGAGTAGGAGTCACGACGCGATAGGTATTATGGGAGTTTCCGCCAGCATTATAATATTTTTCTTTGTTTCTAGATACGCAAACCACATCTTCCGTATACAGAGTTCCAGGTAAAGCAAAATCTATAAGCACTACCAGTGATATGAGTATGGTAATACCATATAATATGCGGTTGGTAAGTGATAATGGATACATGATTTTAGTTTATAACGTTCTGGAGATTTACATAGTTATTAGTTAGTACGTAAATCAGCAATTTTGTTACGGTATTGAGAGTTTTGGGATGTTAGGAACAGTGAATGATAGAAAGAACAAACAATTAAAATTATAGATAGCTATTAGCTTCAAAAGTTGTTTTGAGAGAAATCCAAATAAACTTGATTTTGAACTTAGTTCTTTGTTATAAACTGATTATCTTGTTAATCTAGTTCAATATTTTACTTAACTAAAGGCTTTAGAAATCTTGAGATTTTACGTGGTTTATAATCTCCCCAAGGCATTAATCGTTGTTGAGGATATGATACGTATAAAAACCTTTTTGCTCTAGTAAAAGCAACGTACGTGTTGTTTTTTTCTTGTTGTAATTCTTCTCCGCCTTTATTAACGGCTCTGAAGTCAGGAAAAGTACCATCATCCATTCCTATTAAAAAAACAATCTCACTTTCTTGTCCTTTCATTGTATGTACTGTGCTTAAACAAACTCCATTGTCCTGACTATTGTTGTTCTTTGTTAAACCTAAAGCAATTGCGGATTTAAAACCGTCGAGTGATGGTCTTAAATTCTGTTTTTTATATTGAATTAATTGAATTGCAAAATCTTCTAATTCGTCTAATGTTAGTTTCTTTTCATCATCTTCAACTATTGAATCATTGAATAGTTTTTTTAACTCTTCAATCTTCAAATGAAGATTATCTATACTGCAATCGTTAACAATATTATTAATGCTTAATGAAATCGGGGATTTTGAATCTTGAAGCTCTCTAGAATCATGAACGTCCTTAACTTTTAAAATACGTTCTAATTTATTTAAATGTAATTTATCAAGAGGATTGATTTTAATTCTAAAATACAAATCAAAAATTTTCATTGATGATGAACTAAATTTTATACCCACATTACCGGATTTGAAATAGTAAGGAACATTTTCTTCTTTTAGTAATTCCTCAATATTTTTAAAAACAAATTTGTTTCTAGCTAAAATTGATATTTTATCATAATTAATTTCTCCCTCAATATCATCGTGTGATTTTTGATTAATGAGTTCTTTAATTTTTTTTAAAACAAGTTCTACTTCCTTGTTTTCTGTCTCTACTGCCGTAATTTCAAAAATTCCATCAATCACGTAATTTACAGCTTCTACATCTAGATTCATAAGTTCGTTTGATGCTTCAATTACAGATTTTGAACACCGATAATTTTCATCAAGTGTAATTTCTTGTGCTTGAAAATCTTTCACGAAATCTTCTTGCATATATGTTGGAGCTGAACCATTAAATCCATAAATAGATTGATTTGGGTCGCCAACCATCATTAAATTTTTAATGGTATTACCTGATAATGCTTTCAATAGAAAATATTGAAGTTTATTTAAATCTTGGCATTCATCAATACAAATAAAAGAATAAGACTTACGATATAGATTTGCAACAGCTTCATTATTGGTAAATAACTCATATATTAATCTAATTATATCGTCAAAATCAATTGCATTATTTGATTTTAGAATATCTTGATAGGTTTCAAAAAGATACTGATATTCTTCATTTTCGGAACCTTCTGCCAATTCTTCGGCTGAAATAATATCCCTTTTTACAGTTGAAATAAACTGCAAAGCGTTATAAGTGTATTCATTTTTTTTCTTGGGCTCCAAGTCATCATAAATTGCCTTAAAAAAAGGAACAGATTTTATTGCTTGTTTTATTAACTCTAACCTATCAGAATCATCTTCGAAAATATGAGGCATTTTTTTATAGCCCAATAGCTTAAATCTTAATTCAAGAATCGATTGACAAAAGCTATGAAATGTACCAACAAATACATTTTTGTTTATTCTTTCTGAACCACCTAGCCTTTCTCTAATTTCAGACGCAGCTTTATTTGTAAATGTTATAGCTAATATTTTTCCATCTGTTGAATCTGATAATCGCTTTATCCTTTCAGTTAAAACTCTAGTTTTCCCACTTCCTGCGCTTGCCAAAACCAAATATGCTCCTTGATTTAAGTTTACAATATTTTCTTGTTTCTCTGATAATTTAATTTTAGTCATTACTTTCAGGATTTAGTATAGCTTTTACTTTATCAAATAATTCAATCATTTTCTCGGGTAAATCTTTAGCCGATTCACTTAATTCGTAGGCTATCAAAGGTGCAAACTGTGTTTTTAAGTTTACAATAATACTGTAGTAGTCTTCATCTTGTATTAAATCTAATTCAGCCTTTTTAGCTGTTTTATGTTGGTCATTTCTGCATTTAGACAACTCCAAACTATAATAAGCCTTTTTTACTTCATCAATATATCCATTATTGCACAATTCTTTTTCGAAATCATTCTCATCATTTAAGAAAATTACCTTGCCTATATCTTTTAATATCGATTTTTGTATCTGTTTTTCTACTTTTGAATGCGCATCTGGCTCATTATCACTAAAAATAAGATATGGAATATTAAATGCTTCAAAAAACCTTATAAAGGGCAGGTAGTTTCCTGAACCACCAACTCCAATAAAGTCAACACCAAGCTCAATTGAACTTTTTCCGAAATATCTTTCAATTGTTATTGGCAATGCTTGTTCTTCGGTTTCTCCTTCAAAGAGGATAACTAATTTAGAAAAGAATAATTCTCCTCTAGTATTTATTACTTGTCGATATATTTTACGAATGTCTTCGTCATCTAAAACAGTTTCATTAAACTTTCCTACTGTAGTTCCTGTAGCGCTTTTACAAATACTTCTAATTTCATTTAATTTGGCACTACCAGCAATATAGCTTGAATGTGTCGCTACTATCTTTTGACCGACTATGTTGTTTATTTGCGAATATAATTTCTTTTGTGCATTAGGATGCAAATGTGATTCAGGTTCTTCAATTGCAATTATTGGGTAATAAGCAACTTGGCTTGCATCAGCCAAATTCATATTTTGTAAGATAAAAGCTTTTAAGATTAAAAGAGATGACCAACTTCTTGTACCCATACCGTGATATTCCATTGAAAATTGAGAGTAATTTATTTTAACTCCTTTATTCAAATCTCTAAGTTTCTTGGTAAATGGTGTAATATCTACGGCTTAAGTTTGATTTCTATTAGATATATAGGAAACAAATAAGG